>SAMEA3387500__coassemble_4473_pt1 | contig 3956 bp, 3 predicted proteins | sample SAMEA3387500__metabat2_high_PE_010 | metagenome-assembled genome bin SAMEA3387500 (sample SAMEA3387500) | Felis catus | biome: Faeces | place: United Kingdom | collected 2012 | reverse complement strand
TGCCCCTGGGAGGTCTACCACCACCAGTCGTTGCACTTGCTCTGAGGATTCGCCCGCTTTTAATTCCACATATGGGTATTATCGCACACTAAGCACACGTGAAAGGATATGCCCATGTCGCTTACACAGTCAGCGGAGCGTGCAGCGCTCAACAAACTCATCGATTATCTCGACGACAACCCGCAAGAAAACATCGACAAAATCATGGACCTCGTGAACAAGCTGGTCCCCGACCGCGTATTTCCCGTGCAACGCGAGGCGTTCACCAACGTCATCAAGAGCCGCGGCAATTGGTATGACTTGATTATGCGCATCTTTAGCCTCAATCCCAAAATGCGCACCAAGTTGCTCAAAGCGCTCATTGTCGACGGTAACCTACTCGCCTGGCCACAGCAAGAAAAGAACCGCGAGAAATACCAGTGCAATATTCCGTGGGCCATCCTGCTCGACCCTACAAGCGCTTGCAATCTGCATTGCACGGGCTGCTGGGCCGCCGAGTATGGCTATAAGCAAAATCTATCCTTCGATGACATCGACTCCATCGTCACACAGGGCAAAGAACTCGGCACGCACATCTACATCTATACCGGCGGCGAGCCACTCGTCCGCAAGCACGACCTGATCAGGATTTGCGAAAAGCATCAGGACTGCGTGTTCCTCTGCTTCACCAACTCCACGCTTATCGACGAGGCGTTCTGTGACGATATGATCCGCGTTGCAAACTTTGTCCCTGCCATCAGCGCCGAGGGCAACGAGCACACTACCGATGCCCGCCGCGGCAAGGGCACGTACGAAAAGATCGAACATGCCATGAAACTCCTGCGTGAGCGAAATCTGCCGTTTGGTATCTCGACCTGCTGGACCAGCGCCAACGTCGATACTGTCGCCACCGAGGAAAATATGGACTGGATGATACGCGAGGGGGCGCTCTTCTGCTGGTATTTCTACTTTATGCCGGTCGGCCGCAGTGCCACCAGCGAGCTTATGCCCACGCCTGAGCAGCGCGAACACATGTACCGTTTTATTCGTGAGATGCGCGAGAAAAAGCCGCTCTTTACCCTCGACTTCCAAAATGACGGTGAGTTCGTGGGTGGCTGCATCGCCGGCGGACGACGCTACCTACATATCAACGCGGCGGGAGACGTCGAGCCGTGTGTTTTCATTCACTACTCCAATGCCAATATTCACGACGTATGCCTACTCGACGCACTTCGCTCTCCCCTCTTTATGAAGTATTACGAAGGCCAGCCTTTTAACGACAACTACCTCAAACCTTGCCCCATGCTCGAGAACCCCGATGTACAGCCCAAAATGGTCGCCGAGGCAGGCGCCATGAGCACCGACCTGGTAGAGAAGGAGTCTCCCGAACAACTGCGCGAGAAGACCCGTGCCGCCGCCAAAGCCTGGTCATCCGTGGCAGAGCTCATTTGGAACGACCCCAAAGATCCGCTCTACACCAAGCGCCATGACGATATGACACAGGGCATGGCCGATAGCGATATGCACAAGTTTGAAAAGCAGGGCCGCAAGCTTAAGTCAAACTGCTAGTGCCCCATCATCGATAGAATACAAAGGCGCGGGCGCCCCAAGGTAATTTGGGGCGCCCGCGCCATCTATGACATATATCCCCTATGTTGTGGTGAAATGGGGACTGATTATGCCTTCAACCAGCAAAAACAGACACTATTTCACCGCAACTCATTAAGGGGCTGATGGAAGCAGTTGCCGACAGAAGGTCTAATCCAAGCGAGACTCAAGACTTGATAGGCCGTTGAGAGTCAGGTCGTTGGCAACTTCCGAGACGCGCTCGATAGGAACCGAGCCGTCAGACAGCGCCCAGGTACGATAAATACCGATAATACCCGACAGCAAAAACGCCAGATAGTAGTCGAACATCTCGTCCTTGAGACCTTGGGGCAGCAGATCGCGCTCGGCAATCTCGTGTTCAAGCGGCGCACGAAGACGAGCCATAAAATCATCGAGCGGAATGTTCTCGATCAGCTGGCGATTGAGCACCAGGTTGTTGCACAGTACCTCGTTAACGGTTTTAAAGAAGGTCGCCGCCGCGCCCAGGGCGCGCTCGTTGGTGTCGCCGTCCATGGAGGAAAGCGTTTTCTCGACCGAGTCGACAATCATCTCCACCACATCGACGGCAATGGCGTCAAGCAAGCCATCAACCGTACCAAAGTGCACGTAGAAGGTTTTACGGTCGACATTGGCCTCGCGCGCGATGGCGCTCACCGTAATGTCTGCCAACGGCTTATCCATGAGCAGGCGCTCGAAAGCGGAAAGGATGGCATTGCGGCTGCGAACGATGCGGCGATCAATACGCGGTTTGCTGGTGGCCATGGGCGTGTCCCTTCGATATGCGGGCATTCATCAACAGATGAGAGATAATCTACGTAAGAGGATTATCCCCCATACAGCACAAATATGCTCCGCATCATGAAGAACGCACGATGCCCTACTGCGACTTAGGGTACTTCTTCTTATTGAGTGCCGACGGAGATACGCGGATACCGTCGCCTGTCTGGCGCACATAGGCTTTATGAGTCGGCTTAGCGGTCCCAGAGGCCTTCTGAGCGTGCCTCTTGGGATCAACGGTAACAGCATTTGTGGGGTGCGGCTTCGTGGGCGCAGAGGGCGTCTGAGGCGTGCGGCCGAACTTGCGCATCACGCGATCCCAGCGCGCATGGATGCTCTCGTTGTGGGCGCTCTTAAGGCCCAGCAGTGGCGCAGCCAAAATGGTCGGCGCAATAAACGTAATGAGGCGCCACAGCAGATAGCCGGCGGTCGAAGCCGACCCAAAGAAATGACCCAAGAACAATGCAAAGCCGCCCTCGGCGCCACCAGTTCCACCGGGCAAGGGGACCGCAGAGCTCAGCAGCTGGACAAAGGCGCTTGCGGCCATGACCGAGAAAAAATCGACCTCGTGGTGGCCAAAGGCAAGCATCAGGAAATACGGCACCAGATAGAAAAACGCGAGCTGCAGCATGGTGATAAACACAGTGAGCAGCATGGACGAAAAATGGCCGGCAGAGAGTTTGAATTTCTCGGAAAAAGAGTAGATCTCACCATCAACAAACGTGCGCCATCCCTCGATCTTAGTGGCCGAGACACCAATGCGCTCGAGCCAATTGATGATGCAATGGGCGACGCGCGTGACGGTCTTAGGCATGAGTGCGACGGCAAAGATACCCAGCAAGATGCAGCAGTGCCCGCCAAAGCTAAAGACGCACAGCAGCGTCATGTCGCCATAGCGCTCGGCGAAAAACGGCATGCGAGCAAGCAGGAGGATAGCGCCCCAGGCAACAAGGCCAAACTGATACACGATAAAACGCGTGAACTGCGTGGCGCCGGCCTCGCCGACATTTTGGCCCGCTTTGGTCAGGCGGTAGATCTGAGCAGGAGTCGAGCCCATCATCATAGGCGTCAGGTTGCCAAAGAAGATGCCGCTCGCCTCGACCGAGATCAGGTCGCGGATGCCGACGGGTGAATTGGGGTCGAGCCAGACGGCGATCGCATAGGCCACAATGCCAAAGAACAGATACATGAACATGCAAAGACACGCGACAACGAGCCAGGGCGCCTGGACGCTCGACATAGCAGCCCAGAACTGCCCCATCTGCCCGGTAACAACCAGATAGACGATATAACCCACCAGCACAACGCCGATAAAGATTGCGCCGCGGCGTGCGCTCTTATTGTCATCGCCGCCCGAGGCCTCAACCTCGACCTGGGGCTTGGACGTATGCTGAGAGGACTCCGTCATGAGACTCCTTCAAACAGTCAAAATATCTTGGTTATTGTACCCGTAAGGGCCATAAGCAGAACGCAAAGCTCTTGTTCAAACGGGAATGACAGACAGTTGTTTGATAATAAAAAACCCGGCCTTCCGTGGAAAGACCGGGTATCAGATGCGTGGTAGCCCGTACCAGATTCGAACTGGTGATCTC
>SAMEA3387500__coassemble_2984_pt1 | contig 6126 bp, 6 predicted proteins | sample SAMEA3387500__metabat2_high_PE_010 | metagenome-assembled genome bin SAMEA3387500 (sample SAMEA3387500) | Felis catus | biome: Faeces | place: United Kingdom | collected 2012 | reverse complement strand
GGAGCCTGCGAGATAAGGAGCTAAAAATGATCCTCACCGTTACGATGAACCCGTCTGTCGATACGCGCTATCAGCTCGATGAGCTCGTTATCGACGACGTCAACCGTGTGACGCCCGAAAAGACCGCTGGCGGCAAGGGCCTCAACGTGGCCCGTGTGCTGGGTCAGCTGGGCGACGACGTTGTGGCGACCGGTCTGCTCGGTGGCCACATGGGCGCCTACATGGCTGAGCTCATGGACGCCAACGGTATTAACAACGACTTTGTGCCCATCAAGGGCGAGACTCGCATTTGCCTCAACATCCTCCACGCCGGCAACCAGACTGAGCTGCTCGAGAGCGGCCCGACGATTGCCCCCGAGGAGCTCGATGCCTTTACCGCCAAGTTCGCCGAGCTTGCGAGCAAGGCCGATGTCGTTACCATCTCGGGTTCGCTGCCCTGCGGCGTCGAGGCGGACTACTACGCCAAGATCACGGGCATTGCAGAGAACGCCGGCGCCAAGGTGCTGCTCGATACCTCGGGCGCCTCGCTCGAGGCTGCGCTCAAGTCCGAGGTCAAGCCTGAGCTGGTTAAGCCTAACCTGACTGAAATTAACGGCCTTCTGGGCACGAGCTTTACCACCGACGATGTGGACGAGCTCCGTTCCGCGCTCGCCTCTGACGCCCGCTTCTCCGATATCCCCTGGGTCGTCGTATCCATGGGCGCTGCCGGCTCCGTTGGTTTCCATAACGGCCGTGCGTTCCGCGCCAAGACCCCCGATATCCCCGCCGTTAACGCTACGGGCTCTGGCGATTCGACCATTGCCGGCTTCGCACATGCGATTGCTGCCGGAGCCGACGACGAGACGGTGCTGCGTACCGCCAACACCTGCGGCAAGCTCAATGCCATGGATCCCATGACTGGCCACTTGGTTATGGATCGTTGGGACGAGGTTTACAACGGCGTTGTCGTGACCGAGCTGTAGGAGCTTGTGCTGCGGTCCCGGCATCGGTTGCTAGCTCATGTCGACGATAAATGTGGCAGCATTATGCCCGGTCGCGACGCCGACTTTGTCGTGTTCAATCCCGACCTTACCCTAGTCGAGACGTATGTGGGTGGCAACAGCGTCGGTAACGCGTTTACCGAGTAGCCGCCAAAGAAACGATCCGAGAGGGGATTTAGATGATTTACGGTGCATTGGGCGATATCGAGGAGTACCGCGGAATGCTCAAGGGCCTCGACGTGCTGATCGACTGGCTCGAGGAGAACGACCCGGCGCAGCTCGAGGTCGGCAGCCATCCGATTCTGGGCGACAAGGTCTTTGCGAACGTCATGGCCCCCACGACGCGTCCGGAGGCCGAGGCTCACTATGAGACGCATCAGCGCTATCACGACCTGCAGATCGACGTCGAGGGTCGCGAGGCCTTTAAGGTCGCCACGGGCAGCTTGACGCTGGTCCAGGAGTTTGACGAGAAGGACGACTACGATCTGGTCGATTCCGACGCCTCGATCGCCGGCGATCTTGCCGACGACAAGTTCGCGCTGTTCGTTGCCGGCGAGCCTCACATGCCCACGCTCGAGTTCCCGGGCGATGGGGCGCAGCCGGTCAAGAAGATCTGCTTTAAGCTGCTTGCAGATGCTTACTGGGAGGAGTAGCGAGCTGCTCGGCTGAGCTGTCCGTGTTACGAGCGTTATCCCTTGGGGGAGCGCGCTTGGGCCCCGCTGATCGCGGTTCCTTTTGGGATTGCGGTTGGCGGGGCTTGTTGTTGAGTGGGGAGTTGCCGGCGGCGTTGTGCTTGGGCTGGCGGATGTTCACCAGAAATCGGCAACAAAAAAGCCGCCCGAAGGCGGCTGTCTTGTGCAATGGAGCCAGCGACCGGGCTCGAACCGGTGACCCCCGCTTTACGAGAGCGGTGCTCTACCAACTGAGCTACGCTGGCGGCCATGTGGTGACGCAACTGAGGCGTCAACGGCTGTCTATGATACGGGACATCGCAAATCCGCGCAAGTGTTCTGACGGCTTTTCTCACTTTAAATGCACTAATATTGGAGACGTGATATCTTGCTCTTACGGGTCTCAAACAGAATGGGGCTGCCATGGCTCAACCCAGGATCCTTCTTACACGTATCGATGACCGGTTTATTTACGGGCAAGACGTTGAACTGTGGAACGAGGTTGTGGGTTCCAACCTCGTCCTGATCGTCAACGACGAGATTGCGGCTGATTCGGGTCAATGGGCACCCATGAGAGTGGCGGCGCCAGAAGGCGTTTGGACACGGTTTTTCTCGGTGCAAAGGACCGTCGACATCATTCATACCGCAACGCCGCGCCAGTTGATTCTGATTATGGTGGCCTCACCCGCCGATGCGCTCGCGCTGGTTAAGGGCGGTGTGCCAATAACCAAGATCAGCATTGGCCATATGCAGGCAGGGGAGGGCAAACGCTCTGCAACGCCTGCCGTTGCCATAGACGATATGGACATCGCCGCCTTCAAAGAGCTGCAAGAACTCGGCATAGAGCTAGAAATCCGCTATCTCCCCAGTTCCGCCCCCGATCCCATCGACAATCTGTTCAACTGATCCCTTGGGGACGGAGGAAAACGGATCATTTTGCCCTTGCGAGGGACGCGCGCGATGCCGCCTGTCAAAAACTATGCCCATTTACTACGTTTGATCGGTTATCGCCGAGCATGTCGAACTTGAGAAAAACAAAACCGCAGGTAGACGGCTCGCGCATTTAACAAAAACCGGTGCATGGTCGAGCATCCCGGGCTAAACGTAGTAAATGGGCATAGTTTTAGATATGTCACTCATACAGTCATAGCGAAAAAGAGCCCAAAAGATGAAAAACGCCCGTCGGCGGTGTGCCGGCGGGCGTTGCTGCGCGATATGTCGCGTTGTGGGCTTAGTGCCTCATAAGGTGGTATTCGATCACATTGCTGTAGGGGTGACCCGGGCCCACAATGCCCTGCGGGAACAGCGGCTGGTGCGGCGTGTCGGGGTACATCTCTGCCTCGAGGGCAAAGCCGGCGCCCCAACCATAGTTGGCATCGTCCTTGGCGTGCTCGTCGCCCAGCCAGTTACCGGTGTAGAGCTGAACGCCCGGTGCGGTGGTGTAGTAATCCAGCTCGCGGCCGGTCCACATCTCCTCGACATGCAGGGCGCGACGCAGGTTGCGGCCGTACTGATAGCCATCGATGCACAGGCAGTGGTCGTAGCCGCGTGCCTGCTTAATCTGCGGGTCGTCGGCTTCCATGCCGGGCGCGACGGGGCGCAGCTCACGGAAATCAAACGGCGTGCCCTCAACCGGAGCGATCTCGCCGGTGGGGATGTTCTGCTCGTTGATGGGCAGGTAGTTGGCAGCGTTGGCAACAAAGAAGTGCTCGCAGTCCATGCCGGCGTTATGGCCGGCAAGGTTAAAGTACGTGTGGTTGGTCATGGACACGTAGGTGGCGCGGTCGCTCTCGCAGCCATACTCGATGCGAAAGACGCCGGTGCGTGTAACGGTAAACACGGCCGTAAAGGTTCGGTTGCCGGGCAGGCCAAGCTCGCCATCCTTAAGCGAGGTGGTCATGCGCACGGCATTGTGGGCCTCGTCGAGTTCAACATCCCATACGCGCTTGTGCAGACCATGCTCAAGATCGCTGTGCAGGTTGTTGACGCCCTCGTTGGCGGGCATATGCCAGTCCGTGCCGTCGATGGTGATCGTGGCGCCCGCGGTGCGGTTGGCCACGGGGCCGATGGTCGCGCCAAAGCAGGCGGGGTTGTCAAAGTAATCCTCGAGCTTATCGAAGCCCAGCACAACATCGCGCACGTTGCCGGGAATATCGGGCACATCGATACCCAGCACGGTGGCGCCATAGTCCATAATGCGAACGCAGATCTCGGGCCCGTTGAGGGTGTAACGATGAACGGAGGTACCGCACGGCGCGGTGCCGAAAAGCTCGGAAGTGATCATTTGGTTCCTAACATCGAGGTATTTCCGACAAACTGTAGCGCGAACAGGCAAGATTATCACTACACCCCACTAAAGCAGGGGGTATTTTTCTCAAAAAAGTGATGATTGGAGCTGTGCGGGCGTTCATTTCTGACGCGCGCGAGTCTGATACAATTTGTTCGTTATTGTTTGAATTGACGTGAGCGTGGAACAGCGAGGACTCATCGTGATTAAAGCGGAGCGACAGGATAAGGTTCGGCAGCTGCTCGAGGAACAGGGAACGGTCTCGGTCAAGGAGATTTCGGATGCGTTAGGTGTCTCGGATATGACGATCCGCCGTGACCTTGAGGAGCTTGCGAGCCTGGGCGAGATCGAGCGCGTGCACGGCGGAGCCCGCAGTGCGCAGGGCCGTCCACACGCTATGCTGCGCCATGAGTATTCGCACAGCGAAAAGCGCACGAAGCATGCCGAGGAAAAGCTGCAGATCGCGCGCCGCGCTGTGGAGCTTATCGAGGAGAGCTCGACCATCTTTTTGGGTACAGGCACCACGGTTGAGCAGATGGCCTCGATGCTGCCGGCGTTTCGCCTGCGCATCGTGACCAATTCGCTTTCGGTGTTTAACCTGCTCGAGGCGCGCGAGGACTGTGACCTGTGCCTGGTAGGCGGTATGTACCGTCGCCGCACTGCCGCTTTTGTGGGGCCAACGGCCGAGGATACCCTGCGTGCGCTGGGCATCGACGCGGCGTTTATCGGTGCCAACGGCATCTTGGACGGTGACGTATCTACGTCCAACATGGACGAGGGCCGTATCCAGCAGCTCGCCTTTAGCAAGGCCGACTCGCGCTATCTGATCGCCGACTCCAGCAAGATCGGCAAGCGCGACTTCTACACCTTCTGCCGCCTGGACAATTTGGACGCCGTGGTGTGCGAGCCGGGTATTGCCGCCGAGGATCGCGCCGCCATCGAGGAACACACGCAGGTCATTTGCTAGTTAGCGCTGCAGGCGATACTTCTGCCCTCTGCCGACGCGGGGATTATCGCTTCAATTTGACGTGCAGAATGACACATAAAAGTTAAAACGCCATTTTGCGCGTCATTTTACGTGTCAACGAGATGCGATTTGACGCGCAAATAGGAATTCGTGGGCGCTCGGAAGATCGACGGAGTTCGTGAACCTGCAACTTGGTTGGGTAGCGTACGAAGTCCTCCAGCGGGACCGAATATGTTTTCGGTATCATATCGGTATCAAATGATACCGAAAGTATGTTCGTGATACTGAAAACTAGAAACCGTGCTTCATAACTGCTTGGAAAGTTCGGATTCGACTATCTTATTGTCTTGATCTGTAACAGGTAGACGGTCGAAAGTGGGCTACGTGTTACAGATTTAGATATTTCTGCTCGGGCGTTCTGTTTGTCTCGATTTGTAACAACTAGGGCCGAAATACTCGGCTAGATGTTACAGATCGAGACAAACGGCCTGTTCGGGCCGAGCCAAAACAAAAAGGCCGCATGCGAACCCGTGGAGGGATTCGCATGCGGCCGACAGGGGGTATGCGGCAAAAGTTAGGCCATGAGCAGGCCGGTCTCCGCGACGTTCTTGTACCAGTACGCGCTCGCCTTGGGGTAGCGCTTCTGGGTCTCAAAGTCGATGTAGAACAGGCCATAGCGCTTGTTATAGCCGTTGGTCCAGGAGAACTGGTCCTGTAGCGACCACACAAAGTAACCGTCGACGTTTACGCCGCCGTCGATTGCCTTGAGGATCCATGCGAGATGCTGACGCATGTAGTCGATGCGAGGGGCGTCGTCGATAAAGCCGTCCTCAAAGTCGTCCTTATAGCCCATGCCGTTCTCGGTGATGTAGATCTTCTTGTAGTTGGGGTAATCGTTCTTAATGCGGAGCAGCAGGTCGTAGAGGCCCTCGGGATAGATGATCCAGTCCCAATCGGTGGTGGGTATGCCTTCGCGCACGCATGACTCGCCCACGCCCTTGAGGAACCAGCGTGAGGAGCCCTTGTCGCCGGTGCCATTGTGGTTGATGTCGTTTTCGCCCTCGGCGGCACGCAGGAACTGGCACTTGTAGGTGTTGACGCCCAGGCAATCGTTGTAGGGGAGTGCGGCGGTCAGCGCGGCGATGTCCTCGTCGCGGACGTCGAGTTCGCCGCCGGCGATATGAGCCAGCTTGGTCGCAGCCTCCATGGTATCGGCTGCAT
>SAMEA3387500__coassemble_1106_pt1 | contig 21886 bp, 24 predicted proteins | sample SAMEA3387500__metabat2_high_PE_010 | metagenome-assembled genome bin SAMEA3387500 (sample SAMEA3387500) | Felis catus | biome: Faeces | place: United Kingdom | collected 2012 | reverse complement strand
CCCCGTCACCCTTTTGCGTATCCGAAAGGGGTTCGTTGTTTCCTTCCGGCTCGTCGTTTTGGGTTTCGCTTTCGCTAAAGGGGGGTTTAGCACCGTCTAAAGGGGGCTTTCTGTTACCTCGTCCACCCGTTTTGCCTGCCGCTATGCACCGTTTCGAGTAGTCGATGTCCTCACGGACGCTGGCGAAGATGGCATCGAGCGGCCATTCCAGCTCCGGCTCGATGCCGTAGGTGCCGTACTGGGCCAAGGCCCAGAGGAGCTTTCCGCGCTGCTCCTCCGGTGCCTTGGCGCAGGCTGCGGTGAACTTGGGAAGCCACTTGAATTGGGCCTCCTCCATGTCAGCGCTCCCAGGTGAAGGCGGCCTTGGCCGCGTTGAACGTCAGGGTGGCCTCGCTGCCCACGATCACCTCGAGCACGTCGAAGCTGATGGCCTCGACCTCGGGATGGTCGGCGGCGAAGCACATGGCCACGCGCTGCAGGCGCTTCTTGTTGACCTTCGGCTCGGCGTCGTTGCCGCGCGAGCGCTTGACCTTCGCCTCGACCAGAAGTGCCTGGCCGTTGGTGACCGTGTAGACGCACCGGCCCTCGGGGCAACCGTAGCCGGTGGCCCCCGGGATGTAGACCTCGAGCGCGAGGTCGAGAATCGAATACTGCTCCATCTTCACTCCTTAGAACGGGCAATCGCCGTCGTAGACCTCGTCGGGCACGTCGTCGCGCTTGGCCCCGCCGGAGAACGTGACGTTGTCCGCGATCACCTCGAGGCGGCTGTGCTTCTGGCCGTCCTTCTCCCACTTGCTCTGGCGCAGCCTGCCCTGGACGCACACGTGCGTGCCCTTGGACAGGTAGCGGTTGAGCGCCTCGGCGCGCTTGCCGAAAACGGTGACGTCGACCCAGTTGGGCACGTCCTGCCACTCGTCGCCGACCTTGCGGCGCTCGTTGACGCACACCGAGAACCGGAGCACCTGCGTGCCTGTCTGCGTGGCCCGCAGCTCGGGGTCGCGCCCGAGGTTGCCGCTGATGGCGACCGTGTTGATTCCGCTGCTCACTAGTCAATCTCCTTACTGTCCCTGGCCATCTGGGCCAGATGCTTGCCAAGCTCCTCGAGCTGCCTGTCGGTGAGCTTGGTCGTGTCGTCGGTGCCGAAGTTGGCCTCCTCGTACGCGCGGAGGCCCTCCTCCTTGACTCCGTTCTGCATGCACTCGGCCTTGAGCTTCGCTATCTTGGCGAGCATCACCTTGCGCTTGCTCGGGCGCGGCTTCGTCGGGGCCTTCTCCTTCGTCTCCTTGGGGCCTGTGTCGCCGTCGGTGTCCTCCTCGCCAACGAGGCCGAAGGCCATGAGCGCGGAGTAGCGGCGGGCGTAGGTCTCGCGCTTGCCGAACTCCTGCGGGTCGCTGGCGTACTCGTACGGCTTCACGTCGAGCACGCGCTCCTCGTCCCCGTAGGCCACGACGGTGTTCAGGAGCATGCCCGCGCCGTTGGCGGCGACCTCGGAGCGCTGGTAGAAGAAGATTCCGCGCTTGTTAAGCGGCGGCCTGATGATGTTCAGGACCAAGTCCAGCGGGGAGTACGAGTAGGTCTGGTATCCCTTCTGGCCCGTCTTGCTCTTTGGCGGGTTGACCATCTCGGCCTGCGCCTCCGCGAGCAGCTGGGTGAACAGCGCAGCCGGGTCGAACGTATCCGGTTTCACCGTCTGGGCCATCACAGCTCACCGTCCCCGAGCAGGGCGGCCGCGCTCATTCCCTCGACGCGCGGGCCGAGCGCCTGCATGACGTCCTCGGGGGCGCAGCCGCGCACCGCTGCGGTCTTGGGCGACTTGGGGCACCACATGGCCCAGTCGACCATTTCGCCCGTGTCGGTGCACACGACCTTGTCCCCGGCCTTGGCGAAGTGGGCCTCCCAGCCCTTCTTGGGCACGATGTCCACCATGCCGATGGAGTCGAGGAAGGCCACGGCCTCGTCCATGCGCTCCTTGAGGATTACCGGGGCCGCCTTGCTGTAGCTGATGCCGATCTCGCCGACCTTCTCGTCGCCGACGATGATGGCGCGGCGGTCGGTGTGGGTCTCGGCGAAGCCGTCCATGATCTCCTGTCGCGCGATGCCATTGGCCTCCTTGAGCGCGGGCTCAATTTGCTTACTCATGGCCGTGAGCACGGCCAGCCTCTCGTCCTGCGTGTACTCCATTACTCACCGTCTCCAATCATTCGCGCCTCGTCCGTGATTACCTCGTAGACCTCTCCCGTCTCCGCGTCCACGTTCGCGGGTCGGTCGAACGGGAGCGGCTCGCGAACGTCCTCCTCGTCGTAGTCAAGCGGCAGCTCGTCCTGGATGTCGGCCACCGTCAGGACGACGGGCTTGCCGGAGAGCTTGAGGATGGGGAAGGCGTTGGCGTCGCTCGTCAGAATCTCGAGCTGAAGCACGGCCGTGCCGCCCTTGACCGTCGCCTGCTTGAAGTTGGCCCTGATCTCCATGGGTTCCATGCGCGCCTCCTATTTGATGCCGATAATGGCGGCCATGAACTCGCGGCTCTCGGCCACGTCCTTCTCGTCGAGCTTCGCGAGCCCGGCCTCGCACAGCGCGATCATCATGTGGTAGGCGTTGGCGCTCTTCACGCCGCCGGTGTGGTCGGGGTGGGCCGCATCGAACATGAGGTTGGCCGCGATGCAGGCGGCATGATCGAGCACCTTCTTGTGGAAGTGGTCCGCCGGGAGTTCCTCGAAGAGGTTGCCGTCGAAGTACTTGTCGTTCATTTCTTCTTCTCCTTCACGTATTCCTCGGTGAAGTGGGTGATGCACACCTTTGCCAGCGGCGGCGTGCCGTATGGCGTGCGGCATCCCTTCTGGACGCCACCCATCACCACGTGGGCGTCGTCCGTGTACGCGACGCCGTTGAGCGCGTCGCATACGAGCTTGCCGATGTTGTCCCAGTCGGGCTTGCCGAGGTCGGCGCGGCCCACCCAGTACTTCGGGTTGCTCTTGGCCAGGGGCCTGAAGGTCTCGATGGCGACGGTCACGATTCCGTCGAAGTCCCCGTGGTCCTCGTGCTCGGCCCTGTAGGCCTCGCGTACGGCCTCCTCGGCGAGCCTCGTCTGCTTCGGGGCGTAGTTGCGTCCGGTTCGCGGGTCGGTCCGGTGGCGCTCCTTGCCCACGATCTTCTCCAGCTCGAGCTTGAAGGTCATGGAGCGCTCCTTGTGCCTTACCCAGCTCATGCCGTGAACCCGTCGGACTGGCTGCGGTGCTTGTTGCATGCGTTCTTGAGGCTGGGGTAGCGCGCCTCCATGATTCGGGCGAATGACGGCGCGAGGCCGTTGCGCACGCCCACGTGCAGCTCGTTGCGGACCATGTTCACGAGGTAGTTGGCGCTCACGTAGCCCTTCTTGGAGAGCCTCACGGCGTTCTCGACCATGTAGTTCCATGCGCCGGGGTTCTCGTCAATCCAGCGGCGCGCGTCCTCCGCGTCCGCCTCGCCCTTGGCCCCGAGGCCGAATATCTCGAGCTGGCCGCTCTGGGGCTTGGGGTTGTACCGCTCGTCGTTACGCATGGACGCCCACCGCCTCGTATGCGGCCTGTGCGCTGTGCACCGCGCCGTCCATGGTCGGGATAATCCAGAGCCACAGCAGTGCGCACATGGCGAGCGCCGTCACGGTGATGCCGACCAGAAGCCCGGCCCTGAAGGCGTCCCTCTGCCTGTCGGCCTGCTCCTGCGCTGGCAGGCGGTAGCCCTCGCGTGCTACGATGCGGGGAGTCCTGTTGGACGTGCGGGCGCTCTTGGTGTGGTTGCTGGGGGTGCCCGCGTATCTGTTTTGAGGGGTCATTCTTCCTCCGTTTCTTGGTTGTCGCTTCTCGAAAACTTCTCGTCGATTTGTCGTTTTGCGCGGTATTTTCGGCTGTAGAGCCGCTGCCGCTCCTTGTTCACGCTGTCCTCCCTCCTCACCTCCTCCTCCATCGCCCGCACCTGCTCGGCGATCTCGGAGGCGCGCTGCTCCCTTGTGCAGGAGACGCACCACCCAGTCCGGCTGGAAAGCGGCTTGAAGGTCTGCCGCCCGCAACGCGGGCATATACAGCGCCTGCGGAGTGAGAGTCCGTACTTGGACGCCTGGACCTCCACCGCCCTCACCGTCTTGCCGAGGGCCTCGGCTATGGCCACGGCCCCGTCCCCGGCGTGCTCCTCGAGGTAGCGGACTTCGCTGCTCGTCCACGTCATTACGCCCGGCGTCCCTTCCAAGTCTTGAAGCGGCGCTGCAACTTCCGGCGCATGATGTCGAGCCTTTGGTTGCGGGGCATTACGCCACCGCCTTGAAGTCGTCGAGCGTCAGGTCGAGCTCTGCGCAAAGCGATACGAACTCGTCTGCGGCGATCTTGCGCTCGCCGTTCAGGCTGCGGCGCAGAAGCTCGGCGTTGATGTTCGTGCGGCGCGCCAGCTCGGTGCACGGGATGCCGCGCTCCTGGACGGCTGCGCCAATAACCTCGTATGCCTTCATCTGTTCTCCTCTCCTAGGTTTTGTAGGTACGACCTGAATACTACCGCAAAAATGTAGGAAGTCTAGCCGGTATATAGAATTATTTCCTACAAAACGTAGTTTTTTGCCTACACATGCCCTATACTTCAGATAGCGACGTTAGGAGGAGTCATGGAGCCTGTAAGGCGCTGCATCGCGGATAACATCAAGAAGTTCCGCCTGGAGAAGGACCTAAGTGTTGAAGACATAGGCAATGCCATAGGCAAGAGCGGTAAGACAGTTAGCGCATGGGAGGTCGGGCGCGGCCAGCCAGACGCCGACACCATGATCAGGCTCTGCCGACTGTTCGATGTCGACATAGCTGACTTCTACGGCGAGAGCGGTGATTTGGCACCAATCTCAAACGATGAGCGCGATCTCGTTGACACGTACCGCGACCTTACGTCGCCGCACAAGCATGTCTTATTGGCTGTCGCCCGCGAGCTGCGGGCGGCGCAGGGGAAGGAGTAACCCATGATTACCCGCAGATCGTTCCTGGCCGCTATGGCCACGGCTTCGCTAGCGCCGCTTGTCGGATGCTCCGGCGGGCAACAAGCCGGTTCCGGTCAGCAATCGTCTGGCGAGTCCAAGGAGGTCGAGAATCGGAGCGAACCGAAACCATTGGAGATTACCGAGTCCGGCTGGTCGGTGGTCGGCGACGGATGGGTCTACTACGGCTTCGCGCTGAAGAACACCAACAAGGACGTCGAGGCCCCGTCCAAGGGCGAGTCCGAGCCGTTCGAGATTTCCTGCTTCAACATGCCCGAGCACTCCTCGTTCGAGGTATACGCCCAGGTCTGGTAGCGGCAAAGTGAAACCCCGCAGGTCGAAGCGCGCCAACGCTGCTGCGGGGTTTACCAGATAGCCGCCCGTTTGGAGGGCATCCTAGATTATGCCAGAAGATATAAAGACCGCCGTCATATACGCCCGCTTCTCGTGCTCGAAGCAGCGCGAGGCCTCGATTGACGACCAGCTGCGCGTCTGCCGCGACTGGTGCGCGCGCGAGGGCTACGCCATCGTCGGGGAGTACTCCGACTACGCCATGAGCGGCCGCAGCGACGACCGCCCGCAGTTCCAGAAGATGATAGCGAACGCCGGGGAATCGGACATCGTGCTCGTGTACATGATGGACCGCTTCTCGCGCGACGAGTACGACGCCCCGGCATACAAGCACGAGCTGCGCAAGAAGGGCGTCGAGGTTGTGTCGGCCATGGAGGCCATGCCGGACGGCCCCGAGCGCATCCTGATCGAGAAGATATACGAGGGCCTCGCGGCAGTGGAATCGGTCAAGACCTCCATGAGGACGCGGCGCGGGATGGAGGGCAACGCCCTCAAGTGCAAGACAAACGGCGTGCGCGTCTACGGTTACGGCCGCAACGAGGACGACGAGTACGTGGTGAACGAGGACGAGGCCGCGATAGTGCGCGAGGCGTTCCGGCGCTCCTGCGACCACGAGCCGGTTGACTCCATCGCCAGCGACTTCGCGCGGCGCGGCGTGACAACTAGGACGGGCAGGCCGTGCGGCTACTCGATGGTGTACCAGATGCTCCACAACAGGAAGTACACGGGCTTCTACTCGTGGGGAGGCATAGAGGTGGAGGGCGGCATGCCCCAGATTATCGACAAGGCAACCTTCGCGATGGCCCAGGAGGTGAAGCCGAAGAAGCGCCGGGCCTCGGAGGACTGGGGCACGTTCGCGCTGTCCGGCAGGGCGATCTGCTCGGAGTGCGGCCACAACATGGCCGGGACCTCTGGCCGTGGCAAGAAGAACGTCAAGTACGAGTATTACGGCTGCCGCTGCGGTGCCAAGCCCGTCCGGCGCGACTGGCTCGAGCACGAGCTGGCCGAGGCCATCAGGGGGATGCTGCGCGACCGCGAGACGGCCCTTCGCATATCCCACATGCTCTGGGACGAGCCGGAGCCGGAGATAGCCGACGCGCGCAGGCGGGCCATGGCGTCGAAGCGCAAGGCCGAGAACGGCCTCCAAAACATCATGGCCGCGATTGAGCAGGGTATCGTGATGCCCGAGTTCACCGACCGCATAGCCCAGCTTCAGGCCCAGAAGGCCCGCGCCGAGCGCGATCTGGCCTCATACGACGAGGCGCGCATCGACCCCGAGGAGTTCGCGGACTTCCTCCAGTGCGGCGGCGGGATGGACGACGCGGCCGTCCTCGATTCCTTTGTCTATCAGGTGATGGTGACGCCGGAGGAGTGCGTGGCCACGCTCTACTGCGACGATGAACGCAACGAACCCGCACGACTAAGCATCGCACGGGTTCGCACATTTTCGGGTTGGTGCCCCCAGCGGGATTCGAACCCGCGATATCCACCTTGAAAGGGTGGCGTCCTTGGCCGCTAGACGATGGGGACAGCGGGAAAGAGTATAGCAGACTTTTTTGCCGGCGCGTATATCGTTGGCAAACTGGAAAACCACCACAAAGGTGCCTATCCCTTTGTAGTGGCGGGGCGTTAGGGGAGGAGCTTCATGGCGGCGTCGTGGGCGGCGCGCTCGTAGGTGTCGTCGAGGGGCTTGAGCGGCAGCAGGGCTGTGGCCTGCGCATCGCCGCGGCGCTCGAGGGCGTGGGCGATGAGCCAGTCGGCAAGCTCGGGGTTCTTGGGCAGCGCCGGGCCATGCAGGTACGTGCCGATGACGCCCTTGTAGATCAGACCCTCGAAGCCGTCGTCTCCGTTGTTGCCGGTGCCCGTGACGACGGACGTTCCAAGCGGCGTGGCATCTGCGTCGAGCAGAGTGCGGCCGCCGTGGTTCTCGAATCCCACAAAGGGCTCGGGCGCCAGGTCGGTCTTGACGGCGACGTTGCCGATCAGGCGGTCAGAACCGCGTACGGTCTCGGCGGAAATGACACCCAGACCTTCAATGCGATCTTCACCCATGTAGTATGAACGGCCGAGCAGCTGATAGCTGCCACAGATGGCAAGCAGTGTGCCGCCGTCCTCAACATAGGCCGCAACCTTGTCTTTTTGAGCGAGCAGCTCGTGTGCCACGGCCAGTTGGTCGCGGTCGGAGCCACCGCCCATCATGACGATGTCGGCGTCGGCGAGATCGAGCGACTCGCCCATGCGGACCTCGTCCACGCGCGCGGGAATTCCGCGCCAGGCGCAGCGGCGCTCGAGGGCGATTACGTTGCCGCCGTCGCCATAGAGGTTGAGGGCATCGGGATACAGGTAGACGATGCGCAGCGGGCGCGAGAGCTCGACCGGCGCGACGCCGACGGGGACGGCACTGCCATCGGCGCACGCTGCAGCGTGGGCGGCAACCGTAGTCGCTTCGGTGCCTTTGAGCCCGTCGAGCTCCTTGACTAACGGCGGGAAGGCCGTGTAGTTGGCGACGGCATAGAAAGTGTCGCCGGCGGCTTCATCCCCAACGGCACCAATCGCCTGCTCGACATTCGAGATAATCGTGGCATCGATGCCGGCGTACTTGAGGCGCACCTGCATGTCGTGCGCGCGCGTGCCGCCGGCAAAGGCGACAAGTCCCGTTGTGTCGGCGATGCGCTCAAAGTCGACGTCGTAGATCCACGAGACATCGTGGCCATCGGCATCGTTGTCGTTCAGGAAAAAGGCGCAGAGCCTGCCACCTGCTGTTTTAATGGACTGGATCTGACGATCGAAGCCTACGGGATTTTTGGCCAGATTGGCCTCGACGGTACGGCCGGCGATATTCCAACGGCCCATGCGACCACCTGCTGGCACGTAGGCGTCGAGCGTGGGCTGCAGATGCGCCGCGTCCACGCCCAGCTCGCGCGCCGCAAAGAAGGCGGCGGCAACGTTGTAGACCATGTACAGGCCGTTGTAGCGCGTGGCGATGTGCGTTGCGGGTGCGTCGATATCGGGTCCAAAGTTCAGGTCAAAGCCGTAGCCGTCGCAGCCGAGCTCCACGCCCGTCACGCGACGGACAAGCCCAGGGCGGACCCAGCCGCACGAGGGGCAATGGTATGCGCCAAGCTGTCCGTACTGCACATAGTCGTACTCCAACGGCGCGTTGCACTGCGAGCAAAAACGCGAGTCGCTAATGCGATCGGACTCGGTGCCCGTGGCGCCGTCGATGCCAAAGGCGATGCTCGTGTTGGGGACGCGCGCGGCGATCGAGGCGCACAGCGGATCGTCGGCGTTATAGATGAGTGTCGTTGCCGGCGAAAGCTCCAGCGCGTGGGCGATGACGTCCTGGGTGTGGTCGATCTCGCCGTAGCGGTCCAGCTGGTCGCGGAACAGGTTGAGCAGCACAAAGTACGTCGGCTTGAGCTTGGGCAGGACGCGCACCGTGTAGAGCTCGTCGCACTCAAAGACGCCTACGCGCTTGCTGCTGGCGGTTCGCTTAAGGTTGCCGCGCGCCTCGAGCAACGCGCCCACCACGCCCGGCTCCATGTTGTTGCCAGCGCGGTTGCATACCACGGTGGCGCCGCTGGCGGCAACGGCGTCGGCGATGAGGTTGGAGGTGGTGGTCTTACCGTTGGTGCCGGTGATCACCACGCTGCGGTCGACAAGGCCCGCGAGGTCGCTTAGCAGCTCGGGGTCGATCTTCATGGCGATGCGGCCGGGGAGTACGCCGCCCTGGCGCTTAAGGATGGAGCGCAGCCCCCAGCGGGCGATATCGCTCGAGGTGCAGGCGAGAGATGAGCGGAGGTTCATGAAGCCGTTCCTAACATAGATGACATGGTCGGGGCGATTGCGTCGCTAAAAGCCGTAGCGGCGCGCAAATTCCTGGGCAAGCTGCGATACATCTTCGCAGGCGTTGGCCCAGGGGGCAAAGTCGGGGGTGTCCGAGATAATGCCGTCGGCTTCCCAAACCGCCTGGTGCGAGAGGTCCCAGGGGTCGCGTGGCTCGGGTCGGCAGGGAAGGTACGGCGTCTGGTACATGGGGTTCAGCAAGAAGAACGCGCCGCCCTCGCAACGGTTAGCGAACTCACGCAGCGCGCGCGTCGCCGGGCGCATCTTGTTTGTTTTGAACAGCAGAATCGTGCGGGCGAGCAGGTACCAGGGGGAGTTCTCGAGTGCATCAGCTCCCACCTGTTCCTCGAGCTGGTGAGCCAGGGCAAAAAAACCGTCCTGGTCTTCCAAGCGGGCGAGGGCAAGCAACACGGTGCCGGCGGCCCGGGTGGGATAGCCTTCTGCCTTAAGGACGCGACGGGCATAGTTGGCGGCGGCGCGGTAACGAGCACTCGCCATGCACAGCTGCGAGATGGCCTCGAGCGTGTGAAGCCAGCCGATAAGCGCCGGCTCGCTCACGGTAAGGTCTGCTGCGGTGACGCCGTCGGCCACAACATTATTGGCCCAGTAGTGTGGGGCCTCCATATCAAACCCGGGCACGCTCTGTTGCAGGTAGTCGGCCGTACTCGTCTCGAGCTTCATCAAGTCGCCCAGGCAGGCATCGACGGGCGTGTCCGCCAGGATGATGGCGAGCAGCTGGGCATCGAGGACATGCGCATCGACGCGAACAATCTTGAGCAGCTCATCGCGCATATCGTCGAACAGGCGGTTGCGCGTCTGCTCAAACTCCTCGTCGCTGCCCATGTCCTCGATGCGGCGAAGCTCGTCAAGCAAATGACGATGAACGCCGGCATAGGACAGCAGCGCTTGGGCATGCTCGGTCTGCGCATATTTGTGAGGGTTTGCGCTGATGTCGTTATGGACAAGCTCGCGTGCTGCATCGGTGAGTTCGGGGTGCGATGCCAGATAGGTGCGCTCCAGATAGGCGGGGATGTAGACGCTCGGATCCATTAGAGGTCTCCTCCCTTAAACGGCAATCCCTGTTCGGCCGCGCGCAGGATGCGTTCGTCGATCTGGGAGCGCACGATGTCGTTGGTGGCGACCCAGGCGGCAAAGCTGGCGTTGTCGGGCGCGCCTAGGCCCTCCTGCAGCACCGGCGTCGCCTCGGACAGGGCAAGGACAAGCTCATCGGTGGAGCCCGGACCTACGTTGACGCGGGCATAGACGCCATCGGGAAACTCGGTTTGGAAGTAGAGCGCCTCGGCCGCGTGCGGACACGAGCGCGCAAGGATACGCAGGTAGTGCTCGGCGCCCTCGTAATCCAGCTCGCGCCAAGCAGCGCTCATCAGCGCGATGAGCGTCCACGGGTCCAGGTCGCGCTCTGCGTCCTTGGGACGGCGGCGCAGCGGCGTGTTGGCAAGATAGGGCACGGAGTGGGCGGAACGAAAACGCTTGAGCTCCTCGGCAGGGTATTCGAGCTTTGCCATGGCAAGCATCGCGGTATGGCGGACGCCGGCGGGGTCGTTGGGCGCAAAGTCCAGGCTGCGATTCGCGGCATCCAGCGACATGCGGTAGCGGCCGCTAATGAGCGCGCGCGATGCCAAGGCGGCAAGCCAGCGCAGGTAGGGACGGCGGGTCAGGTCGCCTGCGGCCTCACGCTCGTAGGGGTCCTGTGCCGAGGCAATCTTGAGCGCCAGGTCGTGCTCCACCTCGTCGCACTTGGACACCAGATACTGTACGTATTCCTCGTTGGATTCGGCGGTGAGCGCCGTCAGCATGCGCTGGGCATCCCAGTTGGCCGGATCGAGCGCGGCTGCCTCGCGGAGCATGCTCTCGGCGGCTGCCTCTTCCTGCTCGGCTTGGGCATCGTCGGGGATAAAGGGAATGCGGTAGTCGACGGCCTCGACCACCTTGGCGATCAGATGCCCGGCGCGGTCGCGGTCGTGCACGATGAGCGGTGCGGGGTTGCGGGTGAATTGCTCCATCAGACGCTCGACGGCGGGGCCGTCGGTGAGTGGAATATTGTCGCGGCGCAAGGCCTCAAGAACGAGGCGATGGCAATCCTCTTGAATGGGGTCGAATGCCATGGGGCCTCCTTTGCTGCGGTTAGGGTTCAAATCATCTCTATATAAGGTTCTAGTTTACCCGCATGTGGCACACCGGGGGTGTCGCACTTGGACTTGCACCTTTGCACCACGAAGACGGATGTCGCACAAATGTCGGCACCTTGGACGACCGAGTGGTATCACAGTGCCGTAAACGGTCGATTTTTGGCGGCGAACGGGGCACATTTTGGAGGGGCACAGTCCTGCCCGGGATATGTGGTCAACCCTGATAAAACGTTTGCCCAGCTTGGGAGTATGAATGCCCCACAAGGGTCTTTAGGGATAGAAAAAACGTTTCACCATTATCGGCTTTAGGTGAATAACTGACCAACCAGAACGGTAAAATAATGTTTGTCTGAGCGTTGAGACGTTTGGACATCGCGCATTGTCGTCGCCGGCAACGCGCAAACCGGTCCTAACGGAGCCAATTGGGTGCTCCGTTATATACGCAAGTCTAAGAGGGGCTTGTTTAGGAGGCACAGTATGGGACGTTTTACCAATCCTCGCGATCTGTACTTTGGTGAGGGCGCTCGCCACGAGGTGAAGAACCTCAAGGGCAAGAAGGCCATCATCGTTTCTGGCGGCAGCTCTATGCGCCGCGGCGGGTTCCTGCAGGACGTTGAGGCCGACCTTAAGGAAGGCGGTTTCGAGGTCAAGCTGTTCGAGGGCGTCGAGTCCGACCCGTCCATCGAGACGGTCATGAAGGGCGCCGAGGCCATGCGCGAGTTCGAGCCCGACTGGATTATCGCCATCGGCGGCGGCTCGCCCATCGATGCCGCTAAGGCCATGTGGGTCTTCTACGAGTATCCCGAGGAGTCCTTCGATAACATCATCCAGCCGTTCAGCTTCCCCGAGCTGCGTCAGAAGGCTCATTTCTGCGCCATCTCCTCTACCTCCGGCACCGCTACCGAGGTCACCGCGTTCTCCGTCATTACCGACTACGCCAAGGGCATCAAGTACCCGCTGGCCGACTTCAACATCACCCCTGATGTCGCCATCGTCGACCCCGAGCTCACCTACACCATGCCCGCCAAGCTGTGCGCTCACACCGGCATGGATGCTCTGACCCACTGCATGGAGGCTTACGTTTCCACTTGTGCTTCTATGTTCACCGACGCCAACGCTCTGCACGGCATCCGCGAGATCGTCGAGTGGCTGCCCAAGTCCTATGCTGGCGACCATGAGGCCCGTCAGCACATGCACGAGGCTCAGTGCATCGCCGGTATCGCCTTCTCCTCGGGCCTGCTCGGCATCGTTCACTCCATGGCTCACAAGACCGGTGCAGCCTTTGAGAACGGTCACATCATCCACGGTGCTGCTAACGCCATGTACCTGGGCAAAGTCATCCAGTGGAACTCCAAGGACCCGCGTGCTGCCGAGCGTTATGCATACGTGGCCAAAGAGATCCTGCACCTTCCCGGCGAGACCAACGAGGAGCTCATCGCTGCGCTCGTCCAGAAGATTCGCGACCTCAACGACCAGCTCAACATTCCGCAGTCCATCAAGGATTACGCGAATGGTGGCGTGAAGGTCGACGCCGAGAACCCGCAGATGGTTTCCGAGGAGGAGTTCCTCGCCAAGCTGCCCGAGATCGCCGCGAACGCCGAGCAGGACGCCTGCACGCCGGAGAACCCGCGTGAGACCAAGGCTGCCGACTTCGAGAAGATCCTCAAGGCCTGCTACTACGACACCGACATCGATTTCTAATCGACTCTTGTTATCGTAACGAGGGGCTCCGCACGTATCCGTACGGAGCCCCTTTCTTTTTTCTTTTAGAGAATGGGATAGTTATGGCTGCAATTTTCAATAGCCCCAGCAAGTACATCCAGGGTCCGGACGAGCTCGCCAAGCTCGGCTCTTACGTTGAGCCGCTCGGCGCTAAGGCCCTCGTCATCGTGACGCCTTCGGGCAAGAAGCGCGTCGGTGCCAAGATCGAGGGCGGCTTTGCCGAGGCCAAGGCCGAGCTGCTGTTTGAGGACTTTAACGGCGAGTGCTCCAAGGGCGAGGTCGATCGCCTGGTTGCGCTCGCCCGTGACAACGGTTGCGACATCATCGTCGGCGTCGGTGGCGGCAAGATCCTCGACACCGCGAAGGCCGTCGCCTATTACCTGGAATCCCCGGTTATCATTTGCCCCACCATTGCTTCGACCGATGCCCCGTGTTCGGCGCTTTCGGTGCTCTATACCGATGACGGCCAGTTCGACAAGTACCTCTTCCTGAAGGCAAACCCCAATATCGTCCTTATGGATACGACGGTTATCGCGGCGAGCCCGGTGCGCCTGACGGTTTCCGGCATGGGCGATGCGCTCGCAACCTACTTTGAGGCCCAGGCGACGCATGATGCCGACGGTGGTACTTGTGCCGGCGGCAAAGGCGGAATGGCCGGCCTGGCGCTCGCCAAGCTCTGCTACGAGACGCTTATGGCCGATGGCGTCAAGGCCAAGGTTGCGCTGGAGAAGGGTGCGCTCACGCCTGCCGTCGAGCACATCATTGAGGCCAACACGCTGCTTTCGGGCATTGGCTTTGAGAGCTCGGGCCTCGCTGCTGCTCATGCCATCCACAATGGCCTGACGATGCTGCCCGAGTGCCACAGCATGTATCACGGCGAGAAGGTCGCCTTTGGCACTATCGTCCAGCTGGTACTCGAGGATGCCCCGACCGAGAAGCTCGAGGAAGTCCTGGGCTTCTGCATTGAGCTGGGCCTGCCCGTTACGCTCAAGGAGCTGGGCGTTGCCGAGGTTACGCGCGAGCAGGCCATGATTGTTGCCGAGGCCGCGTGCGCGCCTGAGGACACCATGTGCAACATGCCGTTTGAGGTGACGCCCGAGATGGTCGCAAACGCCATCCTGGGTGCCGACGCGCTGGGCCACTACTATCTCATGGATGAGTAAATCAAGCTAGGGAAGGGGCAAAGCCAGCAGATGGCTTTGCCCCTTTTTGCTATGGTGCAAAGGGGTCAGGTTACTTTGCACCAATTGTTGTTGATGAAAGGGCGGATTCTCGTATGGCGCTTCCCATGGTTTATGGCGGTCCCGGTCGGTATGTTCAGGGGCCGGGTGAGCTCTCGCGTCAGGGCAGGTATTTGTCATGGTTGGGCTGCGCTGCCTATGTCTTGTTTGACCAGGGCACCGAGGATCGGCTGTGTAGGCAGATCGTCGATGGATTTCTGGATGAAGATCTAAGCGAGCCGTTCTTTAAGATCTATAACGGTCCGTGTACGGAAGAGGCCGTTGTAAAAATGGCTAAGGAAGCCCGGGCTGAGTATTGCGACATGGTGGTGGGTATTGGCGGCGGCAAGATGCTCGATATCGCCAAGGCCGTTGCGTTTTATGCTGAGCTGCCGTTGTGTGTATGCCCCACGGCGGCATCGATGGATGGTCCGTGCAGCGCGATTTCGGTGCTGTATCACGAGGATGGGTCGTTCGACCGCTACCTGATGCTCGAGAAGAATCCAGACCTGGTCGTGGTCGATACCAACGTGGTCGCGGCGGCCCCGCTGCGTATGACGGTCGCTGGCATGGGCGATGCGCTGGCAACGTATTTCGAGGCGCGTTCGTGCGCCGCGGCGCACGGCGCCAACGAGCACGGTGGCGCGCCGGGACACTTGGCCTTGGTTGCGGCTCGTGCCTGCTATGACACACTCATGGAGTGCGGCGTCGCTGCCAAGCGCGATCTCAAAAAGGGCCGTACATCGCCAGCGGTTGAGCGCCTGATCGAGTGCAATATTCTGCTTTCGGGCGTCGGCTTTGAGAGCGGTGGCTTGGCGCTTGCCCATGCCATCGCCAACGGCCTGACGATTTTGCCCGAGTGCAAAGCTATGCACGGCGAGGCCGTAGCGTTTGGTCTGGTGGTGCAGCTGCGCCTGGAGCGTGCGCCCGAGCTTAATCAGGTGCTCGAGTTTTGCCAGCGCGTCGGTCTGCCGACGACGCTCGAGGAGCTGGGCCTTGACGAGATTTCCGATGCCGACCTGATGAGCGTTGCGGATGCGGCCTTTAGAAACGAACGCAATATGGCTAACGAACAGGCCAAGGTGACCAGACAAAAGCTCGTGCAGCTCATGCGCGAGGCATAGCTAGGCGCTTGATCGACCTTGTGCAATCGAGGCGGCGATAGGCATAGGCTATTTGCCTCAAAGGTGCGCCGCGTGTAATTTGCCCGAGGTGTGGGCCGATAGCGTATCATTATCTCTTGCTTGTTTGCACTGCTCAGGGAGGGGCCGCGCATGGCGCAGGAACACGATCTGTTTGATGACATTATCGAGATCAGCAAGGGTTTCGACTTTCTTAAAAACCCGCTTGGCGGCGTGACCGATGCGCTCGATCCGTCGGCACCGCAGTGGAATCCTGCCGACTACAAGGAGCGTCCGCGCGGCAACACCATTCCGTGCCTGACCTGCAAAAACGAAAAGAGCGGTTGCACCGCGTGCATGGACGTGTGCCCGGTCAACGCTATCGAGGTCGAGGAAGACGCCATCGAGATCCTCGACTCCTGTCGCAAGTGCGGCCTGTGCGCCGCTGCCTGTCCGACCGAGGCGATCATCTCGCCGCGCCTGGCGCCCAAAAACCTGTATGACGATATCGTCTCTGCTGCTACGAGCCACGAGACCGTCTACGTCACCTGCACACGCGCCCTCAAGCGCATGCCGCGCGAAAACGAGGTCGTCGTTGCCTGCGTGGGCGACATTACGGCCGAGACCTGGTTTTCGGTACTGGCGGACTATCCCAACGTGAGTGTGTACCTGCCGTTGGGCGTGTGCGATAAATGCCGCAACACCGGCGGTGAGGACATTCTGGGCGAGGCGATTGCGAAGGCCGAAGAGTGGTCTGGCACGGGTATGGGCCTGGAGGTCGACCCCAAGAGCCTCAAATGCCATAAGCGCCGCGAGTACGAGCGCAAGGAGTACATGGAAAAGATCGCCCGTACAACGGGCCTGACGGTGACCAAGCTCAATCCGGCGACGGCGGCGCTGGCCTCGGTGACGCAGAAGTTGAAGGCCCACCGTCACCAGATCACGCAGCTCGAGCGCACGCTCAACACCATGTGCGGCACCACGACGACCAAGCGTCGCCGTTCGCTCACGCACGGGCGGCAGCTGGTGCTCTCGACGCTGCAGAACCATCCCGAGCTTGCCCAGAACATGCAGGTGAGCACGCCGGAGTGCGATTTTGACAAGTGCACGTCGTGTGGCGAGTGTGTCAACGTGTGCCCCACGTTTGCCTGCGATTTGGTGGGAAGCGGTCGCTTTGCACTGGAGTCCACGTATTGCCTAGGTTGCGGGGCCTGCGTCAAGGTGTGTCCCGAGCATGCGCTTAAGTTGGTTGAGCATGATGCATCCAACCTGGTCGTCGTCGATCCCGAGGCCGAGGAAAAGGCCGCTCAGAAGGCCAAGGCCCACGAGGAGGCCGAGAAGGTCAAGGCCGAGGCAAAGGCCAAGCTCGACAAGATGCTCGATCAGGTGGAGAAGCTCGCGGACTAGTCAGCGAGCTCTATCTCTGCTTCATTTGCGCCGCCGCGGTGTCCGGATTCGCCCGGATGCTGCGGCGGCGCTATACTTATGCAGTTTGAAGTACCTGTATCAAAAGGAGCTGTCGTGTCCCTTTCCATCGGTATCGTGGGCCTGCCCAACGTGGGCAAGTCGACGCTGTTCACCGCGCTTACCAAAAAGACCGGCCTTGCCGCCAACTACCCGTTTGCCACGATCGACCCCAACGTGGGTATCGTCGACGTGCCCGATAGCCGCTTGCAAAAGCTTGCCGACATCGTTAACCCGGGTCGTATTGTGCCGGCGACGGTCGAGTTCGTCGACATCGCAGGTCTGGTGAAGGGCGCTAACGAGGGCGAGGGCCTGGGCAACCAGTTCCTGGCCAACATTCGCGAGACCGACGCCATCTGCGAGGTCGTGCGCTACTTTAAGGACCCCAACGTCATGCGTGAGGTGGGCCGCACGGGCGAGTTCGTCGATCCCGCCGGCGATGCCGACACCATCATGACCGAGCTCATCCTGGCCGACATGGGCACGCTCGAGAAGCAGCTGCCCAAGCTCGAGAAGGAGGCCAAGCGCGACAAGGAGCTCATGCCCAAGTTTGAGGTCGCCAAGCGCCTGCTTGCCTGGCTCAACGAGGGCAAGCGCGCCGCGTCCATGGAGATGACCGACGAGGAGCGCGCCGCTGCCAAGGGCCTGTTCCTGCTCACCATGAAGCCCATCCTGTATGTGGCCAACGTAGACGAGGACATGCTCAACGAGGACCTGGCGCCCATTGATGGCGTCAAGCCGCTGCCCATCTGCGCCAAGATCGAGGCAGAGCTTTCCGAGCTCGATCCCGAGGACGCCGCCGACTACCTGGAGAGCCTGGGCCTAGAGCAGCCCGGTCTGGACGTGCTCGCGCAGGCGGCCTATAAGCTGCTCGGTCTGCAGTCGTTCTTTACGGCCGGCGAGATGGAGGTCAAGGCCTGGACGGTTCGTCAGGGCGCGACCGCCCCGCAGGCCGCCGGCGTCATCCACACCGATTTTGAGCGCGGCTTTATTAAGGCCGAGGTTATTGGCTACGACGATTACATCGAGCTCGGCGGCGAGCAGGGCGCCAAGGCCGCCGGCAAGCTGCGTATTGAGGGCAAGGACTATGTCATGGCCGATGGCGACGTCGTGCATTTCCGCTTTAACGTGTAAGGACGACGCATATGTTTAAATATGGCAAAAAAGCCGGCTACATGGGTATTGCGCTGCTCGTGCTCGCGGTGATTCCGTTGGTGGTTGCAGCGTGTGTTATCCCCAACATTGGCCCCGAGGTGGCAACGAAGTTTAACGCCGCCGGCGAGGTGACGCGCTGGGGTAAGAGCTACGAGCTGCTGGCACTGCCGGTGCTCAACCTGCTGCTGAGCGTGGCGACGTACTTTACGGCGGGACGCCAGGCAAAGAACAACGAGGACTCCGCTGTGATGGCACGTCTTGCGTGCGAGCGCTACCTGCGCAACGGTTGCATCACGGGCGTGTTCCTCAACGTGATCAACGTTTACTTTATGTACTCGGCGATTACTGGAACGGGCTTTGGCTTTGGTTTCTAGCTTGTCCTTTTAGGCAACGAGCCTGCGCGCATATTCAATGGCTGCTGCGAGGCCGCCGCTCGATCGTGGTTTAAAGACCATGTCGGCGGCGGCCTCGTTTTCGTATCCGGCGCCGCGAAGGGCGAGTGCGATACCGGCTTCCAGGAGAAGGGGCAGACCGCGTTGGCTGGTTGCGATCACGGCAGCCTGATTGAGCGAGCAGCTGTGCGCCTGGCATTGGATAGCAAGTTCACCTTGCGCCGGGCAAGGGACCAGAACGGCGGCGACGCGACTTGATAGCAATGCAAATGCTGTGCGCTCGTCGGGCGAAAGGCATTCTGCTTCAACGACGACGAGCTTGGGCGGTGCGCTGTTTGTGCGAAGCGTGGCTCGGTACATGCGGACCGAAGAACCCGACATAGAAAACTCCTGTGTATTCGGCAAAACGTAAACTATAGTTTACGTTTATGTTCGGCTCCATTTCAAACTCGGCTGCATGGACGAACGTGCGAAACAGATTCTTGGCAGGCGGGTCGAAGAGACACGCAGAGACCTTGGTATCTCCAAGGTTGATTTTTGTGTGGCGACAGGAATTAGCCGACCCTACCTCGACCGAATCGAAGATGGGACGGCAAATTTCACGCTCAAGGTTCTATTTAAGATCGCACCCGCACTCGGCATGACGGTGTCAGAACTTCTCGAGGGTATCGAATAGGGGATACCCGTCGACAACTGAATTACGCCATCGGGATACGGTCGTGGTTGACTTGGCTGTAGAACAGGCGCTGGATCTCGGCGGCATCGCGTGACTGGCCGAGTGCCCACATGGTCTTGGCCACGAGCGTCTCGGTGGTCATGTCGTCGCCGCGCAGAATGCCCGGATGATCGGCGTAAGCACGGCCGACCTCATAAACGCCCAGATCGAGGCCCTCTTCGGGGACCTGCGTGGTCATAACGACGGTGCGACCCGAATCGACCCAGCGGAAAATTGCCTCTTGGAACGACTCGCCCGACTCACCAAACTCGGGGATACCGCCAATGCCAAAGGTCTCCAGAATCACGGCGTCGTAGCTATCGGCAAGGGCGTCGAGGATGCCCGGGTTTACGCCGGGCGTAAGCTTGAGTACAAACACGCGCGGGTCGATGCTGTCGTAGAAACGCACCGGGTTTTCGCCCTGATGAGTGCCGTGGAGCCCGTTGCGCACGATGCGGTCGTTGCGGATGTAGGCAATGGGCGGATAGTTGACGCTAATGAACGCGTTAAAGCTCATGGTGCGCTGCTTGCGGGCGCGCGTGCCGGCAATGGCGACGCCGCCAAACACAATCGACACATCGTGCGAATGCTCGTCGAGCGCATAGAGCAGACTCTGGTACAGATTGAGCTTGGCGTCGGTAAAAGGGTTACCCATGGGCTTTTGCGAACCGGTGAGTACGATGGGCTTGGGGCTGTCCTGAATCAGATAGGAAAGCGCCGCCGCGGTGTAGCTCATGGTGTCGGTGCCGTGCAGAATCACGAAGCCGTCGTGGTCGGCATAGCCCTCGACGACGACGTCGCGGATACGCATCCAGTCACTGGGGCGCATATTGGTGCTGTCGATGTTCATGGGCTGCACGACGTCGAGCTCGCAGAGGCCCGAGATCTCGGGGACGCTCTGGGCGAGCTCCTCACCGGTCAGGGCGGGGGAGAGGCCGTTGCCGTCCTCGGTCGATGCGATGGTGCCGCCCGTGGCGATGAGAAGGATGCGCTTCATGCTGGTATTCCTATCGTATTTGCCGCCGCAGAGGCGGAGTCGTTCGGCAGTATTGTGGCACAGGGCGTCCAATGTTCAAACGTATTACATCATCTGTAACGTTTGAAAACACTTCAATTGCCGTCAAATAGGGGCCCAGGTCGTGCGTTTGCCGTGCGCTGATGGCTGCGAGGGACGAGAAACCCCATATAACGTGTACACTATGGAAGTTATTTTCGTTCATTCATGCGGGTGGGCACCGGCTCCCCGCCAACAAGAGGGGGAACCATGGATCAAAAGGCTTCCGCAAAGGTCCTCGTACTCGACTTTGGTGCGCAGTACGGTCAGCTCATTGCCCGTCGCGTCCGCGACCTCAACGTGTATTCCGAGATTGTCCCCTGCGACATCTCGGCCGACGAGATTCGCGAGATGAACGCCTCTGCGCTCATCCTTTCCGGCGGTCCGGCTTCCGTGTACGCCGAGGACGCTCCGTCCATCGATCCTGCCATCTTTGACCTGGGCCTTCCCGTCCTGGGCTTCTGCTACGGCCATCAGATCACGGCCGTGACGCTCGGAGGCAAGGTCGGTCACTCCGAGGTGGGCGAGTACGGCCGCGCCACCATCACGCGCACGGCCGGCGCCAAACTCTTTAACTCCACGCCCATGGAGCAGACCGTGTGGATGAGCCATCGCGACGCCGTTTCCGAGGTGCCCGAGGGCTTTACCGTTACCGCCAGCACCGACGTGTGCCCGGTTGCCGCCATGGAGTGCGTCGAGCGCAAGATTTTCACCACGCAGTTCCACCCCGAGGTCAAGCACTCCGAGTACGGTCAGCAGCTGCTGAGCAATTTCCTGTTTGAGATCTGCGGCCTGGAGCCCAACTGGAGCATGGACAACCTGGTCGAGACCATGACGGCCGAGTTCCGCGAGAAGGTCGGCGACGACCGCGTGATTCTGGCCCTGTCCGGCGGCGTCGACTCCTCCGTCGTGGCTGCGCTGGGTGCCCGTGCTGTGGGCAAGCAGATGACCTGCGTGTTCATCAACCACGGGCTGCTGCGCAAGGGCGAGCCCGAGCAGGTGGAGGAGGTCTTCACCAAGCAGTTTGACGTCGACTTTATCCACGTTCACGCCGAGGACCGCTATGCCGAGCTTCTGGCCGGCGTGACAGAGCCCGAGGAGAAGCGCCGCATCATCGGTACGCAGTTCTGGAAAGAGTTCTTCGCGGTTGCTCAGCAGCTCGAGACCGATGGCAAGCCGGTCAAGTACCTGGCTCAGGGCACCATCTACCCCGACATCATCGAGTCCGGCGCTCGCAAGACGGGCGGCAAGACGGCCACCATCAAGAGCCATCACAACCTGATCCCGTTCCCCGAGGGCGTGCACTTCGACCTCATCGAGCCGCTCGATCACTTCTTTAAGGACGAGGTCCGCGCGCTTGGTCTGGCGCTGGGCCTGCCGGCTCACATCGTGTTCCGTCAGCCCTTCCCGGGCCCGGGTCTGGCCATCCGTATCATCGGCGCGGTCGATAAGGAGAAACTCGAGATTCTCAAGAACGCCGACGCCATCGTGCGCGAGGAACTCGACGCCTACAACCAGCGTCTGTTTGAGCAGACCGGCGAGCGCAACTCCGAGCACAGCTGCTGGCAGTACTTTGCGGTCCTGCCCGACATCAAGTCCGTCGGCGTTATGGGTGACGAGCGCACCTATCAGCGTCCGATCATCCTGCGCGCCGTCGAGTCCAACGACGCCATGACCGCCGACTGGGCCAAGCTGCCCTACGACGTGCTGGC
>SAMEA3387500__coassemble_790_pt1 | contig 43374 bp, 40 predicted proteins | sample SAMEA3387500__metabat2_high_PE_010 | metagenome-assembled genome bin SAMEA3387500 (sample SAMEA3387500) | Felis catus | biome: Faeces | place: United Kingdom | collected 2012 | reverse complement strand
GACATCCTGCTCCCAAAGCAGGCGCGCTACCAAACTGCGCCACGTCCCGAAGGTGTTGAGCAGCTAAGGTCTAAACCTTGCGTGTCCCAAAGCGAAGGAAATTATAGGGGAGACTCCCCGCCTGTGCAAGCGCAGAAACCCTAGCTCCTCGAATGTGCGACAAACTTGCTGTGGAGCAGACCGATCACAAACGCCACCACGGCAACCGGCGCCCACGCGGCTCCAATGTCCGCCAGCGGCAGCGCATCGAACGGCAGCCACGCACCCGCAAAGAACGCGTCTCGAACCGAGGTAATCACGCTCTGCACCGCGACAACGCCGCCGACCCAAACCCACACCTGCGGATGCGCGTCGCAAAAACCGTGCACCAGGCCCATAAGCACCAGCACGATGGCAACGGGATACAAGGCGTTGAGCATGGGCACCGAGAACATAAGGATCACGTCGAGGCCCACGTTGGAGAGTACGCACGAAAACGCCGCGAACACAAAGGCGAGAATCGCGAAGGGGCGGCGCATGGCCTCCTCGGAGGCCTCCGCTCCCCCCTCGATCACATACGTCTCGCAGAAGTAACGCGAGCAGCAGCTGATGAGGCCGATGCACACGTTCATGCAGGCGAGGAAGAAAATCGCAAATACCACAACCGTGCCGGCAAGGCCAAAGTGCATGGAGGCCGAACGAGCAAGAATTGCAGCGCCGTTGGTGGCGTCGGGCATCACGGTGCCGAGCTGCATACCGGCAAGCGCTAGGCCGCAGTAGATGATGGCCATGAGCACGCCGGCGATTACACCGGAACGCGAAATCTCGAAGGCCACGCGTTTGTCATCGGTAACACCCAACTCGTGGATGGTCTCGGCGATGATGATGCCGAAGGCGAGCGACGCAAGCAGGTCCATGGTCTGGTAGCCGGTCAAGAAGCCTTGAACCGCAGCGCCGGCATCATAGGGAGCTTGCGGGGCAGCAGCCGGTCCCAGCGGCGAGATCACGGCAGCACCCACGACCAGCACGATGAGCGCGATGAGCGCGGGGCCCGTAATGCGACCGAGTACGCGTGTGATGACCCCCGGGCGCAGCGTAAGCACAAACGCGACGACAAAGAAGCCGACGGCAAACACCAGGCGAGCCGTGCCGAGCGAGACGCCCTCGGGCAGCAGCGGCACTAGCATCTCGAACGCCGTAGAGCTTGTGCGCGGAATGGCCAGGCACGGACCGATGGCCAGGTAGACCGCCGCAACGAAGAATTCACCAAACTTAGGATGCACGCGCCCGGCCAGCTCGCGGGCCGTGCCGGCGAGCGCGACGGCGATAAATCCCATGACGGGCAGACCGATGGCGGCAATCAGAAAGCCGAGCATGGCGACCGGCGTGGCAGAACCTGCCTGGAGCGCCAGCAGCGGCGGAATAATGAGGTTGCCGGCGCCGAAGAGCATCGAGAACAGGGCGATGCCAACGGTAACGACATGATCGGAGCGTAGACCACGCGGGGCGGATGAGGCCATATGCACACCTTTCGGGTCGAAACAAAAACGGGACGGGCAAAAACACCCGTCCCGCAAGTATAAACCGTCTAGCAGCTTTAGCAGGCTAAATCGCATAGAGCATCGATAGCCGTGTCAACTTCTTCGGTAGTGTTGAAATACCCAAACGAGAAGCGAACGACACCCTGGCGTTCGGTCCCGAGCGCGCGGTGCATGAGCGGAGCACAATGGGCACCGGGGCGCGTCGCAATCCCCCACCCTTGCATGAGCGCGTCCGAAATCTCGGCCGAATCGATATCGGCTACGTTGAGCGACACAATCGCAGAGCGCGTCGACTGGTCAAAGGCACCGTAGAGCTTAATCCCCGGAATCTTGCGCACACCGGCAAGGAAGCGATCAGCGAGCACACGCTCGTGGGCAGCAATCGCCTCGAACCCACCCTGGGCCTCGATAAAGTCGAGGCCAGCGGAAAGACCCGCGATGCCATGGCCGTTGAGCGTGCCCGCCTCAAGGCGCGTGGGCCACTCAAGCGGCTGCAGTGGCTCGAAGCTGTGCACGCCCGTGCCGCCCATGGCCCACGGAGCCACGTCAATGCCCTCCGCCACGGCCAGGCCGCCGGTGCCTTGGGGTCCCATGAGCCCCTTGTGGCCGGTAAAGCACACGACGTCGAGCCCCATGGCTTGCATATCAATATGCGCCGTACCGGCAGTCTGAGAGGCATCGACGATCACCAGCGCGCCGGCCGCATGGGCGATGGCAGCAACACGCGAAACGTCGACCGCGTTGCCGGTCACATTGGAGGCATGCGTCACCACCACGGCGCGCGTACCGGGCGTGACCAACCGCTCGAGCTCGTCGTAGTCGAGCACGCCGTTCGCGTCGCAGCCCGCATGATCAACGGTCACACCCTGCTCCGTCGCTAGGCGATTGAGCGGACGTAGCACGGAGTTGTGCTCGAGCACCGTTGTGACCACACGGTCGCCGGGGCGCACCACGCCATTGATGGCGGTGTTGAGCGCCGCAGTGGAGTTGGGCGTAAAACAAACATGGTCAGCACGCGGGCAACCCAGCAAGCGCGCAAGCTTGGCACGGCAAGCGTGAATCGTACGAGCGGCATCGAGGGCACCCGACGTGGCGCCGCGCCCGGCATTGCCGAGCGAACACATCGCCTGCGTCACGGCATCGATGACCGCCTGCGGCTTGTGCATGGTCGTCGCCGCGTTATCCAGGTAGATCATCGCACGACCTCCCACATATCGATCACGGTATAGCCCTCGGTAGAAACGCCCGCCGCGGCAAGCTCGCCGCGCAGCAGCTCCTCATCAGCAGGCGACGCCTTCCACGCCAGGCCGCAGCCGGCAGCGACCTCCCCGGGCACGGGAATCGTACGCCCGGGAAGGCCGCGCTCGATGCACAGGGACTCGCAGCCCATGGCGGCCGCCGTGGTGGGAAACGTGATGACAAGCGCCGGGCGCTTCTCCCTCATGGCAACTCCAACCAATACGCTACGGGCGCACAACGCGCACGGCCTGCTCCATCTTCTCCACGATCACGTACATGTTGGTGACCTCGCCCACCGCAAGCTGGTCTTTAATGCCAAAGTGGTCCAAGCAGGTACCGCAGGTGAGAATCTCGACGCCCTGCTCGGCCAGACCCTTCAGGTCGTCGAGTACCGGAGAGCCCTCGACGGTGAGCTTGGCACCGCCGTTGTAGAACAGCATGGTCGCGGGCAGCTCCTCCTGCTGCGTCACGGCAAAGATAAAGGCCTTCATGAGCTTGTGGCCCAGCTCATCGTCGCCACGGCCCATGCAGTCGGTGTAGACGGAAATGACGAGTTTGCCCTTGCCGGCGCTGGCATCACAGAAAGCGGCACCGTCCTGCTCGGGATCCGCAACGGCCACGGCACCGGCGGTCGCGACGGTCACGTGCCACTCGGCGTCCGAGATCTTCTCGACCGAGGCCGTGCAGCCCTTCTCCTGCGCCATCTTGGAAATGTTCTTGACGGCGGTCTCATTGTCGACCGAGGTCGCCACGGCGCCCTCGCCATCAAGCTGTTTGAGTGCCTTAAGCGTCTTGACGACGGGCAGCGGGCAGGCATCGCCCATGGCATTGACTTCAATCTTGGTAGACATAGCAAATCCTTTCAAAAGGGACCGCCCAGAACAACGGACGGTCGCATAAACGGTTTCCTTAATGCACAACGCGGACGGCAGGACCGCCCGGCTCCGCCTCGCACACGCGGCCGATTGTGGCGGCAACGCGACCTTCGGCATGCAGACGACGCGCAAGCTCATCCACATCGGCAGCAGATGCCGCGATAAGCAGGCCGCCCGAGGTCTGCGGATCGTACAGCGCATCCAACATGCCCGGCTCCAGGTCCTCGTCGGCAGCCACACACGGACCAAAGAAGTCCTGGTTGCGGTAGGAGCCCGCGGGGATAATGCCTAGACGCGCCATGTTGAGCACCTGGTCAAAGAGCGGCACCGCCCCCGACGCAAGTTCGATCTGCACGCCCGAGCCCTCGGCCATCTCGCACGCATGCCCGATCAGGCCAAAGCCCGTAATGTCGGTGCAGCCGTGAAGCTCGAGTCCCTCGGCCAGACGAATCGGGGCCTCGTTAAGGGCGCGCATAGAATCAAACATCCGGCTGGCCTCGTCCTGCTCGATGAGCTCGCCCTTAATGGCCGTGGTGATGATGCCCGATCCGATCGCCTTAGTCAGCAGCAGAACATCGCCCACGCGTGCGCCGCTGTTGGCGAGCATGCGGTCGAGCGCGACAAAACCGCTCACGGACAGGCCGTACTTGGGCTCGTCGTCGTTGATGGTGTGACCGCCCGCGATGGAGCAGCCCGCCTCGACGCACTTGTCGGCACCGCCCGCCAGAATCTGGCCGGCAATCTCAACGCCCAGACAACTGGGTATGCAGAGCAGGTTCATGGCGTGGCTCGGCCGCCCGCCCATGGCGTAGATGTCCGACAGCGAGTTGGCCGCGGCGATTTGGCCAAACAGGAACGGGTCGTCGACCATCGGCGGGAAGAAGTCGATGGACTGCACGAGGCCCAAGTTATCGTCAACGCGAAAGACGCTCGCATCGTCGGAGGTATCGAACCCCACGAGCAGGTTGTCGTTATGCACATTGGGTAAGTCGCCCAGGACCTGGGCGAGGGCTCCAGGAGCCAACTTAGCGGCTCAACCAGAGGCAGCGGTCATCTGCGTGAGCTTCACGAGTTCACCAGCCATCGATTCCTCCTCTCATAGGTCAATCAGTTCCTCCCAGTATACGCATGGCGGCGCCGAGAGCGGGCGACTTATCGCAAGCCCCCTACGCGAGCGTCTGTGCGCAAATGGCCGCATCGACCGACGAGCAGCCCGACGGCATGACACAGGTCCACGCAATGGCGCCATCCGTTTTTCACCACCGCGGCCTTCGCGGCCGTCGAACCGATGTCGATACCAATGCCAACCTCGGCATCCTCCCTCACATGTGACAAAAGGACTGTCCCTTTGTCACATTATCGACAAACCAAATGGATCCTGCTGGCATCAAAATGCATGCGCAGCGTCTCACCTGCTTGCGGCAGCTCATCGACAGGCATGCCCACTTTGTTGACCTTCCACTGCAGACGCGTGGGCGCATCGACGCGCGGCGCGTCCAGCAGCACCAGCCGCTCAAAGCGCGAATCGCTCACACGAGCCACGTGCAAATCATAGCTGTTGCGGCCCCGCTCGGCGCGATTGTCAACATGGAAGTAGCTCGCGCGAATGCCCAGGTACGCCACGTCGTCGGGCACCTCACGACCTACATTAAAGGTCATGCCCCAATCGAGGGCCTCGACCTCCCGGATCCCAATCTTGCGCGCACGGCTTGTGTTCTTGCAGCCCGTCAGGTGCAGCGCCGCCAGCGTCTGCGGACGGCGGACCACGTCCTCGACGGAGCCGATCTCCTCAACATGCCCGTCGTGCATTACGCAGATACGCTGGCACAGGCGGCACGCCTCGTCGATGTCGTGGCTCACGTAGAGCACGGTGCGGTTGCATACATCGAACAGGTCGAGCATGTTCTGCTCGAGTGCGCTCTTAAGATAGGAATCGAGTGCGCTCATGGGCTCGTCGAACATAAAGATGCCCGGATGCGCCGCCACCATGCGTGCAAGCGCCACACGTTGCTGCTGCCCGCCCGAGAGGCGCGCGGGGTAGCGGTCGGCAAAATCGGCCAGACCAAAGATGCCCAGATAGCGCTCGGCGAGCTTTTTGCGCGCGGCGGCGTCGCCCGCGTCCTTTACACCGGCGCACACGTTATCAGCCACCGTCATGTTGGGAAACAGCTGATAGTTTTGGAACAGCAGGGCACACTTGCGCTCCTGGGGCGACAGGTTGATACCCGCCGCCGAGTCAAAGAAGGTGACGCCGTTGACGACGATCTCGCCCTCGTCGGGCGTCTCCACGCCGGCAATGCAACGCAGGGTGCAGCTCTTGCCACAACCCGAGGCGCCCAGCAGCGCCACGCGCTCCTCGCCGGCCTCAAGCTGCATGTCGAACACAAACCCAGGATAACGTTTCTCGATATCCAAAACGAGCGACATAGCTTATCGACCTCCCTGCGGCGCTGCGTCATCGCGCATGAGCTCGGCCAACGCCTCGCGATCGATGCGCAGCGCATCGCCGCCGACTGGGTCGAGCGAATCGGTCTGGCCGCCCAGCTGCTTGGCCTGCTTGCGCTCCGCACGGGAAAGGCCCCGCTCGCGATACTTTTGCGAATGAGCGGTGTACATGTTGATGAACAGGATGACTAGGAAACTAAACGCGATCACGACGACGACCCAAAAGAGGGCCACCAACGTGTTGCCGCCCATCCACTCAAAGTAGATGGCGATGGGAATGGTCTGCGTAATACCGGCGTAGTTGCCCGCAAAGAACAGGGTACAGCCAAACTCGCCCATGGCACGCGCGAAGGCGAGCACCGTGCCGGCGGCGATGGAGGGCCAACCAAGCGGCATCATAAGCTTGGTAAAGATGCGACGTTCGGACCATCCCAGGGTTCGCGCGGCGTCGAGCATCTGCGTGTCGAGGCTCTCAAAGGCACCGAGCGCCGTTCGGTAGACCAGGGGAAACGACACCACCACGGCAGATATCACCGCCGCGGGCCACGTAAAGACGATCGAGACGCCGTGCGCGATAAGCCACTGGCCGATCCCGGTCGATCGACCAAATAGCATAAGCAGCAAAAAACCGCACACCGTGGGCGGCAGCACCATAGGAATCGTAAAGACCGAATCGAGCAGGCCCTTGATGCGACTCGAGGTACCCATAGTCTTCCATGCGGCGAACAGGCCCAGCGCAAAGGAGATCAGTAGGGCAAAGCCGCTCGTTTTAATGGACACCCAAAACGGGCGATAGTCGATGTCGCCCAAAAAGGTGGCCAGAGAGGTCAAGGGTCCCTGCTCATCCCGCAACACGACAGACGATGCTTCTACCATTTGAGCGCTATCAAGCCAACGCGCGCCGCCCTTGGCATCACCCGAAGCCGATGCAATCACCACATAGCGGTCCCCATCCGCGCCGCGCTCGTCAAAGCCATAGGTATACCCGCCGGCATTAAACGTTGTTTCCGCCGTGACATACCAAGGAAGATCCACGTCCCCCAGCTGCGCACCTCCCATGCAGTTTGCGCTGTCGAGCTCACAGACGAGGGCCTTGAGACCCGATACGCACTCGTTGTCCTGCGGATCCAATCCATACTTGTCGACCGCCTTGGGCGATATCCACACCACAACGCGATCGGCAGCAGGCGCAACTACAAGGTCCACGTCCTCGTCAACGGGAAACCGGTAGCCCTCAGGCTGGCCCTCCATGGCACGAGCGGTCCCCTTGGCCAACCGCTCAAAACCCTCGATCCCATAGGAAAGCCCATGAGCGGTCGCAGCAACCTGGGCCCCGTCCTCAGCGTCCCCAGCAAACGCAAATCCCGGCACCCAGCAAAGCGCAAGGGTCAAAGCACAGGCGACAAGTATGCGGAATCTATTAAGCACGAAAAGCTCCAAGAGAATACAAGGACGGAGTGAGACGCAAAACGATGGAATTATCGCGCCAAGCCGCACTACTCGGAAAGCTCAAAGCCGTACTTAGCCCAAATCTTCTGAGCCTTCTTGTTGGTCAGACAGAAGTCGATAAACGTCTTGGCCTCGTCGGCGTGCTCGGAGCTCTCGGCAACGGCGCCCGGGTACACGATGGGCTTGTGCGAATCCTCGGGGCACACGAAGGCCTCCTCGATGCCGTCATAGCGGAAGATATCGGAGCTGTAGACAAAACCGGCCACGCAGTCGCCTGTGGACACATAGGCGGCGGCGGTACCAACTTTGTCGGCCAGTGCGACCTTGTCGGCGATCTCGGGTGCGTACTCGCCGTCGTCACCCTCGGTACCGGTGTAGAGGCCCACAGAGGCCAGCGTCTGGTTGGCGTACTTGCCGGCAGGAACGGTCTTGGCGTCACCGATGGCGATTTTGCCGTCCAGGTTCGCGACGTCGGCGATGGCCTCGACCTTGGTGCCGGAGCCCTCGTCGCGAATGATCACAAGATCGTTGACGAACATGTCCTCACGCGTATCGGTGTCGATGAGCTCGGCGGTCTCGGCGTCATCCATGGTGCCCTTGGAAGCGGTGATGAGCACGTCGACCGTGGCACCGGCGCGCATCTGCTCGACAAGGTCGCCAGACGCCTTGAACTGCGTGTCGGCAAACGTGGTACCGGTCTGCTCGGTGTAAAGCTCCTGAACCTCGGGCAGAGCCTTCTCGAGCGAGTTGGCGGCAAAGACCTGCAGCTCGACAGTCTTCTTCTTAGAGGAAGACTTGGCGGAGCCGGCATCGAAACCAGCGGGCTCGGACGTCTTGTTGCCCGAGCAGCCAGCAAGGCCAAGTGCGGCGGCAGCGGCAGCAGAAAGCGAGACAAAACCGCGGCGTGAAACCATATCGAACATATTCAACCCTTTCGGACCTTGTGCCCGGGTACCCCACCGCGGGCTTTAATCTGCAATCAGATTATACTTCTGCGCGAATAATGATAGTAAGATATTATTCTCGTCAGAGAATATAGTTTCAAGTTACCGTGCACCTCGGCGTCGCTTCGGCGGAAAACAAAAGCGGAGCGACCGATAAGGTCGCCCCGCCGCAGGTAAACCACTTAGTTGGTATGTCCTCCGCCCGCTGTCATCTGAGCCGCATGCTCCAGCTGGTCTGCTATGGCCTCCCAGCTTTCGCGGGCGGCCTTCGTAGAACCGGGAAAGTTTACGACAAGTGTATGACCTCGTTGCATACAAATAGCGCGCGAGAGCATGGCGCGACGCGTCTTGGTCATCGAGTACGCACGGATTGCCTCGGCGACACCCGGCACATCGCGGTCGCAGACGGCACGCGTCGCCTCGGGCGTCACATCGCGCATCGAAAGCCCCGTGCCGCCGCAGGTGAGCACGACATTGGCGTGGCACTCATCGGCGGCTTCCACAATGGCATCACCGATCTCGCTGACGTCGTCGCGCACGACCACATGTGAGGCGACCGTCCAGCCCTGCGCCTCGATAAGTTCCTCGAGCGCGGCTCCGGCCTCATCCTGGGCAAGATCACGCGTATCCGAGCACGTCACGATCGAAATCTTCAACTCCATAGCATTCCTCCTATAGTACCGTGCCCTCGGGCAGGTCGACGCGAACAACGTCCACGACATCGCCCGCCGCAAGGTCGCACGGACCCTCGTTAATACGCAGCAGGCAGTTGGCCCGCTGCATCGTGCCGAGCAGCGCCGAATTCTGCGTCTTGGCCTCGGTCACCAACAGCTCACCGGTCTCGGGGTCGCGCGAAACCGTGGCGCGATCAAAGAAGCGTCGGTCCTGTCGCTTTTTCACGCCGTGTGTGAGCGTCGCCTGCTGCACGGGACGCGCAACCTCGGCAAAACCGCGCATCTTGCGAATCGCCGGACGGGCAAGCATCTCAAAGCCCACATACGCCGCGGCCGGATTGCCCGAAAGCCCCAGGTAGGGCTTACCCCTGAGCAAGCCAAACGTGATGGCCTTGCCCGGACGCATCGAGATGCGGTCAAACAGCACCTCGCCCTCGCGCCGGACGAGCGCCGTTACGAAATCGTAATCGCCCGCCGAGGCGCCGCCGCTCGTAATGACAAAGTCGCACTCCTGCACGGCACGATGAACCAGCTCGGCAATCGCCTGCTCATCATCGGGCACAATGCCGTAGAACACGGACTCGGCGCCGGCATCGAGCGCTTCGGCCATCAACGCCGACGAGTTGGAGTCGCGAATCTGCCCGCGCGCCGGCAGCTCACCCGGCGCAACCAGCTCCGTGCCCAGCGAGATAATGCCCACGCGCGGAGCGGCATGGACCTTCACGCTCGCGTAACCGGCGCTTGCCAGCAGGCCGGCGCCAGCCGGAGCCACAACCTCACCGGCGCGCATCACAACGTCGCCGGCATGGGCCTCCTCGGCGGCAGCGCGAACGTTCTCCCCCACCTTGGCCGGCGCCGAGAACCTCACACGCGAGCCCTCGTTGCCGTCACTGTCGAGCACATCGACGATCTCGTATTTCACCACGGCATCGGCACCTTCGGGTACCGGCGCGCCCGTCATGATGCGGACCGTCTCGCCCGCGCCGATTACGCCCTCAAACACATGTCCCGCAGCCTCGTGTCCGATAACGTCGAGCGTCACCGGCGCCTCGCCAGACGCCTGCGCCAAGTCCGCCGAGCGCACGGCATATCCGTCCATAGCACTGTTGGCAAACGGCGAGATGTCGATGTCGGCCACCGCGTCCTCGGCCAAGGGAAGACCGGTGGCCTGCCACACGGGAATCTCGACGAGATCGGTCGGAGCAACGTGCGACAAAACAATCGACTGCGCATCCTCCAGCGGTATGAGTTTCTCTGCCATATGCACCTCTTAATGCCACGGCGCACAACAGGGGCGCCAATTCTTTATGCTTGTCTCAGTATAATCCCCCCGACGCACGACCGCGACTCGGCCTATATTCGCAAATACACCTGTCGGTTGCAGGCCGCGAAACAGAATGGAAACCAACCCACCGGCTCGTCGCGTTTACCGCGTTTTATAATGCTTGCGTTGCAACCTAAAAGAGGAACGTATGGCTCATAACGACAAAACCGAAAGCGCAAACGAAACGCAGGATCATTCCCAGCCGCTCGATGACAGCGGCTTCTTCTCCCTGAACGACGTCATCATGGCAGGCAGGCATCAGCTCACCCGCTCCGAGCATCTTCTGGCTGCCGACACGCGCCGCAACGCCCGAAACCTACTCGCGAGTGCAAAGTTGCTCGTACTCGTTGTCATCGTCTCGCTCGCCATGGGCGTTGCCGCCTGGGCGTTTTTAGCCTCGCTGAATATCGCGACCGACTATCGCGAGCACCATGCTTGGATTTACGCGCTGCTTCCCGTTGTGGGCGTTGCCACCGCATGGGTGTACAAAAACCACGGCCTTGCCGCCAAGCGTGGCAACAACCTGGTGATCGACTCCGCTCTGGGCACACGCCTCATCCATATGCGCATGGCCGTCCTCACCTTCGTCTGCTCCACGCTCACGCACCTAACGGGCGGATCGGCCGGTCGCGAGGGAGCTGCGGTGCAGATTGGCGGCACCATCGCCAGCAACATCTCGAGCCTCGCCCACCTCAAAAAGCATGACCACCACGACCTCATGCTCGCCGGTATCTCGGCGGCCTTTGGCGCCGTATTCGGTTCGCCCCTTGCCGGAGCTTTCTTTGGCATGGAGATGTGCTTTATCGGCAAGATCGACTACACTGCGGGCATCTACTGCCTGGTCGCCTCGTTTACCGGCTACTTTACATCACTCGCCCTGGGTACCGAGTACGAAGCAAATGTCATCGCCAGCGTTCCCGCTATGACGCCCAAAACGGTCGTCATCGTTGTTATCAGCGCCATCATCTTCGGTCTGACGGCACGCCTCTTTGCGTGGTCGGTTCGAACCGTCAAGAGCCTGTACGGTCGCTTTATCACCAATTACCTCGTTCGCGCAGTCATAGGCGCACTCGTGGTTTTGTCCGCCTATGCCCTCCTCGACGCCTGGAACTACGCCGGCCTTTCCACGTGGCTTTCAGGCGCCGGATTTGCCGGCAACACCACCCTGGCGGACGCAGCCATCAAGTTGGTCGTCACAGCGCTTACCCTGGGCGCGGGCTTCCAAGGCGGCGAGGTCACGCCCCTGTTTGGCATCGGCGCGGCACTCGGTGGCTGGATCGGTTGCCTTACCGGACTTGACCCCAGTTTTCTGGCGGCTCTCGGCATGCTCGGCGTGTTCTGCGCCGGCCTCAACGTGCCCATCACCACCTGCATGATGGCCATCGACCTGTTCCACGGCACGGCCGCCGGGTTCTTTGTCATCGTGGCCTTTATCAGCTACCTAACCGGCGGGCACCGCAGCGTGTACCCTGCCCAGCGCATCATCTCACCCAAGCGCCGTTCGCTTATTGCGGATGAGGGCGGTACGGTAGCGGATGCTATCGAGCGCCACAACGACCTGATAGAGTAGATGTAATAATCGCCGTGCAGCCACAATCGGGGGCAATTCGACCTGAGCGCGACCGCACTGCCATGTCACACGCCGGGAGTCGCCCCATGCACGCAACTGATTTTGGTCGCACGCTCATCATCGCCAACCCAGCCGCCCAGTCGGGTGCGGCGCGCGAAGTTGCCAAGCGCCTGCAACGCTTTTTGGACATGACTGCACGCGCGTCCCAGTTTGACCTGGTGCTGACCGAGCGCATGGGACACGCCAAGGAGCTGGCCGCCCAGGCTCAGGGCTATCGCACCGTTATCGCTCTAGGCGGCGATGGCGTGATCCACGAGGTCGTCAACGGGCTTATGACGCAAAAGGCGGACGCCCGCCCCGCTCTTGCCATCCTACCCGTGGGCTCCGGCAATGATTTTGCCCAAACACTCGGCATTGACGATTTCTCCGGCAAGGATTTTGGCACGCTGCTCACCTGCGAGCTGCAGCGTCAGGACATCGGGCGCATTCGCTCGTGGAGCCCTGCGAACGGCAGCGGCGAGGCTACCGTTGAGCACTACGACCAGACGCTTTCGGTCGGCATCGATGCCGCCATCGGCCTTGGCACCACCGAGCTGCGCAAACAGACCGGCTTGACGGGCGCGCCGCTCTACACCCTCTCGGGACTTGAGCAGTTTGGCCTACGCTATCGCAACTACCCCATGACAGTCAGCTTTGACGGAGCGCCCGCCGAGCGCGTGAGGGCAATCATCATGGCGATTCAGCTGGGTCCTACCTATGGCTCGGGCTATCGCATCTGTCCCGATGCCGACCCCTGTGACGGTAAATTCGACGTCTGCTACGCCTGCGGCCCCGTTCCGCGCGCGGTCGCGCTTCCCATGTTCCTTTCGGCCAAAGATGGCCACCACACCAAGCTGCCACCGGTTCGCATGCGCCGCTGTCGCCATGCCGAGCTTACCTTTGAGGAGCCCAACTACCCCATCCAGGCCGACGGGGAGCCCGTTGTCGCCTCGCGCATCGAGGTCGACGTCCTCGGCGGCGCCCTCAACGTCTGGCGCCCCACCCACTAGCCACCCCTAAGTTGCGGTGAAATAGGGACTGTTTTGCGGCTTTAGCTGCATAAACAGTCCCTATTTCACCGCAACTTATGAGGAGATCATTCGTCGCTGCCCGGTTTGCGACGGTTGGCCTTTTTAATGGCGTTGAAGTGCTTGTCATTGAGCCTGCGCTGGCGAGAGCGCTGAGGCACCTTGGTCTTTACGCGTCGGCGCGGTGGACGCCCGCGACGCTCAAGCTCAGCGCGCAGCTTATGCAGGCAGCTGCTACGGTTTTGGAACTGGCTGCGGCTCTCACGCGCCGTCACGGTAATCCCCGAAGGGATATGCTTCATGCGCACCGCCGAGTCCGTCGTGTTCACGCCCTGCCCACCCGGGCCCGTCGCGCGAAACACCTGCACCTCGCAATCGCGCGCCAACTCCTCGACCGACATCTCGGCATAGTGCGCATACTCACGCCATCCCATCTTGTTCTCATCCATATCAACACCCCCCCCTCATACAAAAAATGTGACAAAGGGACAGTCCCTTTGTCACATCGCATACCAATCGCTTGTGTTGCGTGCTTAGGCGAAGGTGATCTCGCCGGTCTCGCAGTCCATATCGGCGATACGGGCCAGGCTCTCGACGCGGAAGCCGCGCTCGCGGAGCTTATCGCCACCGCCCTGGAAGCCCTTCTCCACCGCAATGCCAATACCGGACACCTCGGCACCCGCAGCCTCGCAGATCTTGATAAGACCCTCGAGCGCGCAGCCGTTGGCCAAAAAGTCGTCGATAATCAGGACCTTGTCACCCTCGGACAGGAAGCGCTTGCCAACGATGACCGGGTACTCCTTCTGCTTGGTAAAGGAGTAGATGGTCGTGGCATACTGCTCGCCGTCGAGGTTGATGGACTGCGCCTTCTTGGCAAAGACAACCGGCACGCCGCCAAAATGCTGGGCCGCGATGCAAGCCATGCCAATACCCGAAGCCTCGATCGTAAGGATCTTGTTGATCTCGACGCCCTCGAACAGACGGGCCCACTCGGCGCCCATGTGGTCGAACAACTCAACGTCGCACTGGTGGTTGAGGAAGGCATCAACCTTAAGGACGTTACCGGCCTTTACGATGCCGTCATGGCGAATGCGCTCCTCAAGCTCCTGCATGGCGCAACCCCTTCTCACGGCAACGATACCGCGCGATTAATAAACGTTGTTCGATAGTCTACCACGGACCGACCCCCGCTCGCCCCACAAGCCGCATCGCACCACAAACCAGTCTTTTTGGGACGGCGCGAATCGTGGCAGACAGCCTCCCAACACGCTAATGGCGGGCGCGCATCTTCACCAAACGCACCATGGCAAGCGCAAAGCCCACAGCGGCCACAGCCATGAGTACGTAGAACACCGAGCGAAAGCCGAATAGGAATACATCCGGACGGCCTGCAACAAAACTGGTCACGGCCTCGCCCATCGCCACGCTCATCTGCCCATACAGGATATGCGACGCCGCCGTAATGCCGAGTGCCATGCCGGCATAGCGCGCCAAACTGCCCAAGCTGCCCGCAAAACCAAGTGCCTCGCGCGGAGCCGACCCCATATACAACGAGTTGTTGGGACTCTGGAAAATCGACGTACCGCAGGACATAAATGCGACGCAGCACACGATCACAGGGATAGAAGAGTGCTCGTCGAGCGTGCTTACTGCAAAGAGACCGCACACATACACGCCCAGGCCGACCGCCGTGGGACCCTCGCAGCCAACACGGTCCGAAACCGTACCCGAAAGCGGTCCGATAAAGGCATTCACCATCGGCAGCGCCAAAAAGAGCAATCCGGAAATGTCGGAACCAAAGCCATGGGCGTCCTGAAAATAGAACGGCAGGATAAACTCGGATGCGCCAATACCAACGAACACGATGAGCATGCAGGCAAGGTTGATGGTGAAGGCGGAATTTGCAAAGCAGCGACGAACGGCCTCGATCAGGGACATGGGGCGCTCGCCGGCCTCCGGCTTAACATGCGGCAGCGTGTAGAGCCCCACGATAAACGAGATGACGCCAATGGGCAGGTTGATGAGGAAGATGCTCTCCCAGGGAAAGCTTGCCACCAGCATGCCGCCGAGCACGGGGCCACACATCATGCCGAGGGCCACAAAGGTCGCGAGAATACCCATGGCACGGCCTCGTTCGCGCGCCGGAAACGACTCGGTGATGATACCCATGTTGTTAGCCATGGCCGCCGCGCAACCGACGCCCTGAACAATGCGTGCCAGGATAAGAACCTCGAGCGAGGCCGAAAGGCCGCACAGCAGCGAACCGACCGAAAAGACGATGACGCCCAGCTGGAACACATTCACCTTGCCGCGCAAGTCGCCCAGACGGCCAAACGGCAACATAGCCACGCAAGTCGCAAGCAGGTACACCGAGCTTACCAGCTGAATGCGATCGAGGCCCACGCCCAGCTCTTTTTGCATCACGGGCAGCGCCACGGTCACGACGGTCGAATCCAGACACACCATAAATGTCATGATGAGCACGGTAAACAGAATCGCCCACTTGTTCTTGCCATGGGTGTCGCCCTCTAGGGCAATGTGCTCGCGGCGCAGCTGCTCTGCGGTTTTCTCCATATCCATCCTTTCGAGTGGCCCAACGCAAAAACGGGGCCCCAATCGCCTGTAAACAGTCGCGATTGGGGTCCCGCCTGCGGAATCGGAACTAAAGGTCGCCGAAGCTTTCTGCCAGCATCGGCGCCTTGTGCGAACGCTAGCCTAGCACTGCTCGAGCGCCTGCTCAAGGTCGGCAATCAGATCGGCCGTGTCCTCGAGGCCGCACGACAGGCGTACCATGTCGGCGGAAATGCCACAGGCGATGAGCTCTTCATCGTTCATCTGGCGATGCGTGGCATTAGCGGGATGCAGGCAGCAAGTGCGGGCGTCGGCCACATGCGTGGCGATCTGGGCGAGCTTGAGGCTCTTCATAAAGGTCTCGGCCGCCGCGCGACCACCGTTAAAGCCAAAGCTCACAACGCCGCAGGTACCGTTTGGCATGTACTTCTGAGCCAGGTCATAGTACTTGTCGCCCTCCAGGCCCGGATAGCTCACGAAGCGCACCTTGGGATGGCTCTGCAGGAACTTGGCAACGGCCAGGCCGTTCTCGCAATGACGCGGCATGCGCACATGCAGGCTCTCGAGCGAGCTGTTCAGGAAGAAGGCCGCCTGCGGATTCTGCATAGGACCAAGATCGCGCATGAGCTGAGCGGTTGCCTTGGTAATGAAGGCACCCTCGCGACCAAACTTCTCGGCATAGGTCACGCCGTGGTAGCTCTCATCGGGCGTGGTAAGACCCGGGAACTTGTCCGCATGAGCCATCCAGTCAAACTGGCCGTGGTCGACGATCACGCCGCCCAGGTAGGCAGCATGTCCATCCATGTACTTGGTGGTGGAGTGCGTGACGATGTCGGCGCCCCACTCAAAGGGACGGCACATCACGGGCGTCGGGAAGGTGTTGTCGACCATCAGCGGCACGCCGTGGTCATGGGCGGCCTTGGCAAAGCGCTCGATATCGAGCACGGCAAGCGCGGGGTTAGCGATGGTCTCGCCAAAGACGAGCTTGGTGTTGGGCTGGAAAGCGGCCTCCAGCTCCTCATCGGTGCAGTCGGGTGCGACGAACGTGCAGGTCAGACCCATGCGCTCCATAGTATGGGCGAGCAGGTTGTAGGTACCGCCATAGATGGCAGAGCTCGCGACCACGTGATCGCCGGCACCGGCCACGTTAAAGATCGCGAGGAAGTTCGCAGCCATGCCCGAGCTCGTGAGCATCGCAGCGGTGCCGCCCTCCATCTCGCAGATCTTGGCGGCAACCAGATCGCACGTGGGGTTCTGCAGACGGCTGTAGAAGTAACCAGACTCCTCCAGGTCAAACAGCTTGCCCATGTGCTCCGACGTGTCGTATTTCCACGTGGTGGACTGGTAAATGGGCACCTGGCGCGGCTCGGCATCTCCCGGGTGATAGCCGCCCTGAACACATGTAGTACCGATGGTCTGCTCGCTCATATCTAGCTCCCTTGCCTGGGTTACGTTTTATCCGGTTCACGATACCGCTACCCCGCACCCCTCACAACCCATCACCAAGGTAGGTTAAGGGACAAATTGATCAGGGGTATTTATCTCAAGCCTTGGGCATTTGTTCGATAGATAAAAACGAGGCATACATGAAGCTCTCGATGATTACATGCCCCGTCACGGGTACCATAGGCGGGTACACCGTGAACAAGGAGACAACGATGAAGCAAATCGATACGGCCCAGCTCGACATCAACGCCTGTCAGGCTCAGGCTGCCGAATACCACGCCCGTGGCTTTAACTGCGCCCAGGCCGTTGCCTGCACGCTCGCACCTGCCGTCGGGCTCGACCCCCAGACCGCCTTTACCCTCACCGAGGGCTTTGGCGCCGGCATGGGTGGCATGACCGAGACCTGCGGCGCCATCTCGGGCGCTGTTGCCATCATGGGCTTTGTAATGAGCGACGGCATGGAGAACCCCAAGACCAAAGGCCAGACCTACAAGCTGTCGCGCGAGATTGCCAAGCGTTTTGGCGAGAAGAACACGACGACCGTCTGCGGCACGCTCAAGGGCATCGGATCGGATAAGGGTCCGCTCCGCAGCTGCCCCGGCTGCATCGACGATGCCGTCGAAATCGCCTGTGATGTGCTAAAGCAGCTCGCCGAGTAATCGACAGCAACAGTAAAACGACGGCCGGCGCGCTTAGGATCCATCCAAAAGCACGCCGGCCGTCGCCGTTAGAACTCGGCAAATTTGGGAGCTCCGACCTCAATCTCCTCACGCCCCGCCATAAGCTCGCGCATCTTAGCGCAAAACGGCTCCTGCTCCCCAGCTTTGAACACCAAGTGAATCGTCACGGCATCCGCGTAATCGGTATCCGAAACCTTGGCACCCGAATCCTGCGCCAAACGAAGCACCTGCTCGTACTGCGGATAGGCCACATGCACGTCAACAGGCACGACACTCGTCATCTCGACGATCTGCCCAGCCTCCCGAGCAGCTGCCACCGCCGCCTGCGTCGCCGCAGTATAGGCGCGCACCAAGCCACCAGGTCCCAACAGCGTGCCACCAAAATAGCGCGTCACCACGCAGCAAACATTTTTGAGCCCCGCGCCGCGCAGCACCTCGAGCGTCGGCATGCCGCTGGTTCGACTCGGTTCACCGTCATCGCTCTGGCGCTCGCGGCCATCGACTAAAATCCACGCGGGAACATTGTGTCGAGCGTCGTAATGACGCTTGCGAACCATCTCGATAAAGGCATTCGCCTCATCCTCGGACTCAATATGGACCAGCTGGGCAATAAACCGGCTCTTGCGGTCCATAAACTCGCCCGAAGCCTCAATATTTGATTGCAGAGTAAAATAGCTGTCCAACAAAGCCCCTCAACAACAAGCAAAGCAACAAACAGCCTCAATAATACGGCAAAGACAGCACCGTTGCCCTCGCCAACAAGAACGCAAACGCCAACGATGCCGTCACCAACAGCGAGAACCCGTCAGCGCGAGCAAGGTGCCTTGAAAGACGAGGGCATTGACCTTATGGTCATGCCCGAAGGCTTGAAAGGCAGATTGCCGCGCTGACGGCTTCGCAGCGTCAACATAGTTGCCAAGTGGGCCTATAAGCCGGGTTCTGTCGTGAACGGTCATTTATCTTGTCTGCACGTTACCGTGCAGCTCCACGCACGCTACCCGAACGCGGACCGGGCCGGCCCATAGCGTTCCTATTCGCGCTTGCTCCGGATGGGGCTTGCCAAGCCGCCGTGTTGCCACGACGCTGGTGGTCTCTTACACCACCGTTTCAGCTTTTCCCTTTACGCCTTGCGGCGCAGGTGGGAGTCTTCTTTTCTGCGGCGCTTTCCGTCGGATCACTCCGCCCGGCCGTTAGCCGGCATCCCGCCCTCTGGAGCCCGGACTTTCCTCACGCGTGCTGCAAGCAGCACATCGCGCGACCGTCTGGCCCACTCAGCAGTGCAAGAGTGTAGCACACCGTTGCCGCAGGCAATGGCACAACGCAAGCGTTCGACACGATAAACCAAGAACCGCCCATGCGCTACAATGGTCCTGTCGATGGGCAACGTCGTCAGTCGAGACACGACCGCGCTCCGCACCCCTCCGTCTACTCGGTGTGTTCCCGCCTCCTCCCCGAGGCGGGATGTCGGCATTTTTCATGCACCGACAACCAAATAGCCTGTGTACAGCATGGGCAGCATCGCGTATCTCGGCACCAAATGCAAAAAGGGACCCGTCCATTACGGACGGATCCCTTAAAACAAGTGATCGTCAAACCGATTTACTCGGCGTCGGTCTCCTCGTCCTTCTTCTCGGAAGGCAGCGGGGTAACCTCGATCTCGACGCCCAGGGTCTCAGCAGCAGACTTCATGGACAGGGAGATACGACGACGGTCGAGGTCGATCTCCATGACCTTGACCTGAACCTTGTCGCCCACGTGGGTGACCTGAGAAGGCTGATCGACGTGCTTGTTGGCCATCTCGGAGATGTGCACCAGGCCCTCGATGCCCTCGCCCAGATCGACGAAAGCGCCGAACGGGACAAGCTTGGTCACAGTGCCCTCGACGATAGCGCCGACGGGGTACTTCTTGACCAGTGCGCGCCACGGATCCTCGGTGGTCTGCTTGAGACCCAGGGAGATGCGCTCGCGGTTGAGATCGACGTCGAGAACCTCGACCTCGACCTCCTGGCCGACCTTGACAACCTCGGAAGGATGGTTGACGTGGTTCCAGGAGAGCTCGGAGATGTGGATGAGGCCGTCGATGCCGCCGAGGTCGACGAAGGCGCCGAAGTCGACGATGGAGGAAACGGTGCCCTGGAGACGCATGCCAGACTTGAGCTTGGACAGGATCTCGGAGCGCTCGGCCTTACGGGACTCCTCGAGCACGACGCGACGGGAGAGGACGACGTTGTTGCGGTTGCGGTCCATCTCGATGACGCGAGCCTCGATGCGGGTGCCCATGTAGGAGGTGAGGTCCTTGACACGACGGAGGTCGACGAGGGAAGCGGGCAGGAAGCCACGCAGGCCGATGTCGAGGATCAGGCCGCCCTTGACAACCTCGATAACCTCGCCCTCGACGTTCTCGCCGGAGTTGAACTTCTCCTCGATGCGGTTCCAAGCACGCTCGTACTCGGCGCGCTTCTTGGACAGGACCAGACGACCGTCCTTGTCCTCCTTCTGGAGAACCAGAGCCTCGATGGGATCACCGAGTGCAACGATGTCTGCAGGGTTAGCGTCCTTGCGGATGGACAGCTCGCGGACCGGGATAACGCCCTCGGACTTGAATCCGATGTCAACGAGCACCTCGTCATGCTCGATCTTAACGACAGTGCCGTTAACGAGATCGCCCTCATCAAAGTCGGTAATCGTACCGTCGATGAGGTTGTTCATCTCCTCCTCATTGACATCGTCAAGAGAGAAAATGGACGAGTTCTGAATCTCACTCAAAGGTGGACCCCTTTCGAACTACGGGGCCCCGATTGCTAGGACCTACAGAAGGGTGCGACAAGCACACAACGTTTAGGAACACTCGGGAGCCGACAGATACTAATGTGACGCTTATGCAATCACGTTGTATAGGTTACGGGGAAATGAGTTCGATTTCAAGCGTGAACTGCGATTTTTTACTCGTGTGGAGACTTTTTCGTAATCTTATGAACACACGTCTCCGCAACTTGACGATAACCAGCCAGGCATTCGGCTTTGGGGTAAAGTATCCGGAGCCAACGACTCTAGATCAAATTTACGAGAAAGGTGCCCGCGTGCTCAAAGCAGTCGTTTTCGATATGGACGAGACGCTTCTTAGCATCAACCTCAACGCGTTCATCCTTCGCTATTTTAAGGATGTCTCATCGATGCTCGCGGATATCGGGCGCCGCAGCCGCGGTGGCACGATGGCACGCCTCGGCACCATCCTGGTCGACCTCAACGCTAATCGCCGCAGCGGCACGGACAATCGCACCAATCTTGAGTTTTACCGCACTGAGGTCGAGCGCAGGTGCGGTATCTGCCTCTCCGACCCCATCATCTACGAGGCGTTTACCTACTACGAGCGCGAAGTTCTTCCGCACAAGAACGACGATATCATCAACGCCCACGCCATGCCGGGCGCACACGCCGCGCTCCAAGCCGTACAGGACGCAGGGCTGCGTTGCGCGCTCTTTACCAACCCCAGCTTTCCCCAGGGGGCCATCGAGTGCCGCATGGGCTGGGGCGACCTGACCGGCGCCCCCTTTGAACTCGTGACACACATGGGAAATGCCACCCGCTGCAAGCCCGATGCCACCTACTATCTAGAGCAGCTTCAGGTGATGGGGCTCGAGCCGCACGAGGTCCTTATGGTTGGCAACGATCCCAAACGCGACTTCCCGTCCCCCGATTGCGGCATCCAAACCGCCTTTGTGGGCCAGGGCAAGCCCAGCCGAGCCACCTGGCGCGGAACCATGGAAGACTTCGCCCGCGACTTTAACGCCGTAGTAGAAGCCTTCTACGAACACCAAGTAGCCGACGAACTGTCGTAGGACCCCTCCCTCGCTCCAAAAAAAGCGCCACAGGTTGAGCATAAGTCAGCGAAAACGCCCCTAAGCGAGCAATGTGCCTTGAAAGAGGAGGGCATAGGCCTTCTGGCCATGCCCGACGATTGAAAGGCAGATTGCCGCTTAGGGGCGTTTGCAGCGTCGACTGGTTACGCGGTTTGGTAAAACCGCGTAACTAACAAACCTGGGTTTTGCCGATCATGATGTTGAGGATCTCGACGTCGGTATCTTTCATACCGACACGGCCCACATAACCCATGCTGGCAATCGTCTGCTCGACGGTATCCTGGATCAAGCCCTCGCCGGCGCGGAAGCCGCGACCCTGCATGGCCATATCATGGCCCAGGATCGCCGCATCGACGGCAGCCGAGATCTTGGCGGCACAGCTCGCCTTGGCACCGTCGCACACGATGCCGCCAACGTTGCCGAGCGTATTCGAGACCGTCGCGCCAATCTGCTCGCGCGTGCCACCGCACAGCCAGGTAATCGCGGCGCCGGCGCCGCACGCGGCGCAAATAGCACCGCAAAACGCCGAGAGCGCACCAATATAGCTCTTGATATGCACGGCGATAAGATCGGACAGCATCACGGCGCGCGCCAGGCGCTCGTGGTCGCAACGCAGGTACTCGGCATACTCCATGACGGGCAATGCGCAGGTAATGCCCTGATTGCCCGAGCCGCACACAATGGCGACCGGCAGCGCGCAGCCGTTCATGCGGGCGTCGGACCCGGCGGCCGCACGGGCACGGGCACGGCAGGCGACGTCATCGGCACGAGCACCCAGCAGCGTACGACCAACCTCGGCGCCCCAAGCGTGCGCAAGGCCCTCGGCACTGATTGCGCCATTCAGCTCAATCTGACGCTCAACGGCAGCGCGGGCGTCCTCAATGTCACCGTCCTCGATAAAGTCGATGATGGACTCAATGCTCATAGGGGTATCGGCCTTATCCGCCGCACGCTCGGCCACCACGCGCTCGGCGCAGGCGGCACACTCCCCCGCCGACTTGCCGCATACCGGAATACCATCGAGCGTATGGCACGTGACATTAGTGTGGTAATCGGTAATCTCGACGACCGCGGTATGGCCCCCGGCCGTCGCAGTCACCTTGATGTAGAGGTTGGGCACACCTTCGACAAGCGACACATCGCAGTAGCCGGCGTCGGCGAGGAGCTCGGCCACGCGAGCGCGGTCTTCATCGTTAACGCTCTCGAGCACCTCGAGCGCGCTCTTAGCGTCGCCGCCCACGGCACCCAGCACGGCCGCGGCCTCAATACCGTGCATACCGCCCGAGTTGGGCACGGTCACGCTCTTGACGTTCTTGATGATATTGCCCGAGCAGGCAACATCCATATGATCGGGCTCGCAACCGAGCGTCTGGCTCGCCAGCGCCGCTGCATAGGCAACGGCAATGGGCTCGGTACAGCCGAGCGCGCAGACAAGCTCGCGGTTCAAAACATCGCAAAACGCGGCATCACGAAGGGAATCGGCAGGCATAGGTATCTCCTACTTGTATAACGGGCTGGGCTCTCAATAATAATTAGCTCTTTTATTTGATAACAATGCATCAAAAACCGCAACCCAGGTTCCGGTAGACGGCATTCAGGCGCAAACTGACGGCATTCATTCATGAGAAACCGGTCTTGTTGCATGCTAAAGCGTTTGACCAAAAAACGCCCAAGCGTTTACACAAAAGTCGCGCTATCATGCATTCGAACGCGGTAAAACCTTTAGCAATCTCGCCGCACAGACCAGAGAGGAACTATCCATGAAGATCGGTATCGGTAACGACCACGCCGCCGTCGAGCTCAAGAACATCATCTCCGAGCACCTGAAGGAGCGCGGCTGCGAGGTCGTGAACTTTGGCACCGACACCTCCGAGAGCTTTGACTACCCCATCGCCGGCTACAAGGTGGGCAAGGCAGTAGCCAACGGCGACGTCGATCTAGGCATCCTGATCTGTGGCACCGGCGTCGGTATCAGCCTGGCTGCCAACAAGGTCGAGGGCGTACGCGCCGTCGTGTGCTCCGAGCCCTTCAGCGCCAAGCTCTCCCGCATGCACAACAATACCAACGTGCTCGCTTTTGGCGCCCGCGTCGTGGGCTCCGAGCTCGCCAAGATGATCGTCGACGAGTGGCTCGACGCCGAGTTTGAGGGTGGTCGTCACGAGCGTCGCGTTAACCTCCTCAACGAGATCGATCACACGCGCGCCCTTAAGATCGTCGACGAAGCCTAAACTATTCAGTGCCACAAGCTAACAGCAGGGGCCCGCTCGGAACACATGTCCGAGCGGGCCCCTGCATAGATTCTGGAATTAAAAGGCACCGCGGATGGAGTTCCGCGGCGCCCAAGCCACACGCTAACAGCTTTAAGGAGTCAAAGCTGGTTTAGCCAAAGAAGCGCTTGATCTCAATCTCGGCGTTCTCCAGGCAGTCGGAGCCGTGGATCACGTTGGCGTTGACATCGACGGCAAAGTCGCCGCGGATGGTACCAGGAGCAGCCTCAAGCGGGTTGGTAGCGCCCATGAGGGTGCGCATCTTAGCAACAGCGGAGAGACCGGAAACGACCATCTTGACGACCGGACCGCTCGTCATAAAGTCGCAGAGACCGCCAAAGAAGGGCTTGTCGGCCAGATGGGCGTAGTGCTCCTCGACGGCAGCGCGCTCGAGCGTGGTCATCTCCATGCGCTCGATGACAAGGCAGCTGCGCTCAATGCGAGCAACGATCTCGCCGATCTTGCGGTCGCGCACGGCGTCGGGCTTAATCATGATGAAGGTCTTCTCGATAGCCATAAAAGTAGCCTTTCAAGTAGGTTCGCGCGTGCCCAAGTCCCATTCCGGCACCCGCCTGGACTGCATCGTAACAGAGTTTTGGCTGCAGTTAAACAAAAAGCTGTTTATTGAAACGTTGCAATTAATTAAAGCGCTCCATATGTGTCACTTCTGTTTCGAAGCCCGATTAGAGTACCATCCGACTGCCCATCAACCGCATCGAGCAGAGCAGACGGTCGGTTGCCGCCCGCGAACGTACCCCCTTCACAACCTGCCCAAAGGTCCTACAGAAGTTCTCGACAAGCCCCTCCCCATAGCAGCAAAATACGGGCACCCACATCAGCAGGCGCCCGTAAAGTGAAAACGATTTATCAATAAATGGCCAAAACGGCTTCAGCCAAATCCCTACTTTACCCCGTGGCCCATCTCGACGACCTTGGTCAGCGATCCAAACACGCCTTCGTCGACCACGAGCTGTGCCTCGGCACGCTGCAGCTGCACGGCAACGGCGGCTGGGGCGGCACCGCCCTCGGTCGTACGCGCGGCGACAATCGACGGGATGTCGAGCGCCTCGGTAATATCGCGTTCAAAGAGCGGGCTTGCCTCCTGGAACACCTCAAACGGCAGGTCCTCAAGATTGCAGCCGCGCTTCTCGCACATCAGGACCAGATGGCCCACCACGGCATGTGCCTCGCGGAACGGCAGGCCACGCTTGGCCAGGTAATCGGCAACATCGGTGGCGGCAAGGTGCCCCACGCCGCACTCGCGCGCCATGGCATCCTCGTTGACGGTCCAAGTCGAAATCATTCCGGCCATAACGGACAGGCACTGCATGAGCGTATGGGCGGTATCGAGCGCGCCCTCCTTGTCCTCCTGCAAGTCCTTGTTATAAGCAAGCGGCAAGCCCTTCATGGTTACCAGCAGCTGCACCAGGTTGCCGTACACGCGACCACTCTTGCCGCGGATAAGCTCGGCAAAGTCGGGGTTCTTCTTCTGCGGCATGATAGACGAGCCGGTGGAGTAGGAGTCTGAAAGCGTGATAAAGCCAAATTCGGAGCTCGACCACAGCACGATCTCCTCGGAAAGACGCGACAGGTGCATCGCCATGACGGATCCGGCGTAATGCAGATCGAGCAGGAAATCACGGTCGGAAACCGCATCGAGCGAGTTGGGAATCACGCCCGCAAAGCCAAGTTCGGCAGCCGTCATCTGGCGATCGAGCGGATAGCTCGTACCGGCAAGCGCGGCAGCACCCAGCGGGCAGTTGTCGGCGGCATCAAAGGCGGCCTTCAGGCGCGTAAAGTCGCGCGCGAACATCCAGAAATACGCCAGCAGATGATGCGAGAGCAGCACGGGCTGAGCGTGCTGCATATGCGTGTAGCCCGGCAGAATCACCTTGTCGTACTTCTTGGCCGCATCCACCAGCACATGGCGCAGTTCAAGATTGGCCTCCATGAGCTCCTTGGCCAGCGCCTTGACGCCCAGGCGTGTGTCGGTCGCCACCTGGTCGTTGCGCGAACGTCCGGTATGCAAGCGCTTACCGGCCTCGCCGATGCGACGCGTCAGCTCGCTCTCGATGGACATATGAATGTCCTCATCGTTGATGTCGAAGGTGAAGTTGCCGGCATCGATATCCTGTTCGATTCCGATCAGGCCCTTGGCAATCGCCTGCTCGTCCTCGGCACTGATGATGCCCTGGGCGGCCAACATCTTGGCATGCGCCTTAGAGCCGGCGATATCCTGCTTATAGAGATGTTTGTCGACCGGCAGCGACGCGCCAAACTCCTGCGTGACCTCGGCCACGCCCGCCTCAAAACGACCGCCCCAAAGAGCCATGGAACCGTCCCCTTTCTCCAAATACCAAAACAAGCGCCCAAAGCAATGCGCCATATCGCTAAAGCGATTTTTCAACCGCTAGTTTTACACATTCCCCACCGTGTGCGGAACCATGTAGCTAATTTGCAAAGAAGTGACGCGCCATGCACTTGGCGCCCAACGTCTCCCTCCGGATGTTGCCCTGCGAACCATCGATCCAGGCCTTCAGGCTCATAGGGACGTCCTCGACCCTTGCAGCATCGAACTCGGGCGCGAGGGCAAGTAAAGCATGCGCGATAGCATTGAACATAATGGATACTCCTCATATATATTGGCGCAGAGCCGCCAAATTGATAGAAAGAGCCCCGCCGGACAACCCCGGCGGGGCTCGGACTCAGCCGCAGACGCGGCATCATATATGCGGGCGGAACGTAGGGGCCACCGATGTTAAGAAGTGTCAGCAAGCATAACGAAAGGTAGGGACCCCGTGCGCCCGTTATGTATCACGCGGATGGGCCGCGCGGATACCAAGGGAAGGAGGCGTTAGGCCTGGGCGCCAGCAGAGCTGGGGCCCTGGACCTTTGCCCACGTCTTGAGCGACAGCGTATCGATCTCGATAAAGCCGGCACTGGCCTTCTCGTCAAACGTGGTGTCGCGGTCGTAGGTAGCCAGACCGTAGTCGTAGAGGCTGAAGGGGCTCTTGCGGCCGACGACATGGCAGTTGCCCTTAAAGAACTTCAGACGGACAGTGCCGGTCACGAACTTCTGGGTATCGGCCATAAAGGCATCGAGCGCGTTTTTGAGCGGGCTGTACCACTGGCCGTTGTACACGGCGGTGGCCCAATCCTGCTCGAGCTTGATCTTGGTCTTGAGCAGGTCGCCCTCGACGCAGATGTCCTCGAGCGCCTTGTGGGCGGTGATGAGCGTCAGGGCGCCGGGAACCTCGTAGCACTCGCGGCTCTTAAGGCCCACCAGGCGATCCTCGATCAGATCGAGACGGCCAAAGCCATTGTCGCCGGAGATCTTGTTGAGAGCGATGACGATCTCAGAGAGCTTCATCTTCTTGCCGTCGACGGCGACGGGCTTGCCGGCCTCAAACTCAATCTCGGTGTAGGTCGGGGTGTCCGGGGTGTCCTCGGGATTCTTGGTCATAACCCAAGCGTCGTCGAGCGGCTCATTCCAGGGATCCTCCAGGTGACCGCACTCAATGGCACGACCCCACAGGTTGTCGTCGATGGAGTAGGGGTTGTCGTTGGCACCCTCGGGAACCGGCACGTTGTGGGCGTGGGCATAGGCGACCTCGTCGGGGCGACACTTCAGGTCCCACTCGCGAACCGGGGCGATAACCTTGAGCTCGGGGTCGAGGGCCTTGACGGCGGCCTCAAAACGGACCTGGTCGTTACCCTTGCCGGTGCAGCCGTGGGCGACGTAGGTCGCGCCAAACTCATGGGCGACCTCAACAAGCTTCTTGGCAAGCAGCGGGCGAGACAGGGCGGAGAGCAGCGGATACTTGTTCTCGTACATGGAGTTTGCTGCAATGGCTTTGGTCAGGAACTCATCGGAGAACTCGTCGCGCAGGTCGAGCACCTGGCAATCGAGAACGCCCAGGTCGAGCGCCTTCTGCTTCTTGGCATCCAGTCCGATCTCTTCCTGGCCCACGTTGCCGCAAACACAAACGACATCGAGATTCTTCTCGTCCTGGAGCCACTTGACACATACGGATGTATCAAGACCACCGGAATATGCGAGAACGACTTTTTCCTTGCTCATGGCTGTTTCCTTTCGCCCTTGGTAGCTAGTTAGAACATCGGTCAGTTGCAAGTCATTTCAAGGTCATATACCGTGCGATATCAGGTTAAATAGCAAAAATCAGCACATACATGCCCTAGAAACATGCAGCAATGTCGTGCTTAAAACCCAACGACCTCAAAATGACTCTGTTGAGGCAATTCGCCCCATGCGGACAGAGACGATTGTTATCGTCGTCGGGAAATTGCGCGCTGGCGTCGGATGGCATTGTCTGCAGTGGTGATGATCGTTACGAACTGCATCTGCCTCTCCTTTCACCTATCGCCGGGCGCAATTGTTATATCGTAAACGGTACCTTTTCCTCGGTAAGCGGTTGTTTTTCCGTCTCCGTTTTCGATGGTCGCTATATTACGCTAAAGTGCCCGCAGCACAAGCGACAAATTCAAATTTCTGAAAAGTTTTTTCATTACTTTGTGAAGCGTGGTGCAAATACGCACCATTCCTGCGAAAATACGCTCGACTACTAGTTGATGGTTATAACGTCTGAAACAATCTCGAAACGAAAGGCGCATTTTTATGCAAACTTACGAATCGGACGCCAACATCGGAAACATTAAGATTCTCGCCGTCGACATGGACAAGACGCTGCTGACCGACGAGCGCGTGCTGCCCCAGGGTCTTGACGAGCGCCTGGACAAGCTCGCCGACGCCGACATCGTATTCTGCCCCGCCAGCGGACGTCCCGCCCCCAAGCTCGAGGAGATGTTCGAGGGCGTCAAGAACCGCCTCGCCTTTTGTCCCGACAACGGAGCTTGCGTGATCTATCGCGGCAGCTATATCTATAAGAGCAATATTGACGTGGAGCTGTATCAGCAGGTCTTGAACCGTGCCTCGGAGGATCCTCGCGCTGTCCCCGTCCTGTGCTGCTTCGACGAGTTTTACGTGCTTGCCCGCGACCATCAATACCACGACGAGATCAGCGTCTACTACAACACAATCAACTACGTCGACAGCTTTGAGGGCATTGATTTCGAATCCAACAAGATTTCGGTCTTCTTCCCCGGCTACGACGCCGAGCCCGCTTTCCGCGAGACCTATAGCCCCGAGTTCTCGGACAAACTCTACGTCACCAACGCTGGGCGCGAGTGGATCGACTTTATGAACCTGGGCGTCGACAAGGGCGCCGGCGTCGCTCACCTGTGCGAGCACCTGGGCATCGATATTGCCGATGCTGCCGCCGTGGGCGACACCTACAACGACATCCCCATGCTGGAGCGCGTCGGTCACAGCTTTATCGTGGACAATGCCGAAGAGCACATGAACGCGCATGCCAAGTGGCGCATTCCGAGCAACAACGACGGGGGCGTACTGACGCTCATCGACGCCATCTTGGCGGCTCGTTAACGTAACTTGTCGGACCTGGCCGGGCGAGGCGGGTAAGTTTTTCGTTCGGTCAGGTCCTGGGCTCGCTCGGAAAGCACATTAAGTGCTTTCCGGCTCGTGCGGAATCTACGAAAAACTTACCCGCCGCGCCCGGCCAGGTCCTGCGGTGACTTGTTTGCCGCCTGGATGGCGTCTTGGCGTCTAGATACTTGGCTGATTTTTGGAATGAAGGGGGCTCCTTGTTGGCAAGGAGCCCCCTTCTGCTTTTGGTTACTGTGGGGTTGTTGGTACGTCTCTATTTGGCATCGGCCCAGGTTATGCCGGTGCTGGCTTCGGCGATCAACGGTACGCGGAGGTCTACTACGTGCTCCATGACGTCGCGGACCATGGCAGTGAGATGCTCGACTTCGTCGACGGGACACTCAAAGTCCAGTTCGTCGTGTACCTGCAGGATCATGTGGGCGGCAAAGCCCTCTTCTTCCAGACGGCGGCTTACGCGGGCCATCGCGATCTTGATGATGTCGGCCGCGGTGCCCTGCATGGGGTGGTTCATGGCCGTGCGCTCGCCAAAGCCGCGGAGTTGCGGATTTTTTGCCTTGAGCTCCGGAATATGGCGACGACGACCGTACATGGTCTCGGCGTAGCCCGTCTGCTTGGCGCGTGCCACCACGTTGTCGAGGAACGTGCGCACGCCCGGGTAGGCCTCGTAGTAGCGGTCGATCATGTCGCGTGCCTCGGCCATCGAGATATGCAGCGACTGCGACAGGCCGTAGGCCTGCTGGCCATACACGATGCCAAAGTTCACGGCCTTGGCGCGACTGCGCAAGTCGGGCGTTACCTCGGACACCGGCACACCAAACACGCGCGCCGCCGTCTCGGCATGGAAGTCCTCGCCCTCGTTAAAGGCGCGCACCAGGTGCTCGTCACCCGAGAGATGTGCCAGCAGACGCAGCTCGATCTGCGAGTAGTCCACCGCCAAAAAGACGCTTCCCTCGCCTGCCGAAAACGCCGTCTTGACGGTACGACCCAGCTCCGAGCGCGTCGGGATGTTCTGCAGGTTCGGGTCGCTCGAGGACAGACGCCCCGTTGCCGTGATGGTCTGGTTGTACGTAGTGTGTACGCGACCGTCACCACGGCGTAGCGGGCCCAGCGTGTCCAGATAGGTGGACTTGATCTTAGACTTCTCACGCCAGTCCAAGATCAGACGCACGATTTCGTGGTCACGCGCAAGGTCGCTCAGCACCTTGGCGTTGGTCGAATAATAGCCGCGCTTAGTCTTCTTGAGGCCCTTGGTCGGAAGCCCCATCACATCAAAGAGCACGTGCGATAGCTGCATGGGACTGCCAATATTAAAGGTCTCGTCACCCGCCAGGTCGCGAATACTGCGCTCAACCTCGGTAATCTGGGTCGCCAGGCCCTCGGACAGACTGCGCAGGCGATCGGGGTCCACGAGCATGCCCGCGCGCTCCATCTTGGCAAGCACCGGCACGAGCGGCATCTCGATGCCATCGAACACGTTGGCGGCGTTCTCGCGGGCCATGCGGTCGCGCAGCGGTGCGACCAGCGCCAGCGTCAAGGCCGCCGTGCGAGCGGCGGGCGCCGGAGCGTCCTCACCGGCACCCCCTGCACCGCGCGCCGCAGGCAGCGCCATCTGCAGATACGTATCGGCCAGATATGCCTCATCGAACTCGGAGCGATCGGAATCCAGCAGATAGGCAGCGACAACGGTATCGAAGATACGCGTGGAATCGGCAGCGAGCGGATCCATGAGCTCGGGCTCAGAAGAATCGATGGGCGAAAGCTCGTGCAACAGCGCCTTCGTATCCGGGCTCGCCACGCGACCCTCCATAAACAGACGCGCGAGCACGCCGGCGATCACACCGTGAGCGAAGTTGAAGCCATCGACTACGGCAGTGGAGGCGCCGTCGCCCTCCTCGAGCGCGAACAGGCCCTTGGACGTCGCCAGCCACAGCGTGCGCGTCAGTCCAAAGAGCGCGCCCTCTTCCTTGTCGTCATCCACCACGGCGGCGACCCACTCGCCGGCATCAATCGCGCGGGAGATCTCGGCGGCAGCGGCAGCGAGCGTCTCGGCATCGCCGGCGGCGGCACGCAAAACAGGGGGAATCTCAAACGCGCTGGCAGCGGGCACGATCCCGCCCTCGCCGCCAATCAGCGCCAGGAAACGGTTCTGCATGGCCGTAATGCCGAGCGTGCCGAGCGCCGCGGAAACCTCATCGGCAGAAAACGCCGGGAAGGACATCGCCTCAAAATCGAGCTCAACAGGCGCATCGGTGCGAATGGTTGCGACCTTGCGGCTCAGTAGTGCGTCGTCGATGTGTGCACGCAGGTTCTCGCCCATCTTGCCCTTGACCTCGTCGGCGTGTGCGATGACCTCGTCCAAGCTACCGTACTGCGCAATGAGCGCGCTCGCCTTTTTGGGGCCGATGCCCGGCACGCCGGGGATGTTATCGGACGTGTCGCCCTTCAGACCGTAAAAATCGGGCACGAGCGCCGGCGTAATGCCGTGATACAGGTCATCCACGCTCTCGGGCGTCATAATCGCTACGTCGGACAGGCCCTTACGGGTCGAGACCACGTTGACGTGCTCGGTAACAAGCTGATACATGTCGCGATCACCGGTCACCAGCAGCATGTCACAGCCGGCCTGCTCGCCCAGGCGCGCCATGGTTCCCAGGATATCGTCGCCTTCCCAGCCCTCGGACTGCAGAATCGGCACGTTGAGCGCGGTGAGCAGCTCCTTGATCATCGGAAACTGCGCGTGCAGATCGGGGTCCATGGGCGGGCGTTGCGCCTTATACTGCGGCAGCATCTCCATGCGCACGCGCGGTTTGCCCTTATCAAACGCCACGACCACACCGTCGGGGTTAAAGGCGTCGATCATCTTGAGAAACATGTTCAGAAAGCCAAAGATCGCGTTGGTGGGGCGACCGTCCGGCGCGTTCATGGTCGGCGGCACGGCGTGGAAGGCGCGATGCATGAGCGAGTTGCCGTCGATAACGGCAAAAGTGCGGCGCTTATCAGACATATTAAATACCTCGCTTTGGGCTGGGCACGGTTTGCTCACTCCAGTTTACACGCTCCCCGCCCCGCGGCCACTGCACATCAGGCTTCCCTGCCGCCGCGCGCCCGCGCGTGATACGATGGCTCACGGTACATCAACCAGCACGATCGATCCGAAAGGAGCCTGCGTTATGGAGCGTCCCTGCGCATGGAAAAAGTACACGCCACAGCAGATCGAGGAGCTCGAGGAGCTTTGCCGCGGCTATAAGCAGTTTTTGAGCGAGAACAAGACCGAGCGCCTGTGCGTCAAGACCGGTATCAAGATGGCCGAGGAGGCGGGATACGTCAATCTGGAGACCGTGATCGCCGAGGGCCGCGAGCTCAAGGCAGGCGACAAGGTGTACGCCGCCAACCACGGCAAAGACCTCATGCTCGTCAACCTGGGCACCGCCCCGCTCGAGCAGGGCTTTAACATCCTGGGTGCTCACGTGGACTCGCCGCGTCTGGACCTTAAGCAGAATCCCGCCTTCGAGGCCGGCGACATGGCCTACCTCGACACGCACTACTACGGCGGCGTCAAGAGCTACCACTGGGTGGCCTCCCCGCTCGCACTCGTGGGCGTCATCTGCAAAAAAGACGGCACCACCGTCGACATCAACATCGGCGACAAGGCCGATGACCCGGTCTTTACCATCTCCGACCTGCTGATCCACCTCTCGAGTGAGCAGATGTCCAAGCCTGCCAAGGATGCCGTCGACGCCGAGATCCTCGACGTGATCGTGGGCGGCCGCCCCGTCAAGTTCGATGAGAACGACAAGGACGCCCCCAAGGAGCCCGTCAAGCAGATGTTCCTGGACATCCTCAAGGAGCAGTACGGCGTCGAGGAGGAGGACTTCCTCTCCGCCGAGATCGAGGTCGTGCCCGCCGGCCCCGCCCGCGACATGGGCCTCGACCGCTCCATGGTTCTGGGCTATGGCCACGACGACCGCGTCTGCGCTTACCCCTCCATGCTCGCCCAGATCGACGTCGCCAACGTGAAGCGCACGAGCATCACGCTCATCGTCGACAAGGAGGAGATCGGCTCCGTGGGCGCCACCGGCATGACGAGCCGCTTCTTCGAGAACACCGTCGCCGAGATCATGACGCTCGCCGGCGAGGGCAGCCCGCTGGCCCTGCGCCGTGCACTTGCCCGCAGCCGTATGCTCTCCTCTGACGTGTCCGCTGGCTTCGACCCGGGCTATGCCGGCAAGTTCGAGACCAAGAACGCCGCCTTCATGGGTCGCGGCCTGTGCTTTAACAAGTACACGGGCAGCCGCGGCAAGGGTGGCTCCAACGACGCCGACGCCGAGTATGTGGCCCTCATCCGCGACATCATGGACGAGGCGGGCGTGGACTTCCAGACCTGCGAGCTCGGTCGCGTCAACGCAGGCGGCGGCGGCACCATCGCCTACATCATGGCCAAGTACGGTATGAACGTCATCGACTCCGGCGTTGCCGTCCTGTCCATGCACGCCCTGTGGGAGGTCGCCAACAAGGCCGACATCTACGAGGCATATCGCGGTTACAAGGCCTTCATCGAGCGAGCCTAACCAACCCTTCGTCAGTTGCGGTGAAATACGGACTAAACTGGCCCATAAACGGCCAAAACAGACCGTATTCCACCGCAACTTCCTTTTTGGCAGAGGAGAGTCCATGCTGCAGGTCATCATTTCGCCCGCCAAGCAGATGCGCACGGCCCAAGATGCTTTTGAAGTCCTGGGCATCCCACCCTATGTGCGCGAGACGGCTCGCCTCCACCGCGCACTGCTAGATATCGAGCGGAATGAAGGCAGCGGCGGCCTGCAGGCGCTGTGGAACGTGAGTGACAAACTGCTGGGGCCTTGCCTCAACACCCTGCATGAGTTCGGGCCCATCCTGAAAGGCGGCGATCTCGACAATCCCGTACTCGCCCGTCACTTCTCCCCTGCCGTCATGTCCTATCACGGCATTCAATACCAGAGCATGGCACCCGAGGTGATGGATTCCGCGCAGCTCGCATGGCTGCAAGACCATCTGTGGATCCTCTCGGGCCTTTACGGATGTGTACGCCCCTTTGATGCCGTTGAACCGTATCGGCTGGAGATGGGCGCGAAGCTTGCCGTTGACGATGCCCGAGACCTCTACGCGTTTTGGAGCGACAAGCTCGCGCGGGCTATCGCCCCGGCAGGCTCAAACACCACGATCGTCAACCTCTCCAGCGTAGAGTATGCCAAAGCCGTTCTGCCCCACCTCGCAGGCGACGCCATGGCCGTCACATGCCTCTTTGGCGAGGATATCCGCAACGGGAAGCCCATCCAACGGTCGACCGCCAGCAAAAAGGCGCGCGGCTCCATGGTGCGGTGGATGGCAGAAAACAAGCTCGAGGATGCAAGCGAACTCACCGCATTCAACATCGGCTATCGGCACATCCCCGAGCTTTCAGACAAAAACACCCTGGTATTCATGAACGCGCAGGCACAATAGGCCCGCCGTTTCCAAACACCCCGTTACTCCGCCAAGCCATCGGCCTTTGTAATCTCGCTCGTCGAGCCATCTTGGTAGGTAATCTTAACGTGCTCTACGTCGGATACCGTAACGCCCGACGGAGGTTCCAGACGCCACTCCATCAGCGCGATATCCATAGTCGTAGGCACGTCGCCCTGATTCTTGAGCTTCACCGTCAGCGTTTTGAGCGCCGCATCATACGTCACGCGTTCGATTTCCTCACCAGGAATAGACCCACCGCTCAGCTGAAGCTGGACAAATCCATCGCGCTGATACCAATAGTCGCCCGGCGCGGCAACGGTATTGCCGCCCGCGACCTTCACCGTCATAATCGGCAGGCTATCGTCCGCCTCAAACGTCCAGGCAGCGCCGCCGCGACCGCCAAACGTCCAAATACAAAAGGCAATCACCAGCACGGCAAGCACCGCAAAACCGATCGCAACAAGGCCATGGTGCGCACGGCTTTCCTCGGCCGATACGTCCCATTGCGTCTCTCGATATAGATGCTTGTCTTCCATGTTCGCCTCCCCACAGGCACGCTCGTTAGGCCAATCGTACCCATTCGAGCTATACTTGAGCCCATTACATAAACGGGGGGCTTGCAGGACAAGACGGCAGGCTGAGATTGGGCGCGCCCGCCCTGACCCGCAAACCTGATATGGGTAATGCCAACGAAGGGAGCCGTGCCAATGAGCACACAGACCGAGCCCAAGCTCGTCACGCAAATCGACTTCGCCCGCGCTGGGCAGATCACGCCGCAGATGAAGGAGGTTGCCGAGCGCGAGCATCGCGACCCCGAGTACATCCGCGAGCGCGTGGCCGACGGCCGCATCGCCATCCCCGCCAACATCGTGCATATCAAAAAAGGCATGCGCGCCTTTGGTGTCGGCGAAGGCCTTTCCACCAAGGTCAATGTGAACCTGGGCATCTCGGGCGATAAGGCCGATGCCGCCGAGGAGTGGAAGAAGGTCAAGATTGCCGAGGACTTTGGCGCCGACGCCATCATGGACCTCTCCAACTCGGGCAAAACGCGCCAGTTCCGCCAGCAGCTCATCGACGAAACACCGCTCATGGTGGGCACCGTCCCCATGTACGACGCCATCGGCTACATGGAAAAGCCGCTGGTCAAGCTGACCAAGGACGACCTGTTCGAGGTCGTGCGCGCGCACGCCGAGGATGGCGTGGACTTTATGACCATCCACTGCGGCATCAACAAGTCGGTCACCAAGACCTTTAAGGAGACCGGCCGCCTGATGAACATCGTCAGCCGCGGCGGTTCGTTGCTGTTTGGCTGGATGGAGGTTACTGGCAATGAAAACCCCTTCTACGAGTACTTTGACGAGCTGCTCGAAATCTGCCACGAGTACGACGTGACGATTTCGCTCGGCGACTCCTGCCGCCCGGGCTGCCTCTACGACTCCAACGACGCCACCGAGACCGCCGAGATGATCGAGCTGGGCAAGCTGTGCAAGCGCGCCTGGGCCGCCGGCGTCCAGGTCATGGTCGAGGGCCCGGGTCACATGGCGCTCGACGAGATCGCCGCCAACATGAAGCTGCAGAAGCGACTGTGCCACAACGCCCCATTCTATGTGCTCGGGCCGCTGGTGACCGATATCGGCGTGGGTTACGACCACATCACCGCCGCCATCGGTGGCGCCATCTCCGCCAGTTCCGGCGCCGACTTCCTATGCTACGTGACGCCGGCCGAGCACCTGTGCCTGCCCAACGCCCAGGACGTGCTCGATGGCCTCATGGCCACCAAGATCGCCGCGCACGCCGCCGATATCGCCAAGAAGGTGCCGCACGCCCGCGACATGGACGACAAGATGGGCCAGGCACGCCGCAAGCTCGACTGGGATGCCATGTGGGAGTGTGCTCTCGACCCGGTCACCGGTAAGAAGCGCTACGAGGAATCCCCCGCCGCCACCGAGGGCACCTGCACCATGTGTGGCAAGATGTGCGCCGTCCGTACCGTCAACAAGGTGTTCGAGGGCACGACGATCGACCTCGGCATGGAGGACTAGCCCTGTCGCCGCGGCCGCTTCTGGCGGCGAGCTGGTGCCTGTCAATTGTTGACGTATGAACATTTGCTTGCATTTGCGTAAAGATTGCATCGCCCGCCCGGGTTCGACATAGAGTCGGCCCGGGCATCTTTATAATGCTGGCTTGTAGACCCATTTGATTCCGACCGAACAAGGGAGCGAACATGGATCGCAGTAAGGTACCTGCCGTTCTATCCATCGCAGGATCCGATTCCAGCGGTGGCGCCGGCATTCAGGCCGACATCAAGACCATCACGGCGCACCGCCTGTATGCCGAGACGGCCATCACCGCCATCACCGCACAGAACACCCTGGGCGTCACCGCCGTGCAGAACATCTCCCCGGATATTGTCGCGGCGCAGATCGATGCCGTTTTTGATGATATCCGCCCCAACGCCGTCAAGATCGGCATGGTTTCCTCTGCCGAGATTATCGATGTTATCGCCGACCGCCTGAGCGCTTGGAACGCGACAAACGTTGTCGTCGACCCCGTCATGGTCGCCACCTCGGGCGCGCGGCTGATTGCCGAAGATGCCGCCGAGGCGCTCACCCGCCGCCTGTTCCCGCTAGCGACGGTTATCACGCCCAATATTCCCGAAGCCATGGCCCTGCTCGACTACGAAGTCGACTCCGAGCGCACGCAGCAAAATGCTGCCATGCTCCTCACCCGCCGCTTTGGTTGCGCATCCCTCGTTAAGGGTGGGCATCTTGTCAACGAGGCCAACGATGTACTGGCCGAACCCGCACCACTCGATGACGAGGGCAACCATCTTGGAGATCCACTCACCACGTGGTTCCGCCACAAGCGCATCGAGACCGACAACACACACGGCACCGGCTGCACGCTCTCGTCCGCCATCGCCTGCGCGCTGGCCCAGGGCATGGATCTTGCCGATGCCGTCAACGCCGGCAAGGCCTACCTAACGGGCGCTCTGGCCGCCGGCTTTGACATGGGCAAAGGTTCCGGCCCCGTCAATCACATGTGGCAGTACTGACCTGTAGGAACGACAAAAACGAACACGCCGTTTACCTGCTGATTTAAGTACGACAACAACGGCAAAAGCGCGTAAAAACGGGTTAGCGCGCGCACTTGGGATAATTTGGGGATATGAAAGCCGCGCGGGCGTGCACCCGGAATACCCCCATTTATTAACACAAAGAGGCCCCTCCCCGGAAATACCGGGGAGGGGCCTCTGTTGTCTATGGGCGATTAACGCTCACGATGCAGAATGCGACGGTCGCGACAACGCCGCCGAACAAAGCTCCGAGCACGAACGTCAACGCGATCATCGGCGCGTGCCGTCCGAGACGTAACACTGCAGACGGTCGAGCGCGCAACCGTAGATACCCGCATAGTCATCGCCGCCGTAGGTCGTGCCGTCATCGCAGACCTCATCGTGGTAGTCGGGATGAGCGACATCCTGGCTGCGGTAGTAGACCTGCTTGTACTCGCCAGACGGAGTGATGTAGTACATCTTCACACCATCGATCGTCTGGCCCCAAAGGCCCGCCATGCCATTGACGGAGTCACCATAATTGGCGGTCTGGACGTAATCGAGCCAGCCGCTCTCCTTGGTGTGGACTCTATACATGAGGGCGCCAGAATCCACCCAGGCGATGAGCATGTCGTGCGATCCGTAGGGTACGCCGGCGAAGCCCTCGCTGGTGCTGTCGTCGAAGTTGGTGACGACTTCATTCCAGCCGCCGCCGCGATTGTGCAAGGCGTAGTGGATGTTGACGGACGCGCCGGTAGACTTGGGGAACTTAGTGCGGCTGGCGGACGTCGCCGGGGCGTACGTGCCGCCGTTGCCGTTGGTCGGTGCGATGGGCGCGACATACCCGCTGCCCAAATAAGATGCGACAGCCTGTTTGAACTCCCACCACGACTTACCGTAGGACTGGAAGTATCCGTTCGGGTCGGTGTGGTCAGACCCTCCCCAACGCTGAGCTGCCTCGTAATGGGACAGCAGGCGCGACGTGTCCCAGCCGTGCGCTCGAAGCTCGTCGCCGGTCCATTTCACGGCCTCGGCCCACTGGTTTGCAAAATCTGTCGCGTTGGTGGCGTGTGCTAGCTCGATGCCGATCGTGTACGGGTTTCCGTTACCGACGTGCCAGCACAATCGATTCTCCGCGACCGTGTTGTACACTACGCTGCCGTCGAGCTCCATAACATGGTGTACGACATAGGTATCATTGCCGCTCCAGTAGCTCACGTGGTTGCGGGCGCTGGCGCCTGGGTTAGCGGTCTCGTGAATTACGAGATAACTCGCGTTGAGCCATCCATGTCCATTGCTGACGTAGCTATCCACATTCTGGTAAGCCTCGGCTCCGCACGGGGCGGCGAGGGCCGCGACGAGCGCGAGGACGATGGCGAAAACGCTGCGCATCGGCAGCTTGCGCTTGGCCTCGGCGTTAGTCTCCGTCATGGTCGCCACCCGCCTTAAGGCGCGCGGAGTCCACGGCCTGCTCTGCAGCGGCGTAGATGGCAGCGCTCGCGACCCCGCACACCGTGCCGATGGCGGCTACGGCCTGATTGTCAGTGGCGATGCCGGCGACGCTGGTCGCGACGGAGCCTAGAAAGGCAGCCGCGCACAGCCAGAACTTGCGGCTTGTCACCTTGCGGATTATGTCTTCTGTAGTCATGATTCCTCCTATCTACCTGTTTCTTTGTCGTAGAGCAGGTCAACTCGGTCACAGATGTGGTCGACCTTCTCCGCCATTCCCTGGCTTCTCGCCTGACTGTGCGTAAGGTCGCTGTGCAGGACTTCGTTGGACGCCACCACGGACTCCATAAGAGTCTTCATGGCCTCCATGAGGCTGTTGCTTCGCTCCATCTGGGCCGCGATGCGTCCCTCCATCTGGGACCGTTCACGGTCGCGCTGCGCCCTCTCGTCGACTTCGGCCTGTTTGCGCTCCTCGCGCTTGATGTCGAGGTTTGCTTTGCGCTCGTTCTGCAGCTTGTATTCGGCGAGAAACTGACGCGCGAAGTAAAACGCAATGAGCGCCAGGAGCACGCCGCCGAGCCATCCAGGTCCGTAAGGCGCAAAAAGTTTGAGCACTTCCATCCCGAGCGCCCTCCTTCCGCCTATTCGGCCGTGTACTCCTCGCCGGTGATCTCCTTGTACTCGTCGGCGGTGATCCACTTGCACTTGACGGCCTTATGCACTCGCGCCTTGCTCCAAAGAGGTCGGTCGTAGTACTTCTTGACGAGCGCGAAGTGCTCGGAATGCTCGTCGGTCTTCTTCGTCGGCATTACTGGTCACCTCCGACCGTCATGAGCAGGTAGTCGATGTTCGCCGTGTTCTGCTCGGTCTGCGTCGGCTTCGACGCCTGCTCGCGCATCTGGCCGAGCAGCGCCGGCACGTCGGGCTTCTCACCGCTGCCGTAGGCGGCGAGCGCCGCGGTATAGGCCATCTTCTTGGCCTTCTGCTCGATGTACGAGTCGTCGTCGATGACGCCCGCCTCATGGGCCGCGTCGGGGTCGCCTAGCTGCGAGAGCAGGTTTCGCAGCGCGTTCACCTCGGCCTGCGTGCCGTTGTCCACGATGTCGGGACGCTCATCATTAGTGTCCATTCGGACTCCTTTCTGTTAGTTGATGTACGGGCATCGTATCGGTGGCGTGAGACTGACTTGCACCGACAACTAGCTCGACGAACATCCGGTCGAAGTCGCGCACAACACTGTGCACGTTCATACGGAACCTCGGCCTGCCGTCGCCCCGTTTACGCTCAAGAGACCCGCGGAACGACATGTAGGAGACGTACGCCTGCTCAAGCATCATGCTTCCCTCGGCGACCATGCGGGCGTGGGTGCGCAGCTTCCGGCGCTCGCGGGCGAGGGACTTCGGTATCGGCGTCACGACGATCCTGCCCGATTCGGTGAAGCGGAACCGCTTCTTGAGGAACGTGAACCCGCGCGTGAGCTTCACCACCTTGGTCTTCCTCTCGTTGATGGTGATGCCGAGCGACGAGCACAGTGCGCGGGCCGCGTCGAGGAACCGCCAGAGGGTCTCCTTGTCGAGCGCTATGAAGTAGGAGTCGTCCATGTACCGGCCCGACGCCTCGATTCCGCGCCAGCGCTCGCCGAGGTGGTCGAGCGGGGACGGTATGGCGACAGCCAGCGCCTGGTTCGGTTCGCTTCCCAAACCGAGCCCGATCCTGCCGTTCGCCTCTATCTGAAGGCGCATGAACTCGACGGCCGCGGGGTCTGTGAGCGTCCGCCTCACGAGGTCGAGCGCCGTCCCGTGGTCGATTGTCCCGAAGTAGTCGGAGAAGTCCATGAGCAGGACGTAGCCCTCCGCGCCGTGCCTGCGGTAATGCTCGGCGAGCTGCCCCTTCAGGCGCATGAGGGCGTAGTCCGTGCCCCTGCCGCGCATGTTGGCCGCGCATCCCGGCGTGAGCGTCGGCCACACCGCCGGGGCCATGACCGCCCTCGTGACCGCTTTTTGTATCACGCGCTCGGAGAACCGCGGGGCGGCTATCGCCCTGTCCTTCCCGCGCTCGATGACGTGGAACCGGACGAAGCCCCTGCGGATGTCGTTGCCCGCCAGGAGGTCCCGGCGTGCGTAGAGCGAGTTGCGCAGGGAGTGGATCATGTAGCGCTGGACGCTTGCCTTCCAGCGGACGCCCTTGGCGGCGTCGCGTGCCGCCTCGTGGATGTTGTCGAGGCGGGCGGCATCGGAGATGGTAAGGGCCGCGCAGCGCTTCGCCCTGTTCGCGGCCCTCTTCGCATCGCGCCTGGCTCTCCTGGCCTTTCGGCGCTCATCGCTATTCATGATGGCATCCCGCACGGCCTTCGCCTATGGGCGCCGGCGTTCCCAGGCCGCTTAGGGAGGAGCAATGAAACCGCGTCGAGCGCCGAAGCTCGCGGCCATGCAAGGAGCGGACTGCCCTCCCAGCGGGATGCGTCTTTACGGGCGCGTGCCCGAACGTCGGCCCTTCCTTCCTCATGTGCTCGGAGCCCCGCGCACCGGCGGGGCTGTCTGACGAGTATGAGCAATCCCACGCGCGGGCGAATCCAGCCGTTCGTGGCATCGTTGTAGTTGGCGTTGCCGTTGTTGTTGACGTAGCAGACGTTCGCAGACGAGCCACCCCTGACGGAACGGAGCCACCAGTTGTAGCGGTTAACAAGGGACGACGTCCTGCCATTCTACCGCGCCCCGATCAGTTTGACGCCCTTGCGTGCGCCTTTGAGCAGCTTAATCTCGGAGTCGATGAGCTCCGCCATGTGCTCGAATGCCCCGGCGTGCTGCGTGTCTCCCTTTCTGCGGTACACCTCGAGGTATGCCTGCACGTCTTGGTACAGCTGCTCGCAGTCGGCGACGGCCAGTGTGAGGTAGTGTTTGCGTGCCGCGACGTTCTCGGCGGTGTTCGGGTAGAACGCCTCGGACTTGACGATGTTGTAGACGACGCTGCGGGCCGTCTCGGCCATCGGGACGGCGAACGTGAAGCGCTGCGATTTCGGGATGGCGCTCGACGTGATGATGCCCAGCACCTCCACACGCAGTTCGATGGCCGTGTTGTAGAACTCGCGCTCGCTCAGATTTCTAAGCCTCTCGGGTACTCCGCTCAAGGCGATACTCCTCTCTCGTGACATGAAAAGGCGCACGCGCGAGGCGTGCGCCTGGTTGGTGTCCTGTACGGTCCGCTTCGCTACCCTAGGAGGAAGCCCACGCGCGGGCGAAACCAGCCGGTCGCGGCATCGTTGCCGCCGGCGCCGCCGATGCCGATGACGGAGCAGACGATCGCAGACGAGCCACCCCCGACGGAACGGAGCCACCAGCCGCAGCGGGTGCCGTTGAGTCGGTGCGCGGTGTCCTTGAAGAGGTCGAACTGGCAGTCGAAGCCGACGGAGAATCCGGGCGTGCCCCAAACCGGGCAGCCGTAGACCTCCATCTCGGAGAGCGACCAGATCTTGCCGATGTCCTGCCAGCTCCAGTTGTTGGAGTCGGTGAGCGCACCGGAGGCGCTGTAGCGCTCCTCGAGCAGGACGCGCTGCGTGAGGATGTACTTGGTCAGGCCCTCGGGCAGGCACGCCTCGAAGGCCGTCTCCCAGCCCTTGAGCTGCGAGCACAGGTACGGGTTCTTGACGTCTGCCGTGCCCTGGTTGGTGTTCGTCTTGTTCCACGGGAGGTACGAGGAGTTGGCGGCCCCGTCGTAGGATGAGCTGACCGCGATGGGCGCGGAGGCCACGAACGCGATGTGGTGCCCCTTGCCGCGGTCGTCGCACCACAGGTACGGGTCGATGTGCGCGATGACGAATCGCACGGACTGCTGGCCCGCCACGCCGGACGCGGAGACGAGCTGCACGTCGAGGTAGTCGCCCACGCGTAGGCCCGCGAAGTTGTTGGCGGCGATGCGCTTGTGCAGCGCGTCGTACACGCTGCCGCTGCCGATTTCTCCCGCCAGGATGGTG
>SAMEA3387500__coassemble_762_pt1 | contig 49184 bp, 44 predicted proteins | sample SAMEA3387500__metabat2_high_PE_010 | metagenome-assembled genome bin SAMEA3387500 (sample SAMEA3387500) | Felis catus | biome: Faeces | place: United Kingdom | collected 2012 | reverse complement strand
CTGCTTCTGAGCCGTGCGGGCAAGATCGTCTCGCGCTCGGCCATCATGCAGGACCTGTGGGACTCCGACGCCTTCGTGGACGACAATACGCTCACCGTCAACATCAACCGCCTGCGCACCACGCTCGAAAAAATCGGCATCAAGGGGTATTTGACGACGCACCGCGGCCAAGGCTATTCGGTCTAGGGGCCGGCTATGTCGTTTGCCAAATTCTTCAAAGATGCGCTGCTTCCCGTCGCCGTGTGGACGTGCGGCGTGCTGCTGAGCTGCTTTGTGCTGACGGTCGCCGGCGCACCCGTTTCCATCGTGATCGTGGCGGTCGGCGTGTCCTATATCTTTGGTATGCTCGGCATCGTGATCGAGTACGCGCGCCGTCGCCGTTTTCTGCGCCAGCTGGAGCGTGCGGCAGAGGAGCTCGAGAGTCCCGCATGGGTGCAGGAGATGGTGCAATGCCCGACCTATGCCGAGGGCAAGCTCGAGTACGAGGTCTTGCGCCGGGTGGGCAAAGCCGCTTGTGACGAGGTTGCCGAAGGCAGGCGTCAGACCGATGACTATCGCGACTATATCGAGAGCTGGGTCCACGAGGCCAAGCTGCCTCTGGCGGCAGCCCATCTGATTTTGGAAAACCTGGACGGCAGCGAAGATGACCTGTCGCGCGTAGATGACCTCGGTCGCGAGCTTGCCCGCGTGGAGCGCTATATCGACCAGGCGCTGTACTATGCGCGCTCGGAGGTTGTGGAGCGCGACTACTTGATTCGTCGCTGGGACCTTAAGACCTTGGTGACGGGCGCGATTAAAGCCAGCGCCCGTGAGCTCATCGCGGCACACGTGGCGCCGGTGTGCGAGAACCTCGACTTTGAGGTCTTTACCGACGAAAAGTGGCTCGAGTTTATTCTGGGCCAGCTCATTCAGAACAGCATTAAATATGCGCGTGAGGACGGCGCAAAGATCGTGTTTTCGGGTGCGTTGCTGGACGAGGGCCTGGCGAGCGAGCGCATCGAGCTTACCGTCGCGGACAACGGCTGCGGCGTGAGCGCGGCCGACCTGCCGCGCGTGTTCGAGAAGGGTTTTACCGGCGACAACGGCCGCACCACCAAGCGCGCAACGGGCATCGGCCTCTACCTGGTGGCGCGCCTGTGCTCCAAGATGGGCATCGACGTCACCGCAGCATCCGAACCCGGCGAAGGCTTCGTCGTAACGTTTGCCTTCTCAACCAACAAGTTCCAATACTTCGAGTAACGCACGCGGCAGACGCCCGCCCAAACAAAACGTGCCGCCCCAATCGGGGCGGCACGCCATCTTTTATCAGCCAACTCGCTGAAGTACGGTGACGAAGGCGCAAGGCCGGGAGGGGTTATCTAAGCCGACATCCCGCAGCCGCGAAGCGGCGAGGACGTCGGCGTGATAACCCCGCAGGCCTTGCGCCGACGGGAAGGAACCTACTTCACGACCAAAATGTCGCAGTCGGTGTTGCGCAGCAAAAACGTCGAAATCGAACCCAGCAGCGCATACTTGATCGAGGACAGGCCGCGGGCGCCGCAGAGCACCAGGTCGGGCTTAACCACGTCGAGCATCTCGTCCTTGAGCGTCTCGCGAATACGGCCGGCGCGAATCATGACCTCGACTTCGGGAATATCGGGATTGGCCTTGGCCTCTTCGAGCTGCTTGGCGATGGAGTTCTTAAATGCCTCCTCTAGGCCGTTGACCAGATCGACCGGATAGGAACCGGCGCTCTCGAGCGCCGTGGAATCGATAACGTGGCCGATGATTAGCTTGGCGCCGTTGTTCGCGGCGACCTTGATGGCGCGTGCGAGCACAAAATCCTGCTGCTCAGTACCGTCGAGTGAAACAAATACCTTGGTGTAGCCCTCGTTCATGGTTTCCTCCTTGGTCTATCGCACGGGCGCGGGGCTCGTGCATCGGGCGGGCGCGGGCGCGTTGGCCGCCGGACACTTTATCTTGTTGCAGTTATACCCAAGGATTTGGGTTTGACCACTCGCAATTCTGTGAACGGGCGAGTTTTTTGGTAAGGGTAGGCGCAGGCGCGCCGCCAACGGTTGATAATGGGATATCGCCCGCACCGTCCGCAGACAATATCGGCGGGTGTCTAACGAGGGGGTCCCTTTGGATATTATCGAGCTTCTAAAATCTGCCTTCATGGGCCTGGTTGAGGGCATCACCGAATGGCTGCCTGTTTCGTCGACCGGTCACATGATCTTGGTGGACGAGTTCGTCAAGATGAACGTGAGCGAGACGTTCTGGAATATGTTCCTGGTCGTGATTCAGCTCGGCGCCATTCTGGCCGTCTGTGTGCTGTTCTTCCATGAGCTCAATCCGTTCTCGCCCAGCAAGGGCAAGGAGGGCCGTCGCGACACCTGGGTGCTGTGGGGCAAGATTGTGCTCGGCTGCATTCCCGCCGCGGCGATCGGCCTGCCGCTCAACGACTGGATGGAGGAGCATTTCTACAATGCTCCCGTCGTGGCGCTGGCGCTCATTGTGTACGGCGTGCTGTTTATCGTGATCGAGAACTGGCGCGCGAGCAAGCGCGAGGAAATGGCCGTTGCCGGTTCGTTTGGTTCGCGTGCTGTGGTGTCAGGTGGACGTCCCGCCGGTGCGCACTTTGCGGCGCCCGCCGCGGCTGCCGCTGAGGATGAGGGCGATGACGAGGATTTGGACTTTGGTTCCATCATCGCGCTCGAGGACCTAAGTTGGAAGACCGCACTGGGCATCGGATGCTTCCAGGTGCTCTCGCTGATTCCGGGCACGTCGCGCTCCGGTTCCACCATCATCGGCGGCCTGCTTTTGGGCTGCACGCGTTCGGTGGCGTCCAAGTTTACGTTCTTCCTGGCCATTCCCGTCATGTTTGGCGCGAGTGCGCTCAAGCTGGTCAAGTACTTCATCAAGGGCGGTACCTTTGGCGCCAACGAGATCGCCATCCTGGGCGTGGGCTGCGTTGTGGCCTTTGTGGTTTCGCTCATCGCCATTAAGTGGCTCATGGGCTTCGTCCGCCGTCACGACTTCAAGTGCTTCGGCGTCTACCGCATCATTCTGGGCATCGTGGTGCTCGCGTACTTCTTCGTCTTGGAGCCCATGCTCGGCCTGTAACTTGGTTGACGCTGCGCGGCGGCCAGAGCGACAACTTGTCATTCAAAGAGGGCGGCATGACCAAAAGGTCTATGCCGCCCTCTTTTCATGCCAATTTGTTCGCTCTGGCCGCCGCTCGCTGCTGCTACCGTGACACCGGTGGCTCTGTGATTGGTGCAATGAGGACAGGTTACTTTGCGTCAAATCCGCTGGGGTGGGCCTGACGGCGGCGCACAGAGTCGTGGTGTGATTTGCGTCGGTGTCCGCGCGGCTCGGTATACTAGTACGGCTCAAACTATGGCGCTGTCCGCAGGCGCGCCGTCCGTCAGATGAGGAGTCGCCCATGACCCAGCCCTTGCCCTGGGAAAAGAACGCCGCGGTACCCGCGCCGCCCACGCCGGAACCCGTGCCGCTCGATGCATACACCGCCCCCGCTGTGCCGGAGCCCGAGCTCGTCCCGCTCGACATCTACGACGCTTCCGCGCCGGCACCCAAACCCGCCAAGCCGCTCGTCGACATCGACAGCCTTAATCCCGCCCAGCGCGAGGCGGTCCTGACCACCGAGGGTCCGTTGCTGGTCCTTGCCGGCGCCGGCTCGGGCAAGACCCGCGTCTTGACCTTCCGCATCGCACATATGCTAGGCGACCTGGGCGTTAAGCCCTGGCAGATCCTTGCCATCACGTTTACCAACAAGGCCGCGGCCGAGATGCGCGAGCGTCTGGCGGCACTCATCCCCAGTGGTACCCGCGGCATGTGGGTGTGCACCTTCCATGCTATGTGCGTGCGCATGCTGCGCGAGGACGCCGACCTGCTGGGCTACACCGGTCAGTTCACCATCTACGATGACGACGATTCCAAGCGCATGGTGCGCGATATTATGCAGGCGCTCGGTATCGAGCAAAAGCAATTCCCCATCAACATGATCCGCAGCAAGATCAGTTCGGCCAAAAACGCCATGATCGGCCCCGAGGACATGCTCAAATCCGCCGACAGCCCCAACGACAAAAAGGCCGCACAGGTCTATATGGAGCTGGAACGCCGCCTGCGCGCCGCCAACGCGATGGACTTCGACGACCTGCTCGTGCGCGCGCTCGAGCTGCTGCGCACTCGCCCCGAGGTGCTCGACAAGTACCAGGAGCGCTTCCGCTACATTAGCGTCGACGAGTATCAGGACACCAACCACGTCCAGTACGAGATCGCCAACCTGCTGGCCGCCAAGTACCAAAATCTCATGGTCGTAGGCGATGATGACCAGTCCATTTATAGCTGGCGCGGCGCCGACATCACCAACATCCTGGACTTTGAGAAGGACTTTAAAAACTGCAAGACCGTCAAGCTGGAGCAGAACTATCGCTCCACGGGTCACATCCTGAGCGCCGCCAATGCCGTGGTGCGCCACAACTCGCAGCGCAAGGACAAGCGCCTGTTTACGGCCGAGGGCGATGGCGAGAAGATCCAGGCCTTCCAAGCGAGCGACGAGCGCGACGAGGGCCGCTGGATTGCCGGTGAGATCGAAAAGTTGCACTCTAAGGGCACGAGTTACGACGATATCGCTGTGTTCTATCGCACCAACGCCCAGTCGCGTATCCTCGAAGATATGTTTCTGCGCGCGGGCGTGCCCTACAAGATCGTCGGCGGCACGCGATTCTTCGACCGCGCCGAGATCCGCGACGTCATGGCCTACCTCAAGATGATCGTGAACCCGGCAGACGAGATGAGCATCAAGCGCGTCATCAACACGCCGCGCCGCGGCATCGGCTCCACCTCGATCCAAAAGATTGAGCAGCTGGCGCGCGACAACCGTTGCTCGTTCTTCCAAGCCTGTGAGATTGCGACGGCCGAGACGGGCATGTTTAGCGCCAAGGTGCGCAACGGCCTGTCGAGCTTTGTGGCGCTGGTGCGCGAGGGCCGGCGCATGGACGGCGAGCTCAAGGACGTCGTCGAGATGATTGTCAACAAGACGGGCCTGCTGCAGGCCTTCCGCGCCGAGGGCACCATGGAGTCCGAGAGCCGCGCCGAGAACATCCAGGAATTCCTGGGCGTTGCGGCGGAATTTGAGGAGACGCACGAGGATATCGAAGGCACGCTTGAGAGCTTGGAAGAGCTGCGCGCGGCTGGTGTTGCCGATGTGCCTGCCGACGCTGAGCCCGAGCCCGTTGTGGTGAGCGCACCTGCGCCCGAGCCGGGGCCGTCCGCTCCGGCATCCTCGTTCGAGGCACTTGTCGGCGCTCGTGACGCCGCGGGCTCCAATCCGCTCGATAGCTTGGCCACTTCGGCGCTGTCTCCGCAGGATGCCCTGGCCGCCGCCATCGCGGGCAACGCGTATGCCGCGCCGACAGAGCTGCCCACCGGTGCCGTGCATGCTGACGAGATTGAGCGCACCTACGGCCCGCTCACCTGCAAGGCGTTGCCCGCCCTCATGGAGTGGCTGGCCCTGCGCTCCGACTTGGATTCCCTGGCCGGCGAGACGCATGCCATCACCATGATGACCATTCACTCCGCCAAGGGCCTGGAGTTTCCCGCGGTGTTCGTGGCCGGCATGGAGGAAGGCATCTTCCCGCATGTGCACGACTTTGGCGGTAGTGACGATCCGGGCAAGCTCGAGGAGGAGCGTCGCTTGGCCTACGTCGCCATTACGCGTGCTCGCAAGCGCCTGTTCTTGACCTATGCGGCCACGCGTCGCACCTACGGCTCGACTTCTGCCAACCCGCGCTCGCGCTTCCTCAACGAGATTCCGTTTGAGGACATCGAGTTTAGCGGTATCGGTTCTGCCGGTTTTGAAGGCACGGGCTGGGAGAAACGCGGCGACCGTCACGGCACCTTTGGCTCGGGCATGGGCTCGGATATGTACGGCGGCAAGGTGTTCGGTTCGCATACGCGCTCGACCGGCGGCTCCGGATCGCGTGGCGGATCGAGCTTCGACGATTTCTTTGGTGGCAGCACCTATGGCACCGAGCGCCATCGCGGGGTTTCGCCCGACGCCGGCCGTGTTGCCTCGACCTTTGGGTCGGGCGCGCCGCGAGCCAAAAAGCCGTCGTCTAAGGTGTCGCCGACGGTGGAGCGCAAGGTCGATCGCGCCAGTGCATCGCAGGACTTTGCCGCGGGCGATACCGTGAGCCACAAGACCTTTGGCACGGGTACCGTCATCTCGGTTGTCGGAGACATGATCGAGGTCCAATTCGAAAAGACCGGCCAGACCAAAAAGCTAATGAAAGGCTTCGCGCCGATCGTTAAGCTGTCGTAATCCCGGCGGACCTGGGCGGGCGTATGGGGCAACATCGCCTGCTCGGGCAGTCCTGCGCAAGACGGAGGCCACATTAAGTGGCCTCCTTTGCGTGCGGAACTCGCGACCGATGTTGCCCCATACGCCCGCCCAGGTCCTTAGATAACGTTGCTTGCGAACGTCGCTCTGCTCGTTCGTCTTTTTGGTCTGGAGAGCCGGGTGGGCTGATATATAGATACGAGTAGGGGCTCCTCCGTTAATGAACGGGGGGCCTTGTTGCTTTTTGATTGTCGTTACTAGCCAGAGGCTCGCCGGGACGGGGCGCGGGGTTTGGTCGATCGCGAGTTCCGCACGAGCCGGAGAGCACTTAATGTGCTCTCCGTGCGAGCAGGACTGTCCGAGCAGGCGACCAAACCCCGCGCCCCGTCCCGGCGAGCGCTTGAGGACCGGTGACCTACAGGTGGCTGATGATCAGTTCCATCTTGCCCTCGAGCTCAATCTTGTCCACGGTGCTCGGGGCCAGCAGGTGGCTGCCCTTGCGGACGGGGTCGCCGCAGGCGGTGCCTTCGCCGTCGATGACTGACAGGCACATGAAGGGCCAGCGCTGGTCGAGGGTCTTGCTGCCGTCGACGCGCACGCGATCGACGGTGTAGCAGGGGTTGGACTCGAGCTCGGTCACGCCGTCCACCTCGGGCGCGGTTATCGTGCCGTCGGTCGGAGCCTGGGCATCAAAGTCGATGCAGTCGAGGCTCTGCTCAATGTGCAGGGGACGCAGCTTGCCGTCGGTGCCGGGACGATCGTAGTCGTACAGGCGATACGTCACGTCGCTCGACTGCTGCGTCTCCAAAATGAGCGTGCCGGTCTTGATGGCGTGCACGGTACCGGAATCAATCTGGAAAAAGTCGCCCTTGTGGATCGGCAGTACGTTGAGCATGTCGTCCCAGCGGCCGTCCTCGATCATCTGTGCGGCCTCGGCGCGATCCTTGGCGCGCTGCCCGACGATGATCGTGGCGCCGGGCTCGCAGTCCAGCACATACCAGCACTCGGTTTTGCCCAAGCTGCCGTTCTCGTGCTTGGCGGCGTACTCGTCGTTGGGATGAATCTGGATCGAAAGGTCGTCCTTGGCGTCCAGAATTTTAATGAGCAACGGGAACTCCTTGCCCTCGCAGTTGCCAAAGAGCTCGCGGTGCTCGGCCCACAGCCACGACAGCGTGTGACCGGCATACGGGCCCTCAGCGATCTGGCAGTCGCCGTTGGGGTGTGCCGAGATGGCCCAGCACTCACCGATGGGGCCTTCGGGAATGTCGTAGCCAAACACGGTCTCCAGCTGGCGGCCGCCCCAGATCTTCTCGTGGAAGATCGGCGTGAGTTTAATCAAATCGGACATGTGCATACTCCCATAAGGTTGTGCGGGTGCCGCGTAAGACAGCTCAAAACGAGCACCCACCGGATTACAAACCTATGCCAACGTTACGTTGTGCAGCTCAAAGCGGTCGCCTACGTTGTGCGAGATAGAATATTCAAACGCGGTGCCGCTATCCAAGAAGCCAATCTGGTTGAGTTCGAGCAGGGGGGAGCCGGGTTTGGTATCCAGGCGCTCAGCCTCTTCCTCAGTTGCCGCGACGGCGCGAATGGTACGGTGGAAACTTGAGATCTTGAGTCCGCACTGCTCGCGGATGAAGCTGTAGATCGATGCGTACAGGTCTTTTTTCTTAAGACCCGGAATCAGCTCGAGTGGCATATAGGTGTACTCGATAACGATGGGCTGACCATCGACCTCGCGTACGCGCACGATGTGATAGGCAAAGTCGTCTTCGGCCATTCCCAGTTGGGTCGCAACCTCTGCCGGCGGATTGACAATCGAGAAATCGTAGACCACCGAGGTCACTTTCTCCCCGCGATGCTCGTACGAAAAGCCTTGGGCACGGTCGTTCTTGCCTTGGAAAAACACCTGGCCGGGAAGCCCCGCCGTGTCCTTGACGTAGGTGCCCGATCCGCGCCGGCTGGTAATAAGGCCTTCCTCGGTGATCTGCTCAATCGCTCGTTTGACGGTGATTTTGGAAACGCTATAGAGCTCGCAGAACTCAACGACGGTGGGAAGCTTGTCGCCCGGTTTAAGAGCGCCATCCTCGATACTTCGACGAATATCTGCAGCTATCGCTTCGTATTTGGGAATCATGCAATCCTCCCTTCATATTTGCGTTGATATAAAGAGAGTATACCTACTTAAAAAGCATCCATATGGCTTTCATCAAAGAAGTTCGATAGATAAAAATAAAAAAGACGCTTTACATAATAAATTAGAGCGCTATAGTTACAGACAACAAGCGAGATGCATTGGTGTTTGCTTGTGTTGTTTGGGGACGGATTTGTTTTGGCGGGCAGGGTATCCAGATACCTGGTGCGCGCCCGCGCCGGATTGCCTGCCAAAGCAAACCCGTCTCCAACCGAAAGCTCTAGAACACGAAAGCGAGGACTTCGATGGCACAGTATCAGCTGCCCGGCGACTTCTTCTTTGGCGCCGCTATGTCCGGCCCGCAGACTGAGGGTCAGTGGAACCAGGGCGGCAAGCTCGAGAACCTGTGGGACACCTGGTCCATCCAGGATCTGCGTTCGTTCTACAACTGCGTTGGCTCTTATGCCGGCAATGACTTTATGGCCAAGTACCAGGAAGACCTTCGCATTTTGAAGGACTTGGGCCTGAATACCTATCGCACTTCCATCCAGTGGAGCCGTCTGCTCGATGCCGACGGCAATCTTAATGAGGAGGGTGCTGCGTGGTATCACGAGCTGTTCCGCGCCTCTCGCGAGGCCGGCTTGGAGCCGTTTGTCAACCTGTACCACTTTGATATGCCCACCTACCTCTTTAACCGTGGCGGCTGGGAGAGCCGTGAGGTCGTCGAGGCTTACGCGCATTACGCCGACGTCGCCTTCCACGAGTTTGGCCAGGAGATTAAGTACTGGTTCACCTTTAACGAGCCCATCGTCGAGCCCGAACAGCGCTATCAAGAGGGCGTGTGGTTCCCGCAGCTCCACGACTTTAGCCGCGCCCGCACCGTGCAGTATCACATTTCGCTGGCACATGCGCTGGCCGTGGCCAACTATCGTCGCGCCTATGACGAGGGCGCTATTCGCGCCGATGCCAAGATCGGCATGATCAACTGTTTTACCCCGGTTTACACCAAGCAGAATCCCAGCGAGGCAGACCTCGAGGCCGTGCGTATGACCAGCGGCATCAACAATCGCTGGTGGCTCGACCTTATTACCAAGGGCGAGCTTCCTGCCGACGTGCTCGACAGCCTGGCCGAGGGCGGCGTTAAGCTCCCGTTCCGTGCCGGCGACCAAGAGATTCTCAAGCAGGGTGTTGTCGACTGGCTCGGCTGCAACTACTACCACCCCACGCGTGTTCAGGCGCCGGCGAGCAAGGTCGACCAGTACGGCCTGCCGCACTTTGCCGACGAGTACGTATGGCCCGACGCCGTTATGAACGAGAGTCGCGGCTGGGAGATCTACCCGCAGGGCCTCTACGACTTTGGCATGGACTGCGCTAAGAACTACCCCGACCTTGAGTGGTTCGTTTCCGAGAATGGCATCGGCATCATGGACGAATACAAGAACCGTGACGCCGAAGGAACCATCCAGGATGACTACCGCGTCGACTTTGTACGTCAGCACCTGGAGTGGGTGGCCAAGGCAATTGCCGAGGGCGCCAAGTGCCGCGGATACCATTACTGGGCCGTCATCGATAACTGGTCTTGGGCTAATGCCTTTAAGAACCGTTACGGTTTTGTCGAGGTCGACCTTATGGACGGCTACAAGCGCCGCCTTAAGAAGTCAGCGGCCTGGCTCAAACAGGTCGCCACAACCCACGTGGTTGATTAGCGACCGGGCGAACGCCCAGACCGCGCGCCGCCGCGCGCAACACATGGCACATCTGGTGGCAGAGGGCGACAGACCACCGTGCGCATAGGAAAAGGCCAGATTTGAAAGTTAGGAGCAATCATGGCCAGTGACAACGGAAAGAGCTTCCTCGACAAGTTTGCCGAGGTCTCTGCGAAGGTGGGAAACCAGGTTCACCTGCGTTCCCTGCGTGACGCCTTCGCGACCATCACGCCGCTCTATATCCTTGCGGGTATCGCGGTTCTTATTAACAACGTCGTGTTCCCCCTGTTCCCGTTCGATGCGGCGGGCCTTGCCAACCTTCAGACGTGGGGTTCGGCAATTACGCTGGGCACCCTCAACGTCTCTGCCATTATCTTGGCCGGATTGATTGGCTACAGCCTCGCTAAGAACAAGCGTTTCGATAACCCGCTCGCTTGCGTGGTCGTCGCTATCTCTGCTTTCGTCATCATGATGCCGCAGCAGGTCACCGCCACGCTTGCCACCACGAGCCCGCTGCTCACCGACAAGATCACCTCCGCCGAGGTCACGGGCGCCCTTTCAACTGCCAACACCGGCACCAACGGTCTGTTCTCGGCTATTATCATCGCCCTGCTTTCCGTCTCGATCTTCATCAAGATTTCTGGCGTCGAGAAGCTCAAGGTTAAGCTGGGCGAGGGCGTGCCTCCCGCGGTCTCCAACTCCTTCAACGTCATGATCCCGATGCTGCTTAACCTCGCGATTTTCGCTCTTGCCGCAGCCCTGCTCGCCGTGTGCGCCGGCACCGATCTGTGCGCCATCATCTCCACGTGCATCTCCAACCCGCTCAAGAGCATCATGAACGCCGGTCCGTGGGCTGTTATCCTCATCTACACCCTTGCTAACCTGCTGTTCTGCGTCGGTATTCACCAGTCCACCATCTCTGGCGCTACCGTCGAGCCGATTCTGACCATGCTCATCGTCGACAACATGGCTACCTTTGCCGCCGGTGGCACCATCCAGCCCGATCACTACATGAACATGCAGATCGTTAACAGCTTCGCCCTCATCGGCGGCTCGGGCTGCACCCTCATGCTTCTGCTCGACACGCTCCTGTTCTCCAAGAACAAGGCATCCGAGACCGTTTCCAAGATGGCTATCCTGCCTGGTCTGTTCAACATCAACGAGCCGGTTATCTACGGTTACCCCATCGTGTACAACCTGCCGCTCATGATTCCGTTCGTTCTTCTTCCCGACCTGTTCATCGGCATCACCTATGGCCTTACCTGCGCAGGCATCATCAGCCCCTGCATCGCCCAGGTGCCCTGGACTATGCCTCCCGTCATCAATGCCCTGCTCGCTACAGGCTTTGACTGGCGCGCCGGTGTGTGGCAGGCTCTCGAGATTGTCATTGGCATGGCCGTCTACCTGCCCTTTATGAAGATTTCCGAGAAGGCAATCGCCAAGCAGGAGGCTCTCGCCGAGCAGAATGCCTAACGTTCGTCCCTTTCACCGTTGCGGGCACCGGTACGCGGTGCCGGTGCCCGCGACTCTCTCCCTTGTGTAAAGATGTAGGGGGTTGGCACAATAGCCGCAAGGAATAAAACCAGTCGTCGTCTGCGCGCCGCGCAGTTATAAGGAGGAAACCATGAAGAAGATCATGCTCTGCTGCAATGCCGGTATGTCCACGAGCCTGCTGGTCCAGAAGATGCAGGCCGAGGTTGCAAACCGTGGTCTGGATATTGAGGTCGAGGCTCGTCCCATGAACGAGGCCCACGATCACCTGAGCGAGTGCGACATGTTGCTGCTTGGTCCGCAGATCGGCTACACCAAGGGCGATTTTGAGAAGGAGGCCGCCGGTCGTTTCCCGGTCGAGGTCATCAACATGGTCGACTACGGCCGCATGAACGCTGCCGGCATCATCGACCACTGCGTCAGCGTGATGGGCTAGGTGCTCCGCATGGAGGATATGAACGAACTGCAGATGACCTGCTTTGAGATCATCAGCTACGTCGGTACCGCCAAGAGCATGTACATCAACGCCGTGCAAAAGGCCAAGGAGGGCGATTTTGACGCCGCCGAGGAGCTTATCAAGCAGGGCGACGAGGCCTATAACGGTGGCCACGATGTTCACATGGGGCTTCTGAAGAAGGAGGCCAACGGCGAGCGTAACGGCGAGGCCCCGTTGATTCTGCTGCATGCCGAGGACCAGATGGCCGGCACCGAGACCATGCGCGTCATGGCGACGGAGCTCATCGAGATCCACAAGCAGCTGCAGGCACTTAAGGCCTAGTTGGCGTTATCGCCGCGATGGGCCGTGCGGTCCAACAGACAACACAGTCCCTTTGACGGGCGCCGGGAGTTTCCGACTCCCGGCGCCCTTATATTTGGCGAAGGCCCTGCGCGACCTTTTGAGCGGTCGTTTGCGTTTTCACAGATAAAACCTGCCAAAACAAACCTGCCCCTTTTTGGCAGGTTTTTGCCTTGGGAGCGGTACCATACAGGCAATGTTTAAACGAGAAAGGTGGGCTCCCATGGAACCTAAGCAGTACTACATCGGCATTGACGTCGGCGGCACTTCGGTTAAGGAGGGCCTGTTCGACGAGGACGGCAACCTGCTGGCCAAGGCCAGCGTGCCCACGCCTCCCATCGTTGACGCCGCGGGCTTTGCCGCGGTGACCGAGGCTATCGACCAGGTGGTCGCCAAGGCCCAGATTCCGCGCGCCTTTGTGGCGGGCATTGGCCTGGCCGTTCCGTGCCCCATCCCGGCATCGGGCGATGCCAAGGTCAAGGCCAACATTGCCATTAACCTGCCTGAGCTAAGAATCGCCATTCAGGAGCACTGCCCCGACGCGGTCGTTAAGTACGAGAACGATGCCAACGCCGCTGCCATGGGCGAGGCCTGGCTCGGCTCTGCCAAGGGCGTACAGAACGTGGTGATGGTCACCATCGGTACCGGCGTGGGTGGCGGCGTCATCGTCAACGGCGACGTGGTATCGGGCGTTGTGGGCGCCGGCGGCGAGATTGGCCACATGTGCCTGAACCCCGAAGAGGAGCGCACCTGCGGCTGCGGCGGCCATGGCCACCTGGAGCAGTATTCCAGCGCCACCGGCGTGGTGAGCAACTACCTTGCCGAGTGCAAGAAGGCAGGCGTCGAGCCCATCGAGCTCACCGGCCCCTCCGATTCCAAGGACGTGTTCCAGGCCTGCCGCGAGGGCGACAAGCTCGCGCTTGCCGCGGCCGATACCATGGCCGACTATCTCGGTCGCGCCCTGGCGCTTATTGCCAACGTGGTCGATCCCGAGATGTTCCTCATCGGCGGCGGCGCGTCCGCTTCGGCCGATGTCTACCTCGACAAGGTCCGCGAGCACTTTAAGCAGTACGCGCTCTCCGCCTCGCGCGAGACGCCCATCAAGGTCGCTTCGCTCGGAAACGACGCCGGCATCATCGGTGCCGCCTACGTAGCCCTGCGCGCCGCCGGTAAATAGCTGGTGCAATGTAACCTGTCCCCCGTGCCTGCCCCAAAATATGCCGTAGCCCTTCCGTCTGCGAAGGCTCGGCATCGGCGTGCTACCATAGCTACGTCCAAGTACACATATCAAGTGGAGGATATCCATGGCAAACGTTCTTGTCTTTGGTCACCAGAACCCCGATAACGACGCCATCATGAGCGCCGTCGTCCTGTCCCAGCTGCTCAACCAGGTTGAGTATGCCGGCAACACCTACGAGGCCTGCGCCCTTGGTCAGCTTCCGGCAGAGTCCGCCAAGCTGCTTGCCGACGCCGGCATCGCCGAGCCCCGCGTGATTGAGTCCGTCGAGGCCGGTCAGCTCGTCGTCCTCACCGACCACAACGAGTCTGCCCAGTCCGTTGCCGGTCTTAAGGACGCCACGGTCTTTGGTGTCGTCGATCATCACCGCATCGGCGACTTCGAGACCGCCGGCCCGCTGCACTACATCTGCCTGCCCTGGGGCTCCAGCTGCACCATCGTCACCAAGCTCGCCGGCGTGCTCGGCGTTGAACTTTCCGACGTTCAGGCCAAGCTGCTGCTCTCGGCCATGATGACCGACACGCTCATGCTCAAGAGCCCCACCACCACCGATGTCGACCGCGCCGTCGCCGCCAAGCTCGGCGAGCAGGTGGGCGTCGACCCGGTCAAGTTTGGCATGGAGGTCTTCCTCACCCGTCCGTCCGGCTCCTTCACTGCAGCCGAGATGGTCGGCAACGACATCAAGATGTTCGAGCCCGCTGGCAAGAAGCTGCTCATTGGCCAGTACGAGACCGTCGACAAGAGCCGCGCACTCGGCATGATCGACGAGATCCGCGAGGCCATGCGCGCCTACGCCGCCGAGAAGGGTGCCGACGGCATCGTTCTGTGCATCACCGACATCATGGAGGAGGGCTCGCAGGTCCTGCTCGAGGGCGAGACCGAGGCCGCTCAGAAGGGCCTGGGCATTGCCGACGAGCACGACGGCGTCTGGATGCCGGGCGTCCTCTCCCGTAAGAAGCAGGTCGCTGCCCCCATCATGGCCGCCTGCTAGGTTTAGTTGACCGAACGCCACGACCGGATCGCGGACGCCCCGCGCTCCGGTCGTTTTTTGTGCACGGCGCCGCGTCGTCTCTTGGGCAGGCGCGTCCGTGCCATTGAGCAAATAATGTTCAACCTGTGGTTCCGCTTTTCGGCCACGCCTGCGTGCTTGTCGTGCAGGGTAGGCTAGATGCAAGCGTAATACGTTAGAGCGCGGCGCCGCCACTTGGGCGGGCCGTGCTTTTTTAAGACGGGAGCTTTCCCGAGAAAGGAGCCGCCCATGGCAGCACCCGAGCAGCTGTTCAACGTTCGTGAGCGCAAACGCTTTGAACGTCACGACATCTGGGAACGCATCGCCGAGAACGGCACGATTTCCGCCGCCGTCATGGTCTTCGCCGCCATCGCCGCCGTTATTTGCGCCAATACCGATGCCTATGAGGCCATCCATCACTTTTTGGAGACCCCGCTGTATGTGGGTCTGGGCAACCTTACGGCCGGTCTCACCGTTGAGCTTTTTGTCAACGACTTCCTCATGGCGATTTTCTTTTTGTTGGTGGGCATTGAGCTTAAGTACGAGATGACGGTCGGCGAGCTCAAGAATCCGCGTCAGGCCATGCTTCCCATGCTGGCGGCCGTGGGCGGCGTCGTCGTTCCCGCCTGCATCTACCTGATCTTTAACCATGCTGGCGCGCACAACGGCTGGGCCATCCCCATGGCAACCGATATTGCCTTTGCGCTGGGCGTGCTGTCGCTTTTGGGCAATCGCGTGCCCAACGGCGTGCGCGTGTTCTTCTCGACGCTCGCCATCGCCGACGACCTCATCTCCATCGCCGCCATCGCCATCTTCTACGGTCAGAGCCCCAATCCGTTTTGGTTGGGCGCCGCCGCGCTTGTGACCTGCGCGCTCGTGTGGCTCAACAAGACGCAGCATTACCGCCTTGCCCCGTATTCGGTACTGGGTCTGCTGTTGTGGTTCTGCATGTTCAAGAGCGGCGTGCACGCTACGCTTGCCGGCGTCATCCTGGCCTTCACCATTCCGGCCAAGTGCGGCGTTAAGCTCGATAGCCTTACCGATTGGCTGGTCGAGTGCCTGCCGTTGCTCGACGACCGCTACGACGACGAGGCACACATCCTGGGCCAGCATGACTTTACCGTCTCGACCACCAAGGTCGAGCGCGTCATGCACCGCGTGACCCCGCCGCTCATCCGCATGGAGCGTCTGATCTCCACGCCGGTCAACTTTGTGATCCTGCCGATCTTTGCGTTCGTAAACGCACAGGTTCGCCTAGTGGGCGTGGACATGAGCACGCTGCTCACCGACCCGGTGACGCTCGGCGTGTACTTTGGCATGCTGCTGGGCAAGCCGATTGGCATCTTTGGTATGACGTTTGCCCTGGTTAAGCTTAGGGCCTGCGAGCTGCCGCGCAATGTCAACTGGCACATGATTGCCGGCGTGGGCATTCTGGGCGGCATCGGCTTTACCATGTCGATTCTCATCAGCGGCCTCGCCTTCCCGACGGCCCAGTTTGAGGTTCTGGCCGCCAAGGCCGCTATTCTCGCCGGCTCTGTCACCGCGGCCGTACTTGGCATGATCTACATGAGTGTGATCTGCAAGCACCCCGCGCCCAAGGACGAGTAAGAGCACATACAAGTTTGAAAACGCCGCCTGTGAACACCATCACAGGCGGCGTTTTAGTCATTCGGGACGTTTTTAAATGACTAGGTTTATTCTACGGTGCCGTAGACGGCGCCCCAGCCGTGGGCGGCCAAGGCGGAGTTGAGCTGGTCGCAAAGTGACTGGCGGTCGTAATAGCCGGGCGGTAGCAGGTTGACGATTTCCATGAGATCGGGCGCCAGGTCCAAGATTTCGGCCTGTACGATCAGATCCAGGCGGTCGATGGCGTGGCGGTCGTAAAACAGTCCGTCGACCAGGCGCTGCAGGTCGCCGAATTCCTCGGCCTGAAACGATCCGTACTCCATAGTGCCTCCTTGGGCGCTCCACGCCGGCATGCGCGGCGATTCGTAATTCATTGCGATGGGCTTAATCTATCACGGCTTCATAACGTTACGACGGTGGCGGTCTATACTTAGAAGAATTGCAACGTACCGCTTCGTGAAAGGTCGCACCCATGCAGACGATCTACCAGAAGATGGAAACCACCGAACTCGATGCCGCCATCGAGGCGCTCAAGGCCGAGGTCGCCGAGGTCAAGGCCAAGGGCCTGGCGCTCGACATGGCCCGCGGCAAGCCGTCGCCCTCCCAGGTGGACATCTCTCGACCCATGCTCGATATCCTCAACGCCGACGCCGATCTGCACGATGGCAACGTCGACTGCTCCAACTACGGCTGCTTCGAGGGCATTCCCTCGGCACGCAAGCTGGCGGGGGAGTTCCTGGGTTGTCCCGCCGAGCAGACGCTCGTGCTGGGCTCGTCGAGCCTGCTGATCGAGCACGACATCGCCGGCATGTTCTGGCGCTGCGGCTCGTGCGGCAGCGAGCCCTGGGAGGCTTACGAGGCTGCGCACGACGGCAAGAAGGTCAAGTTCCTGTGCCCCGTTCCCGGCTACGATCGCCACTTTGGCATTACCGCCGACTTGGGTATCGAGAACGTTCCCGTCGCGATGACCGACAACGGCCCCGATATGGACGAAATCGAGCGCCTCGTTGCCGCCGACGATTCCATCAAGGGCATCTGGTGCGTGCCCAAGTATTCCAACCCCACGGGCATCACCTTTAGCGAGGACACCGTGCGTCGCCTGGTCGAGATGCCCACGGCCGCGCCCGATTTCCGCATCTTCTGGGACAACGCCTACTGCGTGCACGACCTGTACGACGAGACCGACGAGCTCGCCAACATCTTCGATCTTGCCCGCGCGGCGGGCACCGAGGACCGCGTGGTGGCCTTTGCCTCGACGTCCAAGATCACCTTCCCGGGCGCCGGTATCGGCTTTATCGGTGCGAGCCCCGCGGTTATCGCCGAGTTCTCCAAGCGCCTGAAGGCCGGCCTCATCAGTGCTGATAAGCTCAACCAACTGCGCCACGTGCGCTTCCTTCCCACCATCGAGACGGTCAAGGAGCACATGAAAAAGCATGCCGAGTTTTTGCGCCCGCGCTTTGAGGCCGTTGAGCGCAAGCTCACCGAGGGCCTGGGCGATACGGGTTGCGCCACCTGGACGCATCCCCGCGGCGGCTACTTTGTGAGCTTTGATGGTCCCGAGGGCTCGGCCCAAAAGGTCGCCGCGCTTTGCGCCGACCTGGGCGTCAAGCTCACGCCGGCTGGTGCCACCTGGCCTTATGGCAAGGATCCGCGCGACACCAACATCCGCATCGCGCCGAGCTATCCCACGGTCGAGGACCTGGAGGCCGCGCTCGATGTGCTGGTGCTGGCCGTTAAGCTTGTCGCTGCCGAGCTTGCTCGTGCCGAGCGCGCCTAACGCGCTGCTTCCCGTATTATCCGCACTTTCGATACGTAAAGGAGCGTATACATGGATTTGGGTATTTCCACCAACCCCACGCCAGAGCTCTACACCATTAAGGTAACCGGCGAGATCGATATCTCTAACGCCGATAGCCTGCGCAATGCCATCGACCTGGCGCTCGAGCAGCCCACTGAGGCCGTTGAGCTCGATTTTGCCCAGGTGAGCTACATCGATTCGACGGGCATTGGCGTGCTTGTGGGCGCCGCGCACCACGCGGTCGACCACGGCAAGCGCTTTAGCTGCACCAATGTGCAGCCCCCGGTGATGCGCGTGGTTCAGCTGTTGGGTGTCGACCAGGAGATTTCGATCGCCGCTGCATAATCTTTGCCCCCAAAAGGGCGTGCCGTTTGGCATATGTTTGTGATGCGCTCGGACGTTTTGGCGTCCGGGCGCTATACTTGACCGAATGAATAGACGAGTTCCGGCCGAATGGCGCGGTGCGGGCTCGACTCACATCGAGCCTTGGAGGTATGTGTGTTTGGTATTGGAGAGGGTGAGCTCGCGATCATCGTGGTCTTCGGCTTTTTGCTGTTTGGCCCGGATAAGCTCCCACAGATGGGCCGCACGATCGGCCGTGCCATCCGTCAGTTCCGCGAGACGCAGGAAAAGATGACGGCCGTTGTTCAGTCTGAGATTATCGATCCGGTAAGTGAGGCCGCTTCGGCACCGGTCAAGCCCAAGAAGACTGCCGTCGATGACGATTCCGATGCGGACAAGGATGCCGCCGAGACGGCAGCGCCCGCCAAGAAGGAGACCTTTGCCGAGCGCCGTGCCCGCCTTGCTGCCGAGAAGGCCGCGAGCGAGGCTGCCGCCGAGGGCGAGGGTGCTGCTGAGGAGGCCGAGGGTGCCGAGCCTGCCGCTGCCGCCGAGCCTGTCGTCGAGCCCGAGCCTGCTGCAGAACCGGAGCCCGAGCCCGAGCCGGTAGAGCCCACGACGGCCGACCTCTACGCCCGTCGTCCCCGCAAGCGCAAGGCTGTCGTCGACCAGCTCGCCCGCGAGCTCGAGGCCGAGGACGACGCCGCTGCCGCCGACGCCTCGAAGGGAGGCGATGAGTAATGCCTATCGGACCTGCGCGCATGCCGCTCTTCGATCACCTGGGAGAGCTCCGTCGCCGCCTGACTATCGTGGTCGTGTCGGTGTTTGCCGCCGCCATCGTGCTGTATTTCGCCACGCCCGTGGTGCTCGACATCTTGGAAGACCCCATCCGCTCCTTTGTGCCGGACGGTAAGTTCTACATCACCACCACGCTCGGCGGCTTTGGCCTGCGCTTCTCGCTGGCCATCAAGATGGCCGTGGTCATGTGCACGCCCATGATCATCTGGCAGATTCTGGCATTTTTCCTGCCGGCACTGAGTCCCAACGAGCGCAAGTGGGTCGTGCCTACGGTACTCGCCTCGACGGTGCTGTTCTTCCTGGGTGCCATCTTCTGCTATTTCATCATCATCCCGGCGGGCTTTGAGTGGCTTATCGGCGAGACCTCGGCCGTCGCCACGGCGCTGCCCGACCTGGAGAACTACGTCAACATGGAGCTGCTCTTTATGATCGGCTTTGGCGTGGCGTTTGAGCTGCCGCTCATCATCTTCTACCTGTCCGTCTTCCACATCGTGTCCTACGCGGCCTTCCGCGGCGCCTGGCGCTACGTGTACGTGGGCCTGCTTGCGGGCTCGGCTGTGATTACGCCCGACGGCTCGCCCGTTACGCTGGGCCTCATGTATGGTGCCCTGCTCTCGCTCTACGAGATTTCGCTCGCCATTGCCCGCGTGGTCATTACCGCGCGCGAGGGCAAGGAGGGCTTGTTTGTGAGCCGTCTGGACCTGTTCTCGGACGATGAGGACGACGAGGAGTAAATCGGTATGCACGAGGTTGGCATTGTCAACGGCATACTCGATACAGTGATTCGCGCGGCGCGTGGGGCGGGGGCCTCGCGCGCCGTTTTGGTAACGCTGCGTATCGGGGATATGACCGAAGTTGTGCGCGAGGCGCTCGACTTTGCGTGGGAGACATTTCGCGATGAGGACCCGCTCACGCGAGGCTGCGAGCTTGCCGTGGAGGAAGTCCATCCACAAAGCGAGTGTCTGGACTGCGGGGAGGTCTTTGAGCACGATCGCTTCCATTGCCGCTGTCCCCAATGTGGCGGCGCCAACGTGCGTCTGCTGCACGGCCGTGAGCTCGACATCGCCAGTATCGAAATCGAGACCCCCGACGATTAGCCAGCCAGCCACCTGGGGACGGGGTATAAATGGTTAGAAGTTAAGGAGTGCCGAATATGGCCGAGAAAACGATTGATATCGCGTCGCCGATTCTATCGCGCAATGAGCGCCTGGCAGATCAGCTGCGTCAGCGATTTAAAGAGACAAACACCTATGTGATCAATGTGCTGTCGAGCCCCGGTTCGGGCAAGACCACCACGATTTTGGGCACCAACGAGCGCCTGCGCGACAAGGCGGGCCTGCGTTGCGCCGTCATCGAGGGCGATATTGCCTCGGATGTCGACGCCATCACCATGAAGGAAGCCGGCATGCCCGCCATCCAGATCAACACGGGTGGCCTGTGCCACCTCGAGGGCAACATGATCATGGAGGCCGTTGACGCGTTCGACCAGGCCGTCGGTCTGGAGAACATCGACGTCATCTTTATCGAAAACGTGGGCAACTTGGTCTGCCCGGTCGACTTTGACCTGGGTGAGAACCTGTCCATCATGATTCTCTCGGTGCCCGAGGGCGACGACAAGCCCATCAAGTACCCGGGCATCTTCCAGCACGCTGGCGCGCAGCTGCTGAATAAGGTCGACGTGGCCCCGGCTTTCGATTTTGACATGGATAGGTATACTAAGACACTCGATGACCTCAATCCGCAGGCGCCGCGGTTTGCCGTGAGCGCGCGCAAGGGCGAGGGCATGGATGCCTGGTGCGATTGGCTCATCGGGCAGATCGAGCAAGCAAGGGCGTAAATCGGCCGCCATACGGGCGGGCGTAGCCGTAGAGACACGAGATAGGAGCCTCTTTTGAAGCTCATCATCGCCGAGAAAAATGACGCCGCGCGTCAGATTGCCGAGCGTCTGTCCACGGGCAAACCCAAAAAGGACAAGGTGTACAACACCGCCATCTACCGTTTTGAGTGGAAGGGCGAGGAGTGCGTGACCATCGGCCTTGCCGGTCACATCCTTGCGCCCGATTTTTGCGACAGCGTGCTGTTCGATAAAAAGCTGGGCTGGTATTCGGTTACCGAGGACGGCGAGATGCTGCCGGCCGACATGCCCGATGGCCTGGCGCGCCCGCCCTACGACACCAAGCGCAAGCCGTTTCTTGCCGACGGCATCTCCATCAAGGGCTGGAAGCTCGAGAGTCTGCCGTATCTCACCTGGGCACCTGTCATTAAGCTGCCGGCCGAGAAGGAACTCATCCGCTCGCTTAAGAACCTCGCCAAAAAGTCCGACAGCGTCATCATCGCCACGGACTTCGATCGCGAGGGCGAGCTGATCGGTTCGGACGCCCTCAACAAGGTGCGCGAGGTTGCGCCGGACTTGCCGGTTGCCCGCGCCCAGTATTCTTCGTTTACCAAGGCCGAGATCACGCAGGCCTTCGATAGCCTTGTCTCGCTCGACCAGAACCTGGCCGACGCCGGCGAGAGCCGTCAGCACATCGACCTCATTTGGGGTGCGGTGCTCACGCGCTACCTGACGCTCGCCAAGTTTGGCGGCTTTGGCAACGTGCGTTCCGCCGGCCGCGTGCAGACCCCGACGCTTGCCCTGGTGGTCGAGCGCGAGCGCGAGCGCATGGCGTTTGTGCCCGAGGACTATTGGCAGATCCGCGGCATGGGCGCCGCGCAGGGTGCTGCCGAGGACGACCGCTTTAAGATTGCGCACAAGACGGCACGCTTTACCGACAAGGATGCTGCCGAGACGGCATACGGCCATGTCGACGGCGTTACGACGGCAACCGTCGCCGCGGTGACCAAGCGCTCACGCAAGCAGCAGCCACCCACGCCGTTTGCGACCACCTCGCTGCAGGCTGCCGCCGCAGCCGAGGGCATCTCGCCTGCGCGTACCATGCGCATCGCCGAGTCCCTCTACATGGCGGGCCTCATCAGCTACCCGCGTGTCGACAACACCGTGTACCCCGCGACGCTCGATCTGGGCGCCGTGGTGAGCGACCTGGCAAAGATCAACCCGGCGCTGGCGCCCGTGTGCAAAAACGTACTCGCCGGCCCCATGAAGCCCACGCGCGGCAAGGTCGAGACCACCGACCACCCGCCTATCTATCCCACGGGCGAGGGCGATCCGTCCACGCTCGACGGCGGTCAGCGCAAGCTCTATGACCTCATCGCCCGTCGCTTCCTGGCGACGCTTATGGGTCCTGCGACCATCGAGAACACCAAGCTCGAGCTTGATGTGAACGGTGAGCCGTTCGTGGCTTCGGGCGACGTGCTTGTGACCCCGGGCTTCCGCGAGGCCTACCCGTACGGCCTTAAGCGCGACGAGCAGATGCCGCCGCTGGAGCAGGGCGACACGGTCGACGTGTTCGACATTAAGCTCGAGGCCAAACAGACCGAGCCGCCCGCACGCTACAGCCAGGGCAAGCTCGTTCAGGAGATGGAAAAGCGCGGTTTGGGCACCAAGTCCACGCGCGCGAGCATCATCGAGCGCCTGTATGCCGTGCGCTATCTCAAAAACGATCCCGTGGAGCCGAGCCAGCTGGGCATCGCCATCATCGACGCACTGACGCAGTTTGCCCCGCGCATCACGAGCCCCGATATGACCAGCGAGCTCGATGGCGACATGACCCGTGTGGAGCGCGGCGAGGATACCGAAGAGCATGTCGTGACGCACTCGCGCGCGCTGCTGGCTGGCGTGCTCGACGAGCTGCTCAAGCATACGCAGGAGCTGGGCGACGCCATCAGCGACGCCGTCACGGCCGATGCGCGCGTGGGCGCCTGCCCCAAGTGCGGCAAGGACCTGGTTATGAAGACGAGCGCCAAGACCCGTGGCAGCTTCATTGGCTGCATGGGCTGGCCCGACTGCGACGTGACCTATCCGGTGCCGAGCGGCGTCAAGGTGAGCCCGCTCGAGGGCGAGGCCGCCGTGTGTCCCGAGTGCGGTGCGCCGCGCATTAAGTGTCAGCCGTTCCGCCAGAAGGCCTTCGAGATTTGCGTGAACCCCACATGCCCCACCAACTACGAGCCCGACCTTAAGGTGGGCGAGTGCAAGGTGTGTGCCGAGGCCGGACGCCATGGCGACCTGATCGCGCACAAGAGCGAGAAGAGCGGCAAGCGTTTTATCCGCTGCACCAACTATGACGATTGCGGCGTGAGCTATCCTCTACCGGCGCGCGGTAAGCTCGAGGCGACGGGTGAGACCTGCCCCGAGTGCGGCGCCCCCATCGTGGTGGTCAACACGGCGCGCGGCCCGTGGCGTATCTGCGTCAACATGGACTGCCCGACCAAGGAGAAGAAGCCGGCCCGCGGCCGCAAGACTACGACCAAGGCGAGCACGGCCAAGAAGGCGACGGCGGCCAAGAAGACGACGGCCAAGAAAGCAACTGCCGCCAAGAAGACGACCGCCAAAAAGACGACGGCCAAGAAGTCGACTGCCAAAAAGACCGCTGCCGATAAGTAGCCGCACGGTCGAAACATCACCTAAAACAAAAACGAGCGAGGACCTCAAAATCCTCGCTCGTTTTTTTGACCGGCAGTTAGGGACGTTCCTTTTCTGCCGGCAGTTTAGGAACGTCCCTAACTGTCGGCTCGGGAACGACAAAGCGCTAGTTCACTTCGACGGGTTTGGCGCCGGGATAGCGCTCCTCAAAGTCTAGGCGATACTTATTGTCATTGGTGCCCGCCACGTTGTCGCGCGACAGCGGCGCCACGATCTCATTCTTGTGGTCCGCAGGCTTGGCGTATTTCAGGCTGATCTCCCAGGCATCACAGATTGCGTCAATGCGGTGATCCAGGTCGTCGTACAGGGCGATGATGTCCTTCCAGGAGCTGTAGTTCTTGGAGCTCGTCGGGACGTCTAGGTCCTCGACGATGTCGTAATACTGCTCGATGGTGTCCTCCGTGCGCTCGGCGACGTCGGCGAGATTTTGACGGGTGGTTCGATCCTCTTCCAGATAGCTGCCGTTGAAGTTCTGCGCGCAGCCACGGACGTAGTTGTCGAGGTCTTCGAGCAAGTCGTAGTATTCGCTCAGTCGGCGGTAGAGATTCTGCTCGGAGAGCGTTGCTTCGCCGCCATCCTCGTCGTCATCGTCATCATCGTCGTACAGGCTGTTGGGATCGCCGAGAGGTTTTAGGTCATCGTCGTCGACGTCATGGTGCAGCTTAGCTACCTCGGCAGTCGTCTGCGTGGCGGCGCTGTCGAAATGCTTGATCACAAAGAAAACGACCAGGGCGATGATGATCGCCACCAGCACAACGATAACGGCGATAAGCGGCCCGGCGCCACTCTTTTTGGGAGCGGGGGTCTGTGGCGAAGCGGGCGCGTATGCGGGAGCCGGCTGCTGTTGGGGCGAGCCGCTCGCGACGGGTATGCGCTGCGTGGTCTCGACGGCCGCAGGGCTTGCGGCGGGGTCGGGGCGATAGGCGAGGGGGTCGTCCGCCTTGGCTTGCGGCGTATCAAGGGAGCCGGTCTGCTCAAAAGCGGGCTGGCTATCGCTCGCGGTTGTTTGCTCAACGGGTGCACCGCACGAGGTGCAGAACTTGGCATTATCTGCAAGAAGCTTGCCGCACGAGGCGCAATACCGAGACATTGCCACTCCTTTCGCCACATTTCAATGCAATACGACGATTATACCCAGCACCCCAAATTCCCCTTCATAAGTTGCGGTGAAATAGGGACTGTTTGGCGGTCTCAGAGCTTCAATCAGTCCCTATTTCACCGCAACTTTGGAAAGGCGCCTTTGGTCATTGGGGACGCACCGAGCACTGGGGTATCATGGCTTGGTTGATATATCTGCATTTACGCGCCTTGTAGGAAGGGGCTGCGCCCATGGCTTTTGAGCCCGCTCAACATAGCTTTATCACGCTCGAGGGCGTCGATGGCGCCGGCAAGTCCACGCAGGCGCGTCTGCTTGCCCGCGCGCTTGAACTCGCTGGCTACCAGGTTGTGAGCCTGCGCGAGCCGGGCGGTACCGCCATCAGCGAAAAGATCCGTGCTCTGCTGCTCGACCCCGCCAATACGGCGATGGGCGACACTTGCGAGCTGCTGCTGTATGAGGCCGCCCGTGCCCAGCTAGTGCATGAGGTTATCGCGCCCGCCCTCGCGGCCGGCAAGGTGGTCCTGTGCGACCGCTTCTACGATTCCACGACCTGCTATCAGGCGTTTGCCGACGGCCTCGATCGTCAGATGGTGCGCGATGCCAACAACCTGGCCGTCGCGGGTACGCACCCGGCGCTCACACTCGTCTATCACATCACGCCCGAGCAGGCGGCGCTGCGCATGGCCGACCGCGGTGCGGCAGATCGCATGGAGGCTAAGGGCATGGCCTTCCAAGAGCGTGTCTACCAGGGTTTTTGCGCAATTGCCGCCGAGGAGCCAAACCGCGTAAAGCTCATCGACGCGACCGCGTCCATCGAGGAAGTCTTTGCGAAGACGGTCGAGCAGGTTCGCGCGTACGGTCTCGACATTCCGCAAGACGCCGTCGCCGCCGCACTTGCCAAGGAGGCCGAGTAACGTGGCCCCCGCTCAGGCAAGCCTGCTGGCCAAGCTCGACACCCAAGAGCGCGTGCGCGACTTTTTGACCAACGCCGTCGCCAGCGGCCGCGCATCGCACGCCTACCTGTTTTTGGGCGCTCCCGGCGCCGGCAAGCTCGATGCCGCATGGGCGCTCGCCCAGGCCTTCCTGTGCGAGCAGGACGGCTGCGGCGCATGCGACAGCTGCGTGCGCGTTGCGCGGCACACGCATCCCGACGTGCACTATTACACGCCCGAGAGCGCCACGGGCTACCTCATTGCCCAGACCCGCGAGCTGCTCGACGACGTGCCTCTGGCGCCCATCCGTGCCAAGGCCAAGGTCTACATCATCGACCGTGCCGAGCAGCTGCGCGCTAACACCGCCAACGCACTGCTCAAAACACTCGAGGAGCCGCCCGAGGGCGTTATGTTCATCTTGTTGGGCACCTCGGCAGACGTGATGCTGCCCACCATCGTGAGCCGCTGCCAGTGCGTGCCGTTTCGGCTGGTGTCGCCCGCCGTCGCCGCGCAGGCCGTGGGCCGCGCCACCGGTCAGGACCCTGCGCGTTGCCGCATGGCCGTCGCAGTAGCGGGAAGCCCCGCGCGTGGCATCGAGTTCCTCAAGAGCGCCGAGCGCCAGGACGCTCGCCGTCAGATGGTTCGCGCCATCGATTCGCTCATCGCCGCCGACGAGGCCGACGTGCTCAGCCGCGCCAAGTCGCTCATCGTCGCCGTTAAGGCGCCGCTCGCCGAGGTCAAGTCCACGCAGGAAAAGGTGCTCGAGCAAAACGCCGACTACCTGTCGCGTGGAGCATTGAAGCAGCTTGAGGACCGCAACAAGCGCGAACTCAACGCGCGCGAGCGTTCGGGTATCATGGAAGCGCTGGCGAGCGCGCGGGCGCTCATGCGCGACGTGCTGCTGACGCTTCAGGACGAGGCAGCCGACGTGGTGAACGAGGACGTGCGCGACACGATCGGGCGGCTTGCCGCCGCGACGAATGTTGCGGGTGCCACACGGGCGCTCGAGGCAGTCGCGACCGCCGAGCGCAACATCGCCAGAAACGTTACTCCCCAGCTGGCCATCGAGGTCATGCTGTTCGATATCAGGAAGGCACTGAAATGCCGTTAGTCGTACCCGTTAAGTTTACCTACGCCTCGCGCGACCTGTGGTTCGACCCGCAGGATCTGGATATCCTCGAGGCCGATTATGCCATTTGCTCCACCGAACGCGGAACCGAGATCGGCTTGGTCACGGCAGATCCCTTCGAGGTGCCGCAAGACGAGATCGGCCAGCCGCTCAAGCCCGTGTTGCGCGTAGCGAGCGACATCGACCTGCAGCTTGCCGACGACCTGGCTATCCAGGGTGACGAGGCCATGGTCGATTTCCGTCGCCTGGTCAAGGAGCTCGACCTCGAGATGAAGCCGGTCGGCGTCGAGTACCTGTTTGGCGGCGAGAAGGCTGTGTTCTACTTTGCTGCCGAGGAGCGCGTCGATTTCCGTCAGCTTGTCAAGGACCTGTCCTCGACGCTGCACATTCGCGTCGACATGCGCCAGATCGGCGTGCGTGACGAGACCCGCCTGGTGGGCGGCTATGCCCAGTGCGGACAGGAACTCTGCTGCACGCGCTTTGGCGGACAGTTTGAGCCCGTCTCGATTCGCATGGCAAAAGAGCAGGACCTGCCGCTCAACTCGTCCAAGATTAGCGGCGTCTGCGGCCGCCTGATGTGCTGCCTGCGCTACGAGTTCGAGGCGTACAAGGACTTTAAGAGCCGCGCGCCCAAAAAGAAGACGCTTATCGATACGCCGCTTGGCAAGGCGCGCATCCAGGAATATGACACACCGCGTGAGCAGCTGGTGCTGCGCCTGGAGAACGGCAAAGTCTTTAAGGTCAACCTGGCCGATATGACGTGCTCGGAGGGCTGCAAAAAGAAGGCCGCCGAGCAGGGCTGCAACTGCCGCCCCGACTGCGTGACGCGTGACGTGCTCGAGCGTATCGAATCGCCCGAGATGCGCCTGGCGCTTATGGAGCTCGACCGCGAGAACGGCGTCGACGTGGGCGATGGTCTGTCGAGCGCCGACCGTCTGGCGGGGACGACGATGCCCAAGCGCCGCCGTCGCGATGCGGACGCCGATACCCGTGCGGGTCAGAGCCAGGGCGAGGGTCGCGGCCGCGGTAAGGGTCGCGGCAAGGCCGAGGCACCCGAGGCCGAGGGGGCGGCCGATGGCCGTCGCCGCCGCAAGCGCGCGGGCTCGGGCGATGCTACCGAGGCTGCAGCCGCGGGCAAGCACGCCTCTCGCGAGCGCGAGGTTCAGCAACCCCAGCAGCAGAATCGCGGCGGTGGCATGAACCCCACACGTCGCCGCCGCCGTCATCTGTCGAGCGAGGAACGCGAGGACGCCTTCCGCGCCGCAGCTGCTCGCGAGGCCGGTGCCGCTTCCAAGGGCGCCTCGGCCTCCGATGCGCCTGTCGACAAGAGCGGCAAGTCACGTGGCGAGGAGGAGCGCGCGCCGCGTCCGCGCCGTCGCCATTCCTCGGGCGCGCGGCAGAAGCCCTCAGTGCCCTCCGTGGCCGATCAGGTCTCGGATGGCGAGGTCAAGGTCACGCGCCGTCGTCCCGGAGATGGCGGGGGAGCGGCTGCCAAGGCTTCGCGTGGCGCCGCTCGCGACGAGCGCGAGCCGCGCGAGGATCGCGGTGGCGAGGGCTCGGTCGACCAGGGTCAAAAGCGCCGTCGCCGTCGCCGTTCCCGCAAGCCGCGCCAGGATGGTGGCGAGGGCTCGACCCCGTCTTCGTCCGCACCACAACCGCCTGCCGGCGAATAACGCCCGCGAGCGGATTTAGCCCGCCTTGCCCCGAGCGCATCGGGGTATCATAGCGCCGAATCAACAACCCTCCCTGCGACCGAACGTAGGGAGGGTTGTGTCTTGAAGAGCCATCTGAACATATTGAGCTGTCTGCAGGGTGCCGGTGTCCTACCGTTTGCGGACGAATTGCTACCGTTTGCCGAGCGGGTGGCACGCGAGGCGCTCGAGGCATTGTCGCCAACACGATGTGCCGGCTGCGAGCGCGCCGGTGCGCTTATTTGCCAAGACTGCCTGGCCGCGCTCACGCTCATCGACCCACGTCATAGCTGTACCCGATGCGGCGCCCCGTTTGGGGATTTACTGTGCACTGAGTGTTCGGTCGAGGGCACGTCTTCGGCAATGGCGGAGGCGCTCGACCGCTGCCTGGCGTGCGCCGTCTATGCGCATCCGCTGCCGCGCATCATTAAAGCGTACAAGGACGCGGGCGAGCGACGTCTGGCTCCGTATCTGGCGGAGCTGCTCTACGACACCGCCCTGCATGCCCAGGTCGTAGCGCCCGATCGCTACGGAGGTGTGCTGTCCGGTGCGGATGCGGTGGTGTTTGTGCCTGCGACGGCGGCAGCGTTTCGGCGGCGTGGTTTTGATCATATGGAGGCCATTGCGCGCCCATTTTGCGAGCTGTCGGGTGTTCCCCTGCTCGATGCTCTCGTCAAGTACGGGCATGGCGACCAGCGCGAACTCGGTCGTGAGGAGCGCCGCGAGCGTGCCCAAGGCATGTACGAGACCGTTGAGGACGTGCGGGGCCGCCGCCTGCTGCTTATCGACGACGTTATCACCACGGGTGCGACGATGGCAGCGGCTTCGGCGGAACTCAAGCGCGCCGGTGCCACGGCCGTTGATGGCCTCGCTATCGCACGCGTTTGGTAGGGGTGGTTTTGTGGCAGTAAAGATTGAGCGGCGCAACGAGCCGACAGGCGAACAGCTAGCGGCTTCCATAATCCTGACCGGCGCCTCGGCGCTGCGCATGATGCGCGCCGAGCGCCGGCAGATGGGCTATATCAGCTGGAAGGACCTTAACCCCGATGAAGAGTGCCGTGTGCTGCGCGCGTCGTCGCCCTCGACCGAGGATATCTATCTTCCCGACTTGGTGCGGATTGGGGCCGCAAGCGGCGAGGTGCAAGAGGATTTGTGCTTGCTGGTAGGATCTGCAGCGCAGCGCCGCCGTATTCTTGGCGTGAGCTGGTCCGTATGCTCCGAGTTGCCCGCCGGCTCGATTCTAGAGGTGGAACCGGGGGTGTACAGTCTATCTCCCGAGGCCCTTTGTGTTGCCATCGCGCGCGAGGTCGGCTGCATCCAGGCGTTTGCCCTGGCCCAGGAGCTGTGCTCTAAGATTTCACTGAGTGACCGCGGGAAGTATCTGCCTCCCTACACCTCGCCTGTCGTGAACAAATTGGCAAAGGACAAAGACCAGCCGCCAGATGTCGGTTACTTTGAGGTCGAGCCCGTGCTGACACCCGATCTCCTGGTAGATTACCTTGCGGCGTGCAAAGGAAGCAAGGCCAAACAGCTGCTGCGCCTGTGTCCCTACCTGTCAGAAAACCTGCTGTCGCCCATGGAGTGCATCATGCTCGCTCTGTTTTCGCTTCCGTTTTCCTATGGCGGATTTGCCTGCGGTCCCTTTAAGACCGACTACAAGATCGAGTTCGATGACCGCGCGCAGGCAATCTCGGGGATGCCGCATGCAGTTTGCGATGCGTATCAGGAAGCAGCCCGGTTTGACCTGGAATACAACGGTGAGCTGGGCCATTCCTCCCGGAGGGGACGTATCCATGATGAAAAACGCAACACGGGCTTGATTACTATGGGAATCGAGGTCGCGACGGTCAATAACGAGATGCTCTGCGACATGGAGGCAATGGAGGCGCTCGCATGGCGCATGCACCAGCGTATGCGAAAGCGGTACCGGAATCGTGTCGATGCCCGCAGGAAAAAGCAAGAGGCGCTGCTTAACACGCTGCGGGCGTGTTTTGGGCTTAAACCCGCCTAACAATGCTCTGAAACAGGGGGTTGGATATATGCTCTGGCCAAAATATAGCAAATATGAGTACTGCTACAAATTCAGTAACAGCAAAATCAGGGATTTTGGGACTGGAAGATGGGGTAAATTAGAAAGCTATTAAACAAATGTGGAATATCCTGGCATCAATCTGACGTTATAGAGCGTGAAAACAGCTTGCAGAGCCAAAAATTCCTGCTACTAAATTGGTAACAGTACTCATATTTGCTATTTTTTGGCCACGGCGCCCTAAGACGGGTGTGTTGGGGCTTTCCATAGGGGAGCGACGGGCTCAATCAGAGCACGTGCGGCCCGTCCTGACCTGCGAAATCTGTACTCGCGATGCGAATAACGCCCCTAACCTTAAACTTTAGCTTGAACTTAGCTATAATGCGCTTCGTTCCTACCAGGCTGTGGTTGCGGACGGACGAAATGCCCGTCCTAGTCCAAGACAGACGCGGTCAAAGGGATCCACGTAAGCGACCGCGTGCGCGCGGCGCGATCATGGCGCGTCCTAGATGTAAGCCGCACCGTCCGTTCTACTTTCTTTGGGGCAATACCGCCTCGCGGGCGAGCGGGTCAGTCGTGAAGGTGGCTGCGGCCTCCCGAGCAAACACCCCGGTGCGCAAGTGTGGGGTCAAATACCAGGTCAGCTGGTGGGAACAACCCGATATTCCGCGAAACGCACGGATCGTATACGACACAGAAGGCAGGGTAGTGGACATGGTGAGGGGCAGCTTGATGCACGCGGCTCGGTTAGGTGCTGGGACCGCAGCGGTCATCGCCGTTTTGGGCCTGAGCGGATGCGCGTTCAACCCGCTGTCTACGTTCACGACTCCCACGATCGACCAGATCGAGTACGAGACCGTCACGCCGGCGGTGTCGGACGATGCCCTGGTCACTCCCGGAACCCTGACGGTCGCCCTCGATACTTCCGATGCGCCGCAGGCCATGCAGGACGCCGACGGCGAGCTCACGGGGTATGCGGTTGACGCCGCCCGCGCCCTCGCAAGCCGCATGGGCCTTAAGGTCACCTTTGTCGATGCGTCCTCGGCAGGTTCCGCGCTCGGCGACAAAAAGGCCGATATCTTTATCGGTGAGATTGACTCCACGGACGGGGACATTAGCTCGCTCGGCACCTGCCTGTACGATGCCACTTCCGTGTTCGGTAAAACTAGCGATGGTGGGTCGCTAAGCGTTTCCACCGATACCCTTAACACGTCCACCCTGGGCGTTCAGGCGTCCTCGGCCTCGCAGGAGGCGCTTGCTAAGCAGAGCATCACCGCCAACCAAAAGACCTACTCCAACATCAACGAGTGCTTTGAGGCGCTCGAGTCCGGCGAGGTCGACTATGTGATCTGCGACTCCACGGCCGGCGGCTACCTTGCACGCCTGATGAGCGAGGTCTCCTATGTCGGTGCGCTCGAGGCACCCTCGACGCTTGGTGTTGCGGGCCTCTCGTCCAATGACGAACTGTGCCGTGCCGTGAGCGATGCCCTCGACGACATCACGGTCGACGGTACGCTCGGGGCAGTCCACTGCGTCTGGTATGGCAGGATGCCCTACGACCTCACCACTAAGACGGTTTCGGGCGCTAACGTGCAGCCGGGCGACTCTGAGTCCGGTGAGACCACGTCCTCCGGCAGCGAGTCCTCCGATTCCAACAATGAGACCGCATCCTCCGAGGACAAATCGTTCAGCCAGGAAGGCGCCATCACCGACGACGACATTAACAAACTCAATAGCTAGTTATTGCTAGGGGTGGTGTCTCCTATACGTTGGAAAGGACACCTCTTCACGGTTTCAACACGCACTGCCGGGCTTCCCCAATAGGGGAGCCCGGTTTTTTCATCCCAATAAAACCAGCAGGTCAAAGTTAATTTTCGGGACCAAATACAAAGCCGCCAGCTCCCTCCTATAGCGCACTTTGCCACAGAAAAGTGCGAGACTTCGGTATGCGGTATCAAGCAATCGTTATTCGGGTCTTTAGGAATCCGCGTGATTAAATGCACGGCAATGGGTACATAGCCAGTACAGTAAGTCCCCGAGGCAGATTGGAGCCACGTATGGATATCAAGGTTTCTGGACGCAAGACGACGGTAACCGATGCTCTGCGTGCGCATGTGGATGAGAAGATCGGCGAGGCGCTCAAGGTTTTCGATATCGAGCCCATGACAGTCGACGTCGTGCTTCGTTATGAGAAGAACCCCTCGAACCCCAACCCGGCAATCGTTGAGGTCACGGTTCGTGCCCGCGGCTCTGTGATTCGCGTTGCCGAGCATGGTGCAGATATGTACGCCGCCATCGATCTCTCCGCCGATAAGGTCACCCGCCAGCTGCGCAAGTTCAAGACCAAGGTCGTGGACAACCGCCAGGGTGGTGCCAGCGCCGCGGATGTCGCACCGGTCGAGCGCGTCGAGGATCTGGCCGACCTGCTGCTGCCCGAGGAGGACGACGACCTGCTCGTCCGCGAGAAGGTCGTCGATGTCACCCCGATGACTGAGGAGCAGGCGCTGGTGCAGACCGATCTGCTGGGCCACGACTTCTACGTCTTCGAGAACGCGACGACCGGCCTCATCAATGTGGTGTATCACCGTAAGAATGGTGGATATGGCATCATCAAGCCCCGCATCGAAACACTTGACGAGTAAAATACGTTAACTTGCATGAGTTAACGGTTGGCGGCCATCCCATGCGGATGGCCGCCTTTTTACGTAAGGAGTCGCTTTGATGGACAAGGCCGCATCCGCCGGTCATTCTGACCGCTGCCGCATCGTCGTCGATACCTGCTGCGACTTTAGCCCCGAGGTCGCCGCGAACCTCGATGTCGATATCTTGGGCTTCCCCTTTATCATCGATGGCGAGGAGCGCACGGACGACATCTGGTCGAGTATGAGCCCTAAGGAGTTCTACGACCGCATGCGCGCCGGCGCCCGCGTGTCCACCTCGGCTGTGTCGCTCGGTCGCTATATCGAGTTCTTTACCGAGTGCGCCAAAGAGGGCACGCCCACGGTCTACCTGTGCTTTACCTCGGCGCTGTCGTCGAGCTACAACTCCGCGTGCCAGGCGGCAGATGCCGTGCGCGCCGAGTATCCCAACTTTGAGCTCTACGTGGTCGACAACGCCCTGCCCTGTGCGACCGGCGCGCTCTTGGCGCTCGAGGCCGTGCGCCAGCGTTCGGCGGGACTGACCGCCAAGCAGCTGGTCGATTGGGCAAACGAGGCAAAGACCTACGTGCACGGCTACTTTACGCTCGAGAGCTTCGACGCACTGGCTGCCGGCGGCCGCATTCCGCCCGCGGCGGCACAGCTCACGGCAAAGCTCGACGTCAAGCCCGAGCTCTCCTACGACCTGGCCGGCTCGCTGTCGCTGATCGGCGTTAACCGCGGCCGCAAGAAGGCACTCAAGTCCATCCTCAAGTCGTTCCGCGAGAACTACGTGCCCGATCGCACCATGCCCATCGCCATCATGACGGCTGATGCCGAGAAGGACGGCGACTGGCTCGAAGCCGCCATCCGCAAGGAGGAGGGCTGCGCCGACGTCACGATCATTCGCAGTTCCGTGGGCCCCACCATCGGCTCGCATGTGGGTCCCGGCATGGTGGCCTGCGCTTTTTGGGGCAAGAACCGCGCCGAGAAAGCCTCGCTTTCCGACCGCATCGCCCGCCGCGTGCGCGGCCAGTAGGCAAGCGCTGCGTCCGTAATCGCCCTCAGGTCACAGCCCAAACGCTGGCACCGAGTATTCAACCTGGTAATAACACCCAACCCAAAAGGAAAGGTTTTCATGGCAAACAAGCTCTCTGTCGCATTTATCGGCACCGGAATTATGGGCGCCCCCATCGCCGGCCACATTCTGGACGCCGGTTATCCCGTCACGGTCAACAACCGCACCAAGTCCAAGGCGGCGGCGCTTATCGAGCGCGGCGCCGTCTGGGCAGATACGCCGGCCGATGCCGCGGCGAACGCCGATGTCGTCTTTACCATGGTGGGCTATCCCTCCGAGGTCGAGGAGCTCTACCTGGCGGGCGACGGCCTGCTCGCGTGCACTAAGCCCGGCGCGGTGCTGATCGACCTCACCACGAGCTCGCCCGAGCTCGCCCGTGACATTGCCGAGGCCGCCCAGGTTTCCGGCCGCATGGCGTTTGACTGCCCCGTCACCGGCGGCGAGTCGGGTGCTATCGCCGGCACGCTTACGGCTATCGTGGGCGCCACCGAGAACGACATCGCTCCGGTCCGCGATATCCTTTCCACCTTTGCGGCCAACATCTGCTGCTTCGACGGTGCCGGCAAAGGCCAGGCTGCCAAGCTCGCCAACCAGGTGTCGCTGGGCGCCTGCATGGTCGGCATGGCAGACGCCATGGCATTTGCCGAGCTGAGCGGCCTTGACCTGGAAAAGACCCGCCAGATGATCCTGGGCGGCACCGGCAAGTCTGGCGCCATGGAGAGCCTGGCCCCCAAGGCGCTCGACGGCGACTACAGGCCCGGCTTTATGGTTGAGCATTTCATTAAGGACCTGCGCCTGGCCCTTGCCTACGCCGACGACCGCGAGCTCGCGCTGCCCGGAGCCGACGTGGCCTTTACGCTCTACGACATGCTCGACGCCATCGGTGGCGCCAAGCTGGGCACCCAGGCCATCACGGTTCTCTACAAGGAGGAGGCCGACGCCATCGCCGCCGGTCTGGACTGGTCGCAGTATCGTCCCGAGGAGCATGGCGCTCACGAGGAAGGTTGCGGTTGCGGCGAGCACGGCGAGGACCATGAGTGCGGTTGCGGCCACCATCACGGCGAGGACCACGAGTGCTGCGGTGGCCACGGCCATGATGACGGCCACGAGTGCTGCCGCGGCCACCATCACGGGGAGTAGTACCCATGAGCTGGACGTTCGTGGTGCTTGCGCTGGTGCTCTTTCTCTTTGCGATCTACATCGGCTTTTTGTGCGGACAGTGGGCCTGCGAAAAGCGCGTGATCACCAAGCGCGACTACTGGATTGCCAACTTTGCGGGTGCGGCGGCAGTCGTCCTGCTGACCTGGGTGTTCTCGCTGTTCCCGCTGGTGCAGTTTGCGCCGATCGGCTGGCTCGGCGGCTTTATCGCCGGCCTTAAGATGAGCTTTGGCGAGTCCGTCGGTCCGTGGCGCAAGCACGACGAGGTCTTTAACGTCAACAAGGCTCATCGCGCCGCCGCCGACGCGGGCGACGCCGAGGAGCACCGCCGCGCACGTCGCAATGGCGCGGCCGACCGACAGCTCATCTCGGTCACCGATGACAGCAAGGGTGCTGGCAAGCACGCTAAGAAATAGTAAGAAGAGGTAACTATGGCAGAAAACAAAGACGAACAGCTCACCGACGAGGAGCTGGCACAGCTCCAGCTGGCAGAGGAGAACGAGAACGCCGTCGATCGCCTGGTCCAGGAGCTCGGCTGCCCCACGCGCCGCATCCGCCAGTTTGCCGCCCGCGTGCTGCACCTGCTTGCCGAGCGCGATCCGCAGCGCGTCGTGCCCTGCGTGCCCGCGCTGATCGAGGCACTCGACCGCCCCGAGGCTCAGACCCGCTGGGAGGCTCTCGATGCCCTGGCGGCGCTCGCCACCACCTGCCCTGAGCAGCTGGGCGATGCCTTTGAGGGTGCTGAGACCGCGCTGTTCGACGAGATCTCCTCCACGCTGCGCTATGCCGCCTTCCGCTTGCTGTGCGTGTGGGGTGCCACGAGCGTCGAGCGCTCGCGCGAAGCTTGGCCCATCCTGGACGAGGCCATCCAGTGCTACCACGGCGACCTTGAGTATCGCGACATGCTCGGTTGCCTGTACGAGTTTTGCCAGGGCGAGATCGACGCCGAGGTTGCCGAGAAGCTTGCGCTGCGCCTTAAGTTCGATGCCGAGAACGGTAAGGGCAGCTATCTCAAGGCCCGTTCGAGCGAGATTTGCGAAATGCTTGTTAAACGTTTTGGCCTGGATCTCTCCAAAAAGAAGAAGCGTGCTAGCGTTAAAAAATCTGACGACGCCGAAGACGAGGAGTAACAGATTATGGCGCACGATGTAGTCCTGATTCCCGGTGACGGTATCGGTCCCGAGATTACGCAGGCCATGCGCCGCGTGGTCGAGGCCACCGGTGTCCAGATCAACTGGAACGTCCAGGAGGCCGGTGCCGGCGTCATGGACGAGTTTGGCACGCCGCTGCCCCAGCATGTGCTCGATGCGGTCGCCGAGACCAAGGTTGCCATCAAGGGCCCCATCACCACGCCGGTCGGCACGGGCTTCCGCAGCGTTAACGTCGCCCTGCGCAAGCATTTTGACCTGTACGCCTGCGTGCGCCCCTGCCTGTCGCAGCCGGGTGACGGCTCGCGTTTCCGCGATGTCGACCTGGTCATCGTGCGCGAGAACACCGAGGACCTCTACGCCGGCATCGAGTTCGATGAGGGTGCTGCCGAGGTCGAGGAGCTCTCGCAGCTCGTCGAGCGTTCGGGCCAAAAGACCTTCGCCGCCGATTCCGCGATCTCGATTAAGCCGATCTCCATCGCCAAGAGCCGTCGCATTGTGGAGTATGCCTTTGAGTATGCCCGTCGCTGCGGCCGCAAAAAGGTGACGGCCGTGCACAAGGCCAACATCATGAAGGCGACCGACGGCCTGTTCCTGCGCGTTGCGCGCGAGGTGGCCGCCAACTATCCCGATATCGAGTTCAACGACAAGATTGTCGACGCCACCTGCATGGGCCTGGTCCAGAACCCCAACGACTTCGATGTTCTGGTGCTGCCCAACCTGTACGGCGACATCGTGAGCGACCTGTGCGCCGGCCTGGTGGGCGGCTTAGGCATGGCCCCCGGCTCCAACATCGGTGCCGACTGCGCCATCTTCGAGGCAACGCACGGCTCCGCGCCCGATATCGCGGGCCAGGATATTGCCAACCCCACGGCCGAGATTCTATCTGCGGCTATGATGCTCGATCATCTGGGCGAGAACGATGCGGCCAATCGTATCCGCGCCGCCGTGTCCGCCACGCTCGACGAGGGTAAGCAGGTTACCGGCGACGTACGTCGTGCCCAGACCGGTTCCGTCGAGGGTGCGGTGGGTACGCAGGCCTTTGCCGATGCCGTTATTGAGCACCTGGCCTAAGACATACAGGCTGCAAACGCCTAAATAGTACTTAAGTGTTTGCGTATAACCTAAGAATCAATACGCCCGGCGCCTCGTCGGGCGTATTCTATGAGGGATTGTGTTCCCAATAAGGAGTAGCTGACTATGGGTCTGATTCAAAAGAAGGACGAGAAGGACGAGATCGACGGCATCCAGATCATCGAGCGCGGCGAAGGCCCCGACGGTGATGGGGACGAGAAGATCGACCTGGTCGCCGGCACGTCTGCCGAACATATTGCCGCCGGCACGACCGCCGAGGAGGAGGATGCTCGCCTGGAGGCAAAGATCGCCGCGGACGCCGCCGACGAGAACCTCATGCCTGAGGAGCAGGACGAGGACGACTCCGATGCGGACGACCATGCATCCAAGCACAAGAAGACGATGATCGCCGCCTTCGTGGTTGCAGTCGTGATCGCTGCGGTGGTCGGCTTCTTTATCGGTAACGGTGGTTTTGGCGGCAAGGGTGTCGGCTCGGCGACCCTCACCGAGGACCAGCTCGATTCGACCGTGGCAAGCTATAGCTACAACGGCAAGAAGAGCGATATCACCGCGCGCGAGGCCATCGAGAGCCAGTACAGCCTCGACACCGTCAAGGATAGCGATGGCAACTACACCGCTCCGTCTGCCGACGTTATCCTGTCCTACGTGCGCAACCAGATTCTGCTGGACGCTGCCGAGGACGAGGGCATTACCGTTTCTTCCAAGGAAATGAAGCAGTACGCCGAGGATTCCATCGGCACCTCCGACTACAAGACCATGGCCACGCAGTACGGTGTTTCCAAGGACCAGGCCAAGCAGATTGTCCGCCAGTCTGCGACGCTGCAGAAGCTCTACAAGAAGAAGGTGGGCGATAGCTCCGCAAGCATGCCGACCGCCCCGACCGAGCCTGCTGACGGCAATGAGGAGACCACGAGCAAGGACTACGCCGACTACATCATCAACCTTGCCGGCGATGAGTGGGATAGCTCAAAGGGCACTTGGAAGGACGCCGACAGCACCTATGCCAAGGCCTTCGTCGACGATGCCTTTACGGCCGATAGCGCAACCTATAAGCAGGCCATGACCGCCTACTACACTGCTTATCAGCAGTATTCCTCGCAGGCTTCGAGCGCCAGCTCCAAGTGGACCGAGTATGCTAACGGCCTCTACGCCAAGGCCAACATCAGTATCTACGGCCTGTTTGCGTAAGGTTTTCCTGCACTACTGCGCGCTAACCGATCTGCCTGATTAAGCCCGCTAGAACGGACAACGTTCTAGCGGGCTTTCTGCGTTGAGGGCGTGATTGGCGGCTTAATTATGGCTATTCGTCTTTAAGTCCAAAAAGGCTATCGGCTTCATCGTCGGATATATATTCCAGTACATCGCCTGGTTGGCAGTCGAGTGCCCGGCATATCGCGTCAAGAGTTGAAAAACGTATGGCAGAAACCTTGCCCGTCTTAATGCGTGACATATTGACCTGGGAGATGCCTACGCGTTCCGCAAGCTCTTTGGATGAGATCTTACGTTCGGCGAGCATGCGGTCAAGCCGCAGGATAATCATTGATTCCCCCTAGAGCAACTCGTCATCTTGTTTTTGCAGGATATACCCGTAGCGGAAGATGCTGGCAATCAGGCAAATAATCAGGCCTGCAAAGAGCATGGAGGGCTCGAATAGCTGGCCGACGAACGCATCCGTAAAGCTGCCGCCAAATCCTGAGAGTATCATTCCCGTGATTACGGCACCAAGAAGCCTCACGGCAACGCCGCCGATAAGGAATAAATGTCCTACTCGACGAAGTGTCTGGTTACATTCAAGGTCAAAGGGCCTGCCTTCCTTTTCAATGTTGAAGAAAAGCCTGCGCACGCTTATCGCGATGGTAAGCGCGAGACATGTCATCAAGAGGCTCCCTATGGCAGTGTGACCATCGTGTGCAACGAGCATAAGTGGGGCCTGCGCATCGGTACCGATGATGGCAAGGCACGGCCCTTCGCCGGCTTGAAGTTCTACGGATTGGAGACACGAGCCTTGGGAGAGGCCAGGCAATATGAGTAGAAGGTCAATCGCAATGACTGCGAGAAGTCCCAGAGCGAGCGCGGTGGTAATGCAGATCGTGGCCCATTTGCAGATGCGAGCGAGCTTCCTCAGTTTGGCTATCGTCTGTTCGCGGCTGATGGTTTCATTCGATATAGATGCGTTTCGATGGACCATAACTCCTCCAACCGGCGTTTTGGATGATACTTGTATCATATCAGAATTAACGACAAACGATAAATAATTACGGAACTGAGTAAGTAATGATTGAAAACGATTAGCGTGAGCTATTAGCTCATTTTGGGTGCCGGAGTTTGGCGCGTGGGGGATGAGGACAAATGCCAAAACTTCCCGTGATCGCACAAGCGCTTCATCGGCCTCCCCAATTCATCTGGGAAAACAACTGCAAACGATTGCAAGTAACCGGCGAACGGTTGAAAACTACCGTTCACCGATAATCTCAAAACTGGTTCAAACTGGTATTAAGTCAAAAAGACCAATTCACATATCTTCACAATGACCTGCAATTTTTCTACACGCTATTTTTAGCCGACCTGCGTTGTTTAGACATAAAAATAGTTCCGATCTTTTGCCAAAGCATTTCGAAACGGTTTCAAAACCGCAGGTAGAAGTGTTAACGAGCGGTAAACGGTCGATTTATCACCGTGATCGGTGCAAAAACGTTTTGCTGTTTGAATCAACGAAAGCGACCTCTTCTGTGGTGATATAGTGACAACAACACGTCACGTGGTTATTACCAGTTTAGAAACCACTGGTCTTCAAAGAACGCTTTCCAAGAAGCTTTAAGGGCGATTGCCCGCTGGCTTCTGAAAATCATCGGACTCAGATAGTACACACCTTCGGAAGGGAAATTTGAATGGTTGGCTTTATTCTTACCGGTCATGGACAGTTCGCACCCGGCCTCGCAAGCGCTATTGCTATGGTTGCCGGCGACCAGCCCGCTTTTACCGTCGTTCCTTTTGAGGGCGACCAGGCTGCTTCCTACGGTGAGGATCTCCGCGCCGCTATTACCGCCATGCGCGAGGAGTGCGATGGCGTGCTCGTCTTTACCGATCTGCTCGGTGGTACCCCGTTCAACCAGTCGATGATGATTGCCCAGGATGTCGACAACGTCGAAGTTCTGACTGGCACTAACCTCCCCATGGTTATTGAGCTTCTGTTCCTCCGCGGCAATGCCACGCTCGCTGAGCTTGGCGAGCAGGCCGTGACCGTTGGTCAGACGGGCATCACCGCCCAGACGGTCGCATCCGTTGCCGGCTCCGAGGAAGAGGATATCTTCGGCGACGAGGACGGCATCTAATGGCCGATTTCGGAGCCAACGTCCTGAGCTCCTCGGTTGCCCTTTTAGGCCTGCTTGTCATCATGGGCTTGATTTACACCATCTGGTCGCAAGTCAACATGAAGAAGAAGCAGAAGTACTTCAAGGAGCTGCACACGGAGCTCAAACCGGGTCAGGAGGTTCTTTTCGCCGGCGGTATCTACGGAACCGTCAAAGGCATCGAAGGCGAAAAGGTCCAGATCAAAGTCCGATCCGGAGCCGTCGTAGATGTTTCGCGTTACGCGATTCAGGAGATCAAGTAACTGTCGTCAGCAAATAACGAAAGGAAGCTGATCAACATGGCAGAACCCAACATTCTTCTTACCCGCATCGATAACCGACTGGTCCATGGTCAGGTCGCTACCCAGTGGAACTCCACCCTGGGCTCCAACCTCATCCTCGTCGCCAACGACGACGTGTCGACCAACACCATGCGTCAGAACCTCATGAAGATGGCCGCTCCCGCCGGCGTCGCTACGCGTTTCTTCTCCCTGCAGAAGACCATCGACGTCATTGGCAAGGCGAGCCCGCGCCAGAAGATCTTCATCGTGGCCGAAACACCGGAAGACGTGCTTACGCTCGTCAAGGGCGGTGTGCCTATAAAGAAGGTAAACATCGGCAACATGCACATGTCGGAAGGAAAGCGCCAAGTCGCCACCTCCGTCGCAGTTAACGACGAGGATGTCGCTGCGTTTAAAGAGCTGCAGGAATTGGGGGTGGAGTTGGAGATCAGGCGTGTTCCGAGCACGCCTGTTGAGGACACGAGCAAGCTCTTCTCGTAATCCTCGTGATCCACGTTGTCAGGAGTGAAACCCTGACATTCTGTACGTGAAATCCAAAGTGCGTACATACATTTTGAAAGGAGGAGCAAGATGGAATTCTCGATCATTCAGGTTGCCTTGGTCTTCGTTGTTACGTTCATCGCGGCAATCGACCAGTTTGACTTCCTCGAGTCTCTCTATCAGCCCATCGTCACCGGCGCCGTCATCGGTCTTATCCTTGGCGACCTCAACACCGGTCTTCTCGTGGGTGGTACCTATCAGCTCATGACGATCGGCAACATGCCGATCGGAGGCGCTCAGCCGCCTAACGCCGTCATTGGCGGCATCATGGCAGCCATTCTCGCTATCGCTACGGGCCTCGAGCCCAACGCGGCAGTCGGCCTTGCCATTCCGTTCGCTCTGCTTGGTCAGCTCGGCGTTACCCTGGTCTTCACGCTTATGTCCCCGCTTATGTCCACGGCCGATAACATGGCTCATAACGCGGACATCAAGGGCATCGAGCGCCTGAACTACTTCGCCATGGCTCTGCTCGGCCTGGTCTTCGCTGTCGTCGTCACCCTGTTCTTCATCGCTGGCGCTACCATCGGTCAGACCATTGCTTCCGCCATCCCGACTTGGCTGCAGACCGGTCTGTCCGCTGCAGGCGGCATGATGCGCTTCGTCGGCTTCGCCGTCCTGCTCAAGGTTATGATGAACCGCGATATGTGGGGCTTCTTCCTCATGGGCTTTGGCCTCGCGCTTATCACCGTTGCCAACGAATCTCTGGCAACCCCTGCTCTGCTCATCCTCGCTCTCATCGGCTTCGGCATCGCTTTCTGGGACTTCCAGCAGCAGACCGAGCTGAAGGGTGCAGCTGTTTCTGACGGAGGTGACTTCGAAGATGGCATCTAATGAGTATGTGATCCCGGAGCACTATGAGGATCTCACTCCTGCTCCGCAGCTCGACCAGAAGACCCTCAACAAGATGGCTTGGCGCTCCTGCTTCTTGCAGGCATCGTTCAACTACGAGCGTATGCAGGCCGCTGGCTGGCTCTACTCCATCATCCCAGGTCTGGAGAAGATCCACACCAACAAGAACGACCTCGCGGCTTCTATGAGCCACAACCTGGAGTTCTTCAACACCCACCCGTTCCTTGTCACCTTTGTTATGGGCATCGTGCTTTCGCTCGAACAGAACAAGGTTGACATCCCCACGATCCGCGCCGTCCGCGTCGCCGCAATGGGCCCGCTCGGTGGTATCGGTGACGCCCTGTTCTGGCTGACGCTCGTGCCTATCACGGCCGGCATCACTTCCAACATGGCCATCAACGGCAACGCCGCTGCGCCGATCATCTTCCTGGTGATCTTCAACGTCGTCCAGTTCGCTCTGCGCTTCTGGCTCATGAACTGGTCCTACAAGCTTGGCACCAGCGCTATTGACGCTCTGACCGCCAACATGCAGGCCTTCACGCGTGCCGCTTCCATCATGGGCGTCTTCGTCGTCGGTTGCCTGGTCGTCACCATGGGTGGCACCCAGATCAACCTCCAGATCCCCAACGGCACCACCCGTGGCCTCTCTCCTACTACCGTGATCGTCTCCGAGAAGGAGGCCGAGAACTTCACCGGTATGGAGGGCATCGATACCGAGACCGCTGAGGCCGGTACCATCGCCATGACCGATGAGGACGGCAACGCCCTCACTGCCACCGATGCCGACGGCAACGAGGTCAAGTGCGGCGTCGCCGATCTGGGTAACGGCATGGAGTCCGTGACCTACGCTACCGTTACCGAGGATCCGGTCAACTTTTCTGTTGCCGACACCCTCAACACCATCGTCCCGAAGCTCGTCCCGCTTATGCTTACGCTGCTGCTTTACTACATGTTCGCTAAGCACAGCTGGACCCCGACCAAGGGCATTCTGCTGCTCTTCGTCCTGGGCATCCTGGGCGCTGGCCCGCTTGGTCTCTGGCCGAGCATCTGGTAAGGCTCTAGCTTGAGGGGTGTGTCCCTACGCGGCTCACACCCCGACCCCTTAAGCCATGTGTATGTTAAAAGCCGCGTGCTCGAAAGAGCGCGCGGCTTTTGTTTTCTTGATGATTCGGGTGTTGCGGACTGATAATGCTTAACACCCTAGGTAGTTAGCCGAATTCGAGCAAAAGGGAGGATAGGATGGCGATCGGAGCGCGTAAGCAACCGCTGTACGATCAGCTGGTCGATATTCTGACCGAAAAGATTGACCATGAATATCGCGCCGGTGACATGATTCCTTCCGAGCGCGAACTTTCGGAGCGCTATGGTCTCTCGCGCACTACGGTACGCCTGGCTCTGCAGGAACTGGAGCGTTTAGGACTGGTGGTTCGGCAGCACGGTCGCGGTACCTTTGTGACCGACCGTTCGGCAAAGGCAACCAATCTTATGCAGTCTTACAGCTTTACCGAGCAGATGCGCGCGATGGGTCGCGACCCCGAGACCACGATTCTCGAGTTTTGCGAGATGGAGGCCGATAAGAATCTGGCCGAGCATATGGGATTGCGTATCGGTGATCGCATTTTTAAGCTCAAGCGCCTTCGTTCTGCCGACAACATGCCCATGATGGTCGAACGCAGCTATCTACCGGTTCGTCAATTTCTGTCCCTAAAGCGACCGCTGCTGGAACGCAAGCCGCTTTACGATGTGATTGAGCAAGACTTTCAGCAAAAAATACGCGTGGCCGAAGAGGAGTTCTATGCGAGCATAGCCCGTCCCACCGATGCCCACCTTTTGGAAATCGTCGAGGGCTCGCCTGTGCTCGATTTGGTTAGGACTACGTATAACGAGTCAAACGAGGTTGTGGAGTATACGCTCTCGGTTGCTCGTGCCGATCAGTTTAAATACAAGGTTTACCACCAGCGTAGCAACTAGTGTCCGCACCGTTTCCATATGATGATTCTTTGTATTTAACTGGTTACTACCAGATAACCAACCGAAGTGTATAATTGCACGTCAGATGATTGCTTCTAGAGAGAGGTATTAGAAATGTTCGAGAAGAGTGTCGAGGAGCTTACCGAGCTCGGCGCCCAGATCACCACGGCCGAGATTGCTCAGCAGCCCGAGCTTTGGCGTGATACGCTCAACATCTATCGCGAGAACAAGGAGGCCATCGAGGCTTTTCTGGCCGAGGCTCGCGCTATGGGCGAGGGTCGTCTGTCCGTTGTCTTCACCGGTGCCGGTACGTCCGACTACGTTGGCGATACCTGCGCCCCGTACCTGCGTCACGCTGGCAACACTGATCTCTACGACTTTAAGCCCATCGCCACGACCGACATCGTGAGCGCCCCGCGCGACTTCCTGCGCGCCGAGGATCCCACGCTCGTGGTTTCCTTTGCCCGCTCTGGCAACAGCCCCGAGAGCCTTGCCGCCGTTGCCGTTGCCAAGGAGCTCGTCCACAACGTTAAGTTCCTCAACATCACCTGCGCTCCCGAGGGCAAGCTCGCCGTCGAGTCTGCCGATGATCCCAACGCGCTGACGCTGCTCATTCCGCGCGCCAACGACAAGGGCTTCGCCATGACCGGTTCTTACACCTGCATGACCCTGCTCTCCACCCTTATCTTTGACGAGGCTTCCGATGAGCAGAAGGCTGAATGGGTCGAGACCATCGCCAAGATGGGCGAGGAGGTCATCTCCCGTGAGCCTGAGATCGCCGATTACCTGGCTGGCGACTTCAACCGCGTGACCTACTTGGGTTCTGGCTCCTTCGGTGGCCTTGCCCAGGAGAGCCAGCTCAAGATCCTCGAGCTCGCTCACGGTCTGGTCGCTACTTCCTACGACACCTCCATGGGCTATCGTCACGGACCTAAGTCCTTCGTCGACGATAAGACACTCGTCTTCGTGTTCGTCAACAATGACGCCTACACCCGTCAGTACGACATCGACATCCTCAACGAGATCGGTGGCGACGATATTGCTCAGCACACCGTTGCCGTTCAGCAGGATGGCGCTACTGTCTACGAGGGTGAGTCCTTCACCTTTAAGGGCTATGAGGCACTCCCCGAGGGTTACCTTGCTCTGCCGTTCGTGATGTTTGCCCAGGCAATCAGCCTGCTCAACTCCGTGCGCGTGGGTAACACGCCCGATACGCCGAGCCCCACCGGCACGGTCAACCGCGTGGTCAAGGGCGTGACGATTCACCCCTTCACCGCTTAATCGCGTCCCCCTGTAAGGGCGCCCGTCCGCTCATAACGGCGGGCGGGCGCTTTTTGTTTTACGTGAGCTGGGTATAAGCATCACCACAGTCAACTGCTTTAGAAGCGAGGAGTGCATATGAGCACGTACGCAATTAAGGCTGACAAGTTCTTCTTGCCGGCAGGCCCGCAACTGGGCGGCTATCTTATGGTCGAGGATGGCGTCTTTGGCGCCTGGCAGGCCGACGAGCCCTCTTGCGAGATTAAGGACTACACGGGATCGTGGATCGCGCCGGGCATGGTCGACACCCACATCCATGGCTTCTATAACCACTCGACTACCGATAACGACCCCGAGGGTATCGATATCAGCTCGACCGAGCTCGCCCGTCGCGGCACCACCAGCTGGCTGCCTACGACGTTCACCGATGGCGTCGAGCAGATTAAGGACGCCTGCGCCGCCATCGCCCAGGCGGACGAGGGTCGCGGCCCCGACTTCTGCGGTGCTCGCATTCAGGGCATCTACCTGGAAGGCCCCTTCTTTACCATGAAGCACGTGGGCGCGCAGAACCCTGCTTACCTTATCGATCCCTCCGAAGAGATCTTCGACCAGTGGCAGGAGGCTGCGGGTGGTCGCATCGTTAAGAGCGCCATGGCGGCCGAGCGCGACGGTGCCGCTGCTTATGCGGCTGCTCTGAACGCCAAGGGTGTGGTGACCAGCATCGGTCACTCCGACGCCACCTACGATGAGTGTATCGCCGCCATCAACGCCGGCGCCAGCTGCTTTACGCATACCTATAACGGTCAGCGCGGGCTGCATCACCGTGAGCCCGGTGTCGTGGGCGCTGCCATGTCCACGCCCGAGACCTACGCCGAGATCATCTGTGACGGCAAGCACGTGAACCCTGCCGCCATCAAGGCGCTGCTGCAGGCAAAGGGCTGGCAGCATACGGTGCTCATCACCGACTGCCTGGGTTGCGGCGGCATGCCCGAGGGCAGCTACACCAGCGGTGGCATGGACGTCATCATGAAGGACAACCTGTGCTGGCTCGCCGACGGCAAGAGCATTGCCGGCTCGGTGCTCACGCTTGCCCAGGGTGTCAAGAACATTGTCGATTGGGGCATCGCCAGCGCTGATATCGCCATTCGCATGGCAACCGAGGTGCCGGCTCGCTCTGCGCACATCGAGGATAAGTGCGGCAGCATCATGCCGGGCCGTGACGCCGACTTTGTCGTGTTCGACCACGAGCTCACCCTCGTCGAGACGTATGTTGGCGGCCAGAGCGTCGGCAACGCCTTTACCGAGTAACGATACAAAAAGACGGCGGGCCCGAATTTGCTCGGACCCGCCGTATGAGTTAAACGCTCAAAAGCACCTTCACAGTTACAGCTTGTTAGCGATCTTCTTTGCCGTGCGCTTAACGCCGGCCACCAAGCCTCCTGCAGGATGCTCCTTCTCGTATGCTAGGCGCTTCTCGCGCTTGGCGTACTCTTCGACGATGATGTCGCCATACTCGTTTTCGATCTTGTCGAAGAAATCGACGGCGCCCTTAATTTCCTCAGCGGTCGGGTGTCCCTTTTGGACACCGCCGGTGAGTTTGAACGGCCCCCACGTATCAAAGCCGGGGCAGCCGTAGACACCCATAAAGATGGCCTGCCTCATACGGCAGATGCCATCGATGTCCTTGCCGTACCACTTGTTTTTGCCACCGTAGGTCATAAGGCCAAACACCTTGTCCTGCGGCTGCAGCACGTTAGTGAGCACGCGTGCCATGTCCTTGTCGATCTCGGAGTAATAGATGCCCGTGGCGACACCGATTAGATGATATTCGTGCAGGTCGGGATACTCGTTTTTGCCGAGCGTCTTTACATCGAGGGTATCGATCTCGGGGTGCGCCTCAACGATGGCGTCCACGAGCTTTTTCGTATTGCCGTGGTGGCGTGAGGCGTAGAGGATGATGGTTCGCATAAGAAGGCCTTTCAGCTGTAATGACGTCAATGTCTGTATGGTACCCCGTTGCATGGCTGGGATACCGGACGCATCGATGAACGTGCGGGTTTGTCCTTTGGTCAGGGCCGAGACGGGTACTTGCGAGCAAAACGCAGTTGTTCGAAAGGATGGGCAATGGAATACGCTCTCTCCAACGATTCGATTTCTATTAAGGTGTCTACGGCCGGCGGCTCGTTTACCTCGATTGAGGCCGACGGTCGCGAGTATTTGTGGCAGGGCGATCCCGCAGTGTGGTCCGGCCAGGCGCCGATTTGCTTCCCGATTTGCGGAGGCTTGCGCGACAACAACGCCATGACGTTTGCCGGGCATCATGTAAAGCTTGCTCGCCACGGGTTTGCGCGCAAGCAAGAGTGGAAGCTGCTGAGCCAGAGCGAGAACGAGCTGGCGATGTGCCTGGCTTCGGAGGATAACGCCGCGCTGCTGAGCGATTATCCGTACCCGTTTAAGCTTGTCGCTCGTTATACGCTTGAGGGGGATGCCGTTCGCGTCTCCTATGAGGTGACCAACGAGGGAACCGAGGACATGCCGTTCTTTATCGGCGGTCATCCCGGCTTTAGGTGTCCGCTCGATGAGGGCGAGGCCTATACGGACTACGAGTTGCGCTTTGAGAAGGACGAGGCTGCGGAACTTTGCACTGCCGTCCCCTCGACTGGCTTGATTGACGTGACCAATCGCTCCAAGAACCCCATGGTGGGAAAGACACTGCCTCTGTCGCATGAGCTCTTCGATTTTGCGGAGACCATCTTTGACGTGCTCGAGAGCCGTCAGGTCACGCTTTCCAAAAAGGGCGAGGACAAGGGCGTCCACCTGAGCTTTGAGGGCTTCCCATATCTCATTGTGTGGAGCAAGCCCGAGGGCGATTTTGTGGCGGTTGAGCCTTGGGGCGGCCTTTCGACCTGCTCCGATGAGGACGACGTGCTTGAGCATAAGCGCGGCTGCCTTGTCGCCAAGCCCAAGGAGACCGTCGTTCGCTCGTTCACGATTGAGATTCTGTAATTCCGTTTTGTCGACTCGTATCGCGAGGCACAAGGAGCCTGCGAGATAAGGAGCTAAAAATGATCCTCACCGTTACGATGAACCCGTC
>SAMEA3387500__coassemble_685_pt1 | contig 71212 bp, 56 predicted proteins | sample SAMEA3387500__metabat2_high_PE_010 | metagenome-assembled genome bin SAMEA3387500 (sample SAMEA3387500) | Felis catus | biome: Faeces | place: United Kingdom | collected 2012 | reverse complement strand
CGGGCCGTGTTCCGCTATGCGGTTGTCAATTTGCGAAAGAAATTATGCGTCACCTAGTAAGCGCTCCTTACCAGCAAGAGTCCCTACCAATAGAAAGCGGCTTAAAGGGCCGAAATCGTATGAATGGCATTGCGACTTCCAAATGGGTGACTGCTGCTTGAAAAGCTATAGAAATAGGGGCCGATTTAACGGCCCCAAGCATCGCATAAATGGCATATACGTTTTATCAACTATTTCTTGTATTTAACCCATTTGCAGATACGCCAAATAAGCACTCCGATGAGAATCCAAATGAGAGCGATCATAATGTCTGAGCGTGCAGGAATTGGGATCATTGAACTTCCTCAATTGATGTGAGTCTAGTTTGCATAGGTGTGGAGCGTGCTGCCTTCCATGGTCGCTTGCAACACGGCGACGCTGGACGCAACCCCCATCGATTCATAATTGAGTCGATATGTCGCCTGCTTAGAGTTCCATTTAAAGGACTCGTTTGTTAACGTGCAACCGAAAGTCGAATAGTTTTGTCCCCAAGTGCTGGTAATGAGCGAGTTCGCTATCTTGATCTTGAATTCGCGATAAATAAAAGGACTGTTGTAATAGATAGTCCAAGTTCCAGATGCATTGTTGTAGTAACTGTCCCATATCGGGCTGGGCTCATTGGTTTTTTTTAATTCCTATTACTGCAACGGTCCCATCCTTAAGCTTGATTTGATGAGACTGCTCGGGACCTTTCGTTAAATCAAAATCTTGGGTTGCGCCAGAAATTGCGACAGCATCGCTTTCTGCAGCATAAGCAGTCGAAGGGCTAAATGAGAAACATATCGGTAATATCAAAAGTATCGAGAGGAAAAACGAAGCTTTGAGTGTGCGTAACACTTTGACCACCCCCATACTGCGATGCCTAGTTAAATATTAGCATAGATAAACAGTTTATTATGTAACCTAAAAAACCCTATCTGCCCGGCGCTCCTTCAAAGCGTGGGTCCCTGTAGACATCCTCAGCAAGGTAAACGCAGGGATGGTCGGGGTGTTCCCCTCAAAATTATTCCGCAGCGCGAAGGCCTCTCGTCCGTGGCTCCGTTGGAGCACAAGATTAAATCAGCGAATGCGATTATCCTGTCGAGGCTGCGCAGGTCCCCTTGGGGCTTCCCCTGAAAACAATCCGCAGATCGAATTGCCCCGTCGCGCGAAGCGCACGACGGGGCAATTCATGATCGAGGACGTTTTCAGGGGAAGCCCCAAGGGGACCGGTGAGAGCAATGAGGCAGGGCGCTACAGGTACTCGATTTGGGCGCCTTCCGTGTCGCACGTCAGAATGTGCGTGTCGCACTTGGGGAACTGCTCACGCAGCTTGACCTGCAGGAACTTTGCCACGATGGTGTCGTCGGTCACCGCCATGAGGGTCGAGCCCGAGCCGCTGATCCAGATGGTCTTGGCGCCGCCTTTAAGGCAGGTGTCGCGTACGGCGTTGTAGTCGGGAATCAGGCGACGGCGATAGGGCTCCTGAATACGGTCGTCATTGGCGGCGGCAATCAGGTCCAGATCGCCGGTCTCGAGACCGCGCGTCATGCCGGCGATGCGGCCCATCTGCCATACGGCGGTGGAAAGCGGAATCTCCTGCGGCACGACCTTGCGCGCCTCGCTCGTGTGCACCTCGTAGGGCGGAATGACGGTAATAAAACGAAGTTTGTCGCTCACTTCGTAGCGCAGGCACTGGGGGAGCGAATCGGTCGGCGTAAAAGAGCAGACTGCGCCGCCCAGGATGGCGGGGGCGACGTTGTCGGGATGTCCCTCGACCTCGGTGGCGATGCGGACGAGCTCGGCGCGGTCGACGGTGTGGCCCGTCAGCGCGGCGGCTGCCATGATGCCAGCGACGACGCAGGTGGAGCTGGAACCCAGACCGCGAGCGACGGGCACATCGGTTTGAATGTCGATGGCAACGGGAAAAGCCGGTTCGCCCCATGCGGCAAGTGCATCGACAAAGCTCACGTAGACCAGGTTGTTTTCGTTTTGGAACTCCTCGGGGCAGCCCGTGATGGTGAGCTTGTCGGTGTGCTCGAAGGTGAAGTGCGAGTAGAGGCTGACGGCCATGCCGAGGGTATCGTAGCCAATGCCCAAGTTGGCGCTTGTTGCTGGGACGGTGATCTTGATCATGTGAGTCCTCCTGGCGTGCCTGGCTGTTTAGTTCGCTGCTCGGGCAGTCCTGCGCAAGACGGAAAGCACATTAAGTGCTTTCCTTTGCGTGCGGAACTCGCGACGAACTAAACAGCCAGGCACGCTATGCACGTTCGTCATCATCCCGGTAGGTATCTGATAAAAGAAGGTGCGCCGGCTTTCGCCGGCGCCTTATAAGGGGTTTAGTTGGTTGCCATCTTTTTTGCAGCCTGCTCTACGTAGTTGGCCATGTCGGCAACGTCGCAGACGTCTTCGAAGCGGACGGGCTTGGACTCGAGTTCGGCGAGCTGCGCCGGTGCGACCGTGTTGGTTGCCTGCTCGAGCACGCGCATGGCTTCAAAATCATCCTCGGGAACGTCGAGGCCCAGGGCGTCGCAGCAGGCGCGTGGGAACTTGTAGGGGCTGGCGGTCGAAAGCAGCACGCGGGCCTTGGCGCCCTCGGCGGGAGCGACCTTTTCGAAGACGTGATAGCCGCAGGCGGTGTGCGGGTCGATCACGTAGCCGTTCGCGTCCCAGCAGCTCTTGATGGCAGCGCGAACCTCGTCTTCGCTGGCCCAACCGCAGCCAAAGACGCTCTGAATTTTTGCCAGCAGGTCGGCGGGAACTTCATAGCGACCAGTCTGTGCCAGCTGCTCCATAAGGCCGGCAACGAGCTCGCAGTCGCCATCGGACAGGAAGTACAGCATGCGCTCCAGGTTGGAGCTAATAAGGATGTCCATCGACGGCGAGATGGTCGTGAAGAACGGACGGTTGCGGTCGTAGACGCCGGTGGTCAGGAAGTCAGCCAGCACGTTGTTCTTGTCGCTCGCGACGATGAGCTTGGCGACGGGCAGGCCCATGCGCTTGGCATAGTAGCCGGCCAGGATATCGCCAAAGTTGCCGGTCGGTACGCAGAACTCCACGGCGTCGCCGGCCTCGATGGCCCCGGCGCGCAACAGCTGCGCATAGGCGGCAAAGTAGTAGACGACCTGCGGCACCAGGCGGCCGACGTTGATGGAGTTGGCGCTCGAAAGCACCGTGCCGGCGGCCTCCAGGCGCTCGGCAAGCTCCTTATCGGCAAAGATGCGCTTGACGGCACTCTGGGCATCGTCGAAGTTGCCGCGGATGCCGCAGACGGCGACGTTATCGCCCTCCTGAGTGGACATCTGCAGATTCTGCACGCGGCTGACTTTGCCCTCGGGATAAAAGACGGTGATGCCCGTGCCCGGAGCGTCGGCAAAACCGGCGAGCGCGGCCTTGCCCGTGTCGCCCGACGTGGCGGTGACGATCATGATGCGCTCGGCGCCGCCGTCCTTGGCGGAAGTGCGGGCCATCAGACGGGGGAGCATCTGCAGGGCGACGTCTTTGAAGGCGCTTGTGGGGCCGCCAAAGAGCTCCATCACATAGGTCTGAGGGGCGTCAGCGCCCGGCGCAGCGTCGAGTTTGACGAGCGGCGTAACCTCTTCACTCGCGAACGTGCCGCGATATGCCTCGTCGACACACGCCGAAATTTCTTCGGCCGTGTAATCATTCAGTAACATTCCCAACACATCTTGAGCGATTTCAAAGTACGATTTATCTGCAAGCGAGCTGATATCGAGTTGCTGGGTGCCCAGCTCGTCCGAGACAAACAAACCCCCGTCGGGAGCGATGCCGGTACGGATTGCCACCTTACTTGAGCACGATAAAGTGCGTCCTCGTGTACTATGATAAGTTCCCATATAACACTGCTCCTCGGATGCCTTGGTCCCAATCGGTGAAACCATGGTATCAGAGCGCGCAAAGTAGGTTCGCAGAGGCTTTTTAGAAAGGTAACCTCAAGCCCATGATTAAGATTGCCAAGTTTGGCGGCTCGTCGGTCGCCGACGCCGAACACTTCAAGAAGATTAAGGCCATTGTCGACGCCGACCCTGCCCGCCGTTTTGTGGTGGTTTCTGCCTGCGGTCGCCGCTTTAAGGGCGACACCAAGGTGACCGACCTGCTCTATCTGGTCAATGCGCACGTTAAGTACCACGTGTCGTGTGAGGAGCTGCTCGAGGACATCGGCCAGCGCTATTTTGATATCGCTGACGAGCTGGAGCTCACCTATCCCATCCGTGAGGAGTTCGCGGCCTTTGCCGAGCGCGCCCGCTCGGGCGGCTACTCCACCGAGGAGCTTGTGAGCCGTGGCGAGTACTTTACCGCTCGCCTGATGGCCGAGTACCTGGGCTTACCGTTCCTGGACGCCGCGACGGTTGTGGCGTTCCATCACGACGGTACGCTCAGCATGAATCGCACTTCCGAGCTGGTGCAGGAGTATGGCCAGCAGGGCGGCTTCGTTATGCCTGGCTTCTACGGCGCGACGCGCGAGGGCCAAATCAAGCTGCTCGATCGAGGCGGTGGCGATATCTCGGGCTCGATCCTGGCCAAGTGCCTGGGCGCCGACCTGTACGAGAACTGGACCGACGTCTCGGGCTTCTATTCTGCCGATCCGCGTATTGTTCCCGAGGCTCAGCCCATTGCGCGCGTTACCTACGAGGAGCTGCGTGAGCTTTCGTACATGGGTGCAAGCGTCCTGCACGAGGAGGCCGTGTTCCCTGTGCGTGAGGCTGGTATTCCGCTGGTCATCAAGAACACCAATGCGCCGCAGGACCCCGGCACCATCATTAGCGAGACGGCTGACGAGGGCGAGGCAGAGCCCATCATTACCGGCGTGACCGGCAAGCGCGGTTTTGTCGCCATCAACGTGGCTCGCGACCGTACCAAGCCCCGTGTCGGCTTTATGCGCCGCGCGCTTTCGGTCTTCGAGCGCTATGACGTTTCCGTCGAGCACATGCCCACCGGTGTCGACCGCTTTGGCGCCGTGGTGCAGGAGCAGGATGTGCACGATTCGCTGTACTCACTCGTGGGCGACATCCAGCAGGAGGTCGAGCCGCTCGAGATCGAGGTTGTCGAGGGCTTGGCGCTCATCGCGACCGTCGGCCGTAACCTGCGCGGCCGTGCAGGTATCTCGGGCCATCTGTTTGGCATGCTTGGCCAGGCCGGCGTGAGCGTGCGCATGATTTCGCAGAGCTGCGACGAGATCAACATCATTATCGGCGTCGAGGAGAAGGACTTTGACCTGGCGATCCAGACCATTTACCGTGCCTTCTCCGACGAGAACGGCATTGTGAAGGTCTCTGACCTGGAGCCCGCCGAGCCGCTCGAGCCCGCTCTGGCTGCGCTGCACAAGTAGCTGCTATCTCGCTAGATTTTTAAGTCATGTCTCAAAAATCTACAGCGGGGCGTTTCGTTTCGGTTTCGTTTCGACGGGGCGGGTTTTGTATCCGCCCCGTTCTTGTATAAACTGGGCAAGAATATCCGGCCTGCTCGGCGTGCGGGCAATAGCCATAACCTTTAAAGGGGGAAGCATGAAACAGTACACGGTTGCTATTTTGGGCGCGACGGGAGCCGTGGGCACCCAGATGCTCGAGTGTCTCAACGAGCAGGAGTTTCCAGTTGGCAAGCTCAAGCTGCTGGCAAGTGCACGCTCCGCGGGCAAGGCCGTTGAGTTCCGCGGCGAGCAGATCATGATTGAGGAAGCTTGCCCCGAGGCCTTTGAGGGCTGCGATATCGTGCTTGGAGCCGCCGGCGACGATATCGCGAAGGAGCTGCTACCCGAGGCCGTCAAGCGCGGCACCGTTGTGGTCGACAACAGCCACGCCTTCCGCATGGATCCCAAGGTGCCGCTGGTCGTGCCCGAGATTAATGCCGACGACATCAAGTGGCATCATGGCCTTATCGCCAACCCCAACTGCGCGACTATCATCGGTCTGGTTCCCACGTGGCCGCTGCATCAGCTCGCCGGCGTGAAGCGCATGATCGTCTCGACGTACCAGGCGGCTTCGGGCGCCGGTGCCCTCGGTATGGCCGAGCTCGAAGCACAGCTTGCCGCCCTGGGCCGTGGCGAGGAGATTCCCGAGCCGCGCGCTTTTGCCGCCCAACTGGCGAGTAACCTGATTCCGCAGATCGGCGGTGTCAAGGAGGAGGGCTTTACCTCCGAGGAGATGAAGCTGCAAAACGAGGGCCGTAAGATCATGCATCTGCCCGAGCTGCGCGTGAACTGCACCTGCGTGCGCGTGCCCGTGCTGCGTTCGCATTCCGAGAGCATTACGCTCGAGTTTGAGCGCGATATTACGGTCGAGGAGGCCCGTGCTGCGCTGGCCGCCGCTCCCAGCGTCAAGCTGGTTGACGACATGAGCGCCGAAGATGCACATGATCGCTTCCCCATGCCGATGGATACGTCCGACCAGGACCTGATTTGGGTCGGCCGTGTGCGCCGCGATATCTCGAACCCCGAGGCCGCGCGCGGCATCACCTTCTGGTGCTGCGGCGACCAAATCCGTAAAGGCGCGGCAACCAACGCCGTCCAGATTGCTAAGCTGCTCTGCGAGTAGTGCGACCTGTCCGGCGGGGGCCGGGCCTAGTTTTCAGAACGTCCTCGACCATGTGTGGCGCCTTGTCCTGCTCCTTCGGAGCCGCGGACAAGGCGCCACACTGGTCTGCGGAGTGTTCTGAAAACTAGGCCCGGCCCCCGCCTGCGGTGACTCGGCTGCGAGCGACCTGCGATGGGGTCGTTGTTGGTTGGGGCCGCTGGGCTGATGTGAGGGCACGTGGCTGTTGCGGGCCCTAGTCCCGGCGGCGGCCCCGGCGCTTCGCGCCTGCCGCCTTTGGGGACTGTGGGGCTCGGCCGGCAGCTGCGGCGCGTTCGCGCCTGCTGCCTGGGGTGACTTTGGGATTGGTGCGAATCGAGGTCTAATACTTTCCCGAGAAGTGAACGACCTGATTTGGACCCCCGAAGCATTGGCATATTTTGACCGCTATTTCCTGCGGTTTTGCAGTGCGAATCCTGCGGCTTTGCGGTCTAAAGGTGTGGATGCTCTGGGGCTTCGTTTTTACTCGTTCACTTCTCGGGAAAAGTATTAGAGCTCAGCTCGCGGGGGTACCGCTCTGGCGTCGAAGCCCCGCGTCTTCTTCGCTTGATTGGGAAAAACAGCCTCGCTGAAGTAATTGCGAGCCCGCCCGGACGTATCTGCGGGGGTTGCCTGCACAGTTCGCGGTATTATGTTGCGGAGTTTTGAAAGGAGCCGCTGGTGGTCACGACGACGTTTGCTTCGCCTTTGGGCGAAATCTTGCTTGCCGCTGATGGCCGCGGTTTGACAGGGCTTTGGTTTGAGGGGCAGGAGCATTTTGGCTCTACGCTGCTCAAAGAAGATACGGAGCATGTCGAGGGTTCCGATGCGTTTTCTGGTGCTGGCGGGATGTCTTCGGTGAATCCGGCAAACGGTGCTGCCTCGTCGGTACTTGAGCGTTCTTGGGCTTGGTTGAATGCTTATTTTGCGGGGCAGGAGCCTCGGTTTACGCCGCCGTTGCATTTGATTGGCACGGCGTTTCAGCGTGAGGTTTGGTTTGAGCTGCTTTCAATTCCGCGTGGCGAGGTCGCTACGTATGGCGAGATCTCCCAGCGTGTTGCGGCTCGACATCGTGTGCCGGGAAATGAAGCGCCCGTTGTATCTCCTCGCGCGGTGGGGGCTGCGGTCGCTCGCAACCCTATTTCGATCATCGTGCCGTGCCATCGTGTAGTTGCCGCCGACGGATCGCTCAACGGATATGCCGGTGGCCTCGACCGCAAGGAGTGGCTGCTTCGGCTTGAGGGCGCGTACGAGGAGTAACGCCAGGGCACTTTGCATAGCTAAGACGCCGTGAAAGAACGGGACGCGCTTTCCGAATGGAGGCCCAAGCGGAAACCGTGTCCCGGAATACAGCCTCAGAGTGGGGCGCCGTTTCCGGTTGAGACCACTTGCTTGGACATCCATCTACGCCCGCTTCTGCAGGGCGTAGATCGACTTATCCATGTTGAACAGGTAAGCCACGACGCAGACAATAAAGAACATCGGCAAGTTGCCAAAGCCGAAGACTTCGCAGCCAATAAGGATCGGCGCGAGCAGCGTATTGGTGGCGCTGCCAAAGACGGCTGCGTAGCCCAGCGCGGCGCAAAGCGCGATGGACATGCCGAGTTGAGCCTCGTTATGGCGACATCTGGGTAACAGAAAGGCCCGCGTTCCTCAGAGGCAAGATAGGCAATTCTGCTTCTGAGGTAGATCTCAATTCTGCCGACCGCATCAAACATTAACCGCCGGAGGGCTCGGTCAAATTCATACGTGTAGATGATGGTTTCGAATGTTGTGCCTTCGCGAAAGATGGTAATCCCGGACTTGCATTTGGTTTTGTAGGGAAACCAGTAGGCCGACAGTCTGTAGTGGTCGACTTCGACCAAAGCTCGCTCGAGTTCGCTTTGATCAGAGCACTTAAGACCCTTGTTTTCTGTCAATAGTGCTATTTGTTCGTTGATGGATATCCGCGACTTCCGGTATTTCATTTAAGCCTCTTGATAGAAAAAGAGCTGGAGTTGCGCATCGTTGAGAGGCTTTCCAGCTTTAGCAAAACAAACTTATAGGATGAGACGAATCGCGTCAAGGAAGCCGCTGAATGTCCTTGAGGCTGCCGACCGGCTAGCCTGAGCCTGATATTCAGGGCGGCGCTCCCCACGCTATTCAGCGCGCTTGATGGGATGACGAACCACAGTCTTAAGTTTCTCCGGTGCACATTTGCGTGGATCGGAGAGATAGATTTCGTGATGTAAACGGGTGCCTGAGAAGTCGGGGACATAGCCCTGCTCGGCCGCATATTCATGCATGGCGTCTACGGTTGCCGGCTCGTTGTCGTAGGGCCCAGTGTGCATGCATTGAACGCAGAGGCCCTCGTCAACTTTAAGCAGTTCGACGGCGGAAAAGTCCAGTTTCTTTTTGGTCGTGGCTTCCGCGACCGCCCAGTCAAAGTCATCTCGGGTGACGAAATCGGGCAGTCGGATGCACGAGATAAAGTTGAAATCGTCCTTGCGTACATAGTCGATGTCGCCGCTCGGGGACTCTTGCCACCAGAAACCCTCGAGCGGCGGTACCACAAAGTCGAAATAGCCCTCGATACTCCTTGAGCCTTTCTTCGACATCTTGACGGTATAGGCGATGCCGTAAAGTAGCGGCAAGGCGTTTTGATACTCGCCACCTTCGGTATTTGGGTCGCCCTTTCCGCGAACGGCAACGTAGCTCATGGGCGGGACAGTTACGATACTCGGCTTGCTTGCAGGTTTGTAGAGCTCCTTGCATTCCTTCTTAAAGTCGAACGCCATGTTGGCCGCCTTTCTGCGTATTGGCCTGCTTAGATAGCGGAATCATATCATAGAAACGAACAGCTGTTCGAATGATTTGGCTGACAGATTGAGATGCGTGCGTTGTGTTTGGCGGTCGGCCTGACCCCATCGATGATTTCTCTGCCTCCCCGGCGCCTCATCTATAGCTGCCGTTTCCCCATATAAAACCTGCCAAAATAAACCTGTCCCTCTTTGGTAGGTGCGAAATGGGTAATACTAAAGAGTTATCCGACCAGATGGGAATTAATCGATGGCTTATATCGAATTCAAAGACGTCATCAAGGCATACGGCGAGGGCGACGCCCGCATCCATGCGCTCGACGGTGCGAGCTTTTCTGTTGAGCGTGGCGAGCTTGCCATTATCCTGGGCGCTTCGGGCGCCGGTAAAACCACGGCGCTCAACATTCTGGGTGGCATGGATACGGCGACTTCCGGCACCGTGACGGTGGACGGGCGCGATGTGAGCTCCGCTAACGAGGCGCAGCTCGTGGAATACCGCCGCGCCGACGTTGGCTTTGTCTTCCAGTTCTACAATCTGGTCCCCAACCTGACGGCGCTCGAAAATGTTGAGCTTGCGGCGCAAATCTGCCCCGATTCGCTCGATGCCGAGCAAACGCTTCGTCAGGTTGGCCTGGGCGAGCGCCTGGGCAACTTTCCGGCGCAGCTTTCGGGCGGCGAGCAGCAGCGTGTGTCCATCGCCCGCGCACTGGCCAAGAACCCCAAGCTGCTTCTGTGCGACGAGCCCACGGGTGCGCTCGACTATAAAACCGGCAAGCAGATCTTGCAGCTGCTGCAGGATACCTGCCGCAAGCAGGGCATTACGGTCATCATCATCACGCACAACTCCGCGCTCGCGCCCATGGCCGATCGCCTGATTCGCTTTAAGAGCGGTCGCGTGGAGAGCGAGACGGTCCAGCAAAATCCCGTGCCTATCGAGACGATCGAGTGGTAGCGCCCATGGACCAAGATCGCCAAAACAGCCAAAACCACGATACGGAGCACGCAGGCCACGACGGGGAGTTCGCGACCTACCGCACTGCCCAAAGCTCAAACGATATGGTCCCGACGGTTTTTCGCCGTGGCATCTACCGCACAATCCGAGGCAGTCTTAAGCGCTTCTTGTCCATCGTGGTCATCACCGCGCTCGGCGTGAGTGTGATGTGCGGTCTTAAGGCGGGTTGCGAGGATCTGTGCGATTCGGTCGACGCTTACTTTGACCAGCAGAATGTTTATGACATCAACGTGCAGTCGACCTATGGTCTTACGCGCGACGATCTTGCTGCGATCCAAGAGGTCGATGGCGTCGAGACGGCCGAGGGCATCTATACCGAGACTGCCTATACCGCCGTTGGTACCACGCGCGAGCGCGTAGTCGTGCAGAGCCTTTCCAAAGAGAATATCGATCAACCGGTGCTGGTGAGCGGCGATTTGCCCGAGAGCGCCGGCGAGGTCGCGGTGACTTCGAAATTCCTGAAGGCTTCGGGCAAAAAGCTCGGCGATACGGTGAGTTTTGCCGCCAATGATGCGAGCTCGTCGAACCAAAGCGCCAAGGACCAGTTTGCTGCGGGCGATTACACCATTACGGCCGAGGTTCTCGATCCTACTGATGTGAGCTCCGACTCGACAGTCAACGCCTTTCGCGCTGCTTCGACTGCGGACTATAAGTTCTATGTGAGCGAGGATGCCGCGGCATCTTCTTCCTACTCCGCGGTCCACGTGATCGTCGAGGGGGCCAAGAGCCTCAACTCCTATTCGGATGCCTACGCGGCAAAGATTAATGAGGCCAAGGGCAATATCGAGAAGATCCGCGAGGAGCGTGAGAAGGCGCGCGCTCAGGAGCTGACGGTCGACACGCCGGCAAGCTTGGATGCGGCCGAGCGCCAGGCCGCCATGCTCTTTGGGATCGAGCAGGATAACATCAACCGCATGACAGAGGGCAGCGAGGAGCGTGTGCAGGCGCAAGCCGACCTGGACCAGCGCCGCGCCGCCGCCGACCAGCATTTTGCCGATGCCCGCGCCGAGCTTTCCGACCTAGGCGAATGCACCTGGTACATCCAGGACCGCGGCAATATCGCAAGCTACTCGAGCGTGGAAAGCGATAGCTCGTCAATTGAGGCCATCGCCACGGTGTTCCCGTTCATCTTCTTTATCGTCGCCGTGCTCATCAGCCTTACCACCGCCACACGTATGGTCGAGGAGGAGCGCACGCTCATTGGCCTGTACAAGGCGCTCGGCTATTCGCGCGGACGTATCCTGTCCAAATACGTGGACTATGCGCTGTGGGCTTGTCTGATCGGCGGCGTGCTCGGCAACATCATCGGCTTTGTGGGGCTGCCGCTGTTCCTGTTTACGGTGTTCGATGACATGTACTCTCTGCCCCAGATGCTGCTTTCGTACGACATCGTGTCGTCGCTCGTGTCGGTTGCGCTGTTTGCCGTGGGCGTGGTGGGCGCCACGATTATCGCCTGCCGCCACGAGATGGCCGAGACGCCGGCTTCGCTCATGCGCCCCAAGGCGCCGCGTGCCGGCTCGCGCATCTTGCTTGAGCGCATCGGCTTTATCTGGCACCGCATGGGCTTTTTGAACAAGGTGGCAGCGCGTAACCTGTTTCGCTACAAAAAGCGTGCCCTTATGACCATCTTCGGTATCGCCGGCTGCACGGCGCTCGTGATCTGCGGCATGGGCATCCGCGATACGTCGGTGGCGCTTTCGCCCAAACAGTACGGGCATATCACGCGCTATGACCTGCTGGCGGTTGCCAATCCCGATGACTTTACGCAGACGTGCGCGGCGCTCGACGAGCGAAGCGCGGCCAAGGATTCCGACGTGACCGTGACTTCGACGCTGCCGATCATGACCGACAACGTCACTTTTACGTTTGGCGGCAAGAGCGAGACCGTACAGCTCATTGTGATTCCCGACGACCGCACGGGTGACTTGGGTGACTACGTACGCCTGGAGGATGAGTCCAAAGAACCGCTCGCCTTGCGTGACGGGGACGTGTACTTGAGCAAGAGCTCGCAACTGGTGCTGGGGATTCAGCCGGGCGACACAGCGCACGTCCAGGATTCGTCGCTCAACGTCGCCAAGGTCAAGGTTAGCGACATTTCGCTCAACTATCTGGGCAACACGCTTTACATGACGCAGAGCACCTATGAGCGAGCGTTTGGGCGCAGCGTTCGCCTCAATGGCATCTTTGCGCTGCTCAAGGGTTCGTCGGCCGACCAGATTGCGTTTAGCAAGAAGCTTAAGAGTGACGGCTGGCTTTCGATTTCGAGCACGGCCGAGCATTGGGAAAACTATGAGGCGAACTTTACGATTATCAATTCGGTCGTGGTGCTCGTGACCTTTATGGCGGCGTGCCTGTCGTTTGTGGTGGTGTTTACGCTGTCCAACACGAATATCTCCGAGCGCGAGCGCGAGCTGGCGACCATCAAGGTGCTGGGCTTCCGCCGTGGCGAGGTGCACCATTACGTCAACAAGGAGACGTTGATCCTCACGGCGATCGGCGCTGCGCTGGGCGTGCCGCTGGGTGGCTTGCTGGCCGAGAGCTTCACGTACATCCTGCAGATGCCGTCGCTGTACTTTGACGTTGAGGTCGAGCCGCTAAGCTACGTGCTCGCCGTGCTGCTTTCCTTTGGCTTTACGATCATCGTCAACCTCGCCACCAACCGAACTCTCAATAAGATCGACATGGTCGGCGCCCTCAAGAGCGCCGAGTAACCTGCCTGGGATTCAAGCTGTAGCGAGCTGTAATGTACCACAACCGCATTTTTGCATAAACCGCCCCGCCGATTGCATATTTCGGCGGGGCGGTTGCTTTTTGCTCGCGGGTACCCCAGGGGGCGGCGTGCAAATTCCGGAGAATTCAGCATCCCGGAGTCCGCGAGTGTGGGAGCGGGCGCACAAAAGCGCATTGAAAGCCTGACTTTGAGCTCCGGCGCCTCGAGGACCGCTCATTTTTTTGCAGAATGCGGCCCGCGGCGCCTGTCTTTCGCCCAAAATCCAGTATGCAGGCATCCTCGGCTGCTGAAAACTCCCAAAAATGCACGTCGCATCCTACACCAGGCACCCGTAGCAAGAAGACGAATAGCCCCGGCCTCCCCAGTTACCGCAGGAGACCCCAGGGCTTACCTCCCAAATCTTTCCGCAGGACGGAAGGACCCCGCCGCGCGAAGCGCACGGCGGGGTCCTGACATGTCCGAGGACGATTTGGGAGGTAAGCCCTGGGGTCTCCGATGGGGGCGGTTCCAGCCGAGGCTATTCGTCGCCGAAGCTGATGCCCAACGCCTTGGCCTCGCGCACCAGGTCGCTCTGGGGATCGACATACTTGAGCTTGCCGGCGACATCCTCGAGCGGCATGTGACACATCTTGCCGTCACGCAGGGCGATCATGTAGCCAAACTCGCCGCGCAGGCAGCCGAGCGCCGCCTCGACGCCGCACTGGGTCGCAAAGATGCGGTCCTGGGCGTCGGGCTGACCGCCGCGCTGCGTGTGGCCGGGGATGGCGACGCGGGTCTCGCGACCGGTCTTGGCCTCGATCTCCTTGGCGATGTCGTAGACAATCGACGGGCTCGTACGCTCGGCGAGCTTCTTCTTGTACTCCTTCTTGGGCAGAGCCGCGTCCTCCTTAGAGATGGCGCCCTCGGCGACGGCCACGATGGTAAAGCGGCTGCCGGTCTCCATGCGATGCTCGATGGTCTTGATGACGTTATCCATGTCGTAGGGGATCTCGGGAATCAGGATGACATCCGCGCCGCCCGCGACGCCGGCATATAGCGGAATCCAGCCGACTTTGTGTCCCATGATCTCGATGACGAACACGCGACCGTGGCTCGAAGCGGTGGTGTGAATGTCGTCGATGCACTTGGTGGCGACGTCGATGGCGCTCGTAAAGCCAAACGTCATCTCGGTGCCCCAGGTGTCGTTGTCGATGGTCTTGGGCAGGGCGATAACGTTGAGGCCCTCTTCGCGCAGGCGGTTGGCGGTCTTGGTGGAGCCGTTGCCGCCCAGCATAAACAGGCAGTCGAGCTGTAGCTTGTGATAGGTGTGGACCATCGCGGGCACCTTCTCGACGCCGTCGGCCTCGGGAATGTCCAGACGCTTGAACGGCGTACGGCTCGTGCCCAAGATGGTGCCGCCGCGGGTGAGGATGCCGCTAAAATCGGCGGGCGACATGACGCGGAACCTGCTGTAGATAAGGCCCTGGTAGCCGTCCTCAAAACCGTAGATTTCGATAGGTTCTTCACTATTGGTCATGAGCGTTTTGACGATGCCGCGCATGGTGGCGTTGAGCGCCTGGCAGTCGCCGCCACTGGTAAGAAGACCGATCCTAAGCATGATGAATCCTTCCGGGCAAGTTATAACATGCGCATAAGTTTACCCCCGCACACTGTTGATACGGGGGTAAACGTGTTGGCTCAAGCGTATGGAAATGTAAGCAATGTTGGAAATGCGCAAGCCGGTGGGCAACGCGGAATTAAGCGCGTAATGAAGAGCGCGGCACTGGCACGTCGGGGTATGCTGGAGGGGACCATCAACCCAGCGAAAGGGGAGAGCATGACGGATCAGGAAACGCCCGAGCACGCGCACGTGACGGCCGACGATATCGAGGCCGCCAACGACCTTATCGACTTTATCGAGGCATGCCCCAGCATGTTCCATACGGCGGCGACCATTATGGCCGAGCTCGACGAGGCGGGCTTTACCTACCTGCCCGAGAACGCGGCATGGGACATCGAGCCAGGCGGTCGCTACTACACGCAGCGCAATACCTCGAGCGTTGTTGCCTTTAAGGTGGGCGAGGACCTGGCTGCGACATGGGGCGAGGACGGCGTTGCCGGCGACTATCATTTTCAGCTCACGGCGTCGCACAGCGATTCGCCGACGTTTAAGGTCAAGGCTGTGCCCGAGCTCGATGGCGCAGGCGAGACGTTGCGCCTGAACACCGAGGCCTACGGCGGCATGATCGACTACACCTGGTTCGATCGCCCGCTGGCGCTCGCGGGCCGCGTGTTGGTACGTGAGGGCGACCGTATTGAGAGCCGCCTGCTTGCCACCGAGCGCGAGGTCGCTATCATTCCGAGTCTTGCCATCCACATGAACCGCGGCGTTAACGAGGGCTTTGCTCCCAACCGAGCCGTCGACCTGTGCCCGCTCATCAGCGCCGGTGACCTTAAGCAGGGCGACTTTGACGCCCTGATTGCCGACGAGCTGGACGTCGAGCCCGAGCAGATTTTGGGCCGCGACCTGTTCCTGGTCAATCGTCAGGATGCGCGCATTTGGGGCTGGGCCGACGAGTTTATCTCGACGCCCAAGCTCGACGACCTGGCCTGCGCCTACACCTCGCTGCAGGCATTTTTGGGTGCCGAGAATACGCATGACGTCTCGGTCTTCTGCTGTTTCGATAACGAGGAGGTCGGTTCCGAGACCAAGCAGGGCGCCATGTCGACGTTCTTGGCCGATGCACTGCGCCGCATTAACGGATCGCTGGGCTTTGACGACGAGTCGTACCATCGCGCGCTTGCCGCCTCGATGCTCGTGAGCTGCGACAATGCACATGCCGTGCACCCCAACCACGCCGAGAAGTGCGACGCTCGCAATCAGGTTGTGCTCAACGGCGGCATCGTCATCAAGGAAGCCGCCAACCAGCACTACTGCACCGATGCCTTTAGCCGCGCGGTGTTCCAGGCCATCTGCGATGACGCCGACGTGCCCACGCAGGCCTTCGCCAACAAGAGCGATATGGCCGGCGGCTCCACGCTCGGTAACCTGTCCAATATGCAGGCGAGCATGCATGCCGTGGACGTGGGCCTGCCGCAGCTGGCCATGCACTCGAGCTACGAGACCGGCGGCGTACGCGACGTCATGTACGCCATCCGCGCCCTCACCGCCTTCTACGAGCGAAACCTAACCATCAACGGCGCCGAAAGCGTGGAGTTGTAGCCATGGGCACCGAGGTCGACGAATCGGTTCGCGCTCCGGAGGACAGCCGCCCGTCTATCAGGCATTTCAGTCTTATGAATTCACTGCTCGCGGTGGTCAATCGAAGCCCCCACGACTCTATGGACAGTACACTCGCCCGCTATTTTCTGGAGCGGTTCGACCGACTCGCCGACCTCAACGTCTATGACGTAGCCGAGGAGTGCTATACATCGCGTTCGGGGATTCGGCGTTTCTGCCAATCGATTGGTTTGGATAACTTCTCGGACCTTAAATCCTATGCGTGGGAATGGTCGTGTCACCGCCGACTATTCTCACGCTATACCGACCATGAGAACTACCGGGACTACCTCGTTGCGGCGCTCGCCGAGATGGACCGTACGATCAACGAAGCTATTTCCGAGGAGACGCTCGATCGCCTAGCGCGGCTGTTGCATCGGTCCAAGCGCATCGTGATCCTCACATCGGACTTTTCGAGCGGCGCAGTGAGACAGTTTCAACAGTCGATGCTCTACCTGCACAAAGTAATCGATATCGTCACCGATTCGACGGGCGATATCACTCAACTCGAAGCGTTGGCCGGCGACGACGTCCTCGTCGTTATCTCGGAGCACGGAAATTACGCACGTGCTGTTCGCACTGCTCTCGCGGATTCACCGGTCGTGAGCGTGCTCGTCACTGTCGATGCCAATGGCGAGATCATGGCGAACTTTGCATATGCCGTTCGCCTCTCTCCGGAGCCGGCAACAGAGGGACGCACCGTGTTCGCGCAGTACGGGATTACCTATCTCTTCGATCTTCTCTACAACCGATACTTTGTTCTCTATGGCGGTTCCGGGCTCGCTCGGTTCGCCTAGGGTCCAAATCCCGAACCCCGTGCCGAGAGGGGTCCGTTATATGATGCAGCCATCAGCAAGCGCGCGCTGAGATGTACTACATCAACGGTGAAGGGATAGGCTTCATGGCAGCCAAGAAAGACTATGCAGCGATGTGCTCGGCCATCGTGTCCGCATGCGGTGGCGAGCAAAATATTGCCAACGTCGCGCACTGCATGACCCGCTTGCGACTTCAGCTTAAAGATGCCAGCACGTTTGACGAGAGCGCGGCAAAGGCGGTTTCCGGCGTGATCGGGCTCGTCGTCCAGAACGGTGAATATCAGTTTGTGATCGGACAGGACGTGCCGAGTCTTTACGAGGAGTTTCTCAAGATCGAGAGCATTGCGGCGGCGGCTCGGTTGACGATCCGCAGACGGCAAAGGTCGACCACAAGGATCACGGAAGTGTCGTCAACGCTATCCTCTCATTCCTTGGCGGAACGTTTTCCCCGGTCATCCCGGTCATCGTCGCCGGTGGTCTGACGGGCGCTGTGCTCACGCTCCTCGTCAACTTCTGCGGCGTTTCGAGCGATTCGGGCACGTATCAGTTCTTTTCCTGCATCAACCAGGCGACATTCTATTTCCTGCCGGTCTTTATCGGCTTTTCCGCCGCCCAGCGTCTCAAGTCCAACGGTTATCTCGGCGCCTTCCTGGGCGCGGTGTTGCTCTTCTACACCATTGGTCAGGGCAATGATACCGTCTATGACTTCTTTGGTCTCGCCGTTCCCGCGGTGAGTTACAACTCCACGGTCTTCCCCGTCATCTTGGGCGTGCTGCTCATGAGCGTGGCTTACCGCTGGTTCCAGAGGGTTCTGCCCGAGGTTTTGCGCACGGTCTTCGTCCCGCTGCTCACCATGTTAGTGACCGTGCCCGTTACGTTGCTCGTCCTTGGTCCCATTGGCTACACTGCGGGCACTGTGCTTGCTGACGTGCTCATCAACGTCTATCGCGCTTGCCCTGCTGTAGCTGTCGCGTTCGTGGGTTGCTTCACCCCGTTCCTCGTCTTCTTTGGTATGAATAATGCGCTCTACCCGCTGCAGTTCATCCTTATGGCCGAGGTCGGTTCCGACCCGCTCATCTGTGCCGGCATGACCGCTGCCAACCTTGCCGTCGCCGGTGCATGCCTTGCCGCCGCAGCCGTCGAGACCAAGGTGGAGGAGCGTTCCGTCGCGGTGGGCGCCGGCGTCACGGCTATGTGCTCTATTACCGAGCCGGGTGTGTACGGCGTGCTGTTCACCAAGCGCTTCCCGCTCGTGGGCGCCATGATCGGTGGCTGCATTGGCGGCATTATCGCCGGCATCACCGGCATGACGCAATACGTCATCACGGCGTGCAGCTTCATTGCTTTCCCGGCGTATATCGGTGCGGACGGTTCTCTCACGAATCTTGCGCTTGCACTCACGGTCATGGCCGTGTCTCTTGCCTGCGCCTTTGTGTCGACGTTTGTGCTCGGTAAGCGCGCCGTCATCAAGGAGCAGACCGCGGAATAACGGGGCTAACTTCTGTCAAGTCACCTGAGCCGGGTGCCTTTTCTTGGCGTCCGCCGCTCGGGTTCCGTCGATTATTGGAGACAACCATGGCATACACTACCACGGCTTTCCCGGAGAAGTTTCTTTGGGGCGCCGCTACGAGCGCCTACCAGGTCGAGGGCGCTGCGTATGAGGATGGCAAGAAGCCGTCTCAGCAGGACATCATCAACCAGCACAGCTACGAGGAACGTGGGTTTGCTACGGCCGATATTGCGAGCGACCACTATCATCACTTCCGTGAGGATGTGGCGCTCATGGCCGAGATGGGGCTCAAGGCATACCGCTTCTCGATTGCTTGGTCGCGCGTAATCCCCGACGGAACGGGTGCCGTCAACCCGGCTGGCATCAAGTTCTATCATGACCTGATCGACGAGCTTTTAGCGCACGGTATTGAGCCGATCGTGACACTCTATCACTATGATCTGCCTTGGGCGCTCGTGGAGCGTTACGGCGGTTGGATTTCACGTCAGGTGGTCGACGACTTTGAGACCTACGCCCGTTTTGTGATCAACGAATTCAAGGGCCAGGTCAAGTATTGGACGACCATTAACGAGCAATCGATCATCGTTCAATACTGGACGCAGAAGTGCTTTATCCCCGAGGAAATGCGGGGCGACAATCAGCTGCGCTACCAAATCAACCATCACATGAACCTAGCGCATGCCGTAGCGTGCAACTTGGTTCACGAGCTCGTGCCCGACGGCATGGTGGGATCTGTAATCGGCTATTCGCCCATTTACCCCCTGACCTCCCATGCCGAGGACGTGATGGCCGCGCAGAACGCGCACGACCTGCGCAACGGCTATTACCTGGATATCTACTTCAAGGGCCGCTATACAGATTCTGCCATGGCCTATCTTGAACGTCACGGTTTGGCGCCCAAGATCGATCCGGGCGATATGGAGCTCATTGCGAGTGGCACGTCTGACATGCTCGGCATCAACTACTATGCGAGCGAATGTGCGCGATGGTGTCCCGACGACGGTTCCAAGCAGATGCGCTGGAACGGCGTGAACCTCACCGGTAAGAAAGGTGACATCAACGGGTTCGAAACCCATCCCGGGTTCTACGAGATGTGCAAAAATCCCAACCTCGATACGAACGATTGGGATTGGGCGATCGATCCGATCGGTCTTGAGTACCTGCTGCGCGATATCTATATGCGCTACAACAAGCCGCTCATGGTGTGCGAGAACGGGTTGGGAGCGTTCGATGAACTCACGGCGGATGGCCATGTGCATGACCCGTACCGAATCGACTACCTGAAGAAGCATATCGCGGCCATGAAGCGTGCCATGGATTACGGCGTAGAGATGCTTGCTTATTGTCCGTGGTCGGCGCTCGACCTGCTGTCGACGAGCAACGGCGTCAAGAAGCGCTACGGCTTTATCTACGTCGATCGTACCGATGACGACCCGCGCGAATGCAAACGTTACCGCAAGGATTCTTTTGCCTGGTACAAGGATGTTATCGAGAGCAATGGTGCCGGCCTGAGCTTGTAATTAAAACGATCGTCGACGTTATGGGTTGCATATTCGTAAATGAGAAGGCCGACGCCCATTTGGGCGCCGGCCTTTTTAGTGCTCGATCCAGCAGCGAAGCGTTTCGCCGGCTTGCAGGTGACGCAGATTCTCTGCGGCAATGTCGACCACATTGTTGAGCGTGGCGGCCAGGTGGAACCAGCCCGAAACGTGCGGCGTGATGAGCATGTTGGGCGCATCCCACAGCGGGCTTGCGGCGGGCAGCGGCTCGGGGTCGGTGACGTCGACCGCGGCGCCGGCGAGATGTCCCGACTCCAGAGCGGCAACCAAGTCCTCGGCGACCACAAGATCGCCGCGGCCGCCGTTGGCAAAGAAGGCGCCCGGCTTCATCGCGGCGAAGAACTCGGCGTTCGCCAGGCCGCGGGTCTCGGGTGTGCTGGGCATAAAGGATGCGACGACATCGGCCTCGGCCAGGCGCTCAGACAGGGCATCTATGCCGTCCATGTCCTCAAATACAATGGGGTAGACGAGCGGATGGCGCTTGATGCCGCGGACGTGTGCGCCCATGCCGCGGCAGAGCGTGGCAAAGTGGCCGCCGATATCGCCCGCGCCCAGTACCAGCACGTTGGCGTTTTTGAGCGAGGTGACCGGCCCCAAATCCTCCCAGCGATGCTCGCGCTGCAAATCGTGATAGCCGGGCAGGCGCTTCATCATGGAAAGGACCATGGCAAACATATGCTCGCTCACGGCCTGACCGTAGGCGCCGATTGAGCAAGACAGCTTGGCTTCAGCCGGCACGGTGCCGGCGGCGAGATAGTCGTCATAGCCGGCGGTCTGCAATTGCAACAGCTGGAGATGCTCGCATGCCGTGAGCATGTCAGGGTCAATGTTACCCAGGATCACGTCGGCATCGGCGACCTGTTCACGTGTGGCGGCGTCGGCGCTCGTGTAGATAAAGTCCTCGCCCGGAGCGCTCGACTCGAGGATCGCGCGGTGACGATCGTTGATGGGCAACAAAACCAGGATGTTCACAAGTAGTCCTCTCCGCTCAGCCTGCCAAAAAGGGACAGGTTTATTTTGGCAGGTTATATCTGGTAAAACGCTATAAAAACGCCGGGCTTCGCGATGGTTAACATATCCATCGCGAAGCCCGGCGCATCTGCGGCTACCAGCTCAGCAGCTCGTAGCCGTCCTCGGTCACCACGAGCTGTACCTCGCACTGGGCCGAATCACTGCCGTCCTTGGTGCGCACGCACCAGCCGTCGCCCTTGCTAATCTTAATGTCGGGCGCTCCGGCGTTGACCATGGGCTCGATGGTAAAGACCATGCCCGGAGCCATGATGGTGTCCACATCGGGCGCCTCGGTGGTAAAGCCCACAAACGGGTCCTCGTGGAACTCCTTGCCAATGCCGTGTCCGCCGTACTCACGCACCACGCTAAAGCCGGCGTCCTCGACTGTCTTTTGCACGGCCTCGGCCATGACGGACAGCGGCAGCCATGGCTTGACGGCTGCCAGACCCGCCTCCACGCTGGCGCGGGTGACGTCGACCAGGCGCTGGCGCTCGGCAGAGACCTCGCCGATGCAGAACATGCGGCTCGAGTCGCTAAAGTAGCCGTCCAAAATCGTGGAGCAGTCCACATTGATGATGTCGCCCTCGTGCAGCACGTCCGTATCGCAGGGGATACCGTGGCAGACCACGTCGTTGATCGAGGTGCACACGCTTTTGGGGTAGCCCTCGTAGTTGAGGTCGGCCGGCGTGCCACCGTGCTCGACGGTGTAGTCGTAGATCATCTGGTCGATCTGGTTGGTGGTCATGCCCGCGGCGATGCGTTCGCCTACGTAATCGAGCACGCCCACGTTGATAGCGGCCGAGCGCTTGATGCCCTCGATATCGGTGGGCGTCTTGTAGAGCGTGCGGGGCAGGACCTCCCAGCCCTCTTCCCACAGGCGCTCAAGGCGCTCATCAAAGGCGTTATGGCATTTCTTATATTTTTTGCCGCTGCCGCACCAGCAAGCGTCGTTGCGGCCAGGCACGGGTCCTTTGTCATACATGGCTAACTTCCTTTCATCCGCAGTTAGTATAGCCCACCCACGCGTCCATAAAAGTTGCGGTGATATAGTTCCGATTTAAGCGGTTTAACAGCATAAATAGGAACTATATCACCGCAACTGATGGAGCGGGATGGCGGGCACTGGCTGCTGCGTGGTTTTGCTAGTAGCTCACCTGGCAGGGAATGCCGATGGCGCGCACGCGCGCGGCAATGGCGTCGAGCACCTCAGGCGCCGCTTTGGCAAGGCCGGCGACCGGTGTCTCGCGCGCCACCGTGTAGATGGTCGCTTCTTGTGGGCGAATGCGCTCGAGCGCCGCGAGCCAGGGGCCGACGTACTCCTCGCCGGTGTTGTCGATGAGCTTGCCCTGATACTCGCCGGTCAAAAAGATCGTCTGGATAATAACGTGACCTTCAAAGCTTGCGAACGTCTCAATCTGGTGCTCGACGTCGTAGGGGCCAACAGGCTGGTCGAGCAGCTGGATAAACGTCGGGTCGACGGTATCGAGCTTAAGAATGTTGTCGTCGACCATCATGAGCGCGTCGTGCACCTCGGGGCGGTCGGCGCGCGTGCCGTTGGAAAGCACGGCGATCTTGGAGTTTGGGGCAAGCTCGTCGCGCAGCGCGACGGCGCCGGCGATGGCCTGCGGAAACTCCGGTGCGGCAGTGGGCTCGCCGTTGCCTGCGAAGGTGATCACATCGGGGAGCTCGCCCTCGGCTGCCATCTCGCGCAGCTTTGCCTCGAGCGCGTCGAGTACCACGGCAGCTGTGTTGTACGGCTCATGGCAGGGGCGCTCGGCGTTGAGACCGTTTTCGCAGTAAATGCAGTCGAACGTGCAGATTTTGCCGCTGGCCGGCATCATGTTGACGCCGAGCGAGAGACCAAGGCGACGGCTGCGAACGGGCCCAAAGATGGGGCTGGCATTCAAAAACGTAGACATAGGCATATGCTCCTCAAGACAATTGTGCCTAAGCATAGCATCGGCTCCAGAGCAAGGTGCGGGCTCTCGCTTTACATGTTTCGTTTTTTCACGTCGCTCATTATGCCGTGCCATGAAAAGCCTCGGGTCGGGTACAGTTAATCTGTTAACAAGGCGTAAGGCAATACGGGTCCATCCAACCGCACTGACGTGCAACTGGATGAGCATTGATGATGGGGGCACAACATGGATTTTACGGTCGAGAATGCGGGCAACACGATTGCCTGTCGCGAATATGCCGGCCCGGATGTGTCGCCTGATGCTCCTGCCTTGGTGTGCGTGCACGGCGCTTGTGTCGACGGCACATTTTTCGACGGTATCGCTTGTGAGCTCAGCCGCAACTACCGCGTAATTGCCTACGACCGCCGCGGCTGCGGTGGCAGCAGCGATGCGGCAGACGGCAGCTATGATCTTGCCGCCCAGGCCGCCGACCTGCAAGTCGTGATCGAACACATTGGCGCTCCGGCAAATGTGCTTGCGCACAGCGCCGGTACGTTGGTGGCGCTGGAGCTTCTTCGCACCGAACCCCATCTCGTCGCCCGTGCGATTCTGCATGAGCCGGCTGTGTCGGCCGAAGGCGTCGGTATGGGCGCAGCTCCGGTTTTGCTCGATATGATTGCGGCTGGAAAGGTTTCAAGGGCGCTCCGGCTTTTCTTGGGAGCCCTCGGCGACTTGGACCCCGAGGCTCCCGGGACGACCGAAGCGGAAGTCAAACATGCCCTGCGCAATGGTCGTTGCTTTATGGCGAACGAATATGGAACAAATATGACATATGCTCCCGACTGGGAGCGCGCCCGCGCGTCAAAGGCGGTGTCGGCCGTGTTTTTGGGCGAGCTCTCGGTCGGTACGCCCCGCGAGGCTGGTACGCGAGCGGCTGCCGAATATCTCGATTGCCCCCTCGTGACGATCCCGGGCGCGCATAACGGTCTGCGCGATCGACCCGTTACGGCGGCAAACGCCGTTCGCGATGTCTTGGAGCGTTAGCACGCTCGATGACCTGCGGGGAGAGGGGCTGTTAGCGTTTCGTCATTGTTAACGAATGCGCCAATAACCACGCGCCCGCGGCTCCATCACCGCCGTTTGCCGGGTCATAAAAATGTAACAGCATTCACGTGCTTACCTGCATCGGCAAGGTGTTACCCTTGTAGCATTATGGAACCCACCGCTACCATGCGAAACTATCGAAAGGGCCCCATATGCTCAAAAATCACGAGGTCAATCTAACCGACGAGGAGGCTGCCGCCGAGGTCGCCCGTGTCGCGAAGACCTACCCCGTGGTGCGTTTGCTGTCGGCCGATCAGATTAAGAGCGAGCCTAACTGCTTGCTCGCCGGCGATCGCTGCCCTTGTCTGCGTCAGTCGAGTCTTGAAGCCTTGGCAGGTTCCGATGATGTATCGGAGCAACTGCTCAACGATGGTGTTGAGTACCGCGCCCGTCTGCGTCCTCTGAAGGTCGAGGGCGAGCCTCACGTCTTGCTGATGGTGCGTCCGATTGATGAGCAAGAGGCTGCAGAAGAGGACCTTGTCTACACCGACGTGCTGACGAGCGTGCGCAATCGCCGATATTACGAGGAAAAGCTCCGTAGCGCCCGCATGAATGCCGGCGTTGCGATGATCGACCTTGATGATTTTAGGGTCTTCAACGATACATGTGGCCGTCATGCCGGCGACCTTGCGCTCGGTGCTGTGGCGACAGCCATACGCAGCGGTATTCGTTCGACTGACGAGCTTGTGCGCTATGGCTGCGACAAGTTTGTGGCCGTTATGCCCGATATTCCCTCCGATGACTTCGCCCGTCGCCTGCGTCAGGTATCCGATGCCGTTCATGCCACGATTATTCCGGGCCATGAGTACGTGAGCTTGACGGCATGTGTTGGTGGCGTTCGCATCCATGGCGAGACGGTCGATGAGGGCGTTGGCCGCGCTGTCCAGTTATTGAGCCGCGCTAAGGCAAAAGCCGGTACGGTCGTGACCGATGCCGATTCCATCGAGGCCTTCCAAAGCGAAAAGCCTTTGGTGCTTATTGTCGATGACTCCGAGATGAACCGAGCCATTCTCAACGAGATGCTCAAGGACGAGTATTGCATCCTCGAGGCCGATAACGGTCGTACGGCGCTCGACATGGTCGACCGCTATGGTGATGAGTTGTCGCTCGTGATGTTGGACATTGTCATGTCGGGCATGAGCGGCTTTGAGGTGCTGGCCGATCTGTCGCGCCGATCGGGTATCGACAATCTGCCTTTCATCATGATTTCGAGCGAAGATTCCGATGATATGGTTCTGCGCGCGTACGAGCTGGGCGCCTCGGACTATATCAACCGCCCGTTTGACTCCCGTGTCGTGCGCCGCCGTGTAAGCAACACCATCCGCCTATACGCCAAGCAGCGCCGCCTGACGAACCTGCTGTCCCAGCAGTACAACGAGCGCGTCAAGAACAGTCGCATGCTCATCGACATCATGGCCGGCGTCATGGAGCTTCGCAACGGCGAGAGCGGCAGGCACGTTACGAGCATCGAGAAGCTGACCGAGCTGCTGCTTGGCTGTCTGGTCCAGCGCAGCGGCACGATCTCCCTCGATAATGAGGAACGTTCCACGATCGCCCTGGCTTCGGCGTTGCACGATATCGGCAAGATGTCGATTGACGATGCGATTCTCAACAAACCTGGGCGCCTTACGCCCGAGGAGTTCGAGATTATGAAGACGCATACCACGATTGGCGCCGACATGTTACTTGAGCTGGGCCGCCATCACGTTGGCAATGCGCTTATGGAATATGCGTACCAGATTGCGCGCTGGCACCACGAGCGCTGGGACGGCAAGGGCTATCCCGATGGCCTTAAGGGCGACGAGATCCCCATCGCCGCGCAGGTGGTTTCGGTGGCCGACGTATACGATGCGCTTACGAGCGAGCGCGTGTACAAGGATGCCATCCCACACGAGCAGGCGATTCAGATGATTCTGGACGGTAAGTGCGGCACGTTTAATCCGCTGCTTATCGAGTGCCTGCTTGAGGTCAAGGACCGCATTGCCAAGACCTTGGAGCGTCCTGCTGACATCGTCGCATTTCCTACGATCTAGTTCGACTAAAGGAGTTTCAATCCATGATTTCCATGCGTGAAGCGTATGCGAAAATCGGTGCCGATTATGATGGCGCCTGTGCTCGCCTTATGGGTGAGGAACTGCTTTCCCGTTTTGCTCTTAAGTTCCTGGATGACGAGAGCATGGGCCAGTTGGAGGCCGCTCTTGCTGCGGGCGACGCGAAGGGTGCGTTTATTGCGGTCCATACGCTCAAGGGCGTGAGCCAGAACTTGGGATTCGACAATCTGTACGAGCCGGCCGTTGCGGTGACCGAGGCGCTGCGCGATGCCGACACCGTCAACAGCGCGCGTGACGGGATACATGCGCTGCGCACAGCATATGCGGCAACGATGGCTGCCCTGCGCGAGGCGGCTGAGTAAGGGCTTGCAATCTTTGGGCCGCATGCAGGTTTCGTTTATATAGAAGAAAGAGGGCGCCCCGCTGGACTATATGGTCCAGCGGGGCGCCCTTATCTGTTGTGTTGTCCGCAGGTTAGCGAGACTTCTTAACCTTGGCCGCCGCCTCGACAAACGACTTCCACAGGTTAAAGTCGGTCTCGAGCGTCTGCCAGGTGTACTCGGGATGCCATTGCACGCCCAGGCAGAATGGCTGGCCTTCGACCTCGATGCACTCGGGAACGCCGTCGGTTGCCTTGGCGACCAAGCGCGTGCTTTTACCCAGACGGTCGACGCAGCAGTGATGTGCCGAGTTGGTCTGGATCAGCCTGTGCCCGCCAACCGCGCGCTCCAGCAGCGAGCCCGGCACGACCTCGACGGGGTGCACGGGGTCGTTGAGCACGTGGGTATGGCGCCACTGCGTGCGGCCCTCGCGAGCGCCCAGGCTCGGCACGTCCATGCACAGAGTGCCGCCGGTGGCGACGTTGAGCAGCTGTGTGCCGCGGCAGGTGGTAAAGAGCGGCTTTTTGGCGCGGAGCACCTCGCCGACCAGCTTAAACTCAAAGCTATCGCGGATCTCGCAGCAGAGGGTGGGGTCGTAGGGCCGATCATCGCCCCAGCGCTTGGGATTGACATCGGGGCCGCCGGGAATGGCGATGCCGTCGGCGATATCGACGTAATGACGGATAACCTCAATGTCCTCGGTGATGGACATCTGCAGCGGCAGGCCGCCGGCAGCAAGGATGCCATCGACAAAGACGCTTGCGATTTCCTCGTTGGGGGAGAGCGTCTCGCTCAAAAACGGCTTTGCCTCTTCCCAACGCGGTGCGACGAGGATGAGTGGGCGGTCGGCGGGGGCGACGTCGACGTGCGGGGTGTATGACGATGAAGTGCGAGTTCCGATCATGGGTGTAACTTTCGAGTTTGGATGGGCATGGTGGGCGGGTGGGCGGTCTGGTTAGTGGCCTTTGATGGAGTTGAGGAAGTCCTGGGCGCGCTTGGTCTGGGGGTGGTCGAAGAACTCGTCGGGTGTGCCGGTTTCCACGATCTGGCCGTCGGCCATAAACACGACACGGTCGGCCACGCGACGGGCGAAGTTCATCTCGTGCGTAATGACGATCATCGTCATGCCCTGCTGGGCCAGACGGACCATGACCTCGAGCACCTCGTTGATCATTTCGGGATCGAGGGCGCTTGTGGGCTCGTCAAAAAGCATGGCCTTGGGCTGCATGGCAAGCGAACGGGCGATGGCTACACGCTGTTGCTGGCCGCCCGAGAGCTGTGCGGGCACCTTATCGGCCTGCTCGGCAACGCCCACGCGGTCCAGCAGGTCCATGGCACGCTCGCGGGCCTCGTCCTTGGAGACGCCCAGCACATCGACCGGTCCCAGCATGACGTTCTGCAGTACGGTCATATGTGCGAACAGGTTGAACTGCTGAAACACCATGCCCAGCTCGGCACGCATGCGGGCAAGGTCCTTGCCTTCCTGCGGCAAGGGCTGGCCCTCGATGAGGATCTCGCCCGAGTCGATAGTTTCCAGGCGGTTGATAGTGCGGCACATGGTCGACTTGCCCGAGCCCGAGGGCCCGATCACAACGACGACCTCGCCGCGGTCGACCGACAGATTGATGTCGTTGAGAACGTGCAGGTCGCCATAGTGCTTATCGACGTGTCTGAGCTCGATCAGTGGCTGATTGCCGGTGGAAGAGGTGCTCTGTGCCATGGTGCTTGGCTCCTTATGACTCGAAATGGCAAAGCGTTAGCGGATGATGGTCGCGCCGGTCTTGTGCGAAACGTAGATGGCGGCCTTGTTGATCGCGACGTTGATGAGGATGTAGATGACCGCGATAACCAGGTAGACCGACACGAGGGCGTCGTAGTTGGTAATGAGCACGCGGGCGTTTTGCATGAGGTCGGGGTAGCTCACCACATAGGCGACGGTGGTGTCTTTGACTACGACCACAAGCTGCGAAATCAACGACGGAATGATAAACCGAATAGCCTGCGGCAACACGATTTTAAAGGTGATTTTAGCTTTGGAGAGACCGAGCGCCTGGGCTGCCTCGACCTGACCGCGCGGCACGGCGTTGACGCCGGCACGGAAGATCTCGGCAAGTACGCCAGCTGCGGCGAGCGCGACGGGAAGCGTGAGCATCCAAAACGATGGTAGCGCGATCTTGTACTGGGGCAGCACCAAAAAGAAGAAGTAGATGAACAGCAGACTCGGCACACCGCGGAAGAAATCGGTGAGCACGCGGCAGACCAGCTGTAGCGGCTTGATGCCGCTGGTGCGGCCGAGCATAAGGGCTAAGCCCAGTACCAGCGCAATGACGCCGGCAGTGAGTGCGACTTTAACGGTGCCCTCAAAGCCGGCAAGCAGGAACTTCCAGGTGGTGAGATGCGTAAAGAAATACCAATAGTGGACCGAAAGCTGGCCGGTCACATAAAAGCGCTGCAGTACCAGGACGGCGAGCGCGGCGACGGCAACAAGCGAGATGGCGGTGCCGATGCGAATCTTGGCGCGCATCTTGGGGCCGGGAGCCTCGTAGAGCGCATCGCGCATGGTGAGCGCGGAGGTGGAATGCTTGCTCATCGGAGGATCCTCACCTTCTTATCGATGTAGTTGCCAATGTGGCTCACCACAAAGGCCGTGCCCAGGTAGCCGAGCGCCGAGATAAAGAACGCGGCGACGCCGCCGAGCGCGCGCGTGTTGATGTAGCTCACCACGCCGGTGAGCTCCTGCGGTTGCAACGGCACCTGGCTGCCGAGCGCGGTGGTGAGCATGACAGCGATAAAGAGGTTGGTCATGGGCAGCACGCTTGAGCGCAGTGCCTGCGGAATCACGATCTTGGCGAGGATGCGATTGAAGCTCATGCCGAGCGAACGTGCAGCTTCGACCTGACCGACGCCAACGGTGTTGATGCCACTCATGAAGTTCTCGGAGCCAAAGGCAGAACCCAAGAGTACTGTGGCGACGATAACGCAGGTGCGGTAGGGCAGGACGACCTTGAGCGGCGGCAGTGCGTAGACGACGATGATGAGCAGCGCGATGCCGGGGATGTTACGGAAGACCTGGACATACAGGTCGCCAAAGACGCGCAGCGGCTTGAGCGGCGACACGCGCATCACGGTGACGGCGATGGCCAGCACCATGGCGATGACAAACGACTCAAGCGTCATGCCCCAGGTTGCTAGCAGCGCGTCGATATAGTTCTGGCCATAGAGCGACCAGAGTTCGGAGAGACTCATGCGGACCTCCCGCCGATAAGGAAAGGGGCTCCCGTGTGTACGGAAGCCCCGACAACTCAGTGAGGAAACAGTTTACCGCAATAAAGCGTATCGTGCGTTTCCGTATGGTTTCGTTGCGGCCGTTACCAGGCTCGCTGACTAGGCGCCGATCTCGGGCAGCTCGGGAACATTGGTGTCGCCCGTACGGTCGCCGATGCAGATCTGCCACAGCTCGGTCCAGGTGCCATCGTCCTCGATCTTCTTAAGGAAGTCGTTGACAAAGGCGACGCCGTCGGAATCGAGCGGCAGGCCGATACCATAGGGCTCCTTGCTGCCGAAGGGCTTGCCGGCAATCTTGTACTTACCGGGCTCGCGGACCAGGGCGCTCTGCTGCATATTGTTATCGATGACGTAGGCGTCAACGCGACCCTGCTGGAGTGCCTGGCGGGCCTCCTCGTCGGTCTTGAACTCCTGCTGGCTGGCCTTGGGAGCGAACTCCTCCAGGATGGCGGGGCCGTTGGAGCCAGACTGGACGGCGACGTTCTTGTCGGCCAGGTCGTCGACGCTCTTGATGTCGTCGTTATCGGCGAGCACCAGGATAGCCTGCTGGGTGTAGTAGTAGGGACCGGCAAAGGAGACGAGCTTCTTGCGCTCGTCAGTGATGGTGTAGGTGGCAAAGACGGCGTCGACCTGGCCGTTCTGCAGGACGGACTCGCGCGTGTCCGAGGTCACCTGGGTGATCTCGACGTTGTTCTCGCCCAGAATGTAGTTGGATAGGAGCTGCGCGATGCCGGCATCGAAGCCGCGGGTCTGACCGTCCTTCTCGTTAAGGAGGGAGAAGAGCGTGGAGGTCTGAACGCCACCGATCTTAAAGACACCGGCGTCCTTGACGGCCGTCGCCCAGGTGCTGGCGGCGATGGCGTCGTCATCGGCCTTGGGGCCGTTGTCGACGAGCTTGTCGAATGCCTTGGCGTCGAGCGTGGCGGAAACTTCGGTATCCTCGGAGCTCTTGGAGGAGCCGGCGGCGGAACCCTTGTCGGCCTCGGCGCTGGTGTCGGAGCAGCCGGCAAGACCAAGGCCGGCGACGGTTGCGAAGGTGGCGGCAACGAAGCCGCGGCGGTCGAGAACGACCTGCTGGGAGAGGTTCTTGCTCATGGTAGAACACCTTTCTCAATAAAATCCCTAGCGGTTGAGTAGAGTTATACCCTATCGCGCTCAGATGGGTCAACACGAAATAACTCAGAAACATACTTACTTTATGGGTTATTGTACCTACCAAAAAGGGACAGGCACCTTTGTGGTGGTTCTGACCGATGCAGCGGCATGCCTTGCTGTTTTGTCTCGATCTGTAACATCTGCAGCCATTTTTGCCGAGTAACTGTTACAGATCGAGATTTTCTCTTCAGGGGAATTCGATTGTCTCAATCTGTAACATCTGGACGGACAAAAGGTCTCTAACTGTTACAGATTGAGACAAAGGTCTGGGACTAAGACGTCTTATCTAGATCTGTAACAGTTAGACGGGAATTCGGGCCCTAGATGTTACAGATTGAGATAATCGCGTCGTGAAAACAAAAACCTCCGCAGGGATGCTTTCCTTTGCGGAGGTTTTTCTACTCGTTCAGCAGACGTACCGCTTCGGCGGCCATGTTCTCGACCGTCATGCCGTTCTGCGCGAGCAGTTGGTTTGGGTCGTAGCGGTCGGGGAAGCCCTTGGCGATGCCGAAGGTGCGCGTGCGCAACGGCGTGCATGCCAGATAACATGCCACGCGCTCGCCCCAGCCGCCGTCCAAGATGCCGTCCTCGAGGGTGACGACAACGCGATGCTCGGCGGCAAGACTGTCGAGGAACTCGCGGTCAAGCTCAGTTGCAAAGCGAGGGTTGACGAGCGTGGCCTCGATGCCGTACTCGGCGGCCAAGCGGTTTGCCACGCGCTCGCCCAGCTCAAAGAAATCGCCGAGCGCGAGCACGGCCACATTACGACCCTGGCGCACCACGTTGTAGCGAACGGCGCTGTAGTCGGTGTCTTCGGCGGGCGCAAGGTCGGGGCGGCTAACCAGGCCAATGCCCGGTACGCGGATCGCCACGGGATGCTCGCGGTGGTCGAGCGACCAGCTCAGCATGGACAGGTATTCCTCCATGCAGGCCGGCGCCAAGTAGTGCATGTTGGGAAGACCGCCCAGCATGGAAATATCAAAGAACGAGAGGTGCGTCTCGGACGTGGTGCCAAAGATCGATGCGCCAAACACCAGGATGGTTGCGGGGGCATCGTTGAGGCACAGATCGTGCCACAGCTCGTCGTAGGCGCGCTGCAAAAAAGTGCCGTACACACCAAAGACTGGCTTGGCGCCCGAGCGCGCAAGCGCGGTGACAAAGGTCACGGCGTGCTCCTCGGCAATGCCCACGTCGACAAACTGTTTCCCGGCGGCAGCGCGAAGCTCGGGCGTAAAGCCCATGATGTAGGGCGTGGCGGCCGTGATGCCCACAACCTGCTGATCGCGCTCGATGGCGGCGCTGAGCGCCTCGCCCGTAATGTCGGCATAGGTGCGCGGCGCAGGCTCGATCGGATGGCCCGGGCAGAGCTTGCGGCCGGTCGCCATGTCAAAGGGGCCTACGTGATGCCAACGCTCGGGGTCGTTTTGGGCCGGCTCAAAACCCTTGCCCTTGGCGGTGGAGACGTGCAGCACGATGGGATGATCGATATTGCGCAGTTCCTGCAGCGCATCGACGAGGGCCAACACGTCGTTACCGGCGTCCAGATAGCGGTAGTCGAGCCCCATCGCGCGGAAAACGTTGCGCTCACAGGTGCCGTTGCTGGCGCGCAGCTCGGCCAGATTGCGATAGAGGCCGCCATGGTTCTCGGCAATGGACTGGTCGTTATCGTTGACGATGATGATCAGGTTGCTGTCGATCTCGGCGGCGTTGTTAAAGCCCTCAAACGCCAAGCCGCCCGAAAGCGAGCCGTCGCCAATGATGGCGATGACGTTGTACGCATCGCCCGCCAGGTCACGAGCGTGCGCCAGGCCGCAGCCCAGGCTCACCGACGTGGAGGTATGGCCCATGGCGAACAGATCGTGCTCGGACTCGTCGGGATTGGCAAAGCCAGAAGCCTCACCATAACGCTCCGGATCGATATAAGTGTACGCGCGCCCGGTCAGCGCCTTGTGGGCGTAGGTCTGGTGCGAAACGTCAAAGACAATCTTGTCGATGGGGGAGTTAAACACGCGATGGAGCGCGACCGTAAGCTCAACGACGCCCAAGTTGGGGGCAACGTGCCCGCCGACGGCGGCGGAGCTTTCGAGGATTGCCTGACGGATCTCGCCGCAGAGCAGCGGAAGCTCGGCGCGGTCGAGAGCCTTGACGTCCTCGGGCGTTGTCGTTTGCGTAAGCAGCATCGTTGTGGGTTACTCCATGCGAATCGAGCGCCGGCGCTCCCTCGGCCGGCACAATTGCACAAAACAGTCTCGCACATTTTGGCGTTTGATATGTGACGGCGGCGCGGTAATTCGCCAACTGGCGGGGCAAAACGTTTTGTCCGATGCCATACTGATAGATTCGATGATGATTTTATTCAATACGTGCAGGCCGTGGCTTGCCGCCGTGAGCCGCTGGAAGGAGGCAGCATGTCCGATGCCGTTTGTGCCGAGAAAATCGCGCACGAGGTCGACGATGCCGCCCGCCAGCTCGCCCAGGTGGGCCGCTTGGACCTGACGCGCGAGTTTATCCAGCATGGCGATGTGACGGTGTATGCACATGTGACTTCGGTAGCGCGCGCGAGTCTGTCCTTTGCCGAGCACTTGGGCCGTGCTGGCATTTCGGTCGACCGTGCCTCGCTGCTGCGCGGGGCCCTGTTGCACGATTACTTTCTCTACGATTGGCACGATTCCGACCCAAGCCATCGGCTGCATGGCTTTCGCCACCCGTTTTTTGCCCTGGCGCGTGCGGAAGAAGATTTTGAGCTGACGCCGCGCGAGCGGAATATTATCGTGCGGCATATGTTTCCGCTGGTGCTGGTGCCGCCGACGTGTCGTGAGGCATGGATTGTGTGCCTAGCGGATAAATGGTGTGCTCTGCGCGAGACAGTTGCCGGCCGTCTGCCGCGCAAGGACGAGACGGACGATGGCGTGAGCAGCGAATCGAGTGAAAAGAGGAGAGGGTAGACGGTGGGAACCGCGATTGATATGACTTTTGGCGGCGCGACGCTTGCCGCCTGCCCGCTCTCGGCACTGGTGCTCTCGTTTGCCTTTTACGGGTTTTGCGGTTGGGCATGGGAATCGACGGTCTGCGCCATGCTCAATCACGGACGATTTGCCAACAGTGGCTTTTTGCTGGGGCCGTGTTGTCCTATCTATGGTGTGGGCGGTATTGCCTGCTGGCTTTTGCTGCGCGGGATTCCGGATGCCTCGAGCCAGTTTGTCGCTGCAGCGCTCGTATGCATCGTGATTGAGTACAGCGTAGGCGTGCTGTTGGAAAAAACAACGGGCGCTCGCTTTTGGGATTACTCGCACCTGCCGTTTAACTTGCACGGACGCATCTGTCTGTACTGGGCCTGCGCGTTTGGCTTGGGTGCGTTGTGTATTTGCCGTTTAGTGGAGCCGGCATTGCTGGGGCTGCTTGGCCATCTGCCGGTGCTGATTCTGCGGTTGTCCGCCTTTATCGTCGCGGTCACGATGATGGTCGACGCGTTGTGCTCGCTGGCGAGCTGGCGGCGTCTGTCCGATCAGCTGGAGCGCGTGCGCGCCGACCTTGCCGACCGCATCAATGAGTCGCTTGCCGATGCCTCGGACTCAATGCTCGAACGTATTCCCGATTCTACGATTGACTCGGTGACACAGACGCACATCCGTAGCCGTGCCGTTAACGCGTGGCTGGCCGAGCTGGGTGACGCCGCGCTCGATGCCCTGCGCGAGAAGGCTTCAATGCCGACGTTTATCGCGGATGGTGCTCGCGGCCTGGCACTTGCTGCCCGCCGCGTGGCCGATGCCGCGCCGAGCATGCCGCGTCCGTCGCTCAGTCGTCGCCTTGCCGGCAAGCGCATAAGCCGTCCGGTGCCGAGCGTGTCGCTCAGCCGCCGCGACCTGCGCTTCTTCAATGCCTTCCCGCGCTTGCGTATCAACCGCTACGAGGGCGTCATCCGAGCTACCGACCTCCGCGACCGAGCCCGCGAGCTGTTCCGCCACTAGCCGGGACGGGCGCGCTCACGGCTTCCTTGCTCGCGTATTTCCCGTTGGTTTCGCGCCCGTTGCCGCGCCGTTTCCAAGATTGCGGCATCGTTTCCATTCGACAACGCAGCGTTTAACAACGCCGTATCTGGTCTACACCAGTTGCCCCTCGGCCGCATTATGGGCGCCGACAACGTTCATGCGATCAAGGGGGAGCGAATGTACGATACGGGATCGACAACGTTTATGCTCATCTGCACCATGCTCGTGTTTTTAATGACACCGGGCTTGGCGTTTTTCTATGGCGGCCTGTCCAGGCGAAAAAATGTCATCAACACCATGCTTATGTGCTTTGGCACCATTGGCCTGGTTGGTGTGCTGTGGGTTGTTGCCGGCTGGTCGCTGGCCTACGGCGGCGACGATTCCAGCCCGTTTATTGGAGGCCTTGACCAGCTGCTGTGCCTGCCGGTACTCAACCAGATGCTGCAGGCGGCCGAGGGCACCGCGTCGGACGGCGCCGTCTACCCGGAGATTATCAACATCGCCTTCCAGATGGCGTTTGCCATGATCACTGCTGCTATCGTCACGGGCAGCCTGGCCGGCCGCGTTAAGTTTGGTGCCATGACGTCCTTCCTGGGCATTTGGCTGCTCGTGGTCTATGCGCCGCTCGCCCACATGGTCTGGGGCGGCGAGGGCTCCTTTATCGGTGACATGATCGGCGCGCTCGACTTTGCCGGCGGCGACGTGGTGCACATTTCGTCCGGTCTCACGGGCCTGATTCTCTGCTTAATGCTCGGCCGTCGTCGTGGCTTTGGCATGGTGAGCTACCGTCCGCATAACGTGCCGTTTGTGGCGCTGGGCGCCGGCCTGCTTTGGTTTGGCTGGTTTGGCTTTAACGGCGGCAGCGAGTTTAAGGCCGACGCCGTTGCGGCACTCGCCATCCTCAACACCGTGACGGCCAGCGCGGCGGGTATGGTCTCGTGGCTTGCCGTCGAGCGCGTGCACACCGGTCGCCCCACGCTGGTGGGTGCCAGCACCGGTCTGGTTGCAGGCCTTGTGGTGGTCACGCCGGGTGCGGGCTTTGTCGAGCCGTGGGCAGCGCTGGTCATGGGCCTGATCGTGTCGCCCGTCTGCTACTTGGCCATCAGCCATCTAAAGACCAAGTTCGGCTACGACGATGCGCTCGACGCGTTCGGTTGCCACGGTATCGGCGGCATCTTGGGCGGCGTGCTCACAGGCCTGTTCTGCGTGCCGGAGCTCTCGTGGACCGGTAAAGGTGGCCTGTTCTACACGGGTGACGTGTCGCTGCTCATCTCGCAGATCTTGGGCATTGTGGTGACGGTCGCTATTGTGCTGGTGCTCGACTTGGTGGTCGCCACGGTGGTCAAGGCGCTGTTCCACGGCAGTCTGCGCGTGGACGAGGCCGACGAGGCGCTGGGCCTGGATGCGAGTCAGCACGGCGAGAGCGCCTACCCTTCGTTCTCCGGACTCGATTAGCAGCTTCCCCAAGCACCGCACCTCGGCCTTCAATCGTCGTTTGCGTACCTTAAGCACGCGGCACTCCTCTTTCAGGCCGATCTGCGGCACTTGGGAAACCTGCTAAGACCTGTTAGTTGCACTTATCTGATCTACAAGGTTGGTCTGCGGCACCTGGGAAACTCGCGTCTCATGTAAAGGGATACGTTGATTATTGAGAGGAATTCATTATGAAAAAGATCACGGCGATCGTTCGTGCCGAGAAGCTTGAGGTTCTCAAAGACGCGCTGTTTGCTGCTGATGTTCGTGGCATGACTATCAACCAGGTACAGGGCTGCGGTGCGCAGCATGGCTGGAAGGAATACGTGCGCGGCAACGAGCTGCTTGTCAACACGATCCCTAAGGTGCAGTTCACCCTCATCTGTGCCGATGAGCACGTCGATGGCATTGTAGACATCATCTGCAACGCCGCCCGCACCGGAGCCGTCGGCGATGGCAAGATTTGGGTCGAGCCGGTCGAGGAAGTTATCCGTATCCGCACCGGCGAACACGGCCCTTCTGCGGTGTAGAATCGACCGCCTGCCATCCGCAACGTTAAAATGCTGCAATGAGGCACAAGACTTGCGTTGCGGATGGACGGATTATGGGTCGTAATAAATATCCCGAGGAGACGGTCGCGAAGATCCTCGACGCGGCGCTGGAGCTATTCTGCGCGCAGGGTTATGAGGGGACGAGCATTCAAGATATCGTCGACCGCCTCGATGGCATGACCAAGGGCGCTGTCTATCATCACTTTAAGAGCAAAGAGGAGATTTTCAACGCCGCATTTGATCGGGCAATGGCTCCGATTGTTGAGCGCCGCCGCTCAACGCTTGGTATCGGTAATATGACCGGAGCCCAAAAGCTCAAGCGACTGTACGCGCCCGAGTCTGTCGTTCCACAAATTGAGCTATGGGCACGCATGCACCCCTCGGCAGATCCGGTAAAAAGCTCGCGTCTGCTGGCGATGCAGTACCAGGGCTCGTTTGACGAGTCGGCCGATGGCTATCTCTTGCCAGTGATCGAGGAGGGCATCGCTGACGGCTCCATTGCGTGCGAATGCCCGCGCGAAGCGGCGGAGGCCGTATCGTTGTTGGCGAATCTTTGGCTGCTGCCGCTGTTCCGTCCGCTCGAGCCCAAGGAGCGAATGCTCGCTCGCGCTCAATGTTTGGCGCAGATGGCTGCTGCGGTGGGACTCGATTTGGGGGAAGAAGTGCTTCAGACAACGGCGCTGATTTGGGACGTATGGGACCGCGCCGGGTGGTAATATAGATACCAACGGTATGTAATTGATTTACGAGGGCAGCCACGGCTGCCCTTTTCAAGTCATTAAATACATACTATCGGTATGTATTTGGGGGCAGGCTTATGGCTGGGATGCGAAGAATTAGCGTTTCATTGGCGCCAAAAACAGTGCGATCTATTAGGCTTTTCGGTCTTCTTGTTGCACAGCTGTGCGCGTATTCGATGTTGTCGGCACTGTGCTTTGTGTGCCCGCTTTACTTGTTCGATTGCAGCGGCTCGTCAACGTTATATGGCGCCGTCGCGGCGATAGCGTTCATACCGGGCGTGCTCGCGACTCCGGTTGGCGGAATCTTGGCGGATCGGGGGAGACATCGCGGGGTTCTTGTGGTGCTCGGCATTGTTCTGATGGCTGCATCGCTGTTGTTTATCCTCATGAAGCGGTCGCTGCCTCTTGCGGTTGTCGTGGCAGCAATGCTTTGCGTCCAATATGGCATCCAATCGCTGCTGAAGCCGATGCTTCAAATTGAGACGGTGCGCATGACGGGCCCAGAAAAGGTTGAGCGTGCCACTGCGTTGGTCTCACAGATAACCATGGCGAGCAATATCTTGGGGCCTGTAGTCGGGACGGCAGTCTATGGGTGCTTTGGTATCGATGCTTTATGCGAAACCGCGGCGTTGACGTTTGCGATGTCAGCCCTACTGTTCGGGGGCGCACTCAAGCAAAATGCCTCATCTGGAATGACAGGGGACAGTACGACTTGCTCGACATGCCGAAACGATTTTCGGGAGTCGATTCGGTACCTGTTTCAAAACGCATCATTGCTCGTTGTGTTTTTGCTTGCAGCTATTTTGAACCTTGCGTTAGTTGGGTTAACGATTGGTGCTCCCGTCATCGTTGCAAAGCATCTCGGAATGCAGTCATCCTTTGTTGGGATTATTGAGGTGGCTATGGGCTTAGGTGGTCTTGTCGGCAGTGGTTTGGTCGGTATTTGGCCGCATCGTTTTTCCTTCAAGGGCATATGTCGATATGTTGCGATGATTAGTTTTGGAGTCGTACCGATTATTGTCGCACTACTGAGCGGTCCTGATGAATTAGCGTTTGCCGCGCTTGCGGCCGGCTCGGCATGGGTTATGGCGTGGGCAAGCATTACATCGGTCGAAATCGTTTCATTCGTTCAGCGGTCAGCGCCAAAGGAACTCTGCGGAAAAGTGCTGGCACTCGTTTATATGACGCTTTCCTGTGCAACGCCTATTGGCCAATTGGTTTACGGGCTCGCATATGATCGATGGACACCGGCGATTGTATTCGCAGGCATGTTGGCGGTGCTGACGTTGACGACGGCGCTGTTTAATCGGCTGAAAAGTCGCTTATGGCGAATGTCTTAAGGCGCTGGGGAACCGTGAATTTGTGGAGGCAGTGGCACGTCGCGCCGGGACGGCATTGTTTGGGCATGCCTCTCCTTCGTCTACAATATCGTGCAGACGAAGGAGAGGCATGCCCATGATTAAGATGTTTGCGAGTGACTTAGACGGAACGCTGCTCAACGCCCTGCACGAGGCGGACGGAACCATTCGCCGCGCCATTCGCGAGCTGACCGAGGCTGGCCTGCATGTGGTTCCCGCGACCGGACGCTCGACGCTGCCGATCGGCGAGCATGGCTTTACAGGTCTGGCACTCGACGCCTGCTGCTCCAACGGATCCATCGTGCGTGACAGCCATGGTGAGGTGCTCAAGACCTGGACCATCGACCCGCAGGTTACCGAGGAGCTGCTCAAGGCGTTCCCGGACATTTGCTTCGACTGCTCCACGCCCGACGGCATGTTCTCGAGCGGTTCGTTCGAGATGCACCAGGCGGGCTTTAAAAAGGACAGTCCTATCAAGCGCATCGTGATGCGCGGCATGCGTGCACGTGGCGGGTATCACGAGGAACAGTATTTCGACCAGTCGGTCGGTGACATCCTGCGTCATGACGTGTGCAAAATCAACTGCCGCGTGACCTCGCCCGAGCTGGAGCGCGACCTTAAGGCATATTTGGCCGAGCGATCGGACCGCGTGGTCAACGCGCCGTTCGATCCGGTGATGTTCGAGATCACGGACGTGGCGTGCAACAAGGGCGAGAGCGTGGCGTGGCTGGCGGGCTACTACGGTATTGCCGAGGACGAGGTCGCGGTCTATGGAGACGGCGGCAACGACATTGCCATGCTCAAGCGTTTCCGCCACAGCTACGCGACCAAAAACGCAAGCGATACAGCTAAGGCCGCCGCGAGCGCGACCATCGGCAGCTGCATGGCCCACGCCGTTCCCAAGCATATGCTCGCCACCATGCGCAAGCAAAACTCCCGCACCGTCATCGAATAATGTGGCAAAGGGATAGTCCCTTTGTCACATGGGAGATGCCGGCTTTTGGCGTATAGGACTGTTACGCTTTCGCCACCAACAAATTTCGAGTTATTCGGCCTGTCGGAGGTCGTTAAATGGCTAAAGATGCCCTCGCAGGAACATTCATACCTCTAACGGTGTTTGATTCGGTGACGTAAGTGCGCAAATGGGCATGTATGCGCTCAAATAAGGACAAAAACTCTCAGATAATCCCGGTGGTGCATTTATGCAGAACCAGCAGCGTGGCCGAATAACTCGAAAAATGTAGGTAGCAGTTCGGCGACAAGCTCGGGTATGGCAAAGGAACTGCTCCTTCGCCATACCCGAGTTCCGATCTTCTGAAATGCGAACAAACATTCGCATATCTAACTGCGCTTTGATAGAATTGATACTGTTGGCGGCAGTTCCATGTGCCGGGCAGCGCCCTCCATCCGATGGGAGGTGATGCCCATGACCGATTTGATTGATTTCGTGAGACTTCTGACCGCTTTGGTCTCGTTCTTCACGGCATTTGTCGGCCTTTCCGAGGCACTCAAGCAGCGTTCGAAGCGCAACAGAAGGGGTCGCCGCCGCTAAGGCGTTGACCCCCCTAATGCAAACAACGGCGCTGCCCAGCTTTCCAGAACTTGGGCTGCCGTCGACACTATTCTACCCACGAATGACATTTTGAACAATCGGCAATGCCGCTTCAAAAGCCAGGCACAACTGGCACAACCTAGGCGGTCGCTGAATGTGACAAAGGGACCGTCCCTTTGTCACAACCCAAATATTGCCTTTACGTGTTGATGCACACGGTGTGCAATAATACTCGCACTGTGTAATAGCGCACAGGCTGAGTAACAAGGAGGACGCTTGTCCCAGCTCGAGAAATGCGATCGCCGGTCCCTTCGCTCGCAGCGTGCCCTTCGCCAGGCGCTTGCCAGCGAGCTTGCCGAAAGCGGCGACCTTTCGCGCATTAATGTCGCGTCGCTCACCGAGCGCGCCGGTCTTACGCGCCGAACGTTCTATTCGCACTACCGCGATATCCCCGACTTTATCAATCAAATCGAGGACGGCTTGCTGGCCGAGATCCGTGAGCGCATTGAGCTCATCACCGCAGCTCAGCTGCCCGATCTCTATCACAACATCGATGAGCTCGAGCCGGCACCCGGTTCGGTTGAGTTGCTGCGCTACCTTGCGGCCAACCGCGATTTAATCGGATCGCTGCTGGGCCCGGGCGGCGACCCCGCCTTTATTAAAAAGATCATCGATACCGCACGCGAGGCCGTGGTGCCGCGTGCACAGACGGGCATTTTGGGCTTGGCGCTGGGCACCTTCTTTGACTACTACGTCACCTACGTCGTGAGTGCCGAGGTCGGCATGATTCAGCGCTGGTTTGAGCGTGGGCTTACCGAATCGCCCGAGGCCATGGCGCGCATTATGACGGTGCTCGCTTTTGTGCGCCCTGGTGACCTGTATGGCCAACCCATTGATATCAACGTGCCGGAATACGGCATGAAGCTATTGAACCTACAGCTCGAGGACGCGGCCGACACCGCCGCAGCTGTCGAGTCAAACAACTAAGAGGAGAGACAATGAGCAAACTCGTCGAGGGCATCAAGGACCGTATGGTCGCTGCCGCGCGTGAGGCTGCACCCGCCGTGGTGGATGCCGCGCAGAAGGCCGCGACCGCGGCTGCCGAGAAAGTTGCCGAGGCAGTTGCCGATGCCAAGAACGCGGCAGGGGAGACGTCCGCCGCCAGCGAGCCCGCCGCCGCCCCCGTAGCCGTCACCGCCGTCCACGCCCCCGAAGACGCGATCTTCAACCCCGAGAACGCCCGTGGCAACCTGCACCTGGGCATCGACGTGGGCTCTACCACCGTTAAGCTCGCTGTGCTCAACGACGACAACCAGATTGTCTACGCCAAGTACCAGCGCCATCACACCGATGTCCGCGCCTGTGCCCGCGACTTGTTCGAAGGCGCCGCGACCGTGTTGCCGACGGCCCAAATGACCTGCGCCATTACCGGCTCGGGTGGCCTGCTGCTGTCCCAGTGGCTCGACCTGGAGTTTGTCCAGGAGGTCATCGCCAGCAAGCGCGCCGTCGAGACCCTCATCCCGGCCACCGATGTCGCTATCGAGCTGGGCGGCGAGGATGCCAAGATCATCTACTTCGACAACGGCATCGAGCAGCGCATGAACGGCACCTGCGCCGGCGGCACGGGCGCGTTCATCGACCAGATGGCCACTCTGCTGCACACCGATGCCAGCGGCCTCAACGAGCTCGCGGCAAACGCCACCACCATCTATCCCATTGCCAGCCGCTGCGGCGTTTTTGCCAAGACCGACGTCCAGCCGCTGCTCAACGAGGGCGCCCGCCCCGAGGACGTGGCTGCCTCCATCTTCCAGGCCGTCGTGACCCAGACCATCTCGGGCCTAGCGTGCGGCCGTCCCATCCGCGGCAACGTCGCCTTCCTGGGCGGCCCGCTGCAGTACCTCTCCGAGCTGCGCCACCGCTTCTACCTCACGCTCAACCTGGACGAGGAGCACCGCATTGTGCCCCAAAACGCCCACCTGTTTGTGGCGAGCGGCGCCGCCATGGCGCATGAGTCCAACAAGCTCAGCACGTTCCCGCAGCTCATCGAGGCTATCGATGCCCTGGGTGACACACAGGGTGCCGAGGTCGAGCGCCTGGATCCGCTCTTTGCCACCGACGAGGACTTCGCCGAGTTCAAAACCCGTCACGACCAGGAAGTCGTCCCCAAGGGCAAACTCGAAGGCTACACCGGCCGCGTGTTCATCGGCATCGACGCCGGTTCCACCACCATGAAGGCCGCGCTCGTGGGCGAGGACGGCCAGCTGTTGCACACCTGGTACGGCAACAACAATGGCGACATCCTGGGCACGGCCAAGGTCATCATGGCCGATTTCTACAACCACATCCCCGCCGGCTGCACCATCGGCCACGTGACCACCACGGGCTACGGCGAGGCGCTGCTCATCGAGGCTCTCAAGGCAGACTCGGGTGAAATCGAGACCGTCGCTCACCTGCGCGGCGCCAAGGCGTTCCTGCCCGGCGTCGAGTTCATTCTGGACATTGGCGGCCAGGACATGAAGTGCCTGCGCGTCAAGGACGGCGTCATCGAGCACATCATGCTCAACGAGGCCTGCTCGTCGGGCTGCGGCAGCTTTATCGAGAGCTTCGCCGTCTCTATGAACATGGACGTGCGCGCGTTCGCCGATGCCGCCATCCATGCCAAGGCCCCGGTCGACCTGGGCAGCCGCTGCACGGTCTTCATGAACTCGCGTGTCAAGCAGGCGCAAAAGGAAGGCGCCACGGTGGGCGATATCGCGGCCGGTCTTTCCTATTCCGTCATTAAGAATGCCCTGTTCAAGGTTATTAAGCTGCGCGATCCCAAGGAGATCGGCAGCCAGGTGATCGTTCAGGGCGGCACCTTTATGTCTGATGCCACGCTGCGCGCGTTTGAGCAGCTCACCGGCGTTCACGCCGTGCGTCCCGACATCGCCGGTTGCATGGGCGCCTATGGCGCTGCCCTGCTCGCCCGCGATCGCGCCGGCGCCGACGGCACCTCGACCATTCTTTCTGCCGAGGACATCGCGCACCTCACCGTGACGCAAAAGCATGTCCGCTGCGGTCGCTGCTCCAACAACTGTCAGCTTACCGTCAACGACTTTGGCGGCGGCAGGCGCTTCATTACCGGCAACCGCTGCGAGAAGGGCGCCGGCCACAAAAAGCAGAAAACCGAGGCCCCCAACCTCTTCAAAAAGAAAAACGAGTTGCTCTTTAACCGCGAGGTCCTGAGTCCCGACGAGGCCCCGCGCGGCACCGTCGGCATTCCGCGCGCGCTCAACATGTACGAGAACTACCCCTTCTGGCATGCGTTCTTTACGCGCCTGGGCTTTAGCGTGCAGCTGTCCGACCAGTCGAGTAAGAAGACCTACCAGGCGGGCATCGAGTCCATGCCGTCCGAGAGCGTGTGTTATCCGGCCAAGATGAGCCACGGCCACGTGATGAACCTCATCGACCGCGATGTCGACTTCATTTGGATGCCGTGCGTGCGCTGGGAGCGCAAGGAGGATCCGACCGCCGGTAACTGCTACAACTGCCCCATCGTCATGAGCTACCCCACGGCGCTGGCGCTCAACATCGACGAGATTCGCGAGCAGAACATCGAGTTCCTGTATCCGTTTGTGCCCTATCACGACAAGACCGAGCTCAAGCGCCGCTTGTATCAGGTGCTCGCCGTCGATCGTGTGGCCGATGCACAAGCCGGTCGCGGTCGCGTGCGTGGACCCAAGATCACGCGCTCCGAGGTCGATGCCGCCGTCAACGCTGCCTTTGAGGCCGATGCGCGTTTCCACGAGGACATCCAGACCATGGGCGAGGAGGCTCTCAAGTGGGTCGAGGACCACGGCGGTCACGGCATCGTACTCGCCGGCCGCCCCTACCATAACGACCCCGAGATCAACCACGCCCTGCCCGAGCTTATCTCGAGCTTTGGCTTTGCGGTCTTTACCGAGGATTCGCTTGCGCACCTGGTGAAGCCCGAGCGTCCCACCCGCGTCGTCGACCAGTGGATGTACCACAGCCGCCTGTACGCCGTCGCCCGTTTTGTGACGATGCGCAACGACCTGGACCTGATTCAGCTCAACTCCTTCGGCTGCGGCTTGGACGCCCTGACCACCGACCAGGTGCAGGAGATCCTGGAGGCCAGCGGCAAGATCTATACCGTGCTCAAGATCGACGAGGTATCCAACCTGGGCGCCGCGCGCATCCGCATCCGCTCGCTCATGGCCGCGCTCAAGGACCAGGAAGCCGAGCGCTTGGCCGAGGCTACGGCCGCGGGCGAGGCCTACGAGCGGGGCGACGCCGCGCCGGTGGCGCCCTCCACGGATGCCCCCGCGTTCGCGAGCCGCAAGTACACGTTTGAGGCTCAGCGCGAGGGTGCTTCGACCGCGTGGCCCAAGGTGCCCTTTACCGAGCAGATGCGCGAGGAGGGCTACACCATCCTGTGTCCGCAGATGGCGCCGATTCACTTTGACCTGGTCAAAGAGGTGTTCCGCGGTGCCGGCTACAACCTGGAGCTGCTGCCCTCGACCGACCACGATGCCGTCGAGGCCGGCCTGCGCTACGTGAACAATGACATTTGCTACCCGTCGATTCTGGTAACGGGTCAGATTATGGAGGCCATCGAGAGCGGCAGGTACGACCTGTCCAAGACGGCCGTGGTTATCAGCCAGACCGGCGGCGGCTGCCGTGCCACCAACTACATCGCGCTCATCCGCAAGGCACTGTGCGAGAGCGGGCACCCCGAGATTCCGGTGATCTCGCTTTCGGCAGTGGCGCTCGGTGAGGACAACCCCGGCTTTAAGATTACGCCGGCGCTGCTTAAGCAGGCAGTCTACGCGGTGCTCTTTGGCGACGTGATGATGCAGATGCTCTACCGCTGCCGCCCGTACGAGGCCACGCCCGGTGCTGCCAACGCACTCTACGAGGAGTACATGGCACGCGCCCGCAAGTTGGCGCCCAAGTTCAACAGGCACAACTACACCAAGCTTGCGCGTGAGGCCATCCGCGCGTTCGACACTATGCCGCTTGTGGGCGAGGGCACCAAGCCGCGCGTGGGCGTGGTCGGCGAGATTCTGGTCAAGTTCCACCCCACAGCCAACAACCACGTGGTCGACGTTATCGAGCGCGAGGGCTGCGAGGCAGTGGTGCCGGGCCTGCTCGACTTCTTCCTGTACTCCATGAGTAACGCCGAACTGCAGAAGGACGAGCTGGGAAGCTCTGCTACCACGCGCGCTGGTATGCAGGCGCTCATCAAGCTCGTGGACTGGATGCGTACGCCGGTGGAGGAGATGCTCGAGAAGTCCCGCCGCTTCGAGGCGCCCGAGCGCATCGGCACCATGGCGGACAAGGCCCGTACGGTGCTTTCGGTGTGCAACAACATGGGCGAGGGCTGGCTGCTCACGGCCGAGATGCTCGACCTGATTGACCACGGTGCGCCCAACATCATCTGCACGCAGCCCTTCGCGTGCCTGCCTAACCACGTGGTGGGCAAGGCTGTGATCAAGGAGCTGCGCCGCCAGCACCCCGAGAGCAACATTGTTGCGGTGGACTACGACCCCGGTGCATCTGAGGTCAACCAGCTCAACCGCATTAAGCTCATGATTAGCGTGGCCAAGGAGAACATGCGCGCCGGTAAGGGCTTTAAGCTCGAGAAGGTGGCGCCGCTCGCGATGGACGAGGTCACCGGCCAGATGCGTGCCCACGACGGCTGTGCGAGCTGCGGATCTGCCAGTGAGGAGGCCGTTGCATCGGTCGCCAAGTGCCTGGGACGTGGCATTAAGAAGTAGCTTGCCTGCTATGGGCTAGATATGAAACAAACGGGTGGTGGCCGTACCGGCTACCACCCGTTTTTGCTGGACACATGTTGCGCAAATGACCTTGCTACAGCCTTCCGTGGGCTCGCCCGATTTCTGGGCTGGCTCGGGCTTTGAAGACAAGTTATTGCAGGCCCAGGGCGATTTCTCGCTCAATGCAGGCCGGCACAGCGTGACCTATCTGCCAAACGACGAGACGACCGCTACGGTCTACCCATCGCCACCTACGAGATGGAAGCCGAGAAGTTCATCTACCGCGTGTACAAGTACGAGCTGTAGGGCCGCGCTTAGGTTTGACCAATGGAGTATGAAAGCACGCCGTTCGCCGATGCTCCCTCCGCGAGTGGCAGCCATATGGTTTGATAAAAGAAGCATATAGGTGTCGCTGGCCTGCCGGTGACGTTCCCCCTGATATCGGAGGTTCCAGGTATGTTCCGCGCTCCGTTAAATAACTATCGGTTGGGCTAACATGGGTCGCCGTGCTATTTCGATAACTCTTGCAGTGGTCTGCCTGGCTGTGCTCCTGGGCGCTACAGGGTTGTTTGCTATAAGCCGAGAAACGTCCTATATGCAGGAATGCGCTTCCGAAGGGTTTGCCATTGATGGTTTCTATCGGGATGACAAAACGAGTCGGGAAACCCTGGCTTTTCTTGAGGAGGACAACTGTCGATGGCAGCTGGTCGACCAAGACGGAATCTGCACAGACGGGCAGTTTAAGCGTACGGATGACCCCAATATCCTGATATTAAAGAAGGAAAACGGTGAAGAATTCGGTATGGTCCACGTGGCGTATATGTCACGCCGACGCGAGCAAGGCCAGCTCTATCTATTTAGAGATAGCAAAGTGACCCGATTTTATCTGGTGAGCACCAAACCTGCGTTTACGGTGGAGTCTGGCGATGTCGATCCGGACAGTTGATTCACGGTAATAAAACAGAGAGCGGGGCGCGGGTGTGAACTGCACCCCGCTATTTGCTCGTGTCCGTATCGCGTCTGCGCCTTGTCGTAACTTGCGTCCGTGCGAGCATTCATCCCACGCCGGCATCACTTCACATCGAACTCCACGCGATCGAGTTCGGGCACGTTGAGGTCGATGAGCTTGCGGGCGACATGGCGGTCGTGCGCCCCGAGCGCCTCGCTCGTTGTCACATGGGCGACAATCTCGCGCTCGACGATGCCCTCCTCGTCGCCTTCGGTGGTCGAGGTCTCGACGGCGACGGTGTAATCCTTAAAGCCCGGCAGCACCGCGGCAAGCTCGCGTGTGGTCTCGGTGACGCCGTAGCCGTCCTGCACGCCGGCCTGCGCCGAGTCAATAGACCCCGCGGTCATAACGATGCAGGGGATGGCAAAGATCACCGTGCCCACGATGATGCGGCGGCGCACTTTGCGCGACAGCTCGTCGACCTCGGCATTTTCCTCGGCGGTCACAATGCCGTCGCCGTTAAGGTCGCGCTTGAGCGGCACGCGCAGAAGAAGCAGCACGGTTTCGGCAGCCAGTGCGATAAAGACGACGTTGATGCCAAACTCGTAAAGCGCCGAGAGAAACAGCGACCCGCTTGCGATGGCGATGCCGTAGCCCGCCGCGCACAGGGGTGGCATGAGCGCGGTCGCCACGGCCACACCGGCGATGAGCGTTGCGGGCTCCTGGTCGCGTGAGTTGCCTAGGCCGCCCGCAAAGCCGCCGGCGAGCGCGACAGCGAGGTCCCACACGGTGGGCGTCGAGTTGTCGATAATGGCGGCTGTGGTGGCGCCAAGGGGCGAGAGCTTAAAGTACAACGTGGATGTGACCAGGCAAAAGGCCATTTGCAGCGCAAGGCCGGCGACGGCTTCGACGGTAATCTCGCGGTCGAGCGTGGCAATGCCGTATGCCATGGCAAGAACCGAGCCCATGAGCGGGCAGATGAGCATGGCGCCCACGATGGCGATGTCCGAATCGATATCGAGGCCGATGCTCGCGATCAACATGGCGATGATGAGGATGCATAGGTGGGAGCCAGTCAGGCGCGCCCCGTTTACAAAGCGCTTTCGGATTACGTGATAGGGCGCGCGTCCCTCGCGAATGTTGAACGCGCGCTTGAGGAAGCGGGTGACGTTTTCCATGGCTTCGCTATGAGCAGGGCGGATGCCGTGACGCCGATGATGACGCTCACGCAGTCGTTCGATCTGTTGCTTGTCGAGTTCCATGTTCACCTCGTTCTGGCGCGGGCCGCATATCCCGCCCGTCGCCCTTACTCTACACCGAGGCGGGCAGGGCGCTAGCTGGATGTCGGCTGGCAGGGCGGATGACGTAAGAACAAGCGTATACGACAAAGCGGACGCCATCTCACGAAAATATGATTCACGAACGCCCTCATATGTGTCGAAATTGTGATGCCATGAGGTGTTAGTTTCAAAAACTCTGCCGGTGACCAATGTTGCGCAACAGAATTCAAAAACCAGCTCCTACATTTTGAAGCGTATGGATACATCCGTGTCAAAGGGAGAAAGCCATGGCAAACTACAGTCCGCAACACTTTGAGCCTCGGGCTAAGGCCGTCAACGTCAAGGGCGTTGCTAACCGCGCCGTCGCAACCGTTTTGACGGCGGGCCTCATCGCTCAGCCGCTCATGTCGCCGCTGGCGGCAATCGCCGCACCGTCAACCGATAACGGCGATTCTGTTCAGGGGGGTTCTGTAGAGAACACCGTTGCCGCCGGTAACCAAGCGGTCGTAAAGACGGCTGCCCAGCTGGCAGAGGAGTCGGCAAAGCAGCTCAAGGACGCTCAGGCCGCCTACGATGCCGCCCAGAAGAACGCCGATGCGGCGGGCCAGTCTCAAAAGCAGGCGCAGCAGCAAAAGAATCAGGCCTCGCAGGCTGTGAGCGACAACGAAATCGAGCAGAACGCAGCAGAAGTCGCCGCGCTCCAGGAGAAGATTGACGAGCTCAAAGCCGCCGTCGAAAAGACCGAGCAGCAGCAGAAGAAGCTGGGCGACCTGAACGATCAGCTCGACCAGGCCAACAAGAGTGTCGAGGATAAGACCCAGGCGCTCAAGGACGCCAAGGCAAAGCAGGATGAGGCCAAGAAGGCCCTCGATGATGCCCAGGCCAAGCTCGAGGCTATGGGTATGGACGAGTACGAGGCTGCCAAGAAGGCCGTCGAGGACGCGCAGGCAAAGCTCGATGACGTCAATAAGGCCGTTGCTACTGCACAGGCCAATCTGGACCAGGCCAAGGCTGCCGAGGCTAGCGCTCAGCAGGAAAAGAAGGACACTGAGGCCGCTCTGACTTCCGCCCAGGCCAAGAAGCAGGAGACTGCCGCTGCTCTCGCAGCCGCAACCACCGCGCGCGATAACGCCCAGCAGAAGTTCAACCAGGCGCAGGCCGCGCTCGATGCTGCCGTCTCGGGTACGGGTGTTGACCTGAGTGCGCTTGAGGCCGCCATGAACGCTGCTGCTGGTGAGCTCAAGACCGCGCAGACGGAGCTCAACGCCGCGACGGATGCCGACGCTACCGCCCAGGCGAACCTGCAGGCGGCCCAGAATACCGCCACCGCCGCGCAGGAGAAGGCCAACGCCGCCAACGCTGCCGTGGCATCTGCCCAGTCCGCATACGATGCGGCAAACAAGGAGTACAACGCCGCCGCCAGCGAGCGCGACGCCGCGAAGACGGCATACGAGCAAGCCCGGCAGACCGAGGCCGACAAGAAGACCGCGTACGATAAGCTTGTCGAAGTTCGCAAGCAGAAGCGCAGCGAGTGGGAGGCAGCCTGCGCCGCTTCGAACGCTGCGAAAAAGGCTTATGACGCTGCTAATGCCCAGGTTGAGGCTCTTGAGCAGCAGATTGCTGACCTCAAGTCCAACATGACCGTTGACCAGGAAGTCATCAATAAGGGCATGCTCGGCTTTATGGCCTACATCAGCAACAGCAGCGATTTCACAGCTATGCAGAAATCGAACGCCAAGGACGCAATGGCTACACTCACCGGCGCTGACGACAAAGCCGAGTGGTATGACAGCTACGTCGATCAGGACATGTCTCGCGACACCAATCCGCTTTCCTTGGAGCAGATGCGCAACGCCCTGACCTACCTCGACACCCAGAACAACCTCCGCAAGGCGAACGGTCAGTCGGAGCTTAGCGTCAGCCTCCGCATGACTGTGGCAGCCGCCCTTAATACATCATATTCGTCGAATATCTGGGGATACTCGGACTGCTACAGGGACAATGGAGAGAATCTTGCTGGCGGTGGTGGCGCATATACCGGCGGCGAGACCGAGGATACACTCGGCTGGCCCTACACCGGACTCTATACTCAGGAAAAGAAGATCTTCGACAAGTATGTAGAGCAGTATGGCGACGAACTCGGCAAATACCGATATGAGGCCTATTACATCTATCAGAACTACAACAGCATCTACCAGGAGTGCGGGCATTATCTCAACATCATCGATTCCGCTACGGAAGCTATCGGCATCGCGACCGGTAGCGGTAAGAACACCGATTCCGAGGTAACCGTCTTCGATTACAGTGCTGATGACACTCAGGCTGATTTCACTGTCCCCGAGTTCAAGAAGCTCCTGAACGACTACATCGATTCCGCCTACAATGCAGGCGGCACGCAGGCGCAGAAGGAGCAGCTGAAGCAGCTTCAGAATAAGTTGGCAGAGGCGCAGAAGACGCTTGGCACGGCCGATACGGCATATCTCGCTGCTCTCAATAATCTGAAAGACGTACAAGACGCCTATACCGCGGCCGACACGAACATGAACACCGCCAAGGGCGAGTACGAGAAGGCTAAGTCCGCCACCGCCACCGACAAGTCCGCCTACACCGCCGCCGAGGCCAAACTTAAGGGTATCGACGTCAAGACGCCCCAGACCAAGCTCGATGCCGCCAAGAGCGAGGCCGCTACTGCCCAGGCAGCTCTCGATAAGGCAAACGCCACGCTTGCTGACAGCAAGACGAAGGCAGCCGATGCCGCTGCTCACAAGGCGAAGGCTCGTAGCGCCCGCGATGCCGCCAAGGCAAAATCCGACCAGGCCAATGAGGCGTATGACAACGCCACTGCTTCGGTCAAGGACCTTACCGCTAAGTACGATGCCGCCAAGACGGACCTTGCGAACAAGCAGGGCACGCTTAACGATGCCAAGAAGGCTGACGGCGCTGCCCAGGCTGGCGTTGACAAGGCTCAGGCCGCAGATGCGCACGCCGCGACCGCTCTTTCGGACGCCAAGCAGGTAGTTGCCGCCAAGACGCAGGCCCTGTCCGACGCACAGGAGAAGGTCAAGGCCGCTGAGGGCGAGCTGGCCACCGCAAACAATGCCTTCGAGCGCTTCGCCGGCGCCCAGAAGGCGGTCGACGACGCCAAGGTCGCCTATGACGCTGCTGTCGCCGGTGTCGCCGATGCCCAGAAGCAGCTCGAGGCCGCCAATGAAGCCGTCATCGATGCGAACCTCGAGATCGTCAAGGCCAAGGCCGAGCTTGCCAACGACGAGGCACTCAAGGCCGAGCTTGAGGCTGTCGACCACAAGGCATCTCTTGCCGCGGGCACGACGGGCAACGAGAAGCTGGTCAAACTGAACGCTGCCTACGCTCGCTATAAGGCCGCCGTTGATGCCGCCGCTGGCCTCAAGGCCGCTCTGGGCGATGCCGATGCCAAGCTGTCCGATGCCAACGACGCCTATGCCGCCGCGCTTGCCGAGCTTGGCGATGCCAAGGATGCCCTGGCTGCCGCGCAGGCCGAGTACGACAAGTACCACCCCAAGGCCGAGCCGCAGGCCAAGCCTCAGGTTGCGCAGGCTGCTGCAAAGGCCCCCGTTGCCAAGAAACAGGCTGCGCCTGCCGCGCTCGCCCAGACTGGCGACAATTCCGCTCTTGCGGGCGAGGTGTTCGTCATCGGCGGTATCACCCTCGTGGCCGCTGGTGTGACGCTGAGCGATCGTCGTCGCAAGCAGATGTAGCGTTTCGAGCGTAGTTTCTGCAACGAACTTCGGTTCATAGCAGGAGCGCTTCGATGGCTTAACCGATAAGGCCGGCGCGCTGTCATACGCAGCGCGCTGGCCTTTCTTTGTTTCGATATCAAAAAGCCCGGTCAGCAGCCGCAAAAGCTACCGACCGGGCAAGCCGTAGGCAATATGGTTGCTGTCGAGCAGCTGCTCGACTTAGCCCAGCAGGCTCAGACCCACGGAGACAAACGCCAGGATAACGCCAACGATGGACTCGCCGCCCAGCAGGCCGCTGGCAACGACCAGGCCCTGCTCCTGGAAGGCGGCATCCTTGGCGGCCTTCTCCTCGTCCGAAAGACCGGCCTCGGCGTCGCGGTGGGCGGACCACTTGTCGTAGGCGAGCTTGACGCAGGAGCCCAAGAAAGCCGTGAGTGACATGTAGAACGGCAGGTACACGCCCAGGCCGATCATCATGGCCGGAATGCCGAGCCAGTACATGACGATGCCGGCGATAAAGCCACCTGCGAACCACGGCACGCTCGGGATGCCCGAGACCATGGTGGCGACCACGCTTGCCTGTGCGGCCACAAAGCTCTTGTCGGGGCCGAAGGCGTCCGGACCATAGGCGGTGACGAGCGCGACCATGACAACTGCGGCGACCAGGGCGCCTACGATGCCGCCAATGGCTTGGCCGATCCACTGCGCACGCGGGTTGGTACCCAGCACGGCGCCGGCCTTAAAGTCGTTCATGACGTCGCCCGCAAGGCCGCACGCCACGGCAACGATGCCGGCGATAAAGAACAGCTTGACCTGAGCAATCTGCGCGAAGGCAGCCACGATGAGCATAACGATGAGGCCAAAGATCTCCATGGGGTCGATGCCCGTCTGGCCGCAGCTCTGCGCGCTCATGATGGTGGTGACAAAGGTGAACAGCGTCACGATGATGGCCGGGACGGGGCCAAGGTCAAGCGCGATGTCGACGATCACGGCGATGGCGGCAGCGCCCAGGCCGATGATGCCGGCGTCGAGCTTAAGGGAGCCCGAGATGAGCGACTGCTCGTCGGTGTCGGTGGAGCTGTCGGCGGCTAGACCGCGGACGATGCCGGCGACCTGTGGCAGGATGTCCTTGAGGACGACGGCGACGCCAAAGCCCATCATGAGGCCCATGCCCAGGGACTTGACGATGCCCTGTGCAGTCACAACGTCGAACAGACCGGCAGCGGTGCCGCCCACGATGATGCCAAAGTTGCCCAGCAGGGCGCCGGCAAACCAGAAGGCGACCGGGGCGAAGCCCACGAGGAAGCCGACGGAGAGCAGCATGGGCGAGTTGTAGATACCAAAGGTCACGCCGGGGATGTTGAGCGTGCATAGCATGCTGGGCACCACGCCCAGGGCGTCGCGCAGCACGCTGTAGATGCCTGCGATGGCCATGGAACCAAAGAGCTGCTTGCCGGTCTTGCCGCCAGCCTCGGTCGCGCGCAGGGTCTGAGCTGCGGCGTTGCCGGTGGGAAACTCCAGCGCGGCATCCACGATAAAGTGACGGTGGATGAGCGCGGTGGCCAGCAGGCCCAGGATGGTGCCGGCGAGCGCCACGATAAACATGTCGAGCCAGCTGATCTGGTCGGCATAGCCCAGCATCCAGGCGCCCGGGATGGTAAACGCCAGACCGCCGGCAACCATGGCGCCTGCGGACATGATGGTGTGGGTGACGTTGGCCTCGTTGAGGCTGGCGTTGCCCATGAGCTTAAGGAAGAACAGCGAGATGACGGCAGCGAAGACGATCGGCCAGGGGAGTGCGCCCATCTTGAGGGCGGTGTAGGCCGAGCTTGCCGTGATGATCACGCAGCCAAGGACGCCGATGACGACGCCACGCAGCGTGAGTTGCCCGCGCATCGAAGCACGGTTCGAGGGATTGCTCATATAAAACTCCTTTGCGTATATCCGCTTCCCCCGGGAGCGCCGCTACGGATACGGCGCGGGAAGTCGGGTTACCAAGGGCCGCCGCGTGAGCTCGCAAACGACCGCGCACCAGTATAGCGGCAAGCTAGTCATTTTGGGATGACTGGTTTAGGTAGGCGATATACTGCTGGGCAGACGAAAGGAGCGCCGACGATGCTTAATGGGTGCGCATATACATTGACGGTCGACGTGGGCAACACGTTCATTCGCTTTGGTCTGTTTGCCGAGGATTCGGCCGCGGCGCAGGAGTGCCCGCTTGCGACGTGCGAGATCACGACGCCGTCGAGCATTACGGCAGACGAGGCGCGCATGAGGCTCGCGCAGGTCATGGCCGCGCTGGCAGCCGATGCGGGCATGCCGGGTGCACTCGTTCCCGCGGCTGCCGTGCTGAGCTGCGTGGTGCCGGCGCTCGAGCGCCCGTGGAAGACGGCGCTTTCCCGCACCTGCACGGGACGCGTGCTCACCGTGGGGCCGGGCCTCAAGACCGGCATGCCCGTACACTACGACGATCCGGCCGAGATCGGCCCCGACCGTATCGCCGATGCCGTGGCGGCACGCGCCGTCTACGGCTCTCCCTGTATCGTGATCGACCTGGGCACTACGACCAATATCGAGGTGATCGACGCGCGCGGTACCTTTGTGGGCGGCGTCATCGCGCCGGGTTTGGCGCTCGGCGCCCGCTCGCTCTCGGCCGCTGCAGCGCGCTTGCCGCAGGTTGAGCCTTCGGCGCCAACGCACGTCATCGGCCGCAACACGCGCGAGGCGATGCGCTCAGGCGTGGTCTTGGGCGAGGTGGCCCGCATCGACGGCATGCTCGACATGGTGCTCGCCGAGATGCGCGCGACCAAGGCCGCGGGGGAGGGCGACGTGCCCATCGTCATTACCGGCGACGATGCCGAGGCACTTGCGTCGCTGGTCGGCCATAGCCTGACGGTTGACGACGCGCTGACGTTGCGAGGGCTGGCCGAGCTCTACCGCATCAACCAAAAGCCCCACCGCGTGTAAAAGCGAGGGCGCCGGTGGGACAAACGCCTCCACCTTTCACCTGCTACAATGGGTCAAACTATTGCGATTACGGAGGTGTCTGCCATGTCGGACGATCTTCATCAAACTTCGTCAGGCAAGCGCCTGGACGTCATTAGCTGGGACGAGTTCTTTATGAGCGTGGCCATCGCCGCGCAGCGCCGCAGCAAGGACCCCAACACGCAGGTGGGTGCGTGCATCGCCAACACCAACCACCGCATCCTTTCGGTGGGCTACAACGGTACACCCTCGGCGCTCAACGACGACTTTTTCCCGTGGGGTACGAGCGACGACCCGCTGCAGGACAAGCACAACTACGTGGTCCATGCCGAGGCCAACGCCGTGCTCAACTACCGTGGCTCGCTCAAGGACCTCGAGGGTTCCACGGTCTACGTCACGCTGTTCCCGTGCCACGACTGCGCCAAGATTTTGGCTCAGGTGGGCGTGGGCGAGGTCGTCTACCTGGACAACAAGTACGCCGACACCGATGACGGCCGTATCAGCCGCCGCATTCTCGACTCCTGTGGCATCAGCTACCGCCAGGTCATCGTCGATGTCCAGATTGGTACCGGGGGACAGGCTCGACAGTAATATGCGTTGTCGCTATCTGACGACGAACGCAGCTCAAAGAGCCCCGTCCCAAATTGACTACTCGTGAAAGTCGCGTCTGCGCGCATGGACGGCTCGTGAGCGGGTACACGGCTGTAGTAACATAGCTTCTGTCCGCGGGCGCGCCCGCGTAATTGTGAGAAAGGAGCCCCTGTGGCTGTTAACGAAGAGCTGCTTAAGAAGGTTCTTGAAGAGATTCGCCCCAACCTGCAGGCCGATGGCGGCGATATGGAGTATGTGGGCGTTGACGACGAGGGCGTCGTCAAACTGGAGCTGCAGGGCGCTTGCGCCGGCTGCCCCATGAGCTCGCTGACCCTGTCCATGGGTATTGAGCGCATCCTGAAGGAGCATGTGCCCGGCGTTACCCGCGTCGAGCAGGTCAATGCTTCCGGCGAGGCCGAGGACCTGTACGACGAGTACGCGCCGTTCTAAGCTGCGAAAGCTGCGGACGGCATACTCCGCATAGACGTTACGCCCAAATATGCGGCTGCGAGCGCAAGGCCCGCGGCCGCATTTGTATGTAGGGAGTAGGAGGGTCGACATGCTCAACGACCTCTACCATATGCTTGATCCCGTCGCGATCGCGGCGGGCCCCATCACCATCTACTGGTACGGCCTGGCCTACGTGGTCGGCGCTCTGCTCACGGCGGTCGTCATGTACCGCACACAGCGTCGCTGGGGCTTTAACATCACGATTGACGACCTGACGAGTGTCGTGGTCGGCGTGGTCTTTGGCCTCATTATCGGTGCGCGCCTGTTCTACGTCGTCTTTTACGGCGACGGCTACTACTGGGCGCATCCGCTCGAGATCTTTGCCACCAACGAGGGTGGCATGAGCTTCCATGGCGGTTTGGTGGGCGGCATTATCGGCGGCATCATTGTGTGCCGCATGTATAAGCTCGATGCATGGACTTTGGCAGACCTTGCCGTCATAGGCGCGCCGCTGGCCTTGTGCCTGGGCCGTTGTGCCAACTTTGTCAATGGTGAGCTGTGGGGCAAGCCGACCGATCTGCCCTGGGGCGTGGTCTTTGGCGGGACTGCGGGCGATATGCCGCGTCACCCCTCCCAGCTCTACGAGGCATTTCTTGAGGGCATCGTTCTCTTTTGCATTCTGCAGGTGCTCAGCCGCAAAAAGCCGCTACTGCCCCAAGGCACGTTTATGGGCGTCTTTGTGATGGGCTACGGCATCGTTCGCTTCCTCATTGAGTTTGTGCGCGTGCCCGATGCGCAGCTGGGTTATCTGCTGGGAGGCGTCATCACGATGGGACAGCTGCTGAGCCTGCCGCTCGTAATCGTGGGCCTGGCGCTCGTCATCTTTGCTCGTCGTCGCAACCAACCCCAGCGCATCTACCTCGACGCCTAACCACCACAAAGGGGACAGGCACCTTTGTGGCGGTTTGCTGGGCAACGATGACAGAACCGTAACGTTTCCCCAGATAAAACCTGCCAAAATAAACCTGTCCCTTTTTGCAGGTTTCTAGAAAGGCTCTTTGGACTGTGAAGGATTCCGATCTCTCCACAACGGCTGCGCGCGACGCTGCCCGCATCGTCTGGTTTAAGCGCTACCCCGCCAAGCAGACGCTCATCGCATTTTTGCTCGCGCTGTTGGCGACCACGGCGTTTTCCATCGATCCCGCCCCGGTGTCGAGCAACGCAGTCTTGGCGATTGACCCCAAAGCCTCGGGCATGCTGTACGTGTGCTACGAGGTGCTCCTCTCGTTTGCCGGCCATACCGACGCGGTCATGCTGCTTGCGCTTGCCTGCTTGCTCACTCTGCCGTTTCGCTACGTGTTCTTTGGTCGTGGCGACACCTGGCGTCCATCGATCATTCTGCCGTCGCTGTTCTTCGCCATCTGCATGGTGTTCGGCCGCAGCTACGACCTCACCGACTCGGCCGAGATTGTCCTTGGCGACAAAGCTCGCATCATCTGCGCCTGGATTGGCGGCGCGGGCTGGATGCTCCTGGCGATCGTTGCCTTCTACCTTGCCTTTGAGTGTCTAGATTGGCTGAGCTCCCGCCGCATTCCGTTTTCGGAGGCGCATTTTGGCCGCGTGTGGCGTGTTGTCCACGCCGTGCTCTCGGTTCATCCCTTTGTCGGGCCGTTTCTTGTGCTTATGATTGTCTGGGCGCCCACGCTTATCGCCTCGCTGCCCGGCCTCTTTATGGGAGATACGGGCGCCCAGATCCGCCAATGGTTCAACTACCCCAACGGCACGAGCGATTACCTACGCCTGCTTAACCCCAACGTGCTGCTCAACGGCCATCATCCGGTGGTGCACACGGCCATCATCGGCTCGTGTGTGCAACTGGGGCTTTCGCTATTCAACAGCGCCAATGCGGGCCTTGCCATCTACACTTGTGCCCAATTCGTCATCACCGCCGCCTGCATGGCCTATTCCATATCGTCGCTGCGCAAGCTGGGCGTGAGCCTGCCGGTCCGCGGCGTCATCTTGCTGTTCTTTGCGTTTATGCCGATGTTCTCCAACTACGCGGTGCTGCTGACCAAAGATGTACTTTTTGCCGATGCGTTTTTGGTACTGCTCGTTCAGACCGTCAAGCTCGTGGCATGTGGCCTGCCCCGTCGCGATGCCAATGCCGAGCGTGCGGGCGAACAGGCGCCTGTGCTCTTTGCGCGCCATGACTGGCTGTTGCTCGTGCTGGGTGCCATGGGTTCCACGTTTTTGCGCAATGGCGGCCTGGTCTTTCCGTTGGCGGCCTGCGTGATTGCGGCGGCGTTTTGCGCCTGGGACGCGCATGTGGCCCGTCGCGTGGCCAAACAGTCTGGCGTCGCGCCCTCGTACGCCACGCCGCGCTTCCGCTGGGTCGGCGTGTTCGCAGTGCTTGCGCTCTGCCTTGTCTCCAACATGTATTTCACCAAGGTATTTATGCCGGCGCACGATATCACGCCGGGCTCCAAGCGCGAGATCCTCTCGATTCCGTTTCAACAGACGGCACGCTTCGTCCAAAAGCACGACGGCCTTAATTCGGGCGTTAACCCCAAGGTCAAAGACGATGGCACGATTGAGGAAGCTCCCTGCGACGGCTTGGTGACCGATGAGGAGCGCGCTGTGATCGATCGCGTGCTTAAGTACGAGAACCTGGGCCGTCGCTACAACCCCGACAAGTCGGATGCCGTCAAAAACTGCTTCAATGAGTACGCCTCGCAGGAGGACATCAAGGCCTATTTTGAGGTGTGGGCCCAGATGTTCAAAAAGGACCCCGAGTGCTATATCTCGGCGCTCGTCAATAACTACTATGGGTACTTCTATCCGAGCGCTCGCGATGCGTGGGTCTACAGCACGGCGCGCAGTGCCGAGATCATGGCGAAGCCCGATAACCTCAAGTACTTTGACTTCCATCCGGTCGATAGCAAAGCCGTGCGCTGGTGCGACCACCTGATTAACCTGTACCGCGTGGCGGTGCAGCGCATCCCGTTTATCTCGCTCACCATGAGCTCGGCCACCTACGTGTGGATCATGACCGTCGTGGTGGTCTACCTGTTGCGCCGTCATTCGTGGCGCGCGCTGGCCATCTGGATACCGCTGCTGGGCGTGCTCGCCGTGTGCCTGATCGGTCCATGTAACGGCTCGACCTACATGCGCTACCTGTATCCGGTCATCGCCTGCATGCCTTTTGCCATCGGCGCCACCGTCACCCGCAGCGACTTCCTCTGGGCCTAAACTGGTGCATTGGGGTCAGGTTTCTTTACACCAAGGGCTTGTATCATCATGGTGGCTTCATTTTTATGTTTATCTCACAGGCTAGTAGGTATATCATTTATAGCGTTTGTTTATATTGCCCGAGCATTCACGCTGGGCTTTAGGTCGAAACCGATAGGAGACACGTATGTCCGGACACTCTAAGTGGGCCACAACCAAGCATCGTAAGGGCGCGCAGGACGCCAAGCGTTCCGCCCTCTTCTCCAAGCTCAGCCGCAACATCACCGTTGCTGCCCGTCTCGGCGGTGACCCGCTGCCCGAGAACAACGCCAGCCTCGCCGCTGCCGTTGCCAAGGCCAAGGCTCAGTCCATGCCTAAGGACAAGATCAAGTCCGCTATCGACAAGGCTTTTGGTTCGGGTGCCGACGCTGCCGTCTACGAGAACATCGTGTACGAGGGCTACGGTCCCGCCGGTGTCGCCGTCTACGTCGACTGCCTGACCGACAACCGCAACCGTACCGCCGCTGATGTCCGTTCCGCCTTCTCCCACGCCGGTGGCAACCTGGGCACCTCCGGCTCCGTCGCCTTCCAGTTTGAGCGTAAGGGCCAGATCGTCGTCGCCAAGGAGATCCTGGACGAGAACGCCAAGAAGGAGACCATGATCGCCAACGGTGCTGCCGGTGACGAGGATGAGTTCATGATGGCCATCGCCGAGGCCGGTGGCGAGGACTACGAGGACGCCGGCGAGGAGTGGATTGTCTGGACTACTGCCAACGAGGTCATGGCTGTCTCCAAGGCGCTCGAGGAGCAGGGCGTCCAGGTCAAGGGCTCCGAGACCACCATGGTCCCGACCACCCCGACCGAGGTCTCCGGCGCCGACGCCAAGAAGGTTCAGCGCCTCATCGACCGTCTTGAGGAGCTCGACGACGTCCAGGATGTTTACAGCACCATGGACATGACCGACGAGGTCATCGCTGCCCTCGAGGAGGAGTAGCGCCCGCACGGATTGAGCCGTGCATATCTGGGCATAATGAAGCGAGCATGCAAGCCTCGTGGAATAGATGAGCCGGATCCGCGTGCATGAGGCACCGGACCCGGCTCTTTTATAATGATGCGAATCGTTTTGCATTCTGTGGATCGAGATTTGAAGGGAGCGCCGCATGCGCGTGCTCAAACGAGCCCTGGCGATCGTGTATCTTGCCGCCGCCGTCGTGGCGCTGGGTACGTTGGTCTGCCAGTTTTGGGGGCCGTATACGTATCGCTTTATGCTGCTGATGCGCGACCCCATGCCGCGCATTGTCGTGACGGCATGCGGCGGAGTTGTGGCGATCGGCGTGCTGATAAGCTTCTTCCGCCTGATGTTTGCTCGTCGCGAGCCGTCCTGTGTGCATCCGGCGGGGGAGCGCAATATCGAGGTCACGCTCGCGGCGCTTTCTTCGTGCGCTCGCACTGCGGCAGAGCGCGACGACCGAGTGATGGTCGAGCATGTCGAGGCACGCGTGCAGGGCTCCGACGATTCGCACGTCCGATTTAAGGTCGAGGCTATCGCGCTTGACGATAAGGACGTGGCATCTCTGGCTACTGCGATGCAGCAGCGCATCGAGGAAGCTTGCGACACCATGCTCGGCACGCCGGGCACGACCGCACGCGTTCGTTTTTTGCCGTCCAAGACTACCGTCCAGACCGTGGAGGTTTCCGGTGAGTGATACCAATCAAGATAAGACCGCTCGTACGCCGCGCCTGACGATTGACCAGAGCGCCACGCCGGCGAGCGAACCTGTTGATTCCAAAGCAGAGGCAACTGAGTTACAAGACGCGGCGGCCGCGGATTTTGACGAGGCTATGGGGCTCATCAAGGGTACGGGCGCTGCCATCTGGAGCTATGCTGTGCGTCATCCCAACACCACGCTCGGTGCCGTCGCTGGCTTTATCCTTGCCGTGTTGGCGCTCACGCTCGGCCTGTGGGACACGCTCGTCATTGCATTCTTCGTGCTGATCGGCGCTGTGATCGGCCAAATTCGCGACGGCGAAAACGGGATCGTCAACTTCTTCGGCCGTCTGTTTAGCGGCCGCTAATATGTATTCGACTGTCGCATCCGCGGCAGGCATAAGGAGGAACCATGGCTTTTAATACGAAGGTCGATGTGGCCGATACCGAGCTCGAGGAGAACGAGGCGGCCGTCGCCGAAGCCGAGGATGTGACGCTCGAGGATGAGGCGCTCGTCGAGGCCGAGTCCGATGCGGATGAGGACGACGAGGAAACAGACGAGTCCGAGGACTCGCTGACCTATTCCAACGGTGTGATCGAGAAGATCGTTGCCATGGCCACCCGCGAGGTTCCGCACGTTCTGGGCATGAAGGGTAACCTCATGCACTTTGTGCAGGAGCAGTTTGGTGCCGAGAATCTGACCAAGGGCGTGACGGTCGAGGTCACCGATGACAATCGTGTGGTCGTCAACATCTCCGTCATTATCGAGTACGGCGCCTATGCGCCCGCGATCTTCGACGATGTCAAGGCACGTGTCACCGAGCGCCTTGCCGCGATGACCGGCCTTGAGGTGGCGGGCGTCAACCTGCGTATCGAGGACGTCATCACCCCCGAGGAGTACGAGCACCGCACCAGCCAGCACGAATAACCTTCCAAAAAGGGACAGGTTTGTTTTGGCAGGTTTTATCTGCGAAAACGTTAAACGGCCGACCGCGCAAGCAAAAGCGTGGCCGGCCGTTATTTGTATGCCCCCCGATGTAGGCATACCGCTCGTCTAACTGGGGGTTGCAATCGTCGCGTTCCGCGTTACCCTAATGGGCGCATTGTTTCCAAATTGTTAACGAGGGGTTGCCGTAATGGCTGACGAGCACGAAACAGAAAGCAAGGCATGGGCGATTGAGGCCGCCGCGGCAGAGGCGGCATCGCGTGCTGCCGAGGAGATGCATCGTCCTCCCGTGGTGCCGATGGAGCGCGTGGTTGATCGCACCGATATCGAGCGCGGCGAGCGTGCCGGCCAAAAGCGCAGCCAGGAGCCGGGCTTCCCGCGCTTTTTTGCCGAGCTCAATCTGGGCCTGATTCTTACGGCCTTCGCCATCGTTGCGTTTAAAACCCCTAATCACTTTGCTTTTGGCGGCACCTCGGGCGTGTCGGTCATTCTGTCCACGCTGTTCCCGACCCTGCCCGTCGGCGTCTTTATGTGGATTATCAACGCGGTTCTCGTCGTTTTGGGCTTTATCTTTTTGGAGCGCAAGGCAATCCTGTGGAGCGTCATCGCCTCGTTTGCGTTGTCCGCCTATGTTTCGCTGTTTGAGTTCTTTATTCCGACCGATGTCTCTCTGACGGGCGATATGTGGCTCGACCTGTGCTTTGCCGTCATCTTGCCGGCGCTCGGCAGCGCTATTGTCTTTGATATCGGCGCCTCGACGGGTGGCACGGACATTCTTGCCATGATCCTCAAGCGCCGCACGACGCTCGAGATTGGCCGTGCCCTGCTGCTGGTCGATATCGGCATTGTGACCATCGCGGCCTTTTTGTATGGCCCGCGTGTCGGTCTGTATTGCGTGCTCGGCCTGTTTGCCAAGACGCTTGTGGTCGACAAAGCCATTGAGAGCATTCACCTGCGCAAAGTCTGCACGGTCATTTGCTCCGAGCCCCTTAAGGTCGAGGAGTTTATCGTCAAGCATCTCAACCGTACGGCGACCATCAGTCGCGGCTACGGTGCCTTCTCGGGCAAGTGCGTGACGGTGATCATGAGCGTGCTGAGCCGTCGCGAGGCCGTGCAGCTGCGCCGTTATGCGCGCGAGGTCGATCCGGGTGCCTTTATCACGATCGTCGACAGCTCCGAGATCGTCGGCAAGGGCTTCCGCGGAACGAACTAGCACAGACGTATTCAACGAACCGCCTGCTGGCGCCGTGTATCTTGCAAATCGGTCATCTTTGAGTATTTGACCCCACATTGGGCAATAATGATGCTAAAGACATCGTTTGCGATCCAAGTGATTTGTTCAAGATACGAAGGGGTGATTCTATGTTCTGCTCGCAGTGTGGCGCCCCCATGGGCGATAACGACAAGTTCTGCGGCGTGTGTGGTGCTCCTAATGCCGGTGCCGCTGGCCCCGCTCCCCAGGGACAGCCTCAGCCCCAGCAGTTTGTTCCGCAACCGCCCGTGGCGAATGCGCCAAAGGGCTGTGTGGCTCAGGCGTTCCAAGATATGACCAAGACTCCGGGTGTGCTTCAGCGTGTATGCCAAATCGCGTTTTTGCCGGCGCTGATTTGTGTTGTGTCGGTGCTCGTGTTGTATATTCCCGTTATTGGCGGCATTGCGGCTGCCATCGGCTTTTTGGCAGCTTGCATTGCGAGCGTGTGCGGTTCCGGCTTTGGCATCGAGTGGGGTCGCGATCTGTCGCTTAAGATCGATGACGGCATGGATCGTCCACTCATGCGTTCCACGTCGTTTGGCCTCGGAGTCTTTTCGAGCGTTATCTCGGTCGTGCTCGAGGTTATCGCTGCCATTCCCGTTATCGGTGTAGTGCTTTCGCTGGTGGAGAGCGTGGTAATTGGCACCGCGGGCTCGTATTCGTATTACGGCTCTTATGCACTCGAGGCAGCGCTGTTCGGCTCGCTTGGTCTGCTTGTCCTGGCTATGATTGCCACGGCGGTCTTGGGGGTCTTCTTTAAGATGTTCGCCGACATTGCCGTGATGCACTTTGCGGTGACCGGTCGTGTCGAGAGCGCGTTTTCGCTCGATAAGGTCTGGGCGGCCTTTAAGCACAACAAGACCAAACTGTTCTGCGCTTCGTTCCTTCCCGAGTTTTTGACGGGCCTGGTCGCCAACGTTGTCACCTGGATCCTGACGTTCGTCTTTGGCACCATTGCCTCTGTCGGTATGTATAGCTACTACTACCGTCCTACGGCTATTGAGGCGCTTGTTACCGGCGGTGGCATCACGCTCGTATTGTTCTTGGTGCTGACGGCGTTTGTCACGGTATTCCTCACGGTCTTTGGTAAGATGCTCAAGCACCGTGCCGTTGGCTATTGGGTTGCGCGCTACGCAAGCGAGTGGGCCGACGAGGACAAGGACGACGTCCTGACTTTTGTGCTGCCGTTTGAGAAGAAGTCTGCTCCGGCTGGTTTTAGCGCCGACGCAGCGCCCGTATCCGATTCCGCTGCGGCGCCGGCGCCTGCGCCCGAGCCCGAGCCCGTGCCTGAGCCTGAGCCTGAGCCTGAGCCTGAGCCCGCGCCCGTGCCTGAGCCCGAGCCCGCGCCCATGCCGGAACCGGAGCCCGAGCCTGCACCTGAGCCCGAGCCTGCGCCAAGCTCCGACGAGGACCCGCAGGACGAGTAACCCTGCCACCTGCCATTTGGGGACGGGGTAGAAACGGTAGAAATAGCGCTTGACAAATAAGCGGGGGCGGACGTGCCGAAGCGTCCGCCCCCGCTTTGATATCGCGATGCGGCTATGACTGCGAGATGGTCGTGGATCGACTACTCGCCGCGCTTCTCCTCGCGGCGGGCGGCGGCGCGAGCGTCGTGGATGCCCTTGATTGCGGCGTGTCGGGCGGTGCGGGCATCGTGCATGGCGTCGCGGGCCTCGGCGGCCGTGGCCTTGGCAGAGCGCAGTTTGGCTGCCAGGTCGGGATTGGTCTCGGCGACCGCGGCAATCGTGGGGCCGTCGAGCTCTTCTTGTGTGGGCTCGGCCAAAAAGTCGATGGCATATTGGGCGGCCACCATGGAGCCCTTGGCCAGTACCGACTCGTCAATCTTGTAGAAGCAAGAATGTTGGGCGTACGTGGCGCCAATCTGGGGGTTGCGCGTGCCAACAAAGGCGAGCACGCCCGGTACGCGGCGCAGGTACTCCGAAAAATCCTCACCCGAGAGTGTGCCGCGATAATGGCCTTGGCCGGTGGGGCCCAGGCACTTGATTACAGCCTGACGGCAGCGCTCGCTCGAGGCGGCGTCGTTTTCGACCTTGTAGTTGGCGATGGTGTAGTCGGTGAGCTCTGCCTCGGCGCCCAGAGCTGCCGCGGTATGCTCCACGATGCGGCGCATGAGCTCCGGCATTTCCTCGTGGGTCGAATCGCCGTAGGTGCGCACTGTGCCGGCGAGGTAGGCCGTGCCGGCGATAACGTTGCGCGCGGTGCCGCCGTGCAGCTCGCCGACGGTGATGACGGCCGGCTCGTAGGGGCTGATTTCGCGCGAAACAATGGTTTGCAGGGCGTTGACGATCTCGGCGGCAACCATGACGGCGTCGTGACCTCGCTGGGGCATGGCGCCATGGCACGAGGTGCCGCGGACGTCGATGCGGAACCAGTCGGTATTGGCCATGCGCGGACCGGGCTCGCAGCTCACGGTGCCGGCGTCGACCTCACTCCAGATGTGCGCGGCGTAGGCGCCATCGACGCCGTCGAGCACACCCGTGCCGATCATGAGCTTAGCGCCCTGGCCGTTTTCCTCGCTGGGCTGGAATACGATGCGGACTTCGCCGTGGATGTCGTCGGTCATATGGCGCAGGATTTGCAGCGTTCCGAGCATCATGGCGATATGGCAGTCGTGGCCGCAGGCGTGCATACAGCCCTCGTTGACGCTGGCGAACTCCTCGCCAGTCTGCTCGGTAACGGGCAGGGCGTCGATATCGGCGCGCAGCAGGATGCGGCGGCGTGGCGTGCCGTCCTCGCGATAGGCGTCGGGCGCGGTGCCGCGAAGCGTTGCCACCAGGCCCGTCTTAAGGGGACGCTCGTAGGGGATATTCATGGCGTCGAGCTGGTTGGCGATGTCGGAGGTCGTGCGCTCCTCGGCGAGGCTCAGCTCCGGGTGCTTATGGAAGTGCCGGCGCTGCTTGATGATATATGGTTCAAACTCGGTAGCGATATCTTGGATGGCCGCGGTGACGTCGTCAGCCGCGCGAGCCTCGGTCGCCGCCATAATCTGCTGTGCCTTGGTCTTCGTCATGGTCGATTTGCTCCTTGCTGGGTTGATCGCAAAATCGTACAGGCTCTCTCCAGTATGCCACCTGCCGCTAGGGCTGGTAAAGTTGCCGTTTGCCGCTTGGGGTTTTGTTACAAGGGCGGGGGAGTACACTCGGGGGTGTTGAATTTCCTGCCAGAGATGGGGATGCCCATGCAACATATCGATCGGATTATCCGCTCCAAGAACGTCTTTACCGCGCAAGACGGCATCGATACCACCCGCGAGCTGGCGATTGCCATCGCAGGCGACCGTATCGTCGCAGTCGGTGCGCCCGATGACGTGATCGCCGCCGCTCCTGCCGCTACGTCGGCTATCGACTACGGCGAGCAGTTTGTCTGCCCCGGTTTCCATGACGCTCATCTGCACTTCTTCCATACCTCGGTCGGTTCCTCGCCGTACATGCTCATGGATATGGGCACGTCCGAGGCGGCGCTGGTGCAACATGCGCTCGAGTTTTCCCAGGACCTGCCCGACGACGCTTGGGTTGTGACGCAGGGCTGGCGCGACTACCGTTGGGACCCGCCCGAGCATCCTACCAAGGCGTCGCTCGATGTGGCATTCCCCGATCGTCCCTGTGTTATGTATTCGGGCGACGGGCACACGCTGTGGCTCAACAGCCGCGCACTCGATGCACTCGGCGTCACGCGCGACAGCGAGCCACCAGCGGGCGGTAGCTACGACAAGGATGCAAACGGCGAGCTCACGGGTATTGCTCACGAGGCGGCTGCCATGCAGCTGCTACCGCGCTGCCTTGAGTGGCTGGGCGAGGATCGCATCGCAAGCGCTTACGCCGATCAAATGAGGCGGATGGCCGAGCAGGGCATCACCTCGATATGCGATATGTCGCTCATGCCCATGCCGGGCTGCGATTTTATCCGCGACGACGTCTACGACAAACTGCAGGCAGCCGGCAAGTTGGGCATCCGAGCCCATTTGTTTCCCACGCTGCTGGATGACCAATCGCGCTTGGAAGAGCTGCAGGTACGTTACGCGAACAACGCGCTGCTTTCGGCGCCAGGCTTTAAGCAGTTCTTCGACGGCGTGTCGAGCGAACACACGGCCTATCTCACCGAGCCCTATACCAACCCGCGCTTCCCGGGCGATCAAGGTCGCCTGACGGTTCCTGCCGAGCACATGCGCAAGCTGGTTCTGGCGGCCGCGGAGCGCGGCCATACCGTGCGCATCCACGTCATCGGCGACGGTGCGATTCATGCCGCGCTGGATATCTTCGAGGAGGCCGCCGACCTGTACGGCCTGCCCCAGCACGGCCATAACACGCTCGAGCACCTGGAGAACCTCTTGCCCGAGGACATCGATCGTCTACGCAAGCTTAACGTCGTTGCCTCGAGCCAGCCCTGTCACATTACACTCGACCCGGGTGGACCGGAGCGCGACCTGGGCCTGGAGCGCAGCCGCATCATGTGGCCGTTTGCGACCTATAAGCAGCGCGGCATTCGACAAGCCTTCGGCACCGATAGCCCCATCACAGCTGTTACAAGCATGAACGTGCTCTACACGGCTATCACGCGCCAGGATCCCAAAAGCCACTGGCCCGAGGACGGCTGGTTACCGAGCGAGCGCATCGATGCAGCAACAGCCCTGCGCAACTACACCCTGGGCAGCGCCTATGCAGCGGGCGACGAGCAAAACCTCGGCAGCTTGGAGCCCGGCAAGTACGCCGACCTGGTAGTCCTGGACCAAAACCCGCTCACCGTTGATCCCCAAGAACTTCAAGCCACCAAAGTCCAAGCCACCTACCTGGCAGGCAACTTGATTTACGAGCGCTAACCCCACATCCCACCCCTCAGTTGCGGTGAAAAATCGGCCTTCAAGCCCAAAAACAGGAACTATTCCACCGCAACTTAAAAGAGCGCGTCCCAACAACGTGCCCCCTATCTTGTGCATTCCATCCGCATCGCCATTTTGCTGCACTGACTTTTCTGAACGCCGGGCCCGAATAAGTTACCCCAGCTCCCGGGGCGGACCGGAGGGCATGAAGTTTGTCGCGAGTTCCGCACGCAAAGGAAAGCACTTAATGTGCTTTCCGTCTTGCGCAGGACTGTAGAGCAGCAAACTTCATGCCCTCCGGTCCGCCCCGGGAGCCACCGCTAAGTTATCCCCCGGCATTCAGAAAATCTAAGTGCCAAAAAATAAGATTTTTTGACTCCGTGTTGTATAACCCGCCATTCGTGGGTACCATTCAACGCGTACGCAAACAAAAAGGGTTAATTCGCGTGGTATAACCGCGCGGCCCAAAAAGGAGGAGACAAGCATGTCGTCTTTGAAGCCGCTTGCAGATCGTGTTCTGGTCAAGCCCGACGAGGCCGAGCAGAAGACCGCTTCTGGTCTGTATATCGCCAGCAACGCTCAGGAGAAGCCGCAGCGTGGCACCATCGTTGCCGTTGGCGCCGGCAAGGTCAACGACAAGGGTGAGCGCATTCCCATGGACGTCAAGGTCGGTGACGTTGTCATCTACGGTAAGTTCGGTGGCAACGAGGTCAAGGTCGACGGCGAGAAGTATCTGCTGATGCGCGCCGACGACATCTACGCTGTCGTCGAGGCCTAGTCTCGTCAGAATCTCTGATTCGTCTTTGAACGCGTCCGCCGCATAGGACTCGGAAGCGGCGACGCGAGTCACATTTCTTTTGGAGGATTACCTACCATGGCAAAGAACATTACGTTCAACACCGATGCCCGCGCTAAGCTTGCCAAGGGCGTCAACACTCTGGCCGACGCCGTTACCGTCACCATGGGCCCCAAGGGTCGCTACGTTGCGCTGCAGCGCACGTTCGGTGCCCCGACCATTACCAACGACGGCGTTTCCGTCGCCAAGGAGATCGAGCTCGAGGACAACATCGAGAACATGGGCGCTCAGCTGGTGAAGGAGGTTGCCACCAAGACCAACGACACCGTGGGTGACGGCACCACCACCGCAACTCTGCTCGCTCAGGCCATCGTCAACGACGGCCTGCGCAACGTCGCCGCTGGCGCCAACCCGCTGGCCATTCGTCGCGGCATCGACAAGGCTGTTAACGCCGCCGTCGCCGAGATGAAGAAGCAGGCCAAGCCGGTCGAGACCAAGGAGCAGATCGCTTCCGTCGGTACCATCTCCGCCGGTGACCCCGAGGTCGGCGAGAAGATCGCCGAGGCCATGGAGGTCGTGGGCAAGGACGGCGTCATCACCGTCGAGGATTCCCAGACGTTCGACATCACCATCGACACCGTCGAGGGCATGCAGTTCGACAAGGGCTATGTCTCCGCTTACTTCGTCACGGACAACGACCGCATGGAGGCCGTGATGAAGGATCCGTACATCCTCATCACCGACCAGAAGATCTCCAGCGTTCAGGACATCATGCCCGTTCTCGAGGCTGTCCAGCGCGCTGGCCGCGGCCTGCTCATCATCGCTGAGGACATCGACGGCGAGGCTCTGCCGACCCTGGTCCTCAACAAGATTCGTGGCGCCCTCAACGTCTGCGCCGTCAAGGCTCCGGGCTACGGCGATCGCCGCAAGCGCATCCTCGAGGACATTGCCGTCCTCACCGGTGGCCAGGCTGCCCTGGACGAGCTGGGCGTGAAGGTCGCTGACATCACCGCCGATATGCTCGGTACCGCTAAGTCCGTCACCATCTCCAAGGACAACACCGTCGTCGTCGGCGGCGCTGGCTCCAAGGAGGCCATCGACGCCCGTATCGCTCAGATTAAGGGTGAGATGGAGAACACCACCTCTGACTTCGACCGTGAGAAGCTCCAGGAGCGCCTGGCCAAGCTCTCCGGTGGCGTTGCCGTCATCAAGGTCGGCGCTGCTACCGAGTCCGAGCTCAAGGAGATCAAGCACCGCGTCGAGGACGCCCTGCAGGCTACCCGCGCTGCTGTCGAGGAGGGCATCGTCGCCGGTGGCGGCGTCGCCTTCATGGACGCTGCTCCTGCGCTCGACGCCGTTGAGCTCGACGACCCCGAGGAGAAGATCGGTGTCGACATCGTCAAGAAGGCTCTGACTGCTCCGGTTGCCACCATCGCCAAGAACGCTGGCTTTGAGGGCGCTGTCGTGGTCGACAAGGTTGCCGAGCTGCCCGCCGGCCAGGGTCTCAACTCTGCCAACGGCGAGTGGGGCGACATGATTGAGATGGGCGTCCTCGACCCCGTCAAGGTCAGCCGCGTCACCCTGCAGAACGCTGCTTCCGTCGCCAGTCTGATCCTCATCACCGAGGCTACCGTCTCCGATGTGCCCAAGAACACTCAGCTTGAGGACGCTATCGCTGCTGCTACCGCTGGTCAGCAGGGCGGCGGTATGTACTAAGGTCGACAAGGTCTAGAACTCCCACAGGGGATCCGGGGGCGTGACGGGGTTTCTCTCCGGAACGTCCTCGGACATGCAAAGAGGCTCCGCATCGCGCTTCGCGCTGCGGAGCCTCTTTGCGTCCTGACGCTCCTATTTGGCAAGGTGTTTTTTAGAATCC
>SAMEA3387500__coassemble_622_pt1 | contig 208482 bp, 201 predicted proteins | sample SAMEA3387500__metabat2_high_PE_010 | metagenome-assembled genome bin SAMEA3387500 (sample SAMEA3387500) | Felis catus | biome: Faeces | place: United Kingdom | collected 2012 | reverse complement strand
GGCGATGTTCTGCCCGCCGTACTTGCCGATTTGGCCCTGGCGGTTGTACTCGGCGTTGTTGAGCGCCGTCTGCGCGTTGCTGCGCGCGGTATCGTCGATGACTGTGAGCGACTGGCCGCCTACGACCAATGTCTTTGCATTTGCCATTTATACTCCTTAGGCAAGGGTTACCGTGCTGCCCGAGACCGAGCACGTGCCGCCGAACGACACCGTGTCCCCGGATACCGACGCCTTGGCGGCTGGGCAGTAGACCGCACCGTCCATATAGATAAACTTTCCCGTCGCATCGGCGAGCATCGTCGCGAGCTGACCGTTCTGGCGGCGCAGCTCCGCGATATCGGATTCGCCGGCGGCGCCCTGCGCCACAGAGTTTGCGATCTGCAGCGCCTGGTTCGCGGCCGCCTCGGCGTGAGACGCTGCGCCGTTGGCCGCCGCGGCCGCATTGCTCGCCAGCGCCGTCGAGGCGCTGGCGGTATCATTCGCGGCATTTGCCTTCTTGACGGCGGCGTTGGCGTTCTCGGTGGCAGCCGAGCACTTCTCGGCGGTCGTCTTGGCCGTTCTGGCGGCGGCGTTGGCATTGCCGGCTTGAATATTCGCGGCGTCCGCGGCGCTGCTTGCCAGCGACGCGGCGCTCTCGGCCCTCTTTCGCGCCGCCTCGACTTCGTCGTAATTTGCCGGGCGGAACAGGTAGGTGGTGATGCTGCCGTCGCTCTCCGTCACGTCGAGGCCGTCGATATAGTCGTCCTCCCCGACCCTCACCTCGTAGACGGCAGACCCGTCGCTGTCGTTGGCCATGGGGCCTCCCTTCCGCGGGTCTGCGCCCGCACGATAATCAAGCGAGTATCCCGATCGCCGTCCATAGCGGAGGCGACCCGATGAGGATGGCGCGCTGTCCGGGCGTTGCGCCCCGGCAGCACGTCGTCATGCAGATGCCGGCCACGACCGAGCCCCCGATGCGCACATCGACGGTCCTTGAGTTCGCCGCGACGACGGTGCCGTAGGCGATCGAGACGCCGGGCGCCGTCGGCGCAGCGACGATATCCGCGAGGTCAGCTGCCAGAGACGGCATTGCGCTCACGAGGCATCACCCCTCAGGTACATGCGGAGCTCGATCCTCATGGGGCATCCCATCGAGAGCTCGAGGTCCATCTTCCGGATGCAGGCGCAGGCGAGCTCGATCCCGACAGACGGCAGCCTGATGGCGCATGCCGAGTAGACGTCCGCCGACGGGTTGAAGATCGCCGTGATCGTCGGGCGCCGGATGACCGAGCACTCGGTGGCGAGCAGGCTCGCCGCCTTGTCGTTCGCCGCCTCGACGGCGAACTGAGTCGCCGAGGCGCCCTCTTCGACCTTGACTTGCGCCACGTCGATATACGACCCGGCCGGCGCGGCATCCGACAGGTAGACGTATCCCGCGCTGTATTCCTCGGACTTGCTCGGGGTTGCCGTGAGCGAAAGCCTCGTCCAGCCACGCTCCACATCGAGCGTCCTGGTCGCTCCCCCGTCGTCCTCGCGCCAGATGGGCTGGATCCTCACCTGCGTGCGCTGCGACGCGTAGAGGTAGACGGACTCGGTGTACGGCTGGCCCTTCTTGAGGGATATCTTGTCCTGGGCGATGCCGATCTCGCCGGAGCCGGACCCCTTCGTGATGCGGATCGCCTGGTTGACGCCGCCGATGGGGCACCCGGAAACGCCGACGGTCTCGATGGTCCCCGCGCCGCCGCTGGACCTGAAGGTCGCGCTGTCGTGGGTGCCGGCGCCGGCGAGCGGGTAGGAGCCGCCGGCGATGACGCTCTCGCCTGCCGGCAGGTCGCTGTACTGGTATCGCTTCACGATGCGGCGGCCCGTGGAGACGGTCGACCACTCGCTCTGCGGGCTGTCGTCGGAGGCCGTGCCCCTGACGCTCTCGCCCTGGGTCGTGAAGTCGACATGCACCACGTTCACGGCGTCGAAGTCGTCCTGCTCGTCGGTGAGGTCGGGAAGCACCCGGCAGTCCTCGCCCTCGGAGAAGGTGTGGTCGATCGGCCTCGCCGCCGGCTCCAGGTAGCGCCTGAACAGCACGCGCCCGTAGGCGTCGGTCGAAGCGCTCCTGAAGCCGGCGGCCGAGAGCAGCCTGTTGACCGCGCCCAGCTTGTTGTCCGGCGCGTCCGCCGTGGCGGCTATGCCGAAGACCCATGCCGTCGACAGCGTGTAGTCGCTGGGCTCCGCGACGACCTCGAGCCCGCACCCCTCGGCGATCGCCTTGGCCGCGGATACCGCGTTTGCGCCCGCCGGCACGGTGTACGGCTCGTCGAAGTCGTCCTTCGCGAGGTCGTGGAGCCTGCCGTAGAGCGTCGCGATGCCGGTCGCCACCTCGCCGCTCACCTTGCGGGACGGCGTGGAGCACTCGAAGGTGCCCAGGCACACGGTGCGCGACGCACCCGAGATCGGGTCCTCCGCATCGAGGTAGATGCGCACGAAGTCGTTGCCCACGTCGAGCCTGCCGACGTAGTCCAGCGATGCGGACTCGTAGGTGTCCGTGTCCTGGTTGCGGCTGATGCTGCCGCCGGTGAAGGACTCGATGGCGCCGGTCTCCAGGCCGGTCGCCCGCGACACGCGGATGTACCGGTAGGAGGACCTGAACGACGCGAGCCAGATATCATCCGACACCGTTGGGCTCCCTCCATCGTTCCCTCTTCGTCGATACGGACACCCTGTAGTCCTCAGGCGCGCACCTGGTGAGCGTCCCCGTGACGGCGGCGAAGCCGCGGTCGCCCAGATGGGGTCGCACCCAGGCGCTTCCGTAGCGGCCGAACAGGCCGCGGACGCGCAGGTAGTCGTCCTCCTCGATCGTGAACTCCATCGACTCCTTCATCGAGAGGTTGCCGCTCTCGAACCCCATGGGCAGGCCGCCGCCGACGAAGTGGAACTGGTCGCGCTCGCGCTCGGGGCTCGCCGAGTACTGCGGCGGGCCTCCCATGTTCCTGTCGCCGACGACGACCTCGGAGGCGTCCGGCCCGAAGTTGAGGGCGAACCCGTCGCACGGGCATACGGTCCCCACCTCGGTCGTCGAGGTGGTTCCGGAGGCCGCGTAGCCGCGCGCGACGTAGGAGAACCCGACGTTGAGCGGCGGCAGGCGGTCGATGACGCTCTGCCCGGACTTGAGGCCGCTCGCGAGCAGGAGCCTCGAGCCGTCCGCGAGCACGCGCTCGATATCGAACGAGGCGCACGTCGGCAGGCTGTGGACGGTTGCGCGCGTCCCCTTTATGGACATGCCGCCCCTTATGCGGATGTTGCCCTCGGGCGTCATGGCCATGGGGCCGCGCAGCTTGTGGTCCCTGACGGAGAACTCCGAGATGCCGTCGCGCACCGTGACGACGGCCGCGAGCGCATCGCTGTAGGAGACGTTGACGATGGGCGTGGCGGGCACGAGCCAGTCGGTCGAGAACGAGCGGGTGACGGTCGTGGACAGGCTCGAGCCGCCGCGGACGGTGAGCTCGAGGACGTACGCGGACCTGTTCTCCAGGCCGGAGGCGATCTCGTGCGACCGCGCGACCGCGGCGACCGACGTGTCGATGACCGCGGAGCTGCCGCGCAGCAGCCTCAGGCGCTGGTAGGTGATGCCGGTCTCGTCGACGGCGGCCCAGGCGGCGCGCAGCGGGAGCTCGACGACGGCCTCGCCGTCCTCCGCGGGAGTCGTGAAGAACGCCTGCGGCGGGTCGGCGACCCTGAACACCGCGTTCTCCGACCACGCCCCCCATGAAGGGTCGGCGCCCTTGGTGCGGACGCGCAGCCGGTAGGTGCCCTTCGCGGACAGGCTCAGGGACGCCGTCGATGTGGGCCCGCTGATGTGGTGCGGGACGGTCTTGCCGTCCGGCTGGGTCAGCTCGATCTGCGCCGCCGTCTGGGCCGTCCCGTCGGGGTGGTTCCGCGTCCAGCCGATGGTCGCCGTCGACCCAGTCGGGTAGGCGGGGTCGATCCCGGAGACGGACGGCGCGTACGGCGGGCAGATCGTCGCCACGGCGTTGGATGCCGTCCACGCGGAGAAGACGGTGTCCCCCGCGCCCGCCACGGGCTTCTCGCGGTAGGTGCGGACCTCGTAGACGACCCTCTCTCCCGCCACGGCAGACGGGTCGGTCATGGTCCAGACGCCCGGCTCCTGCCTGTCGGCAGTAAGGGCGCGGGGCTTGTAGGTCCTGCCGCCGTCGGAGGTCGCGCGGACATCGAAGCCGCTGATCCAGGACGGGATATCGGGGCCCCTGACGACCAGCGAGACCTCGCCGTCGCCGGAGCGCGATAGCGAGACCGATGCCGGCGGCGCCGGCGTCTTGTAGACGCGCACCGAGTTCGACATGTCCGACGTTCCTCCGCGCCAGCGCGCTCGGACGTCGTAGTCGTAGTAGTTGTTCGCCGTCGTCGTGGCGTCACGCCAGTTGGAGATCGTGCCAGAGTTGTACGGATTCTCGGTCGGTCCGCCGTTGGTGTGGCGGTACACGTTGATGCCCAGGTAGTACTTCCGGGCGCCGTCGTCAGGGTGGTTGACCCACTCGAGGTCGGTGACGTCGTCGGTCGAGCGCGTGACCCTGAGTTCGGTCGGGGCAGCGGGCTCGTATGCCGGGACCTTTTTGATCCTGGCGCCCTCGCCGCAGGAGGTCGTCGCGCCGATGCCGCCGTAGCCGCCCACCGACACGGACTCGGTATAGGCCTCGACCCAGACGTCGTAGTCCTCGTCCGTGCGCGCCGCGTCGGTGTACCCGCTGACGGTGACGGCGCGTGCGTAGGGGGAGGTCGTGTAGCCGTCGCCGCTCGCGCGCCAGACGCCGCCGACTTTGACGTGGAGGCGCACGCCGTAGTAGTACCAGTTGCCGAAGTCGACAGCGGCGCTCCAGTGGATTCGCGCTGTCGAGTCGCTGATGTTCTCGACCCAGGTCGACAGGGAGACCCCGTAGTACTTGACGTTATTTCGCTTTGTCTCCGCGTATGCCATGCCCTACCCCCTTCCGGTCCTGACGGTCCTCTTGAGCTCGGCGACCAACGCCTTGAGCGCCTCCGCGACCCTCTCGTCGACCTCGAGTGCCGACCCGTCGAGGTAGATGTTGTAGACGTCGCCGCGCTGGCCTCCGAGCCGCGCCATCTGCTCGGCGATGGTCGCCGCGAACGGCTCGGAATACCTGCGGTTCGTGAGCGGCACGATGGCCTCGGCGCCGTCCTCGCCCACCCAGTCGAGCGGGTAGCCGGTCACCGGCGCGTCGACGATGGCGCCGTGCGCGTGCATGCGGATGCCGCCCTCGGCATGCCGTATGCCGCCTGCGGCCTTCTCGTTGCGTGTCCTGTGAACGGTCACGTAGGTCGTGGTGATCGTCGCCGACCTTGAGTGGAACGGCTCGTTCATCACCGCCTGCATGGCGGACTGGCACTTCGGCAGCGTCCCGTAGCTCGCCTTGGCGGTCATCTCCTTGCTCTTGAGCTTGGTGCCGTTGAGCTTTTCCACCGAGGTCTGCGCCTTGTCGACTTCCTTCTTGTCGACCTTTGTCTTGGCACTCTTGGACTGGAGCGCCGTGCCGTTCCAGGTCACGAGGTTGCCCTGGGCGTCGCGCAGGTCGCCGACGCTCACGTCGACGACGCCGTTCTTGTCCATCAGCTGCGAGCCGTTCCAGGTGTACACGTTGCCCTGGGCGTCCATGAGCTGGGCCTGGTCGACGGTCACGTTGCCGTTCTTGTCGACGATGGGCTGCGCGTTGTAGTTCTGGACGGCCCACACCATCTGGTCGATGTTGCCGTTGAAGTTGCTGGCGAGCGCGGCGAGGTTGGCGGAGCCGATGCTGTTGAGCGTCTCGGTCGACACGCCGGCCGCGGCGCAGGCGTCCGAGAACGCGCCGAAGTCGATGTTCTCCTTCGAGAACGCCTTCTTGAGCTTGCCGCCCATGTCCTCGAGCGCGGCCTGGATCTGGCTCGCCGCGCGGACCGTCGAGGCGGCGCCCTCGTCCATCGAGACGCCCCACCCGTCGAGGTCGTCGACGATGGAGCGGGCGGTGCCGTCGTAGTCCTGCGCCAGCCTGGCGAGCTGGTCGTCGCTGAGGCCCGCCAGCTTCTCGGTGTCAGCGCCGAGCTGCGTGAGCGAGCCGGAGATGGCGGACAGGGTCTCGCCGTTGGCCGAGAGCTGTGCCTGGAAGAGCGTGAGCTGCGCCTGGGCGAAGTGCTCGAAGGTGCTGTCGGCCTCCTGCGTGGTCAGGCTCGCGTCGCCGAGCTTGCCGTTGAGGACGTCGATGCTCTCCGAGGCGGAGTCGAACTGCTTCTTCGCCTCGTTGTACTCCCTGCCGACCTTCTCGGTGCAGGCGAGCGCCTCGAGCTCGCCCTTGGTGAGCTCCGGGTAGCTCCTCGCCAGCTCCTTGAGGCGGTCCTGGTAGGGCTTCGTCTTGGAGGCGAGCGTGTCGGCCGCCTCGGACTGCGCCTGGTACGCCTCGGTGAGGTTCGCCGTGAGGGCGCTCACCTCGGCGTCCTTCTTCTTGGAGGCGACGAGCTCATCGATGGACTGCTTGAGGTTCTTGACGTTGCCGTCCGCGTCGACGTACTGCCCGTTCGCCACGTCCTGCGCCGAGATGTTGAGCCCGAGCTGGTCGTTGAGCAGCTGCAGCGCCCACGTGAGCCTGCCCTGGGCGTCGGTGGACAGGTCGGTCTTGCCGGCGTAGTTGTCGATGATCTGCTGCGCGGTGTTGAGCTGCGCGATCTGCGACTCGGCGGCCCTCGTGTTCTCGTTCATGGCGTCGATGTGCCTGCCGATCGACTCGGCGAGCTCGTCGACGGACATCGCCGAGAAGGAGGACTTCTTGCCCACGTTCTCGACCCTGCCGGCGTAGGACTCGAGCGCCACGGTGTTGGAGGCCGCGTCGACCAGGCCGGTCGTGGCCTTGTTGAGCGCGTCCGTGCGGGCCTGCCACTCAACCTGCTTCTCGATGAGTATGCCGATGCCGGCGGCCGCGACGGTGCAGCCGATCGCGACCGGGTTGAAGCCGATGCCCACCGCCTCGAGCGCCTCGGCGAACGTGCCGGCGCCCCCGCGGGCGAGCTTGAACGCCTCGGCGGCCTTGCCCGCGCCGCTCGCGACGCCGGAGAGGACCGGCACCGCCTTCTGCCACGCCGCGATGCCCGCCGCGCCCGAGACGATCTCGGGCGCCAGGCCCTTGAACGCGCCGTAGAGCTGCTTGACCAGGGGCATCGATGCGGAGACTCCGCCGTTGACGACCTTGAAGAAGCCGTTCACGGCGCCCTTCGCGTCGTCGAGCACCCCGGCGATGTTGTTCCTGCCGACCGCCTCGAGCGTGCCGGTGACGCCCTTGGTCACGGAGTTCGACATGTTCTGAATGCTCGTCTGGACGCCGCCGGCGGCGGTCTCGGCCTGGTCCTTGAAGGACGCGAAGCTAGCGCCGCCCTGCGTGTCGAGCTCGACCATCTTGTCCATGAGCTGGTCGAGCGTGATGGTCGGGTCCTTGCCCCCGCCGCCGAGCGCGGCGTACAGGTCGTTGGCGTTGGCCGTGGGGCCGAGCATGGCTTTGGCCAGCTGGTCCATCTGGCCCGGCATGGCCGTCGTCAGCGAGCGCCAGTCCTCCATCTCGGGCTTGCCCTTGGAGAGGATCTGGCGGAACTGCTCCATCGCCGCCGAGCACAGCTGGGTCGAGCTGCCCGAGGCGACGAGCATGTCATTGAGCGCGAGGCCGACGTCGGTGGCCTTGTCGAGGTCCCCGACCGAAGTAGTGATGCCCTGGACGACCGAGACCATGTCGTCGAGCCTGGTGGGCAGCGTCGACAGGCGGTCGGACATCTTGCCGATCGATGCGTTGGCGGAATCGGCGGAGTACCCGAGGGACTGCATGACCTTCGGGTAGTTGTTGAGCGTGTCGAAGCGGCTGATCGCCGACCCGACATGGGACGAGATGGAGTCCATGGCCTTCGACGTGAGCGTCGAGAAGGCGCCTATCATCGCGCCGGAGCCGGCCAGCCCCTTCCCGAACCCGGAGCCGGTGCTCTTGCCGAGGCTTGAGCCGGACTTGCTCGCCTGCCCCTCGCACTTGCCAAGCGCGGACTCGACCGACTTGGTGAGGTTGTCGAACCTGGGGACGACCAGCAGGTCCGCGCGTCCGATCTCAGCCATCCGTCACCTCCGCCCACTCGGTGTTCTCGATACGGGCGCGCACCGACGCCGCGCGCTCTGCCGCGGCGCCGGCGGCGGCCACGTCCCGCGGGCGGGGCACCCTCGGGGCTTCCGATGCCTTGCCGCCGCACAGCGCGGTCGCCGCCGCGTAGACGCTGTCTACGATGTCGGCCGCCGATTGCCGCTCCTGCGTCCAGCTGCGCTCCGGGTGGAGGGCCGCCACGGTGAGCGACCCGTCCGGCAGCGTCCTCACGAGGTCGTACGCCTCGGCGGCGCCGACCTCGTCGTAGCAGCAGCCGTAGTAGGCCCTGAAGTCGTGCCTGAGCAGGGGCAGGTGACGTTCCTCGAGGTCGGCGAGCTCTAGAAGTTTTTTAGTTCGGCCGAGTAGAGCAGCTTGTTGTATGCGTAGCCCAGCGCGTCGTCGTCCTGCGTGCCGTCGTCCTCGGTCACGGCCTCCATGAGGCTCTCGTACTGCTCGTCGCCGAGGAGGAAGCGGAACGCCCCGTCGAGCTCCTCGGTCGTGCGGTCCTCCTTGTTCATGGCGTCGATGAAGCGGCGGTCGTGTGCGCGCTTGACGGGGATGCTCATGGCGATGCCGAGAACGGTCAGCTCGGCGCAGCGTCCTCGCTTCTGCTCGATGAGCTTCGCCTTGTCAGCAGCCGTCTGCGCGGCGGCGGTCGTGAAGCCGAGGACCTTTGCGTAGGCCTCGAGCTCGCCCTCGTCCATCATTGCGAGGTAGTCCTTGTTCATCTTTCCTCCCAGATAAAGGGCCGCCCCGGCAGTGCCGGGGCGGCGGTCTCGTTATGTCGCCTTCGCCTACGCGGCGGGCTTTGCGCGGTAGATGTCGAACAGCGGCTTGCCCGCGGTCTTGAGGACCGTGAAGGTGAAGCCGTACTGGACCAGGCCGCCGGGCTTGTGCTCGACGTCGTCGTAGGAATCGATGGAGACGCGCGGGATGACGGTGCGGCGCAGGTTGCCCGTGTCCTCGAGCTCGTCGATGACGAGCGGGACGCGCACGTCGGAGTTGGCGATGACCTTGATGTGGCTGAACGTTCCGTCCGTGTTAGTCTCGACGTTGCCGGCGCCGTAGCGCAGCTTGGCGACGGAGGAGCGGACGGACTCGATGAAGACCATCTTGTACTGGTGCTTCTCCTCGGAGACCTTGGTGAGCACGATGGACTGGTGCCAGCCCTTGAACTCGTTGACCGTCACGCTCTTGGATGCCGTGAAGCCGTCGGGCGACAGGTCGCCCAGCGACACGAGGTCGGTGAGCGTGGAGATCTTGGTCGCGGCGTCGGTCGGTAGCGTCGGGTTGGCCTTGAAGCTCGTGTACACGCAGCCGCCCTCGACGGGCGAGCCGGTGGTGACGAGCGAGGGGTCGATGTCGTTTGCGGGGGTCGCGTCCTCGGAGGCGAGGGTGATCTTGCCCTCCTCGTTGTTAGATGCCATTTATCCTTCTTTCGGTTGGAATGTCTTCAGTCGGTACAGCGCGTACCAGCGCGGGGACCGGGCGACGTAGTCGTAGTCGGTCCGCATCTCGAGCTCCTCGCAGGCGCAGAAGCCCCGCGCGAACGGCAGGCGCGACATCGCGTCGCCCACGAGCTCGGCGAGCTCCTCGGCCTTGGCCTCTGTCGGGGCCCACATGAGCACCTCCACCTGAGGCGAGTCGACGAGGGCGTCCTGCCGCGCGCCCCCGCACCGGCGGACCACGGCGACGGTACCCGGCCGTTCCCCGGGCAGGTCGACCTGCACGGGCACGCCGCCCAGGGCGGACTCGAGGATCTCCCTGAGCTCGCCCATCACGTTGAGTCTCGGCACGTTCCCTCCTTAGAGCAGGTGGTCGAGCGTGTGGTTGCGGTTCTGGTCGAATGCGCCGGCCGGGGTCGCGGCACGAACGACGCCGAGGGTGTCGCAGGAGCCCGACTTGACGACGCCCACGTAGGGGGGCGCCGTCGAAAGCCCCGGGATGGAGCCTCTCGAGTGACTTGCGGTAGCCGGACGGCACGTGGTGCGACGCCGCGGCGGCGTTGGCCCTCGCCGTGAGGCGGGCGGTCTCGACCGCCACCCAGGCGCGGACTCCCGCGCCCTTCGTGACGGCGATGACGCCCGCGTCGCTGTGGACGAAGCGCCCGAACTTGATCTTGTCAGCCATGGGCCCTCCCCGCCGTCGCAGTCATGTTCCACGCCGTGGGGCAGGGAGAGGTGATGTCGGGGGAACCGACCACCAGCAACGAGGTATCGGGGTCTGCGGGCATGCCGCGCCCCGTCAGGGCGATGCGGCAGCGCGCCAGCGGCGGTCCCGCGTACGTCTTGGGGAAAGCGATGGAGTAGCTCGCCACGATGCCTTCCGGCCGGACGGCGTCCCCCGCGTCCGAGCCGGCCAGGGGCCGCACGAGGCATCCCGGGACGACGGTGGGCTCCCACTCGACGGTGGGCTCCCCCATGGCGTCCCTGCCCGTCTCCCTGCTCGACAGCACCGTCACCTCCTCGCCCATCACGGCCTGCCCCCGTAGCTCGGGCACACGGTGCCGATGCGCTGGCCGCGCCCTAGCAGCCTCTTGAGCGCGTTGAGAGTCGAGCGGTCGAAGTAGGCCGTCCCGCTCGGGTTCTGGAACGTGAAGCTCCCCTGGAACCCGTTGGCCGTGAAGCTCGACTGCGAGACGCCGGTGAGATCCTCCACGCCCATGGGCGCGCAGGCCGGCTGCACGAACTTCTTGCGGGCCGCGTCGGTCACGAGGTCCCGCGCCAGCGCCGCCGCGTCCCCTGTCAGGGCGCGGGTCCTGCCGATGTCGAGCGTCGCGCGGAGCTTCGCGCTCTGGCGCGACAGCTCGGCCGCGACGCGCTCCTCGTCGGTCGCCGTGTCCCCCGTGTCGATGCGGTACTCGTCGACCGTAGCGAACGCGTAGTCGTCCACGTCGGCCTCCTTACTTGGCGGTGATGGTTCCCTTCACGATGTAGTCCTTCACCTCGGGGAAGAACGTCGCGCCGGCGAGCACGTTGGTCTCGACCGACACGTGGTCGTACGCCGGGGTGTGCGCGACGCCGATCAGGCCGGAGTCGGAGACCGTGTACGTGAGGCCGGAGGTCGCGAGCTCGCCGAAGTCCACGCCGAAGATGCGGATGTTGTCGGCGGGGGTGGCGATCATGGTTCCCTTGGCGACCTGGTTGGTCAGGAAGACGCCCGAGAGGCCCAGGAAGTTCTCGAGGTAGGTGAGGCCGAACAGGTTCTGGTCGGTGATGGTGGCGGCGCCGAGGTAGTCGGCGGCGTCGTCTCGGTTGATGAAGTGGACGACGCGCTCGGCGGCGTCGCCGTTGGTCTCGAGGGTGTTGCCGAGCTTGGCGTCGACCGCGGCGGCGCATGCCTGCAGGCCCTTGCCGGTCGCCGCGCCCGTTCCCTTGAGCAGGAAGGAGAAGAACTGCGAGACGATGCTGCGGCGAACGAGCGAGGCCATGTGCTTGTCGGTCTTGAGCACGGCGTTGACGTAGCCGGACTGCTGGATCGCCTTGTGCGTGGTCATGCGGCGGTACGGGAAGGCCTCGGCCTCGCCCACGGGCTCGTAGGTGGCGGTGAACTTGGACAGCGCGACCTCGTCGCCCTCGACGTAGGCGGTGCCGGAGCTGGATCCCAGCTGGACTGCGGTATCGCCGGTGGCGGACTCCTTGGAGCCGGCGGTCTTGGAGTTGTTGAGCTCGCCGGTCACCTTGAGCATCTTGAGCGTGGTGCCGGCGGCGATGGTCTCGGCGCCGAAGATGCCGAGGACCTCGAGCAGGCGGTCGAGGTCGCCCTCGAAGTTGCGGATGAACTCCTGGTCCATCGAGGCGTTGATGGCCGTGGAGTCGGAGATGTTTGCGGGTACGGGCATGTTTTCCCCTTTCTTACTTGTAGAGGTCCATGTGCGCGGCGCGGGCCATGATGCGCTTGGCGGGGTCCTTGATGGACTCGATGGACTCCCTGTTCACTTTCTTGCCTCCGCCGGATCCGCCCTTGTCGAGCGGGTAGCCCGGCTGGCGCGACTCGGCGAAGTCGGCGACGGCCTTGGCCGATGCCGTCATCGACTCCTCGTCGTCGCCGTGGATGAGCGCGGCCGGCACGCCGGTGGCCTGTGACACGCGCGCCAGCGTGCGTTCGCGCTCGCGCTCGGCCTCGGACGCGGCGAGTCGTCCTTTCAGGTCGTTGAGCTCGTCGTTGAGGGACTCGACGGTGGGCGCCTGCGCGCCCTGGGCGTCCCACAGGTCGGCCTTGCCCTTGTTCTCCTTGGCCCGGGCCTCCCACTTGCGGGACTCCTTCTTGAATCGCTCGGCCTCGGCCTTCCAGTCGATTGCGGGCGGCTCCTGCGGCGCGCCGGGCTCTTGGCCGGCGCCGGGTTCCGCCGGCGCGGCGGGCTGCGGGGGATCGACGGGATCGGTCACGTTGTTGGCTTGCTGCTGGGTCGGCATCTTGCACTCCTTCCGCCCCGTGCGGGGCTCGTCTCGCGCCCCGTGCGGTGGCGCTGGCGGTGTTTTGGCATGGAAAAGGCCGCCTCCCGTGCGGGCTGCGGCCTCGTGTTCCTGCCGGCGCGTTGCGTGTCTTCGCCGGCGACGCTTGATGGCGCGTCGCGCCCGCCCTCCCACGGGGCGTCCTCACTTGGCCGAGAGCCTCTTGCTCACGCTCGCCGCGGTCTGCGCGAGCGACTTGGCGTAGGGGCTCCCGGGCTTGAAGCCCATGGCCAGCCCCGCCCTGTTCGCGGTGGCCATGCGGGCCTTGAGGTCGTCCGGGGACGATGACCCCTCCATGTACCTCTGGATGTCGCCGAAGCTGTCGAACCTCTTCCCGTCCACGAACGCGGCGACTACCTTGCCGCCCCTGCGGCGGCCGCGCGACCCCGAGCGCCTGGACCCCCATTCGGGGTGCTTCGCGCGGTACTCGTCGTAGAGCGCCGCCGGGTCGTAGCCGTCGAGCGCGGGGCTGCCGGAGAAGTCGGCGACCGGTATGCACCTGCAGCTCGGGTGGCGCTCGGCGCCGGCTGTCGCCGAGCTCTTGAAGACGAAGCCGCGAGAGCCGATCATCCGGCACCAGTCGCACGCGCCCGCGTGCGGCACCAGCGCCCAGCGCGGGTGCGCGGGGTCGGCCATGGCGTTGCCCTGGATCGTGGCGTCCGCGTAGCCCATGGCGCGCTGCACGGCCCTCGCCGCGAGGGCCGCGGCGGGCGCGGAAGCCCGCAGCGCCTCGTCGACGTCGCTCGCGAGGAGCCCGCCGTGGCCGGGGTCGAACTGGCGCGGCTCGTATCCCTGCGCCGGTCCGGCGCCCGAGCGCATGGCGGCGTAGAACTCGACGGCCGCGGCGGCCGCGAACGAGCCGAACTTGGCCACGAGCGCGGCGTAGGTGCGCGCCAGCGCCCGGTAGAGCTCCTCGCCGTAGAGGCCCGCGCACTCGTCTATCGCCTGCGCGACCGCCGCCTGCAGCAGGTCGGCGTTGATGCCGAGCGCGCGGGCGTAGCGGTCGAAGTCCTCGCGCGGTATCACTCCGCCTCACCGCCGGCTGGCGGCAGGGCCGCGGCCTTCGCGGCCTCGATGGCCATCGTGTCTGCCATGGCGTTGAGCGACGCTATGGCGCCGCCCTGCTGCTTCTCGCGCTCCAGGCGGTCGATGGTCGGCTGGGACAGGCCCACGCCCTCGTAGTAGACGCGGGTGCCCACCATGCTCTCGTCCGCGGCGCCGAGCTTCGTCCAGGCGTCGGCGCGCGCGGCGATGGTGGGCATCGAGGGGTCCTTGAAGCACGCCTGGACGGCGCACTGCTCGTCGGTGAGCTTGGTTATCGGTACGTCGTCCTTGACCGCCATCATCATCTGCGCGATCGTCTCGAGCGCCTCGGCGTTGTGCTCGTTGATCTGCTCCACCTCGAGGATGAGCGGGTCGTTCGCCGCGCCCAGGGCGTCCGAGGACGTGTAGGTGTTCGACAGCACGCCCAGCTGCGCCAGCGGCACGTTGGTCGCGCCGGAGAACCGCTGCGCGTCGTTCTCGAACACGCGCGTGAAGTTGTCGGCGGTCGGGGCGGCGAACTGCCCCACGGTCGGGACGTCGCCGTCCTCGTCCTTGGTGATGGCGAGGAACGACCCGACGTATGCGTTGAACTTGGCTATGGGCGACGGCACGCTGTCGCCGCCGCCCTCGCCCTCGCCTTCGTCCCCGTCCCCGCCCTTCACGGAGAAGAGGTCGTCCTTGGCGCCGAGGATGTATCGCTGCGGGAACGTGAAGAACTCCGCGCCGATCTCCATGCGCAGCACGTCGCGCATGGCCTTGTCGACGATGCCACGGACCTCGGGCGTGAGCATCGAGTGGCCGAGCGGGCGGTCGGGGTCGGGGTCGTAGGTGAGCACCTCCATGAGCGGCCGCCCCATGGGGTTCGGCTCCACCTCGCAGTCCCACTCGTAGGGGCCGCCGCCCGAGCCGATGCGCACCAGCGTGAGCACCGCGTCCCGGAAGTGGCACACGTAGCGGGAAGCGTTGCCCGACCGGTCGACGTCGGCTAGGACGACGCCGCAGCGGATGCGGCCCTCGTCTTTGTCCCACAGGCAGCAGAACTGGTTCGCGCTGAACACGCGCACCATCGCCGCGGGCTGGCCCGGTCTGCCCTTCATGACGGTCATGGCCGACACGCCGTAGGTGAGGGCGCTCGAGCACGCCTGCCGGTAGAGCGACCTCAGGCGGTTCTTGCGCACGAGGCGCTTGAGGTCCTGGTCCTCCGCGCCATCGAAGACGAAGCCGTCGAAGACGGAGCGCACGGAGTGCGCCTTGACGGCCTTGGCGCACCACCCGGTGACGCAGTCGACCTTCTCGAGCATGGGCGGGATGGAGATGCCGAGGCTCCTCATCTCGTTCTTCATCTCGTAGTAGCGCTTGAGGACGGTGTTTCGCGCCGACACGTCGCCCCAGGTGTCGAACATGTCCTCCACGGCGGATCGGTACGGCTTGGGGACGGCGTCGAGGTTCGGGGTTTCGACGGAGGTCCCGCGCCCTATTCTCTGGATCACAGTGTCCTCTGCTTCCTGCGCGGATTGCGCTTGGTGGTCCTCGCGCCCCACAGCGCGAGCGAGCATGATTCGAGCGGCTCAGGCGGCACGGTCGCGTCCTCGGGGGAGCCGAAGCCCCACCCGCCCCTGGACCCGATCTTCCTGCGGACGCACTTCCTCGCCGACTCCTCGAGGGTCGGGTCGTAGGTGTGCGCGAGCGTGCCGTCGTTGAGCGCGTCCACGAAGCCGACCGCGGCGGCGACCACGTCGCGCGTCTGCGGCCTCACGACGTAGCCGCGCGGCGGCTTCATCTCCGCGAGGCGGTCGATGAGCGCGTCGGCGCCCGACATGCCGTCGATGACGACGACCGACGCGGTCGTGCGGCGGTCGTAGAGCCACTCGGCGAGCTCGCGTGCGCCGCCCGCCGTCGTTCCGACCCTGATGAGCTCGACGGCGGCCTTGCCCTTGAGCGCGCGTTGGCCGAGCTTGCAGCCCGACAGCGCGTAGGTCGACCCGTCCCTCGAGAACTTCACCCCGAAGGCCTTCTTGCCGCGGTACCGGTCGCCGATGGCGTCGATGAGCGCGCCGTCCCACGATGCCAGCGGGATGGCCCTCGCGAGCATGGCCGCCGGGCTGAACCAGCCCAGGCGCTCGTGGGCGAAGCCGGTGATCGACCCGCCGGCGAACTCCGTGCGGGTGAAGTCGAGCGACAGGATGATGCCCATGCTCGGGTTCGATTCGTAGATGAGGTCCACCACGTCGTCGAACGTGGCGTCCTGGCGCGGGCACTCGTCGGTCGCCCACGAGCACCACTCGGTGCTCGGGATGTCGCCGGCGAGGATTGCCGCGCGCGTGCGCGCGAACACGGTGCCGGGGCAGTCCTCGTTGGGCGGCGTGCCCGTGTAGATGATCTGGCGCTCGCCTGTCGCGGACGCGGCGAGCGTGTACATGATGGCGTCGTACTGGGAGTCGGTGAGCTCCTGCGCCTCGTCGAACACGACGAGCTGGATGTCATCGAAGCCTCGGGCGCTTCCGTTGGTGCGCGCCGAGAACTCGATGGAGCCGCCGTTGGTGAGGTAGATGGCCTCCTCGCCGTTCGTGCGGCGGATCCTCTCGACGAGGCACGAGAGCTCGGGGTGCTCCTTGTCCGTGAAGTAGCGGACGAGTCGGTTGAACGCCTTCTTGGCGGTCTTCACGCGGTGCGCGGTGTGGAGGATGTGCCAGCCGCAGACCGCCAGGCGGAACACCTCGTATATCTCGATGACGGCGTTCTTTCCGTTCTGGCGCGGCACGTCCAGTCCGCACGTGACGTAAGCGGGGCGGCCCTCGGCGTCGCACGCGCACCAGTCGGACAGAACCAGGGACTGCCACTCGATGGGCTCCATGCTCAGGTCCCCGCCCAGCTCGGCGGCGTCCTCGCCCTCGGAGTAGGCGACCTCGCCCACGGCGACCCTATACCGCGGCTCTTGCCTTCCGCGCCTCGTGGCGCTCGGCGATCGAGAAGAGCTTGGTCTGGACGTTCCGGACATCTGGCGCCCCCTCGTGGCCGTCGGTTATGCCGAGCTGTTTGTTGAGCTGCCTGATCTCCGCCGACGCGGTCTTCAGGGTCGCTATCTGGGGGAAGGACTTCAGGTCCCCCATGTCGTTCTGGTAGGCGGTCTGCTCGCCGAAGCTGTCGAGCTCGTCCTGGGCGAGCTCGACGATCTTGTACCACTGGCAAAGCAGCGCGAGCGTCGGCGCGTCGGCCTGGGTGAACGAGCGGCCGGCGGTGAGCTCGTCCCACTTGGCGCTCTTCACGGGGTCGCCGGCGACCGCGGCGGGCTTCTCGAGGGGCATCCGCCACCTCCAATCGGCATGAAAAAGCCGCCCCGAAGGACGGCCGTCGGTAAGCACCCGGATTTGAACCGGAGTCTCCTCCATCAAGGGCACTCCAGGCTGTGCTATGTCTTACCTTGCTTGTATTGTTCCCAATCAGACAGAGCCCTGTCAATGAAAAAGCCGCCCCTTGGGACGGCTCTTGTAAATCCTGAATACCCGCGGCCTATCTGAACTGCGAGAGCATATCGGCGAAGGGGCTCAGTTCGCTCGGTTCGTAGATGATGTTGCCACCGTCTTCGGTGCGGTAGTTTCCAGGCGGGAGGTACCTGCCGTTGGGAAGCAGGCAGAGGTTTCCACGCCACTTGACGCCCTTGGGCATCATCGCCGTGCCGAATTCATCCTCGTCAAACTCGAAATCGTAGTCAACGTCATATGCCATCTGGCATCAACCCCCATCACGCATAGGTGCCGGTCTTCTGGGTAACGAGAAGCCCACTTTTCTTCGGTTGCTTCTCATAGCTGATCTCAATGCCTATTTTAGCAAACTCCGAGGTGTAGGCCTTGTTCACTGCTCTCCACATCGCGATTTCGCTCTGATATTTCCTTCCCCTGACCGTAGCATCGGCTCGCTTTACGGCAGACCTGACGGCCTTGCCGCTCACGCTTTTCGTCACGAGCGCGGAATAGGTCCCCTCGTTCGACGTCGCGACGATCCTCTTGACGCGTCCTCCGCTCATGTTGTAGGCCGAGGCGATGTATTCCAGGTCGCCGCCGGAAAGCGGTCCTCCCCATTTGCGGCCGTCCGAGCCGCCATGAGGATGGTTATGGATAATCGTCGAGACGCCCTTTTCATGGGCGACGGAGGACAGCGGCGCGACTTTGGTCGACCCTTCCTTTCCGGTCGACCCCAGCGCATGGACATATCCCGCGTCGTCGATATAGGCCGAGTGCTCGTACCTATTGTCCATCAGCTGCTCGCGAAAGCGGTCTATGGCAGACTCCACCGTCGTTCCTCCAGCAGTGCCCTTGTTCAGGGATGCGACCGCGTAGGCTGACAGTGTCGATCCGTCCTTGGCCGAACGATTGCCGGAGTAAGAATAAGAGCCCCTACCTCCCACGGAAACCGCCTCCCTTGTACTCGACGACCTCGCAGGCGCCGAAATCGAAACCTATATCGCCGCCGTAGAGCAGCACGCGCGCGGGCTCCAGGCGGCTCATGGCCTCCGCCATGCCCTCGCGCCAGACGGCCAGGGCGCCCTCGTCCCCCTTCACGCCGACGGTCGACACGGCGACGGTCGAGCGGCGCGGGACGCCGTCGAACGCGAAGCGGAAGCTCCGGCGCTGCGCCCACGAGAGGGTGGGGACTACACGGAGGCCCTGCTCCTGCCACCAGTGGCCGAGCGCCTGGGAGCGGTAGCGGTTCCACCGCTGCATGGCGTCGGGCATGTCGAGGTAGAGCGAGAAGTCGGGCGTGAGGACGCACTCGAAGCCGCGCAGGCACTCGAGGTAGGCCGCGGGGCGGGCCCACACGCGCTCGAACTGGTAGTCGTCGATGAAGAAGTGGCAGCAGCGACCGGCCTTGTCGGCCTCGGGCGTGCTCTTGGCGTAGTTGAACCCGATCATGTCCGCCGGCTTGGCCATGCACCGCTTCATGCGGGGCATGCCGTCGCGGCCGCAGTCGGACCGGCTGACGAGGCGCAGGTTGTACGCGTCGTCCGTCCTCAGGCGCTCGTGGCCGTAGTCGAGCCGTTTGCTCTTGAAGTCCAGCCCGAACCTCGACATGTCGAAGTCCTTGAGGCTGCGGACCTCCTCGCGCAGCATCGACTTGTTCCAGGTCGCCACCTCGCCGGTCTTGTTGTCGGCGATGCGGAAGGCCTTGATCTGCTCGTCCGTCAGGTCGTCGCAGTACTCGATCTTGGAGTCGGGAATCTCGTCCCACCCCAGGCTCCTGCACGCCTCGACGCGCGTGTGCCCCCATACAATAACCGGGCGCTCGCGGCTCTCCAGGCCGATGGTCCCGCGCAGCCCGAACTCCTTGATGGAGTCGGCGACCACGGGGACGGCGGAGGCGTTGTGCCGGGCATTTCGCTCATATGGGACGATATCGTGTATCTTCACGTACACACCCGCCTAGTTTTTCTCGGTTTAGCTGCGGTTTTGGCTTGACTTCTGTAAAAAAGCGTATTCGGGGGTATTGCGGCCCTGGCGCGGGATGGTGGCCTGCCCCCTTCCGGCAAAAGACCCCCGTGGGGTCGAGCGCCGGGGCTCATCCCCTACCACGAGGTCGTTGCCCGAGGCTGCTTGTCGGGCACGGACGGGGGACCAATAACCGAGGCGCGATCGTCCTTGAGCGCCTTGCACAGCGCGACGAACGTCTCGGGCGAGCTCCAGGCGGCGCGGCGCGCGGCGAGAGCGGACCGGACGGCCGACACCTCGGCGACGCTGCGGGCGCGGCGCCAGTTGTTGCAGCAGCGGTGCGCGGCGGAGACGTTGTCGCGGTCGAAGGGCGATCCGCCGCGGCTGACCGGGACGAGCTCGTCGCACTCGAAGGCCCGGGGGTCGCCCGCAGGCACCCCGTAGTCTATGGGTAGCCCGCATATCCAGCAGGGCCTGCCCTGCGAGCGCAGCCACCGCACGACATGGCGGCGGCGGGCGCCGTTGGCCTTGCGCGGGTTGCCCATCCCCTACCACTCCACCGGGGAGCGCCCTCGGTTGGACATGCACGCATCCATGCCCCCGTAGCGCAGCGCCTCCAGGCGCACGCCCCCGGCACCCCCCGGTCGGCGGCGGCACACCGCCGTGACCCCCAGGGTTCGGCGGAACGCCCACGCCATGACCGTGTCGTGGCGGCGGGCGGATCGCGCGATGTACTCTCGGCTGACCACGGGCATCATCCCCTATTGAATTGAACGCAATAGAAAGGCCGGAGTCCCTGAACTGCTGAAGGGAACCCCGGCCACTCACCTGTGCTTCCACGCACATCCGACCCGCAAGCCGCGCGGGCGGCGCTGCGAATCGACACCCTAGTTATATCCCAACCGCAACGTGCAACGGTGTGCAATTGTGTGCAATCGCGTGCAACTGTAGGCAATCACGCGCAACGGTGTGCAATTGCGTGCAATCGCGTGCAGTCCGCAGGTAAAGAGAAACCCGCCGGCGCTGGGCCAACGGGCGAAGATAGAGATATATGCGGTTCAGACCGCAGCGCGGCCAAGGCCCGATCGGGCTGCCGCCAGACCGACCATGTCCGTCCAGTCCAAGGCGGCGCACAGGTCGGAGTTCACCGACCTCACCGACACCCCGAGCGTCCCAGCGATCTCCTGCAGCGTGCGGTCCTCGCAGTAGCGCAGCTCCAGCACGTCGCCCCAGCGCTTGCCCGGGTTGGCGGAGCGCACGCCCGCACACAGCTCGCGGCCCCGCTCCACCTCGCGCCGCAGCTCCGACAGCTCCGCGCCGCTGCGGCGCTCATAGTCGATCCTGTCATCCGTCGAGCGCATGAAGTCCGTCCCGTGCGCGCCCTTGCCCACGGCGTCGTAGCGCTGGGCGCGGACCTGCTCGCGTGCCTGCATCGACTCGATGACCGCCAGGCGGCGGTCGATGCCGCGCTGGGCGGCCCGTACAGTCTCCAGATATTCCCTTGCGTCCATGTGACCTCCCGCGTGGTACCATGCTCTACGCCATATAGAGGATGCCGGGAGGCGTCTTTGCCAAAGGCCGCCGGCGCTCCAACGCCAGCGGCCTTAATTATATATCTACCTGCGGAAACTCAATATCTCATCGCGACCTCGCGGCGCATGGCCATGATCTCGTCGTGCGCCGGGCCCGTGGGCGCCAGGTAGCGGTCGACCTTGTCGCGCTTAGGCCTGGCGCCCCTGCGGCGGGCCTCCTTCGCGCGGTCCTGCTCGTGCTTGCGCCGGCAGTCCTCCGAGCAGTACTTGACCTTCGGCGCCTGCGGGATGAAGATCCTCCCGCAGACCGCACAGCTCCTCTCCTGCACGTCCCACATAACGGTCATCTCATCGACCTCCTGAGCCTGCGGGCGCGGCGCGCCTCGATGCTCTTGCGCACGCGGCGGTTCTCGACGAGCATCCGCCGCAGTTTCTCAAACAACCTCATCGCCTAGCCTTCCTCGACCTCTTGAGCGCCCGGGCCCGGTCGCGCTCCAGCGCGCGGGCCCTCCGCTCCGTCTCCCCGATCTGCGCCGACGTCACCCGCGGCGCGTCGGCCCGTCCATGCACGAGCGCCCGGCGCGCGGGACCCGACACCAGATCAGGCACCGTGCGCCAGGCGGTCGCGCGGAACAGCTCGACCGCCGAGCGGATCACCGGCTGTTCCAGCTGTCCGCGAGCATGATGACGGCATGCTCGAGCGAGGCCTGCCCCATGCTCCCCCACGCGATGCTGTTGGACAACCCGCAGGCAGGGCACGTCACGCTCATCATGTTGGGCTCGGTCAGCGAGCGCACGCGCACATCCTTAATCGCAGGCTCGATCCCGCACCGGGGGCACGCCTTGAACTCGACATCGTTAAAGGTCACAGCTCTCTCCCATCTCGTTTGCGATCGGTCGGTCGATGAGGTCGGCCAGGCGATAGACGGAATCTGCCGTGAACCAATACTCATCATCAGGCTCAAGGCCGAGGGCGGCTTCGACGTCATATGGGTGGATCAGGCGATATGCGTCATATTTTCTGACGTCCAAATTGCGCAGCTTCTTAGCTACCTCGCGGCGTTCATTGTCGTCAATCCTCATACAGCACCTCCAGACCGTACGCTACGGCGGCATCGTGCTCGATGCGGCATCCACGCGCGTCCTCCCAGCCTTTGCAGAAGTAAGCCGCGTGGCACAGGCTCATGTTCTCAAGCGACTTGGCGAGGTAGCAGAGCGGTATCTGCACGACGCCGCGCTCCTTCATGGCCACGTCGCTGTACCACTCGTCGGTGAACAGGGTGTTCACGAACTCGTAGCCCATCTCGCTCAGTGCGGCGCACGCCTTGTCCCTCGCCTCCACGATCTCCTCGTCTGTCTTGCCAGCCATCGGCTGGGAAATCATCGCTCGCTTCATCACCTAAAGCTCCTCTCCGCAGAACGGGCAGTACTTGATGTCCTCGATGTAGGCGGTCGCCGTCACGCCGGCGCCGACGGTCTCTCCGCACGAGCCGTTGACCGAGACGTCGAGCTCCACGCTGGTATCCAGCTCGACCCTGACGATCGGCTCGCCGTCGTATCGGCGCGTCAGGGCCATGGAACCCACAGACCAGCTTCGGACGTCTCGACCAGGCGCAGAATGAACTGACGCGATGCGCGAGCCTCCGCAGAAATAGCAGCTCATTTGTCATCACCTACCAGCCTGCTTAAAAGACGCTCCATGCTCTCATCGCATATTGTGAGCGTGGCCACCTCACCACCCCAGACCTTTCTGCCTGCGACGTTGATGAATGAGATCTTGTCCATGTTGACGATGTACCTGTAGCCATCGTCGTCGTATAGCTCAATGAAATCTCGGCTCATGCATCTCCCCGCCTTTCGCGTCATACAGCACCAAAGTGTCCAGAGGAATCTCGCGACCCTCATGGTCCTTGGGAAGAGGGACTTCCATCATTTCTCGCTCCATTCCTTCACGATCTCCCTCTCCTCCGCGACCATGATCAGCGCCTTGTTGAGGCATCGCCTCGCCTGGCGCATCTCGTCGCAAGCGGACGGACCCATGCCCGCCCCGATCGACCTCTTCGCGTCCTCGAGCCTGCCGACGGCGAGGTCGATCCAGTCGGCGGGTCCGCACACGTAGCTCACCGCGACTCACTCCTCACGCCGAAGATGTCGGCCAGGATGTCGCCCGGCGATGCCACGAACGGCTCGGTGCTCACGGGGTCGTACTGCACCTCGAGGTAGTTCGGGTAGCCGATCGTCACCCCCGTGGGGTCGAGCGCCGGCAGGCACTGGTAGCCCCAGATAACGCTCACCCTGTGATCGTCGAGGATAGTCTCGGTGCGCTCAACGCGCAGCCTGTAGCCGCCCACCCTCTGCGTGTCGTACGTGTCATCGGCCCAGGGAATCCGGTGCCTGTCGAGGGCGTCCCGGTAGGCCCTCATCACCGCTGAAATCTCGGTCAAAACCTCTCTCCTCCCAATCTCAAAAGAATTAGGTGTTCTTTGCGCCGGGGGCTTCCCCGACGGCGCCGTTTCCGCTGCCTAGCGGCGGGAACCCCATCGCCTGCTGGCCCAGCTGACCCGCCGCCGTTGGCACACTTTTGGCATACCTCCAGCTCGGCTTCTCGCCCCTCGCGATGGCGGCGATGTCCATCCGCAGGTCCTCCTTGGAGCGCTTGCGGGCGCGGTACTCGTCGAGCTTCTGCTTCTTGGCCAGGCGCGCGCCCTCGTCGGCGCTGATGAGGTTGGCCATGTAGATCCTCGTCACGTCGAGCGGACGCCCGCCCGCCGGGTCGAAGCCGTCGAGCATCTCCCTGAGGGTAATCACGACGCCTCACCCAGCTCCCGCTCGAGGGCGGCTATGACGTCGTCCTCGCTCTCGGCGGGCTTCCACACGGCGGCGCGCTCGACCTCCTGGGAGGTCTGCCCGCCGCGGGCCTTGCGCTCGGCGTCGTAGCCGCGCTCGCGGTCGGACCAGATGCGGGCGACCGGCTCCCACTTCGCGATGGGGAAGCCCTGCCTGGTCCAGCCGTTGGACTCGTAGTAGTCGAAGAACTTGCTGGCGCTGCCGCGCAGACAGTTGGCGGCGAAGTACGCCTCGACCTCCTCGAGGGTCGGCGGGACGAACCCGGCGCCCCCTCCCCCTTCGTTTTCACAATCTGAGGGGTTAATCCAGACTCCTAACTCCTCTTCCCCTTCCTCTTCCTCTTCCTCTTCGCTTGTTCGTTTGCTTTCGGCTTTGCTTGCGCGTTTGCTTTCCGTTTTGCTTGTCCGTTTGCTTTCGGCTTTGCTTGCGGCTCCGCTTGCTGCGCTGCCACGGCTCAGCCCGCCCTTCCTTCCGGCCTCCGCCCTGGCGCGGCTGTTCTCGAGGACCGGCATGATCATCGTGATGGCCATCCGCTGGGCGTCGGTGCGCGGCTCGGGCACCTCGCCGGTCACGAGGTAGCGAACCATCATGCCGAGCAGCTCGTTGCTCTCGCGCCTGTTGCCTAGGCACAGGGCGCCCTCCACGAGGGAATCAAGTATCGTCATCCGTATCACCTCCGCAGATCGAATCGGTAAAGGCCGCGGCGGCGGCCTGGTCGCGGCCCGGCATGACCGAGCCGTAGATGTCGAGCGTCGTCTTGACGCTCGCGTGCCCCAGGCGCTCCTGGATGGTCCTCATGTCGAAACCGTTCATGAGCAGCCACGAGGCGTGCGTGTGCCGCAGGGAGTGGAACACCGTCTCGTCCGGCAGCCCCAGGTCCCTCACGAGCGACTTGAAGCGGCTCGTCACGGTGGACGGGCGCGCGATGGCGCCTGCCGGCCCGAAGGTCACCACCAGCGCCGCCGGGCCCTTCCTCGCGAGCCACGTGTCCTGCCACTCCAGGTGGCGCTGCAGCTGGGCCTCCACCGCCGGTGCGAGCGCCACGTTGCGCACGCGCCTGCCCTTGGTGTAGGCCTGCCGGTGCAGCTCGGGGTGCTCGACCGCCTGCCCCGCCACGTGCAGGTCGTGCAGGGAGCGGCGCCAGTCTCGGCGCTGCAGCCCGCAGATCTCCCCGCAGCGCAGGCCCGTGTTGAGGGCGAGGTAGACCGCCATGGCCTCGGTGCGCCGCGAGATGTTGGCTCCCGAGGCGGATCGCGATGACATGGCGGAGACCAGCGCGCGGGAGAGCTCGTCGGTGTCGAGCTCGGAAAGCGCGAACGGCTCAACGGGGTCGGGCGAGGGTGCGGGCACGTCGAGCATGATGTCGCGGCCCAGCGCCGGCCGCCACGAGCGGTAGGCGCCCTTCAGCAGCGCGTGCATCTTGAGCAGCGTCTTGGGCGACAGCCCCTTGCCCGTCCTTGGGGCGAGCAGCATACGGTAGGCGGCCGACACGTCCCAGGGCTCAAGCTGGTCGTAGGGAAGCCTACCGATGGTCGGCTCCACCATCGTCCTGACCACGCTGCGGTACGTGGCCACGGAGTTGTCGGACAGGCCGTTGACGGGGTCGGAGATGTACGTCTCGAGCATCGAGGACAGGCGCTTGGAGCTGTCCCAGGCCGACGACGGGTCGAACGTGGCCGCCCACCTGTCGCACTCCGCCTGGGCCTGCTCGCGCGTCAGCTCCGCGTCCCACGACCTGTACGGCCTGATCCGCCTGCCGGTCACGCGGTCGGTGCCCATGTAGGGGCGGGCGAACCAGCGCCCGTCCGCCCCGCGCTGCACGACCGCCCGTCGCTCGCTAGATGTCGGCATCGACGCCCAGCTCCGCCGCCATGTCGCGGATCTCCCTGCGCGCGTTCCTGTCCGGGACGCCCGCCTGGCTGAAGGCCGCGCAGAGCGTGTCGGTGCACTCGCAGGTGAGCGCGAACAGGTCGCTGATGTCGGTCGGGCCCACGAAGCATGAGTCGCCGGAGCCGTCCCCGTTGGCGGTCGTGACCGTCGCGCAGCGGCACTCGAAAGCGCGGGCCTCGCCGCACGCCTCGACCGTCACCCTGACCTTCTTCTCGCTACTCATCCTTCTCCTCCTCCTTGGCGCTCGCCTGTACCCTCTCCATGAGCCACACGTCCTCCTCGCCGGGCTCGAAGCCCGCGGAGCAGAAGATGTCATAGTGGTCGAGCCACGCCTCCGCGTCGTCGCCGCCCCAGCGGTTGTTGAGCTGGGCCATGTCCTTGGCCGCCGCCATGAGCCAGCAGCCGGCCTCGTACTCGCTGGGCCTGCACGCCTTGAGGTTGCGGGCGAACTCGTCGCGTACAGCACCGAAGCGCTCCTCGTTCTCGGGGTGGCTGTCGCCGCCCATCGCCATGAGCAGCGCGGGCGGGTCCTCGCGGCTCATGCGCACGCACATCATGAGGTCCTTGGACATGGCAAAGGCGCCGGACGCCACGAAGCGGATCAGGCTCCTGTACAGGGCCTCGAGCGCCGCCTTCTCGCGTGCGGCCTCCTGCTCGGCCCGGATCTCCTCCTCGGTCTTCTCGGGCTCGGCGCCCGAACCGTCATCCGGCTTGTAGAGGTCCCAGTAGCTGCCCTTCCACACGGCAACGGTGCCGGCGGCGAACTCCTTCCCCTCGAGCTTCTCGGCGGCGAGGCCGACGTTGGCCCAGTCCGTGTAGTTGAAACCCTCGGGCTGCTCCTTCACGACCGGGATGCCCGCGTCACCGAACGCGTCGTAGTCCTCGGCCTTGGCCTCCTCGCGCTCGACGCGGCGGCGGATGCTGTCGGCCTTGCCCGCCCAGCCGTCGCCGGCGGCGAGGACCGCCTCGATGTCCTTCTCGTCGTCGAAGGCGCTAGCGGCCTCGAGCTGCTCCAGCGTCACCTGTACGCCGGCGTCGATGCGACCGCGCAGTTTGCGCGCGGCGCGGATCTGCCCGGCGGTGGCGCGGCTCGCGCGCTCGATGCGCTGCTCGTCGACGCCCAGCACGAGCATCTGCTGCACGCCGCGGGCGCGCTCCGCCTCGGTCAGCTGGCGCTTGTCGTCGGTGGCGAGCATGGCCACGAGCTCGTTGGCCTCGTCCATGGTGTCGGCCACCAGCGCGGACACCTCGCGGTCCTCCCCGTAAATCGAGGACAGGGCGCGGTAGCGGCGCTCGCCGTCCACGATGCGGTAGACGTTGCCGTCCGCCACGACCACGGGCGGGTTCAGCGGCTCGCCGCCGGTCGCCTCGATGCTGCGGGCCAGGGCGCCGATGTCGCCGAAGTCCTCACGCGGGTTCTGCTCGCTGGGGCGGATATCGCCCAGGCGCACGGTCTTCTTCTCGAATTGCATGTATCCTCCTGTCTCGAGGCCTTGGGCCTCGCATGAACTGCTATAGCGATCGGGGCGGGGGTCCGGATGGTTGAATTGACGAGTGAGGAGCAGTCCTATCTCAGGAGGCTCCAAGAGGTTTCCGAACGAGGCGAGTCGGTGGACGGTTTCATCTGGAACAGGCTCGACAACGAGCTCTCAACGCTCCAGGGCATAGACTCGCTAGGCTGCGAGATCCGTACCTACTCCCGCGAGTACGAGCTCGAGCGCCACGTATACGAGACGCTCGCGAAAAAGGGTCTCCTCGACGGCCGCTCGGGCGGCGAGCAAAACCCGAAGTACTTCGGCGAGCTGACCTCGGAGGGGCGCTGCTGGTTCCTAGACCGAGACGAGGCGGCGCGCATCGAGCGCGAGAACGTCCGGGGCGGCCGCAGGCACGACTACCTCGTGGCGCTGTTCAGCGTCGTCTCCGGAGCCATAGCCGGATTCATCGGCGGCGCCGCCGCGCCCACGCTCATCGCGCTCATCCGGACAGCGCTCCGGATGTAGCGATCCCCAGGACGAAGAACATGGTGAACGCGAGCGCGAAGAGGACGAAAGACCATACGGGCGGCATTCCTTGTCCCATAGGGCGGCTCCCTTCCCCGGGCCGCCGCCCCGATCGCTATGCAGCTGTCAAGGTAAATGGGGGCTAGTAGTACATCCCGCTCGGGGCGGTCCCCTCGATGGCGCCGGCGATGGCAAAGAGCGCGAGCATCACGACGGCGCACACAACGCCCTGCGTCCGCTCGGACAACGTTCCCCACCAGGCCGACGCGCGGTCGCTAAGCAGCAAAAGAATCTCGCTCATGGGTTCCCTCCTCGATCCACTCGTCGACCCACTCGGGGCGCACCAGGTAGCCGCGGCAGCGGCCGTCGGGCAGGCAGTAGGTGAGCCTGCGCGCGTTGCATTCGTCTCGAAGGGTGTTGTAGGGCACCCCCAGCACGCGCGACACCTCGTCGAGCGTGTACAGCAGCTTGCGCGGCAACTTGAGCTCGGCGGCAAGCGCTCGGAACGTCTGGGGCTTCTTGCTGGTATCATCCATGGATGACCTCCTTTCAGGTCGGCCTCCCGCGTACGGTCCTAACGCTGCGGGAGGCTCTTTTTTTGGGTCGGGCGTAGGGCGGACCCTCCCCCGGCACGGCACCGGCTGGAACGCCCGGCGGATGGTTAACGGAGCCCGCCGGGACCGGTGCCGCCTCGGGGAAAGGTCTCAGCGGCGCATGAGGCCGAGTCCGACCCCGAACAGAAACGCGAAGAAGAGTGCGAGAATGAAGCCCATGGGAACCTCCTTGGAAGGGAATCGAAGATGAACAAGACGCTCAAAGCCGCGAAGGAGAACATCGACCTGCTGGTCACCATCGCCGGCGCGGTCGGGTTCGGCTCGGTCGCCGCGATGGCCGAGGACGTGCGCATGATGGTCGCCGAGCACCCGGCCTCGTGTTTCCTCCTGACCGGCGCCGCCGCGATGCTCGGGTACGCGACCGCGCGCATCGTCTCCGCGAGGAGCTCCTGGGCAAGGCGCAGGAGGATGGACGACCGCCTCTCCGCCGTATTCCTCGGCATGTCGAGGAGGCGGAAGGAGTTGGTGTCCCGTGCGCTCGACGAGGGCTCCGTCAGCCTCTCCCCGATCGATGCCGACGCCCTCGCGCTGTGCGAGCTCGGCATCTTCGGCACGCCGCCGGTCGGCTCGATGCTCACCGCGACCGACTTCTCCATCAGGCCAGCGGTGGTCAGGGCGATCGCCGGGCACCGATCCGAGTGGCTCGCCTAGCGCTCGCAGAGCGACCAAAGCGCCCACGCCGCGATGAACGGCAGCGCGGCGGCGAAGCAGCCGCGTGCCAGGCCGTAGGCCCCCTGCGCGGCGCACATCCAGCCGGCGGCGTCCATCACGACAGCCGAACCCAGCAGCGCCCGGGTCATTCGCGGTCCCCAGACGAGCTGTCCCCGCTGCGGGACGTCGTATCGGACGCGATAAGGTCGGCCCCGATCTCCACGACGTCCCCGAGCGAATCCAGGATCTCGCGGGCGGCGTCGATGTAGTCGGCGGCCTTGTCGAGTCTCTCCTGCAGCTCGTCCACGCCCTTCAACTTCACGCCGAGCGTAAGCTCGCCCATCTTCTTGCCTTCCATCTCCTCCCCCATCCCTATGCGGCCTCGTCCGTGTTCCAGCCCATCAGGTCGTTGGGCGTGCAGCCGAGGGCCAACCCCAACGCCGCGAGGCTCTCGAGCGAAGGCGTCGAGGCCTTCGCCAGATAGTTGCGGATGCTGTATACCGACACGCCCGATGCCGCGGAAAGCTCCTCGGCCGTCTTGATGTCGGCATGAGCCATCGCAACGCGCAGGTTATGAGCGACGCGTGTGCAGATATCCGTCATTCATGTACCTCCGTTCTAGATATCTACGTGTTTCGCGTTTACTGATACTCATTATCTACGTGATTCACGTATTGTCAACATGATTCTAGTAACTTTCTTGATGGATATACACATTTCGCGTAGACTTCTATCTGAAGAAGGGAGAGATATATGTATGAACTCTCGATAAAGAAAATGCGCGAGGCCGCTGGATTTAAGAAGCAGCCAGACGCCGCACGCGCCCTTGGATGGAAAGAACGCCGCTATGCATCCATCGAGCGAGGTGAAGTGAAACTAACCGCAGAGGACGCTTGCGTGATAGCCGAGGTATTTGGTTGTACGCCAAACGACCTCTGTGGATGGCCGCCTGGCTTGAATGAAGGGTTTGCCGATGACCTCGACCCCGAGGAGGGCGAGCTGCTCTACTGCTACCGGCAGAGCACCGAGAAGAGGCGCTCGAAGATCCTGGAGACGGCACGCGACCAGGCCGAGCTGTCCCAAAATCAGGCTGCAGCGCCTGAAATCGAAGGGCTGGAAGCGGATCAAGTAAGGTCAGCGTAGGCAACGGACACCAAAACGCCAGCTACTCCCCCATTTACGTAACCCCACGAAAATGGGCTGATCGGCTTGACCGTGCCGAGGACTAACGGTAATTTGGACAGCGGTATTGACGCGGGGACCCCACGGGGCCCGCGTCCAAGGAAAGGCGGCTGTCCCAAGGGGCAATCGCCTTTTCATTTAGGAGCACATTTCATGGACAACGCAATTGACGAGCTCATAGCGGAATGCGGGGAAATCCTAGCAAACCCCGATTCCTACAACCTCGAAAGCGAGGCCAAGAGAATCGAGTCGGCGCTAGAAACAGTTGTACCCAAGGTCCGCGTGGGCCTGAAGATGTTCCGCGCGACGATCGGCGGGCAGTCGTCATACGGGAAGAAAGATGCCGCCGAGGACATACGGCGGCTACAGGCGAAAGCGAAGCTGTACGCCGATGACAGGCGCATGAGTTATGAGATTGAAAAGATGAAGTCCTCAACGGCGAGGACAAACGTGAGCGTCGAGCAGCACGCAGACAGCAATGCGACCTCAAGCTCGAGCTCGACGTCCTCATCTTCCCTGAGGGCATCCGTCGACAACTTGATGGAGACGATCGCTGCGGACCAGGGACTCACTTCGGAAGACAAAGACATGCTCGCAGCATGCCTCGCTCAGATGGAATTGGCAGCAAAACGTGGCGACCAGGCATCGCTGGCCGACCGCATGATCAAGGGATTGGAGATAGCGAAGAAGGGCGGTGAGCTGGTAGCAGGCATCCTCTCCATCGGAGGGAAGATCGCGGGCTTCCTCTAGACGCCCATGTACCCGATGAGGACCCATTGCCCGGTCTGCGGGCACCTCACGGCGCGCACGTCGTACTCGGATGCCAGGGAGTACGCACACGGCTTGAGCGTTGCAAACGGGACGGGGCCCGCGGTGTCGTCCTTCACGCCCAGGGCGACGACTTTCACGGTGTCCCCGCGCTCCTGCGACACGAGTTCGTACCCCAAGCTCAACGGGATGCCCGTGAGCCCGTCGTAGATCATCGTGTCGGGGGAATCGTCCTCGTACGTGTATGCGCCGACGCTATAGCGAGCCATGGGTACCTCCAGGAGCGGGAATGGTGTTCATAACGATTATGACCCGCGGCGCGGCGGGGTTTTCAGATTTTTCCGGAAAAACCTCCAACGGGCACACCAAAACGCCAGTTACTCCCCCATTTTCGTAACCCCACGAAAATGGGCAGGCGGCTGATTAAGTTGTTGCAGAAAGCGCAACGACTGCCACCAAATGAAGAAACCCCGTGCGGCGATCTTGGCTGATCCGTGTGGTCATTATTAAAACTGTAAATACTTGATAATTTACTTGATTGCTAACTATCAACTGTTTATAATTAAATTGTCGAAAGGAGGAGAGGTGCCCAAAGAGCAGGAGCCCGCTCAGGTGCTCAAGCGGTTCAAGAAGGAGGGTTGGACGCTCTACACCGGCAAGGGCAGCCACGTGGTCGCGCGAAAGGACGGGGTCCAGATCAGCGTGCCCACCTCCAAGAAGGAGATACCGATAGGGACGTACCGAAAAATAGCTAAGACGGCGGGGTGGCTTTAGCCCCGCCCCCTTGGGGGTCGAAAGATATGAAGACATACGTTTACCAGGCGGTGCTCACACCCGACGAGGACGGCGGCTACGACGTGGAGTTTCCCTCACTGCCGGGATGCTTCACCTGCGGCGACACGATTGCCGAGGCCGCCGAGCAGTCCGTGGACGCGGCGAGCACCTACGTGGCCGCGCTCGTGAAGGACGGTCTTGCCGTGCCTGAGCCCGAGTTCATCGAGCCCGCAGACGGCGGGCTCTCCATGATGGTCGCCTTCTCCACGGACGAGGGGTACATCGTGGAGGGCGAGACGGTCTCGGCGGCCGAAGCCGCGCGCAGGCTCTCCGTCTCCCCCGGCAGGATCACCCACATGCTCGACTCGGGGATCCTTACGGGCTACCGCAAGGGCCGCCGCACCTACGTGACCGTGGAGAGCATAGCGGCGCGTCTGACCGACACGCCACGCTCGGGCAGGCCCAAGCGCCGCGCAGTCGCGTAGCCGTTAGTCCGTCATAAAAGATGGAATAACGGCAGCAAAAAAGAAACCCCACCGCGCACGGCTGGAACCTTGGCGCGGTGGGGTGACAACAAGGATGCCGGAGTAACACGGAGATAGCTCCGGGCAACCTAGGAACATTATATGACACGCAAGCAGAGGCGCCGCGTGTGGGGCTCAATCACCGAGGCCAAGCGTGGCAAGAAATACATCCTCCGATGGCAGGAGAACACGCCGTGCGGACGCAAACGTAAAACCAAGACGGTATACGGAACATACCGCGAGGCGTGCACCGAACTCGACCGAATCCACGTCGAGCGCGCCGATGACAAGCCGGTGCCGACCATCGCCCAGGCATACGGCACATGGCTCGAGCCGACCATGGCGGCACAGGTCGCGGCGGGCACGCTCGCGCCGAACACCCGTAACCTCGTCACAAGGTCATGGGCGAACTACGTCGGCCCCGCGTGGGGCTCGATGCCGGTCGACCAGTTGCGCCCCGTGCATCTGCAGGAATGGCTCCTGACTCTCCCCGCAGCGACGGCGGACACTGCCCTACTCACCCTGCGCAAGATATACGGAACCGTGTCGGGCTTCGTCGTGCTGCCCATCGACCCGTTTGCCGCCACCGTGAAATACACCATGCCCACGCGCAAGACGCGCGAGCGCTCCAAGCGCCTGTACACGCTCGCCGAGGCAAATGACATTCTGGGCCGTCTGCACGGAACCTCGCTCGAGGCGCCGTTCATCATGGCGTGCTTCGGATCATGCCGCTCGGGTGAGTCGCTGGGCATCCGCACCGATGAGGTCATGCCATTCGCGGCAGGATCAACAACGCTCGCAACGGTCGACCTCGTGCGCCAGATGGAGCAAGCAGGCATCGAGCCCACGGCGGACGGCGTACTCAAGACGCGGAAGTCCATACGTACCGTCGTGGTGCTGCCGGATGCCGCCGGGCGCCTGCTCGAAATTGCAGGCGAGCGCCGTGCGGCAGGCTCCGAATGGCTAGCGGATCGCGGGGACGGGCTGCCCATGAACCGAGGAATGTGCAACCATAGATGGAAGAAATGGTGCGAGGCCGAGGGCATCGAGCATATACCGTGGTCGAACCTCCGCAACTCGTGGCGAACGATCTGCGAGATGGAGCTGCACATGCCCTGGGACCTCATGGAGATGCTCATGGGTCACTCCCTGCCGGGCGTGTCGGGCCGCCATTATATTCGCCCCTCCCGCGAGCAGGTGGCGCGTTCCGTTTGCGACGCACTTGGGATAAATTGGGATATTTCCCAACAAACCAGCAGGTAAAACGGGCGCTGTTAATAGTGGCAGTACTAAACAGCCAGCAACCTGCCAAAAAGAGACAGGCTACCTTGCACCAAAAACCGTCACAACATTCGATGAAAATCGTGCAAACGCGAAAAATCATCGGATGTTGCGACGGTTTGATTTTAGATAGCGGTCGAGCAAAGGGCCGGGGGCGCCTAGTCGTCGGCGAGTTGAATTCCCAACAAACCCGAGAGTGCCAGCGCCTGCTCGGCATTGACCGTCAGGCCACGCAGCTCATGGTAATCGCCCGAAACAACGGGCGCCGCGAATGTACAACGCGATACATCCACGCCGGAAAGCGACGTCTTAAACACATCCATACGCGTCAGGTCACAGCCATCCAGGCGTATCTGACCCAGCTTGGCACCCTGAAACGCGGCCTCGGTCAACCGCGTGTCATGCGCAGCCATGGGGCCAATGCGTCCCTCCGAAAGGTTCGCATAGCTCAAATCGCACGATGTAAACGACACGCTCGACAGACGCGCCCTGAGCAAGTTGAGCCCCGGCGCCGAGCAGTCAACGAAGTCGCAGCGGTTGAGCCAGCAGCCTTCCATGTTGCAGCGGATAAAGCGGCAACCGCGAAACACCACGTCGCGAAACGTCGAGCCGCTCCAGTCAACGCTATCGAACTCGCAAGATCGGAACACGACGCCATCGAAGGTCGCGCCGTTCGCCACGTCGCAGGCAAGATCCAAATCCTCAAAAGCAGTATTGGAGACGAGCTCATCGCCCTCGGCAAAGAGGTCGATGAGCTCGTCCATGCCCATATGGCAGCCAATCCGTTCGTTTACCCGGGCAAAACCACCGCAAAGGCGCCCGTCCCCTTTGCGGTGGTTTGGGGTCGCGCTACTCACCGAGCATCTCTTGGAGCTTGGCTGCCACGGCATGTCCCAAGCTCTCGTGGCTTTCGGGCATCATATGCAGATAGTCGATATCGCCCGGCTCGGCAAAGTCGGCGGCATTCAAAAAGTCGCAGCCAAACTGCTCAGCCACATGTGCGTAGTACTCACCAAAATGTTCCGAGGCTTCTACGGAATGCTCGTCAAAATCGGTCATATATACATCGGCGATTTGCGGCTTGATCTTGATAGGCGCCATCAGCAGAATACGCGGGCAATGTGCGGCATTGGTCCAGGGAAATGCACGCACCGCGCGAATCAGCGCCATGGTGCCACGGGCAATATCGGAGGCCGTCACACCAAAGACCGTCTTGCAATCGTTAGTTCCCAGCATAATAACAATCGCATCCAGCGGCTTATGGGCCTCGAGCAGCATCGGCAGCGCGCGGATGCCGTTAAGATTGGTGTCCAAATGGCACATGTCGTCGCGTACCGTCGTGCGGCCGTTGAGGCCTTCTTCAATTACATGCCAGCCCTCGCCTAAGTCACGTTGGGCCACGCCACACCAGCGCACATCCCGCGCATAGCGCACCGCGGTGCCGTCGCGCATGCCCGCCGGATCGTAACCATAGGTGTTGCTGTCGCCAAAACATAGAACGTTTTTCATCGTAAGCCCTTCCTTTAGTAAAAAGCCGACGGGAGCAGCCTCTCCCGCCGGCTCGACCTATCTGTCAGCATCTACCGATTACAGGTACTTGCGCCAGTCATCGTCATCCTCGTCGTCCTCGGCAGCAGCCTGGGCCTGCTCGGCGGCACGGGCGGCTGCGGCGCGGGCGGCAACCTGAGCATAGGACTCCTCGTTGCGCTCGGGGAAGTTTGCCAGCACGTGCTCGAACTTGGCAAAGTCCTGGTCCCAGCGCGTAGAGGGCACGGCAAAGAAGACCTGCTTGACCTTGAAGTCGCCCGACGCGAGCTCCTTGCGGAAGAGCTCGGCCACTGCCTCGGCGTCAAAGCCGTTGTTCTCGCAGCCCCAAGCACCCAGTACGAGCTTCTCGCGACCCAGCTCATCGCAGATAGCAAGCACAAAGCGAATGCGGTCGCGCAGGGCGTCAAGCAAGGCATCGTCGCTCACGCGGTACTCCTGACGAGCACGCTTGGCGTTGGGTGCAGCGGCGACGATCACGTCGGCATAGGCGTGCACATGCTTGCGGTCGAAGCGCACCGCGGGCACCACCAGCGCACGGTTGCGGTACAGCTCACAGTTGATGTTGCGGCGACGGTTCTCGCCGTACCATTTACGCTGCTTATCGAGGACATTGTACAGGTACGAATCGGCGCACAGCGTGGCCTCCTGCCCCAGATAGCCCTGGATGTAGCCACCGCCCGGATTGGTGAACGAGGCAAAGGCAAGCACAGCCATGTCACAGAACTGCGCGTAGCCTCGACCGTTATCCAGAATGGCCTGCGTGGCAGAGGCGTCGAGCACGGTGACCTCGGGCAGGACCGGGGCGGACTCCTCGGCGGCAGGCACGGGCTCGGCTTCGGTGGCCTCCTCGACGGGCTCTGGCGCCACCTCGGCATCGACAGCAGCCCCGACGTCCTCGGCAACCCGCTCCTCAGCAGCCGCTGCCTTCTGGACCTTGGCCTTCATCGCCGCGACAAAACCGGCAGGCATACCATCGAACTCGCGCACGCCGGCAAGCGAGCGCTCGATATCCTTGCCGCAGGCCTCGGACACAGCCGTCACATGGCGCTCGGCGGCCTTCGCACGCGCCTCACGCTTGAGATTGGGCTGACCCGCTCGGTTGGACCTGCGGTTACGGTTCCTGTTGTCGACGTCTGCCATACATGGCCACCTTTCCTGTCGCTGCCGCTATCGGCTTTTCCCATCCATGATACCCCGCCGTGCACAAAAAAGACGGCCCCGAAGGACCGCCTTTCGCATCGTTTTATCGTGTCCGGCAGGAAGCATCGCAATGCCGCGCTTTAATCGCGACGACCAAGGATGTTCAGGATACGCAGGAACACGTTGATGATGTCCACGAACAGGTTGGATGCCATGAGCACGGCGTTGGGCAGCGTGGGCGGCACCGTCGTGGCGACATAGGTGTCGTAGCCAATAAACCCGGCAAACACCACGATCACGATCAGATCGGTGATGGTCTGCGAGACACCCATAAACATTAGCACGATCTCGACCAGAATCGTGGCAAGCAGGATGCCAAAACCAATGCCATACACACGCTGGAAGAACTTGGGGAAGGTCACGCCCAGCGCACCAAAGACAAAGGTGATGGCGGCCGTGGCGATAAAGGCGGTGTTAATGGTAGGCAGGTCGTAGTTGGCAAGACCAAACGACGCCGTCAGGCCAAAGGTGCTCGCAAAGACCACGTAACCCACAAGCGACAGGCCCACGGACTGCTTGCTGGCAGCAGCCGACATCATGACGATGCCGACAATAGTCAGGATAAACGAGCCAAAGACCAGTGGCAGGGCGGCGCCGCTCATCATCATGCGGGCAAACGCCATGGTGCTCGTAAAGTAGGCGCCGGCGCCCATGGCGCAAAAGCCCAAGAAGATCAGGGCAGACATGGCGAGATTGTACGCGCGCGGCGACATCTCCTTGGCGCGGCTTGCGCCGCTCTCGACGGGGCCGTTCCGATAGCCCTGGATATCGTTCATACTTCGTCCTTTCAAAAAGTGCCGTGAAAGACGGCACAGCAGATGACATGATTCCCGTCATTGTACCCGAATGCCGCGCGCTCTTACCTGCGACGCTCACTCTCGAGCGTACGGTCGAATGCCCACACCCACCAACGCATCAGATGGGCCTGCGAGCCGTCCGCCCGCTCGCGCGTCTGGTCCTCCAGATACAACTCGGTCGCATGACCGCCAAAACGAACCTTATAGGTTGCCGTACGAATGCCGTGAACCGTCAGGCCAAACCCAGTGGTCGAGACAATCTCGTCAATCGTAAAGCAGCGACCGTCAACCCAGCAGACGGTGACCGGCACGACTTGTCCGCCCGCGAGGATGCGAGCCACGACGTCCACATACTGCTTGTGCACGCGCCGAGTTTTGCCATCTGTCTGTCGATATTCCATGCCCCTATTATCGAACGCATGTTTGCATATTGTAAAGCGAACAGGCTGTGGTTTTGGCGTGTCGGACCGCATGCGCACGTCCGCACGACGTGTTAGCAAAAAGAACACCGGAGGTCAACAGGGCTAATATTCAATTTTAGTACCCAAAAATTCACTTCTCCCATCAGAACTCGGTAAAGAAACCCGCAGGAGGTGATACGATTTATCATGTTTTTGTAACGTTTCTGCAAACTTCGAGAAAGCCCATATATGGACGTAACGTTCTCAACCTTCCTCGGCCAACTTGTGTCGAACCCAGTCCTTGCCGTCACCGTGATTCTCGCGCTCGGCGCCATCTTCGTCAACGGATGGACCGACGCGCCCAACGCCATCGCGACCTGCGTCACTACGCGTTGCATGCCCGCCCGCGCTGCCATTCTCATGAGCGCCGCATTCAACTTCCTCGGCGTGCTCATCATGACGCACTTTAACGCGAGCGTCGCCAACACCATCTCACATATCGTCGACTTTGGCGGAAATAGCACCATGGCGCTCGCGTGCCTGTGCGCGGCGCTGTTCTCCATCGTCGTCTACGGCGCCACAGCGTCGCGTTTTGGCATCCCCACCTCGCAAAGCCACAGCCTTATCGCCGGCCTGACCGGTGCCGCTATCGCCCTCGGCGGCGCGAGCAGCGTCAACGTCCACGAGTGGATGAAGGTCATCTACGGCCTGGCGCTCTCCATCGGCCTGGGCTTTGTCATGGGCTGGGTCCTGTGCAAACTCGTCTCGATTCTTTTCGCCGCCGCCAACAGGCGACGTGCCAATGTCTTCTTTAAATACGCTCAGATCGCGAGCGCTGCGGCCATGAGCTTTATGCACGGCGCGCAGGATGGACAGAAGTTCATCGGCGTGCTCTTTTTAGGCGTGGCCTTCGCAAACGGCCAGACCAGCGTCGGCGATGCCGGCATCCCCATCTGGATTATGCTGCTGAGCTCGGCCACTATGGGTATCGGCACTAGCGTGGGCGGCGAGCGCATCATCAAGTCCGTCGGCCAGAGCATGGTTAAGCTCGAGAAGTACCAGGGCTTCTCTGCCGACCTCGCGGGCGCCGCGAACCTGCTACTTGCCACCCTTACCGGCATCCCCGTGTCCTCCACGCACATCAAAACCTGCGCCATCATGGGCGTCGGCGCCGTCAAGCGCCTCTCGGCCATCAACTTCGGCGTGGTCAAGGACATGATGTTCACTTGGTTCTTCACCTTCCCCGCCTGCGGACTCATCAGCTTTGTCATGGCCAAGCTGTTCATGATGTTCCTCTAGCCACACCGAGCGTCCATCCGGACTGCAATGCTTCGCCCACCCGTCTTCGCCTCGAAAGGACCCACCCATGGCAAAGAAACCCGATTCGTTCTACTTCGATAACTACGTCGCCTGCGCCGACCTTGCCGTCCAGGCAGCAGAGCTGCTCACCAAGATTTTTGAGAACTTCGACCCCGAGCAGATCCACGACATGCTCGAAGAGATGCATGCGATTGAGCACGCGGCGGACAAGAAGCATCATGAACTCGAGGATGCCCTGCTCACCGCTTTTATCACCCCGCTCGAGCGTGAGGACCTGGATCTGATGAGTTGCTCGCTCGACACCGTGCTCGACCGTATCGAGGGTGTTGTTCAGCGCGTCTACTTCACCAACATCCAGAACATCCGCCCCGATGCCATCGTGATCGCCCACAAGGTGACCGACGCCTGCCGCGCCATGAAGGACCTGATGGTCGAGCTTCCCAACTACCGCAAGTCCAAGACCCTGCGCGAACTCGTCATCCAGATCAACACGATCGAGTCCGAGGCCGACGAGCTCTACATCAACGCTATGCGCAACCTGCATGTCAACGGCAAGGATCCGCTCGAGGTCATCGCCTGGCGTGACGTCTACGCCTTCCTGGAGTACTGCGCCGACTGTTGCGAGAATGTGGCCGATGTCGTGGATTCGATTGTCATGAAGAACAGTTAATTGGGGGTACATGTCCCACCGGTCGCGGGCCCGGCCACTAATAACCTTTTTCACTCCGGCTGCAAGCAGAGTCGTTCAAAAGGTTATTAGTGGTCGGGCCCGCTCCCTTATGTACCACCATTGGAAACTTTGGCTGATAGTTATAGTGCAATGGGCGTTTGGCTGGATGGGGCTTTGGGTACCCTTTGTTTAGCTTTGGGTTGATTCGTTGAATTTGGATGGTTTGGTTATGGGGTATTTGGATCTGGCTCGGGGTCGGTATTCTTGTCGTTTGTTTGAGGATCGGACTGTTGAGCAGGCTGTGGTGGATGCCATTGTTGAGGCTGGGCGTATTGCTCCTTCTGCTTGTAATAATCATCCAACCCGTGTGATGGTGCTGGATACGCCTGAGCTGTTGGAGAAGGCTGCTGCTTGTCAGCCTCGGTTTGCTCGTGATGGGTCTATCTTTGGGGCTCCGCTTGTCTTCCTTATTTGCAGCGTTACCGATGATGCTTGGGTACGCCCGTATGACCAGATGAATTCCAGTGAAATCGATACGTCCATCGTGTGTGATCAGATGATGATGGAGGCCACCGAGCAGGGCCTGGGAACGTGCTGGGTATGCCATTTTAAGCCTGAGGTGGCAGAGGAGCAGTTCAATCTGCCCAAGGGCGTCTATCCCTATCACATGCTCGTCTGTGGCTATCCTGCCGACCACATCGCCGATCCTGAGCATCGCGAGGCCCGTACCATTCCCCTCTCCGACTTCCTCCTCAAATAGTTTTTGGCACATGCCCTAAAATCTACCTTTTACCACGCGCCCCGCGCCGAGTCCTGCCCTATCGCACGCAGAGCTCGGCGTTTTGTTTCCCAACCCGTATGCAGCCACAAAAAAGGAGCCCGCAGGTGCGAGCTCCTCTTAAGGACACTAGATTGTAGCTCTGGAGCTAGTCCAGGTCGTCGGCGGCAAAGTTGTCGATCGGGGCGAAGGGATCGGCCACGGGGACAACCGGGTCAGCGACGGGGAGCGGCTCGGCGGGAACAGTCACCGCAGGAGAAGCGGCAGAACCGACCGGCGTGGAGGCCATGAGGTCGGCCGGGAAGGAGTTCTGGGCATCGTCCATAAAGTGCTGGATGAGCTTGAGGTACTCGGCCTTAAACTCCTCACGGGAAGCCTTAAGACGGTCGATCTCCTCGAGCTCGGCCTGCTTCTCGGTCAGGGCCTGACGGATGACCTCGCGGGCCTTGGCGTCGGCCTCGTTGCGGATACGGTCAGCGTTCTCGTTGGCGTCGTTGACAATGCCCTCGGCGGTCTGCTGGGCAGCAATCAGGGCAGCGGAAATCTGACGCTCCTGAGCGGAGAAGTCGGGTGCAGGAGCGGCCACGGGGGCGGCGGGAACGGCCTGTGCGGCAGCATCCTGAGCCTGAGCAAGCTGGGCCTGCGTATCGGCAAGCTGCTGCTCGGTAGCAGTCAGACGACCCTTAAGATCGACGATCTTGGCGAGCATGGCGTCGACCTCAGAGGACAGGGTCTCCAGGAAGACGTCGACCTCGGCGGGATCGTAGCCGCGCTTGGCCTCAGAGAAGGTCTGAGCCTGAATGTCAGCAGGGGTAATAGCCATAACAAGTTCTCCTTTATCTTCGCCTTGGCGCCGTGCGCCCGACGTGAGTTACTAAGCCAGTTTTATATGAGTATACCTATAAGAAGTTGCAGAACCAGCTTCTGCACCAACTGCAACGCAATAATCGCAACGATCGGTGAAAAATCGACGCCGCCCATGGGCGGGATAAACCGGCGGAACAAATTGAGCCACGGGCCGCACACGCTATCGAGAACAACGGCGATATCCTGTAGCAATCCACCCTGTTTCATAGGGATCCACGTCATAAGGCAGTAGACAACGATGAGCGTGGAGTAGAAGTTGAACAGCGTATTGACCAGCTGGACAATGGTGTAGATGTTGATGAGAATCTCCTCGTCTTGTCTTTACTTAAGGTAGCCGTCGGCACGGAGCTTTTTGAGGTCCGAATCCTTGACCTCGCAACCGGCGGGCAGCACCATAAACACGCGATCGCCAACCTCTTTAACGGTGGCACCCAGGCCGCAGGCAAACCCGTAAGAGAAGTCCAGGACGCGCTTGGCGACCTCGGTACGAACGCCCACAAAAATCAGCGCGACAGGCTGCTTGGTGCGCACGCGGCGCACGACGGTCTCCACGTCGTCATAGCTCTCGGGGCGCAGGACATAGGCCGGCAGCTGCGGCGTAGCGTTGATGATGTTGCTCGCATACGCCGAGGCATCGCTCGGTGAGGGAGCAGGTGCGGGGGCAGCAGCGCGGGCACGCGTGCTCTCGGCGTAGCTCGACGGCGTGTCGTAGGCACCGGGACGATAACCGCCCGCAACCGTCTCCTGCGAGCGCGATGGCGGGTTGTAGGTCGTAGCATGGCGAGAATCGTCGCCGACCAGCTGACCGGAGCGCGTGTACACGGCCACCGACTCGGCCTCGCCGCGGCGCGTCTGACCCAGCAGGCCGTTGCTCGGCTCGTCCTGGGTATAGAAGCCCTCGCCCGAAGCACCACTGTAGCCGCCGCCCTGATAGCCGTCGTCGTAGCCGTCATCGTAGCCGTAGTCGTCATCCTGGCTATAGCCCTGGTCGTAACCCTGCTGGCCGCCCAGGTGCATCTTATTTTTAATCTCGTCAAGGAAGCCCATGGTTGTGTCCTCTCACGGTTTAGTGCAGGCGCTCTGTAAACCAGTGCGCACTTCAGAGCCCTATTTTACTGCAAACTCCGGGCTAAATACTACCCTGCCCAGGCGAACGAGCGTAGAGCCCTCCTCAAGGGCAGGCTCAAAGTCCTCGCTCATGCCGCAGGAAAGCTCAGGCAGGTTCAAATCGGGATGCGCTGCCTCCAGCTCATCCCTCAGCTCACGAAGCCCCGCAAAGGTGCGGCGTGCCACATCCTTATTCCCCCGGGGCGCCATAGTCATAAGCCCCTGCACGCAAATTCCCTCAAGCTCTGCAAGCTCACCCGCGGCGGCGCGAATCTCATCGGGCGAAAAACCGCCCTTGGACTCCTCGCCGCTCACGTTGACCTCAATCAGCACCTGCTGGGGAGCAACCAGCTCGCCCGCTTCGATCTTACGAGTCGCACGGCTCGAGATAGCCTGCGCCAGATGAAGCGACCCCACCGAATGGATTAGCTCGGCTGAGCCCAGCACCGCATTGATCTTATTGGTCTGCAGGTTGCCGATCATATCGAAACGCACCTCGGGCAGCTCCGGATGCTCCGCCAGACCCGTAAGCTTGCGGACGAGCTCTTGCGGGCGGTTCTCGGCAAAATGGCGATACCCCGCCCGAATGGCAGCGATGGTCTCGTCAACGCCGACGGTCTTGGACACGGCAATCAAACGCGCGGCATCGTGGGGCCTCCCAGCGCGATCGAGCGCGGCATAAAAGCGCTCGAGTATCTGCTCGCGGCGAGCGCGCATCAAGTCTAAATAGTTATCCATGGCAAATCGCCTCCGCAGACAGCACAACAAGTAGTCCCATGCTAACGCAAGAGCGCGGCCCCGCATCCGCAAGGCCGCGCTCCCTCAGGTATTTACAATCTCTCAACGAGCGGAGCTACCCTACTCCTCGTCGTCCTCGCCATCGTCTTCATCCTCAAGATGATCCAGCAGGTAGCGCAGGCCCTCGCTAACCTCGTTAGCAGGCACCTTGGCAACATAGCGAGCATCGACGGCGGGCCTCATGATAACACCCTCGCCCGAAGGCACGCGCATGCTCTCGAGCTCATCCTCATCAGTGCGGGCGATATCGCCGGCGTTCATACGCTGACCAGTCAACAGGAAGGTCAGACGGCAAGCGGCATCGATGGAAATCGAAGCGATGCGATCGAGGTAGCGTGAAACCATGATGGCGCGACGCAGGTCGTCATAGTTGCTGTCGTCGTCCATAAAGTCGCCCGTATCCATACGGTTAAAGGTGCGGAAGAACTTCTCGTAGGCAGCGTGCACTGGCTCGTCCTCGACGGCCAGGTTGCAGATGATGGACATGTCATTGGTGACAAGCGCAGAAAGCGAAGAGCCCAGCACCTGGTAGACGGCCTCAGCCTCGGCCTCGACCGTGCCGACAAGCTCCTTGGGCAGCGAGATGTCGGCCTTGATCATATGACGCGTGGCGCGGCAAATCTGACGGACCTTATCGGTCATGCGCTGCAGGTTAAAGTCAACATAGATGATCGTCTGAAGCAGGCGGAAGTCGGAGGCGACCGGTGACTGCGTGGCAATCAGGTTGTAGCAGACGGCCTCCAGGTTGGCGCAGCGTGCGTCAATCGAAAGCGTGCGCTTCTTGGTCTTGGTGGCGAGCTTACGGTCGTCGGTCACATAGGCCTTTACGGCATCGTGGAGGGCCAGATCGACGGCCTCATAGATGCTCAGCATCTCGTGACGGGCCTCGATGAGCTGACGGGAAAACAGTTTGCGCATGGTTCACTCCAATCAGTTGGGTGCGGTCATGCCGCCCGCACAGTGAATACGCACCGGACCAGGTCCGATCGGCTTGGGACTAGTCGCACCGATCAGCCAAAGCGGCCGGTGATATAGTCTTCCGTACGCGAGTCCACCGGGCTGGTGAAGATCGCGTCGGTTTGACCATACTCGATGAGCGTGGCGGGCTCGCCGGCAACTTCCTGCAAGAAGAATGCGGTGTAGTCGCTGATACGAGCTGCCTGCTGCATAGAATGCGTGACGATGATAATCGTCATCTCGGGCGCCAGCTCGGCCATCAGATCCTCGACCTTAGAGACGGACGTGGGGTCGATGGCGGAGCAGGGCTCGTCCATCAGAAGGACATCGGGTTGCACCGCAAGCACGCGGGCGATGCACAGACGCTGCTGCTGACCGCCCGAGAGCGCCAAACCATCCTTGTTGAGCTGATTGGATACCTCTTTCCAGAGGTTGGCGCGCTTGAGCGATTCTTCCACGATGTCATCGAGGTCGCTTTTGCTAGTCACGCCCTGCAGACGAGGGCCAAAGGCGACATTCTCGTAGATGGATTTGGGAAACGGGTTGGGCTGCTGAAAGATCATGCCCACGCGACGACGGAGGTCGACCGGGTCGACACCCTCGGCATAGATATCATTGCCGTCGAGCGTCATGGTACCCTCGACGCGGGTACCCTCGATAAGGTCATTCATGCGGTTGATGCAGCGCAAGAACGTCGACTTGCCGCAGCCTGAAGGGCCAATGAAGGCGGTGATGGCGTTTTTTGCGATGTTGAGGTCGAGCCCCGTCAGCGCATGAAAGTCACCGTACCAAAAGTTGAAATCCTTGGCCGTGATGGCTGCTTGCTCCGGCGTGGGAGCGGACTGATAGACGGACATGGGACTCCTTAATTAGCGGCGTTTGCGCGACAGGTAGCGCGCAAACAGGTTGAAGGCCAGAATAATCGCCATCAGCAAAAGCGCGGTGCCGTAGGCCGCGTTCATGTTGATGCCGTCGTTGGCAAGCAGGTACAGGTGAACCGTCATGGGGCGGCCGGAATCGAGCGGCGAAATAGGTAGATTGATGGCCTGGCCCATGGTGTAGAGCACCACGGCGGTCTCGCCGATGGCGCGGCCGATGGCAAGGACGATGCCGGTGGCAATGCGACCAAAGGCCGAAGGAAGTACGATCTTGGAGACGACCTGCCACTTGGTGGCGCCCAAGCCGTACGCGCCCCAACGGATATAGCGCGGAACGGCGCGAATGGCCTCTTCGGTGGTGCGCATGACGATAGGCAGCATCAGAAGCGCCAGCGCCAGAGCGGCAGAGACCATCGAAAGGCCCAGGCCCATGGCCTCAACAAACAAGGCGTAGCCAAAGAGGCCCATAACAATAGAGGGCACCGACGCCAAAGCGTCAGCAGCGTAGCGTATGAGCTCGACGACCTTGCCCTGCTTGGCGTACTCGGCCAGATAGACGGCTGCCAGCACAGCGATCGGCGTGCAGATAAGCATGGCGAGCGCCGTCACGTAGACGGTCGAGACGATCGTGGGCCAAATGCCGCCCTCGGCGTTGACGCCCTGGGGCCAACCGAAGATAAAGTCGAACGAGATATGCGGCAGACCGTTGATGACCACGTAGGCGATGATAGCGACCAGCACCAGCGTGGTGATGTATGCTGCGGCACGGAACACGCCAAGCATGATCTTATTGGACAGGTCTTTGTTGATGCGGCCCTTCTTGCCGTGGGAAAGGGCACGCTTGATGCGCTCGCGCGACGAGGTCGCATCGACCGTCGTGTCAACGGAATCGGACATAGCCTACCCCCTCTTCTTCTTGGAAATCAGACGGACGATGCCCACCAGCGCGGCGGAGATGATAAACAGGACCACACCCATGCCGAACAGCGCCGAGCGGTGCAGACCCGAGGAATAGCTCATGTCGAGCGCGATCTGGCTCGTGAGCGTCGAGATCGGGCTCGCAATGCTGTCGGGAATAACCGGAGCGTTACCCACGACCATGAGCACGGCCATGGTCTCACCGATGGCACGGCCCATACCCAGCACGATGGCATCCACGATACCCAGCTTGGCGGCAGGTAGCACGACCTTATAGATGGTCTGCCACTTGGTGGCGCCCATGGCATACGATGCCTCGCGAATGCCCATGGGAATGGAATTGAGAGCATCGATGGTGAGCGTGGTGATGGTAGGGACGATCATGATAGCAAGCACGAACCACGCCGTCAGCGCACCAAAACCAAGACCGCCGGTCAGTTGCGCGATAAACGGACGGATGATAATCATGCCAAAGAAACCGTAGATGATGGAGGGAATGCCCGCCAGCAGGTCGACGGCGGGGCTGATGAGTTTGCGCACGCGCTTGCTGGCGATCTCGACCAGATACACGGCCGTACCCACACCTAGCGGCACACCCATGGCGAGCGCACCGACAGTCACCAGACCCGAGCCGGCCAGCAGCGACATAATGCCGTAGTGGCCCTCGGAGGGCGCCCACGTAAAGCTGAAGAAGTCCGCCAGACCGATGTCGGTAAAGACGGGCAGCGCCGAGTACGTGGTAAAGACAAAAATCAGGATGACGGTAACGACCGCCAAGAACGCGCAGGCAAAGAAGATCCACTGCAGCGCCTTCTCCTTAAGATAGGTGCTGCGCGACACCAACGCCAACTCACGCTTTTTGGGAGCCTGAGTCTCCTGCTCAATCTGGGGGGTTTCCTGTGCTTCCACGCTACTCACTCCCCTTTCCGTCGTTGGTGACGGGAATAAAGCCCGCCTCGCGAATCTGCTTGTCCATCTTCTCGGACGTCACATAGTCAATGTAGTCCTGCGCCTGCTGCGAAGGCATACCCTTCACAAAGAAGTAAAGGTCGCGCGAGATGGGATATCCGCCGCTTGCGACCGTCTTCTCGGATGCCTCGACATGGTTGACCGAGACGGCCTTGACCGAGGTCTTGGCGTTGAGGCTCTCGACAAAACCCAGCGAGATGTAGCCAATAGCGCCACGCGAGCGGGACACGACATCGCGTACCTGGCCCGTACCCGAAAGAACAGCCGAGCGGCGATCGAACGGCGTGCCGTCCATCACGATGGTGCGGAAGGCCTCACGCGTGCCAGACGCCTCGTCTCGGTTGATGACCTGAATCTTCAGGTCCTCTCCGCCGACTTCCTTCCAGTTGGTGATCTTGCCGGCATAGATATCGCGGAGCTGCTCGGTCGAGAGGTTATCGACCGGGTTATCGTCGTTCACGATGACCGCGATACCGTCGTGGGCAATGACGATGGGAGTCAGGCCCAGATCCTGTTCGTCGGCATTGAGTCCACGGGAGGAGCTGGCGATATCGGCCGTGCCGGCGCTGACGGCCTCGATGCCAGCGGAAGAGCCCAAACCGGAAACGAGTACGTCGATGCCGGTCTCCTCCTTAAAGCCCTCTGCCGCAATCTCGGCGATAGGAAGGCAGGTCGTGGAGCCGGCGACGGTAATGGAAGAGGCAGAAGATCCCGAAGAACAGGCGCACAGCGCAAGCGTAAGCACAGCGGCGCTCAGGACCGATACGATCTTTCTCATAGCATCACGCCGATCGCAGCATGGCGCCCACAAGTACCGTCCTCGTTACGGTAGGAATAAAAGCGGTCGTTCTGACGCACAGTCGAAAGCTGGGTATCCACGATATTATCCGCGTCGACACCGACATCTACCAGCGCCTCGCAAATGGCAGCGGAAAGATCGAGCATGCGAGAGGTGCTCGCATCGATGCAAGAGAACTCAGCGGCAAAGCGATCCATGAGTTCCTGGGATACCTCATATTCGTCACCCAAGATATGGGGGCCCATATAGGCGGAAACGTCGCCCGCATCGCAGCCGGCAGCATCGCAAAGCGCCTGGCACGCCTTGGCGGAAATTCGTGCAATCGTGCCCTTCCAACCGGAGTGCACCACGGCAAATCCGCCGGGGGCCACCAGCACCACGGGAACGCAGTCGGCAAAGCAGAGCAGCACGGGCACGTCATGGGCCGTACAAACGATGGCATCGCAGCCCTCGGCAATCTGCTCGCGAACAGCCTCAAGATCGTCGGCGCCGTTCGAAGTCACCGTAACGATATGGTCACCATGTACCTGATTGGGCACGAGCAGATTATGCTCGCACTCAGTGGCGCCCATAGCTTCGAGCGCTCGACGACGATTTTCTTGAACAGCAAAGGGGTCATCGCCTACATGCGAGCCCAGGTTGAGCGAGGAGTACGCATCTTCAGAAACGCCACCGGTGCGCTCGGTAAAGGCAAAGCGGACATCGGATGTCGCGCCCTCCACCAACGTAACTCCATCATGGTCGACACGCGAAACGTTGTCCGCACGTGCTGCCATACTAAAGCCTCCTAATAACACAAGTACCGCGGCATCGCCGCTACAGCCAGCGTTTATACGGCTGTCATACTTCCTTAAAAGGATACCCGCAGTGCTAGGGACCAAACGTAAAGAGAACGTAAGGAGATTAGAGGCTTTCGTTTACAAACGAGAAACAAAACGGGGTGCATCCAAATGGACACACCCCGTGCAGGTCGTTGAGAAAAACGAACTAGAAGCTACCGCGCTTCAGGAAGTCGGGAAGCTCGAACTGGTCGTTGCCAAAGTTGGGCAGCTCGGTACCACCGACGTTGCGGGTCGGAGCGGCCTGAGCCGGGCTGGCAGCCGGAGCGGTGCGCTGCGGCTCAGCGGAGGCAGCGGCCTTGCTCTGAGACTGCTGAGCAGCAAAGAGCTCGTCCTGACGGTTGACGTTGGAATCGGAGAAGCCCGTAGCGATGACGGTGATACGCACCTGATCGCCCAGGGACTCGTCGACAACGGTACCGAAGATGATGTTCGCCTCGGGGTCGACGGCGTTGGCGACAACGTCGGCGGCGTCGCTGATCTCCTGGATGCCCAGGTCCTTGGAACCAGCGATGGAGAGCAGCACGCGCGTGGCACCATCGATGGAGCTCTCGAGCAGCGGGCTGGAGATGGCCTGCTGGGCAGCGTCGACGGCACGAGTATCCCCAGAAGAGGTACCGATACCCATCATGGCGGTACCGGCCTGCTTCATGATGGTCTTAACATCGGCGAAGTCCAGGTTGATGATACCGGGGACGGTGATGAGGTCGGTGATGCCCTGGGTGCCCTGGGAAAGGACGCCATCGGCAATCGCGAAGGCCTCGAGCATGGTGGTCTTCTTCTCGGCGATGTCGAGCAGCTTATCGTTAGGGATGACGATCATGGTGTCGACGCAATCGGAGAGGGTCTTGATGCCCTCCTCGGCGCTCTTCTTGCGCTTGCGGCCCTCGAAGGTAAAGGGTTTGGTCACGACGGCGACGGTCAGTGCGCCGACCTCGTTCATCGCGATATCGGCAACGATGGGAGCAGCGCCGGTACCGGTGCCACCGCCCTCACCGCAGGTGATAAACACCATGTCGGCGCCAGCGAGCGCCTCGGCAATGTCGTCGCGGGACTCATCGGCAGCCTTGCGGCCAACCTCGGGGTTGGCGCCGGCGCCCAGGCCGCGGGTAAGGTCGGTGCCGATGTGCACCTTGATATCGGCATCAGAGATCGCGAGTGCCTGAGCATCGGTGTTGATGGCAACAAACTCGACGCCGCGGATGCCCTCTTCGATCATTCGATTGACCGCGTTGGTACCGCCGCCGCCGACGCCGACCACCTTAATGACGGCAAGGTAGTTGTTGATCTCTGTCTCGTGCATGTCGGTCCTCCGAACAAAGGTTATAGCCATAGCATGGGTCGACCCCTGCGCACATTAACCTTCAGGTTGAAAGTAAATGCAGAGGTAAACCCTATTATGTTTGCACATTATGAACGTATCAGTCAAATAATTGACCGTGAAAACCAAACAAACCAGATAAACGGCGTGGTATGGCCCCTCAACAAAGCATCAACCAGCGCTACGAGGTCGGAGCATTCCTAAATGTGTAGTTGCCCGGAGAGCGCACATTGATATAAGTTACGCCCTCTACCTGCGAAAGCAACTTGGTGACTACGCGTTCCTTCTTGGCGATATCGTCCGAATCGCCCAGCGACACCTCAATGCCGTTATTGAGGTTTGCCGAGATGGCTTCGACCGAAGGCGTGGAAATATCCTTGACTTGTCCCAAGAACTCGTTCGAAAAACCACGCACATAATCCAGACCGGCCTTAACGGCTTTGGAGTTCACCGCCTGGCCGGAAACCGGAGCGACATCCGCCGAGACATCAGTCAACAACACCGCGCCATAATGCTTGGCGAGCGCCAGCGCGGCATCGATTCCGGTCAAGGTATTTGAGCCCTGCCCTGTCGTGATGACGTTGCCCTGGTCGTCCACTTCGACCGACGTCGACAGCGGGGCAATCCAGGTGTCATCGTCTCCGATAGCCCAGGCAAGGTCGTCGGAGCTCATATACGCAATGGCGATAACTTTACGCTCCGTCGGCGTGATGATAAGCGTATGGGGAAACTGGCGCTGGACATCCACGCCCGAGACCCACGGGTTCTGCTTGAGATCCTCGGTAATCTGGTCGGGATCGACGTTAAAAAGCGACGTTTCCTCGGGCAAGTCGATCAGCTGGATAGCATCGTGCTTCGTCACATGCTCGCTGCCTTGAATCTGAATATCAGTGGCAGTAAACAATCCAGAGTTGATCACCACGATGGCAACGACGACGAGCACGGCCAAGACGGCCAGAACGCCGCCTACGATTTTGCCTTTGCCTGTAACGACAGAAGCGGCGTCTGATGTTTTATTTGCCATCGCTCCAAGTGAAGATAACGGGTTGAAACCTTTTTTACTCGAAGGCTTCTTGGCGGTAGCCGGCACCGATGTCAGCGAGCGCGGTTTCGATGCGCCCAGCGTGCGACCTGGACGCGCCGCTTTAGTTCCCGTCGAGGGCTTGGGAGTTGCCATGGGACGGGCAGGCTTGGCGCCCATAACAGGCTTTGACGTCACCGAGGGACGCGAGGACTTTTTTGCGGCCGGACGATTACCGAGCTGCGAGCCGACGACCGGACGACTGGTCTGCCGAGCATGCCCGACAGACTTAGAGTGCGCGACGGTATTGCGTTGAGGTTTGGCAGACGCGCCGGAACGCCCTCCGGCGCGGCGGAAGGTGGGTTTCGATGCTCTAGAAGCCGAGGAATTTAACTTCCGGTCTGAGCTCGATGCCATACGCCTCCCTCACCTTTCCGTGCACATGTCTGATAACCGCGGCAACGTCATCGGCCGAGGCAGTTCCGTTATTAACGATAAAATTAGCGTGAACGGGCGAAACTTCCGCGCCGCCAATCGAAAAACCCTTTAATCCACAATCCTCGATAAGCTTGCCCACACTCGCATCGGGCGGGTTGCGAAAGACCGACCCGCAGGATGCGCGACCCATGGGCTGCGTACGCCTGCGCCTCGTCAGGTACCGCTCCATGCGCTCGCGAATGTCGGCCTTGGGCGCCGGTTTAAGCTTGAGCACGCACTCAAGGATGATCTCATTGCGGGGTAGGCTACATTCGCGGTAGCCCCAAGTGATCTCGGACCCCGCATAATGCTTGATGCCGGTTGCCGGGTCAAACGTTACGACATCCTCAACCAGCGAGCCAATCCACTCGGTCCGTGTGCCGGCATTCATAGATATCGCACCGCCGACCGAACCAGGGATGCCAACGGCAAACTCAAGGCCCGAGAGGCTACGCGACAGGGCATCGTTGACCAGGCGCGCAAACATCACGCCCGCACCGACCGTCAGCGTACAACCGTCATCGGCAACAACCGTGCGCTGAAACTCACGTCCGAGCGAAATGACGGCACCGCGATAACCGCCATCGGCAACCAGCAGATTGGAGCCCTTGCCGATAATGACCCACGGCACCTGCTCGCGATCGAGCACCGCCACGGCGCGGCGGAGGGCATGATAGCTATGGCACGTCACAAAGAGGTCGGCCTTGCCGCCGATACGATAGCTCGTATGACGCGCAAGGCGCTCGTCCTCGATCACATCCGTGTCGATCATGCCCGAGAGCGCCATGACGGCGTTAAACAGACCCATTAGACTTAAGCGTCTTTCTTGGCAGTCAGATACTCGATGAACTCGGGACCGACGGTCGTAACGTCACCGGCACCCATGGTGAGCAGTAGGTCGCCCTCGCCCACCATCTGCTCGAGCTCCTGATTGAGCTCAAGACGGCTGGAACAGTACACGACCTCCTTGCCAGGATGCTTGGCGCGCACGGCATCGGCGAGCATCTTAGAGGTGACACCCGGAATGGGCATCTCGCCAGCCGAGAACACATCGATCAGCAGCAGTTTATCGGCATTGGCAAATGCATCGGCAAAGTCGTCGCACAGGGCCTGCAGGCGCGAATAGCGGTGCGGCTGGAACACGACGTCGACGTGCTTGTAGCCCAGCGACGAAGCGGCAGCAAGCGTCGCCTTGATCTCGGTGGGGTGATGGCCGTAATCATCGACCACGGTGATGCCATCGATATCGCCCACGTGGGTAAAGCGACGGCGGACGCCCTCAAAGCTCGAGAGCGCCTTGGCGGCGGCGTCGATGTCAAGGCCCAGGACATGGGCGACGGTGAGCACCGCTGTGGCGTTGAGCATGTTGTGGCGACCAGGGTTGCTCTTGATCTCCACAGCGTGCTCAGTGCCGTCCTCAAAGCGAACGATAAAGTCGCTCTGGATGCCCTTGACATCCGGGTGCATGCAGACGATGTCGTTGCTCTCGGCAAAGCCGTAGGAAAGCACGTGACGACCCGTCGACTTGGCGAGCTCGACCAGATGCGGGTCCTCACCGCAGACGATGACGGTGCCGTCCTCGCCCACCAGGCTCATGAATTTGGCGAAAGTCGCCTCGATCTCCTCGATACCCGAGTAGTGATCGAGGTGGTCGGCCTCGACGTTGGTCACGATGACCACGTTGGGGTTCAGGAACAGGAAGGAGCTGTCGGACTCGTCGGCCTCGGCGACAAAGTAGTCGCCCGAGCCGTTCTTGCCGTTCGTGTCATAGCCCTCGACGATGCCACCGATCAAGAAGCTCGGATCCAGACCCATGCGGTCGAGCATGGTGGCGCACATCGAAGACGTGGTGGTCTTGCCATGCGTGCCGGCAACAGCGACGGTGATGCAGCCGTGGCCCAAAGCAGAGAGCATCTTGGCACGGGGCCACACGGGAATACCAAGCTCGCGAGCGCGCACGAGTTCAGGGTTGGACTCCGGAATAGCGGTGGAGACAACAACCACGTCGGGCTTGACCTCATCGATCGTGGCGGCCTCATGGCCCACATGCACCTTCACACCAGCGCGGGTAAGCTGGCGGATATAGCGTGACGTCTTAAGGTCGGAGCCGGTAACGGCATAACCGCGCTCGTGCAGAACGAGGGCGATGCCGCTCATGCCGGCGCCGCCGATACCGATAAAGTGGGCGCTCTTAAACTCGGGCGCGGAGGTTGCAGTCTGGGAATCAGCCATGTGCTCGTGTACTCCTTGCGTAAACACTGCCTGTAACCCGTTAACTGTACCGCACCTACCGCATCAGCGCGAGGGCGACCGACGATATCCCGTCTAACTAACGCAAACCCTCTACCGCATCAGCCAGAAGAGCGGCGGCCCTATCCTGAGCCAGACCACGCGCCGCCTGACGCATGGTGTCGCGCGCCGCCGCATCATCGACCAGGTGCAGCAACTCATCGGCAAAGGCAGTACCGTCGATATCGGCATCGGCACAGAGCACGCCGGCCCCAGCGTCGACCAGATAACGGGCATTGGTGGTTTGGTGGTCGGCCGTCGCATGCGGATACGGCACGAGCACCGAGGGCACGGCGAGCGCAGCGATCTCGGCCACGCTCGATGCGCCCGAACGCGAGAGCACCAAATCGGCAGCAGCCAGCATGTCGCCCATGTTGTCGATGTAAGGCTGGACGCGGTAACGCTTGGCCTCCTCGAGCGTCAGTGCCAAAGCGCGCTCGGTCTCCTCAAAGCCGTCGGCACCCGTCGAATGCAACACATAGAGGTTCTTGCGCGAAAGCAGCTCGTTTTTGAGCGAAACCACGCGCTCGTTGAGGTGCTGGGCACCAAGTGAACCGCCAAAGACGAGCAGCAGCATAGCGTCCTCGGGAACGCCAAGTGCCTTGCGGCCGCGAGCGCGATCGCCCTCGATCACCGAGCGACGTACAGGGTTGCCGGTCATGAGCACGTGGTCAGGGTCACCTTCGCGCTCAAAGACCGAGCGCGCTGCCGGCACCGAGATGCACACGCGGGCGGCGTGGGAGTTCATCATCTTGTTGGCCAGGCCCGGAACAGAGTTCTGCTCATGCAGCAGATACGGAACGCCTGCGCCCTTGCACCACCCCAGCAGCGGAACCTCGACATAGGCACCAAAACCGATGGCAGCATCGGGTTTGCCGACCTTTGAGAAATGACTGGCGAGCGCGCGCTTGGCCTTGTTGACACGCCACAGCGAGGTCAGCGCCGTCCAAGGACGGGAGCGGTCGAAGCCCGTGACCGTAATGGGCACAAAATCAAACCCAGCCTCGGGGACCAGACGACCCTCGAGTTTGCGCGACTGGCCCACGAACACAACGTGGTGGCCACGGTCACGCAGCTCTTCGGCCAAGGCGAGCGCGGGGTTGATGTGTCCTGCCGTGCCGCCGGCTGCAATAGCAACGGTCATTTTATCGGTCATGGTAGTCCCTTCGTACACGCGGTCCCTGGTCGTCGGTGCGCAGACGCGCCGACGGGTCCGAGTTCAAATCGATTCGATTATATCCGCCGCCCGCGTTGCGAGGGCTGGGGCGCCGCGGACGACCTTGCGGAGTCGTTCGTGGGCGTGGACGAGCTGCCGGGTCGGATGCAGAACCATCCAGAACGGTAAAGCCGCCACGCGAAGGTCGTTCACCGCGCACATGGGCCACGCCGGCGGTACTCTCGTCCATAACGGCAAAGCTCTCACGGCGGCGATCATACTCATCGCGGCGGGCGCTCTCGTACGAAACGCGCAGGATCAACCCGGCAAGCATAAGCGACACGATAATCGACGAACCGCCGTAGCTAATAAACGGCAACGGTTTGCCCGTCATGGGAAACACGTTGAGGATGCCCAGCGCGTTAATCAGAAATTGCACCGCGAGAATGACCGCGGAGCCAGACGCCATGAGCGCGCCCCGACGATCGGTCGCCTGCTCGGCAATGCGAAACGCCGAGTAGATCAGCATCGCAAACAGCAAGAAGAACAGCACGGTTCCGACAAAACCGACTTCCTCGCCAATGATGGCCAAGATGTAGTCGTTGTGCGCCTCGGGCAGATACGAGTACTTCATGGTTGAGTTGCCGATGCCACGGCCGAACAGACCGCCCGAGGCAAAGGCCATGATGGCAAGCGTGGCCTGATAGCCGTCACCATACTCGTCGGCCCAAGGGTTCAAGGCAACCTGAATACGCACCATACGGTACGGCTCTGCGACAAGCGCAATCACGATCACGAGAATGCCGAAGATTATCACGCCGATGATAAATCTGGGGTCGAGACCCGCAAACAACGCCATACATATGAGGGTCAACAGGATGATCAGGACAGTACCGAAATCGGGCTGGATAAAGATCAGAAAGAGCGAAATGCCCAGGTAGATGCCCATCTTGCGAAGGAATTCGTTGATGTTGCCACCGGGCGAAAAGAAGCGGTCAAGCATGATGGCCGAATACGCAATGGCAAATGGCTTTAAAAACTCGGAAGGCTGGAACTGAATGCCGGCGATGTTGAGCCAGCGCGTGGCGCCACGGCTGCCGCTGCCCACCAAGAACACCAGAAACAGTAGCCCTATCATGCCTATGAGGAAGATCCTGAGCACGTCTTCCCCAAACCAACTGTCCGGCAAAACGCGCACGATGGCAATCAGCGCCAAAACACCGACCACGGCAAACGCGGCCTGTCGACCCAGAAAAAACGTCGCCGAGCCATTCTCGTGCAGTGCCTCGACCGAAGACGCCGAGTACACCATCAGCAGGCCAAAGCACACCAAAGTAAACAGGCAGGCCATAAACATCAAACGGGGGCGCATGATACGGGCGGGAACGCCGGCAATATAGCGTTCACTAAACGTCTGCCCGCCGCGACCGGAACGCGGTGTGCTGCGCCGCGAGGAAGCACGGTCCGAGTCGGGCCTCCTCATACCTTGTCGGGGGCTCTCCTCTCTCACCGGCAACCCCTATTCCATTTGCGATTTCGCCGCAGCGGCAAGCTGGGCCACATAGTCCTTAAACACGCGGCCGCGCTCCTCATAGCCCGAGAACTCATCGAACGAAGAGCAGGCAGGAGAAAGTAAGATCACGTCACCACGGCTCGACAGCGAACGGGCGACGTCCACGGCGTCGCGTAGGTCATCCGCCTGGGCGATATCCACATCGCCATCGACATCGGCCTCGTCCATAGCGGCGGTGAAGCGCTCGCGCGCATCGCCAAAGCAGACGACCGAGCGCACGTTATCCATAACAACGCGCGCGAAGTCAGTGAGCGGCGTGCCCTTATCGTGGCCGCCGAGCAGCAGGATCACGTCGTCATCGGGAAATGCCGTCAGTGCCTTCTCGACCGCATCGGTGTTGGTCGCCTTGGAATCGTTGACGTAGCGCACGCCGTCAATCTCGCCACACGGCTCCACGCGGTGTTCGAGCGGCTGGAACGAGGTCAGACCGCGGCAGACACCATCGACATCGGCACCGACTGCCAGGGCAGCCGTGGCAGCGCACAGGGCATTGATAACATTGTGATGGCCCGAGATCTTGAGCTCGGATGTAGCGATGAGCGGGGTCTCGACGCCCTTCAGACGCACGATCATCTTGCCATCGCGTACAAAAGCGGCATCCTCACCCTCAGGCTCGTCAAAGGCAACCTTGCAGATGCGACGACCCGGCGTGTAGATGTACTCATCGAACTCGTGAATGCCGGCGTCTTCGACGTCGACAACCACCAGATCGTCATCGACCATATTGTCAAACAGTTTGATCTTGGCAAGCGCATAGTTCTTATGGCTCTTATGCCAGCCCAAGTGGTCGGGAGTGATGTTGAGCAGCACCGCAACGCGAGGGTGGAGCTCGGTGGTCGTAGCAATCTGATAGCTCGAGAGCTCAGCCACAAACCACTCGTTGTGGGCTCGGCCGTCAATCTCGTTGATAGGCGGCTCGCCGATGTTGCCGACAGCTACACTGGCCTCGCCGGCAGCCTTGAGCAGATAATCAGTCAGCGACGTGGTGGTCGTCTTGCCGTTGGTGCCCGTGATGGCAATCCAGTTATCGGTCGACAGGCGATAGGCAAACTCAGGCTCACCCATAATCTGGGCGGCATGCTCGCGCCCGGCCTTAAAGAAGCCCGAGAACTCCGAGATGCCCGGGCACGTCACGCATACGTCATAGGCGCCCTCGACCTGTTCGGTCCCATAGACAAACGACGCACCAGCAGCTTCGAGCGCACGCGTGGCGTCATTGGGCTCAGAGGTGCCGCCGCCATACACGGTAACGGCGTTTACGCGCTCGGGATGCGCCAGCGCCCAGCGGGCGACATCGAGGCCGGACTTGCCCTGACCCAAAACGAGCAGGCTAAAGACATCAGCAAGAGGCATGAAAGACCACTATCCCAACTGGAAGAACAGAGCAAGGCCAACGGCACCAAAGGCAGCAGCGATAATCCAAAAACGGATGACGACCTTGGTCTCGGCCCAGCCCTTCTTTTCGAAATGATGATGGATGGGTGCCATAAGAAAGACGCGCTTGTGCGTAAAGTGGAAGTAGACAACCTGAATCATGACCGACAGGGTCTCAACGATAAATAGGCCGCCGATGATGAGGGAGACGACCTCGGTGTTGGTCATGATGGACGTGCAGGCAAACGCGGCGCCCAGGGCAAGCGAGCCGGTATCGCCCATAAAGATGCTCGCCGGATAGCAGTTGAACCACAGAAAGCCCAAGCAGGCACCGGCACACGCGGTGCAGAAGATGGACAGGTTCACGTCTCCGTGCAAAAACGCCATGGCAGCCATGGCGAGCATGGCGATCATGGAGGCGCCGCCAGCAAGACCGTCAAGGCCATCGGTCAGGTTCACGGCATTAGAAAGACCGGCAATCATCAGCCAGCAAAAGACAATATAGAGCCACGGGAACGAATAGCCGCAGATGGTAGTCGAAAGCACGCCAAGGTCGATCGTCAACCCACCGGGAAAACGAATCTCGGGGGCGACGCCGCACCAGTTGACGGCAAGTACCGTAAAGGTAGCACAGATAATGGTTAGGCCGATCATCTTGGCATGGGGCGTCAGACCGAGCGAGCGCCCATGCGTAACGGAGGTCAGGTCGTCGATCAGGCCCAGCACGCCGGTCGCCAGCGTGGCGAGCAGCACGAGCACGAGTTCGGTGGTGAGCTTGCCCATCAGCAGGCAGGTCAGCGAGATCGCGACGAGGATGACAACGCCACCCATGGTGGGCGTTCCCTGCTTAACCAAATGACGCTTGGGGCCGTCGGCACGAACCTGCTGGCCGATACCCTCGACCTTGAGCAGCTTGATCCACCACGGCATGAGCAGCAGCGCAATGGCGGCGGCGATGCCAAGCCCCAAAAAAGCCTGATACGTTGGATACGAGGGATTGCCGAACATGGGCTAGCACACACCTTCCACAAAGCGGTCGAGCTCAACAAAGCGGGAACCCTTGACCAGTACAACATCATGTTTTTCAAGCGCGCCGCCCATGCGGTCGAGCGCCTGCTGATAATCGGAGAACACCTGGATGCGGTCCTCGTCCATGCCCATCATGCGCGCGGCACCGGCCATAAGCTGGGCCAGCTCACCACCCACGCACGCCAGCATGTCGAGCTTCTCGGCGGCGGCATAGGCGCCCACGAGCTCATGCATGCGAGGAGCCTCATCGCCCATCTCGCCCATCTCGCCCAGGATCGCCATGCGAGACCCCGTGCACGAAAGCGAGCACAGCAGATCGAGGCCAGCAGCCATGGATTCGGCACTGGCGTTATAAGAATCGTCGATGACGCGGGCACCGCTCTTGGCGCGCTTGATCTCTTGGCGGTGACCGGTGATCGTGAGGCCCCTAAAGGCAGCATCGATCTGCTCGGGTGTCACGCCCAAGCGATAGGCAACCGCGGCGGCCTTAACGGCATTCGGAACGGACTGCACGCCGGGGATGGCAAGCATGGTATCGATTGTCTCACCCTGGCCAAAATCGAGCGTAAAGACCGGACGGCCCTCGTCATCAACACGAATGTCGTGGGCACGGACCTCATCATCGTCCGAGACGCCGGCCAGCATCACGTCGATACCAGCAGGCTGGGCGAACGTATCGCGAATGAACGGCGTAAAGTCGTCCTCGCCGCCCAAAACCAGCAGCGGCAAGAAGTCGCCAGCGGCGCACATACCCTGGACAATCTCGGCCTTAGCGCGGGCGATGTTCTCGCGGCTACCCAAAATGCCGATATGAGAGGTACCAATCTTGCTCACGATGGCAAGGTTGGGATTGGCGGACTGGGACAGGCGCTCGATCTCGTGGAAATGGTTCATGCCCATCTCGAGCACCAGGACCTCGGTATCGGCCGGAGCGGAAAGCACCGTGAGCGGCATGCCGATCAGGTTATTGAAATTGCCCTTGGTGGCCCAGACACGATAGCGCTTGGCGAGCACAGCGGCGAGCACGTCCTTGGTCGTCGTCTTGCCGATGGAACCGGTAATGCCAACGACCAGGCAGCCAAGCTCCAGACGGTACGTGTGCGCCAAACGCAGCAGAAACTCCTCGGGATCATCGGTCAGCAAGATGGCACAGCCCTTGTCCTGCGCCAGCGAGACCAGCTCGGCCTCGGGCTCACGCGTCATCACGACGGCGCCGGCACCCGACTGGACGGCACGGGAAGCAAAATCATTGCCGTCGACGTTTTCACCGGGAAAGGCGACGAAAATCGTCCCTTCCTCGACCTGGCGCGAGTCGATAACGCACCCGCGGCATACCCGATCGGCTTCTCCCGTCACGGTTCGGGCCCCTGTTGCGGCCGCGAGGTTGTTGACGGCGATCTCTATCATTGCAGCTCCCCTGTAAACCTAATAATGCTATCGGCGTATTGTATCCCAGCGCCGCGCATGCGTGGTGCAGGGCATGTGAACACCCCTCATATGGGACAACAAACCACGCCCCAAAGATTGTAACCCCCTACTTCGTGTGTGGGATACCCAACACGTCGAGCGCATTGGCCATAATGGACTGGAACGGCACCGCAGCGGCATCTGAGCCGCTCGGCGTTCCGTCGAGCGTGATATAGCACAGCACCTTGGGCGATTGTGCCGGCGCAAAGCCCATAAAGGACGACATGTAGTTCTCCTTGAGGTAGCCGCCGTTCTCGTCGGCTCGTTCGGCCGTACCGGTCTTACCCGCCACGTCATAGCCGTCAACCGCGCCGCCAACGCCCGTTCCCTCGGACACGACCGTCTGCATGCACGATGTCACCTGGGATGCGGCGTCCTCCGAAATCGCGCGCTCGCCTTCGCCCCAGTCCTTCTCGTCGCCTTTGCTGGACTTATAGAAGTGCGGGGTCATCATCACACCGCCGTTGGCGATGCCGCCCACGGCACGTGCGATCTCAATCGGCGAGACAGACAACGCCTGTCCAAAGCTCATCGATCCCAGCGTGGCGCCGTCATACTGGTCACGCTCCTTGACGATGCCCAGGCTCTCGCCCGGAAAATCGACACCCGAGCTGTGACCGATGCCCCACTTGTCCACATAGGCGGCAAAGTCGTCGGCACCGATCTTGCGCCCCACCAGGACAAAACCCACGTTGGACGAACGGCGCATCATCTCGCGTACATCCATGGTCATGGCATAGTCGCGCTTGTCGGCATCGGTGACGGTATCGTCGCCCACCTTGATGCTCGCCGGCACCTCAAACGACGTACTCAATCGCACGACGCCCAAGTCGAAGCCGGCGCCCGCCACGAGCGTCTTAAAGACCGAGCCGGGCTCGTAAGCGTCGGTGACCAGGCGCAAGTTCATATCCTCGGTCTTGGCGTTTTCCAGATCGGTCTGGTCGTAGGTCGGATACGAGCAAGCTGCCAAGATCTCGCCTGTCGTAGGATCGGTGACCAGCGCCGAGCCGTTCTTGGCCTTAGTCTTCTCAACTGCCTCTGCCAGGGCATCCTCGGCCGCACGCTGGATATTGACGTCGAGCGTCGTCACGATATCAACGCCGTCGACCGCAGCCACCTTTTTATAGGCACCGCCCGCGATATAGCTGCCGTCCCTCGCGCGCTCGCGTACGAGAGAACCGTTCGTACCGGTCAGAAGCTTGTTGTATTGCTTTTCGAGACCCGTCAGGCCGTCGTTGTCTACATTCACTACACCCAGCACCTGCGATGCCAGATTGCCGTATGGATATACGCGCTTCATGGCCTGCTCAAAAAGCACGCCGGGCAGGTTCTTCTTCTCCAGCGCCGCAGCATCGTCTTCGTCCACCTGGCGCTTGATATACACCCAGGTGCCATCGGACTCGACGAGCTTGCGGCAGGTCTTTTTATCGATTCCAGTTGCCTTGACCAGCGCCGACACCGTCTTGTCGACATCCTCGACAAGCTGCGGGTTCACGGCGATGTTGCGACATTCGACCGACGACGCCAGCACGTTACCGTTGCGGTCGTAGATGGTGCCGCGTTTGGCATAGAGGGTCTGCGCAAGCAGGCGGCGCGCATCGGCACGCTCACGCAGTTTATCGGCTTCGACAATTTGATAGTCGGCAAGGCGAAAGACGCCCAAGCCCAAGCCAAGCCCAATTAAGCCCATGACGGCCTTGCGGCGAGGCAGAGGCTTGCCTGTGAGCCATTCGGTCGATGAACTCTTGCGCGACCTGGTGTTATGCACTTGAGGGCCGCCCGAGCCGCGAAGTCGCGACGCCGGGTCGTTGCCACGGGACTGCCCGGCGTTGTAAGATTGCCGACCCGTTCCTTGATAACCAGAACGTCCCCGCGACGAGGGACGTCCAGAACCGCGGCCCCCATCGGAACCGCGGCGATAGTCATTTGTCATACTCAGCTACCGTCTTGCTACTGAGCGGTCGCGGTCGCGTTGGCGCCCGCGGCTGCATCCTGCGAAAAGTCAAGTGTAACGCTCTCGCTGGGCTCCACCATGCCATAAGCGCCCGCAAGGTCGCGAATGCGCGTGTCGGCGCCATAGACCGAATGCATGACCTCCAAGTCGGAGCTCTCATCGGTCGCCTTTTCGAGCGTGTTGGTAAGCTCGGCGTTGCTGTTGAGCACCTGGGCCGTAACGCCGGCGAGCGCCACGCGGGCGACGCCGATCGTCATGAAGATAGCCGCAATGATGCAAAACGTTTTAAGAACGCTCATGAAAACCGGGCTTACCGCCTGGTTTGCCTGACGGCCCGCGCCCGTGTAGACATCAAAGCGCGGCGTGCGCTGCTCACGGGGAGCAACGGGGGCCTGCGGCGTCTCACGATAGGCGGGCATGGCGTTCATATCATAGGCGAGTGCTGCGCTTGAAGTGTTGTAGCCCATGATATGCCGCCTCCCATCCCGAGTACGTTGGTAGTGTGTTTAAGCTTCGTTTATGGTGCGAGCGGGAGGTCCAATATCGCGCGGTCACGCCTACAGACGCTGTGCCACACGGATTTTGGCTGATCTCGCCCGAGGGTTGCGCTCAACCTCATCAGGCTGGGCAACCAAGGGTTTGCGGGTGATGACCTTGAGTATCGGCACGTTGCCGCACACGCACACCGGAATCTCCGGCGGACACGTGCACCCCTGGCTCATCTCCTTAAAGTGGTTCTTTACGATACGGTCCTCGAGCGAGTGATACGAGATGACACAGATACGTCCGCCCGGGTTGAGCCACCTGGTGGCGGCATCAAGCCCCCGTTCGAGCACATCGAGCTCGTGATTGACCTCGATGCGAATGGCCTGGAAACTTTTCTTGGCCGGGTGTCCACCATGCCGACGAGCGGCAGCCGGGATACCCGCCTTGATGATCTCGACAAATTGGCCGGTGGTTTCGATCGGTTCTTGCTCGCGGCGGCGCACGATCTCGCGCGCGATCTGCGAGGCGAACTTCTCTTCGCCGTAGACGCGTAGAATCCGGGCGAGATCGTGTTCGTTATAGGTGTTGATGACCTCAGCTGCGTTTAAGGTGTTATTACCCGGATCCATCCGCATGTCCAATGGGGCGTCCTCGTTATACGAAAAGCCCCTGCCAGGGATATCGAGTTGCGGTGACGAAACGCCCAAATCGAACAGGAAGCCATCGACCCCGGGCACCTCGGCCGAGCAAAGCAGCTCGTCCAAGTCGCCGAAGTTGCCCTTCAGCAGCTGGTGCGGAACGCCGGGAACCTCGCGGTCCAGACGGGCGCCAGCGGCCTCGAGGGCCATGTCGTCCTGATCGACGCCGAGCAAAAGGCCCGTCTCCCCCACCTGCGCGGCCATTTTTACCGAATGGCCGGCACCGCCAAGGGTGCAATCGCAGACAACGGAGCCGCTCTTTAGCCGCAGCGACTCAAGCACTTCGCTGAGCATGACAGGTTCATGCCGATATTCTTGTGTCAAGATCCCACGCTCCATCCGTTACCCGTGCCTTGCCCTTACGAGAAGAAGAGGTCCAGCAGGGCCTCATCGTCATCGTCCTCATCGGCCGCGGCGCGATCCCAAACCTCAAGGTGGTCGTAGTTGCCCACAACCGTGACCTCGCGGCCGAGGTTCGCCTGCTTGCGGAGAGACTCGGAAAGACCGATACGACCGGCGCTGTCCACGTCCATCGACGTGGTGCGCTTGTTGATCGCCCTCATGAGCTTCTGGTCATTAATGTCACGCGGGTTAAAACCCTCATGGCCCTCACGACCCGCGAAGAGTCCTTCGACCCACTTATCGAAGGCCTCGGCAGAGAACACGTACAGAGCATCGACATCCAGGGCTTTGAACACGCGAACGTGCTCTCCAAGCTCCTCGCGAAGGGGTGCAGGCAGGGACAGACGACCCTTTGCATCGAGATTGCGCTCGTATGCACCAGTCATTCCCATGTGCGCCCTCCCCTCGGTTACTCAGATGGCACGTACGCGGGGAACCACCCCGCCTGTCGACGTCATTAATAATATGGGTAACTGCCCCATTTTTCAACACCTTTCCCCACCCCTTCCCCCACCCCGCCCCACCACTCCACCCACCATATATCGCAAAACACCCCCAAGCATATGTTCGAAAACACAATATGTTGTGTTTACAGCAACGGCGGGATGCCACCTGTGGCACCCCGCCTTTCAACCTCAACCTTCAAGTTGACCTTGAGGCGATTTTTGCGTCCCTTTACATGCCGTTCACATCGCCCCCAAACTCCCCCACGCAAGGCACGTGCGGCCCACCACCGCGACGACAAGTGGCAAAAAATGGGACGGGCCCCAGATTGCCCATGCGTGCGCAAAAGCACGCCGCGGCAATCTGGGGCCCGTCCCCAAATACCTATAAATATGCAGGCCAGCGATGTGTTAACGATGTGCCAGCGGGTGCGCCGCCAGATAGACCTCGGTCAGTTGCGTACGATCGACATGCGTGTAGACCTGCGTGGTCGATATATCGGCATGTCCCAAGATCTCCTGTAGCACACGGAGGTCTGCACCGCCCGCAAGCATATGGGTGGCAAAGGAGTGACGCAGCGTGTGGGGATGGAGTCCCACCAGCCCCACCTGGCGCCCGTAGCGCTCACAGATGGCATGGATGCCCTGGCGCGACAGACGGCGGCCGTTCTTATTTAAAAAGACCGCCGAGGTCTCGGTTCCGCGGGCATGGGCCGCCAAGCGAGAACGCCCCTCAGTTACATAGAGCGTCAGAGCTCGCGCCGCGCTTCCCACCAGCGGGGACAGGCGTTCCTTTGAGCCCTTACCGCGAACGAGTACAAAGCCATCGTCAATATGGATATCGCTCACATCGAGCCCCACCAACTCGCTCACACGCAAACCGCATCCGTAGAGCACTTCCAAGATGGCATGGTCGCGCAAGCCCATCTCGCCCTCGGGGAAGTCTTGATCGAGCAGCGCCGAGACGTCCTCCACCGATAGATACTCCGGCAAACGCTCAGCCTTTTTAGGCAGGCGCAACGCCGCCGTTGGATTTTGGGCCACAGCCCCATCGCGCACCAAAAAGGCATGCAGGCCCTTCACGGCCGCAAGCGCACGCTCCACCGAGGCATCGGAATAGCCCCCATCGCGACGGTCGGCGACAAAGCCCTCCACGACCTGACGAGTCACCTCTTCAAAAGACACAATACCCGCCCGCTCCAGATAGGCGCAGTACGTCGTCAGGTCACGACGATAGGCCGCAATCGTGTTGCGCGCCAAACCCCGCTCGACCGCGAGGTAATCGAGATACTCCCCCGCCGCCACGGCGAGCGACGAGGGAGTAGCTTCGGTATGTTCCTTATTCGCCGGCACCCTTAGTCCGTAGCGAGGTTCATGGGCGTCACCTGCAGACGGTCGACACCCTCGTGCTGGCCGATCGAAGCGCGCACGAACTCGCGGAACAGCGGCTGCGGGTTGGTCGGGCGGCTCTTGAACTCGGGATGAGCCTGGGTTGCCACATACCACGGATGCACGTCGCGCGGCAGCTCGACCATCTCGACCAGGCGCTCGTCGGGCGACAGACCCGAGATAACCAAACCGGCGTCCTCGAGCTGGTCACGGAAGGCGTTGTTGAACTCAAAGCGGTGACGGTGACGCTCGTAGACGAGCTCCTCGCCATATGCCTCGCGAGCAAGGGTATCGGCGGCGAGCTTGCACGGATAGGCGCCCAGGCGCATGGTGCCGCCCTTCTCGGTCACGTCCTCCTGCGAGCTCATCAGATCGATGACGCTAAACGGGCCGTCCGGATCGAACTCGGAGGAGCTGGCGCCGGCAAGGCCGACGACGTTGCGGGCGAACTCGCACACGGCCACCTGCATACCCAGGCAAATGCCCAGATACGGAATCTTGTGCTCACGGGCAAACTCGGCCGCGAGGATCTTACCCTCCAGGGCGCGCTTGCCAAAGCCGCCGGGGACCAGGATGCCCGAGGCGTCGCCCAGAACCTCGGAGACATTCTGCTCGTCGAGGCTCTCGCCATCGACCAGCTGGACGTCCACATGGCGATCGTAGAAGACGCCCGCATGGTGCAGGGCCTCGATAACCGACAGGTACGCATCGGGCAGCTGCGTGTACTTGCCCACGACGGCGATCTTCACCTTGTCGGCGTGATGGTTGGCGTGATTCTGTTTGCGCAGGAACTCGTTCCACTCGCTCATGTCGCGCTCACGCGGGTCCAGACCCAGGCGCTCGCAAATGCGCAAGTCAAAGTCCTGCTCGGCAAGCAGCTGCGGAACATCGTAAATGCTCGCGCAGTCCTCATTGGTAAAGACGCAATCGGTGTCGACGTCGCAGAAGCTTGCGATCTTTCCGCGGATAGCGTCATCGATATGGTGGTCGGAGCGCAACACGATGATATCGGGCTGGATGCCAAAGCTGCGGAGCTCCTTGACGGAATGCTGCGTGGGCTTGGTCTTGACCTCATGGGCGGCGGCGATATAGGGAACGAGCGACACGTGGATGTAGCAGACGTTCTCGGGGCCGGCCTCCTTGCGGTACTGACGGATGGCCTCGACAAACGGTTGGGACTCGATGTCGCCGATCGTGCCGCCCAGCTCGGTGATGACTACATCGGAGCCGGTCTGCTCCTCGATGCGGCGGAACTTGTCCTTAATGGCATTGGTGACGTGAGGAATCACCTGCACGGTACCGCCCAAAAAGTCGCCGCGACGCTCGCGGGCGATTAGGCTTTTGTAGATGGCACCGGTCGTAAAGTTGGAATCGCGGGTCAGGTTCTCATCAATAAAGCGCTCGTAATGACCCAGGTCCAAGTCGGACTCGTAACCATCCTCGGTAACGAAGACCTCACCATGCTGGAAGGGGCTCATGGTACCGGGGTCGACGTTCAGATACGGGTCGGCCTTCTGCATTGTCACTTTGTAGCCACGCGACTTGAGCAGACGGCCCAGCGAGGCCGCGGTGATACCCTTGCCCAGGGACGAAACCACGCCACCGGTTACGAACACATGCTTGGTCATATTGAGTTACCTGCGCTTCCCGTAGAAGTTGTTTATCCACATCTTACGGGTCTTCATTGTAATACTCGCGCCGCGGACCGTTCGCAATTTTTCTCGCGTGCGATTGCATTTCTCAATCTTGAAACAAAACGCCGCCCGGTTTCCCAGGCGGCGTCGCTATGGCAAGGGTTACATGCTGCTATCGATCAGCAACCTCGTCCTCAAGCATTTCTTGAACGAGCATGCCGGTACGGACGCCCTCAAGATACCACTCGCCACGTTCGGTGAGGCAAATGCCATTTGCAAGCTGACCGCCGTCGTCGCTATAACGCGAGACGACATCAATCATGCCTTCGGAATCCAAGCGATCGATTGCGGCGCGGGCACGATACGGCGAAACCCCCACGCGCTCGGCAAGCGTTTTGCGCGAGAAACCATACGGCCCGCCATTGTCTTCGGTTTGCTGGTCGATCTCCATCAACACCAGTACCTCGACACGCTTCATATCGTTGACACTCGCACGACCCTTGCCCGCCATAGCAGCCTCCTCAAACCGAGCACGAGCATCTAACGCGCCGTGCGCGACCGGCGTATCCCGCAAAGGATGTTACATCAGCGTTATTGTATACCGCCTAAATCGCTTATAGGCAGGTAAACGGGCTATTTTTTAACCCAAACAAAGGCAATGTTGATAAATTAAGCCGCATAGGGCATATACCCTACGCGGCCTAATCAGACCAATCGCCTCGTTTTAGCGGTGAAAGAATCCACGACGCTCGAATTTGGGCTCGCAGCACACGTTGATGCCCAACTTGCGCAGCACCGTCTCATCCGTCGGAGAGATGATCACGCTAAAGAAGGCATCACAGCCGCGCAGCTGCTCCAGGCCCGAAAGGACGCGGGCGGCCGTCTCGCTCGTGGCCGAGGTGATCGAAAGTGCCATGAGCGTCTCATCGGTGTGGAGGCGCGGATTCTTGCTACCAAGGAAATGCGTCTTGAGCTTGCTGATGGGCTCGATCGCCTCATCGCTGATAACCTCGAGCTCGAGGTCGACACCCGAGACGTGCTTGAGGGCGTTCATGATAAGCGAGCTCGCGGCGCCCAGGCGCGTTGAGGTCTTACCGGTCACAACAGAACCATCCGGCATGACCATGGCACCCACGGGACCGCCCGTGAGCTGCTCCCTGGTGAGAGCGGCCGAGCGTGCCGGCGAGTAGTTTTTGTCGATGCCCGCCTTCTTCATGATGAGCTTGAGACGGTCGACCTGCTCGTCTCCCACACCAGTACGGCGCACGGCCTCGACCGCGGCAAAGTAGCGGCGGACGATCTCCATCTTGGAGGCATCGCGGCAGGCATCGTCATCGGTGATGGCAAAGCCGACCATATTGACACCCATGTCCGTGGGGCTCTGATAGGGACTCTCGCCCAAGATCTTCTCCATGAGGGCACGGACTACCGGGAAGGCCTCGACGTCGCGGTTGTAGTTGACCGTAGTCTTGTTGTAGGCCTCCAGGTGGAAGGAGTCGATGATGTTGGCGTCATCGAGGTCTGCCGTGGCGGCCTCGTAGGCAATGTTGACCGGATGCGTAAGGGGCAGATTCCAAACCGGGAAAGTCTCGAATTTGGCATAGCCGGCGGCCGTGCCATGCTTGTGCTCGTGATAGAGCTGCGAGAGGCAGGTGGCAAGCTTGCCCGAGCCAGGACCGGGGGCAGTGACCACGACGAGCGGTCGGGTGGTCTCGACAAACTCGTTCTTGCCATAGCCATCGTCGGACACGATCAGATCGACATCGTGCGGATACCCCTCGATGGGATAGTGCAGCTTGGCGGGAATACCGAGCGCGTTCAGGCGGTTGCGGAACACATCGGCAGCGGGCTGGCCGGCGTACTGGGTGATGACCACGGCCGCGACGGCAAAGCCGTTGCCGCGGAACAGGTCAACCAGGCGCAGCACATCCTCGTCATAGGTAATGCCAAGGTCACCACGAGCCTTGTTTTTCTCGATGTGGTTCGCGTTGATCGCGATGATGACCTCGACGTCATCGGCAATGCTCTTGAGCATGCGAAACTTGCTGTCCGGCTCAAAGCCCGGTAGCACGCGGCTGGCATGATAGTCATCGAACAGCTTGCCGCCAAACTCCAAATACAGCTTGCCACCAAACTGCGAGATGCGCTCCTTAATATGAGCGGCCTGCAGCTCGATATATTTCGCGTTGTCGAAACCCTGGCGCATGTATGGCTCCCGTCCCGTTTCCATTTAATGTTCTAGGCGATTATAACGGAGCAGACCCTCCCCGATGCCCAGGCCATCAACAGGCACCAACCAAACACGCCCACCGCAACCACCGGGGACCCGGGATAGCTAATTTGGGACGGGAAACAAGGCGCTCAGCACCAACAATGAAAAGCGCCGCAGGCAGAGCCAAAGCCAGCGAACGGGCACCAGAGCGAGCAAGCTACCCCCTGCACCAACAAGGGGAACGTCGCAGGTTGAGCATAAGCCAGCGAAAGCCCGCCAGAGTAGGCAAAGCGCCCTCTGCACCAACAATGGAAAGCGCCGCAGGCAGAGGACGGCGCGCAGCGTCGACTGGTTGCGCGGTTCGTAGAACCGCGCAACATAAGAGCGCCCCCTCCCGCGCACGGAACGGGAGGGGGCTAAAGGTAGGAGTCTACCGGTGGGTTGACCCCACCGGACAGACGATGACCAGGTGATCCTTTACAGGATCGTCAAGGTTTCCGTGGGGTACCCGTTGGGTACTTAGATCAACACGCAGGCGACAGTCAGGATGATGGCGCAGACGACGGAGAGCGCGACGATGAGCTTAAGAGCGAACTTGAGCCAAGTCGTCCACTCGATCTTGGCCAGGGCGAGACCGCCCATGATGGCGCCGGAGGTCGGGGTGAACAGGTTCACGACACCGATGGCGGCGGAGAAGATCATGACCATGACCTCGGGAGAGAAGCCGAGCTTAACAGCCAGCGGTCCCATGATGGGCATGGAGACGGTAGCCATACCAGAGGTCGAGGGGATCAGGAAGGACAGGCCGAAGTAGACCAGGAAGCTCATGGGAGCGAAGATCACGCCGGACAGGCCAGCCAGAGCATTAGCAGCAGCGTCGAGGACGTAGACGTCGAGGCCGGTGTTAGCCATGAGAACGGAGATACCACGAGCGAGGGCGATGACGAGAACAACGGACATCATGTCGGCAGCGCCGGTGATGAAGGTGTTGACGATCTGCTTCTCAGACAGGCCACCGATGATACCGATCAGGACGGCCATGAGGAAGAACCAGGTGGAAGCCTCGTCGAAGTACCACTGGCCAATGGGCAGGCCGGTGATCAGGGCAGACCAGCCCTGGACGACGGTGTTACCGTCGGCATCGTAGACAGCGCCAGCGTCAAAGAAGTTGGCGACGCCCTCGTTGAGGTCGGCCAGCGGAATAAAGCCGACGATCATGACGACGAAGGTGAAGGCAAAGGCGATCAGAACACCCTTCTGACGACCGGTGAGCTTGACCTCCTTGTGAACCTCGGAAGCAGCCTTGCCGTGAGCCTCTTCGGCGTCCTTGAGCTCCTGCATCGACAGGATGGTGGATCCCTTGTCAGCCTTGACCTTCTTGGCGTAGTTCATCACGAAGAAGATGGACATACAGGTAGTGACAATCCACAGGACGGCACCGAGGCCGATGATGATGGACTGGTTGACCTCAATGCCAACGCCGGTCAGAGCGTCGACGGCAGCGCCGACGGCGAACGGGTTAACCGTGGAGCCCAGGCAGCCGCAGCCAGCGCCGAGCAGGACGGTAGCGGCGCCGACCATGGGGTCGAAGCCAGCGGCCATCATGGTAGCGGCGAGCAGGGCGTAGAAGGGAACGGTCTCCTCGCACATACCATAGGTGGTACCACCGAGGGAGAAGATGAGCATAAGGACAGGAACGAGCATGATCTCGTTGCCCTTAAGCTTCTGCACCAGAACGGCGATGCCGTTGTCCAGAGCGCCGGTCTCGGTCATCATACCGAGGAAGCCGCCCAGGATCATAACGAAGAGGCAGACGGGCAGAGCGTCAGCGAAGCCCAGAATCGGGGCAGTGCAGAAATCGCTCAGGCGGGCTGCAGTAACCTCGCCGCCGGACGCGCCGGAGACGATAACGGTAATCACTGCGACAATTGCCAGCAGAGCTAGAAGAATGGTGAACGATGAAGGCATACCGCGCTTTTTCTTAGCGGTCTCAGTCATAGTTCTCATCCCCCCTTCATAAATCATTTACTGATCTCGCCAGAAGCGGCTCTTCCGTGCCGTGCCTGCCGCTTGATGCGAGATTATTACCAGATAAAACCGCTCGGGGTGTGCAGCAATACACCCCGAGCGAGATGCTAGATGCTCTTACTTGAGCGTGGCGTACATGACAGCCTTAATGGTGTGCATGCGGTTCTCGGCCTCGTCGAAGACCTTGGAAGCGGGGCTCTCGAAGACCTCGTCGGTGACCTCCTGCTCGGTGATGCCGAACTGCTCGCACTTCTCGGCGCCAATGGTGGTGTTGGTGTCGTGGAAGCTGGGCAGGCAGTGCAGGAAGATGGCACCCGGGTTGGCCATAGCCATGACCTCGGAAGTAACACGATACGGGGTAAGCTGGGCGATGCGCTCGGCCCAGACCTCGTCGGGCTCGCCCATGGAGACCCACACGTCGGTGTAGATAACGTCGGCACCGGTGACGCCGTCCTTGACGTCGGTGGTCAGCTTGATGGTGCAGCCGTTGGCCTCGGCGATGGGCTTGCAGGCCTCGATGACGTCGTCAGCGGGCATGCACTCCTCGGGGCCGCAGGCCACGAAGTTCATGCCGAGCTTGGAGCAGACGACCATGAGGGAGCGAGCGACGTTGTTCTTGCAGTCGCCCATGAAGACGAGGGTCTTGCCCTTGATGTCGTAGTTGAAGTTCTCCTGGACGGTCAGGATGTCGGCGAGCATCTGGGTGGGATGCCACTCAGTGGTCAGGCCGTTCCACACGGGCACGCCGGACTTAGCAGCGAGCTCCTCGACGTCGTCTTGGGCAAAGCCACGGAACTCGATGCCGTCATACATGCGGCCGAGAACGCGGGCGGTATCCTCGATGGACTCCTTCTTGCCCATCTGCGACGAACCCGGATCGAGGTAGGTGACGCCCATGCCCAGATCCATGCCGCCGACCTCGAAGGCGCAGCGGGTACGAGTGGAGGTCTTCTGGAAGAGCAGAACGATGTTCTTGCCCTCGAGATAGCGGTGCGGAACGCCAGCGCGCTTCATGTCCTTGAAGTTCTTGGAGAGCTTGAGCAGGTACTCGATCTCCTCGGTGGTGAGGTCGAGGAGCTTGAGGAAGCTACGGCCGGAGAGGTTAACACCCATGGTTCGAATCCTTTCGAAGAAATGAATTACGTAAGTATTAGTGTTGCCCGTTTGACGGGCGAAACCGGTGCGGTTGTAGGGGGACCGCACCGGAAACGGAAAGACTTAGAGGTCCTCGCGCCAGAAGGGCATGCTCATGCAGCGCGGGCCGCCGCGGCCGCGGGAGAGCTCGGCGGAGGGCACGACGAGAAGGTCCAGGCCCTCCTTGTACAGCACGTCGTTGGTGACGGTGTTGCGGGCGTAGACGCAGATCTTGCCGGGCTCGACGCACAGGGTGTTGGAGCCGTCGTTCCACTGCTCGCGGGAGGCCGCGATCGGGTCGCCGCCGCCGCAGGGGATCAGCTTGACCTGGTCGACGCCGGTGGCGTCCTCCAGGACGTGCTCGAGGGTGTCCTCGATCAGGCGGATGTTCACGTCGCCCGGGTTCTTGCCGGCGGTCAGCTCGTAGACGCGCAGGGTGCCCATGATGGCGGGGTGGATCGTGAACTTATCGACGTCGATCTGGGTGAAGACCGTGTCGAGGTGCATGAAGGCGCGCGAGACCGGGATGTCGAAGGCCAGGATGCGCTCGACCTTGGAGTCGGAGTTCCAGAAGATGTTCTGGGCCATGACGTCGATCGCGGCGGCCTGGGTGCGCTGGGAGATGCCGACGGCGAGGGTCTTCTCGTTGATGTTCAGCACGTCGCCGCCCTCGGTGTGGAACTGGCAGTCGCGGCGGAAGTACAGCGAGACGTCCTTGTAGTCGGGGTGGTACTTGAAGACGTACTTGCCGTACAGGGTCTCGCGGTTGCGGGTGACCGAGTACATGCGGTTGAGGTTGACGCCCTCGCCGACGACCGCGAACGGGTCGCGGGTGAAGTAGAGGTTGGGCATCGGGTCGATGATCAGGTCGGACTCGGACTCGGAGTTGACCAGGGAGTCGAGGGTCGTGGACGCCGTGAGGGGCATGTCGATCTCGGACTTGGTCATGCCGGCCATGGTCTTCTTGACGAACTCGAGGTTGTCCTCGATGGAGTCCAGCTTCTCGCGGACGATCTGCGGCATGTGCTGGCCGCGGATGCCAGCCTCGGCGATGTACTGGTCGGTGAACTCGGCGCGGGCGCCGGGGACCTGGTCGAACACCTCGGCGACGAGGTTCTCGAGATAGAGGACCTCCACGCCCTGGTCCCTCAGGATCTGGGCGAAGGTGTCGTGCTCCTGCTGCGCGACCTCCAGGAACGGGACGTCGTCGAACAGGAGTCGCTCGAGCTCGTCGGGCGGCAGGTTGAGGAGCTCGTCGCCGGGACGGTGCAGGCAGACCTTCCTGAGCTTGCCGATCTCGGAAGGCACGTGCAGACCTTTCGTCATGGCCTCCTACCTTTCTTTCGGGCCCCTGTCAGGGCCGATTCGTTAGCGCCCCTCCGTGTGAGGCGTTATTGCTGACGACATATTTATATCCAAAATCAGTCCATACTTCCACCTCGCCCCCGAACGGTTTTATATGAGGGGTGAACGGCATACACATATACTTCACGCATGGCACACTTTTATTTAATAAAGTGTATTTACGTGCTTAAACGCGTTTTCAATCCAAATAGCAAATGGAACTTAACTTTATTAAACCACCCTCAAATTGCATATTTCTAATAAAACTATGAATAGAATTAGCGATTCATGCCGCGTCTCAACCATTTTCATTTTTATTCAGAAAAAAGTTTGTCCTATTCATTTCTGGTAAACAAATTACCGTTTACCAGACGCTTGATGCCGTTCACCGGAAGCTCAGTATAAGGCCCAACGGATACCGGCTCGCTTTACGGCCCCATTTGTAACAACTTGGGCTTATAGGACAAAATGTGTGTCCCGATAGAACATCCGTTTCCATCCATTAATCCAGCCAGAACGGGTACGGGTCCCTGTGGTGGAGGTCCTCCCACCCGGCCCTGTCGCCCCACTCCGGCCCTCCGTCCTCGCGTGACGGCGAGGCGGAGTAGACGCTGAACAGGAAGTCGATGTCCGCGTCGGTCGGCATCGTGGCGAGCTTCTCGCGTGCCGTCCTCGCGTCCCCCGAGTGCGCGTGGCACCACCAGAACACCGCCTTCACGCGCTTGACCGACGTCAGCCCCCGGTGGTTGCGCAGGACGGCCCTCAGCTGCGAGCTCACCCCTCCCTCGATCATGTTGTTGGTCGACGGCAGCGGGCCGGCCTTGGCCAGGGCGGGGTCGAGGTAGGTGAACAGCGTCCCCGCCGACACCAGCGACGAGCGCGCCCGCCTCAGCCTCTCGTGGGTGTAGACCCTCCTGCCGTCCACCACGGTCCTGTCCTCCAGGAAGTCGGCCCAGAACCCGCACCAGTCGAGGTAGCGCTCGACCCAGAGCTCGGCCTGGTGCAGCGTCTCGATGCCCATGAGGTCGCGCGCGATGAGGTAGAGCTCGCGTCCCGCCTGGAGCTTCGGCCGCGTCGTCGTGTAGCGCTTGACCTGCGAGAAGGCGTGGAAGGTGCACCTCTGGACCCTGGTGCGCGGCCAGGTCTCGCGCACGGCCTTGGCGAATCCGCTCCCGCCGTCGGTGACGACCACCTCGGGCGCCGGGATCGGCGCCATGAGGGCCGACCACGCCCTCGAGTTCTCCGACCTCGCCATGTACCAGGAGACCACCCTCTCGCCGCTGCAGCATATGAGCACCACGAGGTCGCGCGCGATCCAGATCCCGTCGACGTAGAGCACGCGGTGCAGCTCGCCGTCGGGGACGGGCATGGGCCAGACCTCCCAGAACTCGGCCGTCCTGCGCCTGAAGGACCGTCCGCCGCCCGGCATCGCCGCCTGGGAGTCCTTGGAGAGGAGCCACCCGAGGAACTCGTCCAGCCTTGCCGCCGTGTCGTCGTACCTCACCGTCGTCGACGCGCCGCAGGCCGTGCACCTCCACCGCTGGGACCCCGATGAGGTCCTGCCGTTGCGCTTGGTCCGACCGCCACAGTAGGGGCAATAAACGGCCTTCATGGGCACCTCTTCCGAAAGGGTATTTAACGGTTCCGGAAAAGGTTATCTACCTGCGGGAACGATAGGCAACCGGACACACATTCTGTCCGAGCGGTTAAAAGCGGGCACGGAATTTAAACGGCTGAAAAAGGGGCATCGACCTGCGCCGATACCCCCAACGTGGACACACATTTTGTCCTATAAGCCACAACTTGACTTCTCGGTATAGAAAAACGAACCCGCTTCCCCTAGGGAAACGGGTCCGTTTTCGATTATCTTCGTCCTATTTGGATAAGGCCCTCGAAGATCATCGGAATCCTAGCGATCGAACTCCGCCAGCGCCTCGCCCAAAAGCCTCAGGCCCTCGCGCAGAACGTCCTCGCTCGCGCAGTAGCCCAGGCGTGCGCCGCAGGGAAGCTCAAAACGGCTACCGGGGACCAGCAGCACTCCCCTCTCGGCCAGCAGGCGCTTGCAGAACTCCTCGTCATGCTCGGGAATGTCCAGCTGGATAAACGAGGTAGACACACCCTGTGGGGCCGTCCAGGAAACGCGATGCTGCGTGTCGATCCAAGCCTGTGCGATATCGCGGTTGCCAAACACGATCTTGCGGTTGCGCTCGAGGATCTTGTCTTTGTGCTCGAGCACATAGGTCGCTAGGGCGTCGTTGAACACGCCGCCGCAAATCATAGTGTAGTCGCGGTAGGTGCGAATGCGGTTAGATACCTCTTCGTCTGCCACAACCCAGCCCACGCGGGCCGCAGGCGTCGAATAGGTCTTGGACACCGAGTTGGTGACGATGGCTTTCTCGTACACATCGGCCATCGACATAAAGTCCTCGGTGTTCTCAAGCGGCAGGTACACCTCGTCGCACAGCACATAGGCGCCAACCGAGCGGGCGATCTCGGCAATCTGGCCGAGCGTGTCGGCATCGAGCACCGTTCCGATGGGGTTCGATGCGTTGTTGATGCAGATGAGCTTGGTATTGGGACGCACCAGGCGCTTGAGCTCCTCGATATCGGGCCTCCAGCCAAGCTCCTCGCGAAGCTCCCAGTACTCAACCTCGGCACCCAGCGTACGCGGAATCTCGTAGAGCGGCGCGTAGGTGGGCCACTCGGCGATGACATGATCGCCGGGCTCGACCACGGCCATGATGGCGTTAAGGTTGGCGCCCGTGCAGCCGTTGGTCTGCAGAATGTGGTCGGGATTGACCTCGCGACGATACAGCTTGGCGACCTCCGCCTTAAAGTCGGGCGAGCCCTCGATCCAGCCGTAGTTCATCTTCTCGCGGTCCAGGCGCTCGTAGAACGTGGCACCATCTTGATCGTCGAGCGCGCGCAGCTCGCCCATGGTAAGCGAGGAGATCGTCGACTGGGCGATATCCCACGTAGCGCTCTTCTCCCAAACGTTAAGCCATTCCTCAACGCCGATTGTCTTGATATCCATGACTTAGCTCCGATCGTTAGAACACGGGGATGATGCCGGCAAAGGTCATGGGAATCGAGATGATGCCCAGGATGGCGATAACGACCGCGCAGACAACCTGGCCCTTGCCCATAGTCTGTCCGGACTCGGAGAGCGCCTTGCGATAGAACAGGAAGCCGGGGATATAACCCAGGCAGGCCAGCAGCAAGAAGCCCCAGCCGGTAAAGAGCACGCCCACGACCTGGAACACCAGGGCAAGGACGCCGATGAGGACTTGCCCCATCTCGCCGCGCTCGCGGGAGAACTTGACCTGGTACGCCGCAGCGTAGGCCCAGGTAACGACGATGGTCACGGTGCACATGGAGATGGCGAAGGTGTAGGCATCGGCGGCAAACGTAGCGATGATGATGAACGCCTCGGTCAGGGCACCGACGATGATCAGCGCCATCTGCGGGGCGCCCTTGGTGTTAACCTCGCCCCACGACTTGGGCAGCAGGCCGTGATCGGCCATCATCGAGGAAACCTCGGCGGGAAGCATGGTAAAGGAGAGCCAGGAGCCGCACACCGAAATGATGATGGCCCAAGAGATGAAGGCGCCGCCCCAGCCGGGAGCAAGCTGCTCAAATACGGTGATGGTAGCGGGCTTGGGAGCCGCAACCAGGTCGGCGTAGTCCACAACGCCATACGGGATAACGGAAGCGCCGATATAGAGGGCGAGCAGCACGACAAGGCCGATGATGGTGGCGGAGCCGACCTCGCTCTTGCGCTTAGCGCGACCGGACATGACCGAAGCGCCCTCGACGCCGATGAAGACCCACATCATGATGAGGATGCACTGCGTGACCTGATTGGCTACGCTTCCGAGCTCAACATCGTTCGCGGCGATGATCGTGGCATTGCGAGCGGCGGTGCCCCAGAAGTCAGCAGTAAAGACGCCGGCGTTAAAGGCAAAGCAGGAGAACGCAATGAACAGCAGGATGGAGGCAATCTTGATGACCATGACGATCGCGTTGAAGACCGCAGCGCTCTCGACGCCGCGGATGACCAGGAAGGTGATGCCCCACAGGACAAGCGACACAACAACGACGCCGACGACGGCGGGGTTACCGGTCGCAGGGTCCGAGAACACGCCCGGCAGAATCGTGCCCAGGCAGTAATCGGAACCCAGAACCTGGGCAATCATGGTGCCAAAGCCGACATTGCCGAGCCAGGCCGAAAGCCAATAGCCCCAACCGGAAATAAATCCGTGGAAGGGGCCAAAGCCCTCCTCCGCATAGGCGCAGGCGCCGTCGAGATCGGGGCGCTTGGAGCCGATGTTGGCAAGCGAGAGCGCCAGCATCAAAAAGCCCAGGCCGCAAACGACCCACGCGACGAGCGCGGCGCCAGGGGAAGCGACATTAGCGAGCTGACCGGTAAGGGCAAACACGCCCGTGCCAATGCAGGAAGAAACGACCATGCCGACAAGGCCAAAGAAGCCGACACCGTTGGGGTTGTCGACGTGACTATCTTTAGACATAACGGTCACCTTATCTGTTGTTAAATTGGCGTCATTAAACAAGTTTGGGGCGGTGCGAAAGATCCGCACCGCCCCAATGCGAGACATCTAATGGCAGTTAGACGTATGTTTTAAGACCTGTACGGGTCTTTGAAAACCTTAGAGGTCCTCGCGCCAGAAGGGCATGCTCATGCAGCGCGGGCCGCCGCGGCCGCGGGAGAGCTCGGCGGAGGGCACGACGAGAAGGTCCAGGCCCTCCTTGTACAGCACGTCGTTGGTGACGGTGTTGCGGGCGTAGACGCAGATCTTGCCGGGCTCGACGCACAGGGTGTTGGAGCCGTCGTTCCACTGCTCGCGGGAGGCCGCGATCGGGTCGCCGCCGCCGCAGGGGATCAGCTTGACCTGGTCGACGCCGGTGGCGTCCTCCAGGACGTGCTCGAGGGTGTCCTCGATCAGGCGGATGTTCACGTCGCCCGGGTTCTTGCCGGCGGTCAGCTCGTAGACGCGCAGGGTGCCCATGATGGCGGGGTGGATCGTGAACTTATCGACGTCGATCTGGGTGAAGACCGTGTCGAGGTGCATGAAGGCGCGCGAGACCGGGATGTCGAAGGCCAGGATGCGCTCGACCTTGGAGTCGGAGTTCCAGAAGATGTTCTGGGCCATGACGTCGATCGCGGCGGCCTGGGTGCGCTGGGAGATGCCGACGGCGAGGGTCTTCTCGTTGATGTTCAGCACGTCGCCGCCCTCGGTGTGGAACTGGCAGTCGCGGCGGAAGTACAGCGAGACGTCCTTGTAGTCGGGGTGGTACTTGAAGACGTACTTGCCGTACAGGGTCTCGCGGTTGCGGGTGACCGAGTACATGCGGTTGAGGTTGACGCCCTCGCCGACGACCGCGAACGGGTCGCGGGTGAAGTAGAGGTTGGGCATCGGGTCGATGATCAGGTCGGACTCGGACTCGGAGTTGACCAGGGAGTCGAGGGTCGTGGACGCCGTGAGGGGCATGTCGATCTCGGACTTGGTCATGCCGGCCATGGTCTTCTTGACGAACTCGAGGTTGTCCTCGATGGAGTCCAGCTTCTCGCGGACGATCTGCGGCATGTGCTGGCCGCGGATGCCAGCCTCGGCGATGTACTGGTCGGTGAACTCGGCGCGGGCGCCGGGGACCTGGTCGAACACCTCGGCGACGAGGTTCTCGAGATAGAGGACCTCCACGCCCTGGTCCCTCAGGATCTGGGCGAAGGTGTCGTGCTCCTGCTGCGCGACCTCCAGGAACGGGACGTCGTCGAACAGGAGTCGCTCGAGCTCGTCGGGCGGCAGGTTGAGGAGCTCGTCGCCGGGACGGTGCAGGCAGACCTTCCTGAGCTTGCCGATCTCGGAAGGCACGTGCAGACCTTTCGTCATGGCCTCCTACCTTTCTTTCGGGCCTTTCGGCCGAATCTCTCAGCGCCCTTCCATAGCGGACGCTGCTTGCTGACAGCTCTAGTTATATCCAAATTCCACCCGCAATTCCACCTCGCCCCCGAACGGTCAACAAAGTGCGATGAACGGTATATCGCATGAGATTCCCCCATAATGTACTTCGGCGTTCTAAAGTAACTTTTCTAAGGTAAACGCTCTTTTTTCCTAAAAACTATTTGCAATTGCATCTCTAAACTTTTGATTCAGAATTGCATAGCTAAATCGGTTTTATGTATATAAATGATGTTTGTTTACGTTTCCGCCTGCATTCAATGATATTCAGCTATCCATCATTCTTATTCACACTTACGTACCAGTTGAGTGAGGATATAGACCGCTTGCAGACGAGCAGGGCGTCAGTCCTATGACTTGTCAGCGTAAGAAGTAGGTAAAGATACCGTTCGCACAATACGTCCGTGCCACAAGTCGACTAAATTGAGACAATAGTGAATAGGGTTAGGCTACCGTCCCCTGCGGGGACTGAACGGACAGATGCATATGCCGAGCAAAATCGAAAAAAAGCAAGCCGCCGCAAAGCTGCGCAAACCGCCGCGCGACTTCTCGTACACGCAGAACCGAGAGCTCAGCTGGCTACGCTTTGACAACCGTGTGCTTGACGAAGCCTTCGATGAGACCGTTCCGCTGTTCGAGCGTCTAAAGTTCGTGTCGATTTTCGAGTCTAACCTCGACGAGTTTCTCATGGTGCGCGTGGGCGGCCTGTCCGATCTGGCAGAGCTCAAAAAGCAACCTGTCGACAACAAGAGCAATATGACCGCCTCCGAACAGGTCGATGCTGTCATGGCCGAAATGCCCGGGCTCCTTACCCGTTGGGAGTCCATCTTTAAGAGCATCGAGGGCAAGCTCGACACCTTGGGCGTTCACCGCGCCCGCATCGATTCGCTTACGCCCGAGGAGCGCACCTTTGTAACCCGCTACTTCCAGGCCTACGTGTCGCCGGTCATCTCGCCGCTGGTCATCGATCCTCGCCACCCCTTCCCCAACCTACGCAATGGCGCGCTCTATCTGGCCTGTGGTCTGGACGGCGCCACCGACGAGGAGAGCCTGCTGGGCCTTATCGAGATTCCCGCCTCGATGAACCGCGTGGTCGAGATCCCCTCGCCCACCGGCACCTACTCCTACATCTTGCTCGAGGACGTCATCCTCGCCTGCCTGGACAGTTGCTTTGGCTCCTACAAGCCACTCGACCGCGCGCTCATCCGAGTCACCCGCAACGCCGACATCGATCCGGACGGCGAGGGCGTCGAAGAGGAAGAGGACTACCGCCAGCACATGAAGCGTATTCTTAAGAAGCGCCTGCGTCTGCAACCGGTAGTGCTCGCGGTCTCGGGGTCGCTCGAGAAGGCGACGCTCAAGACCATCCGCAAGGCGCTCGAGCTTTCGCGTCGCTCGGTCTTTACCTGCGATATCCCGCTCAACCTGGGCTACGTCTTTGGCATTGAGGGCAAGATTCCCGAGCACCTGCGCAACGAGCTGCTCTTTACGCCGTTTAGGCCGCAGCCCAATCCCACCATCGACATGACCCGCTCCATCCGCGAGCAGGTGCTGCAGCACGACAAGCTGCTCTTTTATCCCTACGAGGCCATGAACCCCTTCCTGGATCTGGTGCACGAGGCCGCCTACGACCCCGAGTGCATCTCGCTGCGCATCACGCTCTACCGCGTGGCCAAGCAGAGCCGCCTGTGCGAGTCGCTGATCGATGCTGCCGAGAACGGCAAAGAGGTCACGGTGCTCATGGAACTTCGTGCCCGCTTTGACGAGCAGAACAACATCGAGTGGGCCGAGCGTCTGGAAGAGGCAGGCTGCACCGTCATCTATGGTTCCGAGGGCTTTAAATGCCACTCCAAGATCTGCCAGCTCACCTATCGCGAGGGCATGGCGCTCACCCGCCTCACGCTTTTGGGCACCGGCAACTTTAACGAGAAGACGGCCAAGCTCTACAGCGACTTTATGCTCATGACCGCCCATCCCGGCATCGGCGAGGACGCCAACCTGTTCTTCCGCAATCTGTCGCTGGGCAACCTGCGCGGCGACTACCGCTTCCTGGGTGTGGCGCCCGTAGGCCTCAAGCCGCTCATCATGCGCGGTCTGGATCGCGAGATTCAGCGCGCTCTCGCTGGCGAGCCCGCCCGCGTGTTCTTTAAGCTCAACTCGCTCACCGACCGCGAGGTCATCGACAAGATCGCCGAGGCATCGTGCGCTGGAGTCCGCGTGGACATGATCATCCGCGGCATCTCGTGCCTCAAGCCCGGTGTTCCAGGCAAGACCGAGAACGTGCATGTCCGCTCCATCGTCGGACGCTTTTTGGAGCACGCCCGTGTTTACGCTTTTGGCGTGGATTCGGACATGATTTACCTGAGCTCTGCAGACATGATGACACGCAACACCGAGCACCGCGTGGAGATCGCCTTCCCCGTGCTCGACCCCACCTGCCGCGCCCTGGTGCACGAGTACATGGGCATGCAGCTGCGGGACAACGTGAAGGCCCGCAGCCTCACGAGCGACGGCACCTGGGTCCCCGTGGAGCGTGCAGAGGGTGAGAAACCCTTCAACTCGCAGGAAGCCCTGCTGGAGCGTGCCTATCGCAACGCCGAGGCCGCCGCGCAGCAGCGCGCACAGGAGAAGGAACGTGTGGCCGAAGAAGCTATTCAGGCCGAGGTTGAACATGGGGCAGCTGCCAAATCGGAAGCGATTGCCGCTCCCCCGGTGAATGAGCCCGAGGCTGCCGCAGAGCCCGCCGCCGAGGCAAGGCCCGCCCCTGCTCCTGAACCGCAGCCAGTAGCACCCAAGGTCCAAGAGGTCCAGGCGACTGTCATTGAGCCCGAGCCTGCACCTGCACCTCAGCCCGAGCCGCAGGTCACCAAGCCCGTATCCGAGACGAGCACCCGTCGCGATAAGCCCGCCGGCAAGACCAAGGCCATCGAGCGCCATCGCCCCGGTCGCGTGCGCATAGGCCTGGGCCTGATCGGCCTGGGTCTTAAGACGCTCATTACCGGCAAGACGAAATAGTCGTTTGTAGAAGCAGTTTGTAGAAGCGCCCCGCATTTGAGGAAAGCCTCGGATGCGGGGCGCTTTTCCCTGCTACCATGGTGCGAACAACAATGCGAATGACAGGCAGGAATATGAAGCTCACTATAGAATCGATGACCTACGGCGCCGACGGGCTGGCGCACGCCGACAACGGCAAGGCCGTCTTTGTGCAGGGCGCCGTGGCAGGCGACACCGTCGAGGCCGAGGTCGTACAGGACGGCAAGTCGTTCATGCGTGCCCGCACCACCGAGATTCTGGAGCCAAGCCCCGATCGCATTCAGCCTCCCTGCCCCTTCGTGGGCATCTGCGGCGGCTGCTCGTGGGGCAATCTCTCACGCACGGCACAGCTCGCCGCCAAGGAGCAAAACCTGCGCTCCACGCTCGAGCGCATCGGCAAGTTCGCTCCTGAGCAGGTCGATGAGTTGCTACAGCCCATCTGCCACACCAAGGACGACTGGGGCTACCGCAATAAAATCGAGCTCGAACCGACCGTCGTCAACGGTCGCGTGCGCCTTGGCATGCACGGTGTCGACCCCAGCAAAATCGTGACCGTCGATACTTGCCCGCTGTTCGATAAGCGCTTCCCGAAGGCGCTCAAATCGGTCGTCGGCGCGCTCAACTATCTGAGCGGCAGCCACGACCTGGGCCTCGAACGCGTGGGCATTCGCGCCTCGCGCCGCACCAAGGCGCTCGAGGTCGCTCTCTGGACGCCTACGGGCTCCTTCCCGCGCTCGCAGGTCTCCCGCGTGCTGGCAGACGCCGCTCATCCCACGAGCATCGTGCGCGTGATGAGCAAGGGCGAAAAGAAGGCCCGCCGTGTCTCCAAGGTCGAAATGCTCGCCGGAGAGGGCTCATGGACCGAGAATATCGCCGAGGGTCAGATGCGCTTGTCTGCCCCGTCTTTTTTCCAGGTCAACACCAAGGGTGCCGAGATTTTGATCGATCTTGTCATGGAAGCGCTCGACCCGCAGGAAGACGAGCTTGCCGTGGACCTGTACTGCGGTGCCGGCACCTTTACCCTGCCGCTCGCCCGCCGCTGCGACTTTGTCGCTGCCGTCGAGGCCTACGGCCCCGCCGTGCGCGACCTACGCCGTAACCTGGAAATCAACAAGCTTGATAACGTCGACGTCATTGGCGGAGACGCGGTGCGCGAGTTCCCCGACCAGGATGCCGACATCTTGGTGGTCGACCCGCCGCGCGCAGGCCTCGCCCCCGAGGCGATCGGCCTTATCGCCAGCACGAGTGCCCGCGATGTCGCCTACGTGAGCTGCGACCCGGCCACCCTGGCGCGCGATCTCAAACGCTTTGTCGAAGAAGGCACCTTCTCCCCCGTAAAGATCACGCCAGTCGACCTGTTCCCACAAACCTTCCACTGCGAGACCGTCGTCCACCTTAGGCGCAACTAGCCGCTTAATCATTGCTCAGAAAATCATTGGGAAATCGAGCGTGGCAAGCGGAGGTCTTCGGGGTATAAGACGGCTAATTGTATGCCGCCTATGAAAGGAACCCTCATGCCCAGCGTTGCCGTTCTCGCCGCCGATGGCTTTGAAACTATTGAATGCTTGACCATGGTCGATGTCATGCGTCGCGGCGGCGTGCGTGCCACGCTCGTCTCGATCATGCCCACGCGCGAGGTCGTAAGCTCGCTGCAGATCCCCGTGACCTGCGATGCGCTCTTTGATGAGATCAACTTTGACGAGTACGACTGCGTCGTGCTGCCCGGCGGCCTGCCCGGTGCCACCAACCTGCGCGCCGATCAGCGCGTCTGCGACGTGGTCTGCGAGTTCGCCGCAACCAAGCACGTCGCCGCCATCTGCGCTGCCCCGTTTATCCTGGGCGAGCTCGACCTGCTCGAGGGGCGCCACGCCACGTGCTTCCCTGGCTTTGAGAAAAGCTTCCCCGAAGGTGCCTATACCGGCGAGAAGGTTACGCAAGACGGCAACATTATCACCGCTAGCGGCATGGCCCAGTCACTCCCCTTTGCGCTTGAGCTGCTGCGCACGCTCGCCGGCGACAAGGCCGTCGTGAAAGTCGCCGAGGGCATTCAGCTATGATTCTGGCTTCGCAATCGCCGCGCCGCATAGAGCTGATGCGCGAGGCAGGCTACAACATTCGCGTGATTCCCGCGGATATCGACGAAACGCCCTTTGATGGCGAGGCCCCGCTCACGCTTGTCGAGCGCTTGGCACGCGCCAAGGCGGCTGCCGTTGCTGCCGAGTATGCCGAGCCCAATGAGCTGACGGTCGCGGCCGACACCATCGTCACCTTTGACGGCATGATTCTGGGCAAGCCGGCAACCGAGGACGAGGCGCGCACTATGCTCCGTGAGCTTTCGGGCCGCACGCACCAGGTCGCAACCGGCGTCTGCATCGTTAAGGCAGGCGATACGGCCGCCCCGCATGCCGCCGAAAGCCTGTCCTTTGTCGATGTGACCGACGTGACGTTCTACGAGCTCACCGACGAGCAGATCGAGCACTACGTCGCCTCGGGTGAGCCCATGGACAAGGCCGGCGCCTACGGCATTCAGGGCACAGGAGGACGCATGCTCGTGCACGATATTTCGGGCGACTTCTATAACGTGGTGGGCCTACCCATCGCCCGCGTCGCGCGCGCGATTCAAAAACTCTCGTAATTGCATCTGGCGCTGGGTATCCCCCGGCGCCTACAATTTTGGCGTACCGTACGGATCCCGACCGGGCACAAGGCGCGGCGGAAAACCGATAGGAGTTAAACATGGATACACTGCTCGAGGCCATTGACGTCTGCGATGTCGATGGCTTTTGCTATGGCAACTATACGGACGAGGAGGCCGGCACCGGTTGCACCGTAATCGTGGCACCCGAGGGCGCCACCGGCGGTGTTGACGTTCGCGGCGGTGCTCCCGCTTCGCGCGAAACCGACCTGCTGCGACCTGAGAACACCGTCGACAAGGTCCACGCCGTCTGCCTTTCGGGCGGATCGGCCTTTGGCCTCGAGGCTGCAAGCGGCGTCGCTCGCGAGCTTGAGAGCCGCGGCATCGGCCTTCCCGTCGGCCCCACGCAGGTGCCTATCGTGTGCTCCAGCTGCATCTTCGACCTTGCCTTTGGCGACCCCACCGTGCGCCCCGACATTGAGGCCGGCATCGCCGCCGTGTGCGAAGCACTCGACCACACCCCCACCAAGCTCGAACAGGGCAACGTAGGCGCCGGCACGGGCGCCACCGTGGGTAAGCTCATGGGGCCCGCCACCTGCATGAAGGCCGGCCTTGGAGCTGCCGCCGTGGCACTCGGCCCCATCAAGGTGGGCGCCGTGGTCTCGGTCAACGCCTGCGGCAACGTTGTCGACCCCTTCACCGGCGAGTGGGTCGCCGGTATGCGCGCCGCGGCCGATAGCGACCAGATCGTCGACATGGAACTCGCAGCCTTTGCCGCCGCCGGATCCATGCAGATGCCGCTCGACCGCACCAACACCACCATCAGCTGCATCGTCACCAACGTGGAACTCACTAAAGCACAAGCCACCAAGGTCTCCCAGATGGCCGCAGACGCCTACGCACACGCCATCCGTCCCACGCACACCACCAACGACGGCGACACCATCTACACCCTCGCCAGCGGCAAACTAGGCGCCCAGGCAAGCGCCGCCGTTCCCCTAGACCTGCTGGGCATGCTCGCAGTAAGGGCCCTGGAAACTGCCATCGTAAACGGAGCCAAAACCGCCAAAACCTCCCACGGCATCCCCGGCGCCGCGAAGTAGCCTAACCTGACCGGTTGCCCGGTGGGGCTTGGTTATGTTTGCTGCTCTACAGTCCTGGCTCGCACGAAGAGCACATTAAGTGCTCTTCGGCTCGTGCGGAACTCGCGACAAACATAACCAAGCCCCACCGGGCAACCTACCAACCAGATTCTTTTCAGCCCAGGCCCCTGTGTACCGCGCGTCGAAGATCTTCAAATTCAGGCAGCCTGACAATCGATTCTTATAGCAGAGGCCCCTTGGCCTTTAGTTTGATACAAGTTCCGCACGAGCCGGAAAGCACTTAATGTGCTTTCCGTGCGAGCAGGACTGTTCGCAGTAGCAAACTAAAGGCCAAGGGGCCCAGTCAACCTATCAGCAGCGATTACTCGGCAGCTAGTTGAATTTGAAGATCTTTGAGGCAAGACGGTATAGGCCGAGTGTGGTTTTGTCTCCGGCCCGTCCGCGCAGATTGGTGAAGAACCCGACCACGCCGTAGCGGGCACGACGATACATGCGCTCGTCGTAGGCCTTCAAATCATTCCACAGCGTCTTTAGGCGCTCGTCGGCGCAATCTTCCTCGGAAAGCTTGGTGAGCACCGAGCAGATCGCCATCATCATGGTGAAATAGCCCATCATGTACGAGCGCAGACGCGACGACTCAACATCGCTGTACAGGTGGTACGACTCCATCATGATGCGCGTCACACGGAACTGCTGGTCCAGACGCTTGACCATCGTGGCCTCGTTGACACTCTGGCCCTCGCGACCGATAAAGTAGCGATAGAGGTCGATGTCGGCGTAGTACATGGTCTTGCAACGCGGCAGCGGCACGTAGGCGTAGATGTTGTCCACATAGAACGTGTGCGGCGGCATGGGAAGGTTGGACTCGCGCAGCACATCCGTGCGATAGCACAGGCTGTGCATGAGTAGGTTCTGGTCCAGGCGGAAATGACCGATCTGATCCCAGGAAAAGATCTTTTTGCGCGGCAGGGCAAATTTGTAGCCAATAGCGGTATGCGTGCCCTCGTAAACCTTCTCGTACACGTAGTTCGAGATAAACAGGTCAACGCGCTGGTCACGCTCTTCAAAGCCACGCAGAATCGACAGCATAGTCGAAAGAGCCGCAGCATCGAGCCAGTCATCCGAGTCGACGACCTTGTAGTAGGTGCCCTGTGCCTCGCGCAGACCCGAAAGGACGGCAATACCGTGGCCGCCGTTCTCCTGGTGCACCGCGCGAATGATACCGGGATAACGTGCCTCCCACTCGTCGGCCTTATCGGCCGTCTCGTCCTTGGAGCCGTCGTCCACTACGATAATCTCGATATCGGTGGCGTAATTGCTCCCCTCCAAGATGGAGGTGATGCAATGGTCCATGTCCTTGGCGGCGTTATACGAGGGAATACCGAATGTTATGACTTTATGCATGGCAGGCGATAATCTCATCCGAAAGATCGAGGGCGGAATTGGTCACAGCGTCCATATCGTAGTAACGATACTCGGCCAGACGACCCACCGGGTGGAAGTTCGTCAGGTTCTGGACGCGCTCAAGATAGCGCTCATAGAGCTCACGGTTCTCGGGCTCAAGAATGGCGTAGTACGGCGTCTCGCCCGAGCCGGGCGTATAGGCCTTGGAATACTCCTTCATGATGGTGGTCTTGCCGGGCAGGATCTGACCGGTCATGTTCTTGAACTCGGTGATGCGCGTGTAGTCCTCGCTCGTGGTGTAGTTGACGGTGCCCACGGGCTGGAACTGGTCCATATCGAGCGTCTCGAACTTCATGTCGAGCGTACGGTACGGCAGAGCGCCCAGGTCGAGGTTGAACAGCTCGTCGAGCGGACCGGTATAGACAATCTCGCCGCCGTAGACCTTGCCGTCGACCTTGACGGTGGTCTCGTCGATCTCAAAAAGATCGCGGGCGTCCACGTCGCAGAACACGTCAATCAGGTCGTGGTCGAGCATGTGCTCAAAGAGCGCCGTGTAGCCCTCCTGCGGCATGCCCTGGAAGGGAGCTTGCGGGAAGTAGCGGTCATCATCGCCCACAAAGACGGGAACGCGGCCGGTGATCGAGGGGTCAATCTGATCGGGCGTCTGGCCCCACTGCTTCATGGTGTAATGCAAAAAGACGTTCTCGTAGACGTAATCGGCGACCTCGGCCAAGTCGGGGTCGTTCTTCTTACGCAGCTCCATAATGGGCACCTTGACATCCTTGCCAAAGGTCTCCACGAGCTTCTGATACAGCTCCTCGCCGCGCTCGTCACCAAAGGCGAGCTTGAGACTCGCATGGTTGAAGGGCACGGGCATAAGGGTACCGTTGATGTTGGCGAGCACCTTGTGCTGATAATCCGTCCACTTGGTAAAGCGCGACAGGAAATTGTGCACGCGCTCGTTAAAGGTGTGATAGATATGCGGACCGTACTCGTGGATCAGGATTCCGGCCTCGTCAGTGCAGTCATAGGCATTGCCCGCAATGTGGCTACGGCGCTCCAAAACGGCAACACGATAGCCGATGGTCTCGGCAAGACGGCGGGCGCAAACGGCACCGGCATATCCAGCACCGACGACAATCATGTCGTACGCGCCGGCGTTAAAGCCTTCAGGCAGGCCTGAGGTAATCTGCATCGATACTCCTTGTCAAAAGCCACGGGCTCGTTAGCTGGGCTTTTCTCGAACATTCTTCGAGACATATTTATCAGAGCGATTATAGCGCTAATGCGTCCTATAATGAGCTTGCCACACAAGGAAAGCTCAAGCACCGCGGCGTACATAATTGAAAGGTAAACCCGCTAGCAGCGGGTTTATTCGTGAACAGCCGGGCGCCTGGAGCTTAGCGAAACGCTTGTAAGGAGTAACATGAGCGATTTCCTTAACCGTATGAAGTCTGCCGCCAAGGCCGACCTTAAGACGATCGTCCTGCCCGAGGGCGAAGATCCGCGCACCATCGTCGCGGCCACCAAGATCATCGAGGAGGGCCTGGCAAAGATCGTCATCCTGGGCAACCCCGACGAGATCAACGTTCCCGGCGCCACCGTCATCGACCCGCGCAATGCCGAGAAGCACGAGGAGTACGCGCAGAAGTTTGCCGAGCTCCGCGCCAAGAAGGGCGTCACCATCGAGCAGGCTCGCGCCCAGGTGATGGACGCCACCTACTTTGGCACCATGATGGTCAAGATGGGCGACGCCGACGGCCTGGTCTCCGGCGCCTGCCACTCCACCGCCGACACCCTGCGCCCCGCGCTTCAGATCCTCAAGACCGCCCCGGGCACCAAGCTGGTCTCGGCCTTCTTCGTGATGTGCACCGACACCCCGCAGTTCGGCACCGACGGCACGCTGATCTTCGCCGACTGCGGCCTCAACATCAACCCGTCCTCCGACGAGCTCTCCGAGATCGCCATCGCCTCCGCTCACTCTTGGTCCACCTTCATGGGCAACGTTGAGCCGCACGTGGCCATGCTCTCCTACTCCACCATGGGCTCCGCCGGCGGCGAGGTCGCCAAGAAGGTCCAAGAGGCCGTGAAGTTCTGCAAGGAGAAGGCTCCCGAGCTCGCCATCGACGGCGACCTGCAGCTCGACGCCGCCATCGTCCCCACCGTCGCCCAGCTCAAGGCCCCCGGCTCCTCCGTTGCCGGCAAGGCCAACGTGCTCGTGTTCCCCGACCTCGAGGCCGGCAACATCGGCTACAAGCTGGTCCAGCGCTTCGCCGGTGCTGACGCCTACGGCCCCATCCTGCAGGGCATCGCCAAGCCGGTCAACGACCTTTCGCGCGGCTGCTCTGCCGACGACATCGTGGGTGTCGTGGCCATCACTGCCGTCCAGGCTCAGATGGCTTAGTAGCGCACATATCCCCTCGGGACTGGAATTTCCGCCTACCAGCAAAAAGGCCTCCGGAGCTGTTGCTCTGGAGGCCTTTCGTTTGCTTGCAAATGCGCGCGTTAGTTATTCGCGGTCAGACGCTCGACGTCGTGGGCGATCATGTATTCCTCGTCGGTGGGGATGACCATAACCGTGACGGAAGAGCCGGCGGCACTGATGACCTGCGGGCCGTTGCCCACGGCCTCGCGGTTCTTGTTGTTGTCGATGCGTACGCCCAGCCACTCAAAGCAGTCGCAGAAGGCCTTGCGGATCGACCAGTCGTTCTCGCCGATGCCGGCGGTAAAGGTGATGGTGTCCACGCCCGCCATGGAAGCGATCATGGAGCCGGCCTGCTGCATGGCCTTGTAGGCGAACATATCGAAGGCGAGCAGGCAGCGCTCGTCGCCCTCGGAGGCGCGTGTACGGATGTCGCGGGCGTCGTTGGAGATGCCCGAGATGGCAAGCAGACCAGACTGCTTGTTCATCATGTCATCAACTTCCTGATAGCTGTAGCCTCCCTCGCGCTGGAGGTAGCACACGGTGGCCGGGTCAATGGAACCACAGCGAGTGCCCATCATCAGGCCGTCGAGCGGCGTGAGGCCCATCGTGGTGTCGCGGCACACGCCGTCCTCGATAGCAGCGAGCGAAGCACCGTTACCCAAATGGCATGAAAGCAGACGGTGGCAGCGCGAGCCCAGGATCTCCTTGGCCATCATCCACTCGTAACGATGACTCGTTCCGTGGGCGCCATATTTGCGCACATGATACTTGTCGCACACGTCCTTGGGCAGGGCGTAAGTGTAGGCAACCTCGGGCATGGTCATGTGGAACGAGGTGTCGAAGACCGCCACGTTGGGCAGCTCCGGATACTTCTCACGGCAATACTCAATCGCTGCGGCCTCGCCGTAGTTGTGCAGCGGAGCAAGCGGTGCCACCTCAAGAATCTTGGCCATAACCTCGTCGTCGACAACTGCGGAATCATCGAAGTGCCAGCCGCCCTGAACGATACGATGCCCAATGCCATCGATCGTAAAGTCGGTCTTCTCGAGCTCCTCGAGCACGCAAGCGATAGCAGAGCGATGATCGGGGAAGGGAACCTCCTCGGTCTGCTTGGCGCCACCGTTCTCGGAATGACCAAAGATACCCATGTCCGAGCCGATACGCTCGCAGTTGCCCTTGGCGAAAACCTCGCGGGTATCGGTATCCAGAAGCTGATATTTAAGGCTTGAGCTGCCGGCGTTGACAACAAGTACGTTCATGAGGCTCCTTTGCAGTGCAATACGGTCGACGCAGACCTCTTAAGGCGACCGTATTTTAATAAGAAGTTATCACATCTTAATAAATAGCTATCAGGCATATCGCCCAACGAGCGCAAAAGAGGGGCTGAACGGCACTTGGTCGTCCAGCCCCTCCCCTCTTGCAATTACTTGCCGTTGACGATGCGCTCGACGTCAGAAGCGATCATGAACTCCTCGTCCGTGGGAATGACGAAGATCTTGACCTTGGAATCCTTGGCAGACAGGCACCAAGCGCCGTCGCCACGCAGGGCGTTACGGGCATGGTCCATCTTGACACCCATAAAGGCCAGACGGTCGGCCACACCGGCGCGGACGGCCGGAGCGTGCTCGCCGATGCCGGCGGTAAAGACGAGCGTGTCCATGCCGCACATGGAGGTGGCCATCTCGGCGGCCTTGGCGGCAATCTTGTAGACGAACATATCGAAGGCGAGCTGAGCCTCGGAATCGCCAGCAGCAGCAAGCTCCTCGACGTTACGGCAGTCGTTGGTCTTTCCGCCGGTCACGGCCAAAAGGCCGGACTTCTTGTTCATCATCTCGTCGACCTCGTCGAAGGTGTAGCCGCCCTCGCGCTGCAGGTAGCACACGGTAGCCGGGTCGATAGAACCGCAGCGGGTGCCCATCATGACGCCGTCGAGCGGGGTAAGGCCCATGGTGGTGTCCATGCACTTGCCGTCCTCGATAGCGCACAGGGAAGCGCCGGAGCCAATGTGGCACACGACAACCTTGCGGGCCTCGCCGTTGGTCATCTCGGCAACCTTCTTGGAGATGTAGCGGTAGCTGGTGCCATGGGCGCCGTACTTACGGATGTGCAGCTTGTCGCAGACGTCCTTGGGCAGGGCGTAGGTCTTGGCGACCTCGGGCATGTTGAAGTGGAAAGCGGTGTCGTAGACCGTGACGTTGGGCAGGTCGGGATACTGCTCCAGGCAGTACTCAATAACGTTGGCCTCGGGGTTGTTGTGCAGCGGGGCGAGCGGGGCAACCTCGCGGATCTTGGCAAGAACGTCCTCGTCGACGAGGGAGGAATCGCCAAAGTACCAACCGCCCTGAACGATGCGGTGGCCGATGCCCTCGATCTTGACGCCGTTAGCCTCGAGGTCCTTCAGGACGACCTCGATGGCGACCTTGTGGTCGGGGAACTCGATGTTCTCGGTCACCTTCTTGGAGCCGTTGGCAGCGTGGGTGAAGGTGCCGCCGGTAAAGCAGACGCGCTCGCAGGAGCCCTTTGCGGACACCTTGTGGGACTTGGTATCGATGACCTGATACTTAAGGGTCGAAGATCCTGCGTTGACGACCAGAACGTTCATGTGTCTCCCTACTAACAGGCGGTGTGGCGCCGCCAGGTTACATACGCTTCAATAATAAACCCAAACGCCCTCGCGCTCGGGTTTATTGCGTTGATATATAAGTTATCGATGCCGCAGCTTCCGTTTCATTGCACGGCGCAGGCGTCCTCAGATGAGGTTCTCGCCCAGGTTCTTGCCGCCGAGGACGTGCATGTGGAAGTGCATGACAGTCTGGCCGGCGTTGACGCCCTTGTTGGAGATGACGCGGAAGCCGTCCTCCAGGCCCTTGGCCTTGGCAACCTCCTGGATGGCGTGGGCCATGGCGCCCATGGTCTCAGCCGGCACGTTGTCGGCGATGTCGCCGTAGTGCTTCTTGGGGATCACGAGCGTGTGGACGGGCGCCTGGGGATTGAGGTCATCGAACGCGATGACCTGATCGTCCTCATAGACGACAGTCGAGGGGATCTCGTGGTTGGCAATTTTGCAGAAAATGCAATCACACATGCTGGTTCCTTTCTAGTGACAACGCAAAAAGTCGTGTTGTTCAGTGAAACACCAAGACAGTTTAGCCCACTTCAAAGATCCCAATTGAGCGAATTCTATTCCTCTGCAATCGCAATGGCCAGAGAGCTCCATCCATACGCTCGCATCTATTTAGAAGCCTTGACCTCAGGAATGATCAATACCGGAAGGACAGATAGACCGTAAAGCAGAGCAATAAGCATCATTTGTTTGTCGTAATCTGAACCGGAAATAGCCGCAATCCCAATAGGAAGCATATAAGAACCCAAAAGGCTAACTTCGGCCATAATGCCGCCAGCGCTGCCCGCATAACGAGTGCCGATTTCTGCAAATGAAACTGGCAGAGCTTGAACAACTGGACCCATCATGCTCGTAACGATGCCGCACACTGCAAGCAATACCCCCATGGACTTCAAGCCCGAGGCAAACCACGCAACTGCAATTGAAATAGAGCCAAGAAGCCCGACAATCACAAGATACGGTCGCGCAAGGCGGCATTTACCGTAAAGTATCGGAGCAATCAAGCAGCCGATAATCCCAGCAGCGGTTGTCAGCGCCGCCATTTCGCCGGCCGTCGAAGCATCGGTGCCTCGCACAAGCTCAAGAGCCTGAGGTAGCACACCGGAAAAGGCGGTCGTGGCGGCAAGTGAGAAAGCGGCGCAAATCGCGCAAAGCCAAACGTTACGCGAACGAAAAGCAGTCAGAAGGGCTTGGTCGTGCTCAACGCCATCAGGAATAAGTGAGTCATGCTGTACGTTCTTACCAAATAAACCCCAGAAGATAGTCAGAACGACCAACAACGCTTCTGCAACTGTATAGCCCATTAGCACGGAAGACATAAACGCCGATGACGCTTGCGCCGCCGCAATGCCAAAGCAAGTCGCCGCATAGTAAATGCCCATCGCAACATCCGTCTTATCTGCAAACCAAAGTCCAAGCGTCTTTGCATTATTGGCAGTCAATGCCGCCATCCCCACGCCGATGCAAAACATCGAGACAAGTTGAGCAGGATAGTTCGATAGGGTGAAAATTCTGATAGCGCCGCCAACCAAAGAAACACAGAACCCGCCAAGTATCACTACTTTGGGCCCAAGCCTATCTCCAAGTGATCCGAACGGGAGACTAAAGAAAACGGCCGCAAGCATTGGCGCCAGAAAGAGAGATGAGAATCCGACAGGGTCGATATTCATCTGAGGCATGATGACCGTAGCATAGGCAGCGACCTGATACTGCATGAAGTTGCCCAAAAAACAGAGACCACACGTCAACAGCAATATTAACCAGCGGTAACCACTCGAAGCCCGCTTTTGCTCAACTTTGTGCGCAACTTCGCACGCTTCACCATCCATTGCACCAACCTCACATTAAAAATGGTCGCGACCCCCATATCAACTGGAGGTCGCGACCAGGCAAAACACCGATTAATTATAATTCAGAAGTCTCAGGCATCTCGGCTTTTGCCGCCGCACCAGTCTCGGGCAACATCGCAATAGGCAAAACGCTCGCAAGGAAAAGAATCGATTCGATCGTAAAGTTCAACGTCCAATTGTCACCAGAAATAGACGAAACAATAACGGGAACAAAATAGGAGCAGAGAAGGCCGACAGTACCGATTATTCCACCAGCGCTACCGGCATATTTCGCGCCAATCTCAGGAAGATCAGGAGTCATTGCCTGAATAATGGGGCCAGAAAGAGCGGTCATAAAACCATTGAGGACGAGAGCAACCCACATGACAGTGCCAAGCGGCAAAAACCAGTTTGCAACCATTACAACGGCGGCAATCACCGTGGTTACAATGAGAAACGGTTTATTCTTACCGAGCTTGAGGACGGCAGCCGGTCCCGCAAAACAAGCAAAGAAGCTACCAACTGTAATAATTGCTGCCATAGATCCAGCGGTGGCAGTATCAACGCCGCGAACGAGCTCAAGCGCAGACGGCAGAATTGCGCAATATGCCGTGGTTGAAGCGAGGGTAAGACCATAAGCCAAGGCAATGCACCAAACGCCGCGCGACTTAGCGGCAATCTTAATGTACTTCATAACCGGCTCGGGCTCGGGCATGGGCTCGCCCTCCGGGACGTTCCTCATAAAGAAGATCCACAGCGCAGCAGTTACAGCTTCGGCAATAGCAGCGACCAGATAAGACACGTCAAGCGTAGGAAAATAAGTGCTGAATGCCTGGGCTATCACGATGGACACACATGAAGCAGCATAGAAAACTCCCACGGCAAGGGAGGTCTGCTGTTTAAACCAGGAACCCAGCACCTTTGCCAGATTGGCATTGAGCGCCGCAATGCCAAAGCCGATCATAAACATCGAAACGATCTGCACGGTAAAGTCATTAATCATGAAATAACGCAGAAAGCCGCCTACAGCAGAAAGCACCATGCCAATTGACACGACAAGCTTAACGCCGTAGCGATCAGCAAGAGATCCTGCAGGAATCGACAAAAACACAGCGGTGAGCATCGGCATCAACATGAGATTGGTAAGCCCACCGGCATCGATGCCGAGAGTCGTCATCACGACGACACCCCATGCTGAAACCTGATATTGCATGAAGTTTGCCATGAAGCAAATGAGACAAACTACGAATAAGATCATCCACCGATAACCCGATAGCTTTTCTTCTTGAGCCATTTCTTTCTCCTTACGCAGGGATAGTTCAAGCTGAATTCAATGGGGCTAATTAGCCCACTCCATTGCGGCTTCTTTCACTAATCGTTGAGTAGTACCTCGTACATAGGACGGAACACCGAATCTTCTTTGGCATGCAGCGAATGCACCGGCTTCCACTCGTTTTCGTCAATTACCATATGAATGTGGTTCTCAGCGGTATAGGGGTCCCATGGTGCCTTGCCCTCAACAAACGGTTTGCCCGTCTTCGCAAAGCTGAACCACGCATCGTTCATTTCATCCGCGAGATGCGCTGGAGGATTGTCACCCGTAAACATCAGACCACTCGCGGTATCAAGATTCTTGAAAACGAACGGCACCTCGATTGCGTGGCAAGAACCCATTCCCTCGACACGAGATTTATAACGGAACAAATAGTTGTACACGGGCTTAAACGCCGACTGCTCTTCAGCCATAAGGTCGGTGCCGACAAAGAAACCGGTTGAGTTCATAAAATTGGTGTAATTCTCGGCAAAATCGCGCTCAGGCCATGCCTTTCGATATGCTTGCTCCCAGTAATCGATATCAATCTGATCATCAAAATGAATCGGGAATTGGCCGTGCCAGAATCCGGGAAGGTCATCGAAATAGAAATGGAAATAAGTAAACTCGTCCTCGGTACATCCAATCATGATATCGATATCCTTGGCTGCGCCCTCCGCCCAGGCCTTCATCGGCTTCTTGGGAAGAAAAGACCCGTCGCAAACCGGCGAGAAAATTAGCGACACTTCGTAGGTATGACGATCGCACCACACCTGCATGCCCTCAATGAGCTCGTCTGCCGACTTCGCTAAGAGCTCTTGGGCGGTTTTGCATCCCATGATTTCGGCGAACTCCCGAGCAAAGTACTCGCCGCGCTCGCGGGTCTTATAAAGCTGGATAGGGCCGGACTCCAAAATCGCACGTTGGAAATACTTATTTGCCTCTGGCAATATGGAAAGAAGAGCCTGGCTGGAAGAGCCTGCCGACTCACCGAAAAGCGTGACACAATTGGGGTCACCGCCGAAGGCCGAAATATTCTCATGCACCCACTCGAGCGCACGGATTTGATCAAGAATGGCAAGATAGCCGGCGTCTTTGTAGTCCTCTCCGCCCGGCAGGCAATCGAGCAGCAGCGACCCAAACAAGTTCAGACGGTAGTTAATCGAAACAATAACGACATCCTTCGCTGCCGCAAAATTGGAGCCGTTATATAGCGGGTCGGCAGATCCACCTGAGAAGTAGGCACCACCATGGATATATACCATGACAGGAAGGTTCTTGCGTGCGTGTCCCCTGACCCACACGTTAAGGCTCAGGCAATCCTCCCCTTGCTCATGAAGCGAAGCGAGTTCAACTTCATCGATAAATTGCCTGGCAGAATGCCCGAATTCCACGCATTCAATTTCCTCATCGGAATCATCAAGGCGCTCAGGGGCACGCCAACGAAGATCACCTACCGGCTGCTTTGCATAGGGAATGCCCAAAAAAGCTTCAACCCCGTTTTCGAGCGTCTTGCCCGAAACTATACCCGTCCTAGTCTTGACCTTCATTGCTTGTCCTTCCTCACAATTAAGATGCTAGATCGATATGATTTAAGCTAGCTGGCTTGAAACCATCTTAGAATTTGGAGAAAGTCAAAGGTCAACGACGTGTTTCGATGGAATACCAGCTGGATACCAAGCGCTTAAGACCGTTCACCTCGTCAAAACGACCGCTTGCCCGACAATGACGGAGTAACAAACATTAGAATAGCTCCAAGGTTTTGAGTGGCCCTAGGGCAGTCGGAAGGTGTGACATGGAACGCGAGTTTTCCCTTAATATCAAGCAGACGGCCGGCCTCTACGGCGTAAGCGCAGACACTCTTCGCTATTACGAGGCAATTGGTTTAGTTGCCCCAAAGCGCGGGGCGAATGCCTACCGTGAATACAGGAAGGACGATTTCGGCAGACTCAACATCATCATGTCAATGCTCAATATGAACTACACGCTTAGCGAAATCAGATCTTTCCTAGATAACCATTCACTCGAAACGAGCTTTGAACTGTTCAGCAACGAACTTGATAGCATCGACGCAGCCATAGCAAAACTATCGCAACGGCGCCGAAAGATCGAGCATTGCATGCAGAACATATCCATGTCGTTAAGAGCACGCGAGGAAAAACAGTCGAGGGTGGTTCATAAGGGACCCCGAGGATATGTCATCGTAAGCGAGGATGAGCTAAGCGGCGACATAATTCCCTACGCCACCATTAAGCGCATGAAAGAACTCGGGATGGAAATCGATTCGATACACACGGTTCCATGCTTCATCCTTGACCCATCGCGCAGAAGCGCCGACGGTTGCCTGGTAGCAGAGAAGACGCTGCTTTCACTCGGATCAATCGACAATAAAGGGTGCGAGATTTTCCCAGAAGGCGACTATCTTTGCAGGACAACCACCGGACCTGCAGAAATAACGCCGACAATATGGAGGGAAATGAATGAATTCATGGACCAGAATCATCTCATTGCCGCAGGGCCTCTTTTAGAATTCTGGTATGTAAGCGAATACATATCTGACAATCAAGATGAGTATTTACACACGCTTGAAATAATGGTGAACCCAGTGAAATCGAGCAGCGATAGCGTCTCGACCCATCTTTAGCGCGCTGAAAGGCACGCCACATTCACCCCTAATGGCCAGCCACCTGGGTAGTCTTTTTGGGACGGGGCTTTTTTGACTACTTTCTCGCAAACGCAAGTGCTCGGCGAGGCAGCCGACAAGAGGTAGTCAAAAAAGCCCCGTCCCAAAAAGACTACCCCAAAGTGGGCTGCGGGATGGTTAGAACGAGAGGTTGTCGTCGGTGTTGGCGGCTTCGCCGTCGGCGAGCACGTCGTTGCCGTCGACGTCCTTAAGGAGCACCGAGACCTTCTGCTCGGCATCAGCCAGGCGGGTACGCAGGCTCTTGAGAAGCTCGACGCCGCGGGTGTAGCTCTCGAGCGACTCCTCGAGCTCCATATCGCCCGACTCCAGGCTGCGGATAATGAGCTCCAGCTCCTGTGAGGCCTGCTTATACGTAAGCTGCTCGACCGGGGTCTTCTCTGCCATATCTGTTTCCTTCCCTAAAGGTCTATCACCATAAAACGCGGTCTACTCAACCGTATCGACGGTTGCTGCCACGTTACCATCCGCCATACGCACGCGGATGGCGTCACCGGGCTTAAAAGTCTTAGCGCTCGTAGCCACGCCGCCATCGCTGTATGCGATGGAGTAGCCGCGGGCAAGCACCTTGAGCGGCGACAGGGCGTCGAGCGAGGCCGCTGCACGGCCTAAGTCAGACGCAGGCTTGCTCAACATCGTGCGTCCCTGATGCTCCAGACGGGAACTCGCGAGCGTGAGCGCATGGCGCTTGCCATCGAGCCCCGAGGTGCTTGCGACCAAGCGCTCGGGCAGGCGCTCGAAGTTGGAGCGGAAGGCACCGACCGAGCGCGCAATGGCGCCCGACAGGCGATCGGCCGTCAGGGCAAGCTCCGACTCGCGACGCTCAACCATAAACGTTGGATCGTTCAGGCACGGGCGGCACGCGGCCGCATCGAGCGCATCGCCCAAGCGCGCCGTATAGGTATCCCAGGCACGCCGACCGCGCTGGTCGAGCATCTCCAGATCGACCTGATCCGACCCGATCATCGATGCCATCGCGGCACCCAGGCGCTGATGACGCGTCTCGAGCACGTCTGCCAACTCCGTCATAGCCGGCGCCACCGATTCTGCCGCCGCCGTGGGCGTGGAGGCGCGGCGGTCGCTCACCATGTCGCAAATCGAGGTATCAGGCTCATGGCCAATGCCGGTCACCACGGGCACAGGACAAGCCGCCACCGCGCGAGCAAGCTCCTCGTCGTTAAAGGTCATGAGGTCCTCAAAGGAGCCGCCGCCGCGCACCAGCAAAATACAGTCGGGCGCCGGCGTGATGGCGGCGGCGCGGCGCAAGCCCTCAATGAGCTCAGCCGGCGCACCCTCACCTTGAACCTTGGCGCCCACGCAGACGAGCTCGACGAGCGGGTTGCGACGACGCAATGTGCGCTTGACGTCGTCGATTACGGCACCCGAAAGCGAGGTGACGACCGCCACGCGGGAGCAGAACACCGGAATACGGCGCTTGCGCGCTTCGTCCATCAGGCCCTCGCGACGCAGCTTTTCGGCCAGTTGCGCCACTTGTTGACGCAGCAGACCCTCCCCCGCCAGCGAGAATGAGCGAGCGACAAAGCTCATGCGGCCCGTGGCCTTATAAAGATTGAAGCTGCCCTTAAAGCTCACCTGCATGCCGTCGCGCAGATCGAACGTGCGCTTGAGATAGGCACCCTTCCAGATGATGCAGTCGACGGCCGCCGAGTCGTCCTTGATCTGAAAGTAGCAGTGGCCGCTTCGGGCATTGGGGCCACGGAAGCCCGTGACCTCGCCCAAAACGCTCAGCTGCGGAATGGCATCGAGCGCGCCGGCGGCGATCTCCACCGCCTGGCTCACGCTGAGTTCCTTACGCTCCTGCTCGTCCGAACCGTCGAACTCGGCGGAAACGGCATTGCCGGTCAGATTCCAGCCTGCCACGCAGCCTCCTTTCGTTATCGTGCACAAGGGCTCCGGCCCTGCGCAAATTCAAGTCCAACACATAGTACAGCGCCGCGGGGACACAAATCTCCGCGGCGCCTGTCAAGCCAATTTGTTATCGGTTGGAGTTTCTGTTGTAGCGAGCCATCAGGTAGAGCAGCTGAATGATCGAAGTGAGCGCTGCAGCAACATAGGTAAGCGCGGCTGCCGTCAGGACCTTCTTGGCACCATTGACCTGCTTGGAGCTCATGCCCGACTGCTCGATGTACGCCACGGCGCGGCGGCTGGCATCAATCTCGACCGGCAGCGTAACCAGTTGGAACAGCACGCTAAACGAGAAGAAGGTCAGTGCGAGGGTCGTGAGTCCCGCGATGTTCATAAACAGGCCCAAGAGCAACACGATGGTCCAGGTGTTCTGGGTAAAGTTGACGACCGGCACGAGGGCGGTGCGAACCTTCATCATGGCGTAACCGCTTTGACGCTGGGCGGCATGGCCCGCCTCGTGGCAGGCGACGGCAACGCTTGCGACCGACCCGCCCGAACGGTTGGCATCCGAGAGATACAGGTTATTGTCCTGTAGGTTGTAATGGTCGGTGAGCTCGCCGGCGACACCCTTGATACCCACGGCGTTGCAGCCGTTGGCGTCGAGCATGCGGCGAGCGACCGTGGCGCCCGTGTCGCCGTCCGAGCGAACCTTGGACCAGGTTTTGTACGTCGAGTTGATATAGTTCTGTGCGGCAAGGCCAAGCACCGTGCAGACAAGAACAACCAGCAGGTACAGCGGGTCGATGCCAAAGCCGTATCCATAGTAATAAGGCATGCGAATTCCTCCGAATCGAGTTACACGTTGGAGGCATTCTACCCACTCAAGCGGCTAGGCTTCCTTACAGCAATTCAATTTTGCCATCTTTGACCGTCAACCCCATGTTGCCCGAGAGCAGATCGTCCAGACGCGAGCCCACAAGCTCAAAGCGCCAGCCTTCGCGCAGGGGGCTCTGCTCGGGGTGCTCAATATAGTCGGCCAGGTCATCGCGCGAGGCAATGACCGAGGTCGCCACGCCCGAGCGCTCGGCAACTAGGCGAATGAGCGCATACATCAGGTCCGTCACGCTCTCCAACTCCGGAGAGATCTGGCGATGCCCGCGCACCATGAGCGGCAGGCGATCGTGCGGGCAGCTTGCGCCACGCTTGATGGCCATGAGCGCACCGTCCACGTCGCGCTCCCCCAACTGATCGGTACCGCGAATGCTACGGAACTCCTCAACGCGCACGGGATTGCGCTTGACGAGCGCAAGCAGCGTGTCGTCGGACATGACCCACTTGCGCGGGATGTTACGGCGCTCGGCGCGGTCCTCGCGCCAGGCGGCGAGCTCGCGCGCGATGCCCAGCTGGTGGCGGCTGCACGAGTTGATGCGCTTGACCTTGCGGAATGCCTCGTGACGGTCGGCGCGATAGTGCGACTCGTCAGCCAGCGGGCGTAGCTCGTCGAGCACCCAGTCCACACGGCCCAGCTCGCGCAGGCGACTCACCATCTCGGTATAGGCGACGATCAAGTACTTGACGTCATCAATCGCGTACTCAATCTGCTTATCGGTCAGCGGGCGACGCGACCAGTCGGTCAGCGACTCGGTCTTGGGCAGCGAGACGCCGCAAAACGTCTGAACAAGCGCGCCATACGAAATCTGCTGGCGCTCGCCCAAAAAGGCAGCGGCGACCTGCGTATCGAAAATCGGTCGTGGCAGCACGCCCACGGTATGGAGCATAACCTCCATATCCTGCGAGCAGGCGTGGAAGACCTTAGTCACGCTCTCGTCTGCCATAAGCTCGGCCAGCGGCGATAGGTCGTCGATTACCAGGGGATCGACCGCGACGCTCTCGGCAGGGGTGGCAATCTGAACCAAGCACAGACGCGGATGGAACGTGCGCTCGCGCAAAAACTCGGTATCGACGGCAATCGCGTCGAACTCACGGGCGCGCTGGCAAAAGTCGAGTAGAGCCTGATGTGTGGAAATGTACATATCAACCCATCGAATAAGGTTAGGCCCGAAAAACACGGGTAGGATATCGGCATTGCCTTACAACTATACTCGGTTAGTCACAGAACGGGAACGTAAGTATGCGCTGCCTTATCATCCACAACCCGGCATCGGGCCCCAGCTCAGATGAAATCTACGCATTCACGCACGCCCTCGCGCAGGGCGGCGACGAGGTCGTGATGCGTTTTATCGGCGATGGCATGGAGCCCGAGGACGCCGTGGCAGACGTGCGCGAGTTTGATCGCGTGGTCGTTTCGGGCGGCGACGGCACCGTCTCCAACGTGCTCGACCAGATGCGCGGGTGCGGTGTCCCCACGCTCGTCTTCCCCTCCGGCACAGCCTGCCTGTTCTTTAACAACATCGGCAATGCCCCCGAGGCAGCGGCGCTCGCCAAGGCCTGCCGTGCCGGTCGCACGGTCAAAGTCGACATGGGCGAGCTCTTTTGGCTCGACGAGAACGGCAACGAGAAGCGCCACGGCTTTATCATCATCGCCGGCTCGGGCTTCGACGCCGAGATCATGATGAAAGCCGCCCCCACCAAAAACGACATCGGCGAGATCGCCTACTTCCTCTCTGCGCTCGCCACGCCCAACCCCACGGTGGCGCACTTTACCATTGAGCATGACGGCATTGTCGAGGAGCTCGACGGCATCTGCTGCATGGCCGGCAACACCTCGGTCATCCAAAACGACATCAACCTGTTCCCCGACTGCCGCATGAACGATGGCATGGTCGACATTGCGGTCATCGAACCCGTGCGCACCGTGCAACTGCTGCCTACCGTGATCACCGCTGCGCTTGACCCCGCTGGCAAGGTACTCGGGCGCCCGCAGTTCAAGATCATCCAGACCAAGGAAGCCAAGATCACCTGCACCCCGTCACTGGGCATGCAGTTCGATGGCGAGATTATCTCCAGCAATTCGGGCGTCTTTGGAGCCCGTGCGCTTCCGCAATGCCTCGACCTCATCGTCGACGAATTCTCCCCGCTCGGAAAATAGGAGGACCCTATGAACGACAATCCCCTGCTCGGCTTTATCATCATCGTTTTGGCCATGCTCGTCGGTTACGCCATCAACGTGATTCACCGCCGAAAGAAGTAAATCCACATTGGTATGATATTCATCCAGTTATCGACTCTCCCGCTGTTTATGCAAATCCTAAACAGCGGGAGAGTTTTCTTTTTGAGCGCCGTCTAATGCTTTATTCAGCTACAGTAAATGCAGGGTGCCTTTATTTAACTAAAGCCATAAAATGAGTATTATTATCCGTTCATCGTATATTTCCACACGCTCATCGAGTAAAAGCTGTTGTCGAGTGAATACTCTTTACACTTCCTTTAGGCTAGTAGATGTATTTATTAGCTGAAACTCCGTACGGTTTCGCGGGGTTTCAACAGTTGGGAGGGATTATGAGGTTTACTCATCCTGTCAACACGCTCAAGAAGCTCGGCTGCGGCCTTGCGTTTGGAGCAGCGGCCATCATGGCCATGCCGACTTCGGCACTCGCCTGCACCCAGATCTACATGGGCAGCAAGCTCACGGCAGACGGCAACACGTACTACGGCCGTTCCGAGGACTTCGGTCCGCGCTATGTCAAGCACTTTGGCATTGAGCCCGCACACAAGGACGGCAACGAGTACACCTCGGTCGAGTCCGGTTTTGAGTACAAGTCCAAGGGCGCAACCTACCGCTACACCTTCGTTCGCGACAACCCCTCGCAGTGGGAAGATCGCTACGACGCATATTCCGAGGCAGGCATCAACGAGAAGGGCGTCTCCTGCTCTGCCACGCTGAGCACCTCCTATAACGAGAAGGCCGAAGAGGCCGACCCCATCACCGAGGAGACTGGCATTGGCGAATACAGCTATGCCAGCGTCATCCTGGGCGAGAGCGCCACGGCCCGCGAGGGCGTCGAGCTCATCGGCAGCCTGATCGACGAGCAGGGCGTCTGCTCCAACGACCAGATCATCATCGCCGACAGCACCGAGACCTGGTTGTTCGCCGCGCTTTCCGGCCATCAGTGGATTGCTATGAAGCTCGCCGATGACATCGCCTCGCTCAACCCCAACATCGGCAACCTCACCTATAACGTCGACCTCGATGACACCGAGAACTGTCTCCATTCCGAAGGCATCGAGTCCATGCCTAAGGAGAGGGGCTTTGCCGAGTACACCGACGGCAAGTTCGACGTCGCCAAGACCTACGGCGAGGAGATTAGCGAGGCCGGTATGCACCAGTGGTCGCGCTATATCCAGGGTCGTGATTACTTCATGGCTCCGCTTGCCGAGGGCACCGACTACGAGATCGTCAAGGACGAGCGCGAAGAGGCTCGCGCCACGACCGGCGCCCTGGTCCACGAGATGCAGCCGCTGTTCTTCCAGCCCGGCAAGTCCGACTGGAACACCTTTGAGATGATTCGTTCCTTCGCCGCTCGCGGCGAGAATGTCGCCGGCCTCAACGCCAACACCGACGGCGCCTATGCCATCGGCTCCAACCGCAACACCGAGATCCACACCTTCCAGATCCGTCAGGGCATGGACCCCGAGATCGCGACCATTCAGTGGGAGATGCTCTCCAACGCCGAATTCTCCGTCGCCATCCCCTTCTACTCCGCACTGCTCACCGAGGTCAGCCCCTACTTCAGCGATCAGGATGTCTCCTTCGATCACTGCGAAGAGGAAGACGTCGTGAACAACGAGGAGCCCAAGAACTCCATCAACTACGTCCTCATGGACATCAACACGCTCGCCTATGAGAACCGCGACCACTGCGCCACCGGCGTCCGCGCCTATCTCGACGCCCTGCAGAAGGAACTCATCGAGCAGAACCTGACCGTCGACGAGGCCATGCAGGCCGAAGAAGGCACCGAGGCCCGTACCGCCCTGGCCAACAAGGCCGGCAAGGCTGCAACCAAGAACACCTATGTTAAGTGCAAGGCCATGCTCGAGGAGATGCGCGACTACCTCAAGGAGGGCGATTTCTCCGAGGAGTTCGTCCCGAGCGACTACGATGCCGACAACGACTGCCTGGTCGAATCCATCACCTACGCCGACGAGGCCCTTTCCGATGAGGACGTGACCGAGCCAGAGGCCGAAGAGGAAGAGGTCACCGAGGAGAAGTCCGAGGGCAACAACATGGCCGCCATGGCCGTTGGCGCCGTCGTCATCATCGGTGTCTGCGTCTACGTGATCTATCGTCGCAAGAAGGCCTAAGACCCTGAAACCCTAAGGCACGGGCGGGATGGCGCAGGTCGCCCCGCCCGCTCAGCCCGCCCCTTCGACCGGCGGGAAACCCGCCTGAAATCTTTTCAAAAAAAGATTTCCCCGCACACACTTTGCTGTGCTATAGTGCAGCGCAACAGCAACTAGGTGCGACCGTACCATGGCATCACGAAAGGAGCCACCGACATGAAGAACGCGATGAAGTCTCTCAACAACTGGTGGTGGCGTGATGCGAATACGATCGGTCGACGGTGAGTCCCTCACGCCTGTTTTTGCGCTCTAGGTGATTGGAAGGCCTCCGGTTTCGACCGGGGGCCTTTTTCTATCTCGAGCCCGATCGCATTCGCATCACGCGCCTCCGCTTTTCTCTTGCACCCCCATTCCGAAAGGATTTTCACCATGTCTCAGAACACCACCGCCACCCAGCCCCGCACCGTCCAGACCGCCGACCGTGGCAAACTCGATGTCCGTGCCCTCGTCCTACTTGCCATCCTGCTCGCCGCCGGCTTCATCCTCAACTTCACCGTCGGCAAGGCCATCTCAGGCATCTCGGGCGGCATGATCAGCCCCGAGTTCATCATCTCGGCCTTCTGCCTCACCATCCTGGTCGTTCGCCCCAACATCGGCCAGGCGCTCGTCATTGGCCTCATCTCGGCTGCCGTGATCCAGATCACCACCACTTCGCCGTTCGTTGATTTTGCCGCCGAGGGCATCGCCGCCATGCTCATGGCCGGCATCGTCAATGCCGCCGGCAAGAACGGTCAGGTCAAGCCCGCGATCGCCATTGTCGCAACCTTCCTGACCACCTTTGTCTCCGGCGTCATCTTCATGGTCATCAAGATGGCCATGCTCGGCGTGGTCGGCGAGCTCGCCGCCGCCATGTTGCCCGTCGTCGCCATGACCGCCGTCTTTAACGCCATTCTGGTCGGCGCCCTCTACCTGCCCATCCAGAAGGCCCTTAGGCTCAACTAACCCGCTCGGCTTTACGAGCCACCCCATCTTGGCGTTCATTCGTCGCTCGCGTACCCAAGTACGCTTCGCTCCTCTTTCGCGCCAACCTGGGCCCCTCGTAAAGCCGTCTCCGTGCTTCACCACCAAAGACCGTCCCAAACAACGAGCTTTTTTGGGACGGTCTTAAACAACTGGTCATTTAAGACTGTCCCCAATGACTATGAAAGGTATCCATGGAAACGATCATCAACGTCGACGATGTCTCGTTCTCCTATGGCACGCAGACCGAGCAGGCGCTCAGCCACATCTCGTTCAGTGTGAACAAGGGAGATTTCATCGGCATCATCGGGCCCTCGGGCGCCGGCAAGTCCACGCTTGCCGCCTGTCTGTCGAGCGCCGTGCCCCACCACTACACCGGCACGTTCTTTGGGTCCGTCATGGTTGACGGCCACGACACCTGCGAAGTCTCGCTCACCGACGTGTCGCAAATCGTCGGCAGTGTGCTGCAGGATATCGACACGCAGATGGTCGCTTCGGTCGTCGAGGACGAGATGCTCTTTGGACTCGAGAACTTTGGCGTTCCCCACAACCAGATCGAGCAGCGCGTGAGCGAAACGCTCGAGACCGTCGGCATCAGCGACCTGCGCGACCGCGAGATCGCCACGCTCTCGGGCGGACAGAAGCAAAAGGTAGCCATCGCCGCCATCCTCGCCATGCGTCCGCGCGTCTTGGTTCTCGACGAGCCCACCGCGGCACTCGACCCCGCCAGCTCCACGTTGGTCTTCGAGACGCTGCGTGAGGCAAACCGCGCACTTGGAATCACCATCGTCGTCGTTGAGCAAAAGGTCGCCCCGCTCTCGGAGTACTGCAACCGCGTGCTCGTGCTCAACCATGGCGAAATCGCGCTGCAGGGCGAGCCACACGAGGTCTTCGCGCATACCGACGAGCTCCGTGCCATCGGCGTCGACTGCCCTCGCGTCACGCGTATCTTCAATAGCCTCGAGGCCGATGGCCTGGTAAGCGGTACCCCTTGCTTGGATGTCAATGAGGCCGAACGCCTGATTTCGGGCATCGTCGACCCCGCACGCGCGGCTATCGAAGCCCAAGCGCCCGCCGGCTCCCCGCATGCACCGTCGTTGCGTCCTCATGCCAAGGACGCCGAACCCGTACTCGCCTTCGACCATGTCGAGTTTGCCTATCCCAATGGCGGCGCCGCCGTCCACGACCTCAACCTGACCCTCTATCCCGGCGAGCTCGTGGGCATCGTCGGCCAGAACGGTGCCGGCAAGACCACGCTCACCAAGCTGCTCACAGGCCTGCTTAAGCCCGCCTCGGGCAGCGTGCGTGTCACGGGACTGGATACCGCGGCCGTTCCCACGAGCCGTATCGCCCGCGAAGTCGCAACCCTCTTCCAAAACCCTGACCGTCAGATCTGCAAGGACACTGTGCTCGACGAGGTCGCCTTTGGCTTGGAGCTTGGCGGCATGGACCGTGCCGAGGCTCTGCGTCGTGCTCAACTCGTCATCGACCGCTTTGGCTTGCCGGCCGACAAGGCGCCCTTCTCGCTCTCGCGCGGCCAGCGACAAATGGTGGCGCTTGCCTCCGTCGTAGTGGTTGAGCCCAAGATCGTCGTGCTCGACGAGCCCACGAGCGGCCTTGATTACCGCGAATGCATGACCGTCATGGAAACGGTGCGCACCATGGCCGAGCGCGGTTGCGCCGTTATCATGGTCTGCCACGATATGGAAGTCGTCTCGGATTTTGCCGAGCGCATTGTGGTAATGGCCGACGGTCGCATCCTCGACCGCGGCCGCACGCACGAGCTATTCTCGAACATCGATCTCATGCGGCGTGCCTACGTGGAGCCTCCCCAGGTTATTGAACTCTCGCGCCGTCTGGCATCTTCCGTCTCGCCCGCTTTTGCGCAGGTGAGCGAGGTCGCCGATGTCGTTCGAATTACCAAGGAGATGGTCCACCGTGGTTAACGTCATCGACTACATGCCGGGCGATACGCTGCTGCATCGCCTGAATCCCGTCGTCAAACTGGGCCTCGCCGCCGCCATCATCGTCGGCATCTTCTTGTCCGACACCTACGTGGCGCTGCTGGGCTTTTTGGCACTCACCCTTGCGCTGGGTGCCTATGCCGGCGTCGTCGACCGTCTGTTCTCGCTGCTCAAGTTGCTGATTCCGCTCGCGCTTATCATGCTGGTGCTCCAGCTGGCCTTTATGCGCGATGGCAACGTGGTGTGGGGCTTTATCACCGACACGGGCCTCATCACAGGATCGAAGGCCTGCCTGCGCCTGCTGGGCGTGGCGTTACCACTCATCCTCATGCTCATGGTGACCAAGCTCAACGACCTTGCCAACGCCTGCGTCGAGGTGCTGCACGTACCGTATCGCTATGCTTTCACCTTTACCACGGCGCTGCGCTTTGTGCCGGTGTTTGGTCAGGAGATGAACGCCATCATGGAGGCGCAGACCGCACGCGGCGTCGAGTACGACACCAAGAACCCCATCAAGAAGCTTAAGCTCATGCTGCCACTGTGCGTGCCACTGCTCATCTCGAGCGTGGGCAAGACCGATGCCACAGCCTTGGCGGCAGAACAGCGCGGCTTCTATCTGCGTACGCGCGCCAGCTCGTACAAGCGCTACCCCATCAAGGGCCTAGACATCGCCGTGCTCATCGTCAGCATCGTCCTCATCGCCATCGGCTTCCTGTTCTAGTTCACCACCGACAGCAACCGCCCAACGCAAAAGGCCTCGGCTCGCACCAAACGAGCCGAGGCCTTTACTGTTTCACCAGATAAAACCTACCAAAACTAACCTGTCCCTTTTTGGCGGGTCGGAAGCTAGAGGCGGTAGGGAGCGCCGCTACGGATGATGGATTCGCGCACCAGGACGTCCATGGCGTCAAGGGTAATCTCGGGCATCTCTCGGTACTTTTGCAGCACCGAGAGCTCGGTGCAGGCCAGAATGACGCGGTCGCAGCCGCTACGGGCGAACTCCCACATCACGCGGTCGAACTTATCCATATCGGGCTCACGTCCGGCCTTCACATCATCGTAGATAAGCGACATCACATCGTTCTGACGTTTCTCGCTGGGATAGACAACCTCAACACCCGCAGCCTTACATTCGCGGCCGTAGACGCCCGCGCCCACGGTGCCATCGGTTCCCATAATGCCAATCTTGTGCACCGGCTCGGCCGGCATACTCAGGTTGGGGTCGAACTCGCACTCCCCCATCACCGCACCGGCCAGAGCATAGCGCACCGACTCACGCGGCATGTGGATAATCGGCACCTTCGTAAACGACTGGATCTGGTCGTAGAAGTAGTGCGACGTGTTGCAGGGAATGGCAATGTGCGCACAGCCCAGCGACTCGAGTGCCTGGGCACACTCTTTCATGGTCGCCAGCAGCTTGGCATGCTCGCCGGTCTTAATGGCCAACGTGCGGTCGGGCATGGTCGACTTGGAGAGCACCACCATGTCGATATGTTCCTGATCGCAGGCAGCAGCCGTATGACGCACCACTTGGTCGTAGTAATACGACGTGGCCTCGGCACCCATGCCGCCGATAACTCCCAGCTTTTCCATCGCCGCCTCCTTGGTGACGCTTGCGCAATTGCGCGTATCATACCCGCGCCCGCCCGAAGCAAACCGGACGGGCGCCGCGCTCATCTACTTGTAATACGTCTTGAACAGCTTAAAGTGGCGCAGCTTGGTGTGCCACATGCGCAGCCAGCGATTAAAGACAAAGTCGCCCTTCATAAACGAAGGGTCGGCGCCCTTGCCTTCCTTGTCCAGGCGATGCACCTTAGCGCGCAGCTCGGGATCCTTGACGTACTTGTCGACGACGCCCATGGGAACGACCATCCACAGGGCCTCGTCCTGTGCCGTCACAAACTCCGGCTCAAACGGGCGGTCGAACACATACTCGTCCACCACATACTTGGCAACGTTAAAGCCGCTGTTGGTAACGTAGTAGTTGCTGCGGCCCTGGCGCGTGTTGAAATCGAAGAACTTAAACGAGCCGTCGCGCTCGTCGTACTTAACGTCAAAGTTGGAATAACCTACAAAGTTCAGGTCCTCGAGCAGCTTGCGCACGCCGCCCATGAGCTCGTCATTGGGCTCGGTAATGATGCAGGCATGGTTGCCGACACCGTGAGGCTGATGCTCCTCGAGCAGCACGTGACCCAGGCACATCATGCGGACCTTGCCGTTGCGGTCGGAATAGCTGGTGAGCACGCGCATGTACTCGTCGTTGCCGGGCACGCGATCCTGCAAGATCAGGTCGTCGGTGTAGCCGCTGGCATACGAATCGCGAATGACCTGTTCCAGCTCGGCGCGGTCGGCAATCTCATAGGCCTTCTTCTGGCCCTCGAACTCATGCTGCCACCACATGATGCCGTCAGAAGGCTTCAGAATCATCGGGTAAGGAAAATCGATCTGGTCGAGCACTTCGGCAGGCACCTCACCCTGGGCGTTCAGCATCGCCATGGTGAAGGTAAAGGTGTGCGGATAGGGCACGCCATGCTTCTCGCACAGCTCGTAGAAGATCTCCTTCTTCTGGCACTGCTCAAGCATGCTATAGGGAGCGTAAGGCGCGACGATGTTATCCGCCAACTCATGGGCATCCTTGGCTTGAGCCACGAGAGCGACATAGTTGTCACCACAGCCCACAAGGACAATCGTCTTATCGGCATGCGCTTGGGCAATGCCGTTGACGGTTTTGAGCATCACGGGCATGGTATCGATATCCACGTTGGGCGTGTAGTCGATAATCTGGCTGCGGTACGCGGGACCCGTCTGGTACTTGCCAAAAACCAGACTCTTGACCTGGTACTCCTCGTAGAAGGCGCGCGCCACCGAATAGGCGTTGATGTCGCCACCAAGCAGCACGGGAATGAACTCGCGCTCTGTAAACTGCAATGCCATGGAAACTTCCTATCATGAACTGCCCACACAACGGGCGGTCTTTGCGCAACTGATTCATTCTAGCGTGCCAAGCCGCCGGCGCCCAAAGCTCCACCGTATCTATGGCAATCGACGTAATCGTCCAGCACGAAGACGGCGCTCACCGTTGTATGACAATGGGCAATGAACCTACCATTGTTGTAGGATTCATCGTATTGACATCTTCGAGCGAAAGGCGCACACGTGCCCCAAGACCATCCGACCGATAATCCCATCCTCAATGCCGCGAGGCGCGAGCTGGCAGAACGTGCGAAAGCGACCGCTCCCCTGTGCACGGCAAACGACGCCTACAACGGACCCGCCCGCATTGTCTCGATCAACACGTCGGCACACAAGGGCACGCGCAAGTCGCCCGTCGCCGACGGGCACGACACCGTTATAGAGCAATTTGGCCTCGCCTCTGATGCGCACGCCGGGCATTGGCACCGCCAGGTTTCCTTTTTAGCTGCAGAGTCTATCCAGACGGCGCAGGCGCGCGGGCTCGATGTGCACGAGGGCGACTTTGGCGAGAACTTCACAACCCGGGGCATCAACCTGCTCTCGCTCCCCTTGGGCACACAGCTCAAGCTTGGCAGCGAGGTGCTTGTCGAAATCAGCCAAATCGGCAAGGTCTGCCACACACGCTGTGCCATCTACTATCTCGCCGGCGACTGCATCTTTCCCCACGAGGGCGTTTTTGGCGTGGTACTAAAGGGCGGAGAGGTCTACGCCGGCGACGATATCCAGGTAATCAAACTCGGCGACGGCACCTGTTCGTTCACCCCCGCCGAGGCCCTCGAAGAGATTGAGCAGGCTCGCCAGAAGGGCACGCTGTAGTTATAAAACCCCACGTTGAGATGGCTTTTACAGCCCAAAACTCCTCTCAAACAGAGCTCTGTAACGTTAAAGTTGAACTCTATGGTTTCTCAACAATTCATCATAACTGCAGGTCAAAGCCAAAGCCTCAAGTTCAACTTGACCCTTTAGAACCTTTAAGGTTCAAGTTGGGGTCGAAAGCAGTAGTAGAATACCTTTCGAACTATAACCTACGATTGATTGCAGAGGGACTGGATGCAGCATTCGAACCATCGCACCGCAGCGCTCATCGCGTCGAAGCCGGCTCGTATCATCACGAGCGCCGCGCTTGCCGTTACACTGACGGCCGCGCCGATGCTCTCCCCCGTCGCAGCCTATGCCGCCTCGCAGGCAACGCAGGATCAGCTTTCCGCTGCCCAGCAGAAAATCGAAACCGCCACGAGTGCCTACAACGAAGCCCGCACCAAGCTCGAGGATCTGCAGAAGCAAATCGACACTAACGAGGCAAGCATCGAGAAGATCGAAGCCGAACTTCCCGATCAACAGGCCAAGGCGAGCTCCGCCATGCGCGATCTGTATAAGTACCAGAAGGGCACCAACCCCATCGTGAGCTTCCTGGTCAACGCGCAGAGCCTGGGCGAGTTCATCACGACCTGCAAATACACCAACCAGATCACGAGCTCGAGCGTCGACGAGATCGAAGAGCTCAACAAGATGCAGACCGAACTCGAGCAGAACAAGACCGAGCTCGAGCAGGCCAAGTCCCAACTCGAGACCGAGCAGAAAACCGCCGAGGACGCACTGGCACAGGCCCAGCAGCTTCGCAGCGAAGCCCAGGCAAAGGCCGAGCAGGAGAATGCCGCCGAGCTGGCCAAGCTCGAGGCCGACAAGGCCGCTGCCGCCGAGAAGCTCTCGGGCGAGGGCGTGAGCGGCAACAACTCCAACAGCCAGGCCAATAACGCCAACACCACTATCGACACCACGGTGAACAACTCCAATACCGGCAGCTCCGATTACGACTCGTTTATCAACGAGTGGACGAGCCGCATCGACAATTATCTCGCCGGCTCCCCCATGGCAGGCCAGGGCTACAACTTTGCCGTCGCCGCTTGGAATACCGGTGTCGACCCCCGTTGGTCCCCCGCCATCGCCTGCATCGAGAGCACAAAGGGTGCTTATTGCGCCAATTCTTATAACGCCTGGGGCTGGAGTGCACGTGGCGGCGGTTGGCGCAGCTTTGGCAGCTGGAGCGAGGGCATCTCCGCTCACGTTGCCTATCTGGGCGCCAACTACGGCTCCACCCTTACCCCGGCTGCGGCCAAAAAGTACTGCCCGCCCACGTGGCAGGACTGGTACAACAAAGTCGCCGCTCAGATGAACCGCATCTAAGTGCAACTGCAAAGGGCCCCAACGGGGCCCTTTTCTTTTAGGTAGCGGAGGTATCGACGACGCCGGTCGCATTGGCAACCGCGACTATGACGATCATGCATAGGAGCAGCACACCCAATGCCTTGAGCCAGAGTTTCGCGAGTTTCTTGCCGCGATAGCTGTCGAGCAGTGCGAATCGCCGACGAAGACGGCGCTTATCGAGCAGCGCAAAATGCATAAGCACCATAAGGCCATCGACAAAGAAAAAATACTCGATTATGAGAAACCACGTCGGGTAGCTTTGGTTTGCTCCGGTGGGGTGAAAGACGGCAAAGTGACTTCCGGCAAAGAACACAAGCAGCGAGAAGCAGACGAGCGTATTCCAAATGCGCCCCAGAGACTCCGGAACACGAGAGAGCAGACCGCATGCAGCGGAGGTGGCAGGCCTAGGAAGCTCTGCGGGGTTTCGGAGCCCTTGGGGCGTCAACCCCGTCTCCAAGGCCGGAGTATGGACAAGCGCAGGCGCAGGAGGCCGCACGGGGTGAATCAGGTCGTATGCCGCGCGCGTCGCCCGTCCCAACGCTTCCGCACTCGCAAAACGCTTGGCCGGGTCGAGCGCCATCGACATGCAGATGACATCGGCCAGTGGAGTGGGAATGCCACGCGCCTCGCATTGCTCGCGCATGTCAAGCCCTGGTTTAGGGTCGACTCCCGTCAAGCAGAAGAACAACAGGGCGCCGAGTGCGTAGACGTCGCTTCGCACACTCGTCTGCCCAAACCCATACTGCTCGGGCGGCGCATAGGGCCGTGTCCCAAACTTGACGGTATCGGTATCGGCGCCATCGCGCCATACGCGCGCGATCCCCAAGTCGATAATCACCAGCGATGAAAACGTCAGGCCGTCATCAGGCGTATAGTTGGCACCTGTCACGATGATATTCGACGGCTTGAGGTCGCGATGGATCACCGGCGCCGACGTCTCCCCCGCCATTGCAAAACCGGCGTGGAGCCCGCCCACGGCATCGCATAGGGCAGGATACAATTCACGCGCATAATCGGGGGTGGCTCCCAGACGGTACACCAGCGCCCTGAGCGTCTCCCCTTCGATGTATTCCATAACCACGTTGAGCTCGTCGCCCACACGACGACAATCGACGATTCTGGGCAGGTGCTCAAAACGCCTGCCTGCCCGCTGAGCGGCAAACAAACGCCCGTATGCCCCGCCGATTTGAGCCGAAGCATCGATGCGTTTACGGACAAAGGGGCCGAGCGAACCACCGCCGGTTCCTTCAAAGTACACGAGCTCGGTTGTTTCAACGGACGAGCGCTTAAGTACACGCTCCACGCGATAGCTGTCGTCGCGATCGAGCGACGCCAGGTGCTCGACAAGCGCTGCGGTCAGCTCGTCATCGGAATATGTTGGGGTCTGAGTATCCATAGCCTCCATCATAGCGCAGGGCGCAGACACCCCATGGCATCCGCCCCCCGTTCGTTTGCGTCGTTGTTCGGCAGCTCCGCCAGCTCAGATATCAACCGCTAACTCACCGTCTCCTCGCCAAAGCGATACAGCTCCTCGTTGACCTTTTGGAGGCTGCACCCGCGATCGATACAAAAGATGATAATCGCATCGCGGCGGTCCTTGCAGTTAAGGACGCTTACCCCGGCAGCCGTCAACGCACGGTTGGTCTCTTTGAGCGTCAGCGCCATCGCAAAGGCAATCTGCAGCACCTTATTGCGGCTCGGATGCCGCGCACCGGTAAAGATCTGATACCCAAAGGTCTCATTGAGATCGGCCATACGAACCACGCGCGAGCGCTCCAAGCCCTTTTCCTGCAGTAGCTGCTTCAGGTAGTTCGAAAGCGACGGAGCGGCAAAGTCGTGTTCTTTGATATAGCCATCGATGTTCGGCGCATCGAGAATCTCATTGAGCAACTCCTCGGTCAGCTTTTTATCGGACATACGACTTCACCTCCCCCAGTGCATGCAACATGCTAGAAACCGCTTACGTCCGAACGCTCCCAGCTAGCAACCTGGTCGGGAGACACCGTACCCAGCGCCTCGAACTTCCAGGAGCCGCCCGCCTTCAGATGATTGGTGTTTGCAAGAGCCGTTCCAACCTGGTTGCCATCGGCATCATACAGAACATATTCAATCTGAATGTAGCTCTTTTCCTTGTCCGTGTTATTGGTCAGGGTGCCCGTGATCTTATAGGTAAACTGATTGGAAGTGTCTTCAGCCTCGTCAGCAATGGTATACGGTTCTTGCGGTTCTTTTTGCTCCTTAGCCTGCTGTGTCGTCTCGGCAGGTTTTGCCGAATCGCTCGCAGACGAATCGGTTGAGTTGCCGCCCATAGAGCCCACGGCACCGACAATAACCAGCACCACGATGATGCCTAGGACAATCTTACCGATTGGCTTCTTTCCCTCTTTTGCCATTATTCATCCTTCCTACGATCCGGCTACCGTGCCGGCACACAGCACATCGTAGGAAGGATTAAACTTGAATTCATTAGCTGAGAGCTAAGGCTGCGGTAAACGGGCAATGCAGTTATCCAAACGTTGAGCAAACGCACTTTGCGCAACCGTCTGCTGGCAGCGCATCAACCCACCGTGACGGATTCCCCGGTAAAGGCACTGACCATCAACAGGACAAAGAACACCAGGTAGCTGACACTCAGCAGGTACGCAATGATCAGAAAGACGACCCAGCCGACATTGGTTTTACCGTCGGCACGGCGTTGCTCGCGATTACGGCAAAGCCAAATCGTCACGCCAATGGCCACAATCAGCAACACGAGTGCCGCTGCTGCCAACCCGGCAAGCGCAAACATCACGCCAATGCTGACAGCGATGACCGGAAGCAGCAGCAAACCGCACCCGCATCCACCCGGACTATATACGGCAGACTGTCGGCGTCGCCTCATCGTCACTCCATCACAAGCAATCGTTTGTAGACATCGAGGCCTTTGAGAAGAATCTCCTCGTCAAAGAGCATGGTATCGGTATGCAGAGCGCTCATCGCATAGGCTGGGCAGTCATCAGCGTCGATCGGGTTTTCTTGTCCTTCTGGCACGCCCGTGCCCAGCAGGAAAAACACGCCCGGCAGATGGCGTTGGTAGAACGCGAAATCCTCGGCAATCAGCAGCGGCTCGTCCACAAGTTGCAGCTCGGACAAGGCAGGCGCAATGCAGGCAAACAGCTCGGGGTCGTTATCGACTGGCGGATAGCCCTCGGCAAAGTCGAGATCGTACGTACAGCCTGTTGCGGCACAGGCATCGTCCAGCACGCGGCGCACGCCTTCGCGCGCCCGGTCGAACATGTCGTCCGTAAACACACGCAGGCTTCCGGCCACATGGGCCTCCCCCGCCACCGCGTTGCAAACCGTACCGGCCTGCAGCAGACCAAACTTACCGATACAGGGCTCGTCGGTGCCCAGCTCGTCCATCAGCTCGCGCTCGGCAACCAAAAACTTGGCAGCCGCCAGCGCCGCATCGTGCGACTCCTCGACCGGAACGCCATAGGTCTTAGCGATATGGATGCTCGTCCCGTGAATATGGATATGCGTCTCGCTCGAACGCGCCAGCAGCGGACCGGAACAACTCGCCAACGTGCCGGCAGGCAGATCGGGCCACACATGGAAGCCAAAAATGCGGTCGGCCCCATAGCGCTCGAACACACCACTCTCGCATACCGTCTTGGCACCACCGGTCGTTTCCTCGGCCGGCTGGAACACAAAGAGAACGTTGCGCCTAATGGCGCCCGGCTGTTCGCGAATTGTACGGTCGACATACGTCGCGGCAGCAAGTGCCATGGCCATGTGTCCATCGTGGCCGCAAGCATGCATCTTGCCGGGATGGGTCGAAGCGAACGCTGCCCCCGTTGTCTCGGCAATGGGCAGCGCATCCATATCGGCGCGAATCGCCGTGGCATGCGCGGCGCCCGTGCCAGCGTCGAAGAAAGCGCAGACGCAGCTGGGACACGGATGGGTCACCTCGCAAGCGAGCGGCGCCAACACGCCCTCGATATAGGCGATCGTCTGCGGAAGATCGAAATCGAGCTCCGGAATGCGATGGAGGTCGCGACGATAGCGACAAAGTTCTTGGAGCTCGGTCATAAAGGATCCTTTCATGGGGCATATCCATTCACACACTATTTTGATGCAGAATTATGACGCCCTTGTTTCTAGCATATCCCTGCATTTTTTAAACGTTATATACGAATACTCTTGTTTGGTAAAGTGCAACGTGATAGGGTCTTTACCACTTGATAGAGGCGCGGGCACGAAGAACCGCGGGCGAGCCGGCAGGCTTTGACCCCGTGGGGAGGCGAAACCCGCCGAACTGGGTTTTTCGGGCACGAACAACCTGGTGGGCCTGTGGGAAACACCCGCAGGACTGTCTGCAGCAATGCGGGAGCGCTATCCGGACATTGGGTCCACGCTATGCGGATTCGATGCGCAGGTAGCGCCGTCTGGATAGCGAGGTTTACGGGACATGTCATTGACTCCCAACGAGGCATATGCGGCCAAGCAGCCGTTTGTGGACAAGGAGACGCTCGAGCATATCGTCGAGCAGTTCCCCACGCCGTTTCATCTATACGACGAGGCGGGCATCCGCCGCAACATGCAAGAAGTGCGCGACGCCTTTGCATGGAACCCGGGCTTTAAGGAATACTTTGCCGTCAAGGCCAACCCCAACCCGGCGCTCATCTCCATTCTCAACGAATACGGCTGCGGCTGCGATTGCTCGAGCTATACCGAGCTCATGATCGCCCGCTCGCTGGGCATCACGGGACACGACATCATGTTCTCTTCCAACGACACGCCGGCTGCCGACTTTGAGCTCGCCAACAAGCTGGGTGCCATCGTCAACTTTGACGACATCAGCCACATCGAGTTCTTTGAGCGTGTTGCGGAGCCCATCCCCAAAACGGTCAGCTGCCGCTTTAATCCAGGCGGCCTGTTCCAACTCTCCAACGGCATCATGGACAACCCGGGCGACTCCAAATATGGCATGACCACCGAGCAGCTCTTTGAGGCCTTCCGCATGCTCAAGGCCAAGGGCGCCGAGATTTTTGGCATCCATGCCTTCCTTGCCAGCAACACCGTCACTAACGACTACTATCCCAAGCTCGCACGCATCCTCTTTAAACTTGCCGTGCGCCTGGAGCGCGAGACCGGCGCACATGTCGCCTTTATCAATCTGTCCGGCGGTGTGGGTATCCCCTACCTGCCCGAGCAGCAGGCTAACGACATTCACGCCATCGGTGAGGGCGTACACGCAGCCTACGACGAGATTCTGGTCCCCGCCGGCATGGGCGATGTGGCGATCTGCACCGAGATGGGTCGCTTTATGATGGGCCCCTACGGCTGCCTGGTCACCAAGGCCATCCACGAGAAGCAGATCTACAAGGACTATATCGGCGTGGACGCAAGCGCCGTCGATCTGATTCGTCCTGCCATGTATGGCGCCTACCACCACATTACGGTGATGGGCCAGCCGGGTGGCGACGACAAGACCACAGCGCCCGTCACGGACACCTACGACATCACGGGCAATCTGTGCGAGAACAACGACAAGTTCGCCATCGATCGCGAGCTGCCGCATATCGACATGGGCGACCTGCTTGTGATCCACGATACCGGCGCGCATGGCTACTCCATGGGCTACAACTACAATGGACGCCTGCGCTCCGCCGAGGTCCTGTTGCGCCCCGATGGCTCGGCCGACCTCATCCGCCGCGCCGAGCGCCCGGGCGATTACTTTGCCACGCTCGACGTGCTGCCGAGCGGCCGAGAGCTGCTGGCCAAGTCGCGCGCCGAAAGTGCCCACCGTCGCGCCCAAGACGAGCGCCTGGCAGTCGCCGCCCAATGGAACAAACGCATCCAGATCGCGGACGCGAAGGAGAAGAACATGGACATCCGCAATCTCGAGGGCTCAATCGTCGCCCTCGTCACGCCGTTTAAAAAGGATGGCAGTATCGACTTTGACGCACTCGAGCGCCTTATCGATTTCCACCTGCAAAACGGCACCGACGCCATCCTCACCCTGGGCACCACCGGTGAGAGTGCCACGATGACCGATGACGAGGACAACTCCGTCGTCGCCGCCGTGGTCAAGCAAGTTGCAGGACGCGTCCCCGTCATCGCCGGCTCGGGCTCCAACTCCACGCAGACCATGCTCACCAAGTCGCTTACTTACCAGGGCTTGGGAGCCGACGGCCTGCTGCTCATTACCCCCTACTACAACAAGTCCAACGAAGAGGGTATCTACCAGCACTTTAAGACCGTCGCCGATGCCGTTGATATCCCCTGCATCCTGTACAACATCCCCGGCCGCTGCGGCTGCGGCATCAGCGAGCGCAACGTAGAGCGCTTGGCCGCGCACCCCAACATCATGGGCATTAAGGAGGCCTCGGGCAACGTCGCCTACGCTGCCAAGATCGCCCACCTGCTGTCCGACGATTTCCGCATGTACTCGGGCGAGGACGCGCTCACCGTGCCGCTCATGAGCCTGGGCGCTTCGGGCACCATCAGCGTGTGGGCCGACGTTCAGCCGCAGCTCGTGCACGACATGTGCCGCGCCTATCTGGACGGCGACGTGGAGCGCGCCCGCGATATCCAGATTGCCGGTCAGCCGCTCATCAACGCCCTTTTTAGTGAGGTCAACCCCATCCCCGTTAAGGAAGCGCTCGCCCAGATGGGTATGATCGAGGCAAACTACCGCATGCCGCTGTGCCCCATGGCAGACGACACGCGCTCCGCACTTACCGATGCTCTGAAGGGAGCTGGTCTGCTTGATTAAGACCGTCATTATGGGAACGGGCCGCATGGGCTCGCTCATCCGCACTACCGCCGAGGGCATTGTCGACGCCGCCGGTCAGCCCGTTTTTGATATCGTGGCCCAGATTGGCTTCGATTTGAGCGAGCTCGAAAACGCACCGGCTGCCGATGTGATTATCGACTTCTCGAACGTCGTGACCTTCGATGCCGTCGTCGCCTATGTCGAGCGCACGGGCGCCGCACTCGTTTCCGGCACCACGGGCTATTCACCTGAGCAGATGGACCGCCTGCGTGAGCTGGGCCAGAACACCCGCGTTATGCACTCGGGCAATTTCTCCATCGGCATCGCAGCCCTGCGTCATCTAGTGGCCCAGGCCACACGCGAGCTGCCCGGCTTTGACTGCGAGATCGTCGAGACGCACCACAACCAAAAGGTCGACGCCCCGAGCGGCACCGCCAAGCTACTGCTCGACGCCGTCGTCGAAGCTGAACCCGAGGCAGGCTACCACCCCGTCTATGGCCGCGAGGGCATGTGCGGCGCGCGTGGCCCCAAGGAGATCGGAATGCACTCGCTGCGCGGCGGCACCGTCGCCGGCGTGCACGAGGTTAGTTTCTTTGGCCAGGACGAGGAGGTCACGCTCACCCACCGCGCCACGAGCCGTCAGATCTTTGTCAACGGCGCCTTGGCAGCCGCGCAGAAGCTCGTCACCCGCGAACCCGGCTTCTATACGTTCGACAAGGTCATGTTTGCCTAACCGGGTATCAACCGAATCCACCCAAAGGAGAGATAGCAAATGAGCAACGCAGCCGAGATGGATGCACAAGAGATTATCAACTACATCGCCACCGCGCCCAAAAAGACGCCCGTCAAGCTGTACGTGCGCGAGAAGCCGGGCATGAAGGTTGCCTGGGGCAACGCACATGTCTACGGCGGTCGTCGTGGCAAGACCGTCTTTGGCGACTGGGATGAGCTTAAGGCCATCCTCGATGCCAATGCCGATTCCATCGATTACTACGACGTTGAAAACGATTGCCGCAACTCCGCCGTGCCCGTGCTCGACCTTAAGGGCATCAACGCCCGCATCGAGCCGGGCGCGATCATCCGCGACCGCGTCGAGATCGGCGACCGTGCCGTCATCATGATGGGCGCCATCATCAACATCGGCTCCGTTATCGGCGAGGGTTCCATGATCGATATGGGCGCCGTGCTGGGCGGTCGCGCCACCGTGGGCAAGAACTGCCACATCGGCGCCGGCACCGTGCTGGCAGGCGTTGTGGAGCCCGCCAGCGCCACGCCCGTCATCATCGAGGACGATGTCATGATCGGCGCCAACGCCGTGGTCCTGGAAGGCGTGCGCGTGGGCAAGGGCGCTGTCGTTGCCGCCGGCGCCGTGTGCGTCGAGGACGTCCCCGCCGGCGCCGTCGTGGCCGGTGTCCCCGCCCGCGTCATCAAGATGCGCGACGAGAAGACCGACAGCAAGACCGGCCTGGAAGAGGGCTTACGCCAGCTCTAGGGTTACGCGGTTTTACCAAACCGCGTAACTAGTCGACGCTGCAAACGACCCAGAGCGGCAGTCTGACGTTCAATTGTCGGGCATGACCAGAAGGTCAATGCCCTCCTCTTTCACGTCACCTTGCTCGCTCTGGGTCGTTTTCGCTGACGTATGCTCAACCTGCAACGTAATTCAGCCCCAAGCAACAAAGGCCGAAACCCCATCCAGGGCTCCGGCCTTTGCTTTCCCGCTGTAGGCGCAACGCAACTTATCGATTCTCGATGCTGCCGATATTCTTGAGTTCGATGGAGATGAGGCCGTTGGGCTCATTGACGAACTCGATGTACTCGGAGTTTGAACCCATCTCGGCCGGGAAGCTGATCTCAATACCCGTGTCGGTACGGATCTTATGATTGCGCACCGCCGCGCGTTCGACCTGCTTGCGCTCCACGGGCACACGCTCAGGCACCTTCTCCTCGGTCAGTGCCGCGCGCACGCTCTCCTTGATGACCGGCTCGTCCTCAAAGACCTCGTCGACGATATCCCAAGGCGGCAGCTCCTCGTCATCCTCGACCTTCTCGGCAACAGCAGCCTTAACCTTGGCGAGCGCTACGGCCGTATTGGCACCGTGCTCCTCGGCGACTTCCTCGACCACACGCGTCACGGTGTCGATGACCTCCTTACCCGATACGCCCGTGTCGCACTGCAGCAGGCCATCGGGGATAAGCATACGGTCCTCGCCGGCGATCTTGCGTTTCTTGTCCACATAGCCGATCTCCATGGTGCTTGCACGCACGATTGCATAGCTCGGCACCTTTTGCGAAGGGTTCGGCAGAATGGCGTAGTGGCGCGCAATGTCGTTGCGCACCTCGCCCTCTTCGCGACCTACCTCGTGCATAAAAGCCTGCTTGGAGCCCAGCAGCATCACGGCAAACCAGCGGGCATCCTCATCGTCATCAAAGTCCGCCACAAGCACGTCAGTGGACTCGGCTTTCTCGGCCTTGGTAAGTTCGGAAGAGATGAATTCCGCAATCTGCTGAGACAGGTCCACGAACTCACGCTCACCAAAGAAATAGCCCTTGAGCTCGCCGCCGAATGCGGAGTTCTCGGCAAACGTGGCGCGTTTATTGTCGGCCGAGGTGCGTGCGCGGCGCAGATGCGTGGTCACGAAGTTGCGCACGGTACGGCTCTCGATATCGAGCTCTCGCTGGCTCATGACGTTGACGGCAGAGTCAAAGTCCAGGATATGCAGAATCGCGTGATTGATTTTCATATACGGCATTCCGTTCTAGATCGATTTCGGCACGAATCAGTATAGCGGTCGAGCCCGCCCCAGGCGCTTCGAAGATTGGTGCATCGGGGACAGGTTGCTTGCACCAATGGTTAGCGCAGGAGCTCGGACTGCCAAGCCTCGAGCTGTTCTGCCAAACTCTTGCCGGCAGCGGGCACGTCGATCTGGGGTCGTTTGGGCAGCAGCGCACACTTAAGAATCGCAACGATGGTCTGCGAGACAAAGCGTCGTGTATCCTCGTCAAAGCCTTGCGCAGCCTGGAGCATCACGGGCAGGCTCTCGCGCAGATTCCCAGCGATATCCGCAAACCGCTCAGCACCCGTAGCCTCAAACACGGAGAACAACGCATCTACAAAACGCTCGCGTTCGCTAGGCGACACTGCAAGCAGCATCTCACGAATGGAACCATCAACGTATCGAGCACCGGCAGACAGGCGCTCACAGTACACGAAGTCGTGACCATCAACCACCCAGCTAAAGGGATTGTGCTGCAGCAGGCTGAACTCGGTGCTCTCAACGATGGCATAGTCCTCCTGTGTCTCGAACATCATGCCAAAGATCGACGACCGAGGTAGCGTCTTGTCGATTCGACCGGAAAGATCGGCAAAGGCGTTGCCGTTCAGAAACTCCTCGACGAAGCCCGGACCATCATGGGAATACGCCCGTTCGATTCGCTCACGGGCGACATCGAAGCACATCGCCGCACCGTACACCGCAAGGTTTCCGCCCTTAGAATGACCTCCGCACAAAAGCGGCCCGTCAATCGCATCCGCCGCCTCGTCCACATAACGCGCCGCGGATTCCTGGGCCGGCACAGGACACCGGAACGCCATGTTAAAATCCTCTTTCCAGCCCACAATCGTGCTGTCGGTCCCCCGGAAGGAAAGATAGCCAAACCCCGCCGGAAACCGGAACGTCATAGCCGCAAACTGCTCCGTCGTCTCGGCATCACTCACGGTACGATAGCCGCAAACACGAACGCCACGGTAGCGAGGGCTTGCTGCCACAGCCTCCAGCAAGGAACGGCTCCCCTCCGGATCCCACAGGTCGCCAATCATGTCTTGGTAGCACTCGGCGCGCAGCAACTCACGCACGTCCAGTCCCTGCCAGCCGGTAAGCTCCGGCATATCCCCCGGCAAACGCAGATATGACAGCCATGCAAACACCAGGCTGTCCACCGCACAGAACGACCGTTCCTCAAACGGATCAAACGCCGTCTGGGCATAGGTCAAAAAATTAGGCGAATCCGACATGGCTCTCCCATCAACAATGGTGCAAAGCAACCTGTCCCCCTTGCACCAAAAAGGCGCCCGGGTCACATGGACCCGGGCGCCTTCATTGTAGCTTTTCGCTCTAGCAAGCTTGATTTAGCAGGAGAAATCGACGCTGTCGATGATGTCCTTGAGGGCCTTGGCGGAGACGGTGAGCTCATGCCGCTCGTCATCGTTCAGCGGCACGGGGACGCGGCAGACAACGCCGTCGCGGCCAACGACCGTCGGCATGGAGATGGCCAGATCGGACAGGCCGTACTCGCCCACCATAAGCGAGGAGACGGGCAGAACAGTCTGCTCGTCGCGCATGACGGCAGTGCAGATGCGCTTAACGGCCATGGCGACGCCGTAGTAGGTGGCGTGCTTCTTCTCGATGATGGTGTAGGCGGAGTTCTTGACGTCCTCGGCGATGCGCTTCTCGGCGGTCTCATGCTCCAGGTGGCCGTGAAGCTCGCAGAAGGTGTTCAGCGGAACGCCAGCAACCTGAGCGCTGGACCAAGCGACAAACTCCGAGTCGCCGTGCTCACCCATGACATAGGCCTGGACATCGCGCGGGTCAACCTCGACGTGGGCACCAAGCATCTGCTGCAGACGGCCAGTGTCGAGCACGGTACCGGAGCCGATGACATGGCCCTCGGGCAGGCCGGACATCTTGATGGCGGCGTAGGTCAGAACATCAACCGGGTTGGAGACGATTAGCAGAATGCCGTCGAAGCCGGACTTCTTAATCTCGGGGATAATAGACTTAAAGATGTTTACGTTCTTGTTGACCAGGTCCAGGCGGGTCTCACCGGGCTTCTGGGCAGCGCCAGCGGTGACAACGATCATGGCGGCGTCGGCGACATCGGAATAATCGCCGGCGTAGATCTTCATCGGCTCGGCAAACGTCATGCCGTGCGCGATATCCAGGGCCTCACCCTCGGCACGGTTTTTGTCCACGTCAATGAGGACCATCTCGGAGAACAGACCGCTCTGCATCAGAGCGAACGCCGAAGACGAACCGACGAAACCGCAGCCGACAATAGCGACCTTCTTCTCGTTAACCATTAGAAACTCCCATCTCTCTCCACAAACAAGCCGCCCGGGAACGACCCGAGCGGCTTGTCGTAATCCCAATACATCCAATCGGGACTTTGATTATGCTCCTATTCGCAGCCAAAAATCGACCGTTTACCGAAATTGTTTGCAGTATTCGTAAAATAACTGCACGAAATCGGTTTCGAGCTATTGACGAGTCGAAATACCTTTCTAATACAGGCCCGCCTCGCGAATGGCCTCGACAGCCAAAGCAATCTGGTCGGGCGGCAGGACCAGTGCCATACGCACGTGTCCCTCGCCCGAAGGGCCAAAGCTCGCGCCCGGCGTCACCACAACACCGGCCTTCTCCATAAGCTCCTCGCAAAACGCCATGGAATCGGTGCGACCACCGGGAAGCTTGGCCCACACAAACATAGAGCCATGCGCGTTGGGACGCTCCCAGCCCAGGCCCTCAAGACCATCGCACAGGGCATCGCGGCGTTCCTGGTACTTCAGACGCTGCGCCTCGACCTCATCGCGCGGACCGTTCAGGCACGCGATGGCGGCCTTCTGAATCGGGAAGAACATACCGAAGTCGATCTGGCCGCGCAGCTTGGCAAAGGCAGAGACCACGTCCTCGCGGCCGACCAAAAAGCCGATGCGGGCACCGGTGACGTTAAACGATTTGGAAAGCGAGAAGAACTCCACGCCCACCTCAAGCGCACCGGAATACTGCAAGAAGCTGCCGCCGGGCTCGCCGTCGAACACGATGTCGGAGTACGCGTTGTCATGAACGATCAACAGATCATGTTCGCGGGCAAAGGCGATAATCTCCTCGTAGACCTCGGGCGTGCCCACCGAGCCGACCGGGTTCGCAGGCAGCGACACGATCATATACTTGGCACGATCGGCGACCTCGGGGTCGATGCCCGCCACATAGGGCAGGTAATTGTGCTCGGCGACCAGTGGATAGTATTCGAGCTTGGCATCGGCGATCTTGGCACCCGCCTCAAAGACCGGGTAGCACGGATCGGGAACCAGAATGGTGTCACCCGGATCGAGCAGGGCCAGACCCAAATGACCCACGCCTTCCTGCGTGCCGTTGCACGACTGCACCATGGACGGCGTAATGCCCGAAACGCCAAAGCGGCGCTCATAGTAATCGCACACAGCCTGCTTGAGCTCGGGCAGGTCGCGCAGGGCATACTTCCACATCTCGGGATCTTGGGCTGCCTGCGTGAGTGCCTCGACCACGTGGTCGTACGGCTTAAAGTCGGGCGTGCCCACGCTCATGTTGTAAATGGTCTTGCCCTGAGCCTTCAGCGCGAGAAGCTTGTTGTTGAGCGAGGCGAAGACCTCCGCGCCAAAGCGGTCGAGACGCTGCGATGCCTGCATGGTGCCACCTTTCGATATAAAAAACGCGGCGCTCCGACAAGAGCGCCGCGCGATACGGGCCATCAGATTGCAAAAGTGTAACGCTTGCAACCCCCGTATTGGTTCAATTTAGCCAACCTTAATCAATCGGATTGAGCGCGTCGATCTGCGCAAGCCACAAACGCGAGCTGGCGTCACTCGGCATACGCCAATCGCCGCGCGGGCTGAGCGTCACCGAGCCCACCTTGGGACCATCGGGCAGGCAGCTGCGCTTAAACTGCTGGGCAAAGAAGCGACGATAGAACGTACGCAGCCACGTGTGGACGGTCTTGACGTCGTAGACGCCCTCAAAGCTCTTGAGCGCCATGCGGTAGATCTTGCCCGGCTCAAAGCCAAAACGCAGCAGGTAGTAGAGGAAGTAGTCGTGCAGCTCGTACGGGCCCACCAAATCCTCGGTCTTCTGCGCAATCTCGCCGTCGCCCGTGGGCGGCAGAAGCTCGGGGGACACCGGCGTATCGAGGATATCGAGCAAGACCTCGGCAATGCGCCCACCAAAGACATCGGCAGCATAGCGTACCAGATGGCGCACAAGCGTCTTGGGCACGCTCGCGTTGACGGCGTACATGCTCATGTGGTCGCCGTTATAGGTAGCCCAGCCGAGCGCCAGCTCCGACAGGTCGCCCGTGCCAATGACAAAACCGCCAGCCTGGTTGGCCAGATCCATCAGAATCTGCGTACGCTCGCGCGCCTGGCTGTTCTCGTAGGTCACGTCCTGGACGGTCGGGTCGTGCTCGATGTCCTTAAAATGCTGCTCCACGGCTGCATGGATCGAGACTTCGCGAAAGCTCACGCCTAGGTCGCGAGCGAGCGACTCGGCATTGGACTTGGTGCGGCGCGTCGTGCCAAAGCCGGGCATGGACACGGCCGTGATACCGGTGCGCGGCAGGCCCAAGGCATCGAAGGCACGCACGGTCACAAGCAGCGCCAGCGTGGAATCGAGACCGCCCGAAAGGCCGATAACGGCCGCCTTGGTGCCCGTATGGGCAAGGCGGGTCTTGAGGCCCGCGGTCTGCAGGTCGAGGATGGTCTCGCAGCGCTCAGCCAGGTCACCATGGTCGGCAGGCACGAAGGGCGCGCGGGGGAAGACACGGTCGATATCGCAGGCATCGCGCAGGACAGGTTCTTCGGCCAGCACGCCCTCAAACGAAAACTCAACGGTCGTGGCCTCCGGCGCATCGTCGGTGCGCGCCCACGTCGTCGAGCGACGGCGCTCGGCAACCAGGCGGTCAAGGTCAACGTCGGCGATGGCCATATCGCAGGTAAGCAGTTTGGTGGCGGCGAGCTTGGAGCCATTTTCGTAGATAAGGTTCTCGCCCGCAAAGACCATGTCGGTCGTGGACTCGCCCTCGCTCGCGTCCGCGTAGGCATAGGCGCAGTACAGGCGTGCGCTCTGGTTAGAGATGAGGCTGCGGCGATAGTCTGCCTTACCGATGATTTCGTCCGAAGCCGACGGGTTGAGAATCACCGTCGCACCGGCAAGCGCCATCTCGGTCGAAGGCGGCGCCGGCACCCACAGGTCCTCACAGACCTCAACGCCCAGCACCATATCCTCGGCACCCTCATCACAGCAACGGTAGATAAGCCCCGAGCCCAGCGGAACCGGACCCTGACCGGCAAACTCGACCCACACGGGATCTGCGGGCGCCGGAGCAAACCAGCGGCGCTCGTAGAACTCGCCATAGTTGGGCAGATACTTCTTGGCCGTGAGGCCCAAAAGCTCGCCCGCACAGCACACGGCGGCACAGTTGTAAATATTCTCGGCAACTGCAACGGGAAGACCGATGGTAAAGACAATCGGCAGCTCACGGGTTTCATCGAGAACATGTGCCAGCGCGGTCTCGCAGGCATGCAGCAGCGTGCGGTTATGGAACAGGTCGGCCGCGGTATAGCCGGTCAGGTTAAACTCGGGCAGCACCAGAGCACGAACGCCGCGCTCGGCAGCCTCGCGAACAGCTGCCAACGCAACCTCGGCATTGCCCTCGACATCGGCAACGCGAATCTGCGGCGATGCCGCCGCCACACGCAAAAAGCCATCAGACTGAGAAAGGTGAAGATTCATAAGAATGCTCCCGTGCGTAGACGCCATTCACAACAATTAGCAAGTCCTATTGTAGTTCAACCGCCGGGTGTAACCGCATCCCACCAACTTGGTGAGCAATTGATGAGTTGATGGTATCTGTTAAATGTCACGTACGATTCACATCTGGTGGGTACCCTGATGGCTACACGAAACGAAGCAGATTTACACCGGGAGGACCCCGTATGACAACCAAGTACACCGACGCGCCGCGCACGCGCGTCATGACGCCGGCATCGCTCAACAACGGCGTGCACGAGAACCATTCCATCGGACAGACCATGGCCATCGCGCCCAAAAAGGGCCTGTTCGATGACATTTCCATTCCCCAGATCATCGCCGGCGCCGCAGCTGCTGCCACGAGCGTAGCGCTTGCCTCCAAGATTGGTATCGCTGGTTCAGTAATTGGTGCCGCCGTGAGCTCGGTCATCACCGTTGTGTCCTCGCAGGTCTACCGCCACTTTATCTCTGCCAGCGCCAAAGCCCTCAAAGGTACGCACGCCGACGTCGACTACCCCGCCGGCGCCTATGAGCCCGTTGAGCTTAATGCCGAGGAGCACCTGGGCGGCGCCGCGACTACGCAGGAGATGCGCCAGGTTGCGGGGCGTGCGACCACGGCGCGCGTCGCCCCTAACAGCCTGCGCGCCAAGGCCGCGGCAGAGCGCAGCCAGACGCAAAAGAAGGTCATCGTCTTCTCGATCGCCATCGCCATCGTCGCGGTCATCGCCTGCACCGGCGCCATCCTTATAACCACCGCCGGTGAGGGTCTGGGCGAGCGCCCCGAGCCAATCCTTTCGTCGCGCACGACCGAGAGCGATGCAAATGGCAACACCCAGTCGCAGGATCAGCAGGCGCAGACGGACGATACGCAAGACAGTTCTACCTCTGCCAATTCGTCCTCGAACACCCAAAACCAATCGCAGGGCACCGATTCCTCTACGGCCAACAGCAGCACGCCGTCCGGCACGACCGACTCAAGCCAAACGACTGGCGGTTCGCAGCCGAGCACGGGCGGCCAGACGAGCGACACCACTTCGGGAACGGGCACAGCAGACAGCAACAACACCAACAGCTCGAACAGCTCGAGCGGAACCGCGTCCGGCACGGCATCTGACAACTCGAGCCAAGGCACGGCATCGGGCAACTAAGCACATTTGCCTCTCATAGATAACCGACCTATACAACGGGCGCGAATCGAAAGCGGTTCGCGCCCGTTTGCCTTGGGCGCCGCCATGGCGAACGCTATGCGATGGTAAGATGCTTTACATGTGTAAAGAGGAGATTTGCCATGAGCAAGACAATAGTTAGGCCCACGCTATCGCTGGGCAACCACATCTATCTGTATCGCCTGCTACGCGATGCAATCGGATGCGGCAAGCAAACGTTTATGACACAGGTCGAGGAGGCGCTCGCCGCCGGCGACATGACCGCTTATGACCTGGGCTTCGAGTCCACGCGCGAGCTGCTCGAGGAGCTCAACGACTGCATTAAGCTGACCGTCTTTAAGGGCGGCCGCCTGTATGCCACCGTCATCGCCAACGAGGCCTGGGATGCCGCCCTTGCCAAGGGCGAGGACAAGCCCAAGGCTGCCAAGGGCGCCAAGCAGTCCTACAAAAAGAAAAAGCGCGGTGAGAAGGACCTCAAGGCCGTGCGCCCCAAGCACGTTAAACGTCCTGAGCCCGAACCCGAACCCGTGGCTGAAGCTGTGCCGGAGCCCGAGCCCGAGACAGAGATCGAAGTCGCTATCGAGGTGACGGCAGAAGCCAGAACCGAAATCGCCGCCACGACCGATCCCGAAGTTATGTCAGAGCAGGAAGCCACTGCGGGGCTCAACGAGGCTCCCAAGTCGACAACCGAAGAAGCCGCTAACCAACCCGAGACGTCTGCGTTCCAAAACAGCGATATCTTTGGCGACGAGGCCGAGGACGAACAGCCCGACGAGCCCGACGATCAAGACGCTACTGAGTCGACGCCGGAGCCCGAGACGCCGCGGCCTGCCATCTCGCTTACGGTCGTCTATGACCCCGAGAACGCCAACGCCGGCATCACCACCATGGCTTCCACGCCCATCGAGGCAAAGTCGAGCGTCGAGAACGAGAACGCGACGCAGGTTGAGCTCGACACCGCGACCGCAAACGCACCCGCTATCGTCGAGTCTGCAGATTCCGCGGCGATGCCAAAGGTGGGCACCGAATCAGTGCTCGGCACCGAACCCGTGCCCGTCGTCGAGGTGACGCCCGTCAATGAGCAGGCCTTCGCACCGGCGATGGTACCGACCCCCGCACCCGCAGCACCGACCATCCCCGAGGACTTCCCCATCGATTTCGCAACCGAGGTCTTCTGCCCCGGCCCGCTTCTGCACCAGTTGTCGACCTATCTCCCCTACGGAGCCGACACCCTCGGCATTGTCGGCGAGTACTACTGGATCGCCCGCGAGCGCGGTACCATCGAGGCCGCGCGAAACCGCGCAATCTTCCCCCTGCGCTACACGCAGGCCGGCGAGCGCCGCGAGGTTGCCGTGCGCATCCGCCGCAACACCACCGGCGGTCTCGGAGCCACCTGGACCATCGATAAAGTCGAAGAACCCGAGCAGTAACGACAAACGGCTCAAATCCAAATCAGGATTTGAGCCGTTTTTATTTGTTGATGTTGCGTAACCAACAGCGAGCGGGCCGCAAGTGCCCCAGGTTGCCGTGAAAGAGGAGCGACGCGTACTTCGGTACGCGAGCGACGGCTTGAACGGCAAGATGGGGTGCTTGCGACCCGCGCAGCGTCGAGCAGTTACGCGGTTTGGAAAACCGCGTAACGATCTAGTCGCGCGTCAGCTTACGGTGGATACGATGCGGCTGGGCCGCGTCCTCGCCCAGGCGCTCGATGCGATTGGCCTGATAGGCCTCGAAGTTGCCCTCGAACCAATACCAGTTGCCCGGATTCTCGTCGGTGCCCTCCCACGCCAGAATGTGTGTGGCGACGCGGTCCAGGAACATACGGTCGTGGCTAATGACCACCGAGCAGCCCGGGAACTCGAGCAGCGCCGCTTCGAGTGAGGACAGCGTCTCGACGTCGAGATCGTTCGTGGGCTCGTCGAGGAGCAGCAGGTTGCCGCCCTGCTTGAGCGTGAGCGCCAGGTTCAGACGATTGCGCTCACCACCAGAGAGTACGCCAGCGCGCTTCTGCTGGTCCTGGCCCTTAAAGCCAAAGCTCGCCACGTACGCGCGGCTGGGGACCTCGGTCTCGCCGACCATCATGTGGTCCAGGCCATCCGAGACGACCTCCCACAGGTTCTTATCGGGATCGATGCCAGAACGGTTCTGGTCGACATAGGAGATCTTGACGGTCTCGCCCACCTCGAGCTCGCCCGAAGTCAGCGGCTCCAGGCCCACGATGGTCTTGAAGAGCGTAGTCTTGCCCACACCGTTGGGGCCGATGACGCCCACGATGCCGTTACGCGGCAGGGTGAACGAAAGGTCGTCGATGAGCACACGGCCATCGAACTCCTTGTGCAGGTGATGAGCCTCGAGCACCTTGTTGCCCAGACGCGGGCCCACAGGGATGCGGATGTCGGTCCAGTCGAGCTTCTGGCTTGCGCGGGCCTCGGCCTCCATCTCCTCGTAGCGAGCCAGACGGGCCTTGTTCTTGGCCTGGCGAGCCTTGGGCGAGCTGCGTACCCACTCGAGCTCGGCCTCCATGCGCTTGGCGAGCTTGGCGTCGCGGTTGCCCTGCGCCTCGATACGGGCGGCCTTGGTCTCCAGATACGTGGAGTAGTTGCCCTTGTAGGGATAAAGGTGACCGCGGTCGACCTCGCAGATCCACTCGGCAACGTTATCCAGGAAGTAGCGATCGTGCGTGACGGCAAGCACCGCGCCCTGGTAGTTGTGCAGGAAGTGCTCGAGCCACAGGATCGATTCGGCGTCCAGGTGGTTCGTGGGCTCGTCGAGCAGCAGCAGGTCGGGAGCCTCGAGCAGCAGCTTGCACAGGGCCACGCGACGGCGCTCGCCGCCGGAAAGTACGTTGACCGGCATGTCGGAATCGGGCAGCTGCAGGGCGTCCATGGCCTGGCCGAGCTTGGAATCGATATCCCAGCCGTCGGCGGCGTCGATCTCGTCCTGGAGCTTGCCCATCTCGGCCATGAGGGCGTCCATGTCGCAATCCGGGTCGCACATCTCCTCGCCGATCTTATTGAAGCGATCGACCTTGGCGATCATATCGCCAAACGCCATGCGCACGTTCTCGATGACGGTCTTGTCGTCGTCGAGCGGCGGCTCCTGCTGCAGGATGCCCACAGTGTAGCCGGGGGTGAGCCTGGCATCGCCGTTGGAGACCTCCTCGATGCCGGCCATAATCTTGAGCAGGGTCGACTTACCCATGCCGTTGGGGCCCACGACGCCGATCTTGGCACCGGGGTAGAAGCTCAGGGTCACGTCGTCAAGGATTACCTTGTCGCCATGGGCCTTGCGAGCCTGATACATCTGATAAATGAACTCCGCCACAGTCATTTCTCCTTATCTAGCTGCGGAAATCTTCTCCCCCTCTCCGTTTTGGAAAAGCGGAGAGGCAGTTCGCGCGTTCTAATAAAAAGGGGCATGGTTGCCCACACCCCCTAATACTACCTGGGAAAAGTCCCCCGGAACATACTATGAACTGCGTACGCTAGTTTTCCGCAACCTTAGCGAACGGCCCGCTGCGATTTGCGCCACAGCAGATACGAGTAGACGTAGGCAGCTCCGGCCGAACCAAACGCCAGAACCGCAATCACCGCGGCGACGACTTCACTCGAAAGCACGCTGCCCGCCACGCCCATCACAATCAGGCCAACACCCAGCACCATAAAGCAGGCGCCGCCAAAACGCTGCGTACGGCGCCAGTTCTCGGGATCGGCAAGCGCCCAAGGCGTCTTGATGCCGAGCGTATAGTTCTGCTTCACACGCGGCAAGTAGTTGCCTACGCCGATGAACAGCAAACCGACAACACCGGAAATCAGCACGTTAACCGAACCGACCGCCGGCACCACGCCCCAGACCGTAAGCTCTCCCAGCCAGCTTATGGCGCACATGAACAAGGTGAAGGCGATTACGAAGCCCTGGTAGAACTTGCCCGAGGTTCGATATGCCTCACCTTTGGGGTCGATGCGCGGCACCACGCTGAACATTGCGAGAAGCGCCAGAGGCAGCACGCCGAGCGCGGAGGCCATCCAGCTAGGACCCCAACCGTCGACGGCACCGTTCGCGCCCCAGTGCGTGGGAATCTGCGCAGGCAAGCTCGGCATCACCATGAGGTGCGCTACGACATTGGCGACGCACAGAGCGACCAGCGCAATCCACACGCGCGACGATACCCCCGTGGGGTGAATGCCCTTGTTTTCGTTATTCATCCTTATCACCTTCCGTGTTTGTAAAGCCCATAAACCAACCGATCAAGTCCTGCATGACGGTAGTGTTTAAGCTGTATACGATGTTTTGACCATGACGTTCGTCGGTTACCAACCCGGCGTTTTTGAGCGTCGCCAAGTGATGGCTCAGCGACGGCTTACTGATATCGAAATGCTCGGCAAGCTCCCCCGCCGTGCAATTGCCCTCGCGCAGCAACTCCAAAATGCGCCGTCGCGTTGGATCAGCAAGCGCCTTAAAACCCTCTCCCGGCATAAGACCTCCTCTCATCATCTCTCATGACGTGCACACTATACTCGATATTTAGATGTTTGTCTAACTATCTAATCGCAATGCTTCAAACCACATCAAAGCAAACGCCATCGCAACCTATGGGCGATTACCTATAATGGCGATAGCTAAAACACGACCTGCTTCCCCATCGGAGGATATTTATGACCGAAACCACAGCCGCAACTCCCATCGAGACACGCGACACCAAGCTCGAGATTATCATGGGCCGCGAGGCACTTGATAAGCTCGCCGATGCTACGGTGCTAGTGCTCGGCTGCGGAGGCGTGGGCTCCAACTGCTGCGAGGCACTCGCCCGCGGCGGCATCGGTCATTTCGTCATTCTGGATAAGGACATCATCGCGCCCAGCAATATCAATCGCCAGGCCATCGCCTTTCACAGCACCGTCGGCAAGCACAAAGTCGACGTCATGGAGGCTATGATTCACGACATCAACCCTACCGCTACCGTCATCAAGCGCACCGAATACCTGCTGAGCGACAACATCGATGATTTCTTCGCGAGCGTTTTGGAGCAGACGGACGGCAAGCTCGACTACGTCGTCGACGCCATCGACACCATCTCGGCCAAGCTCACCATTGCCAAATATGCTCAGGACCACAACATTCGTTTGGTTAGCTCCATGGGCGGGGCCAACAAGCTCCATCCCGAGTGCCTCCGCTTTGCCGACATTTTCGATACGGTACGTGACCCCATGAGCCGCATCATGCGCAAAGAATGCAAGAAGCGCGGAATCAAGAGCCTGCACGTGCTGTTTAGCTGCGAGGAATCGGTTAAGACACAGCCCCGCGACCCTTCCAACATCCACGAGCGCACCGAGCTGGGAACCGCCAGCTTTATGCCGCCCATCATGGGCCAGATGATTGCCGGCGAGGTTATCCGCCAGATCAGCGGCCGCGGCACTGAGCGCGTACGCTCCGATGGCCAACGTCTGGACTAGCGGAGCGCACCGAGATGGAGCCCCGGTTATTTGATGCACACTGCCATCTTGATTTAATGGCTCACCCGGACGCCGTTGCCGATGAGGCGACAGCGCTGGGCTTGGGTCTATTTGACTGCGGCGTCAATCCGCGCGACTTTTCGGCCGCAAACGAGCGCGCCTGTCGCCAACCAGGCATCATCGCCGGCGTTGGGCTTCACCCCTGGTGGCTCGCCGATGGCCACTGCGGTTTTGTCGAAGTCAATCTGCTTTGCGAAGTTGCTGCCCAAGAACGCTACATCGGCGAAGTCGGACTCGACTTTTCCGCGCGCTTTGCTGGAAGTGAGCCGCTACAAATACAGGCACTTAACCGGCTCTGCGATGCGCTCGTGCAGCATCCTCTTACCGGGCGCGTGATATCAATTCACGCCGTTCGTTCGGCAGAAGCCGTACTGGACGTCCTCGAATCGCATGGACTACTCATCCCAAACCCCGATTCCCCCGCTATCATCTTCCACTGGTTTAGCGGCACTTCGGACGAACTCGCCCGCGCGCGTAATGCGGGCTGTTATTTTTCCGTCAACGAACGCATGCTCGCATCTAAACGAGGACGCGAATACGTACGACAAATTCCACTCGATCGTTTACTGCTCGAGACCGATGCACCAGCGGAGGCAAACGCAGAAATAAGCGCACAGTCACTCATCAGATCGCTCGAAAGCGCCTCAGAACACGTCGCCTCGCTCAAAAAATGCGACGCAAAGCATATTGAGTCGGCGGTTTTAGCGAATGCACACTCTGTTTTTAGCCTTCGCTAACCCCTGTGGTCAAACATGCCAAGGGGCATGCGAATCGCACAACGCAGCCCCTATTGGAAGGCGGTGCAGTTCGGAAGCATTACACCAATTCGTGCATGAGATCACGGTTGCGTGCATACAATTCGTCAAAGATATGACGGCGCGACGCATATAACTCGTGGGCAGCCATATCGGGCACGATTGTTTGCGCAACGCCAAGGACTTGAGCGAGTTCATCCCATGATGCGTAGGCGCCACCTGCGAGAGCTGCCATGATGGCATCACCGAAGCATGCGCCCACCGTAACCTTGGCAACCGAGACCTCGCGCCCGCATACGTCGGCGATAGCCTGCATCCAAACTGGATTCTTGGTTCCACCTCCGACAAGCATAATGCGCCCAATTGGCAGTCCATGCTCTCGCTCGATAATGTCGACATGGGATGCAACGGTATACGCGACGCCTTCCAAGGCGGCGCGAACCATATGGGCTCGCGTATGCCTTCCGGTCAGGCCAAAGAAGACGCCACGCGCCTCGGGATCGTTGAGCGGAGTACGCTCCCCCGCAAAGTACGGCAGACATAGGAGCCCATCGGCACCCGGCGCCACGTCGGCGGCATCATGTGCCATAACCGAATATGCATCGGGGCCACCGTGGCCCTCGGCCTCTACGGCGTCGCGATACAGCTCTTGGCGCAGCCACGATGTGAGCGCACCCGCCGTATTGGTCCCCGCGCAGATCCCGTAAGTTCCGGGAATGATAAACGTCCCCGGCCACAGGCGGGCATCATCGACCATATGATCAGCTAGGTAGATGAAATACGCCGTGCTCCCCAACTGAACCATCATATCGCCGGGACGGAATACACCCGTCGAAATGGCCTCGGCACCAGAGTCGCCCGTTCCCACTAAGACAGGTGTCCCTGCCGCGAGCCCCGTCGCCTCTGCCGCACGCTGCGTAATCGCCCCGGCAATATCGGTAGCCGACATTACCTCCGCCATCTGGTCAGGCCGGCAGAAACGAGCACATTCCCGAGCATCAACCTTCCAAGTGTAGCGGTCATATAGGGGAAGAAAATCCTCCGCCAAATAACGGTCCACCGTAAAACGCCCCGTCAACTTTGCGCACAGAAACGATGACGCCGTCAGGAACTTCGCGGCACGTTCGTGCACCTCGGGCATATTCTCCTTAAACCACAAGATCTTGGGAGCAATATCTGACGAACAGGGATCGTGCCCGAAAAGCTCGCGTGCGCGATCTGACCCATATTCGGAAAGGAGCTCGTCGATCTGCGGCTTCGAACGTGCATCGACTCCATACAAAATCGCGGGCGCCAGCGCGTTGCACTCGGTATCGACCGGCACACAGTCGCAACCCAATGCGGAAAGGCCCACGCATCCGATCTGTGCCGCGTTAACCCCCGATCGCGCCACCAGCTCGCGCGACAAGCGGCAAAAATCGCCCCACCAAACTGCCTCCGCATCATGCTGGTACCATCCATCACACGGGTTGTCCGTCTCATGTCCACAAGAGGCTTGGCAAACGATGTTGCATCGATCATCGATTAAAACGCCTTTAGAGGCGCTTGTCCCAATATCAATACCCAGATAGAACGCCATAGGTGCCTACTCCCCTCGCGCCGTACGAGCGGCAGCCATAAAACGAGCTACCCGCTCAACATCGACCGGGGCATCCAGCTTTCCGTCGCGCTTTAAGCACGTGCCGACAAACGCGCCATCGTAGTGAGCAAATACGTCAGCCACGGTATTTTCGCGACAACCGGTGCCACATACCACAGGTACTTGGCCAACACGCCCGCGAACCTCATCGGCAAGCTCGCCCGAAGCGCCACGACCGGCAGCCGAACCGCCGATGACCATCGCATCCGGTAGGCAATTAAAGAGAAGTGAATCGGCAATGTCCGCAGTCGTGCGGTCGTTGAGATAAACCTCCCCCTCGCTCGTGATGAAGTGAAAAAGCTTGAGGTCGTCCAGGCGCAGCGCCGCCTTGCGACGCATGGTGTGAGCGAAATCTCGGTTAATCAGCCCGAGATCGCCGGCCCAGGCACCGCAAAAATTGCAGCGCGTGAACTGCGCGTCGACGGCAGCGCACAACTCGATTGTGGCATCACCATCGTAAATAGCCTCAGCTCCCCAAGGAGTCGACAGATCATGGGATAGAGTCCCGATTACATAGCCCATCGATGCAAGGGTTGAGGGAGAAACGTGCTGCTCGTAGGGCATCGAGAGCTCATTGGTAATCAAAATGCCATCGACACCGCCCTGCTGCAACGCCTCGAGATCGCGCTTGGCGGCTTCCACGACCTGCGACACGCTTCCGCCCGGGTAATACAGTGGATCGCCCGGCAGAGGACGCAAGTGCAGCATTCCGATGACCGGCTTTTCGGTCTTGAACATCGAGGTTAGAAACGACATAACGTGCTCCTTCATAGGGTTATCGCGGGGACGTTACTCCCCCAGCACTTCGACGTACACTTTTCGCTTCTGCGGACCGTCAAACTCCGCAAGATAGATGTTCTGGGCACCTCCACACACGATGTGGCCATCTTGGACGGGAAAGAAGCAACTGTTCCCACAAATCATGCTCTTGATATGCCCACAGGAGTTGTTGCCGGTGGCTCCATAGCTCGGCAGGAAGTGTGCATGCGCATAGGGGGCATCGAGCGGGGCGATGCGATCAAGCGTCTCCATAAGATCCGTCTCCACGCAGGGCAGTCCCTCGTTTACCACGATTCCACAGGTCGTATGCGACAAAATAATTGCCGCCAAGCCATTCGTCACCGAACTGCGTTCGATGGCAGCGTGCACGTCCTCGGTAATATCGATGAACTGGTCCGGAGCAGTCGATAGATAGCTCAATGTCTCGAGCGTCACCATGTTCACTCATCCCCTTCAAGAAAACGCAGGGCATTACCCCAGTAGAGCCTTTCTCGCGCATCATCGCGCATGGACACGGTATCGAGCGCCCGCTTGAGTTTGAACGCACGGAAACGCGGCGTATTGCTGGCGAACATCACTTGATGCGATAGCGCGCGCTCATACCACAGCGGCCCCATATCGACCGTGAAAAGACGCTGCATCATCTCCTCGGGCGAATCGATGTAAGTGATAGAGGTGTCCGTGTAGCAGTTGGGATACTTGAGCAGCATCGCCACGGTCTCGCGCACCCAGGGCCAGCCAAAGTGGGTCAAACTAAAGCGCACATTTGGATGCGTTGCGATTGTGTGCTCAAATGCAAGCGGATTACTGCGCGAGAGCTCTGCGCCAGGCTCCCAAGACATACCGGCATGGAAAACCACCGGCTTGTTATAGCGCTCGCACAGCTCGTAAAGCGGCTCGGCCACAGCATCATCGGGGGCAAAACCCTGCTTTGCAGGATGCAGGCAAAGCCCCTTTGCCCCCAACTCGGTAAAGGCGCGCTCCAATTCGTCTGCGGCACCGCTCACCTGCGGATCTACGCTCGCAAATCCCCATAGACGATCGGGATGCGCGGCAACCAGCATGGCAATCTGGTCATTGGTGCCAAAATGCCCTCCGCATGCCGTGGTTACATCGAGCGGCATGAGCACGCTCTTCTGCACATCGCAGACGTCCATCTCGACTTGAAGCTCATCCCAATCCATGGGGCCCATATGCCCCATACCAAATTCTCGTGACCAAAAGCCGAATCCATCAGGCTCATCACCCGGCGTACAGATCTCGCCGTAGAGCATGGGCTGAACCAACATGTCGATAACCATTTCGTACTCCTTTCCAGGCATTTGACCCTAGTACGGCTCAAACGAACCAATCACTCGGGACGACAGCTCAGCGCCCGCCTTCATACACGCCGGAATATCAAGGCCATCGATCACGCCCTTGGTAAACCCGGCAATATACGAGTCGCCGGCACCCACGGTGTTAACGACCTTCTCCGCCGGTACGATCCCGCACTCATAGAAGCGCTCACCGTCATAGGCAATGCTCCCCTTCTCGCCAAGCGTGGCAACCGCAACGCGCGGTCCCAATTCCTGCACGTGGCGTACCCAGTCCCGCAGCTCCGGAGTGTCCTCTTCAAACGACATGAACGCATAGTCTACGTAAGGAAAATGAGCCTCGCATGCATATTCGGGATCCTGGCTGAACACCGAGAAGTCCATAACCACCGTCTTGCCCGCATCATGCCATTCGGGCAGGAGGTCCAAACAATTGCCAAACAGGTCGGTATGAATGATGTCATGCTCTAGGATAAACGCCCGGTCATCTTCATTCGGTCGATATGTCTCCATTACGCCATCGATTGCCTCGAGATGCACGCGATCGACGCCGTCTTTCAATGCCATGAGCATCACCGAGGTGTCGCCATCTTCCACCCGCAGATGTGAGATATCGAACCCCTCAGCGGCCAGCGCCTCTCTCATCTTGTCTCCGTACTCGTCCTTGCCGACAACCGACACGGCGGATACCGAAACGCCCATTCGTGCAAGATGGATACCCCAGTCAATGCCGTTACCAGTCGGATAGAACACGCCGATGTTTTGATAGACGTCCGCGCAGCAAAAACCAGCCGCACACGCTTTAATACCCATGGTCTTCTCCAATGTTCAAAAGGGGACCCGCCACATGGCGAGCCCCCTTTTCGCGTTTCGCTTATTGTTTTGCATCGGCTGTCCAAGGCCTCATAGCCAGACCGCCGTACGCTTTCTTAAGCTATTCGACGATTGGTGCTCCGTGGCCCCAAGAACCTTCCATACCGCACACGGTCGAGGCAAACCCGGCAGCAAAGTCGAGCGCGCGCTCGATGGCCTCGGCGCCATCCTCACCACGCTTGGCGGAATCGAGATAGCACATTAAAAACGAGGTGAGGAACGAGTCGCCCGCCCCCATGGTGTCCTTCATGTCCGTTACCGGTTTAGCCAGCTGGCGGTAATAGCGCTCGCCGTCGTAAGCAATGCAGCCCTCGGCGCCCGCCGTAGCCGACACAAAACGCGGACCCAGGCCCTTCACCCATGCCAGACGTTCGCGAATCTCGTCCTCACTCGCGGCATCCGCCGCACTAAAGAAAGCGAAATCGACGTAGGGCGCAATCTGCTCGTAGTACTCGTCGGTGGAGTCGTCCGAAAAGTCAAAAGAGACCGTGACGCCCGCAGCCTTCAGCTTGGGCAGCTCGCGCTCGGTAAAGCAATAGTTGCCCGAATGAACCACATCGAACTGCTTCATGTACGAAAGGTCAAAGCGATCGAGGACATAGCGCGCATCGCCACGGATACCGCCCTCGTTGGAGCCGAGGAAGACACGGTCACCGTCAACGACGGTCACGCGAGCCGCTCCGTTCTCGCCAATCATCTGCTCGCACTTGTCAAGCTCGATACCTTCATCCTCGAGACTTGCAATGACATGCTCGGCAGCGGCGTCATTACCAAAAATGCCCATGTATGCAGAGCGTGCGGCACCGCATTTCTTGGCATAAACGGCGAAGTTCACCGCATTGCCGCCGGGATACATGGTGTGGATATGCTCGTAGCGATCGACGACGTTGTCGCCAAATCCGAGCGCGTTAACGTTAAATGCCATGGCCTTTGCTCCTTCTAGTACTCGACAACACCCATATAGCGACGGAAATCGGGATCGTGATCAAACACCTTGCCGCGTGCGGCACGCAGCTCGCAGTTCATGGCGTAGAACAGCACCGGGTCCAGATAGGCACGGACGCTCGCCGGCACGGCTTCCATACCGTACTCCTTGGCATCGAGCACCATCAGCGTATCGGTATGCGTCTTAAGGAACGCCAGGGCGCGCTCGTCCATAGCACGGCACTCGCTGGAGCCCATCTGCAGGAAGTAAAAAACGCCATCCTGAGTAGCCTCGAAGGGGCCATGGAAGTACTCGGCAGAGTGGATGTAGCTGCAGTGCTGCCACTGCATCTCCATAAGAGAGCAGATAGCGAAACCGTAGGTCTGGCTAAAGTTGGGACCGCTGCCCAGAATATAGAAGAACTCGTGCTCCTGGCAAAGCTTGGCAAAGCGATCGCCCAGCTCGGCATTTACCTTCTCGCGTGCCGGGGGAAGAATCTTATCCATCTCGGCGATACCGGCATACATATCGGCAAGATCGGCGTAACCCTCCTGCTGATCGAGCAGCTCTGCCGCAAGCGACAGCGAAATGCCAGCGGGGACCTCGGCCTGCGGCACGCCCTCGCCCCACGGGTAGACCCACGTGGTCCATTTACCGGTGTCGATCTTAGATCCAGCGTTGTCGGTCTGGGCGATCACCGTAGCGCCGGCAGCAAGGGCAATCTCGCAGCCCTCGACGACCTCAGGGGTGTTGCCACTGTGGCTACAAGCGATGACCAGGGACTTCTCGCCCAGACGACGCGGACGCATGATATCGAACTCGCGAGCCGTATAGATATACGAAGTGAAGGTGGTTGCCTCGCGCTGCAGAAGCTCATGGGCCGGGATCAAATCGATCATGGAGCCACCGCAAGCAATCCAGTAGACGCTGTCGAACTTGCCCTTCTCGGCAATTGCCTCTTTGATCAGATCGTGTGCGTTCATATCCAGTTCCTTTCTTGTTTGGCCGCAATCAATGACGTTGGCTGCGTGGCCGATAGTTGTTTTAGTTAATCAGATATTTCTCGAATGCGGCCATGTTCTTGGCATCTGCCGCCGCCGGATCATCGTAGTAACGACCGTCCGTGATTTCCTGGCCCAGCATGCCGTCGAAACCATGGGCGTTGAGCGTGGCGACGAAGGCGTCCATATCGTGCTTACCATCGCCCCACACCAGATGGCCATACGGGTCACCGTCGATAAAGTGCATCTCGTGAATTGCCCCATCACCAAAGGCGGCAAACCAGTCCTCGAGCGTCTCGCCTGCAACGCCCATCGCGGTTGTATCAACCATGGGCTGTAAGTACGGGCTCGCGACCTCGTCAATCATGCGCTTCGCATCGGAAACCGTCGTCACAAGGTTGCTCTCCTCGGGACGCAGGCTTTCCATCGTAAGCACCAGACCGTGCTCGCCGGCATACTCCGCCAGAATGGACAAGTGCTCGCGGCTGCGCTTCCAGGCTTCCTCGCGGTCCTCGTCCCAGTCGCCCCAACCCGAGTTGACGGACATACGGTCGCACCCAAGTACCTCGGCAAGCTCAATGCCGTGCTTAAAGTACGCCAGGCTGCGCTGTTCATGCAGCGGTTTGCGTGCGCAGTACTGCCAAGGATAGACAACATTCTCGGGGCACAGAGTACGATACCTAAGCCCACGGTCTGCAGCCTTTTTCGCCAGGACCTCAGCCTCAAAGTAGCCCGTGTGGTCGAGCGTCACATGCGGCTCCGCACACCACAGCTCAATGGACTCAAAGCCCAAGCGCTGCTGCACATCAAGGAAGTAATCGAGCGACCACATGATGTAGTGAATATTCATGCCCGCAATCTGCTCGCGGCGCAGCGTCGGTTTGGATTCAGGCATCTTATGCCTCCTTATTTCGATCGAACACGATTTGTCCGTCCGACATCGTCATGTCAACCGCAAGATCACGTGCGTCGCGATAATCGAGGTCGAACACATCCCGATCGAGCACGCAGATATCGGCAAGCTTGCCAACCTCAAGCGTACCCAGCTCGTCTTCGCGCATCAGGTCGTACGCGCCCCCGGCAGTCCAAGCGCACAAGAGCTCGACAAGCGTCAGCGTGTTGACCTCATTCACGGGCAGTCCGTCGTCGAAGTATCCGCCGCACGCACTGTAGATTGACTCGCCCAAGCTCGGAATCAACAGCGGCAAATCCGTGCCACAGCACACTGTGCATCCGGAATCTTCCATGCCGCGGCGATTCCAGCTGTGCAAAAGTCGCGTCTCGCCAATTTGTCGACGCATCATCGACAGGCAATCCTCGCGCCGGTCCAGCGTCAGAATCTGCGGATAGACCTCGCAAATTCCACCTAACTTGCCAAACCTGACAAGATCGGTCGGGTCAGAGTTCTCGAGATCGGTAATCGCATGGCGACGAAGCATCCGTCCATGCTCGTCTCGAGGCAGCGAGGCATAGAGCGCCACGGTGCGACGAACGGCGCCATCGCCCTGGCAATGCAAGGAATATCGGAAGCCGTCAGCATCAATTGCACGCAGCTCGTTCTCAATCAGATCCCACTCTGGCTCCTCGACGACCGTCTTGCCGGCAGCGCCCGCATCGGCCGAGTCCTCATAGGGGTCTATCATCTCGGCAAGCCCCGCCCATACGCCGCGATCGGTCATACGGTTGAAGCCAGAAAAACGAACGAACGGTCCCCGGAAGCGCTCTCGCGCCTCGCGGGCATATGCCAGATTTGCACCGGCGCCCACCGGCTGCGACATCATAGAGACGCGAACCGTCAGCTCACCAGATTCCTCACGGCGAGCCATTTCGTCGGCAAAGCCGTAGTAGTCATCAAACGCCATTTCCTTGATGGCGGTAACGCCGCGCTCGTTAAGCATGCTCATGTAGTCCGAATACCCGGCACGCACCTCGGGCAGCGCGAGGAAATCGCTCATCATGCGCCAGATCTTCTCGGCATAGCACGCCTGGGGTGTAAAGCCGTATCGCGCACTGGCGGCAGCATTGAGAACGCAGGTCTCCGCACCCGATGTAAAGCAGACGACGGGGATATCGCCAAAACAATCGTCAAACACAGCTGCCGTATTTGCGTTCTCGGCATCCGATGCCAACGTTTCGGGTAGGTTGTGGCCAAAAGCCGCCGCGCAATCCGGATGATCTTCTTTCCATGTACGCAAGAGCGACACGGCCTCTTTGGCATCAGCGATGCCGGACAGATCAGACCCCAACGTCCGCAGCGCCCAGCCTGTATAGAAGGTATGTACATCGATCAGGCCAGGCATGACGGTGCGGTCGCCCAGGTCAACTACCTCGTCCGCCTGGGTCAAATACGAAGCTACCTCACACTTGGTGCCAACAGCCTCAATTCGATTGCCACGGACCGCTACGAAACCTTCAAACGGCAGGTCCCCCGTACCGGTAAAGACGCTCTTAGACGTCAGGACCGTCAAACGATCAGACATCACAACCACCTACACCGGAAGCATGCCAGAGATTGCCGTTACAATCACGCCAAAGACGACCATGAAAATGAAGAACTTCCAAATGGTCTTCCACCATTGGCCAAACGAAATCCTAGCCACGGCAAGACCGGCGACCGTCATGCCCGCCACGGGGCTGATGGTGTTGATGGTCTGGTTGGCAAACTGGAGCGCGGTGACGGCTGCCTCGGGATTGAGGCCCATGAGCTCGGTCAGGGGGCCCATAACGGGCATGGTGAGCGCCGCCAGGCCAGAACTCGAGGGAACCAGCAAAGAGAGCAGGCCAAGGACGATATACATAAACGTGGTGTAGACGGCGGCGGGTGCACCGGCGAGCGCGGTAGCGAGCGCCTGGAGGATGGTGTCGATGATCATGCCGCCCTCGGCGATGACCAGAATACCGCGAGCGATACCGATAACGATGGCAGCGTACGCAAAGTCGGCGAGACCCTTAACGAACTCCTCTGCGATTGTCTGCTGGTCAAGACCGCCCAGGATACCGGCAAGCAAGCCCATGCCAAGGAACACGGCGGAAATCTCATTCATGTACCAGCCCTGGGTAACAAGACCCCAGACGATAATGCCCATACCGCAAGCAAAATCGATGAGCACGAGCTTCTGACGGATAGTGAACTCTTCCTCGATGGAGGCATCGGTCACGGAAAACTCAATACGCTTGAGCTTATCGTCCTCGTACACAATGGACGACTCGGGGTTTTTCTTGACGCGCATGGCGTAGCGCATGGCCCATGCGATACCGACGGCAGTGAAGATAACCCAAGAAACGGCGCGCAGCCACAGTTGCGGATTACCCTCGATGCCAATGATGCCTTGGGCGATCAAAACATTAAACGGGTCGATGGTCGAAGCACAATATCCCAGGTTAGGACCAAGGAAGCAGATGATGAATGCCGTCATCGAGTCATAACCGATACCCATCATGATGGGAATGAAGATGGCATAGAACGGCAGGGCTTCCTCAGACATACCAAACGTAGTGCCGCAAATGGACAGCAATGTCATCGTGATGGGAATGATGAGGATGTCCTTGTTCTTGAGCTTTTTAATCACACGGCTCATGCCGGCATTCAAAGCGTTAGTCTTGGTGATGATCGCGAACGATCCGCCAATCAATAAGACGAACGCAACAACGTCGGCAGCCTCTTGGATACCCTTGGTGGGCGCTTGCAGAACCGCGAAGATATCCTGGCCCAGATTGATGGTCTCGCCGGTCTCGGAATCGGTGTAGTTCTTATCGACCTGTTCATAGGTTCCAGCAACGGCGACTTCACGCTCGCCCGCCGCTGTCGAAATCGTCTTGCGCTGATACTGACCAGAGGGAACGATCCAAGTCAGGACCGCAAAGACAACGATCAGCAAGAACATGATCGTATAGACATGCGGTAATTTGAACTTAAAACGTCTGTTTGTCTTCTTCGCCTTCGTATCTGACATAGATACCTCCAAAGAACTCGAGACTGCATCGCATCTCGCTTCAACGTTTGCACAATGCAAACGTTCTATGACGTCCCATAGATTACCAGCAGCTTTTTCCTTCATCAAGATAATTTCAAACTGATTGCCGCAACGCGGTTGAACGGTCGCGTTTGCGCCATGAACGGTATGGAAACGCCCGGTGAGATGATCAACCGGGCGTTTCCATTCGCAATGTCCTAGATGTCAAAAACGTAGCGAGACCCAACGATCCGCTGACGACCGATGATAAACGGCCGCCGCTACTCATCGAAAAAGAAGGCTTCCATATAAAACAAGGGTTCGCCAACGGGAACTGCCAACAGTCGAGCGACCTCGGGCGACGCGCACGCGATCTCGAGCGTGCACGGGTCGGTAAACGCGGGCGTGCGGCCCGTCCGGTTGCGCACGAACTCAAAAATGGATTGGTTAGATAGAAGTGCCGTTGATAGATAGGCGTTGTCCTCGTAAACATATATGTTGTTCTCGAGCATGACAGGGACGCCATCGGCAGTGCGCACGCGCTCAACGCAAATCAAGTCAGTTCCAACGGGAACACCAAAGAACTGCGCTTCGGTGGAATCCGCCGGCAGTATCTTTCTCGAAATGACACACGCCCCCGGTTCCATTCCGTTAACGCGGCATGCGTCCGAAAAACTCTGGACGTCATCCTTCTGGCGAATCTTGCGCTTGAGCTTGGGGGCATTGACAAACGTGCCTTTCCCCTGTCGCTTCGTTAGATAGCCCTGCTGGACGAGCTCCTCAATAGCGCGTCGCACGGTAACGCGGCCAACTTTATAGCTCTCAGCCAATTCGAATTCGTTGGGTATCCGCGCGCCTGCCTTGTAGGCGCCGGAGTTGATTTCGTTTTTAATGATATCAATGACCTGTTGGTACAGCGGTATCGCTGCTTTACCGTCAGTTGGCCCTTCAGTCGGTGGCATATACCCTCTCCCAGCACAATTAATTCTAAAACGGGCTTAAGGGCATTCAACAAGCCCTTAAGCCCGCATTAGCTTAAAGTATGCTAGGTGTCGCACCAAAATGTTGGCTATTTACTCATCAGACCCGAAAAACGCGCAACTACCGCGCTCCTAAGAAAGCGTGAGCAGCTCCGGCAGCTGGTCGATAATCTTGTCCGCGGCATCCTGGCTAAAGCCAAAGCGTTCCTCGCGCTTGGCAATGACTGTCAGGCCGGCTCGCTTGCCAGCGGTGATGCCAGGCACCGAATCCTCGACGCAGCAGCAGCGATTCGCGGGCAGCCCCAGCAGGTCCAGCGCATGCAGGTAGATGTCGGGCTCGGGCTTGCTCTCCTTAAACTGCTCGCCGCTCACCACATACTCAAAGGCATCCGACAGCCCGCACGCATTGAGCACTTCCTCGATACTAACCATGGGAGACGAGCTGGCAAGCGCCACGCGAACGCCGCGGCGCGGCAGCTCTCGAATCGTATCCACGGCGCCTGGGTTAATCAAAGCCTGATAGTCGCGCGGACGCTTATGAGCCCATTCGTCCCAACGGGCCAACGCTTCCTCGCCAGTGAAATGCCCCTTACCGGCACGCTCAAACCAATCGACCAGCATATGCAGGAAGAACTGATGCGAGGTACCGACCTGCCCATTCAACTCCTCTTGAGTCAGATTAAGCCCAAGCTCCTTGGCAAACGCGGCAGTCTCGCCCAGGTAGTAATACTCGGTATCGACAATCACGCCGTCCATGTCAAAGATAACGGCATCGAACGGAAATGCGGACACGGCACCCTCCCTAACAAAAGGACGCCCGCGAGCAGGCGCCCGAACCATGCATTAATCGGCGATTCTAACCCAGCAGCTTATCCAGCGCCACCGCAATACCATCTTCGTTGTTATTGGCGGTCACCATCTGGGCCACAGCCTTAACCTCATCGACGGCGTTGCCCATGGCAACGCCGGTGCCGGCCCACTCAATCATGGACTTGTCGTTCTGGCCGTCGCCAAACGATACGACCTCACTGGCATCGATGCCGAGTTTGGGCAGGGCACCCTCGAGCGCACGGGCCTTGTCGATACCGGGCGCCGTGTACTCAAAGTACCAGTCGGCCGTAAACATGCCCGAAAGCGTCTGGGTAAAGGGCGCGTACATCTCCTCGTGATGCGCTTGCAGATAGGCCGGGTCGCCCGCAGTGAGCAGCTTGTCCACGGGATAAGCATCAGCGACCTCATGCAGGCTCTCCACCTCGCGGATCTTAAGGTCGCACGCATCGCGCTCGTATTTGACGATGTTTTTCTGCGAGCCATCCGGCAGCGTAATCATGCAGCGGTACGAATCCTCGACATGCAAGTCGCGACCGAGCGAGATCATGGGGATCACACCATAGTTTTGCAGATGATCAATCAGACGGTGCAGTTCGTCAGCCGGCATGGCCTGGTCAAAAAGGACCTCATCGGTCTGAGCGTCGACCACATGCGCGCCATTAAAGGCAACTAGCAGACCGTCATGGTTTTGAAGGTCGAGCTCCTGCGCCAAGGCGTGCAGCCCCCATGCGGGACGACCCGAAGCCAAGATGAGCTTAATGCCCGACTCCTGCGCCACGAGCAGCTTCTCGCGCGTACGCGGGCTAATCACCTTCTGATCGTTGGTAAGCGTACCGTCAATATCCATCGCGATGGCTTTGATTGCCATATGTGCCTCCTTGCATCGTTTTTATCGCGCACTATCTTATCCGAGCCGGGGCACGTTCGCACAGCGCGCGTATGACGGTTGCAAAACCACCCCATTTGAAACAAAGGCAAAAAAGTACTTGCAAAGACGCGTTCCGACATATAAGTTGATAAAAGACCGCCGTTGCGGTTTTAAGTAGATCGAGCATTTGAAGTTTGAGTTTTAGCGTGTAAGAGAAGGAAGATCGGCAAAGTACAACCCCAAACGCAATGACAACTTAATGAGGTAACTGCCACATGTGAGGCACCCAGGGCATTGCTGTCTCGATTTTGAGCACGATGCCTTCCGCCTTGCATGGGCCGTTCCATCCCGCCCCTGCAGCAACTGCCTCACGGGCTCATTGAAAACCGCATAGCACCCCAACGTCAGCACATCACCCACGGCAAGCACATCACTCACGACAACCAACACATCAACAAACAGCACGAACATCAACCGATTGGAGAAGCTATGACAAACCACCACGCTGAAGACGGCGATAAGAAAAGCATTCTGGATGCCCGAATTGAGCGAGCATATGCAAACGAATATGACGCTGCCTTTGCCGCCGCAACCATCAAGAACTACGCGTCGCTACCGCTCGCGACGATCTTGGCCGACCACCCTCAACTGCTGAAGCGCTGCACAAAGATCATGGGCGACCCCGACATTCGCAAGCTGACAGACCCCTATGCCCCAAAACGCAACAACGATTCGTACGTTCTTACCGTAGGCTGCCTAGCCCATATGCTTACGGCGCTCGACACGAAACTCAAGCTCGAATGGGAACCCGACGAGCGTCATGAACTCGAAAGCAAGCGGAACACCCTGCGCACCGCACTGTTCCTTCCGTTGGACGGCCTCAAGCGCTGCAACGTCGAGCTCAATACACAGGCGCGGCAAAAGCCCGGGACCACGGGGCAGAAAACTCCAAGACCCCATGCGGCCATCGTCGACCGCAACCGATATAACCGCATGACCGCGCACTTTTCCGCCGAGGGAGCAGCCATAAGGACGCTGATCGACCTGCTGTGCCTCCTGAGCATCAACGAGCTATTTGAGGGCTATCTCGCCCTTGTTCCCGCGACGGCACCCAAGTCGGTAGCAAAGATCATCGAGACCTGCAGACGCCAGTTTGAGCGCCATCGCAATGGCAGCGAGATGAACGCCAGCATCGCGCAGTACTACGCGGCTCATTACAAAAATGACGGATGTGCCCCTGTCGAGCATCAGCTGCGGCTCGCCTACACCACGCCCGTCGCAACGCTCCATCGCTTTGGAGCCCTTGGCGCTTGCGAGCCGCACGAACAGGCAGCCTGCCCCACAACCGAGCTCGATCTCAGGCTCGGACGAACCCTGTAGCCCGCCAGCCCCTCCGCGGGCAACAATCCTATTCCACAACACAACCAACAGAAAGGAGTCCTCATGGACACCAATCATTCCCCCATCATCAGCCCCCTCACCATGCGTGAATCCGCCCGAGGTATCACGCTCACCAGCATTTACGATGAGATGCTCGCCCGTCGCGAGCTCTCCGTCATGGGAAACATCGAAACCCCGATGGCCCACGACCTATGTCAGCAGATTCGCCTGCTCGATGCCACCAACCCCAGCCGCCCCATCACCATATTTGTCGCCAGCGCCGGCGGAAGCGTGCGATCGGGTCTTGCGATCTATGACGCCATGCGCCTCGCATCGTGCCCCATCCGCACCGTCTGCCTGGAATTCGCCGCGTCCATGGGCGCCGTGATCTTTATGGGCGGCGACGATCGCCGTATGGCGCCCCATGCAGAGCTCATGATTCACGACCCGCTGATCCCCCAGGGGGCAGGCGGCTCGGCACTTGCGCTGCAGGAAACCAGCCGGCGTCTCATGCAGACCCGCAAGACCCTCACGCAAATCCTCTCGGACCGCAGCGGCCTCACGCCCAAGCGCGTCCAGTCCCTCACCGCAAAAGACACCTACCTTTCGGCCGAGCGCGCCGTCGAGCTCGGCTTTGCCCACGAAATCCTCTCGACCACCAAGGAGGTCGCCCATGTCTAACCTCGCCAGCCACCTCGCCGCATCTGAGTCCGCATCGTCCACCATCCTCGCCAAGGATCGAACGCTTTCCTGCGACACCCGCCAAACGGGACTCAACAACAATGCACTTGTGATCGGCCCCTCGGGAGCCGGCAAGACCCGAAACGTCCTCAAGCCCAACCTGTTGCAAATGAACGCGAGCTACATCGTGCTCGACACCAAAGGCACGCTCTGTCGCGAAGTGGGACCCGTGCTGGCAGCCCACAGCTACCGCGTGCAATGTCTCAACTTCGCCGACCTCAACACCGTCCCGGCCCTTGCGCCCGGCATCGAGCGCTGCGGTTACAACCCCCTGAGGCACATTCGCCGCAAGGCGGACGGCAGGCCCAACCAGCAGGACATCCTCTCGGTGGCAAAGGCCATCTGCCCCATCGAGGACAACAACCAGCCTTTTTGGGATCATGCGGCGGCAAACCTGCTGTCGTGTCTTATCGCCTACGTCACCGAACAGCTACCCGCCGACGAGCAGACGATCAGCTCGGTCATCAAGCTGATCGAGCACCTGCAGGACGGTGCCACGGGTCGATTGTTTGACGACCTGATCACGACCGACCCCCAAAGCTATGCCCTCTCGCTATGGCGGCGCTACGCCATTACGCAAAATGCCGAGCGCATGCACGCGAGCATCGTCGGCATCCTTGCCGAAAAGGTCATGTGTCTGGGATTCGACGGTGCGGCACAGCTCTATCGTGAGTGCCATCAGGTGAACTTCGCTTCCATGGGACACACCCCCTGCGTCCTGTTTGTAACCGTGAGCGATATTGACCGCAATCTCGATCCGCTGACCGGCCTCTTTATTTCGCAGGCGTTTATGGGCCTCATTCGTGAGGCCGATAGGCAGCCCGGCGGCAGCCTGCCCGTGCCCGTGCGCTTTATGCTCGATGACTTCGCAAATCTGCAGATCCCCCAGATCGACAACGTGCTCTCGATTATCCGAAGCCGCAACATCTGGGCAACGCTGCTGCTGCAGTCGACCAACCAGCTCGATGCGCTCTATGGCGAGGCACGCGCACGCTCCATCATGGGCAACTGCGACACGCATCTGGTGCTGGCGTTCCAGGATCCCGAGAGTGCCCGGGTGTTTTCCGACCGCGCCGACGCGCTGCCCAGCACGCTCATGGCGACGCCGATCGATCGCTCGTGGCTCTTTGTGCGCGGTCGCACTCCCGAACAGGTCGAGCGCTTTAGGCTCGAAGACCATCCGCTCTACGGGGAGCTGCCCGAGGCGCAGCGAGACCATGCGGAGGCCGAGATCTAGGCGCAGGGTTCTCGCGGCGCGCGGCGCCCCAGCGATGTTCCACAAAGGCCGTGCGCCCCGGGACTACGGCAAAGCAAAGGGGCCCGCATCCGATAGGATACGGGCCCCTGACTATAAGGCGCGATGCGTTAACAGCAGCGACTACTTGCGATGCGCGCGATAGAACTCGATGAGCGCCTGGGTCGAAGCGTCCTGCTCGGCCTTGGCGGCGTCATCGTGGAAGGCCGGGGTAATCTGCTTGGCAAGCTGCTTGCCCAGCTCGACGCCCCACTGGTCGTAGGAGTCGATGCCCCAGACCGTGCCCTCGACAAACGTGATGTGCTCGTACAGGGCGATGAGCTCGCCGAGTGCGAACGGGGTCAGCGTGTCGCCGAAGATCGAGGTCGTCGGGCGATTGCCCTCAAAGCAACGGGCCGGGACGATCTGCTCGGGCGTGCCCTCGGCACGAACCTCATCGGCCGTCTTACCAAAGGCGAGCGCCTTGGTCTGGGCCAGGAAGTTGCCCAGGAACAGCTCGTGGACATCCTGGCCGCCGTCGGTCGCAGGGTTGGCGGTATTGGCGAAGGCGATGAAGTCGGCCGGAACCACCACAGTGCCCTGGTGCAGCAGCTGATAGAAGGCATGCTGGCCGTTGGTGCCGGGCTCGCCCCAGAAGATCTCACCGGTGTCGGAGGTCACGGCGCTGCCGTCCCAGCGGACATGCTTGCCGTTGGACTCCATGGTGAGCTGCTGCAGGTAGGCCGGGAAGCGGTGCAGGTACTGGCAGTACGGCAGCACGGCGTGGCTCTTGGAACCGAAGAAGTTGACGTACCAGACATTGAGCAGGCCCATCAGCGCGACGGCGTTGTTCTCGAGCGGGGTGTTGCAGAAGTACTCGTCGATGGCGTGGAAGCCCTCGAGGAACTGCTGGAAGCGCTCGGGGCCGAGCACGACGATCAGCGACAGGCCCACGGCGGAGTCAACGGAATAGCGGCCACCGACCCAGTTCCAGAAACCGAAGGCGTTGGCGGGGTCGATACCGAAGGCCTCGACCTTCTCGAGTGCGGTGGAAACGGCGACGAAGTGCTTTGCCACGGCCTCGGCGTTCTGCTCATCGGAGCCGTCGATGGCGCCCTGAGCCTTGAGCTGCTCGAGCATCCAGGTCTTGACCTCGCGGGCGTTGGTGAGGGTCTCGAGCGTGGTGAAGGTCTTGGAGACGATGATTACGAGCGTGGTCTCGGGATCCAGGCCCTTGAGCTTCTCGGCCTGGTCGTTGGGGTCGATGTTGGAGATGTAGCGGCAGTCGATACCGGCGTCGGCATAGGGACGCAGAGCCTCGTAGGCCATGACCGGGCCCAGGTCGGAGCCGCCGATGCCGATGGACACCAGATGCTCGATCTTCTTGCCGGTAACGCCCTTCCACTCACCGGAGCGCACGCGCTCGGCGAAGGCATACATGCGGTCGAGGACCTCGTGCACGTCGGCGACGACGTCCTGGCCGTCGACGATGAGCTGGCCCTTCTCGCTTGCCGGGCGGCGCAGCGCGGTGTGCAGGACAGCGCGGTCCTCGGTAGTGTTGATGTGCTCGCCAGAGAACATGGCGTCGCGGCGCTCCTCGAGCTTCACCTCGCGGGCAAGATCGCACAGCAGCTTGACGGTCTCATCGGTCACCAGGTTCTTCGACAGATCGAAGTGCAGGTCACCGGCGTCAAAGCTCAGCTTGTTCACGCGGTCGGCGTCAGCAGCGAACCAGGCCTTGAGGTCGATACCTTCGGCCTCGAGCTTCTCCTGATGGGCCTCGAGTGCCTTCCAAGCGGCAGTCGACGTAGCATCGATAGGTGCGGCAACAGTTGCCATAGAGTCCTCCTCAGCATACGGGCGCACGCCTCCATGCGCCCGGACATTCAGATGCCACTATTCTAGCGCAGGTCAAGACTACAATCAGCGAGCGTTGCCAATCGGCCCCCAAACGGCAACCGATCAAAAAGAGACAGGCTTATTTTGGTAGGTCAAACGCTTTACCAACCAAAAATAACCCATCCCTTTATGGCAAATATTAGGCCACGGCGCAGACGCTACCGAGCAACTCACGCAGAGGAGACCCGATGCCCTCCAGCAGTTCGGGCGCGATAATGGCAAAAACGGGAACCTCGCCGGTGCCCACGACAGCAGGCACCTTGCCCTCCGAGACAATGCATCCATAAGGGACAAAACCGTCTTCGCCGGCATCGAGCGCCGCCATGCGACGCGCGAGTTCGCGCGCAAAGCCGGCAGCATCGGCATCGCCAATCGCCAGGACAAAGTCCACGCCTTCGTCGGTCGCCAGGGCCACGGCTTCGTCGACCAGTTCGTCTCCCCCGTCGCCCTCAAACGAGCCGCAGCGGAAAAGCACACGCTCGAGTAGGGCTCGAGCGAGCGAACCAAGTGCCGCCGAGACAAGCTCATCGCGCGTATGCTTGTCACCGCCCAACACGACCAGTGCCTTGGTGCCAGCGTAGTGGGCAACCAATCGCCCGCACCAGCGAGCCACATCCCCATCCGCAACCAAGCGCGTCGGCATACCAAACCCATAATTGACCATCTTTCCCACAACCCTTCCGTGCGCATAGGCGGTATCAATCGTTAGGCTCATGCTACGAAGCAAGGTTTTCCGAGCTGTTTCGTGCTCTTTAGAGCTGCGTTAAAAACCCGATGAAGCCGCACGACCATACCTGCCAAAAGGGACAGGTTTTGACGATGTCCGGATGAGCGGGTATTATCGAACATGCATTCGATAAGAACATGTGTTTGATGAGAGGGCACGGATGGCGCACGAGCAGCACACCTACATCTGCATCGACCTCAAGACGTTTTATGCCAGCGTCGAGTGCGTCGACCGTGGGCTCGATCCGCTCACCACCAACCTGGTCGTTGCCGACGAATCGCGCGGACGCACGACCATCTGTCTCGCTATCACGCAGGCCATGAAGGACTTAGGTATTCACAACCGCTGCCGTCTGTTCGAGATTCCCGACGGCATCGACTACATCAAAGCAGTGCCGCGTATGCAGCACTACATGGAGGTGTCGGCGCAAATCTACGGCATCTATCTGGAATACGTCAGCCCCCAGGACGTGCACGTCTACTCCATCGATGAGTGCTTTATCGACGTGACGCCCTATCTGGACCTTTATCACACCGATGCGGAAGGGTTCGCCTGCACGCTGCGCGACGAGGTCTTGGGGCGCACGGGCATCACGGCAACGGTCGGGATCGGCCCCAACCTATTCCAGGCCAAGGTGGCACTCGACATCACCGCCAAGCACGTGCCCAGTCGCATCGGCAAACTCGACGACGAAACCTTTCGCAAAGAGATCTGGCCCCACCGTCCCATCACCGACATCTGGGGCATCGGCCCCGGCGTGGCAGCCCGACTCGAAAAGTATGGCGTCTACGACCTGATGGGCGTCGCCGCACTCGACGAGAACTTGCTCTACGACGAACTTGGTGTCAATGCCGAATATCTTATCGACCACGCCTTTGGGCGCGAACCGATAACCATCGCCGATATCCAAGCCTATCGCCCGCAAGCAACTTCGACCACCACAGGACAGGTGCTCTCGAAGGGTTATGCCTACGAACAGGCCTATACCGTCTTGCGCGAGATGGTCGACAACGCCGTTTTAGACTTGGTCGATAAGCACGTGGTCTGTGACAGCATCTCGCTCTTTGTGAGCTACGCGAGCGAACGCGCCGACATACGCCGCCTCGACGCCAGCGGTACAGCGCAGTATGTGGACGGATGCGGGCACCTGCGCTCGAGCACATCGAGTATCGAACCCACCGCAACCGCCGGCCCCGAGCTCGCGCCCCGTGCGCCCAAGCCCGTCCAGCGCGATGACGAACGGCGTCGCCTGGTGCGCGAAGCGCAGGCAATCGATGGCATCTTTGTGGGAGAGCATGGCGGCAAACCGCGCGGTGGCTATGCCGCACTCTTTGCGCACTCTAACGCCTCGCGAAAGCTGCCCGAGCGTACCAATTCGTTTAAGAAGATCATGGGGTATTTCGATGACCTTTGGGCACAAACGGTCGACCCCAAACGACCGGTCAAGCGCATCAACCTGGGATTTGGCAACCTCATGCCCGAGGAATTTGCCACCATCGATCTGTTCAGCGATATCGAGGCCGATGAGCGCGAGCGCGACCTGGCGCGCGCCGTCCTGGCCGTGAAAGGCAAGTACGGCAAGAACGCGCTCGTCAAGGGATTAAGCTTTACCGCCGGCGCCACCGCGCGCGAACGCAACGAACAAGTTGGAGGACACCGTGCCTAAACCCAAACAACAGTCCGTGCGCCCGCCGACCGCCTTCGAGCGCCTGGCGGACCCCGAGGGCAGACGCCGCGCCGCCGACCCCAACCTCACTGCCAACGGTGCCGTGCGCGCCAACCGCGCCGCACAGTTTATGCCCTTTGCCGCCCTCACGGGATACTACGAACTCGTGCGCAAGCAGGAAATCACCGTCGAGCCAAAACGTGAGCTCACGGAAGAAAAAGCCCTCGTGCTTTCTAAAAAACTCGAGGGTCTCAAACGTGGCGACTTGGTTCGTGTCACCTATTACGATACATACGGCTATCGCAGCCGCACCGGCATCCTCGACGAGGCGCTCCCCGCCTTCAAGCTCCTCAAGCTCCGAGACATCGCCATCGACTTCGACGACATCCAAGACATCGAACTGCGCGGACGAGCCTAGCCAAGGAAGCGCATCCAGAGCGACGCTTACAGCGTCATGACGTAGTAGCCCGCGTCTTTCACGGCCGTCTCGAGGACATCACGATCAACCGGCTGCTTAGAGCACACGCGTGCCGTGTGGTCCGCATACGTTACCGTTGCCCACACACCATTCAGCGCATTGAGGGCATTGGCCACATTCCGAGCACAGCCATCGCAGCTCATACCGCCGATGAGCAACTCATCGCTATAGGGGTAGTGGGACGGATCGGTATCCGCAACCACTACCTTCTTGGCCTTCTTACCGCTCGCACCATCGCTGCAGCAGCTCTTTCCGTGTGTCGAAGCGACAATGCGACGCAGGCCAAAGAACATGCCAACGACAATCACGGCAAGCACGGTGAGATTCGCAGGGTTGAGCAAGTCACTCATGCGTTCCCCTTTCAAGTAGCTCTATCTAGATACCCCCATGGGGTGTCCCCATCTTAACCCAAAATCATGTCCGTTCGGTCAATTAGTTTCCCTCTTCAAACTTTTTTGTTGACCGTGGCTTACTTTCGTGTATAAGTTTTCCTTGGCTAACAACTGAGGACCCGAAAGGGGCATCGTGACTCGAACCATTGACATCCCAACATACCAAACGGCTGTCGTGCGCAACTGCTCCCCTACGCTCGCAGGTATCAAGCCGGCCTCACTCTTTACCTATCCCGGCGTTTACGCCAACCAAAACGGAAAACCCGGCGCCGCCCATATCGAAGAGCGACGCTCTCGCCTGCTCGCCGTCATAGCCCAATGCAACCGCGAGCTTCAGCCACTCGGGATCCATATGAGCGTTTTGGTCTGGCGCCCCTGCGGAGCGCTCATCTATGTGTACCGCCCTGCGGACCTTATGCGATACCTCTCCGACCCCCGCGCCATGACGGCGCTTGTCACCGAAGGTTACGATGTCCACAACCTGCCCGCATCCTTGGTGCATCTCGCCGCGCGCATCACGCTGGCAAGCAGCAATGCCGCAGAAAGTGCCTATGACGGCAGCGTCTGCGCACTCGCGCGAAATAGGCACTGCGATACGGGCTGCACGTGCGAGTTCCCCCACGAAATTGGCTATTTTTTGGGCTATCCCTACGAAGATGTCCATCAGTTTATCGTCCAGCACGGCGAAAACTATAAGGTCTTTGGCGCATGGAAGGCATACACAAACGTTGAGCAGGCGCTCACGACCTTCGATTCCTATCGCGCATGCACGCAATACCTTACCTACATCTATCAACAGGGCTGCACTCTGGGACAACTTGTCCAGGCAACCCGATAGAGCATACAAAACGCGGCCGCACGCCGCACAACCGAAAGGAAGACATATGAGCAAGATCGCCGTCGTCTACTGGAGCGGCACGGGCAACACCGAGGCCATGGCAAACCTCGTCGCCGAAGGCGCCACGTCCGCGGGTGCCGAGACTGAGGTCATCCCCTGCGCCGACTTCTCTGCCGACAAGGCCGCTGAATATGATGCCTTCGCCTTCGGCTGCCCAGCCATGGGCTCCGAGGAACTCGAGTACGATGAGTTCCAGCCGATGTGGGATGAGGTCAAGGAGACTCTCGACGACAAGAAGGTCGTCCTCTTTGGCTCCTATTCGTGGGCCGAGGGCGAGTGGATGGACAACTGGAAGGCCGACGCCGACGAGGCTGGCGTCAACGTCGTGGACTCCACCATCTGCTACGACGCGCCCGACGACGAGAGCGAGACCGCTTGCAAGGCCCTCGGAGCCGAACTCGCGTAACGAGCCCAGGACCTCCAAAAGAGCCTGCATCAAAGCGCATCCCCATCCCTACAAAAGAGCGGGGGCTGGATTCAAGTCCAGCCCCCGCTCTTTTGTAACGGCAGTTACATCAACCGGCTACGAGATGTTGCCCAAGAACGCCTTGGTGCGCTCGCTCTTGGGGTGGTCGAAGACCTCGCTCGGCGTACCCTCTTCCACGATAACGCCGCCGTCCATAAAGACGACGCGGTCGGCAACGTCGCGGGCAAAGCCCATCTCGTGCGTCACGACGATCATGGTCATGCCGTCGCGTGCCAGGTCGCGCATGACCCCCAACACGTCGCGGACAAGCTCGGGATCGAGCGCCGACGTGGCCTCGTCAAAGAGCATGACGTGAGGATTCATCGACAGGGCGCGGGCGATGGCCACGCGCTGCTGCTGGCCGCCCGAAAGCTGGCTCGGCATAAAATCGATGCGCTCGGCAAGACCGACCTTGGTCAGCTCCTCGACGGCGATCTTCTCGGCCTCTTCCTTGCTGCGCTTGAGCACCTTCTGCTGCGCAAGCATGACGTTCTTTTTGACTGAGAGGTGCGGGAACAAATTGAACTGCTGGAACACCATACCCAGATGCGTGCGCACCTTGTTAAGGTCGACGCCCTTGGCGCACACGTCCACACCCTCAACGACAATCGAGCCACTCGTGGGATGCTCCAGACGATTGATGCAGCGAAGCATCGTCGACTTGCCCGAGCCCGAAGGACCCAGAACTACGACGACCTCGCCCTTATGCACATCCAGATCGATATCGCGCAGGACCACGTTATCGCCAAAGGCCTTCTGGAGGTTCTTGATGCTGACGACGACCTCGTTCGAGTTATTGGTTTCGCTCATGATAGGACCTCCTTACAGACCGGCGATGTGATCGGCGGGCGTCGCGACAACCTGTCCGGCGCTCTTGGCGGGACGCTTCTTCTTGGTCTCGGTCGTGCCCAAAAGCCTCGCCTCAAGACCGCTCACCAAGCGAGCGAGCGGCAGGGTGATGACCAGATAGAACAGGGCGGCAACCACGTACGGTGTAATGGAGCCCGTCGTGGCCACGATGGTACGGGCGTTCATGACGATCTCGACCACACCCACGGCGGCAAGCAGCGACGTATCCTTGTAAAGCAAGATAAACTCGCTGGTCAGCGTAGGCAAAACATTGCGGAACGTCTGCGGAATCATAACGTAGAGCAGCGTCTGGAAGGCATTCATGCCCAGAGAGCGAGCAGCCTCGTTTTGGCCCTTGGGGATCGATTGAATACCGGCGCGGAAGATCTCACACAGATAGGCAGACGAATTCATGGCCATGACGATGACGCCGAGCACGTAGTCATCAACCTTGACTCCGGCCAACGGCAGACCGAAGAACGCGATATAGATCTGCAGGAAAGCCGGCGTACCGCGAATGATATTCACATAGATGCCGGCAAAGCAACGCAGGATGCGCGACTTAGAGATGCGCATGAGCGACAGGGCAAAACCGAAGGGAATTGCCAGCGGAAACGCCACAAGCACGATCGAAAGCGACATGAGGAAGCCCTTGAAGACGATCGGCAGGCTCTGGACCAAAATGACCGGGTTCAGGAACAGGCGCAGGAACATATTGGAGTTCCACGCCTCGACCCACGGCTGCTCCTTAAGGTCGGTCAGGAAGTTATCGAAGGCCGTCACGCCCTTGATCTCCACCGACGGAATCTTGGAGATCTTCTTGGTCGACCCGTCAGCGAGCGTATAGGTGCCGCTAAAGGCCTCATCGCCGCCCTCGACGGGGAAGGTCACGCCGTAGACCTCGACGCGGAAATAGCCGCCGGCAGGCGCCGTCTCGCCAAAATCAATCTTGAGCGTCTGACCATCGACCTTGCACGTGGGCTTCATGGGCGTACGGTCCATAAGGTCATCGCCCGAGAGCATCGTCAGGCGCGTATCATCGGCGCCAAAGGTCGTGCCGTCGGCAAACGTCAGTGAAAGGCCGCCCAGCTCCTCGTCGGCATCGGCCTGGACCTCCCAGGTGATGCGGGTCTCGGTGCCACCGACCACGTCGCTACCCGAACCGGTATTGGGTCGGGCGGTGATCTTTGCGGTCTCAAGCGCCTGGGCGGTCGTGGGCACGCAGGCCCCCGCGCACACCAGGGCGAGTGCCACAGCCAAAGCGCAGGCTAGCTTTTGGAGCATCGAGGGCAGTGGATAGCTCTGGCCCATAGCTCCTTGGTTCAATCGAGACAAGGTGGCTCCTAACGTTTAAGTTGCCGACATAACGGGGCGGGATGACGCCCATTCAAGAAACGCAAAGGCCCTCTCCTCCAAAACGGAAAGGGCCCGCGTGCAATCTAGTAGTTATTTTACTTGATGTTGTACTTAGCCATGAGGGCGTCAACGGTACCGTCATCGGTCAGGTCCTTGATGGCCTGGTTGATGTCGTCCTTGAGCTTGGTGTTGCCCTGGTTGATGGCAATGGTGTACTCCTCGCCGGTGCTGATCTGCTTGATGGTCTGGCAGGTGTTGAACTGCTCGGCGGTCAGCTGGCTGGCGACGGAGCGGTTGGTCACCACGGCGTCACCCTTATCGGACTGCAGGGCGCTGAAGCACTCGGTGGCATCCTTGTAGGGGACGATCTTGGCCTTGGGGAAGTTCTCCTGAGCAAAGGCCTCGGCGGTCGAGCCAGACTGGACGATGATGGTAGCGTCGGCGTTGTTGAGCTTCTCGCTGTAGTTATCGGCAGTGATGTCGGTGTTATCGACCTTGGTCACGATAGCCTGGTCATCCATGTAGTAGGAGTCGGAGAACGCGACCTCCTTCTCACGCTCGGGCGTGTCGGTGATAGCCGCGATGGAAACGTCATACTTGGCGCCCGAAGCGACGCCCGGAACCAGCGTGTCAAAGTCATTGTTGACATACTCGACATCCAGGCCCAGCTTGTCGCCGATAGCCTTGATGAGCTCAAGGTCAAAGCCCTGATAATCGCCGTTGTCATCCTTGTACTCAAACGGAGCGTACTCGGCAGAGGTGCCGACGGTCAGTGTACCGTCCTTGACGAGCGCGTACTCCTTGGAGCCGTCGACCTTCTCGACCTTAGCGTCGTCAGAGCTGCTGGAACCGGCATCAGAACCAGAGGTGGCGTTGGACGAGCCGCAGCCCGTCAGTGCGAGGGCGAGCGCCATGGCGCCTGTGGCGGCAAATGCGCCAAGCTTCTTAAGCTTCATAATCAGTCTCCTTCCGGTGGCCTCGTTTGATTCAGAGGTCTGCAAAAACTGTTGGCTATTATGCACCCGGAATTACGAATCTGCAATGAGAAAACTGATTGAAACAAACCCATAACGTGAATGGAATACTCTACTTTGTGACAGTCGTTACTGCCGCAATGACCTTAATAGTCTAATTTCAGCTGCATAACCTGCAAGTTCGTTCGGAGTCTCCAAAATAAACGGCAGCGAACGCAAACGGCCATTCGATACAATATTCTGCATAACCTGCATACCGCCACCAAATTCCTCGCTGCCAAGGTATCCCTTGCCGATGCACTCGTGACGATCTTTATGGGCGCCACAAGGGTTCTTCGAATCGTTGATGTGTACGGCATGCAAGCGATCGATACCCACCACGCGGTCGAACTCGTCGAGTACGCCGTCCGGATCATGGATGATGTCGTAGCCGGCATCGCTCACATGACAAGTGTCTAGGCAAACGCCCAGCTTATCGGACAGCTCTGGGCACTTGGCGGCAACGCCCTCGATAATGCACGCCAGTTCCTCAAAGCTGCGGCCCACCTCGGTACCCTTGCCGGCCATGGTCTCGAGCAGCACCGTCGTCTGCTGGCCCTCAAACATCACCTGGCACAGCGTGTCGACAATCATCTGAATGCCGGCGTCTGCCCCCTGTCCCACATGCGCACCGGGGTGGAAGTTGTAGTAGTTGCCGGGCAGTGCTTCCAGACGCTGCAAGTCCTCGGCCATTGCCTCCAAGGCAAACTCGCGCGCCCGCTCTTTGGCAGAACAGGGGTTGTAGGTATACGGGGCATGCGCCACCAGCGGTCCAAAGTCGTTTTGCGCCATAAGCTCGCGCAGAGCCGCCACGTCATCCATGTCAAGTTCTTTTGCCTTGCCACCGCGCGGGTTGCGCGTAAAGAACGCAAAGGTATTGGCGCCAATGGACAGCGCCGTCTCCCCCATCGCCCGATAGCCCTTCGTCGTCGAAAGATGACACCCGATCGTCAGCATCTCCAACTCCCCCTCATCAGTTGCGGTGAAATACGGTCTATTGGTGCCTTATTTTGGCGCAAACAGACCGTATTCCACCGCAAGTTATAAAAGGGGCATCAGAGATGTGGGCCGCCAGGCACCACGGGCGCCGGCGTCATGATCCCCTACGCGTCAGCGCCAAGTCCTAGAGGGCTAGACGGATTGCATCGATGATGTGCGCACAGCGCTGAGTGGCGGCAAGGGGCATGACGGGACTCTCGAGTTTCCCCGCCCGGATGAGCTGGGTCGCATGCTGGATTTCGCCGTAGAAATCATCGATCTCAAACGGGGCATTTATTTCGAGCGTTCGACCGTCGGAATACTTCACATGAGCGAGCTCGGGACGATGGAGCCGCTCGATTTCCAACGAGCCCCGCTCGCAGGCAATCGTTAAGCGGCTTTCATATGTTGCTTTGCCGTCGCACACCATATGAATGGGCATACCGCCGACGCTCATATGGATCTCGTCGGCCCAATCGACGCGACCGCCCGATACGTCACGCCAGCGAACTTCACGGGACGAAACCTCGCAAGTGCCCGCGAGCAAATCCTCAAACCAACCGACTGCATAGCAGCCCATGTCATATAGACAGCCGCCCTGCAACGGATCAAGCAAATAGCCCGAAGGAGACTCGCCGTAATCGAGCTTTTGTACGCTTTCAATCGAGACAATACGGCCAAGCTCACCCGACGCAAGCAAGTCCTTCACGCGAGTGCGCATCGGGCAAAACCGATTCTTCATCGCCTCCATAAACAGGACGCCGCGCTCGCGAGAGGTGGAAGCAATCGAGAGAGCCTCTTCCTCACTCAAAACGGCCGGCTTTTCGCACAGCACGGCCTTTCCGGCGCGCAGCGCGCGACAGGCCCAACGCGTATGCATGCCATGCGGAAGAGCCAAGTAGATTGCGTCGACATCGGGGTCGGCAATCAGCGCGTCATAAGCCGCATTGCCGTTGTCGTCGACCGAGGCATGGCCATGCGCAGCATCGATCGAAAACGCTCGGGATAATTCCTCGACATGTGCAGGAGTGCGGCCGGCCGCAGCCACCAGCCGTGCCCCGTCGACCTTCTTGAGTGACGATGCAAATCGATGAGAAATGTGCCCAGCGCCCAAAATGCCCCAACGAACCTCACGCGAATCATTACGTAAACCTCGGTCACCCACGATAGCCTCCCATCAGTTGCGGCAAAAAAGTTCCTGCTATCGCCCTATTCTGCCGCAAACAGGGACTATTCCATCACAAGATATAAAAGGGTCATGAGGAGTGAGTTTTGCTGAAGACTTTAAGCATGACCGTTACGGGGCCAGGCTGGAAACGTCGGCGCACGTCATCGAGACGCTCGGGGATATCGATATGCTGTGGGCAGTGGTGCGCGCATTTGCCGCACTTGACGCAATTGCTCACCAGCTTGGCCTCGCTTGTGCGCACCGCGCTCGCCGTAAAGTACTGCGATAGACCCGTAAACCAGCTGTGCGCGTAGCTCGCGTTGTAAGCGGCAAAGCAGCCGGGAATGTTAATACCCTTGGGACATGGCATGCAGTAGCCGCATCCCGTGCAGGGCACGCGATTCGATTTTTCAAACTCATCCAGCACGTGCGCGATCGTGTCGAGCTGGTTGGCAGTCATCGAATTCGGCAACGCGAGGTCTGCCAGTGACGAATTCTCATCCACCTGCGCGGTATCGGTCATACCAGAAAGCAACATGGTCACCTGGGGATGATTCCACACCCACGAGAGCCCCCAAGCGGCAGGCGTATGCAAATGCCGATCGCATGCACCATCGAGAACAGTGCGCGCCCGCGGAGGCAATTTGCCTGCCAAGCGTCCGCCCAAAAGCGGCTCCATCACAAACACCGCAAGACCTCGCTCGGCGGCGGCCATGAGCCCCGCTGTTCCCGCCTGATATCGCTCTCCAGCGTAATTGTACTGGATCTGGCAAAAGTCCCACTCATACGCATCGAGCATCGTGAGGAAGTCCGCCGCGCTGCCGTGGTACGAAAAACCGATCTGGCGAATGCGCCCCACCGCCTTTTGACGAGCGATCCAGTCCTCAATGCCCAACGCCACCACACGTTCCCACTGGGCGGGCGAGGTAATGTTATGCATGAGGTAATAGTCGATATGGTCGGTCCGCAGGCGCCGCAGTTGCTCATCGAAGAACCGGTCGAAATCCTCCGCGCACTTGCACGAAGCATGCGGCAACTTGGTCGCCAGCAACACCCGGTCACGCAGCCCCAAGCGCTCAAGCGAGGCGCCCACGCACGCCTCGTTACCGGGATAGAGATACGCGGTGTCCAGATAATTAATCCCCTGCTCCACCGCACGGGAAATGATGGCATCGGCTGTCTTCGCATCCGGACGTCCCGGCGCACCGGGAAACCTCATGCAGCCCAGACCCAGAGCGGATATTCGGTTACCACTTTTGGGGTCAACGCGGTATTGCACGGCCCCTCCCTTCGCCATCAGCGCCCCGACAAGGCGAAACACAATGGTCACGCAGCCGAAACATCGTGGAATCGCAATCGAGAACGTATCGTAACGCAGCAGAAATCGAGCTGTCACGGCACCGCTTTAACATCAGCAAAAAGCCCGATGAAAGGAGGCGAGCGTGACCACGCGTGAGTACGCCTACCCCTACCCCGGCGAGCAATACATCCTCTCGGTCGACCGCTATCAGATCGAAGTCATGGACCATCTGGACGAGCTTCCCGCCACGGGTGCCGTCATCTTCTGCACCTTCCCCAAGGTCCGCGATGGCATCGGATACCCCGCCCGCGTCTTTGCGGTCTGCCCTGCAGCGTAGCGTCCAGGTAAACGTTTCTTTTTTATAACAGCCGCCCCGCGCACCCACCAATCACCCTGGCAGCATACAATCCATCAGGCGCCCCTTACGCGGGCGCCTTTTACATGGGGAGATGATTCACATGCAGATCAACAAGGTCGCCTTTATCGGCAAGGGCGGCGTCGGCCTGCTCTACGGCAGCATGATCGCCCGGGCGCTCGGCAACGACGCCGTCGAATACGTCATGGATGATGCCCGTTTTGAGCGTCATGCGAACGACGCGCTCACCGTCAACGGCAAGCCCTGCGATCTCACGTCCGTCCGTGCCAGCGAGGCGACGCCCGCCGATCTGGTCATCCTGACAGTCAAGACCACCGGTCTCGACCAAGCACTCAAGACTATGGAGCGCGTCGTGGGACCCAACACGCTCATCGCCTCGCTGTGCAACGGCATTACGAGCGAGCAAAAGATTGCCGAACGCTTTGGCTGGGAGCATACCGTTCTTGGTATCTGCCAGGGCATGGACGCCGTGTTTCTCAACGGCGCGCTCACCTTTACCAATGCGGGCGAAATCCGCTTTGGCGCGGCGGCCGGCACGAACCCCGCAACCATCACCGTGATCGACGAGCTCTATACGCGCTGCGGCATCGCCCATACCGTCGAGGACGACATCGCCCACCGCATGTGGGCCAAACTCATGCTCAACGACGGCATCAACCAGACCTGCATGGCCTACGGCGGGACCTACGGAAGCGCCACGGAGCCGGGCTCCGAGCAGCGTCGCTGCTTTGTTTCCGCCATGCGCGAAACGCTTGCGGTCGCCAACGCCGAGGGCGTTGAACTGACCGAGGCAGACCTGACGCAAATGGTGCACCTCATCGAGGGAATCAACCCCGCCGGTATGCCCTCGATGGCTCAAGACCGCATCGCAAGGCGCAAAACCGAGGTTGATGAGTTCGCGGGCACCATCTGCCGCCTCGCAACCAAACACGATATCCAGGCACCGCAAAACGAGTGGCTCTATCGGCGCATCCGCGATATCGAGAAAAGCTGGTAGCGCCGACGCGTCGCATTCAACAGCCTTAACAGCAAAACCGCCGCAAGGGAACCTTTCCCCTGCGGCGGCCTTCATCTTCGTCTATGACCGGCGGCCGATCTCACAACAGTTAGCGTTGCGACCCCGGCACCTCGTCCTCATCGTCGCGGCAAAGAACCACGCCTGCGCTTCCCAGCAGCGTGGCCGCGATCAGCGCGCCGGCCACGATAGGAGCAGCCCCGCATGTCCCCTGCATGCCCGCGACGAGCGCGGCCGTGGGACCAAGGCAGCCAAGCATCAACGCGACGGCGGCAACGGCAATATCTCGAGCATTCACAAGACCACTTCCTCCAAGAGAAAGACCTAATTTCTCAAGAACCAGTGTGCCCCGCATCCATAAGCCCAGCGTACCGCCACGGTAAGGGCTCTGTTAACTCAAACGCATACATAGAACGGACGTCCTTACGTTGCCCTAAAGCTCGGTAAAGACGCCCGTCCGCCAAATATCCGTGATGCAGAAAAATTACCAACCGGTGTAGTAATCGGTGGTTCCGGCAGCGCAGCCGGAGTCATAGACCTTGCAATCACCCTTGGAGCCCGTAAAGGTCGAGCCCTGGGCCATATCGCCCGCGGCAACAACGTAATAGCCGTCGGAATCGCGCCAGAAGCCCTCAGAATCCTGAGTCCATTCGCCCGTGCGATAGTGATAAAGCACATTGCTGCTGTAATAGGTCTCGCGGCGACCGTTGTAGTTATTGACACCCGCAGAGCGCGTCAGGCCCGATCCGTTCGCGTAGGACGCGGCAGACGCGTAGGACGGAGTGTAACCGGCGTTGTAGTACGAAGCCTGGGCGGCCTCGGCAGCCTCCGCCTCGGCGGCAGCAACCTCGAGCGCTTCGCGCTTGGCATCCTCAAGTGCAGTGCGCAGCTCATCGAGCTCGGTCGACTTGGCGTCGACCTCCTCCATCGTCAAAAGACTGCCCGCACCGTCGATGCAGCCCTGCAACACAGCGCGCTCGTCATCGGTAGCATAGTCGCCATACATATTCATAATGATCTGAGCGCGCATCTCCAGGGAATCGCGCTTTGCCCCCATCGAGGCGTTCCACTCCTGCATAGAGCCATAACCGTCGCCGCGGTAGTCGACGGGCTGCACCAGCGTCGCCTCGGACGGCGTAGATCCAACCGTATCGGATAGTGTTGCCGCGTGGGCATCAGTTGCGCCGGCGCCCGCCAAAAGTGCCACGGTCAGAGCGGCGGAAAGGGCGGCGGCTTTCGGTTTTCGTGAATCGATCCTCATGTAGCTGGAAACCTCCGTAGTGCGTTTTTTGCTGCGTTTGAGCTGCGTGTGATTCGATCGCGCTGCATAGTACCCCGAGCAAATCGCGACCTGCGGTTTTACTCAAAAGGCGCACGTCAATTGCGTAAAACTCACATCCTCTCAACAGGAGTTTTCCACATCTCGATTGCATAAAGCATGCCAAAAACCCTGTAACAGCGCCCTTCCTATGCAAAAAAGGCGCCTGTGCAACCATTGTTCGCACAGGCGCCTTGAGCAGGCATTTTATGCAGTTATACCTATCGAGTCGCAAGGGGTCCTTGCACAAGTCGCCTTACTCGTCCAGCGCGGCGAAGGCCTGCTTCAGATCCCAAATGATGTCCTCGGCGTTCTCGGTACCGATGGAAAGACGGATCGTGGAGGGCGTGATGTTCTGCTCGGCGAGCTCCTCGGCAGAGAGCTGGGAGTGTGTGGTGGTAGCCGGGTGTACGACGAGTGACTTGACGTCGGCCACGTTGGCGAGCAGCGAGAACACCTGCAGATGATCGATGAACTTCCAAGCTGCCTCCTGGCCGCCCTTAATCTCAAAGGTGAAGATCGAGGCACCGCCACGGGGGAAGTACTTCTGATAGAGCTCGTGATCGGGATGCTCAGGCAGGCTCGGGTGGTTCACCTTGGCCACGTGGCTGTCACCAGCCAGGAACTCAACGACCTTCTTGGTGTTCTCGACATGACGGTCGACGCGCAGCGACAGAGTCTCGGTGCCCTGGAGCAGGACCCAGGCGTTGAACGGGCTGATGCAGGCGCCCTCGTCACGCAGCAGGATAGCGCGGACATAGGTCGCGAAGGCGGCGGGACCGGCAGCCTCGGCAAACGAAACACCGTGGTAGGAGGGGTTGGGCTCAGCGATCTGGGCGTACTTTCCGCTCGCCTTCCAATCGAAGTTACCGCCGTCGACGATCACACCGCCCAGCGAGGTACCGTGGCCGCCGATGAACTTGGTTGCGGAGTGGACGACGATGTTGGCACCATGCTCCAGCGGACGGAACAGATACGGGGTGCCGAAGGTGTTATCGACGACAACCGGCAGACTGTGCTTCTTGGCGATCTCGGAGATGGCGTCGATGTTGGGGATGTCGGAGTTGGGGTTGCCGAGCGTCTCGAGGTAGATGACCGTGGTGTTGTCCTTGATGGCACCCTCGACCTCTTCCAGGTTATGGGCATCGACAAACGTGGTCTCGACGCCAAACTGGGAGAGCGTATGCTCCAGCAGGTTGTAGGAGCCACCGTAAATGGTCTTCTGAGCCACCACGTGGTCACCGGCCTGGGCAAGAGCCTGCAGGGTATAGGTGATGGCAGCAGCGCCAGAGGCGACGGCAAGACCTGCCACGCCACCCTCGAGTGCGGCGATACGGTCCTCGAAGACGCCCTGGGTGGAGTTGGTCAGACGGCCGTAGATGTTACCGGCGTCGGCAAGACCAAAGCGGTCGGCGGCGTGCTGGGAGTTGCGGAACACATAGCTCGTGGTCTGGTAGATAGGCACGGCACGGGAGTCGGATGCAGGATCGGCGCTCTCCTGGCCAACGTGCAACTGCAGGGTATCGAAACCAAAGGTGTGCTCGGGATTGTTGATGAACTGGCTCATGATGATCTCCTTGATCGAACGAAAGTAAATAAAAAGAGAGAAGTAAGTCGCTGTCTCCTGATCACGCCAACGGGCGCAAACAGGAGCCCGGCATTCGTCTTGGTAAGCAATTCATATGCGGGCCTCCTTTCGCATCCCGGTTCCGTGGTTGGCTTAATTACCTACCGCCTTTGTGTGTTTTGAATAGTACGAGCATTGTTCCCCTCGGTCAATCACTTAAAAGCGCTAACCTGTTATCGGTTTTTTAGATAGCTATCGAAAGGACGGGCGCCGATGACCCTCCAGCAGCTTCGTTTTCTGATCGCCGTGGCAGAGTCCGGCTCAATCAACGCCGCAGCTCAGCGCCTCTATACCGCACAGTCCAATATCTCCAACGCCGTCAAAAGCCTGGAACAGGAACTTCATATCGAAATCTTTACGCGCTCTAGCCGCGGTGTTGCACTCACCAACGACGGCACCGAGCTTTTGGGCTATGCGCGCCAGGTCGTAGAGCAGGCCGACATGCTCGAGGCCCGCTACGAGGACGGCGGCACCCCGCAAGCCCGCCTCGCCATTTCCGCCCAGCACTACGCCTTTTCGGTCGAGGCCTTTGTCAACGTGGTCGAGCGCTGCCGCGACAGCAAGTTCGAGTTCATCATGCGCGAGACCACCACATCGCAGATCATCGATGACGTCCGTGCGTTTCGCAGCGATATCGGCATTCTGTATCTGGATGACTTTAACGCCCGCGTTCTGCAGAAGGCTTTTGCCGATGCCCGCGCAAGCTTCCATCCCCTATTCGACGCGACGGTCCACGTCTTCGTTAGCGAGCGCCACCCGCTCGCACGCCGCCCTCAGCTGTCCCTTGCCGACCTCACGCCCTATACGCGCTACAGCTTTGAGCAGGGGACCTCAAACTCCTTCTATTACGCCGAGGAACCCTTTAGCTACATTCCCTGTGACCGCAACATACGAATCTCGGACCGCGGAACACTTACTAACTTACTTATCACGTCGAACGGTTACACCCTGTCGACCGGTGTCCTCTCCAGTGAAATGCAGTGGGGCATGGCCTCGATCCCCTTGGCAGACGCCCCGACGATGCATGTGGGCTATATCATGCACGACGAGCGCAAGCCCTCTCCCCTCTTGCAGCAATACCTCGACGAGCTCAACCGCATCATCCATGCCAACCAACTGTCAGAAGACGGGGTAGAACTCGTAGATTGCTAGCCCCCGGCGGGCATGGCGCTACAATGGTCACTCACACGAAACGTACCCAACGAAAGGAAGCCCGTGAAGGTCATCATCTATACCGACGGCTCGGCCCGATCAAATCCGGGACGCGGCGGCTACGGCGCCGTGCTCAAATACACCAACCCCGCCGGCAAGACCTTTACCTCCGAGCTTTCGCGCGGTTACGCCAAGACCACCAACAACCGCATGGAGCTCATGGCGGTCATCGTGGCGCTCGAGGCGCTCAACCGCCCCTGCGAGGTCGAGGTCCATTCCGATTCGCAGTACGTCGTCAACGCCTTTAACAAGCACTGGATCGACGGCTGGAAAAAGCGCGGATGGAAAACCGCCAACAAGCAGCCCGTCAAGAACCGCGACCTGTGGGAGCGCCTACTCACCGTCAAAAGCAAGCACAAGGTTGAGTTCATCTGGGTTAAGGGTCACGCCGGTCACGAGCTCAACGAGCGCTGCGATGAACTCGCCACCACGGCGGCCGACGGCAGTAACCTCGATATCGACACCGGCTTTAACGAGAGCGACCTGTAATAGCGTTTTCGCGCAGCTTTATATCCCCACGCGCTACACTCATCCTGTAGACCAAACAACGCAAGGGGGACGTATGCTGCGCATCGCGACCATCGGCACATCCATGATCACCGACGACTTTATCCAAGTCGTCAACGCCAACGACCAAGCCGCGTTTGTGGGCACGCTTTCACGCGACGCCAATCGCGGTACTGCCTTTACCGCCGAGCGCGGTGGCGAGCGAAACTTTACGTCACTCGATGAGCTTGCGGCAGCCGTCGACGTCGACGCCGTCTATATCGGCAGCCCTAACGCACTTCACTACGAGCAGGCCCTTGCCTGCATCGCCGGTGGCAAGCACGTCATCGTCGAGAAACCCTTCTGCGCCACCGAAGCGCAGGCGCTGGAAGTCTTCCGCGCTGCCGAGGCAGCAGGTGTCGTGGCCCTCGAGGCCATGCGTCCCCTCCACGATCCCGCCTTCCACGCCATCGAGGACGCCCTGGGCGAGATCGCCCCCATCCGCCGCGCCTCATTGCGCTTTGGCAAGTATTCCTCGCGCTACAACGAGATTCTCGCGGGACGCGCCACCAATATCTTCGACTGCAATATGGCATCGGGTTCCCTCATGGACATTGGCGTCTACGCCGTCGAGCCCATGGTCGAGATTTTCGGCATGCCCTCCGGCCTTACGAGCATGACTACCCTGCTCGATCCCACCACGCGACAGCTCACGCACGGCCCCATCGACGGCTGCGGTTCCATCCTCGCCAGCTATGGCGGAGGCCGCATCTCCGTCGAACTTGCGCACTCCAAAATTACGAATGACCTACTGCCCTCGCAGATCGAAGGCGAGCGTGGCACTATCCAGATCGACCATCTGTCCACGCCCCGCAACGTCCGCATCGACTATCGCGGCGACGTCGTACGCGGCTCGGCGACCGAGGCACCGCGCGAACAGGGAGACAACGGCCGCGTGCTCGACCTGCCCAAATCGAGCAACACTATGGAATACGAACTCACAGACTTTATCACCGCCATCGGCGGCATCGATAACGTTAAGGAAGAGATTTGGGAGACCCCGGCGGGACGCCACGAGCTTGGCCACTACCGCGATGTCACACTCGTCTCACTGCGCATCATGGATGCCGTGCGCCAGCAGGCCGGCATAACCTTCCCGGCCGACGCAGGCAAGCAGGCATAGTTATGGGCCTCTTCGATACGTTCTTCTCCAGCGTCACCGGCGGCAGTCGAGAGCCTCAAAAACCATCAAACGTCGAGCTCGAGCTGCGCCGCAGACTTACTGTGCTCGCAAGCGACAAGGCCACTCTAGACACTCCCCTGCGCTATTTCCTGCGCTGGGCGGGGCAAGTCCAAGGCGTTGGCTTTCGCTTTACCAACGCCAACCTCGCGCAGGCACGCTCCCTCACCGGCTGGGTGCGTAATATGGAAGACGGCTCAGTCGAGATGGAGATACAGGGAGCTCCGGCAAACGTCCTATCTCATCTCGAGGCGCTTCATGCCTCCTACGAGCGCATGGGAACACGTTTTCGCCTCGTAGATGCCCAGGCCCGAGCCCCACTTGCCAATGAAGACGGTTTCACACCTCGTTATTAGTATTGTGTGCTAAATACGGTATCATTTACCTACGACCGTTGATAGAAAAGAGGCGAGGCGCATGGCGGTGCAAAGAAGGAATACCAGGCAGCGAAAGCTGGTTCTTGACGCCGTGCGCCAAAGCTATAACCATCCCACCGCCGACGAAATCTACAACGTCGTGCGCGCGCAGGATGACAAAATCAGCCGCGGTACGGTCTACCGCAACCTCAATCTCTTGGCCGACGCCGGCGAGATCCTCTCCATCAAGACGCCGGGCGGCAGCCGCTTCGATCGCACGATCGAGCCGCACGCACATATCATCTGCACCTCGTGCAGCCGCGTCATCGACGTACCGCTCCCCTTCGATGCCCAGCTCGACGCCAAGGCGTCCGAGCAAATCGGCTGGCACGTCACGTCGCACTACACCATCTTCGAGGGTCTCTGCCCCGACTGTCGGTAGATGTTTGGGACGTGCCTACTCGGCAAGCAGGCGACGCAGCTCTTCTTCGACCGTGTGCACGTAACGGACGCGGTCGTTGATGTCGCGCATGGTGGGGTTGCAGTTCTCCATCAGATAGGGATGGCCCACGACGTTGAGCATGTCGCGATCGTTTTCGTTATCGCCAAACGCCATCATCTCATAGGGCGAAATACCCAAGGCACGACCGTAATCGGCAAGCGCGGAGCCCTTGCCCGAACCGAAACCGATAAAGTCCGTCCATTCGGTTCCCGACGTCATCACGTCGACACGGTCGCTAAAAAGGCGCTCGAAATACTCCAGGGCCGCCGGCTGATCCACCTCGGGCGTCTGGAAGGCAATCTTAATGACGTCCTCGTCGATGTCCTCGGGGCGGTCGACCACCGCCACATCGCAGTGGACCTCATAGCGCAAATGATCGACGAACGCATCGTTGCCGCTCATGGTGTAGAGGTGTCCCTCACACGAAAGGGTCACGTCGGCATGGGGATACGCAACCACGGCATTCGCGATATCCATAGCAAGGCTACGCTCCATGGAACGCTTGACAACGGCACGTCCCTCGCTCATCACCAGGGCTCCGTTTTCGCATACATAGGCGAGCTCATCGGCCACCGGGGCAAACAGATGGCGCAAGCTCGCATATTGACGACCGCTCGCCGGCATAAACACGATACCGCGACGATGCAGCTCATCGATGAGCTCAAAGGCCTCGGAACGCGGCTCGCGCTCCCCCGGATGCAGCAACGTGCCGTCCAAATCGCATGCAATCAGCTTGATTCCTTCAAGACCCATATGCTTTCCCCCACAGCATCTCATCAACAGAAAGACGGACTTTGAATAGTTGCCTCTCAAAGTCCGTCTTACTTATACGCACGTTAACCGCGCGCCTTCTTTACGATCGTAAAGTCTGGAGCCATACTCACAACGGCATCCGCCGCACTCGACGCAAAGCGCCGGTCCGAATCGAGTTCACGGGTAACCGTCGAGAGCCGAACGCCCTCGACGCCCCGGAGCATGCGGCCCAAAACAGGCTGCACCGGCGTATACATGCGCACGGTATGCTCGTCCGAATCGCCTCGGAAAAGCGGCGCGTGCATATTGCCGATCTCCCAGCACGCATGCGCGAGCGCAATCGGGTCCATGCGGTCGACTTCGACCAAATAAACCTCGGCACTGCGCAGGCGCACGACAACCGCCACGGGCACCATGCCCGAACGGTCGATGGCGAGCACGTCGCCGTCGGTAAGACGACCGCCGTCGGCAGCATCCAGCCGAACATCGACCGTGTGCCCCAGCTCCGTCACACCCACAAACGCGCGCGTGTCAGCCTGGTCCCAATCGAGCAGTAGCTCGTCAACTTCAAAGACGCCGCCCAAATTCCGGCGGAGCAGGAGTTCATAGGACGGATCGTTGAGATTTCCCAAGCATGTCGTCGAAACCAAGCGCTCGGGCATACTCTAACCCTCGACCTCGACGAGCTCGATATCAAAGTTGAGGTCCTTGCCGGCCAGCTCGTGGTTGGCGTCGAGCGTCACGGCCTCGGGCGTAACGTCGATGACCACGGCGGGGACGGGCATACCGCTCGGCGTGGACAGGAAAAGCTTCATGCCCTTCTCGATCTGCTCGATGTTGGGAACCTGTTCGGCCGGGAAGGTGATAACCATCTCGGGATTGTGCTCGCCGTAGGCATCGGCAGCCGGGATGTGCACGGTCTTCTTCTCGCCCACCTGCATGTCGACAACAGCGGCGTCGAAGCCCTTGATCATCTGACCGGCGCCGCAGGTGAACTCCAGCGGCTCGCCGCGATCGTAGGAGCTATCGAACTGCGTGCCGTCATCGAGCGTGCCGCGATAATGGGTCTTGACCTTCTTGCCCTGGTTGGACATGGTAACCTCCGTGATAAGGGCGGCGCACAACGCGGGCCGCCGTGAACATATGGCGCTAACTATACCCTAGTCATACAATTCAATGATAGTTTGCAAAGAAACGCTGCAACCGGAGGAACCATGGCATATCCCGTATTTGACCTACACTGCGACACCGCCGACCGAATCGGCTGGGCCACGCTCGATCTCGACCTGCGCTTTACCGCCGGCACCGACGGTTATTTCCCCGGCGACGAAACGCATCCGCAAGATTTCGACCTCATCGAGGGCAACGCCTGCGCCATCTCGCTCGCAAAGATCGGCAACACGCCGTGGGCACAGTGCTTCGCCACGTTTGTCCCCGATGAGATTTCCACCGCCCACGCCGCGCGCTTCCAGGCGCAGATCATGGCGCATATGAGCGGCCAGGCCATGCTCAACCACGACCGCATGGTCAACGTACGCAGCGCTGCAGACATTCGCCCCGCGCTCAAAGACGGCAAGGTCGCCTGCATCCACACCATCGAAAACGCCACGTTCTTTGCCGAGGACCCCGCGCTGATCGAGGTGCTTAAGAGCCTGGGCGTACTCATGTCATCGCTCAGCTGGAATGCGCAGGGACCGCTCGCGAGCGGACACGATACCCACGCCGGCCTCACCGCCGCCGGCATCGAGGCACTTACGCAGATGGAGCACGCCGGCATGGTACTTGACGTCTCCCACCTCAACGATGAGTGCTTTGACGAGGTTGTCGCCCACGCCACACGTCCCTTCGTCGCCAGCCACTCCAACTCCCGTGCGGTTTGCGGCGTCAAACGCAACCTTACCGACGACCAGTTCCGCACCATTCGCGACATGGGCGGTATCGTCGGCCTCAACTACTGCAGCGAGTTCCTTTCCAACGACGCAACCGACAAGACCGCCGCAGACGTCACCTTCGACCAGCTGGCGGCACATATCGAGCACTGGCTCGACCTGGGCGGCGAGGACGTCATCGCGCTCGGCGGCGACTGGGACGGTGCCACGGTGCCCGCCTTCCTCTCCGATGCCAGCAAGATGCCCGAGTTCCAGAACATGCTCTCCAAGCACTTTGGCAAGACCGTGATGCAGGAGCTCTGCAGCGACAACGCGCTTGCCTTCTTTGAGCGTTATTAATTTCACATCCCTTGAGCGGGCCGGCATGCCGAACGGTCGACATGCCGGCCCGTCCCCAATCTGAAGGACCGCTTTTGACGCAGCAGTTTACGATTTCCGCATCCCGACCGGATGGGACGCCCATCCCCGTCATCGTTACCAAAAAGCGCGTCAAGAACTTCAACCTACGCGTCACATCGAACGGTGAGGTCCACGCCAGTGCACCGCTCGGCGCCAGCCGCGAGCGTATCGAAGCGTTTGTGAAGCGCAACAGCGCCTGGATTATCAGCCGACTTGCCCAGCGCGAGCAACGTCAGACGACGGCGCGAGAGCCGCTCAGTCCCTCGTCCATCATTGCGCTTTGGGGCAAACCCATCACCGTTCAGGATGCACTCGACCACAACTTTGAGCCACCCGCACCGCGGCCCAAGCAGGCTACCTTCGCAAGTTTTATGGGTACCGACGAGCCAAGTGGGTGCACGCAGGCAAAGCAGCGCACAGCCCTCGACGGCCTAACGCCCAAAGAACTCCAGATCCACATCGACCAGCTTTATACGTCCGAAGTCATATCGGCGCTGCGCGATATGGTGCACGCATACGAAATCGCAATGGGTGTCGCCGTTTCCCGCGTTTCCGTACGCAGCATGAAAACGCGTTGGGGCTCCTGCACGCCCAAATCCGGCGCCGTTCGCATCGCACGAGAACTTGCCGCCTACCCCGTCGAATGTCTCGACATGGTTGTCGCCCACGAGCTCGTCCACTTGCTCGAGCCAAGCCACAATCAGCGGTTTCACGCCCTGCTCGACACGTACTGCCCCAACAATAGAGCACTGTCCCAGCGGCTCAAGCAGCCACCCATAGAGACGTATTAGAACCGGTTAGCGCACGCGCTCGATCTCGACACCGCAGCTTGCCAGGGGAAGACCGACGGGCGCCCAAGGCTTATCGAGCTTAACACGCACGCCAAGCAGCAAGGGGTAACGACGTAGCAGCATCTGGGCCACACCCTCGGCCGCAGCCTCGATAAGCTTAAACGTATGCTCACGCAGATAGCCATCGACATCGTGGCACACCGAGCCGTAGTCAATCGAGGCGTCCAGGTTATCGTGCTCCCCCGCTGCACGCAGGTCGGCATAGAGCACCAGGGACACGATGAACTTCTGGCCCAGCGTGTTCTCTTCGGGATACACACCATGATTGGCAAAGACCTCGAGACCGTCGATAGTAATGCGATCGGCATGGCGAAGATCGTCATAGCTCACGTGGGGCACCGCCGTTGCGGTGGATATTTCGCCCCTTCCACGGCGGGCGAGCTCGGCGCCTTCAGTCTTGGTTGCATTCTCGGGCAGTTTCTTGTTGCTCATCGCGATCGTCTCCTTCGTTTAGAACCCCGGCCGCGCAAACTAACTACACGCGAATCGACAGGTTCTTTTTATCATCGCTCCAGTTGCAAGCATTGCGCGCGGGGCATGCAAAGCAGGCGCGCGACGCTTTATCGGCCGCATAGAGCAGACGCTCAAGCGGTTGGCTGTTCACGCGCAGCTTTCGATGGCCCAGAATGGCCGTCTTAATGGCTGCGGCATCGGCCGGCTCAAACGCCACATCATCGGGCATGCCGCCGAGAATCGCATCAGCGACGCGTTCGCTTGCAACATCATGGGATATACCCGATTCATACTGTTCATCTTTGCCGATATCGTGAAGAAGTGCCGTGGCGTAGATGACCTCGCGGTCAAATTCGAGCTGTTCCTCGAGATTCTTGATCCACATAATGCGAGCGACATCGAGCAGATGGTCAATACCGTGGCGGCAGAAGATGCGCCCCGATTCCAACTGCGCAATGTTGCCCAGGTGCCGCCGAAACAGCCCGTTGGCACAAATGTAATCAATGCGAGGCATAGCACCAAAGGGGGCCAGGCCCGAAGCCATGAAGCCGCGACGCGACGTCCCCTCATCGGTCTTCGATGTAAAGTCGTTGACGACCCTCATGCTAACGGCCCAGCATCCTAAAGAACCGCTCCTCGAGCGCGGGATCGGTCTCAAAGACGCCGCGGCGAGCGAGCGTCACGGTCTTGGTGCCGGGCTTTTGCACGCCGCGCATCGTCATGCACATGTGCTCGGCTTCCATCAACACAATCGCCCCTTGGGGAGCAAGATATTCCATGAGGGCATCGGCAACCTGTGCACACAACTGCTCCTGCAGCTGCAGACGACGGGCATAGACTTCAACCGTGCGAGCGAGCTTAGACAGACCCGCCACGCGACCGTTAGGGATATAGCCGATCGCAGCCTTGCCATAAAACGGCAGCAGATGGTGCTCGCACAGCGAGTAAAACGTAATGTCGCGCTCAATAACCAAGTCGTTCGAAGCGACGGCAAAGGTTTTGGACAGGTGCTCCTCGGCACTCTGATCCATACCGCCGGCGATCTCACCATACATACGGGCAACGCGCGCCGGGGTCTCCAGCAGGCCCTCACGAGTTGGGTCCTCGCCTATGCCCTCAAGCAACAGCTTAATGGCGGCCTCGACTTTTTCCTGATCGACCATCTGGGCCTCACTTTTCCGATTTCACGTTCGCGCTATGGTACCACGCCCTTTGGCATCGGCCACAAGCTACATAGTATGGGTCGAATAGACCGGATCGTCCCGCCAAAGCTCCACAGCGTCGCAAAGCGCAACGCCCTCGCGCACAGCACGGGCGCGCGTGGCGTTCATATCAATCACGCGCTGATTGCTCGAGCCCCTAAAGCGCAACGAGATATCGTACAGATCCTGAACGAACGGGCCGTCCACCAACATATCGAGGCAGGCAAGGATACGGTCCGTCGCCTCGGTATGGTGACGACCACCCGGCATAAGCTCCTCGAGCACGTCGCCGGTGAAGCACCAAATGGTCTTGCCCGACCCCGCGGGATAGGCCGCACGCACGCGTTCGATAAAGTCAACGAGCCCCGCCTGATTCTCGGGCTCCATAGGCTCGCCGCCCAGAATCGTCAGGCCATCGATAAAGGGATGATCGAGACTCTCGATAATCTTGTCCTCGACGGCACGACCGAACGGCTCACCCGCAGCAAAGTCCCACGCGACAGAGTTAAAGCAATTCTTGCACCCACGACGGCACCCGCTCACAAACAGAGAAGTACGAACGCCTTCCCCATCAGCAATGTCGAAATACTTAATGTTCGCGTAATTCATAGGTAACTCTCCCGGGAGGCCGGGACATATCATCCCGTCCTCAAACATTCTCGGCCTGCGGCCTGCGAAACTGCGGGCGGGACGATATGTCCCGGCCTCATGCAAAGGGTAACTCAATGAACGAAGCGAACATCGAGCATAGGGTTCGAGATCTAATAAAAACTGGGTTGCGGCTCAACCGCCATCGCAAGTAAATCGCAGCTGCAGCTCGAATTATCTCCGCTAAGAACTTCGAGGAGTGAGCAGACCGCATGCCGCATCTCAGCTACGTCAACTTGGCCGCCCCGTAGCGAGGCCCCGGACCTTTGCTCGATATGAGTTCCGCACGAACAGGAGGCGCCAGTGGCGCCTCCGTCGTGAGCCAGGACTGTCCGAAATAGCGAGTAAAGGTCCGGGGCCTCGCTACGGGGCGGCCTGGGATGGTTATTAGAGATGCAGCACGCGGTCGCGGATCTCCTCGGTTCGGCCCTGGTTCCAGAACTGGGTACCGATGTAGCCGCACGTACGACGAGCGACGTTCATCTTCTCCTGGTCACGATTGCCGCAATTGGGGCACTCCCACACCAGCTTGCCGTCATCCTCGACAATCTTGATCTCACCGTCATAGCCGCACACCTGGCAGTAGTCGCTCTTGGTGTTGAGCTCGGCGTACATGATGTTGTCGTAGATGTACTGCATCACGCGAATGACAGCCTTGAGGTTGTCCTGCATGTTGGGAACCTCGACGTAGGAGATGGCACCGCCCGGCGAAAGCTGCTGGAACATACCCTCGAACTTGAGCTTGTCGAATGCGTCGATCTCCTCGGACACGTGGACGTGGTAGCTGTTGGTGATGTAGCCCTTGTCCGTCACGCCCGGGATAATGCCAAAACGGCGCTGCAGGCACTTGGCGAACTTGTAGGTCGTCGACTCCAACGGCGTGCCGTACAGCGAGAAATCGATGTCGCTTGCAGCCTTCCACTCCGCGCACTTGTCGTTCATGCGCTGCATGACGGCCATGGCAAAGGGCGTGCCCTCCTTCTCGGTGTGGCTGTGGCCCGTCATGTACTTGACGCACTCATACAGGCCGGCATAACCCAGACTAATGGTGGAGTAACCGCCCACGAGCAGCTTGTCGATCGTCTCGCCCTTCTTCAGGCGGGCGAGGGCACCGTACTGCCAAAGAATCGGTGCGGCATCCGAAAGCGTACCCATCAGACGCTCATGACGGCACAGCAGGGCGCGGTGGCACAGCTCAAGGCGCTCGTCGAAGATCTTCCAGAACTTATCCATGTCCTGATGCGAGCTCAGCGCGACATCGGGCAGGTTGATGGTCACAACGCCCTGGTTAAAGCGACCGTAGTACTTGGGCTTGTTCGGGTCATAGTTCAGCGCGTTGGCCACGTTGTTAAATCCGTTACCGGAGCGGTCGGGCGTCAGGAAGCTGCGGCAACCCATGCAGGTATAGCAGTCGCCGTTGCCCGCGGTCTCGCCCTTCGACAGCTTGAGCTCGCGCATCTTCTTCTCGGAGATGTAGTCGGGCACCATGCGCTTGGCGGTGCACTTAGCAGCCAGCTGGGTCAGGTAGAAGTACGGGGAATTCTCGTGAACGTTATCGTCCTCGAGCACGTAGATGAGCTTGGGGAACGCCGGGGTGATCCACACGCCGGCTTCATTCTTAACGCCCTCATAGCGCTGACGAAGCGTCTCCTCCACAATCATGGCAAGGTCGTGCTTCTCCTGGGGCGTACGGGCCTCATTGAGATACATAAAGACCGTCACGAACGGCGCCTGGCCATTCGTGGTCATAAGGGTCACGACCTGATACTGAATCGTCTGAACGCCGCGACGGATCTCGTCACGCAGGCGGTCCTCAACAACCTCGCGGACCTTTTCGGGAGATGCGGAAACGCCAAGCTCCTCGAGCTCGCGGGCGACCTCGCCGCGAATCTTTTGACGGCTCACCTCGACGAACGGGGCAAGATGGGTCAGCGAAATCGACTGGCCACCGTACTGGGAGGAAGCAACCTGAGCGATGATCTGCGTCGCGATGTTGCAGGCAGTCGAGAAGCTGTGCGGCTTCTCGATCAGCGTGCCCGAAATAACAGTACCGTTCTGGAGCATATCCTCCAGGTTCACCAGGTCGCAGTTATGCATGTGCTGGGCAAAGTAGTCCGAATCATGGAAGTGAATCAGACCCTCATTGTGAGCATCCACAATCTCCTGGGGCAGCAGCACACGCTGGGTCAGGTCCTTGGAGATCTCGCCGGCCATGTAGTCACGCTGAACGGAATTGACGGTCGGGTTCTTGTTGGAGTTCTCCTGCTTAACCTCTTCGTTGTTGCACTCGATCAGCGACAGGATCTTGTCATCGGTCGTGTTCTTCTGGCGCTTCAGGCTCTGAACATAGCGATAGATGATGTAGTGGCGGGCAACCTCGTAGCAGTCGAGACGCATGATCTCGTCCTCGACCAAATCCTGAATCTCCTCGACCGAAACAGTGTGGCCCGCGTTCTCGCATGCCTCGGCGACGTTTTGTGCCGCGTAAACCACCTGGCGGTCGGTAAGACGAGAGCTCTCCTCGACCTCCAAGTTTGCGGCACGGATGGCATTGACGATCTTATCGATGTCAAAGACAACCTCGGTGCCGCTGCGCTTGATGATCTTCATCCTCTTGCCTCTTTCGCGTCGTAGTCTCATTGCGCTTCAGAGCCAAACGATGCCCGGCAGGGCGTGCCCCTGTCTTGCGGCGCCGTCGCGCAATCTGTGTTCTCGATAACCATAGTCCCTCATGCGGACAATCCTCGCAGCCAATCAAGGGGCTCAAAGATCTATCCAAATGGAGCGAATAAGGTTCTCGTTCTCTGTCCGCCATCTATCATACGACAAAGAGGCATCTATATCCTGTATTCTTTTTTTAGGTCAAACACAACATATAGTGTTTCAGCAGGTCAAAGCAATTAGTCATTTTGCAGACGCATTAATTATGAGGGGTTCTTGGCAAGTCGGTAAAACGTTACCAACACGGCTACCTGCATGGCAGTTATAAAACCCCCTTAGTCAAGCCGCCGACAAATCCTACCAAAACCAAGCCGCTCACGCCAAAAGAATCCAAAAGATTATGCTTGACCAACATGTTGCGGTCACGGTCGGCCAGAACGTATGCAATCTGCCGGCACCTCTACGGGGACCTTGGATCAATATTTGGTGGCATATTTGACGGCGTGCTTGGTAGCAAAACAAAACAGCCCAGAGGACATAGCCTCTGAGCTGCGAACATTTGGTGGGCGTTAGAAGATTTGAACTTCTGACCTCTTCCGTGTCAGGGAAGCGCTCTCCCCCTGAGCTAAACGCCCAAATGGAGCGGACAACGGGGCTCGAACCCGCGACCCCAACCTTGGCAAGGTTGTGCTCTACCAACTGAGCCATGTCCGCTTACGAGGATTAATCTTACGTGATGCCCGCATCCTATGCAAGAACTTTTTTTAAAAAGTTTTGCAACGCCCTCGCGAACCTCGCGAAGACATCAGCCACCACGGAAGGCGCGGGCAAACGCAATCTCGCCGCAAGAGACCCCTACATCTCACCGAGCATGATCCAGGCAGAGCTGTCCTGCGCGAGCCTGCCGTCTGCAAGCGGTGATGAGGTGAGCAGGACCCTGCCCGCCGGCAGCTCCACGGGTGCTGCGCCGAAGTTCGTCACACACGCCCAGCCGTTGTCGCGGCGATAGGCGATAACGCCGCCCTCGGCGCCCTCGGCACCATCCGCAAGACCGGTGCGCCCGTCAAGATCGAGCCACGCAAGATCGTTGGCGCAACCGCGCAGCTTGCGCCGAAGCCAGAGGGCGTCACGATAGAGCGCAAGCATCGATGTCGGGTCCGCTTCTTCCCTATCGGCAGCGTAATCGGAAAACCATGCAGGTTGCGGCAGATGGGGCGCCGCATCGGCGTCCGCCGGCGAAAACCCAAACGATCCGCCCTGCGCGGGATCGTCCGCCGCCACCCACGGCAGGGGCACACGGCAGCCGTCGCGCCCCTTCTCACGCTTCGGTCCGCGCGTATTGGTCGCAGTAGGATCTTCGAGTGCAGCCCACGGGATGTCAGCCACCTCAAAAAGGCCGAGCTCCTCACCCTGATACACGTATGCCGAGCCCGGAAGCGCCAGTTCAAGCAAAAGGGCCGCCCGCGCGCGGCGCTCGCCGAGTTCACGGTCCTCGTCATAAGACGACCCGTCGCGTAAGAGCCAGTCGAGCGCAATCTGGTGGTAGCGCGTCGCCTTGATTTGCGGCAGGGCATAGCGTGTCGCCACGCGCGGCACGTCGTGGTTGGAGAGTACCCAGGTCGAGGCGGAATCGGATTCGACGGCTGCCTTCAAGCCCTTCTCGATTGCAGTGTGCATGTCATCATAGGTCCAAGTGGCCTTGGCAAACTCAAAGTTGAATGTCTGGCCAAGCTCGCTGGGACGCGCATAGAGATACTGGCGCTCGGGCAGCACCCACGCCTCGGCAACGGCACTGCGCGGCGGATTATAGCGGTCGAACACGCGGCGCCACTCGCGATAGATCTCGTGGACCTCATTGCGGTCCCACAGCGGATGGGTGCCGTCGTCAACCATGTCATCGCCCTCGGCGAGATGCCACCGGTCGAGGTCATCGCGGTCGAGATCCTTGGCGAGACCCTGCGCCACATCAATGCGAAAGCCGTCGACGCCTCGATCGCTCCAAAACGCCAGGACGTCGCAAAAGAGCGCATGAACCTCGGGGCATGACCAGTCAAAGTCCGGTTGCTCGGGCGTAAACATGTGCAGATACCACTGACCGTCCGCAACACGCGTCCATGCGGGGCCGCCAAAGTTGGCATTCCAATTGGTGGGAGGCAGCTCGCCATGCTCGCCGCGACCATCGCGGAAGATATAACGGGCGCGCTCGGGCGATCCGGGGCCGGCGGCAAGAGCGGCTTTGAACCAGGGGTGCTGGTTGGATGAATGGTTGGGCACGATGTCGACGATGACCTTGATGCCGCGCGCGTGAGCCGCAGCGATCATGTCATCGAAGTCGTCAAGCGAGCCGAGACGCGGGTCGACATCGCAGTAGTCCGCCACATCATAGCCGCCATCGACAAGAGGCGATGGGTAAAACGGGCTCAGCCAGATGGCCTCGATACCCAGCCGCTCAAGATAGTCCATCTGCTGGGTAATGCCCGCGATATCGCCCAGACCCGAACCAGTCGAATCCTTAAACGAGCGCGGGTAGATCTGATAGATCGCGGCATCGGACATCCATGAGCGCGAAGAAGACTTTTCTGTAGCCATGGGGCGTATCTCCCTTGCAACGAGGTTATGCGAGATGCCCACGATGATACGCCCAAAGCGGACATTCGCGACAAACAACGCCGCAGCCACGCCCCAAAACGATCGCCCCCTCTCGGGCTCGAGCCCATGCGATGGATACAAAAAAGCCCGGCTACCGTGGTAGCCGGGCTTTTGCGTTTGGAGCGGACAACGGGGCTCGAACCCGCGACCCCAACCTTGGCAAGGTTGTGCTCTACCAACTGAGCCATGTCCGCATATGTAAAACAAAACGGGCGCCGGAGCGCCCGGATGTTGCCTGGAGGCGAAGCCCGGATTCGAACCGGGGGTAAAGGCTTTGCAGGCCTCTGCCTTACCACTTGGCCACTTCGCCGAAAAAGGACCGCCTAAACGGTCCGGAAATGCAATGGAGCGGACAACGGGGCTCGAACCCGCGACCCCAACCTTGGCAAGGTTGTGCTCTACCAACTGAGCCATGTCCGCTTGCGGGTTATTAATTTACGCGAGTTGTCCAAAAGACGCAAGTACTTTTTTCAAAAAACTTGTCTGCCGCATGTTCTTAGTAGCTAAACGCGCTAAAGCGATTGGCTAGGCACACGATTCCAGCGCTCCGCTAAACAGCTTCACCATCTGCACGCGCGTGCCGGCGCCGTCCGTACGACGAGCAACCTCCACGTTATCGACGAGCATACGCATAAGCTTGATGCCACGGCCGCGTTCCTCGGATGCGACCGGTTCGCTCGTTTCATCGATAGAATAGCCGGCACCTCGATCAAGCACCTCAACCACAACGCGATCGCCATAGGCCTGAACCGTCAGGACGCACCCGATACCGCCCGCATGGTCATAGGCATTACCCAGCGCCTCCCCCGACGCCAATGCGACATCGTAGCGCTCGTCACGGCGCAACGGAAGCGATTCAAGGAGTTCGGCGATGCGATGTCGGTAGTATGGAAGATTCTCGATACCCTGACGGACCTCGACGCTCTTACTCCAGCGAGGCAGCTCCCCCACCGGAATAGCGGGGATAGACTCCCGTGCCGGCCCTGCGACATGAAGGATATCGACAAGACGAGCAATCTCCAAAAAGCGAACAACTTCACCTGATGCATTGACGAGCGAAAGCAGGCCTTCTCGCCTCATGAGCTCACGAGCGCGCGTAAGCAGGAATGCCAAGCCCGTCGAATCGATATAGCTAACAGTCTGACAGTTGATGACGACACGGCGCACGCCGCGGCCAATCAAAGCATCCAACCGCCGACGCAGCGCAGGCACCGTGGCGATGTCGATATCGCCTGGTGGCGTCAAAACCGCTATGTCATTCCACTCATTCATACGACCATGGTTCCCCAAAAAAGCCCACTCAATGCATTCGTTTCCCCAACCGTACGGATTCAGCCCGCCCAGCGTCGTCTATGAACGACCCCGTAAAAACTCAAGGGACACCAATGCAATGTCATCGTCCAGCGCCGATTCGGTAAATCGGTCAAGCTCGCCCAAGACCTTGCCGCAGATTCCCGATACGCCCTCACCCGAGACAGAGAGCAGAAGGTCACGAAGGCGCTGCTCGCCAAAGAACGCTCCGGTGCGGTCGCGGGCCTCAATCGTTCCATCCGTATACATGAAGAGCATGTCACCGGGGGCGAACGTAAACACGCCCGTCTCGTACACCATGCTCTCAAAGGCACCGATTACGCCCGATTGGCATCCAAGCAGCTCGACCTCTCCCCCACGGGCCTCGCCGCCACCCAGCGGCATCGACTCTGGCCTGATGACCATGGTCGGAGGATGGCCCGCCGAACAATACGTTGCGCGTCCGGCTTTAAGGTCAATCTTGGCGATAAAGGCCGTCACGAACGTCTCGACCCTCGAAAAGCCCATGAGCATGCTGTTAAGGGAGCGTGCCATGCGGGCCGGTCCAGCGCCCTCCCAGGCATATGCCGTCAGGGCCGTCTTGACGAGCGCGGACATCGATGCAGCCTCAATGCCTTTGCCAGACACATCGCCCAAAATCATGACGGCGCAGTCGTCGGGAAGACGGATGAGCGTATAGAAATCGCCGCCGACCAGCGCCGAGTTCGTGGCCGACAGGTACACCGAATCGGTTGCGATACCCGGAACATCCCCCAGGGAATTTCTCATGCCGATCTGAAGGGTCTGAGCGATATGGCGCTCCTCGCGCTTTTGAGATTCGCCTTCGTAGATTAGTTCAAAGTCATGCGCCAAGTGCACCAAGTAGTCATATTCAAGATCATCAATCGGCTCTTGGCTACCATCACGAAGCAGCAGCGCGCGCGTCGTCGGGCTCTTCGCAACAGAAGCAGGAACAATCGCGTCGTTACTGTGCTTGCCATCACCCTCAGAGCGCGGGCGCCCCGCCTCGATGCCGGAGTCGACGTAGAGACCTTGACAAGGCAGACCATGCGCCCTAAGCCAGCCTCCCATAGGCATCGATTCGTCAACGCGAGTTATACGGACGTGTTTAAGGTCCTCGGCACTCGTACCTCCCAAAACAGATGCCTCAAAGCCATCAGGGCCAGCCCCCAGACGTGCCGCTGGCGCCGTCGTGGAAAAGAAAAGCTTCTCGGGATCGTCCGGCAATGCAACGCGACTGCCGCCTTCAAAATCTATGACGAAGGAATCCAGACTCGCGTCATACTCAACAGGGCAAAAATGGCAGTTAAGCATATTGCAGATCTCGGACGATACCGCCTGGGTAGCCGCGGCGGAATCGTCTAGAAAGGCAAACAACTCATCACGCAAGACATTGAGCGAGCGGCCAAGCTCGGCCGTGCGACGGGAGCGAAGGCTCGATGCCATGCCGACCAGCTGGATAGACAGGTAATCGCAAATGACCTCGAGTACATTAACGTCATAGGCGAGCGGTGCCTGGGGGCGTTTCCAACCAACTTCCAACACGCCAAGGATCTGCGTACCGTAAAAAACGGGAAGACAGATCTCGCTGCGGTACGGAGGCATATCCTGCACGCGCAACAGGTGCTTAGAACGATTGTCCAAGTCCATGAACAAACCGGAGGCGGCCCTATCACCCTCAAGGTCCTGTTGAATCGACAAGCGACAGGCACGCGACTCACGAAGAACATACGTCGGAATGCCAGCGCCATACGGCAAAAACTCGGGCAGGTAGCTATCGTACAGCTCCTTGGAAACACCGCGTAGCTTAAAACCGCCGCTCTCAGAAAAATAGATAGCGGCACCCGAAGCATCGAGCGTTCCTACAAGCTGGTTCAAAACGGTATCAAGTAGGCTGGGCAGCTCATCGGAGCCCACGGTACTCATAATGACCGAGAGCGTGCCAGAGAGGCGCTTGTTCGCCACTCTAAGCTCCGAAAGCGCACGCTTGAGCTGACGGTCGTGCGAATACTGTTCTTCGATGCTATGGAGCGCCACCAGGACACGTGGCGCGCGGCGCCCAAAGATGCGTGGAGGCGTTACGGAGCCCGCACGAACCAAGACGGGGATAAAGGAGCCGTCACTCAGCTTGAGCATCAATTCGATCTCGGAGCCATCAGTTTCAAATGGCAGACGATGTTCCGTCGCACGTTCAAAAGCGGATGAGTACAGGACGTCTTTAACATCTCCACCGATGACGTCGGCGCGTTCCTCGCACATCAAACCAAGTAAGCGATTATTCACATGCAGAATGGTTCCGTCGAGCTCACAGATGATGACAGCATCGCTCGTGATCTCGACTAGTTGGGCAACGTCTGCCCACTCGTTGCGTTCAAGCGTTTCCATCGTGGACCCCACCGTCTTTCGGTAACAAAAAAGCCTCCGAAGAGGCTTCTCAAATGCGATGGTGTCGGAGGCGGGACTTGAACCCGCATGACCAAAAAGCGGTCACTAGCACCTCAAGCTAGCGCGTCTGCCAATTCCGCCACTCCGACAAGCTATGTTGTTGATTCACGGTTCGTTTTGTTGGACCCGCGCGTTCAACGAGGAAGATAATAACCTATGATTCGAGAACTCTGCAAGCACTTTTTTCAAAAAAGTTTACGAATTTGTAAATGCGCAGGTAGACTGACCTGTTCGGGCAGGAATGAGGTTGCTTTCCTGCCCTAGGGGCACATACTTCAGGCATAGTTCTCAAACATGTTCTGGGGGCTGATGCAAATTTGGTGGCTCGGCAAAGCCGAGCCCTTATATAAGGAGGCCGGAGCTAAAGCTCCGGCCTCACTATCTTTCCCATTAGATTAAGTGAGCGATCAAGGAATCGCACCCCCCCCCTGCAGCGGTAACACAGGGCCCGTGCTGGACTTAATTTTCAGAACATTCCGCAGACCAGGAAACCCCCTTATCCGCAGCTCCGAAGGAGCAGGATAAGGGGGTTTCCATGGTCGAGGACGTTCTGAAAATTAAGTCCAGCACGGGCCCGGACGAGAACAACCGACTACAGGTCGATGTACGATTCCTTGATCGGGAACGGCTCCGCGAAGTGGCAGGCACAGCAGTGGCCCGGGGCAACTTCCTTAAACTCAGGCAGCTTCTCGGAGCAGATGCCCTGAGCGATCGGGCAGCGCGTGTGGAAACGGCAGCCGGTCGGCGGATCCAGCGGTGACGGCGGATCGCCAGCGAGGATGATACGCTTGCGGGTCTTCTGGATATCCGGATCGGGCACCGGCACGGCAGACAGCAGCGACTGCGTGTACGGATGGTGAGGCTCGCTGTAGAGCGTCTTCCAATCCGAAACCTCGACCATCTTACCCAGATACATAACGGCAACGCGATCGGAGATATGCTGCACGACGGACAGGTCGTGGGCGATAAACAGATACGCGGTACCGAACTTGTCCTGGAGCTCCTTAAGAAGGTTCAGAACCTGGGCCTGAATGGATACGTCAAGTGCAGAGACAGGCTCGTCGCAGATAATCAGTTTGGGCTTCAGAGCGAACGCTCGGGCGATGCCGACACGCTGGCGCTGGCCGCCCGAGAACTCGTGCGGATAGCGGTTGATGTGCTCGGGGTTCAGACCGACGACGTCCAGCAGCTCGCGGACACGCTCGATACGCTCTTCCTTGGTGCCCACGCCATGAATGGTCATGGGCTCAGAGACAATCTCGCCGATGGTCATACGAGGGTTGAGCGAAGCATAAGGATCTTGGAAGATAAACTGCATCTCGCGACGCATGTCCTTGATCTCATGTTTGCTCATCTCGGCAACATCTTTGCCTTGGAAGAACACCTTACCGGCGGTCGGCTTGGTCAGGCGCATGATGGTGCGGCCCGTGGTGGACTTACCGCAACCAGACTCGCCAACCAGGCCAAAGGTCTCGCCCGGATAAATCTCGAACGAAATGTCATTCACAGCAGAGACGACGCGCTTGGAAAAACGCTTGGCGAACATGCCGGACTCCGCGGGGAACTCCTTAGAGAGGTGCTCGACCTTCAGCAGTGGAGTGCGCTCGTTATTGTCTGCCATTACGCCTCGCCTCCCTTCTTGGAATCCTTGCGCGTACGGGACGTCTCAGGAGCGTTCTTGAGGAACTCGGGGTCACCGGAGTAGTGGCACGCAGAGTAGTGACCAGACTCGATGACAACACGCTCGGGGCGCTGCTTGCGGCACTTATCGGTTGCATAGGGGCAACGAGGCGAGAAGACGCAGCCCTCGGGCAGGTTCATGAGCGAAGGCGGGTTGCCGTGAATCGGCGTAAGCGGCTTCTTCTCTTCGATGGCCTGCTCCGGGATGGAGCGGATAAGGCCCCAGGTGTAGGGGTGGCGGCTCTCGTAGAAGATTTCCTCAGCAGTACCGAACTCGACGGGACGGCCTGCGTACATAACCATGATCTTATCGGCCATATCGGCAACGACGCCCAGGTCATGGGTAATCATGATGATGGCGTTGCCGTTCTTCTCCTGCATTTCCTGCATAAGCTCGATAATCTGAGCCTGAATGGTAACGTCCAGAGCCGTCGTGGGCTCGTCGGCAATCAGGATATCGGGATCGCAGGCAAGAGCCATAGCGATCATGACGCGCTGACGCATACCGCCCGAGAACTGGTGCGGATACTCATTGACGCGCTTCTCGGGCTCGGGGATACCCACGAGGTCCAAAAGCTCGGTGGCACGCTTGAGCGCCTCCTGCTTGGAGTAGCCACGGTGCAGACGAAGGCCCTCGCCCACCTGCTTGCCGATCTTATAGACCGGGTTCAAGGAGGTCATAGGATCCTGGAAGATCATCGCGATATCGTTACCGCGAATGTGCTGCATCTCTTCCTCAGTCATTTCGAGGATAGAACGACCGCGATAGCGAACGTCGCCGCCCTCGATCTTTCCCGGAGGCATCGAGATAAGACCCATGATGGTCATGGCGGTCACGGACTTACCGGAGCCGGACTCACCGACGACGCCCAAGGTCTCGCCGCGATCGAGCGTGTAGGAGACACCGTCGACAGCGCGAACAACGCCATCCTCGGTGTGGAAATACATCTTAAGGTCATCGACCTCGAGCAGATGCTGGCCCTCGGGAACAGGCTGGTCCTTCAGGTCCACATAGTTCTTGTTCTTCTTCATCCTTATGCGTCCTTCATCTTGACGTCGAGGGCGTCACGCAGACCGTCACCCAGCAGGGTGAAGGCGAGCACCGTCGAGAGAATTGCCAGACCGGGCATGATCATCATCCAGGGAGCAGTCAGAAGATACTGCTGACCGTCCTGAATCATGGAGCCCCACGAAGGCGTAGGCGGAATAACGCCCATGCCGAGGAAGGACAGAGCGGACTCGGTCAGAATGGCGCCACCAATGTTCATGGTCGCGTAGACCACGATGGAAGCGACGGAGTTCGGGAAGATGTGACGCACGACGATACGAGCATCGGATGCACCCATCGCGCGCGCAGCGTCAACATAGTCGTTTTCCTTGACCGTCAAGATTGCAGAGCGGAAGACGCGCGCAATCGAAGGCCAGCCGAGAATACCGATGGCGATAAAGACGTTCTGAAGACCACGGCCGATAACGGCGATCATGGCGACAACGAACAGCACGTACGGGAACGCCAGGAAGATGTCCGCACAGCGCATGATAATCGTATCCCAGATGCCGCCGTAGAAACCCGCCAGAGCACCCATGACCAGACCGATCAGCGTGGAGATCGCGGTGGCCATAATGCCGACGGACAGCGAAACACGTGCACCGTAGATAACGCGGACGAGAATGTCACGACCTAGGGCGTCGGTGCCAAACGGGTGCTCGGCACACGGAGCCAACAGCGACGTCTCGGCCATAGTGGTCGAGTCGGAAGCCGTCGGGGAACCGAGCCAGGGCTTAGCCCACAGATCTGCGGTCAGGGCAACCACAACGACGATGATGATCCAGCAGACACCGATAACGGCAAGCTTGTTCTTACGAAGACGCTTAAAAGCGTCGCCCCACAGCGTGCGGGACTTGGCGGGAGCAGATGCGGCCTTGGTGGCGGTAGCCTGCTCCTGAGACTGAGAATCAGTTTCCTGCATGAGACGTACCTCCCTTAGGCCTTATCCGACGGACCGCCAAGGCGGATGCGCGGGTCGAGGAATGCATAGCTAATGTCGACGAGCAGGTTGATCACCATGACGACGACAACGATGAGCGTAACGCCGCCCATAACGATGGGCCAGTCACGCATGCTAATGGCGCGATAGACCTCATAGCCGATACCGGGCCAGTTAAAGACCGTCTCGGTCAGGATGGCACCCGAAAGCATGCCGCCAAAGTCGACACCAATATAGGTAACGACGGGGATGAGTGCATTCTTAAGCGCATGCTTGATGATGATCGCGCGATTGGAGAGACCCTTGGCCTTTGCCGTACGGATGTAATCCTGGTTCATGACGTCAAGCAGCTGCGAGCGCATAATGCGGGCGGCATAAGCGGTCGAAACCGAAGCCAGCGTAATGGTTGGAAGCACATAGTGCATCCAATCCTGATACTGAGAGCTGGAACCGCCGGCACCCGAAATCGGCATGGAGAATGCACCGCCCGTGGCGTCCTTGAGAATGACGCCAAAGAACAGCTGCAGCAACATACCGAGCCAGAAAGCCGGGACGGCAACGAGAATCGACGTGGTGAGCGTTACCAAAATATCCCAGAAGGAATAACGCTTAACCGCCGAAATGATACCCGCACCGATACCCATGATTGCCTCGAGCACGATGGCGCACGCGGCAAGTTTGACCGTATACGGATACTTCTGGGCAAAGATTTCCGTAACCGGCAGCTTGCGCTGATACGAATTGCCCAGATCGCCATGAAGCAGGCCGTTCATGTAATACAAGTAACGGTCCACGAGCGACGTTTGAACGGGGTCGCCGTTCTCGTCAAGGATCGCGTTGCCGCCCTCGTCCGACTGGACCAGGTGATAGCGGACGCGAAGCTGAAGCTCCACCTCGGGGGACAGAGCCTTGTCTCCACCGATCAGCTTGATCGGATCTCCCGGCACGATATTCTGGAGGGCGAACAGAATCAGCGTAACGCCCAAAAATACCGGGATGAACTGAAGCACACGTTTAACGATGTACTTACCCATACCACTCCCCTATCTAGGGATTAACCTAAATGGGATGCCGATCGCCAGACCGGCATCCCAAAATTACCATCAGCCAGTTTACCCCAGGTTAGGGAGAACTGTATGTTTCCCATGAGGTCTACGTAAATACTTGACCCTCACGGAAGCTGCAAACTCTTAGGCGAGCTCAGCGGTACCCAGCTCGGCATGCTTCTGCGGATCGACATAGAGGTGCTTGATGCGATCGGAGCCGACGATGGTGTGCGTGTAGAACATCAACGGGATGACCGGGCAGTCGGCAGCGACCATTGCGTCGGCCTCCTGCATCTTAGCGACGCGCTCCTCGTCGTCAACAATAGTACGAGCCTCGTTGACCTTGGCGTCGAACTCGGGGTTGTTGTAACCGGAGCGGTTGTCGCCACCGAGGGAGTCGGAGTGGAACAGCGGATACAGGAAGTTGTCCATAATCGGGTAGTCGGCAATCCAACCCAGACGACCGAACTGATAGTTATAGTTCTGGTACTGCTCGAGCAAGGCAGACCACTCAGGGGTATCGGAGACAGCGGTAACGCCAACCTTGGCGAGGTCACCGATGATGGACTCCATGATCTCCTTGTGGCCACCATCCTGGTTGTAGGAAAGGGTCACGTTAATGCCACGATCGCCGTTAGCGCCAGCGGGAGCAACCTTGTCGAGGTACTCGTTAGCCTTGTCGACGTCGTAGGCGCAGAACTCCCATGCGCCCTCCTTGTAGCCATCGATGCCCGGAGGAACAATGCCGTCAGCGGGGGTACGGGTACCCTTGAAGATAGTCTTGCAGATGGCCTCACGGTTGATGGCCAGGGAGATACCCCTGCGCAGGTCGGCGTTGTTGAACGGCTCGGCCGTGTTGTTGCAGGTCAGGTAGTAGGTGGAAGGCTCGGAGCCGAGCAGCATGCGCTCGCCGTCACCCATGGTGTAGCCGTCCTTGGACACGCCGCGATCCTTCTTGGCGGCGTCGATCTGAGCAACGGGAACGTCACAGACATCGAGGTTACCGGCCTGGAACTCCTTGTAAGCGGTCTCCATGTCCTTGATGACCTGGAAGTGGATGCCATCGATCTTGGCCTTGTCGCCATAGTAATCGTCGAACTTCTTGAGGTTGATCTCCTGACCATCCTCCCACTTGCCGTCCATCATGAACGGGCCGTTACCGACCGGTGCAAGGTAGAAGCTCTTGGCATCGGACTCGGCGCACTCGGGAACCGGGGCCAGAGCCGGGTGAGAGGCGACGAAGGGGAAGTCGGCGTAAGCGGAAGACAGCTTGACGACGAGGGTCTCATCGTCGGGGCAGGTAACACCGCTGAGTTCAGTAGCGTTACCGGCAAGCAGATCGTCATAGCCCTCGACCATGGAAAGGTGATAGGAGACCTCGGAAGGGCCATACTCGGTAGCGATGGCCGACTTGGTGTTGACCAGACGCTCCCAACCGAGCTTGAAGGACTTGGAGGTAACGTCGTCACCGTTGTGGAACTTGGCCTTCTTGATCTTGAAGGTGAACTCGGTGGCGTCGTCGTTGGCCTCGAAGGACTCGCAAGCCAGCGGAACGATCTCGCCCTTCTCGGCGTCATAAGAGGTCAGAGCGTCAAAGAGCTGGTACTCGACCTGAGTGCCCTGGTCCTCCTGGACATTGTAGGGGTCGATGCAGACCGGGTTGTTGATGTAGAAGTTCAGCGTCGAACCGGACTCAGAACCGGAAGTGTCGCCGCCCTTCTTGCCGCATGCGGCAAGAAAAGCCATGGAGCTCGCAGCGAGGGTGCCGCCGACAAAGGCGCGACGACCCATAACGGGCTGGTGGAACATAGAATCAGCCATGCCATCCTCCTTATGAGATAGGACAAAGTAAGTTCGGTCGGGCAACGTCAAGACAGCCCAATCGAACCATTCAAACGCGGTCCGCCGTTTTGGCTGGTTATACAAAGCGGACCAACGTATTGCAATACAGTAGCGCATTTTATGCACGATTTGGGGCTAATTCCGGTTAACGGTCGAGATTTTCTTTAGTTGGGCGAAGTATATGAGGATATTTTGACTCTGTTACAAATATGTAAACAAAAATGGTCCCGCACTTGCGGGACCCTTTTCAAGTATTTATGCGGCTCGTGATTAGTAGCCCACGATGCCCTGCGGGAAGAAGAACATGCACAGCACGACGCACACGGCAAAAACAACGGCCATAATTACCGTCAGGCGATCGAGGTTCTGCTCCATGACGCCCGTGGCAGAGCTGGAGTTATACAGCGAGCTGGCAATCATATCCGAAACGCCGGTACCCTTACCGGAATGCATCAGGACGAGAATCGTCAGCGCCACGGCAGAAACAGCCCAAACGACAAACAGAAGAATCTGGAACGGACCCATAGATAAGCTCCTTAATAGAACAGTTCAAACTCCAATACTGTACCACAATCCCCCGCTCTCCCCTACCTGCCACTCAAGGACGGGGTGGAAATGGCAGAAATACCAAAAAGGGGGTTGTCCGGTTGTGGACAACCCCCTTGCTAGAAAACGGTATTTGTTTTCTAATAGGCCTCGGTAGCGAGCACGCGGCCCGTCATCTCGGCGGAAGGCTCAATACCAGCCATGGTGAGCATGGTCGGAGCGATATCGGAAAGACGGCCGTCCTCGATACCGGTGAGCTTGGCCTTCTCATCAACGATGATGAACGGCACGCGGTTGGTGGTGTGAGCCGTAAACGGATGCTTGGAACCGTCGGAAGCAACGTCAAACATGTGATCGGCGTTGCCGTGGTCGGCGGTAATCAGTGCAAAGCCGCCCTTGGCGAGAATCGCCGGGACAACCTTGGACAGGGCATCGTCAACAGCCTCAACGGCCTTAACGGCAGCGTCGAAGACACCGGTGTGACCAACCATGTCGCAGTTCGCGAAGTTCACGATGTAGAAATCAGCGCGATCCTCGTTGATGGCGGCGACGAGCTTCTCGGTAACCTCGGGAGCGCTCATCTCGGGCTGCAGATCGTAGGTAGCAACCTTGGGGGAAGCGACGAGCACGCGCTCCTCGCCCTCCTTGGGCTCCTCGATGCCACCGTTGAGGAAGAACGTCACGTGGGCGTACTTCTCGGTCTCGGCAGTGTGCAGCTGCTTCAGGCCATTGGCGGCGATAACGTCGGCCAGGACGTTCTCGGGGAACGTCTTGGGGAAGGCGACCTCGACGTCAAACGTCGGATCATACTCGGTCATCGTCACAAAGTGCGAAAGCTTGATCTGCTCGCGCTCAAAGCCGTCGAACTCCTTGTCCGTGAACACGCGGGTCATCTGACGAGCGCGGTCGGGACGGAAGTTGAAGAAGATGGCCGCGTCGCCCTCGTGAATGCCCTCGTTGTGGGCAGCGAAGGGCTCGACGAACTCGTCGCCGCGCGGGTCCTTCTCGTAGTAGGCCTTGATACCGGCAACGGGGTCGGTATCAGCATCGGACGCGTTGACCATGACGTCGTAGGCGCGCTGGATGCGCTCCCAACGATTATCGCGGTCCATGGCCCAATAACGGCCCGAGACGGTGGCAACGCGAGCGTCGCAACCGGTCTCCTCGGAGATCTTAGCCAGGAAGGCGCAGAACTCACTCATGTAACCGGCACCGGACTGCGGGTCAACGTCGCGACCATCCATGAAGGCGTGGACGCGAACGGTCTTGACACCGTGCTCGGCAGCCATCTTGACCAGAGCCTCGACGTGGTTCATGTGAGAATGAACACCGCCAGGGCTCATAAGGCCCATGAGGTGGAGAGTCTTACCGTCAGCCTTGACATCGTCCATAGCCTTGACGAAAACCTCGTTCTTGGCGATGGAGCCGTCCTTGATGGCATTGTTGATGCGCGAAAGCTCCTGGAACACGATGCGGCCGGCACCGATGTTGAGGTGACCCACCTCGGAGTTACCCATCTGGCCGTCGGGAAGGCCCACGTCCTCGCCCGAAGCACCGAGCGTGGTGTGGGGGTACTTCTCGTACAAGCCATCAAGGAAGGGCGTCTTGGCAGCGGCGACGGCGTTCTCGCCATCGGCCGGAGCAAGGCCGCAGCCATCCATGATAATCAGGAGTGCAGGAAGATGACGTTGTGCCATATGTCCTACTCGCCTGCCTTGACGACCATAGAGGCGAAGTCGGCAGCCTTGAGCGAAGCGCCGCCCACGAGGGCGCCGTCAACGTCGGGCTTGGCGACGAGCTCGGCGATGTTGCCGGGCTTGGCGGAACCGCCATACAGCACGCGGATGCCGTTAGCGAGCTCCTCGCCGAACATCTCCTTGAGGGTCTCACGGATAGCACCGCAGACCTCCTGAGCGTCCTCGGCGGTAGCGGTCTTGCCGGTGCCGATGGCCCAGATGGGCTCGTAGGCGACGACGACCTGCTTGGGGCAGGTGATCTCAAGACCAGCAAGGCCAGCCTTGACCTGGTTCACGACGTGCTCGACATAGGTGCCAGCCTCGCGGACCTCGAGGGACTCGCCGCAGCAGAAGACGGGAACAAGGCCGGCGGCAACGAGAGCCTTAGCCTTCTTGTTCTGGTCCTCGTCGGTCTCGTGGAAGTAGTCGCGACGCTCGGAGTGACCGATGATGCAGTAGGTGCAGCCAGCGGACTTGAGCATGTCGCAAGAGGACTCACCGGTGAAGGCACCCTTGGCCTCCCAGTACACGTTCTGTGCACCGAGGGCGATGGGGGCAGCCTGAATGCGGTCATGAACCGTGGTGATGTCGATGGTCGGAGGGCAGACGAGCACCTCGACGCCAGCCGGAACCTCGGGCAGAGCCTGAGCCAGCTCGTCGGCGAGCTTGGCAGCCTCGGCGACGTCGTTGTTCATCTTCCAGTTACCAGCGATAAGAAGGGTGCGATTAGGCATCGAGAAGCGCCTCCACTCCGGGCAGGGCCTTACCCTCGACGAGCTCCATGGAAGCGCCACCACCGGTGGAGATCCAGCTCATCTTGTCGGCCAGGTTGAACTTGTTGACAGCTGCGACAGAGTCGCCACCGCCGATGATCGAGGTGCAGTCGGCCTCGGCGACAGCCTCGGCGATAGCCTGGGTGCCGTGAGCGAAGTTATCGAACTCGAAGACGCCCATGGGGCCATTCCAGAACACGGTCTTGGCGCCCTTGACGGCCTCGGCGTAGAGTTCCTCGGTCTTGGGGCCGATGTCCATACCCTCACGATCGTCGGGGATAGCGTCGGAAGCGACAACCTCGGGGACAGCGTCCTCGCCAAAGTGATCGGCAACACGGTTGTCGATGGGGAGCAGGATCTTGACGCCCTTCTCCTCGGCCTTCTTGAGCATCTCGCCAGCGCGCTCGACCCAGTCCTCTTCCTTGAGGGACTGACCAACGGACAGGCCCTGAGCCAGGAAGAAGGTGTAGGCCATGCCGCCACCGATGATCAGGGTATCAGCAGAGTCGATGAGGTGATCGAGAACACCGATCTTGGAGGAAACCTTGGAACCGCCGACGATAGCGACGAAGGGACGCTCGGGCTCGGCGAAGATGCCGGTCAGCGTGTCGACCTCCTTCTCGAGCAGGAAGCCAGCGACTGCAGGCAGGTAAGCGGCGGGGCCCACGACGGAACCCTGGGCGCGATGAGCGGTACCGAAGGCATCGAGAACGAAAACGTCACCATAGGAAGCGAGCTTCTTGGCGATCTCGGGATCGTTCTTCTTCTCACGCTTGTCAAAACGGACGTTCTCGAGAACGAGGACCTTGCCCGGCTCGACGGCAGCGACAGCCTCAGCAGCCTTCTCGCCGTAAGTGTCGGCGACAAAGGCAACGTCGAGACCAGAGAGCTCAGCGAGCTTCTTGGCGACGGGCTCGAGAGACAGCTCGGGCTGGAAGCCGGTGCCCTCGGGACGGCCGAGGTGGCTCATGAGGATGACGCGAGCGTTGTGCTCAACGAGATAGTTGATGGTGGGCAGGGCAGCCTTGATACGGGTGGTGTCGCCAACGACGCCATCCTTGATAGGCACGTTAAAGTCGACGCGGACGAGAACGCGCTTGCCGTCGACATCGATGTCGCGGACGGTCTTCTTGGTAAAGGCCATGTTTGCTTCTACCTTTCGTACGTGTCTGCCTCCCATTACGGCAGACGATTTCTTATAAAAAGGGCGCGACCCTAGGGTGTAAGCCCTATAAGGCCGCGCCCTTCTTTAGACGCTCAACGAGCTATTCGTTAAAAGCTAAATTAAGCAACGAACTTCTCGAAGTACTTGATGGTGCGGACCATCTGAGAGGTGTAGGAGTTCTCGTTGTCGTACCAAGAGGTGACCTGAACGAGGGTCTGGCCGTTGCCGAGGTCAGAGCACATGGTCTGAGTGGCGTCGAAGATGGAGCCGTGGGTCTCGCCGATGATGTCGGTGGAGACGATGTCGTCCTCGTTGTAACCGAAGGTCTCGGAGATGGTGGCAGCGTAGGCCTTCATAGCAGCGTTGACCTCGTCGACGGTGACCTTCTTGTCAACGACAGCGTAGAGGTTGGTGATGGAGCCGGTCGGCGTCGGGACACGCTGAGCGGCACCGATGAGCTTACCGTTGAGCTCGGGGAGAACCAGGCCGATAGCCTTGGCAGCACCGGTGGTGTTGGGGACGATGTTGACGGCGCAGGCGCGGCTACGACGCTTGTTGCCCTTGCGCTGCGGGCCGTCGAGCGGCATCTGGTCGCCAGTCCAGGCGTGAATGGTGGTCATGATGCCGGACACGATGGGAGCGAAGTCGTTCAGACCCTTGGCCATCGGGGCGAGGCAGTTGGTGGTGCAGGAAGCAGCGGAGATGATGTTGTCCTCAGCGGTCAGCGTCTCATGGTTGACGTTGTACACGATGGTGGGCAGATCACTGCCGGCCGGAGCGGAGATGACGACCTTCTTGGCGCCAGCGTTGATGTGGGCCTGAGCCTTAGCCTTGCTGGTGTAGAAGCCGGTGCACTCGAGAACGACGTCGACGTCGAGGTCGCCCCAAGGCAGGTTGTTGGCGTCGGCCTCCTTGTAGATCTTGATCTCCTTGCCGTCAACGGTGATGGAATCCTCGCCAGCAACGACCTCGTGATCGCGAGCGTAGTTGCCCTGCGTGGAGTCGTACTTCAGCAGGTAAGCGAGCATATCGGGAGAGGTGAGGTCGTTGATAGCGACGATCTCGGAGCCCTCATGACCGAACATCTGACGGAAAGCCAGACGACCGATGCGACCGAAGCCGTTAATAGCAACCTTTACTGCCATTGTGTCTCCTTTCGTAAGGCCCCCGCGAGCTACAGCGCCCGCCGTTGAGGCCCACAAACTAACCACTCGCCTAATATACCTTTTTTTTGACTTGAATTTCACGAGAATGCTCGAAATTGAAAATCAAATTTACGTTAAAACGTTTTAAAGACTAAAATAGCAGCTAAATCCGTATATAAGTCGATACTTCAAACTACCTGTTTGCTTCAATGAGCTTTTCAAGCCGTAAAACACGATGGTAGAGGGCTGACTTCGACAAGGGAGGGTCAGCCATCTCCCCCAAATCACGCAGCGACAGATCGGGATAGCGCTCGCGCAGGTCGCAAAAGACCGCCAAGGCATCCGGAAGCGCATCGCGAAGGCCACGCTGCTCGAGCTCATCGATCAACGCAAGCTGATGTTGGGCGGCACCGGCGCTTCTGGTCTGGTTGGCGAGCTCAGCGTTCACGCGACGGTTCACATCGTTCTTAACCAACTTGACCGCGCGCGCCTCCTCGATCTCGGCAACGCTGCGCTTGGCACCAATCAGCTTTAATAGATGCTCGATTTCCTCGGCGCTCTTAATGTACACGGCATATGACCCCCGCCGTGCATTAACACGCGCATGGACCCCAATCTGCTCCAACAGATCGCAGAGCCCCTTGGCATATTGCTCGCCCTGCACAGCGATCTCCAAATGAAAATCGCCGCGTGGATCGGCCACGAAGCCGCCCGCGATGAGCGCGCCGCGGATATAGGCAAGTCTACAGCAAGGACGGGCGACAATGTGACGCGGCACACCTGCGACGAGCCCTCCCCTACGGTCGAGAATGCCCAGCAGCACCAGAGCCTTATCCAAATCGGGCTGATCAGGCAAGGTGATGAGGTAGTTTCGAACCTTATGCAATACAGATTTACGGACGGTGAACTCCGTTTTGAGCTTAAGGATACGATGCGTCAGCGTGATCATCGTGCGCGCGACGGCTCCCGTCTCAGTCGCAACCGTCAAACGATACCGCCCAGAGCCGGCAAGCGAGAGCGTACCGCTCACGCGCGTGAGGGCGGCAAGCGTCGACAAGTCGCAGTATTCACATTCGGGTTCGCAGCGCGCAAGCTCGTCGCGCACCTCAGCGGTAAACGACATGCAGGCCTATGCCTTCGTGTTGGCGCGCGACAGGTCGCGGTGGGAGATGCTCACATGATACTGAGCGCCTTCCAGGTAACGGGCCGTGGCCTCGGCAATGGCAACGCTGCGGTGCTGGCCGCCCGTGCAGCCGATGGCGATAGAAAGCTGCGGCTTACCCTCCGCGATATAGCCCGGCATCACCGTATCGAGCAGCTGTGTCCAAGCCTTCCAAAACTCCTGCGTCTTGGGATGGTCCAGAACAAAATCGGAGACCTTTTTATCGAGACCGGTCATCGTGCGCATCTCGGGATCGTAGAACGGATTAGGCAGGAAGCGGACGTCGATCATAATGTCCGCCTCGACGGGCATGCCGTGCTTAAAGCCAAACGAGAACACGTGGACGTCCATGAGCTGCTGGTCGGACAGCTCGGAAAATGCCATACGTAGCTTGTTGCGCAGCGCAGAGGTGCGCAGACGGCTCGTGTCGATAATCATATCGGCTCGGTCGCGCACGCCCTGAAGCTGAAGGCGCTCGCGCTGAATGGCATCGGCCGTAGTCTCCCCCGGCTTGGCAATGGGATGGCGGCGGCGATTTTCGCTGTAGCGACGAATCAGCACCTCGTCAGAAGCCTCCAGGAACACGATGTCGCAGCTCATCTCGCGCTCTTCGAGCGCGGCGACCGCATCGAGCAACTCGTCAAACAGTCCCTGGCTACGCAAATCGCAGGTGACGGCGAGATGCCTGCCCACGCCCGTATTGATGCCGACGAGCTCGGCAAGCTGGGCGATGAGACGTGGAGGCAGGTTATCGATGCAAAAATAGCCCATGTCCTCGAACACGTGCATGGCCTGCGTACGGCCCGATCCGGACATTCCGGTGATGATGACGATATCGGGGATGCGCTCCGAGCGCTCCGCCGCATCCATAGCATCTCCCTTTTGCATGTGCTGCCTCCCGAGAACAAGCGCGGGACCCAGCAACCCGGATCCCGCGCGGTCAATTGCCTATATTGAGTATACCGCCCCGAGCGGATACGAGGCCTGTCTTACGCCTCAAGTGCAGCCTTGAACCAACTCGTAATACTCGTGGGGTGCGTGATGGCGGTGCCGACGACAACGGCCCAGGCGCCAGCATCGATCGCGGCGCGAGCCTCCTCGGGCGTGTGCACGCGGCCCTCGCAGATGATGGGAAGACCGGGGAATTCCTCGGTCGCCTGACGCAGGAGCGGCAGATCGGGGCCATCGGCCATGGTGCAGTCGATGGCAGCGACACCGTGAGAAAGCGTGGTAGATACAAGGTCGAAGCCCATATCAACCGCACGGCGAATGTCCTCGATGGTGGCACAATCCGCCATCAGGAGCACACCCTCCTCGTGCAGCGGGCGGAAGGTATCCTCGACCGACTTGCCGTCGGGACGCGGACGATCGGTGGCGTCGATCGCCACGATATCGGCACCCGCAGCAACGCAGGCGCGAGCGTGACGCAGCGTCGGCGTGATGTAAACGCCCTCGTGTCCATCCTTCCACAGGCCGATAACAGGAACCTCACAGCGACCCTTAATGGCGGCAATGTCGGCAAGGCCCTGGCAGCGAATGGCGGCGGCGCCGCCGAGCTCGCAAGCACGAGACATTTGAGCCATGGTCTCGGGCGTACGAAGTGGCTCGCCCATATACGCCTGAACGCTCACGACGAGCTTGCCCTTCAGGGATTGAATCAAAGGATCGACGGTCATAAGGCTGTAACCTTTCTCAGAACAGCCTCCCGAGGCGTGTTGTCTCGGGAGGCTCCTACAGAAGATACGTTTACTTCAACGAGGCAAGAAGATGCTCAGCGGCACCGATGAGCGGAGCGTCGCCCTCCAGAGAACCGATGAGGATCGGCGTGTCCTGAAGCGGATCGAGCGCCTGGCTGGCATAGCCCTCGTGCACCGAATCCTTCCACGTCTGTGAACGCCAATCGGGACCTTGGTGAATCACGCCACCCGAAAGCACGATGACCTCGGGGTCCAGGATGTTAGCGAGCGAGCCCAAGCTGGCACCCAGCGCAAAGCCGGCGTCATGGATGACCTCGGTCGCCTTTGCGTCGCCCGCGCGGCACAGGTCGTTCACATCGCGACCGACCGAAGGACGGCTGGGGTCGATGCGGCCAAAACGCTCATCGTACATTCGACCAATGGAAGTGCCCGAAGCAACCGACTCCAGATGGCCAGAACGCCCGCAGGCGCAGGGAATGCCGGCGGCAGCCGAGCACTCGATGTGGCCCATATGGCCAGCAGCACCATGAAAGCCTTGCATCACGCGGCCGTTCTCGACATATGCGCCGCCGATGCCCGTACCGATGCCAAGACACAAGACGGAGAACTTGCCCTTGCCGACGCCCCAGTGGGCCTCGCCCAGAGCATGAGCCTGCACGTCGCCTACAACGGCAACGGGAAGACCGAGGTCCTCGCGCAGACGCGGCCCCAACTGGACGCCGGACCAGCCGGGCATGATCTCGTTGGCATACGCGATGGCGCCCGTCTTGGGATCGACGACGCCGGCAGCACCAATGCCGACGCCAAGGACCTCGACATCGGGATTCGCCTCGAGAGCAGCCTTGATGGACGCCTCGATACGCTGGAAGACGGCCTCGCCGCCCTCTTGGGCCTCGGTGGGAACCTCGGCCTCAAAAACGGGATGAGGCACGCTACCGTCAGCCGGGTACTCCATAATGGCGGTCGCAATCTTGGTGCCGCCGATATCAACGGAGCAAATGTACTTGTTCTCCATGTCGCTCTCCTTAGGAGATAAAAACAACTACAGGAAATGCGCCGTCAGGCTAGCCGTCACAGCGCGGTAAAGGTTTTCCAGGTGCCCGAGATCGCCGAGAAACCGTGCGGCCATTGACCTAATAGGTCATGGCCGCACGGTTGAACGGCGAGGTCGGGTGCCCGGGAAAGCTTTACAGGAGACCGTTGTCCTGAAGGACCTTCTTAATCGCCTCGACGTTCTCGCCGGTCATGGCCTTCACCGGGCGCGGCATGGTCGGGCTGTCGAAGATGCCCATGAGGTTCATAGCGGTCTTGAAGGCGCCGACGCCACCGGCATAGCCCTGGACGCCCGAGGTAACATCCCAAATGTGCGAAATCTCATTGAGGCGATCCTGCTCGGCCTTGACGGTAGCCCAGTCACCAGCCTGAGCGGCCTTCCACTGACGCACGTAGCCCTCGGGCTCAACGTTGGCGAGACCCGGAACGGAACCGTCGGCGCCACCGAGGTAGGCGCCGTCGACAACAACCTCGTGACCGGTGAGGATGCTCATCGGATGGCCGTTCTTCTCGTTCTCCTGAACGAGGTAGCGGAACGAGATGTCATCACCCGAGGAATCCTTGACGCCGGCCAGAACGCCCTCGGCGCCGAGCTTGGCAAGGAGCTTCCAAGGGAGCTTGGTATGAACGCAGACGGGAATGTCATAGGCAAAGATGGGCAGGTCGAGCTCCTCGTGCAGGATGCGGAAGTGCTCCTCGACCTCGGTCATGCCCTGCAGGGCATAGAACGGACAGGTGGCGACAAGCGCATCGGCGCCCAGCTCCTGAGCGACCTTACCGTGCTCGATCATGCGCTCGGTCTCGGTGTCGATGATGCCGACCAGAACGGGAACGCGGTGGTCGACGATACGGACGGCCTCGGCGATGATCTGACGGCGACGCTCGTCGGTGGAGAAGACGACCTCGCCCGAGGAGCCCAGGAAGAACAAGCCATCGACGCCGGCATCGATCATGCGGTTGATGCTGCGCTCAAAGGAGGCAACATCGAGCTGGTGGTCTTCGGTATCGGGAACAACGACGGGAGGGATAACGCCGGTGAATTTCTGAGTTGCCACAAGAATCTCCTTAGTTGTCTGGTGGGCAGCCCTATGCCGCCCACTCTTGTTGGCAGTGTCCAGGCCGTCTAGGCCAAAGAACACGAGTAGAACGTTTGGTTAAAAAAGTCGACGACTTCGTTTTCGAACGCATTGATGCGCTCGTGAGCGTATTTGGCATAGATGATATGCCTCCGGTCACACTCAAGACCGTTGAATACGGCAAACTGATCCTTGGGATCGCTCACGGTATCCATGAGCGATGTGCCCATGAGCACCGAGCCGCGCACCCGAGACGACAGCGCCTCGAGGCCGCCGGGAAGCGGATTGGCAACCGCCGTGCAGGCGAGACCCCGCTCGTCCAGAGCAGAAACCGCCAGCGCGACTCCGCCGCCAAGACCCTCGCCCCATACAAAGATGCGGTCTGGGTCCATGCCATCAAGATTGCGCGCCACCTTCGCCAGCGCGCAACCCCAACGGACGCGCTCGACAAAAGCAGGCGAGGTAATCCCCTGCTGCAGATCGCTAGATCCAATAGTCTCATCGTCCAGAGCAAGCACGGCATAACCCATGGCAGCAAACCTCGTCATGTGATGCCATCCCCGCACGGGTCGGTCGATGTCATGGAACATCAGGCACAGCGGAACAAGCTCGGATCTTCGGGCGCAACCAGAGGGCTCAATCAAACGGCCGTGCACGACATAACCGCCGAGCTCAAAGGAAACCTCGGAGTAGCGCGCGCACGGATTGGCGAAATCAATCGCCGTAACGGTCAGCCCGCAAACCTCAAGGTCCGAAGCGGCTGTCTCTAACTCGGAAACATCCGCAGAAGCATCGCCGCGCCAACCCCGGAAATCAGAGAGCCTTGACGAAACCGTTCCAGGAATTCCCACGAGCCCGGGGACAATCAGCTCGTCAACATTGCTCTCGCACTTAGACATGAGCCTCCCCTCCCTTGCAGAAAAACGGAATGATCAGATCGTCAAAATCCTGAATCTCCTCGTGGCCAAAGCCTTCAAAGAGCTCATGACGCTTTTCGCAGGTCAGGTTGTTATAGACCGCAAACTGCGTCGCTGGCGGACAGACGATATCGGCTGTGCCGGTGCCAAACAGCACGGGGCATTTGACCATAGGGGCAAAGTTCTTGGAATCGAAGTACGCCAGCTTGGCATAGGCTTCGTCAATACGAGTCGAGTCCTCGTCAAACCAGCGAGACCAATAGCGCAGGCCCTCGTAGGCAATGTCGTCGGCATCCAAATCCCAGACCAGGCGGAAATCTGACAGGAAGGGATAGAGGATGGCGGCACGATTGATAAGCTCGCTGTTAAGCGCACAGGTCGCAATGCCCAAACCGCCGCCCTGCGACGCGCCGTTCACAAACACACGCGCAAGATCGATGCCCTCGAGCTCGCGAACGATGCGGCACAGGATGCGAATATCTTGGTGCAAGCGGACATAGTAGAGGTTGGCCGGGTCGCCGTCGATACCGGCGACGATATGACCGGCAACCGTTGTGCCCTCAAATCCACCAATGTCCTCGGAGGGACCTCCTTGGCCGGGGCAGTCGAGGGCGATGAGTGCCATGCCCATGCCCGCAAACGACGCCTGCTCAAACCAGCTGCGGCTTGCACCCGGATACCCATGGAACTGAAGTACCAATGGCACGGGCTCGTCCGAGACGGGTTTAAGGTACTTGGCATGCAGGCGCGCGCCACACATGCCGGTATACCAGAGGTCGAAAAGCTGGCAGGTCGCGGCATCGGCGACCGATGCCGTCTCGATCGCATAGTCAAGCCCGACGGCGTCGGCCTCGGCCATGCGATCCTTCCAAAAGAGATCGAAATCTGATGGACGGGGCATGGCGCCTCGGTATTCACCAAATTGATGTTGTAGCTCCTGAGCACTTGGCATGGCTCGTGAACCCAACCTTTCGAAATCGCAACGGAGGGGCGCCCGGCAAGGGAACCGGGCGCACGGGAGGGAAAGCGAGGCTACTCGCCGAGCTTGGGATGCAGCAGCGACGGCGCAGCGCC